>ERZ777011.34-NODE-34-length-218421-cov-67.486184_pt1 | contig 218421 bp, 175 predicted proteins | sample MGYA00374964_ERZ777011 | MGnify/ENA primary metagenome ERZ777011 (study PRJEB29310, sample SAMD00008975) | mouse gut metagenome | study: EMG produced TPA metagenomics assembly of the Metagenome analysis of fecal microbiota from mouse which was promoted... | reverse complement strand
AGAGTAGGTAACCGCCCCCTTCAGGGTGCAAGCACAACGCTTGCACCCTTTTTTTTATACCCCGCCCGAAAAATCCGGTCAGCGGATTGGTAGGGGCACCTGTAGTACGGCACCCGCATATCCGTATGGCCATACAAGATCCCATGCGGGTCGAAGCCGGACGCCGTGGTACCGGCGTCCCTACCACAAAATGGCTGTTGTTCAGTGGATTATTGTGGCGGCGAGGTGTTGTTCGAGGTATTCTTTGTAGCGGGGTACGGTGATGCGGTCTATGCCGTCGGCGGTCAGCGTGGCTGACAGACGGTCGATTTCCGATTTGATGTGGCGGTGTATTAGGTTGTGGCGCTTGGCTATGAGGCGTATGTATTTGCGGTCCTGTTTGACGAGACGTCCGGCCTCGATGGTGGCGGGAGCGCGGCGTATTTCGTCCGCAGCTTCGCGGCGACGGCGCTGATAGGATGCGGATTTTGCGCGGCGGTCAATGACCGGTTTCAGAAGGTTGAACACGCATTGCGCTATGGGCGCAAGCCCTGTTGGCTCTGTACCGGACATCTGATATTCCTTGATGGCACTGATAAGCGGTTGTTGAAGCTCTGCGGGAAGCATGGCGATTGATTCGCTCCATGTTTTGTCAAATTTGGGTGTACGTTTCATTGTATGTGATATTGGTTTAACGGTTGTTTTCCGCAAAGATAATACGACAAAATGTCCTTTTTATGTACAATCGGGCATTAACAATTTATTTAAATCATAAAAGGCAGAATGACGGCATATTAAACCGTTAATTAATGTCTGTTAAAGCAAAAACGGACTATATGTTAAAATCTGCTTTTGCATGACTCTGTAAAATGACGCGAGCTTGAAAACCTTGTTATGGGTCATCAAGCTCGCGTTGTTTTATTGATATGTGTACTGAAACGTTACATATTGTCGTCAAAGGTCATTTCATCAAAGCCGGCGGAGTCAAATTCGTCTTCATTGAACTCTTCGCTACCATAGAAGTCTTCGTCGAAATCGTCGGCACCGCGTGTTACGGTAGGCGTATTCTTGGCTTCAAATTCGTCAAGGTCCATCATCTGCGGCGGGGGAGTGCCCATCGAGGCCACGCATACGGGATCTTTCAGATTTTTGCCGGGTATGCTCTTTTTCATCTCTATGAAGAAGCATCGGTCGGTCATATAGTCAAATACAAATATGAGCCGCTTGCCGTCGTCTACGTAGTCGCTAAGTATGGTTTCGTCCATGAGATAAATTTCTTCATCAGAGTCTGAACCCATGTCTTCGAGAGTTATCTCTCGGCCCTTCTCCCAGTTGTCATCGCACAGGAAGAATGAGCACATCTGATTTTTATCGTAACCTACGGCATCGCATATGGCATTGCGCAGGTCAAGGAATGTAGCGTCGGCGTCAATATTGATCTCCCGGCGGAAATTGTCAACTTCGTCAGAGACAAGTCGGAAATTGAATATCATAGTAATTTAGCTTAATTTTTGTTCTTTCTGACAAGATACGCTATCGTATCTTCACTTTGCGAATTTAGTAAAATTCCCATATAATTTATCAAAAAATAAGGGAATAATTTTAAACTCACAGGTTAAAATTATTCCCTTGAAAAAGTATTCGGTGTATTTTACTGATATTTAGGCGGTAATGACGAGTGGATAGACTCATATGTCGTCTCCATGAGCGATGACAGATCATGGGTACCGTCTACAGCCTCTATCGGTTTGTGTATGGTCAGGGTTATGTGGCCCCAGTGAGGCAGCTTTTTAAACCTCGGCATGACGTCAAAGGATCCGTCGATAGTTATAGGCACCACGGGCAGACCGAATTCAACGGCGAGCATATATGCTCCGCGCTTGAACCGACGCATTTTGCCGTCCCATGAGCGTGCTCCCTCGGGAAACACCACAAGCGACATGCCGCCTTGAAGTTGGCGCTCGGCTTTCTCCATGGTGCGTTTTGTCGCAGACGGCGACGAGTTGTCAACCATTATGTGGCCCGATACTTTGCAGGAGTATCCTACGAGCGGTATCTTTTCGAGTGAGCGCTTCATCATCCAACGGAAATTGTGGTTAAGATAACCGTATATCGAGAAGATGTCGTAAGCGCCCTGATGATTGGCCACAAACACATAAGAGGTGCGGGGATCGATGTTTTCACGACCATTGACCGTGACGCGCACCATGGTCATCATACAGAACAGGCGCGCCCACCAGTGCGGGAAAAAGTATCCTGCCCAGCGTCCGGCCCCTGCCATGCTGAATATTATGGTAAGAAGCGCCGTGACCACCGTAGCCGCCAGCAGCACCGGCAGCATTATCAACACCTGATATATTCGATAGAGTATCAGCATGATCTGATCAATAGGCAAACATGGGGTATGACTCCATGGTCTTATTTACCTTCTCGCGTACGTCGGCTATGACTTTGGGGTTGTCATGGTTGGAGAGAACCGTGTCGATCATCTCGACGATGTCGCCCATCAATTCTTCTTTAGCGCCGCGGGTAGTGATGGCGGGAGTGCCGAGACGTATGCCCGATGTCTGGAACGGGCTGCGCGAGTCAAAGGGCACCATGTTCTTGTTGGCTGTGATGTCGGCTTCGACAAGTACTTTCTCGGCCACTTTGCCGGTAAGATCGGGGAACTTGGTACGTAGGTCGACAAGCATGCAGTGGTTGTCGGTACCGCCTGAAATAATCTTATAGCCTTTGTCGACAAGAGCTTGAGCCATAACTGCGGCATTTTTCTTCACCTGTGCCTGATAGTCCTTGTAGGAGGGCTGGAGAGCTTCACCGAAGGCTACAGCCTTGGCTGCTATAACATGTTCGAGAGGACCGCCCTGCACGCCGGGGAATACGGCCGAGTCGAGCAGTGCCGACATCTTGCGCAGCTCACCTTTGGGATTGGTTTTGCCCCAAGGATTATCGAAGTCTTTGCCAAGCAGTATAAGGCCGCCGCGCGGTCCGCGAAGGGTCTTGTGGGTGGTTGACGTAACGATGTGGGCATATTTCACGGGATTGTCGAGCAGACCGGCGGCAATAAGTCCGGCGGGGTGTGCCATGTCGATCATGAGTATCGCTCCTATCTCGTCGGCAAGACGACGCATACGTGCGTAGTCCCACTCGCGCGAGTATGCGCTTGCACCTCCGATAATCAGTTTGGGACGTTCGCGGCGAGCTACCTCTTCCATCTGGTCGTAGTCGACAAGTCCGGTATCTTCTTTGACGTTGTACTCCAGCGCTTCAAACATAAGTCCCGAGAAGTTCACGGGGCTTCCGTGAGAAAGGTGTCCTCCGTGCGATAGGTTCAGACCCAAGAATTTGTCGCCGGGTTTAAGACAGGCCATGAAAACCGCCATATTGGCCTGTGCGCCGGAATGAGGCTGCACATTGGCATATTCGGCGCCGAAAAGTTCCTTGACGCGGTTGATGGCGAGTTGTTCTGCCTCGTCAACTACTTGGCAACCGCCGTAGTAGCGGTGGCCGGGATATCCTTCGGCATACTTGTTGGTGAGGCATGAACCCATTGCCTGCATCACTTGGTCGCTTACGAAGTTCTCTGAAGCGATAAGTTCAATGCCGTGTTTCTGGCGTTGGTGCTCACGTTCGATAATGTCAAAAATGCGATTGTCTCTTTCCATAAATTACAGTTTATATTGTTATTATACTTTCTTTTTTACCGACCATCCGAAGCGTCCTATCTGTTCGCCGAGCTTGTAGTAGGCCCCGTGGCTGTATGCTATAAGCCGTGCCTGCGACATGTCAAAAGCCCCGGTGGACTTGTCGATGAAACGGTCATCGGCAAGTATGTCGAGGACTTCTGCTATAAACAGGTCGTGCGAGCCGAGGCTGATTATGTCCTTTACTCTACACTCGATGCTTAGCGGCGCTTCCTTTATATACGGACACGATACCTTCACGCCCTTTCCTGCGGTAAGGCCTGTCTCTTTCCACTTGTCATAGTCGCGTCCTGAACGTACACCGGCCCAGTCCACGGCACGCGCCATATCCTCTGTCGTGAGGTTGATGGTAAACTCCATGCCGGCCTTGATGAGGTCATAGCTGTATCGCGACTTCCTTACCGAAATACTGCACATGGCAGGGTCGGAGCATATGGTTCCGGTCCATGCCACGGTAAAAAAATTGGTCTTGTCAGGCTCTGAGCCGCAGCTTACAAGCACAGCCGGCACGGGGTATATCATCGTACCGGGTTTCCACTCCTGTTTTCCCATTATTTTATCTGTGCTTCTTTGGCGTTGACCGAGTGCCCGCAGTAGTGGCAGCGTATTATGCGCTCTTCCGGATCGATTAGCTCGAAGCGGGTTTTCATCGGTTCATTATTGGTTATGCACTTTGGATTGTCGCACTTTACAATGCCTACGATTGTCTGCGGCAGAACGACCGGAAATTTTTCTACTACTTCAAAGTCGCGTATTATGTTGATTTTTGCAGTCGGCGCGATAAGGGCTATGCGGTTGAGCACGTCGTCGGGAAAAAACGTATCGGCCACTTTTATGATGCCCTTCGTACCGAGCTTCTTGGACTCGAGATTGTTGCCGATAGTCACGTGCTTGTCGAGTTTCTCGATGCCGAGTATTCTGACTGCTTTGAATAGCGCCGACGAAGGTATTCGGTCTATCACAGTGCCGTTTTGCAGAGCGGCTACGGCGAGTTCTTTCTTAGGTGTAGTCATGATGTCTTTTATTCTTCAGGAATGTCAATACCTAAAGCGCGGCAAATTATGGCCTGTCGCGCATATAAACCGTTTTGTGCCTGCTGGAAGTAGTAGGCCTTGGGGCTGTCGTCCACGTCCTGATCTATTTCGTTTACACGGGGAAGCGGATGAAGTACTCTCAGGTTGTCGCGCGAGTTTTCAAGCATGGCGGCATTGAGGTTGTACAGGTTCTTGACCTTCTCATATTCCATTATGTCGGTGAAGCGTTCGCGCTGCACGCGGGTCATGTACAGGATGTCGCTGCTGTTGATCACTTCAGGCGAGAAGTCGGTGTACTCGTTGTACTTTATGCCGTGCTCTTCACAGAAAGTGATATATTCGCGCGGCATCTGAAGCTCCTTGCAGGCAATGAAGTTGAATGTGGGATTGAAATACTGCATGGCCATGAGCAGAGAGTGTACCGTGCGGCCGTATTTCAGGTCACCTACCATAGTTATGGTCAGATTCTCCAGAGTGCCTTGAGTCTTGTATATCGAGTAGAGGTCGAGCATTGTCTGCGAGGGATGCTGGTTGGCTCCGTCGCCGGCGTTGATGACCGGTACGTCGGTTACCTCCGTAGCATATCGGGCGGCTCCTTCGAGATAATGGCGCATGACAATCAGATCTACGTAATTGCTCACCATCTTGATGGTGTCTTTCAAAGTCTCGCCTTTCGACGAGCTCGTGGTGCTCGCGTCGGAAAATCCGATTACACGGCCTCCGAGACGGTTTACCGCTGTTTCAAAACTAAGTCGCGTACGGGTCGACGGCTCGAAAAATAATGTCGCGACCACGCGCCCCTCCAGAATTTTGTGATTGGGATGCTTCTCGAAGTATCGCGCCTGACGCAGCAAACGCATTATTTCCTCTTTGCTGATATCGGAAATTGATACAAGGCTGTTACTGTTCATCGCTTAAGGAATGATAAATGTATGTGCAAATTTACTACATCCCCTCGGCAAATGCAAAATTATTATAATGATTCGACAGCCGTAATACCACAATTGTCACAGGCCTAACTCCTCGCGCAGTTTATCGGGCTCGTTGTCCATCTCTTTTTGTTTAAATGCGGGCTGTATGGTGCGGACGACGTTTTTGTAAAAGTCGCGTTCGAGCAGTATTGTCTGTTTGACGCGTTTGTCTACCGTGGCAGGGTCGATGCCTTCGAGTCGGCGGTCACCGTCAAGCGGCTTGTAGACATTTGTCGTATATCCGACGCCGTCCCAGTCATAATACTTTCCGGTAAGTCGGTAGTAGACTACTCCGTAAAGATTGGCGGCGCGGTTGTACTGATATGAGCGCTTATGGGTGGTAAGCACATTGTTGTAGCTGCTGCCGAAAGCCATGACGGCGGAGTTTATGGCCTCTCTCAGCCAACGTTCGGCGTTTTTATACTCACCGCGGCGTAACTCTCTGATGCCGCATCCGAGCAGGTCATTGTAAACGGCCGGATGCCCCAATCCCATCGTTTTGAGCGCATCGTCCATTTTGTGCGATATCTCGCTTGCCTGTTGACATGCTTTGGCCGTGCCGTACATGCTTAGCATCAGCGTTATTTCAGTGATTGCGTTTACTGAGTTGTCTACTGTCTCTTTGTCGAGGTCGTTTTCGGCTATTGCGTCCATGGCTTTCTCTATGTCGATGCCGGCATTCTGCATTTTGTCCCATTGGCCCAGAGCGCCGTAGGCCCTTACCATGACCGCGAGAGCATTTATTTTATTTCTTAAATCGGCGCCGGTATCGGCCTTTTTGCGAAACAGTCCCGCCAATCCTTTGGAGCCTGCCAGCCCCGATGATTTCAGCATATCGATGGCTTCCGAGGCCTTTCCTACAAGCAGCAGCGCCCGTGCCTTATATATCGGAGCTGAAACGTCGCCCGACTTGATGCGCTGTTCGTGCAGCCGCTCATAGCACCATGCCGCGTCGGCGTTGCGGTTAAACGAAGTGAATACTCTTGCCAGTCTTGAGTAGTAGGCATGCTGTTCTTCGGGCGACAGTCGGTCAGGTTTTCTGCCGTATATGGCCACATCGCCGGCTTTAGCTATTCCGTCGCGCATTGTCAGGCTGAATATCAGGCCGAGCGCACCGGTAGGTATTGATTTCGTTAGGTCGGGGGAGAGTGCTATGCCGAGCATCTTCCGGCTTAAGTCTGTCATCGCTGCTTCATCGGAAGAGTCCGTTCCGATAGGCAGATGCCATATGTCTTCATATATTGCAGCCGCTATGCGTGCTCCGCGGGCATATCTCTCCGGGTCGGCGAGGTACCAGTCTATTATGGATTTGCCCGTCGCGGCTCTGTAGGGAGTGCCCCAAAACATTTTCACGTCCCTGCACCATCTTGACTTTGTAAGCGCTATGCTGTTGTCGTTGCCTTTGCAGAAGCGCATGACAAACGGCCTTATGGTCAGCCATGCTGTCTGAGGTATATTCAGCGATTCGTACATGTCTTTTTCCGGTATTCCGGTCGGCACAAGCGATATGGCGGTAGTGGCGGCGGCATACTCTTTTCCGAGACCGATGCTGTGGAACGCTTTATCTCCTTCCGACAGTATGGCGTAGAATATGTCATTGACCCCTGTTGACTTGAGCAGCCTGTCGATATACCCGTCGAGAGTCTCAAGACGCCCGTGGGCCACTATTGACTCCAGCAGAATATTCATTGTGGTGGGGTCATCGGTATGATTACATTTGATTATACGCTCTTTTTGTGCCGGAGTCAGCCGCTTGCCGTACTGGCGGGTATAGTTGTCTATGACCTCGCCGCGTTGTTCAGTGTCGTATATGCTTAGCGTTGAGGTAGGGCACGAATAGCGGAAGCCTATCATGTCGGCCGCATTGGAGCCGATTGTTACCGAAAATGCCACATGGACATTGTTGCACTGATTGTCTATCCACTCGATCAGCCGCTCAATGTCATCGGTGTCAAGCATCGAGGCGTTGTCGATGGCCACCATGCTCCATTTGTCGTCGGGCAGGCGGTGGCGCTCAAGGTCCATGAACTTCAAGAACTCGTCGACCGGCGAGGCCACCGGAGGCAGACTCTCGAAGTCGAAATATATTATCTTATTGTCGGAGTAATAGCTCCGCAGGTTCTTGACGCAGTATGCGAGAACCGTCGACGAGCCCCCGCCGGCACGTGAGCGCACCATGAAAACCTTTTTTAGGCTCTCGATCCATTTGTCGAAGTCGCCGCGGTAGTGGGTTATGTCGCAAAGAGTGCGGGCACGGCGTTCAAGCGACATCTCGTGAGGCACGGTCAATGCGTCGTCACAGTCGTAGTTGGTGGGCGGATACTCAGAGTCGATCATCTCCATAAGCTCGGTGTAGAGCCTGTCGCCCAGCTCTTTGGGCGTCGAGTATTCGTAGCAGCCGTATTTTTTCTGACGGCGTATCTTGTCTTTCAACGCCATAAGACGTTTTTCGTTTACCGAACCTGTCGGTTCCTTGAAGTCATCGGGCACTTCCACATCCGGGGCTCTCAGAAAGAAGCATGCGTGGGGTATGTTCATGTCGCGCAGCACTCCGTAGTCAATCTCCATCTCCGTTATACTCGCTCTCTCGACTACTTTCTCAAGCAGCCAGTCCTGTTCGCGCTGAAGCGATGCTCCCAGAGCGTCGAGCTCGGCCTCGCCCGGTGTCCAGCCGTAGCGCTCGCCAAGTATGCCTACAAAAAACGGCCGGGAGTTGTCGACCTCCTCAAGACATGCCCGCAGTACCAGTCCGTTGCGGCTGTCCTCCTCGGGGATGCCCCATCGCAGGTCGATAGGCGTAAATTCAAGATAGCGTTGCCGACAGTAATCATCTATTCTCGGAAATACGAAGTTTACGAGATAGTCGCGCTCCGCGTTCATGTCGCGGAAGGTAGATGAGAGAAATACACGTATATGTCGTGACTGCAATGTGCTCATGGTTTATATATGTTGATTTACGACAAATATAAACCCGTGTCTGCACACGTTGCAATTATTACGTGTTAAAGTGTGTTAACCGTGTCCGCGCCCACTAACGCTTGAACAGGTGGATGAGCTCGCCCAGCCAGAGTATGGGAGAGGTCGCAGCCACGATTATCACCCAGTCGATAAAGCGCAGCGGAACTACGTTGAACATCTCTCCTCCAAACTCCACAATCAGTATCTGGCCGAAAAAGATGGCGCAGGCTATCAGCAGAAATTCGGAGCATCCTTTGAGATGGAATGCCGATCTGTGGGTCTCGAACGAGCGTGCGTTAAACATGTTCCAGAACTGCATGAACACGAATATCGAGAAGAACAGGCTCAGTTCATAGGGCGACAGGTCGTGGCCTTCAGCCGACAGGTGCAACGGGAACATACTGTCAAGCCCCGTTATGTAGGTATGGTGGAACAGATACAGCAGCGCCAGCAGTATTATGAAGAATATGCCTCCCACGGTGATTATGTCCCACTTCATGACAGGGGTAATGATAAACGCATTACGCGGGCGGGGCTTCTCGTGCATCACCGACTGTGACGGCGGGAGCGAAGCCAGAGCCATGGCCGCGAAAGTATCCATGATTATGTTCACCCACAGCATCTGCGTCACGGTAAGCGGCGATTCAGTGCCCATGAATGCTCCGAAAAGGACTATGAGGCACGCCACGACATTGACCGTGAGCTGAAACAGCACGAACCGCTGTATGTTGTGGTACAGCGAGCGCCCCCACATGACGGCGCGGCCTATGCTTGCAAACGAGTTGTCGATTATGGTTATGTCGCTCGCCTCTTTGGCCACCGACGTGCCGTCGCCCATCGACAGGCCCACGTGAGCGGCTTTAAGCGCCGGGGCGTCGTTGGTGCCGTCGCCGGTTACGGCTACGACCTCTCCTTTCTTCTGCAGTGTTTCTACGAGGCGTTTTTTGTCAAGCGGGCGGGCGCGTGCTATGATCTTGAAGTCATCTATGCGCTTCAGCAGTTCTTCGTCGGAAAGTGCTGCAAATTCCGGCCCCGTTATTATGTTGCGCTCGTTGTCGCTGTCATTCCACAACGATATCTGACGGGCTATCTCTTTGGCCGTATTGGGTGTGTCGCCGGTTACGATCTTTATGGCTATGCCTGCGTCGATGCACTCTTTTACCGCTGCCGGAACTTCGTCGCGCACAGGGTCGGATATGGCCACTATGCCCATGAATATGAGGTCATGGTCGGCTACGGCTCCGTTGTTGAACGGCAGCTTGTCATCGTCTATTATCTTGTAGGCAAAACCGAGTGTGCGCATGGCTTGGTTCTGATAGTCAAGCAGCAGCTTGTCAATCGCGGCCTTATCTACATTGCCCTCGGTTGACGAGCACAGTCCGTATACGATTTCCGGAGCTCCTTTGACATAAAGCACCGATTTACCCTTAAGAGCCTGTGAGCGCACTTCGGTGGCCATGTATTTTCTTTCGGTGGTAAACGGAAGCTCGTCTATGACCTCTACTGTCGCTCTTATGTGGCGGTAGTCGTGGCCGGCGGCCTCAAGCCAAAGCAGCAGTGCGCCCTCGGTAGGATTGCCGAGCACCGTGGCTTTCTCCTTGTCTGACAGGTCAAGCTGCGCTGTCGAATTGATGGCTATCGCTTCCTCGATAATGCGCGATGTCTCGTCATCGCCGAGGCGTTGGTCGGGTAGGGCGAAGAAGTCGGTATTGTATATGCGCATCTGGTTTTCGGTAAGTGTACCGGTCTTGTCGGTGCATATTACCGTTGCGGCCCCCATAGTCTCGCATGCGTGCATTTTGCGTACAAGATTATTTGTCTTGAGCATGCGCCGCATACTGTAGGCAAGACTTAATGTCACTGCCATAGGAAGACCTTCGGGCACCGCCACCACTATCAGCGTCACGGCTATCATCACTGTCTGGAGGAAATATGACAGAAACGACATCCATTCAAATCCGTCGCCCACATTGATGAAATATAGCGCCAGACGCGCACACACGATAAGTCCCGCTATGCCGTAGCTGGCCCGTGATATAAGGCGGCCGAGGCGTTCAAGCTGCTCGTTGAGCGGGGTCTTGACCGAGTCATCTATCTGTGCGGCCTCAAACACCTTACCGTTTTCGGTATGGTCGCCCACGGCTGTCACGGTCATTATGCCGTGGCCTTCCATGACCTTTGTGCCGCGCAGCACATGGTCGGAGGGGAATGTAGCCTCCTTGTCGAAATGGGCCGGATCGGTATACTTGGCGCATATAGGCTCGCCGGTCAGTGACGACTCGTCGACTTGCAGCGATGTGGCTTCGAGCAATTGTCCGTCGGCCGGTATCTCCTCTCCCGTGGACAGGATAACGATGTCTCCTACGACTACATCCTTCTTGGCGATCTGTATGGCATTGCCGTCGCGTATGACCTGTACGGGTTCATCGTCGTTTACTTGATTCAATATCGCAAACTCGCGGTCGGCCTTTACTTCAAAAAAGAAGGCCAGCCCGGTAGCGAGAAGTATGGCTACAAATATGCCCAGCGGTTCAAAAAACACGGACGCGCCTTCATGCAGCCCGTAATACTCATATATGGATATGCCTATCGAGAGAGCGCCGGCGACAAGAAGTATTATGATAAGCGGGTCGCGGAATTTTCCCAAAAAGCGAGTCAGTAATGACTCCTTTTTGGGAGGCGTGAGTACATTTACTCCGTGCGTGGCACGGCTCTCGGTTACTTGAATTTCATTAAGTCCCTGATAGTGCTTGGGTTCTACCATATGTTTATGTCGTTTTGATGCCGCGAAATTAAATAAATTTTTGCTGAAAACAAATTATAAACACTTCAGTACGCTGAAATGCTCACGACATCAGAAAGAAAATGACACTCCTATCGACGGTACGAAAGCATGTACTTTGTAGTCGGCCTCGAAAGTACGTTCGGGATTCTGACCGAGTTGGCCCGCGAGCAGGTCGAGATAGGTGCACTTGGCTCCTTTCTCGCCAAGCCCTGCCACATAAAGCATGGCTAAGTCAATCGACAGTGACGGCAGCGGACGGAATGAAAGTCCGAGCGACGGCTCAAGCTTGGTCATGCCCGGAGTCTCGGGGTTGTAGTAGTTTTTGTTTACGGGAGTCATGTCGACGATGAAGCCGGCTCTCAGGTCGAGTCGCGGAGTGAGCGAGTACTGTGCGCCGAGACGGAATGCCCACGCGTTTTTGTAGTCTTTGACGAGGTGTTGGTCGTAAGCTTTTACGGTCTCGTCAAGGAAGTTTATGTCAAGGTTCTTGTATGTGCTCCAGCCGGTGAACTGCGCATCAAAAGCCAAAAGGAGCGCGTCGACAGGTTTGTAGCTTACTCCGAACGTCAGTACCGACGGCATCGGCATCTCGGCTTTGAAGTTGGCTTCGTTTATGAGGCCGAGCTTGGACTCAAGTATGCCTCGTGCAAGTTCGTTGGCGTATGACACTCTTGCTTCGCCGGCTTTGACTCTCATCGTCATCTTGGAACGGAAATTGACACCTGCCGTCCAGCGCTTGTCGAACTCATACATCACACCTACGTTGAAGCCATAGGCTACGTCGGCGTCACCGGTAAGATTGACCGATGCCGGCATGGTGCTGTTGAAGCGCTGGTCGCTGCCTGTGGCTTGAAGTATCTTGTCGAGAGTGCCGGGCACCACAAGTCCTTTGTTGAGGTCGACATTGCCCCACGCCACCATCAGGCCCGCTCCTACCGACAGTTTCGGCGTGATGCGCCAAGCCACCGTAGGCTGCACGGTGTATGTGGCGAGGTCCACCGACTGGTTCAGTACGGCGCCGGGCCAGTTGACCGTCCAGTCTATGCTGCTTCCGTAGGGTGTGTAGATGTTTATGCCCGCTTTTAGATTGTCATATATGTTGAACGCGGCGCTGATTATCATCGGTGTGCTTATGCCGTTGTCGGTCTCGTGCCATTTGCCGTTGATTTTGGCTTTGGCTGTGGCCGACACCGCATTGACACTCGCCGACAGGTCGAGGGTCTTGTTCATGAACCCGAGTCCGGCAGGGTTGAAATACATGCTTTCGGCTCCGAGCTTCTGTGCGACTCCCGTGTGCCCCATACCGCCTTGTCTGGCACTTAAAGTATTGACTTGGTAACCTTCGGCTGCGGCGTATAGCGATATTGACAGTGCCGCGATGGAGCATAACAGTTTATTCATATTTTTATTGAACTATGGTTATATATTTTGTAAATTCGCGACAAAGTTATGAATAATATAGCTCATAACATCGGAAAAATGAATATATTTTTCCGACAAAAAGAACAATTGCTACTACCATTACATTGCCTTTATGTCAAAGACATCATTAAAAAAACAGCTTATGATGCTTGACCGTGACCAGATAGTGACGGTGCTGCTTGAATTATATGATGCGCGTAAGGATGCGCGTGAATATCTCGAATATTATGTCAATCCTGACGAAAACAAGATGCTTGAAAAGTACAAGGCCGTCATCGCCAAGGAATTTTTTCCGGCCAAGGGTCGTCCGCGGGCGCGCACTTCGGTATGTAAGAAAGCGGTGAAGGAGTTTATCACTCTGCACCCCTCTCCGCGGCTTGTCATAGACCTTCGGCTGTTTCTGTTGGAAAACATTGTGCGTTATGCATTGCGCATGAGGTCTTGGATAAAGGATTCGCATTGCGGAACGGCCTGCAGCGTATTGGCTGAGACACTCGACTACATGTTTGTCCACGACCTTATCGATGCCTACAGCCGTCGGATGGACAACATATTGCTCACTTCCGACGGGCTGCGCGGAGAGCTTCCGGTCAGGCTCCGCGAGATATATGACAGTTTTAGCGAAACACCGCGTGATAAGACGCAAATGTTATAATTGTTAACGGATTAAGTTAATTTGATAATATTATCATAAAAATGACGTCAGATTTACTTTTTTAAAGCACTTTTAACCCTCAAAATGCCCGAAAGCCGCGTCCACAAACGGTTTTCAGTTGTTATAGAAATTGAAACAGTGATATTACCCGCTTTTTCACATCCCTCGTCCTCTTTATCGGGTAGTGATACCGGGCATTGAGGTTCTCATAAATAAATAGTTGAAACGTGAGGTGGGGAATCGGCTTAACGGTCCGGTTCTCCATTTCTTTTTATGAAGCTGTGGTGTTAGGTTTGCTCCGAAAATATTTGTAAATTTGCACCATATTATAATATAAAAACGATAACAATTATGGCAAAGAAAGCATTATTGATGATCCTCGACGGCTGGGGCATCGGCAATCATGGTAAAGGCGACGTGATATATTCTACTCCCACCCCTTACTGGGACTATCTGTTGGCTACATATCCTCACTCGCAGTTGCAGGCAAGTGGCGAGAATGTCGGTCTGCCTGACGGACAAATGGGCAACTCTGAAGTAGGTCACCTCAATATCGGCGCCGGTCGTGTGGTATATCAGGATCTTGTCAAGATCAACAAGGCATGCAAGGACGGGTCGATACTGAAGAATCCCGAGATTGTAAATGCATTCAGCTATGCCCGTGACAACGGCAAGGCCATACATTTCATGGGCCTGACCTCCAACGGTGGCGTACACTCCTCGCTCGACCATCTGTTTGCGCTCTGCGACATAGCCAAGGAATACGGTCTTGAAAAAGTATATATACACTGCTTCATGGACGGTCGCGACACCGACCCGCGCAGCGGCAAGGGCTTTATCGAAGAACTTGAGGCCCATTGCGCCAAATCGGCCGGTAAGGTAGCTTCTATTATAGGCCGTTATTATGCTATGGACCGTGACAAGCGCTGGGAGCGTGTTAAAATCGCTTATGACCTGCTTGTAAACGGTGAGGGCAAGAAGGCCGACGATATGGTAAAGGCCATGCAGGAGTCTTATGACGAGGATGTTACCGACGAGTTCATCAAACCTATCGTCAATGCCGGAGTAGACGGTACAATCAAGGATGGCGACGCGGTCATATTCTTCAATTACCGCAACGACCGTGCAAAGGAGCTTACCATGGTGTTGACCCAGCACGATATGCCTGAGGCCGGTATGCATACTATTCCCGGTATACAGTACTACTGTATGACTCCTTATGACGCTTCGTTCACCGGTGTGCACATCCTCTTTGACAAGGAGAATGTCAACAACACGCTTGGCGAGTACCTCTCTTCGCTTGACAAAAAGCAGCTCCACATAGCCGAGACCGAGAAGTATGCTCACGTTACATTCTTCTTTAACGGTGGCCGCGAGGCTCCGTATGAAGGCGAGGAGCGCATACTGGTGGCTTCGCCCAAAGTAGCTACCTATGACCTAAAGCCTGAAATGAGCGCCTATGAGGTAAAGGACAAGCTTGTCGAGGCTATAAAGAGTCAGGAGTACGACTTCATCGTGGTAAACTATGCCAACGGCGATATGGTGGGCCATACCGGTATATATGAGGCTATCGAAAAGGCTGTGAAAGCTGTCGATGACTGTGTGAAAGACACTGTCGAGGCTGCCAAGGACTCTGACTACGAAGTCATAATAATCGCTGACCACGGCAATGCCGACAATGCTATCAATGCTGACGGCACTCCCAATACCGCACACTCGCTCAATCCGGTGCCGTGTGTTTATGTGACTGCACGCAAGGATGCCAAAGTCGAGGACGGCAAGCTCGCCGACGTGGCTCCTACCATACTCAAGATAATGGGTTTGCAGCAGCCGGCCGAAATGACGGGTCATGCTCTTATTGACTGATAGAATTTAAACAATTGTTTACGTATAAGCGGGGCAGTGTATCGGTTGCCGGTTCTCCGGATAGTACAATCGACACATTGCTCCGCTTCATATAATCGCTATAAATTTGCTTTTGCGCTCGGCTTATTCGTATTTTTGTGTAAAGAAACTATAGACAAGTGATGCAGCCATTATTGAAATGGGCGGGCGGTAAGGAGAAAGAACTTAAATACATCCTTCCGGCCATCCCTGAGTTTAGACGGTATTTCGAGCCTTTTGTGGGCGGCGGCGCTGTGTACGCTGCCGTAGACGCTGCTGAATATTATATAAATGACTTATCGACGGAGCTTATAAACTTTTACCGCTATCTGGCGGGTGAAGAGGGGAGCGATATGTTTTTCCGCTATGTCGACGATATAAATGCGGCATGGAACGGAGCACGTGACCTTTTTGTACGTCATGGAGAGTTGTTGCGCATGTATGCCGGGTTCCGTGACGAACAGCTGACAAAAGAGATGCTCGACATGGAGGTGTCATATTTTTGCCGTGATTTTCGTGATGAGATACTTGGTCTTACAGGCGACAGGCTTAATGATGATCCTGACGCTTTCATAAGAGAGATAAGGCGTACGTTCATTGACAAGATGTCGCGAATGAAAAAACTTGAGCTCACGAAAAGCCGTCTGTCGGAGAAGGATCTGTCAGACAATATCGAGACAGCCGTCAAGGGTGCGCTCTACATGTATTTCCGGCATCTGTACAATAATGATGTCCTTGAGGTGCTCGATCCGGCGAAACATTGTGCGCTGTTTCTGTTTATACGCAATTATTGCTACAGCGGTATGTTCCGCTATAACAGTGACGGTAAGTTTAATGTGCCTTACGGCGGTATTGCATATAACGGTAAGAATTTTGACAAAAAGATGGAGTATTACAGGTCGAGGGAGTTGTCCGACAAGCTTGCCGCCACACATATATGCAATCTTGATTTCGAGAGGTTCCTCCTTGAACATAGACCTGATGAGGATGACTTCATATTTCTCGATCCGCCTTATGACAGCGAGTTCAGCACTTATGCGAAAAATGAGTTTACCCGCGATGACCAGAAGAGGCTTGCCGACTATCTTATCGGCAAGTGTGCGGCCAAATGGATGATGGTAATAAAACATACCGATTATATATACAGCCTGTATAATCGTCCGGGCATAAATATCCTTACATTTGACAAGAGCTACCTTGTAAGTTTTATGAACCGTAATGACAGAAAGGTAAAACATCTATTGATAACTAATTATTAAGAACATGAGTATCCGACGTATTTCAGAAAGAGAGCTTATACTGCCGAGCCTTTATCTGGCTGTGTACAACGGTGGCAGAATCACGACTTCCGAACTTATAAAACGCCTTACCGATATTATGAAGCCGTCGGGTATGGACGCGGAGATTCTGGCAGGAAGAAGTGACACATACTTCTCTCAGAAAGTACGCAATCTCCGCAGCCATGACACTCTTGTGGCTCCGGGCTATGCCATGTATTCCGACAAGGGCTATGTCATAACGAAGCTTGGACGCGATTTTGTCGAGGAACGCAAGGACAGCCTTGATTACCTGTTGTCATCCGGTTTTGGCTACGAGGATATCAGAGACCGTCTTAATGATGTTACAGATGGTAAAGTGGTGCCCTATGATGAACTTGTGGATGAGGGTGAACGGACTACTGTGACGACTGCCTTGCGCAAGCGCTCGCGCAGACTGCATGATGAGGCCATAAAACATTATACTGACGAGTCCGGAGTGTTGAAGTGTGATTGCTGTGAGTTCGAGTTCAGAAATTCCTATGGCGACAAGTACGGAAGCCCGTGTATAGAGATACACCATATAAAGCCCATATTCATGTATGAGGGACAAAGCGAGCTGCAGACTATAGAGGAGGCGTTGAAAAATCTGATGCCTGTATGTCCTAACTGTCACCGGGTCATACACCGCAATCATATAATGCGCGATGAGTTGCCTGATTTCAAGGCTGCAATCAAGGCATTGCGCAAACTATAGCCGGGCGGAAAGACGGTCGTATACGGCGGCGGAAATTGATGCCATGATGCTTTCGGCTTCTTCCGCCTTTCCGTTATAATCCTTTATGAATACGGCTATGGAGTAGCCTTTGCCTGACGGCAGTCTTACATATCCGCCGTCATTTATGGCTACTATAAGGTTTTCAGGGGTTACGTAGCCTGTGCCTGTGCGGTGGGCGAAACTGACCCCTTCTTTGCCGTCAAGCGGGGCGGCCAGACGTGTAAGGCCGGTATTGCAATTCAACATGGCCTGCCTGATTACGGCTTGCTTGTCAGCACTTGCTACACTGTCGGTAAAAACTTTGTTTACCAATATGGCATAGGACAGGGGAGAGCATCTGTTTTCATACGCAAGGTCGTTTTTCTCTTTCATCTGACGTTCCGTATACATCAGCCTTACCTCGTTGTCAGGTAAAAGTAAGCCGGTTATGCTGTCGGTTTCGGCTACCGATACGATATTGTCAAAAAGTATGTTGCTGGCATTGTTGTCGCTGTGTATGAGTATGTAATCGATAAGCTCTTTTACCGACAAGCTGAATTCTGGCGACGTATGGTCAGCCAACATCGGGCTCCAAGTGTCATGGTCGAGTGTCGCTCTTTTGATGCATATGGTCGAGTCAATGCTTGTCATTGACTCGTCGAGGGTCCGGCATACGGCTACCGCTTCCTGTAGCTTGAACATGCTCATGAGCGGATAGTCGTCTGAATTATTGACTTTAACCGTATCGCTGTTGTCGATTATCACAGCTATGCCGATCTGTCCGGGCTTGTCCTTTATTATGTCTTTCAGAGCTTTTGTCAGTCCGTCAATACCGTTATCCTCCTTATGCCGGGTCTGTGAGCACGATGCCGGCAAGAGTATGGTTAATAATACCGATATTACGGCACTGTATTTTAATAAGCGGTTGTTGTACATGTGGCGGTTAGTACTGGAGATAAATGAATGGTACAATATCGCTCTGGCGCACTTGTATGATGACAAGAAGCAGTATGGCGAATATGATGGATTGGAGCAACAGCGGCAGGCGGCCGTAACGGTTTTCGAGCGACGTGCTCCAGCTTTTGGGGGCGAAGTGCATAAGATAGCCGGCGGCCATTGCAAGAACAATCATAAGATAGCCGCTGAAAAACTGCGGAGCTACCGCGAAGTGGAAGTTATGCAGCATCTGGTCGACCATGTCATGTACGTGCGCCATGGAGCGCGCCCTGAAAAACATGAAGCCGAAAGCCATGAGATTGAATGTCAAAAACACATTTGCGGTGACTCTCCACCAAGCGTTTCGCCTTTTTTCACTTACGCGGGGAAATATGCGCCGGAGAGACTTGTGTATTATAAGCAAAAGACCGTTCCATCCACCCCATATGATATACATCCATGATGCGCCGTGCCATAGTCCGCCGAGGAGCATCGTGTTGAACAGGTTGACGTGAGTGCGGGTTTTGCTGCAACGGCTTCCACCCATAGGTATATACAGATAGTCGCGCAGCCATGTCGATAGCGATATGTGCCAGCGTCGCCACCATTCCGATGGATTCTGCGATTTGAACGGGGCGTCGAAATTGGCTTTAAAGCGATAGCCCAGCAGTAGAGCTATGCCTATGGCCATGTCGGAGTAGCCCGAAAAATCGCAATACAGCTGAAGGGTGAAGCCGTACACTGCCATGAGGTTTTCAAACCCTGAGAACATAGACGGGTTGTCAAATACGCGGTCTATGAAATTGCCGCTGATATAGTCGGCGACAATAACCTTTTTGACAAGGCCGGCCATGATGAGAAACAGACCGGACCCTACCATGGCCCGCGATGCCACCGGATGCGCTTCGATCTGTCCCATCAGATCTTTGGCTCTTACGACAGGTCCGGCCAGCAGGGGCGGGAAAAAGGTGAGGAAAAATGTATAGTGCAGAAAGTTGCGTGTAGGCTTTATCTCGCCACGATATATGTCGACAATGTAGCTGATGGAGCGGAATGTAAAGAATGATATTCCGGCCGGAAGTATTATGTCGAGTGCATCGAATTTCGATGACGAGAAGTCGGCTATGGTTGTGAGTATGAGGTTGAGGTATTTGAAATATACGAGCATGCCCAGATTCACAAGGACGTTGAGCGTCACTATGCCTCTTCTTACGATGCGTGATTTTGCACTACCGAGCCATAGCCCCAGAAGATAGTCGCTTACACATACGCCGAGCAGTATGAAGCAGTATTCCGCACTTGATTTGTAATAGAAATAAAGCGAAAAGAGTATGACGAAAACTGTCTTTAACGTATGATGACGGCTCAATATGCGGTATATGAGCAAAAATGCCGTGAACAGGACCAAAAATAATCCGGTATTGAACAGCAGCGGGTTGGCGCTGTCATAAAGCAGAGTCGCTTTCAGACGTTCGGCATCGATAAATTCCACTATGTTATCCCAAAGTTGATTCATTGCGTAAGTGCTTTGTTTAATGCTTCATAGAACAGTTGCCCGTTCAGCAGATATCCTTTATGGGAATGATGTATGCGGTCTTTGGCCATCAGCCCTTCTCCGACCCATTTGCTTGATATGCCTTTGCCTCCGGCTACCGAATACCAGTCATACGTAGCTATATTTTTATCGCGTCCGTACCGAAGTATCGCCTCACGCATTACAGCTATCTTGTCATTTACGACAAAGCCGCGCGCACGCCGGTTTTTACGTGTGCGTGTGCTTTTCTGACATTCCATAGGGGTCACAAGAAGTATCTCTGACAGCGGATTGGCTTCCATGATGCCGTTGACTACGGCGTCAATGGCCCGATATATATCTTCCGACCCGGTTTTGCCGAACGCTTCATTGGCTCCGAGACTTATTATCACAAGGTCGGGATTGAGAACCGACAGCCTGTCGGCAAAATTGTTTACATAGCTGTATGAGGCATATGTGGCGCCGTTGTTGCCTATGGCATGATAGAGAACCCCCGACTGTCCCGACAACCGCAGGTCAGCGCCATATATTACCGTGGCGTCGGCTGACGAGAGCGACAGTTTAAGCTCCGATACCGCTCGGGCGAGCATGACGGTGCATGCTCCGGGCGAAGAGAGCACTTCGTAATCCAACGGCTTTCCCTCGGATGTAATCGAGTCTATGACCGGAGTGCCGTCGCAATATATGGTTACGTCATTGAATAATTCCTTGTTGCCGGTGCGCGAAAGTGTGGATATGACGAGGTCGGTGCTCCGTGATGAAGGAGCCACTGCCACACCGGTAAATCCTACCGGAAGGTCGGGCGACTGCTTCATGAGTTTGGAGCCTTTCCATGTATCTGAACTTTTTATCAGATAATCACGCGGCTCGTTTGTCCCTGTCATGCGGAACGGGATAATAAGCCCTCTGCCCGGATTGCCATAATTTTTTTGAAACAGACGTCTTGTATGTCCTGTAGCGAAGTCGGCTTGAATATGCGAGTCGCCGATATGTACTATCGACAGCGGTACGGTTATTGTCGACGCGGCTTTATGCCGCAATGCGTTCCAGTCGGCTCCGTTGCTCTCGATGACGTTGGCGTCAAGATTGATGAACGGGGGTATGGATATTATGTCATCGTCCGCGTCGGCAGTCATGTCCGGGTTGAGCCTTATGACTTCGTCGCAGCCCTCATCCTGTGCCTGAACGACGCATATTGATGATAGAATTAGGAATGTGGTTATTATATGCTTAGTTATCAAGTGCATGCAATAATGATTTTACAAATTGTTCGGCCAGCACGGCGCCTCCCTTGTGGGTGAGGTGTATGTAATCCTTGTTGGCTCGTGACGGATTTGAGTTGGCCCAGTCGACAATCGAGTTCTCGCCGCCCATAGCTTCGCGCGTATCCCAAAATATGCAGTGCGAGTTGCGGGCTATGTCGCGTTGTGCCGAAGTCATGGCGGGTGCCACTCTCATGGATTTTATTTCGGAGCCCGATTTCTGTCCGCGGTCACCGATACCCATGATTATGAAGTCGGCCTCGGGATAGCATTCCCTCAGGTGCGCTACGGTCTTGGTCATTAAACGGGTATAGGAGGAGTAGTCGGATTGAGCCGCCGACATGGCATTTATGCCGAATTCCAATACAATGAGGTCGTAGTCGATATAGCTTCGCATCGAACGGCTTAACCCTGCATTTACCTTCGACAGTGTCACTCCGGAGTATCCGCGCGACGACATACAGTCTACCGATATGCCCGTGGCGTCATCAAGCCACACTCCAATTGCGGCGAGCGAAGTGCAGTCGGTCGATACTGAAAATGAAGAAGTAGGGGAGTCAAGCTCGATACATTGCACATCGGAAGAGCCCGATACGGAGTGCGACTCCGCCTCGCCGTCACTGACTTTTGTGGTTATCACGGCGTTGTCAGGGCTTACAAACAGGAAGCGCGACACCTGCCACGAGTCCGCGTTGCGAAACTTGTCGACACCTTTGTATACGGCCTTTGCCTTTCCGTCGGGTACGGAGTATTGTTCGGTCAGTGACAGATAGGCATTGTTGGCATGTCCTTTACCCATATTGAATACTTTCCAGCCGCTGCCCGACTGTCTTACCGAGCGTCTGAAACCGGGAAATTCGGAATACATGTTAACATAACCCACACCGGCGCCTCCGAAATGTTGCTGAAGGCTCTCGCGTACGTTCTGTGTGAAGATGTCGCCTTCTATGTATGAGTCACCGATAAATGCCACCCTGACCACCCGTTTGTCTTTGTCAGATAACGCGGCCTTGAACCGGTCGAGGCCTGAACCGTTGCCGGTGTAATCCTCCATCACCACTATATCGCCCTGACGCGACGTTATCGGGTCAGGCAATACCGATACCGTGTCGACAGCCTGTATATTGTCATCTTTCGGCTCCGTCAGAGTATCATGGCGGGTGACTGCTTCTTGCTCCTCCTCGGCCTGCGCTTCAATCAGGGCTTTGTCTACGGGAGCCGATGCGTCGGACTGCGGCACTATGACTGTCGAGTCGTCGGTTGTCTTTACAATGTCGGCCAACAGATTGAAGTCACGCAACCGTCCGCCGGTAAGTTGCGATAAAGGCAACATAGATACTGCGCACAGCATCAAAACTGCTATGGTTATCACCAGAAACGGTTTTCCATGTCTGTTATCGTCCATTGTCTACGCTCGATAAGATAATGTCGTTGAGTTTCTGCACTTTGTTGCGGGTTTCGGCCCACTCGTCGTCAGGATTGGAGTCGGAAGTTATGCCGCCTCCCGCATATATACAAAAACGCTCGGACGAGAAATGTACACTCCGCAGATTGACATACGCATGTTCGCCTTCTCGGTCAGTGACGCCTACGTATCCGCCGTAGCACCGGCGCGGATGAGGCTCGTGGCGTGCGATATGCTCAAGTGCGTCGGCAAGAGGCACTCCCGCAAGTGCAGGAGTAGGGCTAAGAGCATTGACTGCGGTGAAGAAGTCGCCGTCGTATTCTCCCGATATACGGTTGCACAAATGCTTTACCGTGCCGAACGATACATCTTCATCGGGCGCTATCTCGGCTTTTATGCCCAATCGGTTGAATATGTCGGTTATATATTTTGTGACAAAGTCATGCTCCTTGATGTTCTTCTCATCCCAACCGGAGTTTGTCCCGATACTTAGGGTTCCGGCAAGCGACATGGTGCGCACCCGGCTTTCGCCCGATTTACGCTCAAGGAGTATTTCCGGGGAGGCGCCGAGCCATGCGCCCGTGCAGGGTGTATAGTAGATAAACCGGAATGTGTCGGGAAATGCCGTGAAATAACTGTCGGCTACCTCCGCCCAGTCTATGCCCGATGCGTCGCCGCAGAGTGTGCGTGAGAATACAGTCTTGCCTCCGGTCATTTTCAGGTCGTCGACTATGGACAGGAGATGACGTTTGTAATCGTCATATTCTGTCGAGCTGCAATATGGCTCCGGGGGCTCGCACTCGTCGGGAAAGGGTGACCGCCCGCTTATGACAAGCGGCTTGCCGAATGTATTGTTAAAGTTGTTTATAAAGAAATCGCCTCCTGAAGACAGGGTACGGTCACCTGCCACAGTACATGCCGGAGCATGGCCGGGCAGAGCATATACGGCAAATGCACGCTTGCCTTCAAGGCAGGAGTTTATCAGCGATTTTAACGCACGCGACAGCATAATCGGTAATCACACTAATTCGGCAATAAGGTCGTAGAACTGAGTGTCCACGACTCTTACGTCGTAAAATTCGCCTTTTTTTACAGGCTTGCTCTTTTTTATCAGGACTTCCGGGTCGACTTCGGGCGAGTCCCACTGCGTACGCCCGACGAAATACTCGTCTTCCTCCCGGTCTATAATGACTTTTACCGTGGTGCCTATCTTTGCTTCGTTTATTTCCTGAGCAATTTCGGCCTGAATATCCATAAGCTGCGACAGGCGCCGCTGTTTCTCTTCGTCAGGTATGTCGTCATTGAAGTTCAATGCTCCGTAGGTATCCTCTTCCTCGCAGTAGGCAAATGCGCCCATGCGTTCAAAGCGCTGTTCTCTGACAAACTCCTTCAGCTCGCAAAACTCTTTCTCGCCCTCGCCGGGGAAGCCGACCATGAGTGTGGTGCGTATGTGTATGCCGGGAACACGCTTCCTTATCTCGTCAAGCAGGCGGCGCGTCTCTTCGCCGGTTATATGTCGGCGCATGTTGGACAATACATTGTCGCTTATATGCTGCAACGCTATGTCAAGATACTTGCATACGTTGTCGTGCTTGGCCATTACGTCAAGAATCTCCATCGGGAATTGTGCGGGATAGGCGTAATGAAGTCTTATCCACCGTACACCGTCTACCGAGGCCATCTCGTCTATAAGACGCGCAAGCTCCTGATGTCCGTAAAGGTCGCTCCCGTAGGCCGACAGATCCTGTGCTATGACGTTGAACTCTTTTACTCCACGGCCGACAAGTGTCTTTACTTCGCCGATAATCTCCTCGACAGGCCGCGACTTGAAGCGCCCGGTGATAAGCGGTATGGCGCAGAATGAGCAGAAGCGGTTACACCCCTCCGCTATTTTTATATATGCGTGATGCTTCGGGGTGGTTATGACCCTGTCGTAGGTTGAGGTAGCCGGATGTTTTGACGATAGCACGGTCACGAGTTCCGGCCAGTCAAACTTACCGTACCAGCCGTCGACCTCGGGCATCTCGGCTTTGAGTTCGTCAAGATAGCGCTGTGACAGGCATCCCATTACGTAGAGCGATTTTATGCGGCCTTCGTTCTTGGCCTGTATCAACTCAAGTATCATATTGATTGACTCCTCTTTGGCATCGCCGATAAAACCGCATGTGTTTACCACGGCTATGTCTCCGCGCACTTTTTCGGGTTCATGCACGGCATCGAATCCGCTTTCAGCAAACATGCTCATGAGCCGTTCGCTGTCAACAAGATTTTTTGAGCAACCGAGAGTTATGACATCAACCTTCTTGCGTGGCATTTTATTTAGACTCTCCGAAAAGCGATTGTACAAATTCTTTTTTGTGGAATACCTGCAGATCGTCTATGCCTTCTCCGAGACCTATATATTTTACGGGAATTTTGAACTGATCGCTTATTCCGATGACCACTCCGCCTTTGGCCGTGCCGTCAAGTTTGGTTATGGCGAGCTCGTTTACCTTTGTGGCGGCTACGAATTGCTTGGCTTGTTCAAAAGCATTCTGTCCTGTGGAGCCGTCAAGTACAAGCAGTACCTCATGGGGAGCGTCAGGCACTACTTTCTGCATGACGTTCTTTATTTTGGTCAACTCGTCCATAAGGCCTTTTTTATTGTGAAGTCGTCCTGCGGTGTCTATTATCACCACATCGATGTCGTTGGCCTTTGCCGACTGAAGTGTATCGTAGGCTACGGAAGCCGGATCGGCTCCGAGTTTCTGTTTGATGACAGGAACTCCGGCACGTTCTCCCCATACATCGAGCTGCTCCACGGCAGCCGCGCGGAAAGTGTCGGCGGCCCCCAGCATGACTTTGTTTCCCGCTTTTTTGAACTGATATGCGAGTTTGCCTATAGTGGTGGTCTTACCCACACCGTTGACTCCCACCACCATTATTACATGCGGTTTGTGGCCTTCCGGCACAGTGAAGTCTTCGAGAGTGGAGTCATTGTTGTTTTCAGCGAGAAGTGCGGTAATCTCTTCACAGAGCAGACCGTTAAGCTCCGACAGGTTTACATACTTGTCTCTGGCCACACGCTTCTCTATGCGGTCTATTATTTTTAGAGTCGTTTCTACTCCGACATCCGAGGTTATGAATACTTCTTCAAGATTGTCGAGGATTTCATCGTCAATTTTCGATTTGCCGGCAATGGCGCGTGTCAATTTGGAAAACACGCCCTGTTTTGTGCGTTCAAGACCCTTGTCGAGTGTCTCCTTTTTTTCTTTGGAGAAGAAACTGAATATTCCCATTATGAATTATTTTAATGTGCAAATTTACTAATAAATAATCATAACGGGAATATTAAGTCGTAGCATTTTGCTGTAAAAATTATTGCGGGGCGTTATCGTAGACCGATTGCAGCGTATAGGCCGGGTCATCGGATGTAACTGCCTTGACCATTGTCGCTACTATGTCTTGGCCGTTGTTGAGGTATTCACCCGTGGTGCGGTTGAACAGTCCCGACTGTTCACGGCCTGTCCCTCCATAACCGTTGTCCCAGAATATCGGAGCCATATGGTGGTCGCGGGCTGACTTGCATACATATTCGAGATAATGGCGGCGAAATTTTTCGGCACGCGGGTCTTCGCGGCGTACACAGCCCATCTCTCCTATGTAAACGGGGATGTTCTTGTCGATAAATGTAGTCTTTAATTTGCCGAATGTATCGGAAAGATACTTTTCGTCGCCCCATACATCCACATCTTTACCTGTGTGGCCCCATTCCTTGAATTTGTCATTGAGCGAGTAGTCTACGGGAGCATAATAATGCACTGCCACAATTATACGGTTGTCGGCAGAGTCGGCAGGCATTTTGAAGCTGCCGTCGACCGCGTAGTCGGGATTGGTGCAGTAGCTCGGCACCGCGAGGTAACGGTCGGCGTTTTTGCCTCCGGTAGCGCGCACGGCGTCAACAAACGCTTGGTTCCATTCGTTGAGCGTGCGGTATTGCTTGCCTCCGTCAGTACGGTTGGCGCCCCAGCCCCAGCCGCCGTCGTGGATTTCATTGAGCGACTCGAAAATAAGAAATGAGCCTTTGTCCTTGAACCGTTCAGCTATCTGGCTCCACATGGCTTTAAGCTGGGCTATTACCGCTGCATTGGTCTCGGGATTTTCCGCAGCGCCTTTTATGTCGAGCCAATGGCGGCTGTCGGCTCCGTCATGGTGTATGTTGATGATTGCGTTAAGACCGGCTTTTTCCGCATATCCTACTATCTGTTCCACGCGGTCGAGCCACGCTTTGTCAATGGTGTAATCAGGTGCGCTTCCTATATGTCCGAGCCAAGTTACCGGTATGCGTACCGTGCTTATGCCGGCTTGTGCAAGTTTGTCAAACAATACCTGCGATACTACAGGATTGCCCCATGCGGTTTCCGATGCCATGCCGTCTTTCTGTGCGTCCATCTGATTGCCGAGATTCCAGCCCATTCCAAGCCATTGCGCTACCTCGACGGCTCCCTGTGGAGTGTCGTCGGCTTTTTCTGTCTCGGTTTTCTTCTCGGAGGAGCACGCATGCATTGCCGCCATTGATATCAGTAGCGATAACACTGCGGTGCCTGTACGGGAGAATAATGATTTAAAGGTCATAGTCGTGAATAATGATTTAATTGAACAATAGTGCAAAATTAAATTGAATTGCAGACGTAGACGGTATCGGTATGTTATTGAAGAGGGACGCATATGTAAAAACATGAAAAAAGCGCGGTGCCTGAAGGCGACCGCGCATGGTTATGAGGGTTGATGATGTTGTCAGTCAACTTGGATTACAAGGTAGTTGGACAGGCTCCAGAAGCGCTCCGGATTGGTGACCTTGATGACTTTTATACCGCCTTCATCCTCGATGACGTATGAATCTGACGGCATGTTGGTCAATATCTTTGCCTTCTTGGATTGGGTAGGTATTACGGTAAGCGTACGCTTGTCGGCTTTTGTGAAATAGCTCTGCTGGAAGTCGGCCTGCAGCAGTTTGGTCTTTCTCAGGAAGCCTGTCTCGATTATTTTGGCCTCCTTCAGCTCTTTCTTGGTGCCGATTGCGTAGTAGCATGTATTGAGCTCGTTGGTCACATTTTGAGTTTCCTCCTGTGCCTTTACTTTCTCTTCGGTGACAGAAGCCACTGTCGTGCTGAGCGAGTCCACTTTTGTACCGAGGTCGGCAATCTGTATCTTGGCCGATGCCAAGTCATTGCGCAGCGTCGATATGGTCGTTTCCTGAGTGGCTATTTCAGCCTTAAGATTGTCGATGGTCTTCTGGAGAGTGGCATTATATCCCTGAGAGCTCTTTAACTTCTTCTCAAGCTCGGCAAGGCGTTCGCGGCGTTCCTGAAGAGCCTGCTGTATGGAGTACATGTCGTTGCGTATCTGGTCTTTGCGCGACTGTGACTCGGCCGTGAGGTCGTTAGTGTTGCCAAGTATCTTTTCCAGATCTTTGATCTGGTTCATGCCGTCTGTGATGTCGTTCAACAATACCAACAGACTGTCTTGGTTGGCAAGAGCTACCCGAAGTGAGTCGTCAAGCTGTACGTTCTCGCTTTCTACTTGCTTTAGCTTCCCTCCGTCGCATGCAGTCAGAAATAATAATCCGACGGCAAAAATTGAAACGATTTTTCTCATTTTGTTATATAATTATGTTAGTTGTTGTCATTTTCCTCGTTGTCGATATCTTTATATTTGTTGCGATGAACGCGTTTCTCGGCTGTATTTCTATAGCCGCTTACAACAATAACGATTTCTCCTTTAGGAATGTTCAGCGTGAAGTGTTTTACCAGTTCATCGAGAGTTCCCGTCACGGTAGAGTCGTGGAGTTTTGATATTTCGCGCGATACGGAGGCTTCGCGGTCGCCGCCGCATGCTTCAGCAAGTTGTTGAAGCGTTTTGACCAGTCGCAGGGGCGATTCATATATAATAAATGTGCGCGGCTCCTTTGACAATTCTTCAAGGCGTGAGGCTCTGCCTTTTTTCTGCGGGAGAAAACCCTCGAATGTGAAGCGGTCGCAAGGCAACCCTGAATTTATAAGCGCCGGTATAAGTGCGGTGGGCCCCGGAAGAGTCTCGACATCTATGCCGTGACGCCGACATTCGCGCACGAGCATGAAGCCGGGATCTGACACGCCGGGAGTCCCGGCATCGCTTATAAGCGATATTGTCGCTCCGTTCTCAAGTTTTTCGACCACCGGCAATGTGGCGTTATGTTCATTGAATTTATGATGGCTCGCTGTAGGTACATTTATTCCGAAGTGACGCAGCAGCACGGCGCTTGTGCGGGTGTCCTCGCAAAGAATAAGGTCGCTTGACTTGAGTGTCTCCACGGCTCTCGGAGTCATGTCGCCGAGATTGCCTACAGGGGTGGGGACTATGTAAAGTTTTCCGCTCATTTATTGGAAAAATGTTTTTCGATTATAGCCATGAAGTCAATCACTTCCTGATTATCGCGGTCCCACTGCAGGTCATGATAGAAATAATCGTATGCTTCGTCACGATTAATCATTGCCTCGACAAGATTCAGAGTGTCGTTCATTTCAGCGTCGCTATTGCCGAATAATTCGCGACGGAAGCGGAAGCGGTCATTCAGTGAAAAAGCCTTGCGAAGGTCTTTGGAATACTGTCGGGCAAGTTTTTCGTCCAGTCTGATAGGCTCGTTCTCGACAGGGACTTCTTCAATTACCTCCGATGTCTTTTCATCATCAATTTCTGTTATATCATCCGTATCTGTCGATACAATTTCCTCTTCCTCTTGTTCCGGCGCTATATCAGGCGTGTCGGCAATAGCGGCATCAGGCTCTATCTCAATGTCCGTTTCAATGGCCGGCGCCTCCGGTTCGGTCTCGATCACAGTCTCTTCTGCGGCCTCCGGTTCGGTCTCTTCCTCTGTTTCTGCCGGTATGTCAGGCTCTTCTACGACAGCTTCGGTAGAAGGCTCTTCAGATTCAATTATCGGTTCATCTGATATTTTGTCTATGTCATCGGTTGCCGGACTCAGAGTTGTCTCTTCCTGCTCGTCGGGCATTTTAACGCCTTCACGCAGGGCATCGATTTTGTCGGATATCATTGCCCATACTTGTACCGGAGTGTCTTCGCCACGATGCAGGGCGAGATAAAGCAGTCCTTCCAACTCGTAATTTATTGTGATGAGTTCCTCGATGTTGACGTTCATATTTAATATCAATTATATTTAATGAATGGCAAAGATACGAATAAGTCGACAGCAAAAGCAAATAAAAATTGATTTTGCCGAGCGGAAGTATCTAAGAACGATAATTATCGTCTATAACGGCTGCAACCGGTCCGTTGCCGATTATCAAAATCGACAACGGTGCAGACCGACTCACAGCTTTTCGGCAAGATAACGTCCGGTATAACTTTCTTTGCATGCGGCCACTTCCTCCGGTGTACCGGCAATTACGATATTTCCGCCGGCGCTTCCGCCTTCGGGGCCTATGTCAATTATGTGGTCGGCACATTTTATGACGTCCATGTTATGCTCTATTATCACTACCGTATGTCCGAGAGCTATGAGCCGGTTGAATGAGTCCATGAGAGTGTTTATGTCATGGAAATGCAATCCGGTGGTAGGCTCGTCGAAAATAAACATTGTGGGCGACGGCTTTTCAAGCGACAGAAAGTATGCGAGTTTAACTCGCTGGTTCTCACCGCCTGACAATGTCGATGACGACTGGCCGAGCTTGATGTATCCGAGGCCTACGTCCTGAAGGGGTTTAAGCCGCTTTACTATTTTCTTTGGCAACGACTCCGACGACTCCCCGAAAAACTCGATGGCCTGATTGACGGTCATGTTGAGCACGTCGTTTATATTTTTGTCTCTATACCTGATTTCGAGCACGTCGGCGTTGTAGCGCTGTCCGTGGCATGACTCACAGGGTATGACTATGTCGGCCATGAACTGCATCTCTATGGTTATGGTGCCTTCGCCTTTGCACTCCTCACATCGGCCGCCTTCGGAATTGAACGAAAAATATCCGGGTGAGAAGCCCATCTGTTTGGCGCCCTGCTGTTCGGCAAATAGGCGACGTATCTCGTCAAAGGCTTTCAGATATGTGGCGGCATTGCTTCGCGATGACTTGCCTATCGGATTCTGGTCTACAAATTCGACCGCCGATATGCGCTGAAGGTCGCCGCGCAGCGACTTATGCAGCCCCGGTGCGTCGCCCGGTTCTCCGAGATGCCGCAGCAGAGTGCGATACAATATGTCGCGGACAAGTGTCGATTTACCCGATCCGCTGACTCCCGTCACTACAGTCATGACCTCAAGCGGAAACTTTACGTCGATATTTTTAAGATTATGCTGCCGTGCTCCGGTCACCTCAATGTAATTGCGCCATTTACGCCGCTTTGACGGTACCGGTATCGACAGCTCTCCGTTAAGATACCTTAGGGTGTAGGATGCGGTGGCATGCCGCAGGTTGTCGACATCGCCCTGATATATTATCTCTCCTCCGTGGCGTCCGGCCTCGGGACCTACATCTATTATATAGTCCGATGCTCTCATTATCTCTTCATCGTGCTCGACGACCACCACCGTATTGCCCAGCTGCTGCAGTTTGCGTAGTACGCCTATAAGCTGTTGTGTGTCGCGTGAATGTAGTCCTATGCTCGGCTCATCGAGTATGTAAAGCGAGCCCACAAGACTGCTGCCGAGCGAAGTGGCAAGGTTTATGCGCTGGCTTTCGCCTCCGGAAAGCGATGATGACAGTCGGTCGAGAGTCAGATAACCGAGCCCTACGTCGCAAAGGAAGCCTATGCGGTTGTTTATTTCCACAAGGAGCCGCGACGCCACTTTTGCGTCAGTCTCGTCAAGGGTCAGTGACTCAAACCATTTGCGCAGTTCGGTTATAGGCATTCTTACAAGATCGGATATACCTGCTCCTCCTACTTTTACATATGATGCGTCACGGTTCAGACGGCTCCCGTGGCAGTCGGGACAGGTCGTCTTGCCTCTGTAGCGGGCCAGCATGACGCGGTACTGTATCTTGTATTGGTTTTCCTCTACCATTTTGAAGAACCCGTCTATGCCCTTGAAGCGTCCGTTGCCGTGCCAAAGCAGATCAAGTTCCTTCTCGTTCAGGTCGCAATAAGGACGGTGTATCGGAAAACCGACGTGTGGCGCTATGTGTATGAGCTCTTTCTTCCATTCACTCATTTTCTCGCCGCGCCAGCATACAACGGCGTCTTCGTATACCGACAGTGAGCGGTCGGGTATTATAAGGTCAGGGTCGAGGCCTATTATGCGTCCGAACCCTTCGCAGCGGGGACATGCGCCGTACGGGTTGTTGAAGTTGAACATGGCTTCCGACGGTTCGCGAAATGTAATGCCGTCGGCCTCGAACCGTTTTGAAAAGTCATGACGGTGAACGCCTCCGTCGCTCCATACGAGCAGGCTCATCATGTCGCGCCCTTCAAAAAATGCCGTCTCGGCTGAGTCGGCAAGCCGGCTTGCCTCATCGCCTTGATAGCTGACGGTCAGTCGGTCGACGAGCAGGTCATAACCGTCGGCCGTGGCAGGGCATGACGATGCGTTTATCAGATCTTCTATGAGTATGAATTCTCCGTCTTTGACCACGCGTGAATATCCGCCTTTCAGCAAAATCTCCAGCTGGTCTTTGAATTTCCGGTTTTCGGACAATGTTATGGGGCTTGTGACGGCTATGCGTGTACCTTCAGGATAACTTGCCGCCGTAGCGAGCACATCCTCGACAGTATGTTTTTTTACCTGTTGGCCCGATACCGGCGAATATGTGCGCCCGATGCGTCCGAAAAGCAGACGCAGATAATCATAGATTTCTGTTGAAGTGCCTACAGTCGAGCGTGGATTGCGTGTGTTTACTTTTTGTTCTATGGCTATGGCCGGAGGCAGTCCTTTGATGAAGTCAGCTTCAGGTTTTGACATTTTGCCGAGAAACTGTCGGGCATAGGCCGAAAGGCTCTCTACGTATCTGCGCTGGCCTTCGGCATATAGGGTGTCAAAGGCAAGCGATGATTTTCCCGAGCCTGACAGTCCGGTTATGACAACGAGCCTGTTACGCGGTATTTCGACATCTACGTTTTTAAGATTGTTTACGCGTGCTCCTTTTATAAGTATGTTTCTTTCTGCCATTAATGTCGCGTTAGTATTAACTTACAAAGTTACTAATTTATTCGTGGTGCAGTCGTTTTATGCGATTTAAACTATGTAAAAGCGGCAATAAATTTCGCCATTTCACATCGATGAGCTATCTTTGTAAGCGTAATAAGATAGCTGTATGTCGACAGAGCAGGATTTACAACAGGCATGTGAAGCGATTAAGGAAGGAAAAGTCATACTTTATCCTACCGATACCGTATGGGGTATAGGATGTGACGCTACCGACCGCAGCGCGGTGCGGCGTGTCTATGAGATAAAACGACGGGTTGACACCAAAGCCATGCTTGTACTGACCCATTCACCGGAAGTGGCAAAGCGGATAGCATCTGTCTCTCCCGAAGCCGAGCGTCTGCTTCTGGCCTCGGGACGGCCTACTACCGTGGTGCTGCCCGATGCACGCTCGATAGCCCCCGAACTGGTGGCCGATGACGGAAGTGTCGGTGTCAGGATTACTTCCGAGCCGTTTTCCTATGAGCTGTGCCGCATGTGCGCGGTGCCATTGGTGTCGACATCGGCCAACATCAGCGGGGCGCCTTCTGCCGCCTCGTTTGATGACATCGACGATATAATAAAGGATAGCGTCGACTATATATGCTTCACACGACGTGATGACAAGGGGGGCGCATTGCCTTCGAGAGTGGTGAAAGTAGATGCCGATAACTCCATAAAAATACTGAGAGATTGAGGGTAGAGTGTGCACAGACAGCATTGGGTATGCCGGCGTCGGGAAAGCGTCCTTTATATGGACCGGCAAAACGTATCGCCGATATCGTTTTTGCGACGGCGGCCATCGTCATGCTTCTTCCGGTCATGCTCGTGATGTGTGTTGTCATAAAATGCGATTCTGACGGCCCGGCTATTTTCCGTCAGGAGCGCTTGGGGCGCGGCAATCGCAAGTTCATAATGTATAAACTGCGCACTATGTTTAACGATGCCGAACAGAACGGCCCTTTGCTTGCCGTAGCTGATGACCGGCGCATAACACGGGTGGGGCGGTTTTTACGCCGCTATCATCTTGATGAGCTGCCGCAGTTGTGGAACGTAATAAAAGGCGACATGTCAGTTGTAGGACCCCGCCCCGAACGCGAATACTTTGCCCGGCTTATATCGGATTATGCTCCGGAGTATGGCCGCATCAGTTCAGTACGTCCCGGACTTACTTCATGGGGCAATGTCATGTACGGATATGCTTCCGATATTCACGGCATGGTGGCGCGTTTGCGTTATGACCTTGACTACCTTGACAATATGTCGCCATACAACGATATAAAAGTCATTATTTATACCATCAAGATTTTAATAACAGGAAAAGGACTTTAAATGTTATCATTTGACTGCATATCAGACCGGGCCAACCAATGGTTTTTCTCGCTTCTTCAGTGGCGTGAAAAGCATATAAAAGAGCGCGATTTCGTAGTGGTGCTTGCGTTCATAATAGGCATACTCTGCGGTTTTGCCGCTCTGGTGTTTAAGTGGCTTATCCATTTTATATCAAGCTCGCTTCTGTTGAATATAGATGTTACCGGAGGCAACTATCTTTACCTGTTGTATCCGCTTGTAGGCATAATCATAGCTTCATGCTACGTAAGGTATGTGGTGAAAGACAACATATCGCACGGTGTGACCAAAGTGCTTTATGCCATCTCGCAAAACAAAAGCCGCCTGAAGGCCCACAACTGTTATACTTCGGTGGTGGCGAGTTCAATAACCATCGGATTCGGCGGATCGGTAGGAGCCGAGGGCCCCATAGTGTATACGGGAGCCGCTATCGGGTCAAATATAGGTCAGGCTTTCCGCCTGTCGCCCCGTGTGCTCATGCTCCTTGTAGGATGCGGCGCTGCGGCCGGACTGTCGGGAATTTTCAAGGCTCCTCTTGCCGGCGCTCTGTTTACTCTCGAAGTGCTTATGCTCGATCTTACCACCGTTACGGTCATGCCTCTCCTCATATCGTCGGTGACCGCCGCCACGGTGGCGTATGTATTTACAGGTTATGATGTCCAGTTCTTCTTCACGCAAAGTGAGAATTTTCTTCCCGTAAGAATACCGTATGCCATAATACTCGGTATATTGTGCGGTTTTGTATCGCTATACTTCATTCGCGTCATAAACATGATGGAGACCTTCTACGGGTCAATAAAGAATCATTGGAAAAAGGGTGCCATAGGCGGCATACTGCTGGCAATACTCATATTTGTATTCCCCCCGTTATACGGTGAAGGATACGGTGTCATAACGTCTATGCTCAACGGCGATCCCGCCGCGGCTTTGAACGGCTCCATTTTTTACGGCGATCGACATCTGCCGTGGGTGATAGCGCTTTATGTGCTGTGTGTGACACTGGCAAAGGCTTTCGCCACTTCGTCGACCAACGGCGCCGGCGGAGTGGGCGGTACATTTGCACCGGCTCTATATGTCGGCTCCATGGCCGGATTCTGCTTCGCATATACTCTGAACCATATAGGTTTTGACATAGACCTGTCGGTCAAGAATTTCGCCTTAATGGGCATGGCCGGTGTCATGTCGGGGGTTATGCATGCTCCTCTAATGGCGATATTCCTTACCGCTGAACTCACGGGCGGCTATGACCTGTTTCTGCCCTTGCTCATAGTCTCTACTATTTCTTATGGAACGATAAAGGTGTTTGAGCCTTACAGCATATACGCCATGCGACTTGCCAAGCGTGGAGAGCTCCTTACCCATCATAAGGACAAGTCGGTGCTCAGGCTGTTAAAGATTAACTCCGTAATAGAAAACGATTTTATTCCGGTGACTCCCGACATGAATCTGAAAGCCATGGTCGATGTCATAAGCAAGTCTAACCGCAACCTCTTTCCGGTGGTGGACTGCGATGAAAAGCTTATGGGAGTGGTGCTCCTTGACGATATACGAAACATCATGTTCCGTCCCGACCTGTATAAGCGCATGTATGTGTCCAAGTTCATGTCCATGCCCCCTGCCAAGATACGCATAGGCGATCCGATGGAGGACGTGATGAAGACTTTCGACCGTACTGGGGCATGGAATCTTCCTGTCGTCGACGAGAATGACAAGTATGTCGGCTTTGTGTCGAAGTCAAAGATATTTAATTCTTATCGACGGGTGCTGCGCCATTATTCCGAAGACTGACGTGTCTTCTGTGGCTATGATACCAGAATTCGATTCTGTCGATAAGAAAGTTCTTGTCGCGAAACAATTTTACTACACCGTATGATATTGACGCCACGATGGTGAGGGGCAGAAGCAGTGTGTACTGTCCGGTCATCTCCACTGTCAGAAATATGGCCATAAGCGGAGCATGTATGGCTCCCGCCATGACTCCCGCCATGGCGAAGTAGGCGAAATTGCCTGAATCGAGTTGCGTGCCGAAATACATGTTCAGCGACATTACGAAAAAAAGACCTGCCATCGAGCCGGCAAACAGGGTAGGCGCGAAATCGCCTCCTACACCGCCGCCGCTGTTGGTGGCCGAAGTGATGAAGCTCTTTAGAAGAGCTATGCATCCTACTATGAGAAGCAACGACAGACTGTCGGCTCCTGACGGATAAAACATGCTGTAGTCGGCTATAGCCTGCGGAGCGCCGTTGAGCACTTTGCCTATTATGCCGTATCCTTCGCCATAAAACGCGGGAAATAAAAATACGAGAACCGATATGGATAATCCGGCGATTATGCTCTTTATCCACGGATTGCGGAGTCCGCTGAAAAAACGGTCCATGCGTTTCATCACCCCGGAGTAGTAGAGTGAGTACACTCCGCAAAACACCCCTAATAATAATACGAAAGGCAACGTGGACGTGTCAAACGGCAAGGCGCCTGCATAATCGATATCGACCGTACAGCCCGACAGCACGTAGGCGGTGAGCGCCGATATAAGACATGCCGACAGGAGCATTACTACCGATAAGGTGGTCAGCTCCATTTTTAAAACCTCGAGAGTAAACAGCATGCCGCCTACAGGAGCCTTGAATATGGCCGCTATACCGGCTCCGGCTCCACACCCCACAAGCATCATGAGAAACCGCGGATGCACCCTGAACATGCGCCCTATGTTGCTGCCCATGGCTGCCCCAGCGTAGGCGATAGGACCCTCGGATCCGGCCGAGCCTCCGCAGCCGAGTGTTATCGAGCACCCGATTATAGGAGCGTATGTAAGGCTGCCGTTAAGTCGTGATATGCCTCTCGACATGTCGTGCATGATGCACGAAGTGCCGTGCGTAAGCGGCTCGCGGGCTATGTATCTTACATATATTCCCGTTATGAGTATGCCTGCAAGCGGCAGAATGAGCAGATGCAGATTGTAACCGGTCAATGCCAGATTTTGGGTGAGATAGGTTGATATATGTCCTATAAGATATTTGAGTACAAAGGCACCCGCGCCGGTACATAGTCCGATAAGTAATGCCACGACAAACGTAAACACCGCGTCGGAAACATGTTTTTGCCGCCATCGGTGTGCCTTCGCAATCAGTTCGTTTCGCTTTTTATCCCATTTGGTCATTGCCTTGCATTGTCTTCATAATAAAACACGCTTAAACGGTACAATGTTTGAATAAATACAAAAGGCCGCATCCGTTTTCGGATACAGCCTTTCTATAGCTTGTTAATGATAAATCGGCGCCGATTATTTCAGATTGATGTAATCGACAATCCATGCTCCTACATCGCTGGTGCCGAATTGTCGGCCGCTATTACCCGTTATGTCGGGTGTGGCCACTCCGGCCGATAGCGATGCGTTGACCGCCTCACGTATTAACGCCCCTTCGGCACGGCAGTCAAAGTACTCCATAAGCATGGCTACCGACAGTATCTGTGCGAGCGGGTTGGCTATGTTGAGCCCTTTGGCCTGAGGCCATGAGCCGTGTATAGGCTCAAATACAGGGGTGCTCTCTCCTGTCGATGCCGACGGAAGAAGACCCATAGAGCCCGATATGACCGAACCCTCATCGGTAAGAATGTCGCCGAACGTATTTTCCGTGACCATGACGTCAAAGAAGCGCGGATCCTGTATCATGCGCATAGCCGCATTGTCGACATACATGTAGTCGGTGGTCACTTCGGGATACTCTTTCTCCATCTCCTGTGCCACTTTCCTCCATAGACGCGATGATGCAAGCACGTTTGCCTTGTCGACAACGGTGAGGTGCTTGCGGCGGCGCATGGCATAGTCGTAGGCCACACGCAGTATGCGCTCTACCTCTTTGCGGGTATAGTGGTTGGTGTCATAGGCGCGGTCGTTGTCTTCATACTTTTCGCCGAAGTACATGCCGCCCGTGAGTTCACGTATACATATGAAGTCGGCTCCGTCAACTATTTCGGGACGCAGGGGCGATTTGTGCAGCAGACACTTGAATGTCTCAACCGGACGTATGTTGGCGTACAGTCCGAGCTGCTTGCGCATGGCGAGAAGCCCTTGCTCGGGGCGTACCTTGGCATTGGGGTCGTTGTCGAATTTGGGGTCGCCTACGGCCGAGAAGAGCACGGCGTCGCTGTTTTTACATAATTGCAGCGTCTCGGGAGGGAACGGATTGCCTACATGGTCGATGGCCACGGCTCCTACGACTCCGTATTCATAGTCTACCGTATGACCGAATTTTTTACATATGGCCGACATGACGTCAACTCCTTGAACCGAGATCTCGGGACCTATGCCGTCGCCCGGCAATACTGCTATTTTAAAATGCATATCGCTTGTGTATTAATAAAATTTATTCATCTTTTCCCAACTCTCGATGTCATCTTTCCGCGATAACAGATACTCGATGTCGTCAAGTCCGTTTATAAGACAGTGCTTTTTGTAGGCGTTTATCTCGAACGTCTCACTGTGGCCTGTGGCAAGATTGGTTATTGTCTGTGCGGGCAGGTCGACTTTCAGCTCTGTCAACGGATCGCGCTCTATGCTGTCGAATATCTCCGCGAGAAAAGCCTCGCTTACCACTACGGGAAGCACGAAGTTATTGAGCTCGTTGTTTTTATGTATATCGGCGAAGAAGCTCGACACCACTACTTTAAAGCCGTAGTCGTGTATGGCCCATGCGGCATGTTCTCTACTTGAACCGGACCCGAAATTCTTTCCGGCCACGAGTATGCATCCGGTATATCGCGGGTCGTTGAGCGCGAAGTCGGTGTTGAGGGTGCCGTCGGCGTTATATCGCCAGTCTCTGAACAGGTTGTCGCCGAACCCCTCGCGTGAGGTCGCTTTCAGAAATCGGGCGGGTATTATCTGGTCGGTGTCGATGTTTTCCATCGGCAGCGGTATGGCGCTTGATGTTATTACGGTTATGCGATTGTCCATTATGACTTGAAATTAGATTTTTCTTGGATCGGTTATCACTCCGGTTACGGCTGCGGCTGCGGCCACAAGCGGCCCGGCAAGTATGGTGCGTGCACCGGGGCCTTGACGTCCTTCAAAATTGCGGTTGGACGTGGATATGCACAGGGCTCCTGCCGGTATTTTGTCATCGTTCATGGCCAGACACGCGGAGCAACCCGGCTCGCGCAGTTCAAAACCGGCGTCGGCAAGTACACGGTCAATGCCCTCGCTCTTGATCTGTTCGAAAACGGCACGTGAGCCCGGCACGAGCCATGCCGTGACCGAGGGTGCCTTTTTGCGGCCTTTCACGAAGCCGGCAAATGCGCGGAAGTCCTCTATGCGGCCGTTTGTACAGCTACCGAGAAATACATAATCGACCGGGGTGCCTTCGAGATGCTGTCCGGCCTTGAAGCTCATGTATTCAAGCGATTTTTCATACGATGCGCGACCGACTTCGTCATCGCCCTCATAATGGGGTATGGCTTCCGATATGCCTATTCCCATGCCGGGATTTGTACCGTAGGTTATGCGTGGCTCTATGTCGTCGGCGTTGAATGTCACCTCCTTGTCAAACACGGCATCGTCATCGGTGGCAAGCGATTTCCAATATTTTACCGCATTGTCCCATGCCTCGCCTTCGGGAGCGTATTCACGGCCTTTGACGTAGGCGAAAGTAGTCTCGTCGGGTGCTATCATGCCTCCGCGGGCACCCATCTCGATTGACAGATTGCATACGGTAAGACGCTCTTCCATCGACATGTTGCGAATGACCTCGCCTGCGTATTCCACGAAATATCCGGTAGCTCCGCTTGTCGTCATACGTGCTATGATGTACAGGGCCACGTCTTTGGCCGTGACGTCTTTGCCGAGATGACCCTCGATGTTTATGCGCATCGTCTTGGGTTTGGGCTGAAGTATGCATTGGGTGGCGAGAACCATTTCGACTTCGCTTGTGCCTATGCCGAAGGCTACGGCTCCGAATGCGCCGTGTGTTGACGTATGGCTGTCGCCGCATACTATGGTGTAGCCCGGAAGAGTCAGGCCGGTCTCCGGTCCTATGACATGTATGATGCCGTTTTTGGGATGACCGAGGCCGAACAGTGTCAGCCCGAACTCATCGGCATTGCGGTACAGTGTCTCGACCTGCTTGCGCGACACCGGGTCGTTGATGGGCTTGTCCTGATGCAGGGTGGGTACGTTGTGGTCGGGTGAGCATATGGTACGCTCGGGACGATATACTTTCAGCCCCCTGCGGCGCAAGCCGTCAAATGCCTGCGGACTTGTCACTTCGTGGCAGTAGTGACGGTCTATGTATAATTGTGTGGGTCCGCCGTCAACCGTATTGACCGTATGTGCGTCCCATATTTTGTCAAATAATGTCCGTGCCATAGACAATTATGTATAGTTACTCGGTTAGTGGACAAATTTATTTATCGCGTCAATGAATGCTTCCGCGCTTGCGGCCACAATGTCGGTATTGGCCGAGAAGCCGTAGTATGCCACGCCTTCGTGTTCGACGGTCATGTGTACCTTGCCTATGTCATTGCTGCCTTTGTTGATGGCTTGGATGAGAAATTCCTTTACAAGCATCTTGCGGTGTATGATCTGCTTTATCGCCGATATGGCCGCATCTACCGGACCGTTGCCCGATGCGCATGCTTCAAATTTCTCTCCGGCTATGTCAAGCCCTATCGATGCCACCGACTTTATGCCTACGCCCGAAGTGACCTGCAGGAAATCGAGTTTCAGGCGGCGCGAGGCTTTATGGTGTTCGCCGGCGAGCAGCAGTACGTCATCGTCGTTGATCTCTTTCTTCTTGTCGGCAAGTTGCAGGAAGCCCTCGTAAGCTTTGTCAAGAGCCTCTTTGCCAAGCTCTATGCCGAGTATGTGCAGACGGTGTTTGAGCGCCGCGCGTCCCGAACGGGCTGTAAGCACAATCGAGTTTTCATCCACACCTACATCTTTCGGGTCTATTATCTCGTAGCTTTCGCGATTTTTAAGCACACCGTCCTGATGTATGCCCGAGCTGTGGGCAAACGCGTTGCGTCCCACGATAGCCTTGTTGGGCTGTACCGGCATGTTCATGAGGCTTGACACCATGCGGCTTATGCCGTAGAGCTTCGTGGTGTTCAGGTTGGTGTCTATGCCGAGTTCCTTATGGGAGCGGCATATCATGGCCACCTCTTCCAGCGAGGTGTTTCCGGCACGTTCACCTATGCCGTTTATGGTTACCTCGGCCTGTCGTGCGCCGTGCATAATGCCCGACATGGTGTTGGCCGTTGCCATACCCAAGTCGTTGTGGCAGTGCGTGGCTATGGTGACGTTGTGTATGCCATCCACGTGTTCCATAAGATACTGTATCTTTTCACCGAACTGCGAGGGCAGACAGTAGCCTGTGGTGTCGGGAATATTGACCACTGTCGCTCCGGCCTTTATCACGGCTTCCACCACTCTGGCAAGGTACTCGTTGTCGGTGCGTCCTGCGTCTTCCGCATAAAACTGAACGTCCTCCACGAAGCGCTTGGCGTATTTTACACACGCTATGGCCCGCTCAAGTATTTCTTCACGGTTGGAGTTGAACTTGTATTTTATGTGGTAATCCGATGTGCCGATGCCGGTGTGTATACGTTTATGCTTCGCATATTGCAGCGCGTCGGCTGCAACGCGTATGTCGTTCTCTACTGCACGGGTCAGTGCGCAGATAGTAGGCCATGTGACCGCCTTGGATATTTCTACAACCGAGTTGAAGTCTCCCGGGCTTGATACCGGGAATCCGGCTTCTATAACATCAACGCCAAGTTCCTCAAGAGCCTTGGCAACTTCAATCTTCTCGACTGTATTGAGTTGGCAGCCGGGCACTTGCTCGCCGTCGCGCAATGTCGTGTCGAAGATAAACAATCTGTCGCTCATATATACATCAATTTATTAGTTTACAATTAAAAAAATCGGCCTTCTCCAAAACACGGAGAAAGGCCGATATTCATTTTCATTATTATTTAACAATACAGCATCTTTCTCCCACAATCATATCGATAGCGTAAGGCCTGAATTTAGTGATAGAGAAAGAAGATTTGTATTCATTTGTTCAATATTATTGTTTGACGAAGCAAAATTACACCATTATTTTTAAATGTCAAAGCGAAAAGTGAATTATTTTGTGACTTTTGCTGCAATAATCTTTAAATTGCAATAAATGAGTGCCGTTTTGCTTACATATTGTCTATTTTATCCAACGGATGATCTCTTTAAACGAAACTTTGCGCCCGTACATGAGTATGCCGGTACGATAAATTCTCGATGCGAGGAATACAAACAGCAGGGCGGTGCCGTAGAGCAGCAGCAGGCTTGTCGCCACTTGCCATGCCGGTACATCGTAGGGCAGACGTATCATCATGACTATCGGTGACGTGAACGGTATAAGTGACGCTATCACTCCGAGTGTTCCGTCGGGATTCTCCATACATGACTGTCCTATGACGAGGGCGAGTATGATGATCATCATTATAGGCATGGTGAACTGGTTGGCGTCGCTCTGTTGGTCTACCGCCGAGCCGAAGCCGGCGAAGAGTGCCGCATAGAGCAGATAACCGCCTATGAAGTACAGGATAAATATGCCGAGCAGTCTGAACCAGTTTATGCCGAGTACGGCCTGCAGTATCTCTGACAGTTCGGAGTCAGGCATTTGCGGCATAGAGGCTCCGGCAGCCATGCCTGCGGCAACGTCGGGCGAGGTCGCGCTTATGCCGAACATGCTGATTATGAACAGTCCTATACCTAAGAATACCGCCCAGATAAGTATCTGCGTAAGTCCTACAAGGGCTATGCTCACTATTTTTCCGAGCATAAGCTCCATAGGCCGGCATGTGCTTATTATTACCTCGACTATGCGGTTGGTCTTGTCTTCGACAACCGAACCCATAATCATGGCGCCGTACATGAGCACAAACATATATGTAAGGAAGGCAAGGAAGAGCCCGACCACCATGGCTATCTCGCTCGATGATACTTTTTCTCCCTCTTCGTCCCATGTATGGCTCCTGACTTTAATCTCCACGTTGCTTTGGGCTATCATGTCTTTTAGCTCCGGAAGATTGTATGACGCTATCTTGGCGTCTGACAGGCTTTTGTTGAGTGCTGTCTCCAGTTCGCGGTTGAGCGTTATCTTGACGGGTTTCTCCGAGTACACGTTTATTGTTTTCGACTCTTCCACATCGGAGGGTATGACCACTATGGCGTAAATGTCGCCGTCGGCTTTTTCATATCGGTCCTTCATATTGACGGAAGTCATGTCGGTCTCGATTCTGAAGCGGTAGTCGTCATTGTCCTTGAATATGTCGGAATAGCGTCCGGTTTCGTCGATTATGCTTATGAGCCGGGAGTCGGAATTGTTGACTGTCATCAGCAGGGCCGGTACTGCCACAAGCGCTACCATTATGACCGGCGCGAGCAGTGTGCTTATTATAAAAGACTTTTTTGCAACGATCGAGAGATACTCGCGTTGCATGACTAACATAAATCTATTTTTGTTCATTGGTGTCTGTGACGGTTTCTATGAAAATTTCGTTCATTGACGGTAACAGCTCTTCAAAGCCGAGGAGCGTGTACTTGTCGTTAAGATTGCTTATGGCATCGCGGGTGGTTACTCCCTGATTCAGCTTTACAGTGGCTTCGCAGCCCGACTGAAGCCGGGGCGATAGAGCTACAATCGAGTATAGCTCATTGTCAGGGGCGAGTACAGGCTCGGCGACATGGACGCTGAATAGATTTTTCTTGAACTTGCGTCTTATGTCGTATACATTTCCCTGCAGCACGGCGCGTGACTTGTTTATCAGGGTGAACTCTTTGCATACTTCCTCTACCGAGGCCATATTGTGGGTCGAAAAGAGTATCGTGGAGCCGTTTTCGTTAAGTCGGAGTATCTCTTTTTTCAACTGTTCGGTGTTGACCGGGTCGAAGCCTGAGAAGGGTTCGTCAAATATCAGCAGTTTCGGGTTGTGTACTACGGTAGCTATAAACTGTACTTTCTGCGCCATGCCTTTTGAAAGCGCCTCGACCTTCTTGTTGGCCCATTCGGCAAGATCCATCCTTTCGAGCCACTCCATTGCCGCGCGGTAGGCGTCGTTTTTTGACATGCCTTTAAGCCGTCCGAGATATACTATGTGGCTCAGCACTTTCATTTTCTTGTACAGTCCGCGTTCCTCCGGCAGATATCCCATATGCATTACGTCGGAAGGTGCGAGAGGCTTGCCGTTGAGCAGTATCTCACCTTCGTCAGGACGGGTTATCTGGTTAAGTATACGTATAAGCGATGTCTTTCCCGCACCGTTCGGGCCGAGAAGTCCGTAGACAGTGCCTTCTTCCACATTAAGACTGACATGGTCGAGGGCGCGGTGGCCGGAGTAGTCTTTTACTACATCCTTTACTTCAATTATATTCATAAAATCAAGATTGTTTCTTTAGTTGCAGACATGTCCATCGGTCCGTAACATAAGTCCCGACATGTATTAGTCCGTAGCGTGAAGCCTCGTCAAGTATGTATTCCACATCGTCTTCATAAAAACCGCTCAGCAGCATATGGCCGCCTTCAGCCAGTCTTGATGCGTAATGCCGCAGGTCGGCTATTATGATATTGCGGTTTATGTTGGCTATGAACACATCGGCCGGCTGGAGCCCTTTAAGTGCTTCTGCATCGCCGAGTATGACATTTATTTCACCATGACCGTTGAGCTTTACATTTTCAACGGCATTTATATGTGCGAATTCGTCGATTTCGATAGCGTTGACCGGACTTGCGCCCCTCATGGCGGCAAGAATGGCGAGTATGCCGGTGCCGGTACCCATGTCGATTACCGATTTGTTTTCGAGAGACATTTCGAGCAGACGTCTTATTATTAAGGATGTCGTCTGGTGGTGTCCTGTGCCGAAAGCCATTTTAGGGTCGATCACTATGTCGTAAGGCAGATTCGGTATATCGGTGTGAAAGGAGCTGTGTATGACGCACCGGTCGTCAATGACGATAGGCTTGAAATAATTCTTCTCCCATTCCGAGTTCCAGTCACGTCCCTCGACAGTCGACCATCTGACTTCAATCGTGGCTTCAAACGGGAAGTCGGCTATGACGCTTTTAAAAACCGTTTCGTCAAAAAGCTCTTTTTTGATGTATGCTGTCAATCCGTCGCTGTCCGGTACAAAACTCTCGTAATCTTTGTCACACAATAATGCTGCAAGCAGATCGGTCGATGTCTCGTCACAAGGGGTTATGTCGAGTCTGACTTCAATATAGTCGTTCATTTTGTAAATAATGTTTAATGCTGCAAAAGTAGTGAGAATTTATGAGATTACGGCAAGTCCGTATTATAATTCCGTATTATAATAATGTGTGGCATAAATTGATGCGTTATCCAAAACATAAGGAAGATTAACATTGTTTATTAGATAAAAACTTAAACATATTCAACTATTTATGGCACATTCAAGTATTTGCAATACACTTATCCCGTCTATGTTCTCCATAATGGCTCTTATGGCTCTGAACGGGTGTAAAAATCATGACAAAGAGACTGTTATGCCGCCTGTTAAAGTAGACGTGGAGGTTATGGGCGACAACATGTCGGGAGGGGGCGGACGCTTGTTTTCCGGTACTACGGAATCGGCGGAAGCCTCGACCGTAAGTTTCTCCGTGCCGGGAACTGTCACAGGTATTTATGTTAATGTAGGCGACAAAGTTACCAAAGGTCAGCTGTTGGCCCGGATAAAGGATCAGAGCCTTGTCAATGCCAGCAATATAGCGCAGGCCGAGCTTGAAGAGGCACGCGACGCTTACCGCAGGCTCAAGAAGCTGCATGATGCCAACGCCTTGCCCGATATAAAATGGGTGGAAGTGCAGTCTAAGCTGAAGCAGGCTGAGAATGCGGCCGCCCTTGCCGGCAGGGCTGTAGGCGACGCGTCATTATATTCTCCTATCACCGGGTATGTGGCTGAAAAGATGTCGGATGACGGACAGACCGTGATTGCGGCCCAGCCCGTACTGCGCATAGTGAACCTGAATGACATGAGAATGGCTATATCCGTGCCTGAACAGGAGATAGGGAATTTTAAGGACGGATGCACGGCTTCGATAACTTTGGGCGGCATTGACAGCATGCGTTTACAGGGACGGCTTGTCCAGAAGGCTGTCGTGGCCGATCCTCTGACGCGGTCCTATACGGTAAAGTTCAGTATCCCTAATAAGGAGGAGAGAATACTGCCCGGTATGATCGGTACGGTGGCTGTCGACGGCTGTTCCGCCGACAGTATAAATTCGCTTACATCCTCTTTCGTGTTGCCCTCGCAGAGTGTGCTCCTCGACTCCGATAGCCGGCAGTTTGTATGGATTGTCAAGAACGGCAGGGCAGAGAGGCGTTTCGTGACATCCGACAGTTTTTCGCATGACGGTGTTACCGTGAACGGATTGTCGCGAGGCGACAGCGTGATTGTAGCAGGCATGCAGAAGGTAAGTACCGGTATGGAAGTATCGGTGGTAAAGTAGTGATAATCATAATCTCTGATATATTATGGCATCAGAAACAAACAATCCGCGGCCTGTCTCCGACAAGTCTTTTGCTCCCAATCCGCTGGTAGCATTAGGACTGAAATATCGTAAGGAGGTTATATTGCTCGTATGTGTTCTTATAGCTTTCGGCATTTACGCGCTGAAAGTCATGGATAAAAACGAGTTTCCTTCATTCACGATAAGGGAAGGAGTCGTGGCGGCCGTCTACCCGGGCGCCACTGTGGAACAGATAGAGCAGGAGGTGCTGAAGCCTCTTGAAGATTATGTGTTTTCGTACAAGCAGGTAGATAAGAAAAAAACACATTCACAGATTACGGCGGGAATGATGATAATTTTTGTCGAGCTGGATAACAATGTTACGGAAGCCGAGTCAAAACCATTCTGGAATGAGTTCAAGATAGGCATGCAGCAGGTGAAAATGACATTGCCTCCGGGAGTACTGGCAGTCGAGACAATGAGCGATTTCGGCGATACGTCGGCTTTGTTGATCACCATGCAGAGCGATGACAAGACTTATCGTGAACTGGACAAGTACATGGACAATCTTAAAGCGAGGCTGCGCACTGTAGAGAGTGTCGGCACCATGAATGTCTACGGCATGCAGAAAGAGGAGATTGCCGTGTATTTCAACCCGGAGAAGCTGAAGCACTATGCTCTTTCTGAAGCTACGGTGGGAGCCACGTTGCTGGCACAAGGTTTTAAAACAACCGGAGGCTCTCTTAAAAGCACTTATTACACGCAACCCATAATAGTAAGCCGTTCGGCCAATACAATGGCCGATATAGCCGACATCGTAGTGCTCTCGACACCTGAAGGCGATGTGGTAAAACTCGGTGACATAGCCGAAATAAAAAGAGAGTATCCTGATCCCGAAAGCTACATAACCAACAATTCGCATAAATGCATACTTCTCGGGGTGCAGATGAAAGAAGGATACAATATCGTGGAGATGGGCAAGGAGGTGGATAAACAGATAGCACAATTTCAAAACGATATACCCGAGAGCGTGACATTGTTTAAAATCACCGACCAGCCTGTGGTGGTCAATAGCTCGGTAAATTATTTTCTTGTCGAACTGCTTGTGGCTATCATAGCCGTCGTTGTGGTTATAATGCTGCTGTTGCCTCTGAATGTGGCCCTTATTGCCGCGTCGACCATACCTATAGCCATATTCATATCGCTCGGACTGTTTTACTGTTTCGGCATAGAGCTTAACACGGTGACTCTTGCCTGTCTTATCGTGACCTTAGGCATGATAGTAGACAATTCCGTGGTGATTATCGATGATTATGTCGAGCTTATATCGGAGGGCGTCGACCATTATTCGGCTACATTGAGGTCGGGTACGGAGTTTTTTAAAGCCATATTCTCGGCCACTCTTGCCATTTCGGTCACTTTCTTCCCGTTCCTTATAACGATCAAGGGCATGTTCCGCGACTTTCTTACCGACTTCCCGTGGGGTATGACCATAATACTTCTCGTATCGCTACTGGTGGCCGAGTTGCTTGTGCCGTATCTTCAGTATAAACTTATAAAGAAGCCGATCTATAAGCTGCAGCAGGAGGCTATAGCGAGCGGGAAAAAGAAATTCAGCTTTTTTGTATCGATGCAGAACGGCTATGACAAGGTCATTGACTGGTGTTTCGGCCACCCTAAGACGACCGTACTTATCGGTATTCTGTGTATTGTAGTCGGCGGATGGATGTTTGTGTCGCGCCCGCTTCAGCTTATGCCTATTGCCGAGCGCAATCAGTTTGCGGTTGAAATAAATATGCCGCAGGGCACATCGGTAGAGCGTACGACTCTGGTGGCTGACTCGCTTGAAAATATTTTGTCAAAAGACGAACGCGTGGTGTCGATAGCATCTTTCCACGGTTGTTCGTCACCAAGATTTCAGGCTACCTATGCGCCACAGGTCGGAGGACCCGATTTCGCGCAATTCATTGTAAACACCAAAAGCAATGACGCCACTATTGAAGTGCTTGACGAGTATACCGGTCGTTACGAGAGCTATTTCCCCGACGCATTCGTGCGCTTCAAGCAGCTTAGTTATTCTACGGCCGATTATCCCATACAATTCAGGTTTTCGGGTTCAGACCCGGCTATGCTTAAGCGCGTGGCCGACTCTGTGGCGTCTGTAGCCCGGCGCATACCCGGGCTGCGTAATGTACGGGTGTCACTTGACAATCCGCTCGCCTCGGCTGTGGTAGACGCTGATAATGTCAAAGCCGGACGTCTCGGGCTCAACTCGACGCTTATCGAGACCACGCTTGCCCTGCGGTATTCTCCGGGTCTGCCCGTGGCGACCGTATGGGAAGGCGATTATGGAATACCCGTCACGCTGAAAACCTCGACTTCCGACCGCAGCACCATCGACAATCTTGAGAAAGAGCCTATGCCTGTAGTCGGGTTCGGTACGGTGCCCCTGCGTCAGATATCGACCGTGACCCCCGACTGGCAGCCGGGAATGTTGACGCACTATAACGGTGTGTACACGGTGTCGCTTATCGCCGAGGTCCAGCGCAACATCAATGTCATAGACCGCACCGAGGCCCTTGCCGACAGTATCGGCAAAATGCATCTGCCTGCCGAGGTCGATATAGTGCGCGGAGGCGAGTGGGAGAATACGATGGACACATTGCCTGAAATACTCTCCGGCTTGGCTATGGCGGTAGCCATCATATTTTTCATATTGCTGCTTCACTATGCGCAAGCCGATACTTCGTTGCTGTTGCTCCTGTCGTTGCTGTTATGTGTGCCGGGTGCCGCTGCCGGACTCATCATACAGGATACGGCGCTGTCGCTTACGTGTGTGCTTGGCATTGTATCGCTTATGGGTATTCTGGTGCGAAATGCCATAGTGCTGCTTGATTATGCCGAAGAGCTGCGAAATCAAGGTCAGACCGTGCATGACGCCGTACTTAACGCGTCAAAGCGCAGAATGAGGCCTATATTCCTAACCTCGGCGGCCGCGACCATGGGCGTTCTGCCGATGGTGATAGGCAACAGCGCTTTATGGAAGCCTATGGGTGTGGTCATATTCTGGGGCACGCCTATAACGATGATTTTCATCCTTACCGTAATTCCCGTGGCATATTGTATGATGAAAAGCAGGGATGTCAATGCTGACAAACCCTTGGAACAACCTCTTGAGACTCATCTTTTATAATACTGTAATTATGAAAATGCGTAATGTATTAACGATAAGCGTCGCGGCTATGCTGACATCGTCAGCCGCGGTATATGCACAGGATACCGTGGCCGATTCGTTGTTCACTCTCGAACAATGCAAGCGGATAGCGCTTGAAAATAACTCCGACATACATGTGGCTGACAACAATCTGTGTGCCGCAATAGAAACACGCAGAGAAGCGTTTACAAAATATTTTCCCGAAGTGGCTGCCGGGGCCTCGGCTTTCCGTACCAACCATGACATGATACAGTACGACGTGCTCGACCTTTTTACTCTCGGTATTATAAATAAGGGTAAGACGGCCGGCATATGGGCCATGCAGCCGATTTTCATGGGCGGACAGATTGTAAACGGAAATAAACTTGCCAAAGTGGGCGAGGAGGCTGCAAGAATACGCAAGCGCCAAAGTGCAGAGCTTGTTCAGTTACAGACCGAGACCATATATTGGAAACTGGTGACACTTAACGCCACGAAGCATACGGTTGAAAGCGCTATCACCGTACTCGACTCTCTCGGACTACAGGTAAAGGCCGCTGTCGATGCGGGTGTGGCAATGATGAACGATTATCTTAAAGTCGAACTGAAACGCAACAGCTATCGCGCCGACCTCGTCGATATTGAAAACGGTATAGAACTCATGAAGATGCTGCTGTCGCAGCAGATGGGGTTCGGACCCGACAAGAACATAAATGTACTGAGCGAGGTGCCTGATACGGTACCGGATTATCCTGCTGCAATATTCATTAATCCTGCCGATGCCCTGTTCGCGACTTCCGACCACAAACTGCTTGTGAAAAACGTTGAGGCGAAAATTCTTGAAAAGAGAATGACGGTGGGCAATAATCTGCCCAAGCTCGCCGTGGGCGCCGGATGGTTTTATCATGACATGTTTAACCAGAGCCATAATTTCGGCGGTGTCATGGTGGCGTTGTCAGTGCCCTTGTCGGGGTGGTGGGGCGGTTCATATGCTATAAAGCGTAAATCGCATGAATTGAATAATGCACGTATCGAACTTGAGAATCTGGGTCAGAAACTTGAGATAGAGATGTCGGACAAATGGGATAATCTTACTGCCGCTCACCGTAAGATGTCGATTGCTTATGAGGCAATAGCGCAGAGTGAAGAAAACCTGCGGCTCAACAAGGCATACTACGATGCAGGTATGTGTACAATTACCGACCTGCTCGATGCGCAGGCTCTTGACCGGCAGGCCAAAGATGATTATATAGCCGCTTACGGAGCGTTTCGCCTGTCGGAAGCCCAGTATCTGAATGCGACGGGTCGAATGGACTGACTCCCGGGGCCGGGAACAGTATATTCAAACAAAAGCGGCCTGCCGTATGTTAAGTTGATATAGGATATGATTATGAGAGCGTTAAGATCAGATATGATACTGACAGCCATGGCGGTGATTGTTGCGGGTATGTCGTTTACGTCCTGTATATACGACTATGACAGCTGCGATGATATTGTCATGAGACGTATAAAAATTGTATTTGATTGGAACAAGGCTCCGTCGGCCGGTCCGGACGGGATGGCCGTATTGTTCTTCCCCATAGGAAAAGGGCGGATATGGCGTTTTGACATAGCCTCGAATAAGGAAGGATATGTCAGTGTACCTTCCGGCTCATACAGGATGCTTGTATATAACAATGACACGGACGATATCCTGTTCCGCGACGAAAACGATTATGAGAATTATGACGCCTATACCGACGAGTTCAGGGTGTTGCCCCGCCAATTTGCGGATGACAGCATAAATATTGACGTCAACAATCTGCATCCGTGCCCGGAGATGCTGTGGACCGCTACGCAGCCGCGTGTCGATATCGGAACCGATAGAATCGAGTATGGCGATACGGTTTCCGATGATGAAATCGTGTGTCACCCCGATGAACTTTGTGCCATATACAATTACGAGATACGTAATGTGAAGCATCTTGAAGGTATTGAGTATATGGTGGCTGTAATGTCAGGCATGAGTCCGTCGGTACATATGGCTACCGGAATACTTGGCCGCGATGATGTGGTGTTGCCGGTTGAGGTTGTCATCAGCAACGGCAATATGATAACCGGACGGTTCTGTACATTCGGCCGTACGGGCGACGTCAAGGCTCCTAACATTCTGAATCTGTATGTAGGGCTTGTCGACGGAAGGAAGTTCCGGTACAGATTTGATGTGACCCGACAGGTGCTTGCCGCGCGCGACCCGCATAATGTCAATGTGGTTATCGACAACTTTGACCTCCCTGAAAGCGATTCTGATCAGCAAGGACCGCTTGATGTGAGTGTCGACGGATGGACTACCATAGTCGTGGAGTATGAGACTTAGAAATTATTAACTAATAGATAAAGAAATATGAAACGGTCAGAATTGTTAGCGATACTTGTATTGCCGATGTTTATAGCAGCGTGCAGCGAAGACGATACGGGGTACGCTCCGGTCGACGAGAATGCAATCAGATTTACCGCTATTGCCGGACATGAAGCCAGAAGCGGGGAGGTGACTACAAATACTCTTACCGAGTTTAATGTATTTGCTTACACCGACGGCAAGTTGTACATGGATAATGTCAAGGTGTCAAAAAATGCCGACAATACATGGACATACAGTCCGGTCATGTATTGGCCTTCTACGCCTGTAAACTTTTTTGCATTCAGCCCCGCGAAGTGGTTTGAGGGCGTTTCAGGTGCCGATCAGGCGGTGACTTATGACAATGATGGTAATGTCGACCTTATTTATGCTGTAAATATGGATGAGACCCAGTCGGCTTCACCGGTTAAATTGAATTTCCGCCATGCCATGTCGCATGTTGAAGTGCAACTGATGAGCACCACACCGAATATCGCGGTAAGTGTATCGGGTATAAGACTTGCCAATGTCTACAAAACGGGAACTTTCCTTTTTCCGCAGGTGACGACGACTCCGGGTGTCGGCACTACAGCCGGAGTATGGAGCCAGCTGACTGCCCCGTCGGAGTATGTGCTTTATGACGGTGCGGCCTCGCCGGTCGTGCTTACCGAGACAGCAACGGACTACGCCGACAAGTGCGACGGTTTTTTGTTGCCGCAGAATCTTACCTCCATGACTTCAGGTGCTGACGGATATGCCGGCAGTTATATACGTGTCGATTGTACTATTACCGACAGGGCTACGGGCATAATGCTCTGGCCTAATGACAAGACTCCGCAGACGCAAGTGGCAGCCGATGGCGACAAGAAGACAGGAATGCTCTTCTTCCCGTTGCGAAATACTGACGTCCCTCATTGGATAGGCGGTTACAGGTACATGTATGTAATAACCATAAACAACGCTGCGGGCATGGAACCTATTGATTTTGACCCAGCAGTTGAAGTCTATATAGAGAAGACATCGCAGCTCTAACCGTTAAATAATATATAACACCCCGTGACAACGGCCGCTGTCACGGGGTGTATTGTTTTCAGATTTATGTATCTTATCGAGGCAAGGTGGAATATTCTTTGGAATAGCGCATCATCTGCGGAATGTAATCCTCCGAGTATGACACTGTCACATCGGCTACACCCGATTTGCCGTCTGACTCCAATACAAGAGTATACACAGGGTTGACGAACCCTTTGTAGGGGGCTATGGACAGATGCGAGTATCGGTCGAGCACTTCATTGTGGATGTTTTTGTCGACTTTCACGGCATATTTTTCAACAAGATCGCGTCCGGCTTCGTAGTCGCCCTCGCTCTTTATGCGTTGAATTTCGCCGAGCAACCGGCCGAACAGAGTGCGTAGTTTGCCGTAGTCGTTGATTTTTATGTAGGTCTTGCCGTTTTTCTTTACATATTCTATGACATTGTCGGCTTTGCCGTGTTCGTAGGCCCACTCCGAAATGAGCTTGCGATTACGCATGTGGGCTTCTTCGACGTCTTTGCCCGGCTCGATACGCATAAGCTGGGTCATGAGGCCGTTAAGTATATATTTATAGTATTCGGCCTTGTATGCCTCGGGATTGTCAAGCAGTCCGAGCTCTATCAGCTTCGGATCGGCGAGATAGTAAAGGGCGAACAGGTCGGCGCGTGCTTCCTCAAGGGTCGAGCCGTGGGCTTTCAATGCATCCTGATCTACGCCGGGAAGAAGACGTCCCGAGCCGTGTCCGAGACATTCGTGCAGGTCAGTGTGCAGATTGTCGGTTATAAACAGGTAGTCGTTCAAGAGCCGGCGTGTAGGCTCATCGATGACAAACTCCTCGTTGAAGCCGTCGCCGTGCGATGCTTCGTCATAGGCCTGTGTTATGTTTTCAAGTGTCACCGATTTTGAGCCGTGGGCCGCGCGTATCCAGTTGGCGTTAGGAAGATTGATGCCTATTGGTGTGGCGGGATACGAGTCACCGGCGAGTATGGCGGCGGTTATGACCTTGGCCGATACACCCTTGACCTTGTCTTTTCTGAAACGAGGATCTGCAGGACTGTGGTCTTCAAACCACTGTGCATTGGCGCTTAATGTCTCGGTACGCGCCGAAGCCTCTTCGTTTTTGAAGTTGACAATTGACTCCCACGAGCCGGTCATGCCGAGCGGGTCGTCATATGATTCTATGAAGCCGTTTATGAAGTCGACTTGCGAAGCGGTGTCCTCGCACCAGAGTATCGAATACTCGTCAAATGCTTTCAGGTCGCCTGAAGTATAGTATTCAATGAGTTTGTCTATGTAAGCTTTCTGAGCCGCGTTTTCGGCATATTGCGATGCCGCCTTCAGCTCCTTGACTATGCGTTCTATGGCTTCGGTATAGAGGCCGCCTATCTTATAGGGCTGTTCCACTACTTTGCCGTCGACCTTTATTTTGCGGGTATTGAGTCCGTAAGATATGGGTGTCATGTCGGTAGTATCCTTCAGCGCGGCATAGTACGCTTCAACCTCAGGCTGGGTCACTCCTTCATATATATTTGTCGCGGAGGTGAGTATCAGGTCCTGACCTTCGGCCTGATTTACTTTCTTGGGCATGACGTCAGGATTGAATATCACTTCGAAAAGGGTGTCTGTATTTTTACCGCGTGCCGAGGCGGGAAGGGCTTCGACCTGTTTCTTGAGGAACTCGCGGGAGAAGCCGGGAGTGAATTTATCCATCGAATAGTGATGGTGAATGCCGTTGGCAAACCATATCTGCTTCATGTACTTTTCAAGAGCCTTGAATTCGGGATTGTTTTTATCGCCCGAATAGTTGTTGTACACGTTCTCGATAAGGTCGCGTATGGCAAGGTTGTATTTTCCGTTCTGGTCCCACAGTATGTCGCGGCCGGCAAGGGCGGCTTCCGTGAGATGATATATGAGCATCTTCTGTTTCAGTGTCAGATTTTCGAAATCGGGCACTTTATAACGCAGTACCTCTATGTCGGCAAAACGGTCAACGACATAGTTGAAGTCTTTTTTATCGGCTGCCATAGTTGTGGTTGATGCCAGTGCGATGAGGGCCGCTCCGGCGATATTGGTGAATTTATACATAATTATATATACAGAGTGTATGGTTTATTCGACATATAGAATAAGCCCTTTCAGGTATTCGCCTTCAGGGTGATATATATTTACCGGATGGTCGGCCGGCTGTGTAAGCTGATGAAGTATGCGTACCTTGCGACGGCTTTGTGCGGCGGCTGAAAATACTGCCAGCCTGAACTGTTCGCGGCTTACCGCCTGCGAGCAGGAGAACGTAAACAGTATGCCACCCGGAGCTATTTTCTCAAATGCTTTGGCGTTCAGTTTGCGATACCCGATAAGCGCGTTTTTCAGCGCGCTGCGGTGTTTTGCAAATGCCGGCGGATCGAGAATGATGAGGTCGTAACTGTCATCAATCGATGACAGATACTTGAACGCGTCTTCAACGTGCGATGTATGGCGCGTGTCATCGGGGAAGTTCAGGTTTACGTTTGCATCGGTAAGCGTTATGGCTTTGGTCGAGCTGTCGACGGAGTGTACCTCCACGGCGCCGCCGCGCAACGCATAGACCGAGAAGCCGCCGGTGTAACAGAACATGTTCAGGACCTTGCGGCGGTATGCGTATTTCTCCAGCAGAGCACGATTATCGCGCTGGTCGACAAAGAAGCCCGTCTTCTGTCCTTTCAGCCAGTCGACATGAAACTTAAGCCCGTTCTCCTCCGCTATATTGGTCGAGTATTGTCCGATTATATAGTCGTTCTGCGGGTCAAGATGCGCTTTGTAGGGTAGGGTGGTCTCTGACTTGTAGTATACGTTTTTTATACCTGCGTCGGGCAGCAGGGTCAATTGCCGTGCTATGATGTCGCGGGCAAAGTGCATGCCCGGCGAGTGGGCCTGAAGTACGGCCGTGTCGCCGTATACGTCTACGACGAGTCCGGGCAGGAAGTCGCCCTCGCCGTGCACAAGACGGTAGGCGTTGTTATGGCGTGTCACAAGCCGCAGGGCCTGCCGCAGTTCATAAGCCGCTTTAAGCCTGCCGCTGTAGAAAGCGTCGTCGATGACGGTGTCGTCCCAAGAGAGTATTCTTACCGTTATACTGCCTATCTGGTAGTGTCCTGTCGCTATCTTGCGGCCGTCGGAGGTCACGACATCGACGATGTCGCCCTCCTCCAGCGAGTCGGGTATATGTGCCACAGCGCCGGAAAATACCCACGGATGGAGGCGTTGGAGCGATTGCTCTTTTCCGCGGCGCAGAGTTATTTCGGGATATCTCATTATTATATATGTGGGTAGTGTTTACTTGAATATGAAGCGGTATATGTCATTGCCGTTGGCATAAAGAAGCAGTATTATGAGAAATGCCATTCCGACGAGCTGGGCATATTCCATGAATTTTTTACTCGGTTTGCGGCGCGATATGATCTCATAAAGTAAAAACATTATGTGTCCTCCGTCAAGAGCCGGTATGGGCAGTATGTTCATGAACGCGAGCGCAACCGACAGAAATGCGGTTATCTCCCAGAATGAGAGCCAGCTCCACTTTTCGGGGAACAGGCTGCCTATGGCTCCGAAACCTCCGAGGCTCTTGGCTCCTTCGGCTGTAGCCACATACTTCATTGAACTTACGTATGACGAAAGCCGGTCGGTACCTATCTGCCAGCCCTTGGGTATCGACTGCAGGAAGGTATAGTGGCGGGTGACCACCGGATATATGTCGGTGATAGGTTTGAGCTGTATGCCTATCTTGCCTGCCGAATTGGGCTTTATGGGGCAATAGATGAAGTTGCCGTCGCGTATCACGCCAAGCGCCGTGTTTTTGTCGGCTTTTTTGGCGAGTTCCGCCGTAAACTCCGTATATGACGGAGTGGCCACGCTGTCTACGCTGACTATGCGGTCGCCGACCTTGAGTCCGGCCTCTTTTGCGGGTTCACCGTTAACTATCGCCGCGATATATACGGGCAGGCGGTATGTGAAAAAGCCTTTGTCGTCATTTACACGGAATATGAAGTTTTCGGGGATGGCTATTTTCACTGAGTCTTTATGGTCGCGCAGTACAGTCACCGTGTCGGCTTCAAGCATGTCAAGCAGTTTGTCCTGATTGTCGGCTTCTATCTTTTTGCCGTCAATCATGATGGGTATGTCGCCGTTTCTGAAGCCTATCTCCTGCGCCGACTGCACATAGTCCATGCCCTCGTATGCCTTGTCGAGGGGTATGTACTTCTCACCCCAGTACCAAGCTATACCGGCATATATTACTATGGCGAGTATGAAATTCATCAGCACTCCGGCCACCATGACAAGCAGGCGCTGGTAAGCGGGCTTGGAGCGGAATTCCCACGGTTTCGGCGGCTGTGCCATCTGCTCCTTGTCCATCGATTCGTCAATCATGCCGGCTATCTTTACATAGCCGCCGAGCGGAAGCCATCCTATGCCGTATTCCGTGTCGCGCCAAGTGGCACGGTCAGGGTTGTCGGTCTGTTTTTTCTTGGGTTTGTATTTAAATAATGAGAACCACGGGTCAAAGAACAGATAGAATTTTTCAACTTTGATGCCAAACATACGGGCAAATATGTAGTGGCCAAACTCATGTATGATTACAAGCAGGGCAAATGCCGCAATCAATTGAGCCGCTTTTATAAGAAATGTTTCCATTTAATTTATGTTAGATTATTGACTCGGCGTATTTCCGGGTCTCGAAGTTAGTATTTACATAGTCATCATAGGCAGGCGACTGGATGTAGGGCATTTTTTCCAGCGATTTCTCGACAATCTTGCGTATGTCAAGAAACGAGATGCGCCCGGCAAGGAATGCCGCAACAGCTATTTCGTTGGCCGCGTTTATGACACAGGCCACATTGCCGCCGCGCTCAAGTGCGTGGTAGGAAAGATTGATCATAGGAAATTTCTCTACATCGGGCTCGAAGAATTCAAGACGTGAGTAGTCGTTCAACGTGAGTCCGGGCCGGTCGGTGGCAAGCCGTGTGGCATCGCCGAGTGCGTAACGTATGGGCAGATGCATGTCGGGCAGTCCGAGTTGTGCTTTTACTGAACCGTCGACAAACTCCACCATTGAATGTACTATAGACTGCGGATGCACTACAGCCTTTATATTTTCAGGAGCGATGTCAAATAACCAGCGGGCCTCGATTATCTCAAACGCCTTGTTGATCATAGTGGCGGAGTCGATGGTTATTTTTGCTCCCATATCCCAGTTGGGGTGCGAAAGGGCGTCGTTTACCGTTACGGTTTTTAGCTCTTCTATGTTTTTTGTGCGGAACGGGCCTCCCGATGCCGTTATTATAAGCCGTCTTACCGACCGGTGCCGCTCACCGACAAGGCATTGGTATATGGCCGAGTGCTCGGAGTCTACCGGCACTATGCGCGATTGTGACCGTGCAAGCATGCGGGTGACCAGTTCGCCGGCCACTACAAGGGTCTCCTTGTTGGCAAGGGCTATGCGTTTGCCTGACTCGATCGCCTTCATGGTGGGTTCGAGTCCGCTGTAGCCTACGGTCGCTATGACCGCCGTATCGACCGCCGGTTGTTGCATGGCGTCGGCCACCGCCTTGCTGCCCGATGCCGTAGCTATGCCGTATGGGGCAAGAGCCTCCTTCAGACGTCCGTACCGGCTGTCGTCGGCTATTATCGCCAGCAAAGGCCTGTATTTGATGGATTGCTCTATAAGTCGGTCAACATTGCGCCCGGCCACGAGGGTGTGGGCTTTGAACAGTTCGGGGTATTCCGATATGATATCAAGAGTCTGGACACCGATTGATCCGGTACTGCCCAAGACTGCAATTTGCATCTGTGCCATGAAGATAATTCAGGTGTTATAATCAGTATGCAAATTTAGTGCAAAATAGTCTATTTATAAAAGATTTTCCTTAAAAAGGAATATAGTCGCGGGGATTCAGGGGAGTGCCGTTATTCCATAATTCTATCGAAATCAGTGTCTCCTCGGGCTTTTCTCCGCTTCCGGCAAGCCCTATGACGCTTCCGGCTTCGACTTTGTCGCCCGTAACGGCAAACGGTGTGGCTATGCCGGAGTATTTCGATATGAACCCGTTAGGATGCTGGACTATTGCGGTCGTGCCTCGGTTGAGTGTCGTGTAGGTGCCTATTACGGTGCCGCCGTATATGGAGCATATGGCAGCCTCTTTCGGGGCGATAAGCGTAATTTCGGTAGCGTTGTTGCCCGACGTCTTTACGGTGGCGCCGTTTATAGGACAGAAAAAGGCTATGCCGTCAGCGGCGGCAGGCGATTTTACCTTCAGATTGAAGCGCTCGGCTTCTTCAAACCGGTGTACGAACATCTTCTCGTTTTCACTTGGCGGCAGAAGAGAGTCGGGCGGCAGGGCGGCAATCTCAGCTTTCGGTATCGATTGCTTGGCCGGCGCTGATGACGGATTCAGTATCTCCGTCAGATTTTTCATGTATGCATTGTTGGTCTTTACTATTTCCGAAAGCGAGTCGACCCGCATGGCATTGACTATGTTTTCCTGCCTTTGTTCTTTTTTAAGATATCCGGGAAGCAGAGTGCGTATTGGTGTCAGCACTATTATTGTCGCCACCATACACGCTATGGCGAATAATAAAAACGCTACCGCCGCTATTATTTTTGGCCCGGTAAATTTCAAGGTCCACACTTCATTAAACGTATTTTCATTAATAAATGATAATCTGAAGCGCCGCGGAGTGCGTAGCGGATGCCTTGTTTTCTTATTATGAACGTTTTTTTCTTCCATTTGTAAAAATATTACATGCAAATATATACAGAATATTCGATGAATCATAATGGTTGAAGTAGGGGAAATCGGGGTTTTGGACGCCGAAATCGGTTGCGCGGACCCGATATGACTGTAAATTTCTCCTGTTTTTGATTGTGAGCTAAAGATGTAATATGCTGTCATTAAAATAAATTTCGATATCGATATATTATTTAATAATGTAAACGTTAACATTTCAGTGTTAAATTGTGTCCAAAAAAGTTGCATGATATTCAACAATAGTTTACCTTTGTGAAAAATTTTCTGAACAAAGAGATTTACAATCGTGTTAATATATCAAAACTCGCCAAGACTGTTTCACGTGGCAGTAAGCGGCGGGCATAATAGAGGAAACAAAGGGTTTAAAATAATTTGTATAAATTAAAATTAAAGAAGAATGAAAAAGAACATCCTTTTTGGTTTTGCTGTATGTGGCGCAATGCTTATGTCAGCAAACGTTGCTCAAGCTCAAGAGGCTGTAGTAATTGAGGAGGCCACATTTACTGAAGTTGCAGAATGCGCTGATCATTACTATTCTCAGAAGAATGACAACTGGTTTATCCAGATCGGTGCTGGTATCGAAACTCCTATCGTTGAGCATTACAATCCCGGACATGGCAAGCATCACATCACTGCCGCTTATGGTGTCGGTTTCGGAAAGTGGTTCACTCCCTACTTGGCATGGCGCGTTTCAGCTCAGGCCGCAGCTTACCACTTCGAAGCATGCAAGGCTTACCAGAAAGCTAAATTCGTGAACGGTAACATCGACTTGATGTGGGACATGTTTAACAGCCTTGGCGGTGTAAATGCCGACCGTGCGTTCAGCATCGTACCTTTCGTAGGTGTAGGAGCTTCTTATTCTTGGGACTTCAACCACGCCTATACTCCCATCAACGGTGGTGACTACAAGACTCGCGTATGGCAAATCCCCGTATCTGTAGGTCTTCAGTTACGTTTCCGTCTCAGCCAGTATGTTGACCTGTTCGCTGAAGGTCGCTACTCTTTCTATGGCGACACTTTCGACGGCATCGCTTACGGTACCAACTCGATCGATATGAACATGACTGCTATGGCAGGTCTTACTTTCAACCTCGGCGGTAAGAACTTCAAGTCATTCAACCCCTGCGAATATCTTGGTTACATCAACCAGCTTAACGGCCAGATCAATGACCTCCGCGGCGAACTCGCCAACTGTGGCGCACGTCTTGCTGCTGCCGAGGCTCAGCTTCCTTGCCCCGAAGTTGTAGCTGTTGAATGTCCCGAAGCAGGTGCTCCCCTTATGTCAACCGTACGCTTCACCATCAACTCTGCCAAGATCACTTCACTCGAAGCTGTTAACGTATTCAACATCGCTCAGTGGATGAAGGCTAATCCCGAAGCTAAGGTGGTTATCAAGGGTTACGCTGACAAGGACACCGGTACTGCCGCTTACAACATGAAGCTTTCAGAGCGTCGTGCACAGAACGTATACAACATGCTTACCAAAGAATACGGTATCTCTGCTGACCGTCTTACCATCAAGGCTGAAGGTAGCGACTCTCAGATCTACGACACCAACAACTGGAACCGTATCGTAATCTTCTCTCAAGACTAATTTACAGGAATTTCCTAAATAGACCCTTGGTCTCCGCCCGAACAGGGCGGAGACTTTTTTTATGCCTTTATATTTTTTATACTTAGTTTGGCACATGTTTTGCTCTGTTGATTGTTATAATTGTCAAAAGCTATAAGATGAACAATGCCTCTACGGGAAACATTCCCGCCAAGATAGAATCATATGTGTCGCGAAATCGCCTTCGCGATGCATTTCAGCAGTTGCGCTCTTACAGTGCCCGGTTGGGCGACTGGCGTGTGACCGATGAAATAGACCGTCTGGAGCAGTCTTATTCGATGATGCTCCGTTATGCCACACAAGGGGTTGATGATCCCGGGCGGTCTGACATATACGCATCGATTGTGCGCGGTATATATGACATAACCGACCGTATATCGAGGGAACTGACAAAGTCGTTGTCGTCATCGGTCTACTTCAGCACGATAAGATATGAGGCTATGCAGACCGATGGAAATATACAGATGCTTTCCGAGCGGTATCGGCGTCTTTTGTCGGAAATGTCGATATACAATCTTGTCACCGGTGTCGACAACAGGTCGGCGGCCAATGCACGCGCGGAGCTTGAGATGCTTGAGCGCAGGATTTTCAATCTGTTGTGGACCGCCTATCCGCTTTCATCCGATGATGAAAATGCCGTCAGGATGCTGTTTGAGGCCGGTGAGGTGCCCGATTATTTCCGCGAGATGATTGTATCCGCACTTATGCTCGGTCTTACCCATTATTATGACGAGCGCCGTCTTGTAATGCTGCTTGACTTCTATCAGTCGGCCGCTAACGTACGCATATCGCTCATAGCTTTATGCGGCGCTTTGCTGGCCATGTTTGTTAACCGTAACCGTATTACGGGCACCCGTATATCGCAGCGGATAGAGGTGCTTCGCGATGTCACCTCATGGCATGACGATGTGAAAACGGTGTTCCTGCAGTTTATCAGGACACGCGACACCGAGCGGATAAACCGCAAGATGATGGATGAGCTGCTTCCGGAAATGATGAAATTGCGCCCCGATATAGCCAAGCGCATGCGCGACAGCGCGTCGATGCCCGATATCGCCGATATGGAGGAGAATCCTGAATGGCAGGAACTCCTTGACCGTTCGGGCATTACCGATAAGATTAAGGAACTCTCCAAAATGCAGGAGGAGGGTGGCGATGTGTTCATGTCTACATTCTCCAATCTTAAGGGTTTCCCGTTTTTCTCCGAGGTGGCCAATTGGTTTATGCCGTTCAGCCTTGAACACACGGCTGTGGCCGGAGCACTCGGAAATGAGCTGTCGACTATAGGCAGTGTCATACAGGCGTCGCCTTTCTTGTGCGACGGTGACAAGTTCTCGTTTGTATTTGCGCTGTCGACCGTGCCGGCCATGCAGAAGAACATGATGCTCTCGCAGTTCGGGGCCCAGAATATGAATGAGCTTGAGCTGCGCAATGCCCGTCTTGGCACGGCCTCGGAAGAGAAAGAGAACTTGGTCAATAAATATGTGCAGGGAGTATATCGTTTTTTCAAGCTGTTCAGGCGTAAAGCCGATTTCAACGATCCGTTCAGTCGCCCGTTGAATCTTCTACAGTTGCCGCAGCTCGCTCCCGATCTTACTGATATCGAGACATTGTCGGTGGTCAGTGAGTTTTATTTCAAAAGAGGTTATTATGACGACGCGCTTCATGTATTCCGGTTGCTTGCCGACAAGATGCCGCCCGATGCGCAGCTGTTTCAGAAAATGGGGTACTGCATGCAGCAGAAGGGCGATATAGCAAATGCGCTGGAGTATTACGAGCAGGCCGAACTGTTGAATTCCGACAGCTTGTGGACGCTGCGCCGCCTTGCCGCATGCAATCGTATGCTTGACCGCAATGAAAAAGCTCTTGAATATTATCGGCGTATAGAGACCAAGAAGCCCGATGAACTCAACACGGCTTTAAGCATAGGACATTGTCTTCTTGAACTCGGACAGGTGAAAGAGGCCTTGAACTATTATTATAAAGTGGAGTTTCTTGATGACAAATCGACAAGGGCATGGCGTCCGGTGGCATGGGCTTCTTTTGTAGCCGGAGAGTATGAGCGTAGTCGCGTGTATTATGAGAAAGTCCTTACCGATGCGCCTTCGGCCAATGATTATCTCAACATGGGACATCTTAATCTTGTCACCGGCGACATCAAGGAGGCTATCAACTACTATAATCTGTCGGTAGATAACGATAACGGCGATGTCGAGAAGTTTATAGACCGCTTTAAGGAAGACGAGCATTATCTGACCGATGCGGGTGTCACTCCTACATTACTTCCGCTTGTCGTCGACGCATTGCTTTATTCGCGCGATTGACCGGTAAATCAGGCCTATTGTCGAATATTTATAGTAAATTTGTCCATTATTAACTTTATTATTTAATATATGAGAAAAGCTTTAACCGCCTTTCTGACTCTATTTGCAGTTATGACACAAGCGCAACAATCTGCGGCATCGTCCGACAACCCGTTTTTTAAGGAGTATGAAGGTATTCACAATACCGTACCTTTTGACCGCATATCAAACAATTATTATGAGGAAGCGATAGATCGCGGCATGAATATACAGAATCAAGAGATTGACGCTATAGTAAAGCAGAGCGCAAAGCCTACTTTTGAAAATACTGTTGTGGCTCTTGAACGTACCGGTGCCGATCTTAACCGCGTGCTCAACGTGTTTTATCCGATGCTTTCGGCCATGAGCGATAACGAGCTTATGGACATTTCGCTGCGGGTTTCGGGAAAACTGTCGCAACACTCCACCGGCATATCGCTTAACGAAGGATTGTGGAAGAGAGTGAAGGCCGTTTACGATGACCGTGACAATCTTGAGCTGTCGCCGGAGGATGCCATGCTGTTGGAGCGTACTTACGATTCTTTCGCCCGCAACGGCGCCAAACTTGAAGGCGAGCAGCGCGATATGTACAAGGAGCTGTCGTCACGTCTGTCTGATTTGACTACTAAGTTCGGTCAGAATGTATTGAAAGAGTTGAATACTTACGAGATATGGCTTGATGCCGATGACTTGTCGGGGCTGCCCGAAAGTTCTGTGGAAGCGGCCGCTCTTGCCGCTAAAGAGAAAGGCAAAGAGGGTATGTATCTCTTTACTTTGGCGCAGCCTGACTATATGGCGTTCATGAAGTACAGCGACCGACGCGACCTTAGAGAAAAATTTTATCGGCTTTACAACAGCCGCAATACGAAAGGGGAGTACTCCAACATTGACATAATGGCGGAGATAGCCGACATACGTCGCCGTATAGCCAATCTGTTCGGTAAGTCCACTTATGCCGAATACGCTCTTGAAAAGACTATGGCCGAGACTCCTGACAATGTCAACAAGCTGCTCACCCAGCTTACCGAGGCTTACCGTCCGGCTCAGCTGAAGGAGTTTGCCGAAATAAAGGAGTGTGCCGCGGCTGTCGAGGGACATCCGGTGAAGCTTCAGGCTTGGGATTACAGCTACTATGCCAACAAGCTGAAGGAGCGTAAGTACAATTATGACGAAGAAGAGCTGAGGCCCTATTTCGAGCTTAATAATGTCATTGACGGCGTGTTCGGGCTTGCCACCAAGCTGTACGGCCTGTCGTTTACATACAACCCGGAGATAAAAGTGTATCATCCCGACGTCAAAGCTTATGAGGTAAAGGATGAGAACGGCCGATACATAGGCATAATATATGCCGACTTTTTTCCGCGCGACAGCAAGCGACCCGGTGCATGGATGACCGGTTTCCGCGATGAGTGCATCACTGCTTCGGGCGACAGTGTGCGGCCTCACGTGTCGATAGTCATGAATTTCACCAAGCCTACCGGCTCCAAGCCGTCGCTGCTGACTCCTTATGAGGTCGAGACTTTCCTTCATGAATTCGGACATGCGTTGCACGGACTGCTTGCCGACACAAAATATGCTTCATTGTCGGGTACGGCTGTATACCGTGATTTTGTGGAACTCCCCTCGCAGTTTAATGAAAACTATCTTACCCAGAAGGAGTTTCTTGACGGTTTCGCAAAGCATTATCAGACCGGTGAGCCTATCTCGCAGCGGCTTGTTGACAAGATTGTGGCCACCTCGCAGTTCGGAGCCGGGTATGCGTGCCTGCGTCAGCTCGGGTTCGGACTTACCGACATGGCATGGCATTCTGTCACGGAAAAGGTAAGCGACCCCGCGGCTCTTGAGCGTAAGGCCACAGAACCGGTGGCGATGTTTGACGAAGTCGAGGGCTGCTCGTTCTCGCCGCAGTTCAGCCACATTTTTTCAGGAGGTTATGCTGCCGGTTACTACAGTTACAAATGGGCTGAGGTACTTGATGCCGATGCATTCTCCGTGTTCCTGAAAAATGGATTGTTTGACCGCAAGACCGCCGATTCGTTCCGTAAGAATATACTGACACGCGGAGGCACCGAGCATCCGATGACCCTTTACAAACGTTTTCGCGGTCAGGAACCTACTATCGACGCGCTTCTCGAACGCGACGGTATAAAGCCTTCGCTTGAACTGCCGCAGGCAGTCCCCGTCAATAAAGACTGACAATAGCTACATAATAAAGGAAGTCCGGCAATCATATATTTTGCCGGACTTCTTGTTTTGTTGTGGCCTGATTACGGTCGGGAGTTATTCTAATTCCACCACGGTTATTCCTGCACCGCCAAACTGCACATGCTCGTCGCGGTATGACTTTACCCCCTCGATTGTGTCGAGATACCGGCGCAGATATTGCCGGAGCGCTCCCGTGCCTGTGCCGTGGAGTATTCTTACCGTGCCGGCGTTGAAGCGTATGGCATCGTCTATATAATATGTGAGGGCTTGTACGGCTTCATCCACTCTCATGCCGCGCAGATCTATCTCCTGCTTGAAGTCGAGTTGTTTGCGGCGTTGGGCGTCTGATACAGCTCCTCCTACCACTGTCGTCGGACCGGCTCCCGATTGTGCTTGTGCTATGGTGGCCTTAAGGCGGTCGAGCTTCACAGTGGTCTTTATCATGCCGAATGCCACGGTGGCATTTTTGCCGTTTATTTCGAGTATTTTACCTATAGTGCCTTGACCGTCGAGTTTTACGTTGTCGTTTACTTTAAGCGGCCGCGACTGCTGCATGTCGCCTGCCGGCTTGGGCTGACGCTTCTTTTTAGGAGCTTTCTTCAGCAGCGGATGTTCTGAAGTGCCTTCCTGCGCCAGACGCTCTTTGTCTTCCTGAAGCTTTTTACGGGCCTCCAGTGTCTTGGTCTTGTCGGCCTGCGCCAGTTTTATCTCGTGGATGGTACGCTCGATCGACGCGTTGCTTCCTTCAAGTATTTTCCGGGCTTCCTCTTTAGCTTCGTTCAGGATTTCACGGCGTTTGTCGCGCAGTTGCTCGGCCTCGTCCTCGTAGCGGCTAAGCTGATTCTCCAGCTTTTTTTCTTTCTGCCTTATTGCGAGGCGTTTGTTCTCCCAATAGCGTTTGTCACGGGCGATATCGAGAAGATACTTGTCCATGTTTATGTAGTCGCTTCCCACTATGGCCTCCGCTTCCGATATTATATAGTCGGGCAATCCGATTTTCCGGGCAATCTCGACCGCGAACGAGCTTCCGGGATTGCCTATTGACAGCCGGAATGTGGGTTGCATCAGATGTCGGTCATAGAGCATCGATCCGTTTATGAGTCCTTCGGTATCTTCCGCGAAATGTTTGAGATTCTGGAAGTGGGTTGTGATTACTCCCCACATGCCGCAGTCGTTGAACTGCTTGAGTATGGCTTGGGCGATGGCGCCGCCTATCTGCGGTTCGGTGCCGCTGCCAAATTCGTCAATAAGTACAAGCGACGTCTTTCTGCCGTTGGCGAGAAAGTATTTCATATTACGCAGATGAGAGCTGTAGGTACTTAGGTCGTCCTCTATCGATTGGTCGTCACCTATGTCTATGAATATGTCGTCGAAAATGCCCATGTGGGAGTTTTCATACAGTGGCGGCAGCATGCCGCACTGCGTCATGTACTGTACGATACCTACGGTTTTAAGACATACCGATTTTCCTCCGGCGTTTGGACCGGATATAATAAGTATGCGCTTCTGTTGGTCGAGGGTTATGTCGAGCGGTACAATCTCCTTGTTCTGCCGTCTTAGCGAGAGCAGCAGCACGGGGTGTACGGCGTGATACCATTCCATCTCAACCTTCGGGCTGAGTATCGGCAGGCGTGCTCCTATCTCGTTTGCAAAAATAGCTTTGGCATGTATGAAGTCAAGCTCTCCCACGATGTCCATACCGGCCAGTATCGGTTCGATGTGAGGTCTTATATCGTCGGCAAATGCCGTGAGTATTCTTATCGTCTCACGGCGCTCCTCAAGTTGCAGCTCGCGTATACGGTTATTGGCTTCGACTATCTCCGCCGGTTCTATGTATACTGTCTTGCCCGATGCCGACTCGTCGTGTACAATGCCGTTGATGCGGCGTTTGTTCATCGGAGGCACGGGTATGACCAGACGTCCGTCGCGTACCGAAGGCGTAGTGTCGCTGTCTATGTATCCTGCCTGAGCCGCGCGTGCGAGCACTCTCCTCATTATGGTGTTTATGGTACCCGACGTGGAGTTTATGCGTGAACGTATGTCGGCCAACTCCGCAGATGCATTGTCTTTGACATTTCCGAACCGGTCTATTATCCGGTCTATGAGTTTTGTCACTTCTGGAAATGGAGTAAGCAATGATACCTTTTCATCCAGTACGGGATATTCCGAGCCTTCTTCGTGCCGTTTTGAATTGAAGTACGCTACTATGTCATTTATTGTGGTAAGTGTGCGTCTGACCGTGAGCAGGTCCGTCGCTCCTATAAACGTACCCGGCACTTTTATGCTCCCTAACAATGTGTTTATGTCATGTACGCCTTCAAGCGGGAATGCTTCTCCCGATGTTATGATCGAGAGCATCTCGCCTGTAGCATCCAGTTTGTTTTTTACTACATCGTAGTCGCGGGAAAATGACATGCCATCGCAATATTCTTTTCCTATGGATGACAGACATCGCTCTTTGATTAATGAACGAAGTGTTGAGAAACCGGTTTTATTTTCAAAACTTTCGGGATATATCACAATAAATGCTTTTTGTCATATTTACGTTTGTTGCCGATAACGCCGTCATTTCAGATTTTGCCTTACCACGTCGAGGTAGTTCTGCATCGCCTCGTTGTCGTGCTCCTCGACTATCTTTTGCAGTTCGGCCAGCTTCTGCTGTATCTTGGTAAGCTGTCCTGACGTATGAGGGTTGAACAGTATCTCGCTGAGCAGATAGTCGTCTTCACTCATAAGTCCGTCGGCTATGGCCTTGTGACGCTTGAATGTGGTGCCCGGGGCATCCTGATGCTTCATGCAGCCGGCAAACACGAGTGTGGATGCAAACGGTATGGACAGAGAGTAGGCTATGGTCTCGTCATGCTTCTTGAATGTGTATTCTTCGATGTGCAGACCCAGTCCTGAGTACAGGTCTTTGAAAAATACCTTGCCAAGATGGTCGCCTTCGGCTATGATGATGGCGTTTTCGTTGCTCAGATTGCTTAATGAGGCAAATGTGGGGCCGAACATGGGGTGGGTCGACACAAACGGGTGGCCGCATGATGCATAAAATTCCGGCAGACCGGTTTTTACTGAAGCGATGTCGCTCAAAATACATCTTTCAGGCAGGTGGGGCATTACCGCTTTGAATGCATCGAGAGTATACTTGACCGTGGCGGCGTTAATGACCATGTCGGGCGCGAATTCATCCACTTCCGACAGGTCGCTGAAGCGGCGGCACATAAAAGTGAACAGAAGCCTCTTCGGATCAGTGTCGTATATGGCCACATCATGGTTCTGGGAAAGCAGGTCGCAGAAGAACGAACCCATCTTTCCCGCTCCGATAATAAGAATCTTCATAATGCGGTATATATTTTAATGTGTACGGTCGTTAAATATCTCGATTTGCTGGCGTACCGACTCCTCGTGTATCGCAGCCAGTACCGAGCGCATGAAGTCGCCGCTCATGCCCATCTCTTCCGCGAGTTTTGCACGCGACTGCATGATTTCGTCATGTCGTCCTATCTGGAGCACAGGCATGCGGTGCTCCTTTTTGTATTGGCCTATCTCGCGCGATATTCTCATACGCTTGTTGAGTACTTCGAGGAGCTCGTTGTCGAGTTCGTCTATCTGTTGGCGGAGCAGGGTCAGGCTTTCGGTCGTTACAGTTGAGTCGCGCAGCACAAGGGTGTTAAGTATGAAGTTAAGTACATCGGGTGTAACCTGCTGGGCCTTGTCGCTCCATGCGCAGTCGGGATCGCAGTGGCTCTCGATAATGAGACCGTCAAAACCCATGTCAAGTGCCTGCTGCGACAGCGGAGCCACTAATTCACGCTTACCGCCGATATGGCTCGGGTCGCAGAGCAGCGGCAATTCGGGGAACCGGCGGCGAAGTTCTATGGGTATGTGCCACTGCGGCAGATTGCGGTACAGATGCTTGCCGTAGGAGCTGAAACCGCGGTGTATGGCTCCAAGTCGTTTGATGCCTGCATTGTAAAGGCGTTGGAGCGCTCCGATCCATAATTCGAGGTCGGGATTCACCGGATTTTTTACAAGCACCGGTATGTCCGCTCCCGATGCTTTCAGCGCGTCGGCTATTTCCTGCATGGCAAACGGGTTGGCCGATGTGCGGGCTCCTATCCACAGTATGTCTACACCCGCTTCGAGAGCGGCTTCCACATGCTGTTTTGTCGCCACTTCCGTCGAGGTGAGCATACCTGTCTCCTCCTTTACACGTTTGAGCCACTGCAGTCCTTCTACACCTATGCCTTCGAAACCTCCGGGTTTGGTACGGGGTTTCCATATGCCGGCGCGAAATATTTTCACACCGTTTTTGGCGAGTTCACGGGCCGTGGCCATTACTTGTTCTTCTGTCTCGGCGCTGCAGGGGCCGGCTATTATGATGGGGTGGAGCTTTTCGGCGCCATCTTTCAGAAGCGGTTTTAATTCGTTCATGTCAGTTTATGATTATTTGTTTTTGTTCATTTCGTTGATGCGGTCAAGTGCCCGCTGCATATTTTGCTCGGTGGCGCACAGCGATATGCGTACATAGCGGTCGCCGTTGCTTCCGAATATGAAACCCGGAGTGATGAATACATGTGCGTTGTACAATACTTTGTCGGCAAGTGATTCGCTCGACTGTTCGTTGTCGGGAATACGTCCCCACAGAAACAATCCTTTTTGTGCCGGGTCATAAGTACAATTCAAGGCTTCCATTATTTTTTCAGCTACTTTACGTCGGGCCGAGTAGGTGGCGTTGATGCTGTCATACCATTCACGTCCTACCTCATAACCCTTTACCGCCGCAAGCATGAGCGGCTTGAACTGTCCGGAGTCGATATTGGACTTTACTTTAAGTATCCAGTTTATGAATGTGGGGTTGGAGGCAAGCATGCCTACACGCCAGCCGGCCATGTTGTGTGACTTGCTCATTGAGTTCATCTCTATGGCGATATCCTTTGCCCCTTCAACCTGAAGGAGGCTCAGCGGCCGGTCGTTAAGTATGAAGCTGTATGGATTGTCGTGAGCTATGACAATATTGTGTTTCTTGCCGAAAGCGATTATCTTTTCGAAAAGCTCGAGAGTGGCGGGAGTACCGGTGGGCATGTGGGGATAGTTTATCCACATGAGCTTTATTTTGTCGAGCGGTATACGCTCAAGTGCATCGAAGTCGGGCAACCATCCGTTCTTTTCCGTGAGGTCATAGTTATATATGGTGGCTTGTGCCAGCCGGCTTACGGAGGTGTAGGTCGGATATCCGGGATTGGGCACGAGCACTCCGTCGCCGGGATTCAGAAAGGCGAGCGATACATGCAGTATGCCCTCTTTTGACCCGATAAGCGGCTGCACTTCAGTAGCCGGGTCAAGGGCCACACCATACCAGCGTGCATACCAGTCGGCCATGGCCTTACGCAGTTCGGGTATGCCTACATACGGCTGGTAGCTGTGATTACCGGGCTTTTGGGCCTCTTTCGAAAGGGTCTCTATGACTTCGGAATGGGGTGGCAGGTCGGGGCCGCCTATTCCGAGCGATATGACATCGGCACCTTCGGCGTTCATCTTGGCTACTTCACGCAGCTTGCGCGAGAAGTAGTACTCCTGTATCTCCGACACTCTGTCGGCGGGAACTATTTTACTGTCAGATTTCATTTTTACATTCGGTATATTCTCCAAGTATGCGGAGGTCGTTGATTAATGGACGCACGGCTTCTATTGACTGGCGGTAGCGTGCATAGCTGTCAAATGTAAGGTCGGCGTAAAACCTGTATTCCCACTCACGGCCCACAATAGGCATGGACTGTATCTTGGACAGATTTATGTCGTAGAATGAGAAGATGGTGAGCACTTTCGACAGCGCCCCCTGAGTGTGTGGGGTGGTAAACACTATCGATGCTTTGTTTATGTCGGTCTCGGGGGGCGCCATCTCCGCAGCCATAAGCGGGTCGGTTATGATGAGAAAGCGGGTATAGTTGCGCTTGTTGGTCTCAATCTCGCGCTGAAGCACATTGAGTCCGTACAGCGATGCCGCGTATTCACCGCACACGGCTGCATGCCCCATTAGGTTCTTTTCCGCAATCTCTTTAGCGCTCCCGGCCGTGTCAAAGGCCTCGATCATCTTCAGGTTGGGGTGGCGGTGCAGAAACTGCTCGCACTGGCGCAGTGCCATCGGATGTGAGTTGACCTCGGTCAGCTCGTCGATGCTCTGTCCCGGCAGGGCGGCGAGTGTATGCGATATGCGCATTTTGTATTCGCCTACAATCTGCATGTGGCTTTTGCGCAGAAGCTCGTGGTTCTGAAGGAGCGAGCCGGCTATCGTATTCTCTATGGCAAGGATGCCGAGAAGCGAGGCGTCGTCGGCAAGGGTCTCGAACATTTCCGTGAACGACTCGCACGGTATTGTGTCGATATCCTCGTCAGCGAAATATTTACGGGCGGCGGCATCGTGATAGCAGCCTGCAACACCTTGGATGGTAACGCGCTTTTTCATTGCGTGGGTTTGTTTTTGATTATAAAATTTAAAGTCCCGACCTAAGTATGTTAGGAGCGGGACTTTAAAAATACGTTTTATTGTTTAGCCGATTGTTATGTATACATATTTGCCCGCTTCAATTTCTTGCGAAATAAAAGTAAGAAAAATAATATGCATAAAATCGAGTCATATACTGTTGTTTGTTATTTACGCTACAAATGTAGAGCAAAACTTTTAATTATGCAACAAAAAGTCAAAAATCATGCGAAAAAAATGACGAATCGGCTATCAGACAAACGGATTATGACGTTGTTCATAACCTATATCGGTAGGAAGTCCGTGGCCGGGATATACAGTTACGTTTTCAGGAAGTTTGAAAACCTTGTTGCGTATGCCGTCGATAAGCAGCTGATGATTGCCGCCCACGAGATCGGTGCGGCCGATACTTCCGCGAAACAACACATCGCCGGTTATGGCCCATCTGGACTCCGGAAAATACAGCACGATACTGCCGGGGGAGTGCCCCGGAACACCAAGCACCTCCACCTTCTCGCCGCATATGTCTATTGTGTCGCCGTGACTTAGCCGTCGGTCTATCTCCACTACCGCCATGTTGTCGGGTAACCCGAACATGCGGCACTGTGTGGCGGCACGCTCTCCGAGAAATGCGTCATCCTCGCAGGCCGTTACGTCAAGCCCGTACTTGTTTTTTATATACAGGTCGCCGAATATGTGGTCGACATGCATGTGGGTGTTTATGAGATGGGTGAGCCTGAGCCGGTGCGACTCTATGAAGTTATCGAGCTGTAGCTCTTCATCTTCGTTTATCATGCCCGGATCTATTACGGCAGCTTCGCGGGTGTCGGGATTCCATATGAGATATGTGTTTACCCCGAACATATTGAATGTAAATGTCTTTATTTTCAACATAATTTTCAGCGTTTTAGTCACATTTGTACATATACGAGTTTCTTTGTCTCAAAAAACGGTTCGTCAAACCATTGACTGAGCTCCTCTATTATAACGGGGTTCGGTATACCTTTTGTTTCGTCGTTCAAGTCGCCGCCCTTAAGGCATATGAGGCCGTTGGGGTAGCCGTTTCGCTGTACTTTGTCTATATTCTTTTTTATAAGGGGCACGAGCCCGTCGAGGCGCATGACGGCCCTGCTGACCACGAAATCATATTTGTCGCGGCACTCGGCTATGTCGCCATGTTGAAAAGTGACATTGTCGAGCTTTATGCTTTCGGCTACGTTTCGGGCCACGTTTATTTTCTTGCCTATGCGGTCGATGAGATGAAACCGGCAGTCGGGAAACATTATGGCGAGCGGTATGCCCGGAAAACCTCCGCCGGTGCCCATGTCAAGAATTCTTGTCCCGTCGGTCGGGTTTATGAATTTGGCTATGGACAGCGAGTGCAGTATATGGTTTACGTAAAGATTGTCGATATCTTTACGTGATATGACATTTATCTTCTCGTTCCATTCGGGATATAGGGTGCCGAGCATTTCGAATTGCTCTTTCTGCCTTTCGTTGAGATTAAAGTATTTCGTTATTGACTGCATATTTCGTGCTTTGATATTATACAAAGATAGTGACTTTTTATCTAAACGGAACTAAAGATAGGTCTGATTCTACAAAATTACCTTAATTCTGTGCCAAATCACCAATTAAGGGATAAATTTCGACCTAAATATGCCGTTGTTTTGAAAAATTTTGCGCAACTTTGCACATTAAATAAAACTATTTTAACAATTAAACGATTGCAATGGAGTTTTCCGCAATACAGATAGCAGCCCTTGTAAACGGTACGGTCGAAGGTGACGGCGAGGTTAAAGTCAGCACTTTCGCTAAAATCGAAGAGGGCCAACCCGGGGCCATTTCGTTTCTCGCCAACCCGAAATACACTCATTTTATCTATGATACTGCAAGCTCGATAGTCCTTGTGGGCAATGAATTTGTCGCAGAGCATCCTGTAAAAGCCACCCTCATCAGGGTAGCCGACCCGTATGCCACCGTAGCAAGTCTGCTCGAAATGGTAAGCAAGATGTCGGCTCCCAATCCTGTCGGGGTAGAGCAGCCGTCTTATATATCGGAGGGTGTCGCTGTGGCCGATGATGTCTATGTCGGCGCGTTTGCATATATAGGCAAGGGCGTAAAGCTCGGTAAAAACGTGAAAATATATCCGCAGGTATATGTCGGCGACGGAGTGGAGATTGGTGACAATACTGTCCTGTATCCCGGAGTTAAGATATATCACGGATGCAAAATAGGAGCGGGTTGCACTCTGCATGCAGGTGTGGTCATAGGTGCCGACGGCTTCGGATTTGCTCCGGTAAACGGCGCATACAACAAGATACCGCAGATCGGTATCGTGATTCTGGAAGATAACGTAGAGATAGGTGCCAACACCACCGTCGACAGGGCTACTATGGGCTGCACCCGTATTCATAAAGGAGTTAAACTTGACAATCTCATACAGGTGGCTCACAATTGCGAGATAGGTGAAAATACCGTTATGGCCTCACAGGTAGGCGTGGCCGGCTCGACAAAGGTAGGCGCAAATTGTATGGTAGGAGGTCAGGTAGGATTTGCCGGACACATACATGTGGGCGACAATGTGATGATCGGCGCTCAGTCAGGACTACCGCGTGACGTGGCTTCAGGCTCGCGCATAATGGGGTATCCGGCAGTCGACGCCAAAGATTTTGCCCGTCAGGCCGTTAACGTAAAGAATCTTACGGAGCTTTACCGTCGTGTGGCTGAACTTGAAAAGAAACTCGATAATCAGAAATAAAGATATAAGATATGAAACAGCGTACTCTCAAAGAACCGTTTAAGGTGCATGGTAAGGGGCTGCATACCGGCCTTGTGATAGATGCCGAGTTTTGCCCGGCTCCCGACAATCACGGTTATAAGTTCAAGCGTATGGATCTCGAAGGCGAACCTGAAATAGATGCGCTTGCCGAATATGTGACCGCTACAAACCGCGGTACCGTGATCAGTCGCGGCGACATCAAGGTCAGCACAATCGAGCATGCGCTCGCCGCCCTGTATGCTGCAGGCATAGATAACTGTCTCATAAAAGTCAATGCTCCCGAGCTTCCCATACTTGACGGAAGCGCCAAAGAGTATTGCGAGAAGATTCTGTCGACAGGAGTAGTGGAGCAGGATGCCGAAAAAGACTATTATGTGGTTAAACAGAAAATAGAGGTGCGCGATGACACTACCGGCTCATCGATTGTCGTGCTTCCTGACGATGATTTCAGTATCGATACCATGGTCGCTTTTGACTCACCGGTGCTCACCAATCAGTTCGCGTCGCTCGATCGTCTCGACGACTTCTCCCGTGAGATAGGTGCAAGCCGTACGTTTGTATTTGTACGTGAAATCGAGCCTCTTGTAAAGGGCAACCTTATCAAGGGCGGCGACCTTGACAACGCTATCGTAATCTATGACAAGCCCATGGAGCAGAGCGATCTTGACCGTCTCGCCGACCTGATGAACGTACCTCACAAAAATGTCTCGGAGCTCGGTTACATAAACAATTTTCCTCTGTTTGCCGAAAATGAGCCCGCACGCCATAAGTTGCTTGACGTACTCGGCGACATAGCGCTTATAGGCCGTCCCTTGAAAGGCAAGGTCATAGCCACACGTCCCGGACACTCGATCAATACGACTTTTTCCAAGAAGATACGCAAGGAGATAAAGCGTCAGGAGATACAGGCTCCGGTCTACAATCCGTCGCTTGATCCGGTAATGGATGTGAACCGCATACGCGAGCTGCTTCCTCACCGCTATCCTTTCCTCTTGGTCGACAAGGTCATTGAGAAGGGCGACAACTACATAGTGGGCGTGAAAAACGTAACCGGCAATGAGCCTTACTTCCTCGGACACTTCCCGCAGGAGCCTGTTATGCCCGGTGTGCTTCAGGTCGAGGCCATGGCACAGACCGGAGGCCTGCTCGTGCTGAGCACTGTCGACGAACCCGAAAAGTACTCGACATACTTTATGAAGATCGACAACGTTAAGTTCCGCAACAAAGTCGTTCCGGGCGATACGTTGATATTCCATGTATCATTTACCACTCCTTTGCGTCGCGGATGTGCCGTTATGAAAGGCTATGCCTTTGTCGGCGAGAAGATTGTGACCGAGTGTGAGTTTATGGCACAGATAGTAAAAAACAAGTAAATCAAATCCCAAATAAATGAAACAACCTTTAGCATATGTACATCCGGCTGCCAAAATAGCCTCCAACGTGGTTATCGATCCGTTTGTAACAATTGATCAGAACGTGGAGATTGGCGAAGGCACACGCATCGGAAGTAATGTGACAATTATGGAAGGAGCCCGCATCGGTAAGAATTGTGTTATTTTTCCCGGAGCTGTTATCGGCGCTATTCCTCAGGACTTGAAATTCCGTGGCGAAGACACTCTTGCCATAATAGGTGACAATACCACAATACGTGAATGTGTGACAATAAACCGTGGTACGGCCGCCCGCGATAAGACCGTGGTTGGCAACAACTGCCTTATAATGGCCTATTGTCATGTGGCTCACGACTGCATAGTGGGCGATAATGTCATAATGTCAAATGCAACACAGCTTGCCGGCGAGGTCGTGGTTGATAACTTTGCCGTCATAGGCGGCGGTACTCTGGTACATCAGTTCTGTCATATAGGCTCGCATGTCATGATACAGGGCGGCGCTCTCGTGAACAAGGACATACCCCCTTATGTAAAGGCCGCGCGTGATCCTATCGCTTACGCCGGTATCAACTCGATCGGTCTTCGTCGCCGCAATTTCAGCAACGAGCAGATACGTGAGATTCAGGAGATATACCGTTATCTGTATCTTTCCGGACTTAACGTTACCGATGCCATTGAGCGCATAGAGGCTGAACTCCCGGCCACCAAGGAGCGTGACGAGATAATACTCTTTGCACGCAATGCCAAGCGCGGCATAATACGCGGATACGTATAAAGACTTAAAACCACTTGAAGATTATGGCGCAGATACATATGCCGATAAAGCACGCGGTAGCGTAGATTATCGAGCTTAAAAGTATCTTGCGCCGTAAAGCGGTGGGTGAGAGACGGCGTTTGAGCCTGCGATTGTCGGCATAAGAGTATACCGGACCGCTGATCACTCCAAACACTATGGAGAAAATCAGCCACATCAACGGGGTGCCCATACGGTCAGTCGTCGCTTGGCGTTATTTCCGATGCTTCGCGCATTTCGTCATACTCGAGCCACTGCGGATCATTTTCAGTGTAAATGCTTATCGGGAGAAGATCAAACGGAGCCAAGGCCAAGTTGATCTTCTTTTCGAATATATGTACCGATGTGCAGTAAAATATCCAGTTGCGCTCGTTGTCACCGGTATAGATGCCCGTAAGTATTGCCACAGGGTCTTTGTCGAAAACTTCAGTCATTGCATCCTGAACCGCTTCCATCACGGTCGAGGTGGGGTCGTCGGGCATACCGGCGGCATTTCCGGGATATTTCCATGTGATTTCAACCCGGATATTGTATTTCCCCGACTCGCGTGCTTTTTCGACGCCACGGCGTCCGGTGACCATAACAAGTCGTCCTGATTCGCTCTCGGTGGGCGATGTCCACCAATCGTTTCCAAATTTCATAATTGATAATTCTGTTAGTCGGACCTAAATTACTTAAAATAGTACAAAGTCTCAATTATTTAATGATGAAATTTGATAAAAGTTTATACCGACCTAAGGTTTTATACTGAAATAACAAGGATATGCACCGTATCATCATTATATTTATGCTTTTATTGGCCGGTGTGCCCTGCGGCCTGATTGCACAGGAGGTGAGGGGAGTGTGGCTTACCACCAATGCCGGTCTTGACTGGCCCGATAAAAACGCTACAGTCGAGGAGTGTAAAAAAAAGCTTGTCGACATGCTCGACCGTCTTGAGAAAGCACATTTCAATCTTGTACTGTTTCAAGTGCAGGCCAACGGTGATGTGGCGTGGGACTCCAAGATACAGCCGGCTATGGAGCAGTTTACCGGCAACGGTGCACGGCGTCTTGACTACGATGTGTGTCGTTTTGTTATTGACGAATGTCATAAACGCGGCATGAAATGTCATGCTTGGGTCGTGCCGTACAGGTTGGGCACGGAGGCGGCCGCTTCAAAATACCGTAACAACCATGTAGGGCATGCCATATACAGACATCGCGACATGTGTGTGAAATATCGCGGGGCATATTATTTTGATCCCGGATTGCCTTCAGTCAGGAAGTATCTTGTAAAGCTATACAAGGAGTTGCTTGAGAAGTATGATTTTGACGGTATAAACTTGGATTATACACGCTATCCGGGCGATGACTTTCCCGACGGTGCGTCATTCCGCCGTCATAATTCCCATAAACTTGACAAAAACGACTGGCGACGCGACAATATAAACCGTTTTGTGGCTGAACTTTATAAAGCTGTCAAGAAGATAGACAGGAATATTGCAGTAGGGTCGGCCCCCATAGGTACATATAAGAATGTAAAAGGGTATAAGAATACTACGGCTTACGGATCGTTTCAGCAGGATCCCGGAGAGTGGATAGCCTCACGCCACCATGACCTTGTGATACCGCAGATGTATTGGGGTGAGGATTTCGGTTTCTCGACCCATCTGTCGACTTGGGTGGATGTAGCCGACGGACAAAGTCTGATAGTAGGTCTGGCACCATATAAAATGGTAGAGGGTAAGTGGACCGCATCGGACGTCATACAACTTATGAATAAGGCTGTGAAAGCAAAGGGTGTGGACGGAGTATGTTTTTTCAGGGCCGCCCATATACTCGGTAATGACAGGCATGTAAAGGAACTGTATAATTATCTGGTCGATAATCCGCCGTCTCCGGCAGTCAAAAAGGTATCGCGCAAGGAGAAGCCGATAGAAAGTGTTGAAAAATTTTTGGAGTAAAATTTGGCTGTCGGTTAACGATTGTCTATCTTTGACAAAATATAATACAAAACAATTTACAAACATGGAAATTGCAGGAAAAATAATATTGGCATTACCTGAACAGTCCGGTACATCAAAAGCCGGCAACGAATGGAAAAAACGTGAATACGTTCTGGAGACCCACGAGTCATATCCCCGTAAGGTGCATTTTGACCTTTTCGGCGCAAAGGCCGATCAATATCCTCTTAATGTAGGCGATGAGATTGTGCTTAGCTTTGATATAAACAGCCGTGAGTTTAACGGCCGTTGGTTTACTTCAATCAGCGGTTGGAAGGTAGAGAAGGCTGCTACTCCCGCAGTGGCAGGCGCTCCCGCACCTCAGGACTTCCCCGGCGCCGTTCCTCCGCCTCCTATGCCTGACTTGGGAAGCGATGCCAGCGATGACCTTCCTTTCTGATGAATGACGATATAATCAATATAAGAAAAGCGGATGCCGTTACAGCATCCGCTTTTCTTATATTGGAGTCTATGCGTTATTACAGCATGCTGATTGAGCGCTTGATGAAGTTGCTCAGGTCCTGACCTTTTAAAAGACCGTTGCCGAGAAGAGCAAGGTCAAGCAGCTGTTTTACCTTGCTTTGTCCGGCTGCGTAGTCGCTTATAAGCTTGGTCTCTTCATCGCGAAGTGTGCTTACCTCTTTCTCAAGCTCCGAAACTTTCTTGCTGTCCTCGTCGCTCATCTTGCCGTCCTTTGCAGAGTCGCGCAGGCTTGTGATTTCGGAATTTTTGTTCTCGATGTCGGCGCTTATCGGTTTTACTTTGTCACCGAGGGCTTTGTCGGCGTCATCACGTATCTCCTTGATTAACGTGTGCTCGGTGTTTACAATAAGATTGTAGCTGTCGGGCAGCTCTCCGTAGAATGACATGCCGGGCTGCATGGCTGCCATGTCCTTCATGCGTCGCATGTACTCGTTCTGAGTGATGACGAGCGGGGCGGCATCGGCAGCAAGCGCTTCAAACGTAACGAGGAACTCTGCCTTTTCAACCTTGGGCACCTGCGACTTGAACACCGTGGTAAGTATGTTGCGCTGTTCAGGCGTAAGGTCGGCGACCTTGCGGTCCTCTTTGCGTATAAGGTTTTCAATTACGTCGGAGTCTACACGTACGAAGTGCGATTTTTCGAGTTTCTGCTCAAGCAGACCTATGAAGTGGCTGTCAAATTGTCCGTCCATGACAAGCACGCTGTAACCTTTGTCGGTGGCGGCGTTGATGTAATTGTATTGGGCAACCGGATCGGTAGAGTACAGATACACTATATTGCCGTCCTTGTCGGTCTGCTCGGCCTCGATGAGGGTCTTGTATTCGTCAAGTGTGTAATATTTGCCTTCGGTGTCTTTGACGAGCACAAATTTCATGGCGCGTTCGCAGAACTTCTCGTCGGTCAACATTCCATACTCGATGAATAGCTTTATGTCATCCCACTTTTGTTCGTATTCGGCGCGGTTGTTCTTGAATATCTCTTCCAGACGGTCGGCCACCTTACGGGTTATGTAGGTCGATATTTTCTTTACCGCAGTATCGCTCTGAAGGTAAGAGCGCGATACGTTAAGAGGTATGTCGGGCGAGTCTATCACACCCTGCATCAGCATCATGAACTCGGGCACCACGCCTTCTACGGAGTCAGTGACAAACACCTGATTGCAATAGAGCTGGATGCGGTTGCGTGTAACGTCGATGTTGTTCTTTATCTTCGGGAAATACAATATGCCTGTAAGGGTGAAGGGGTAGTCCACGTTGAGGTGAATCCAGAACAACGGGTCGTCCTGACCGGGATAAAGCTCGCGGTAAAATGCGAGGTAGTCGTCATCGGTAAGTTCCGAAGGCTTCTTTGTCCAAGCGGGCTCGGTGTTGTTGATTATTTTGTCTTTGTCGGTGTCGACATATTTGCCGTCTTTCCACTCCTGTTCTTTTCCCGATACAACCGGAACCGGCAGGAAGCGGCAATATTTCTTCAAAAGGGTGTCTATGCGGGCCTGTTCGAGGAACTCCTTGTTATCGTCATCGATGTAAAGTATGATGTCGGTACCGCGTTCGGCTTTCTCGACAGGCTGCATCTCATACTCGGGCGATCCGTCGCATACCCAGCTCACGGCCTGTGAGCCTTCTTTGTATGACAGTGTGCGTATTTCGACCTTCTTGGCTACCATGAATGCCGAATAGAAGCCGAGGCCGAAATGTCCTATTATATTCTCGGCTTTATCTTTGTATTTGGCCAGAAACTCTTCGGCTCCTGAAAATGCTATCTGGTTGATGTATTTTTCAATGTCATCGGCAGTCATGCCTATGCCGTGGTCGCTGACCGTGAGTGTGCCGGCCTCTTTGTCTACCGATACTTTTACGTTCATTTCGCCGAGCTCACCTTTGTATTCGCCGAATGACGAAAGTGTTTTCAGCTTGTTGGTCGCGTCGATGGCGTTGCTTACAAGCTCGCGCAGGAAAATTTCATGATCACTATAAAGAAATTTTTTAATAACGGGGAATATGTTTTCTGTGGTTACCCCGATAGTTCCTTTCTGAGTACTCATAATATATTTTGTTTGGTTGTTTTTTGAATATATACTGAAATAACACTTTGCAAATTAAATGCCATATCGATAACATGACATTTTATCATAATAAACGTTAACCAACGTGACAAATTTGCTTTATCGTTTACCGCATGTCATAGAAAATGTTGTCTGCGGCATAAATTAGCGGTTAAAATAGGTTTAAATCTAATTTTTAATCCTATCTTTGTCATTAAATTTTATGATTTAATATATGAAAAAATCTATAGTATTATTACTTTTTACCGTATTGTGTTGTATGTCAGTATTTGCTCAGGCAACTCGTGGAGACGAATTGCTGAAGCAGGCGCAGACTAATCTTGAAAACAAGGAGTACATAAAGGCTCGCTATCTGTTTTTGCAGGCATACAATGCATTTGCCTCTAAAAATGACTATGAAAAAGCGGTAGATGCCGGAGTAAACGCTGCGGCGCTGTATCACAGAGAGAATTATTATAAGGAGGCTTTTGACCTGCTTAGCCGTATCGATGCCGGCCTTGCCGAGGGCGAGGAAGCTTCGGGTAAGCCACTGTCGGCGCTGAGATACAAGACAGCCAAGGAGAGAGCCAACATGTATATAAAGCTCAAAAACGCGCCCAAAGTAAAGGAGAACCTGTCAAGGATGGAAGAGATAGCCAAAGCGAATCCGTCATTGAACAACGACCTGTTGTATTCGCAGGCCAATTATTACTATACGTTCGGACTTAATCCTCAGGGTGATGCCGCCATAAATAAACTCATTGACCGTTACCAGCAGGAAAAAGACTATGACAAGGCCAACGACTGCTATCGTCAGCTGATTGAAATGGCCACACGTGCCGGTAATGCGCGTCTTGTGGCCCGCACATATGACCGCTACAACCATTGGTCTGACTCCATAAGGGCGCTTACCGCGCAGGACGAGCTTAATGTCATGAAGCGTAAATATGACGAAAGCCTGAAGACAATTGAAGATAAGGACGGCTCCATAAAGGTCAAGACCGGTATAATAGTTACGCTGTCGGTGCTCCTTGCCGTGCTTGCCGGAGTTTTGGTATTCGGCTTCATCGTGTTGATGCGTTATGTGGTGCGCAACCGCAAGCTGAAGAAAAATATAGCGGTGGCCAATGAGCATAATGAATTGAAGACCCAGTTTATCGGAAATATATCGGAGCAGATGAAACCGACACTTGACACTCTTGACCAGAAGTTGCCGGCGGTTCAGGCTCTCCGCTCTTTCTCCGAGCATATTCAGGTGCTCTCTGACCTTGAAAGTACGTTGTCGGAGCATTATGAACTTCAGGACAATAATGTGCTTGCTTTTTGCGAGGACCTTATGTCACAGATCAAGCCTTATGCCAAACCGGGTGTGACTCTGAGTGTGAACGCGCCTAAAATGAATGCCAAGTTTAATACGGAGGAGGTTCGCAACGTCTTGTATCACATGCTTTATAATGCGGCTATGTATACTGACGAAGGCGGTAAGATAACACTTGAATACAAAAAACGCGGTGCTCATACCCAGCAGTTTATCATTACCGATACCGGCTGCGGTATTCCCGAAGAGCAGCACAGTACCTTGTTCAAGCCGTTCACTGAAGTGCGTGACCTTACCGACGGTGACGGACTCGGACTGCCCATCTGCTCGTTGAAGGCCATAAAACTCAACGGTAAACTGTCGCTTGATGTCGACTACACTCACGGTGCCCGCTTCATCCTTGAACTGCACTCTTGATTTATTATAAAGATACATATAAAAGCACGACAATAAAAAAGCGGCAGAGTTGAGGCTCTGCCGCTTTTTTATTGCTGATATGGTCTGTACTGTATTACTCCGTGCGTATCTCGGTGACAATCTTGTCGGCCTCTTTGTCATAGTCGACATAGATGAGGTTGCCCGGCATGACTGACGCATTGATAATCATTTCGGCCAGTTCGTCCTCAAGGTACTTCTGTATGGCACGTTTCAGAGGCCGTGCTCCGAATTGTGTGTCATATCCGCGGTTGGCTATGTAATTTTTGGCCTCTTCGGTTATCGTAAGCTTATAGCCCAATGCGTCCACTCGCTTGTAGAAGCCTGCAAGCTCGATGTCGATAATCTTGAAGATTGCATCTTTGTCAAGTGACTCAAACATGACTATATCATCCACACGGTTGAGAAATTCGGGTGAGAATGCTTTGTTGAGTGCTTTCTGGATAACTCCGTGCGTGTACTCTTTGTCTACGGGCTTGGTCGCGAAGCCCACACCCGAGCCGAAGTCCTTCAGCTGACGGCTTCCTATGTTGGAGGTCATGATTATTATCGTGTTCTTGAAGTCTACGCGACGACCGAGGCTGTCGGTCAGTCGGCCTTCATCAAGTACCTGAAGCAGCAGGTTGAACACGTCGGGATGCGCTTTCTCTATTTCATCGAGCAGCACGACGGAGTAGGGGTGGGTACGTACTTTTTCAGTGAGCTGTCCGCCCTCCTCGTAACCTACGTATCCCGGAGGCGCTCCTACGAGTCTTGACACGGTGAATTTTTCCATGTATTCGCTCATGTCGACCCTTATGAGGGTGTCGGCGGAGTCAAACAGATATTCGGCCAGCTTCTTTGCAAGGTGGGTCTTGCCCACACCGGTAGGACCGAGGAACATGAAAGTGCCTATAGGCTTGTTGGGGTCCTTGAGGCCGACACGGTTGCGCTGAATGGCTTTTACTATCTTGTCTATGGCAGCGTCCTGACCGATGATGGCTTCTTTTAGTTTCGGACCCATTTCACGCAGTCTTGCGCCTTCGGCTTGGGCTATGCGCTGTACGGGTACTCCGGTCATCATGGCCACGACTTCGGCCACCTTTTCCTCATCGACGGTTTCGCGGTGCTCGTTCAGCGATGCCTCCCATTTGCGTTTGGCATCTTCGAGTTCAAGTTTAAGACGCTGTTCCTTGTCGCGGAACGACGCCGCGCTTTCGAAGTTTTGCGACTGAGCCGCTTTAAGCTTGCTGGCATTGGCTTCCGCTATCTGCTCTTCAAGATGCTCAATCTCTTTGGGTACCACGATATTGGTGACATGCACGCGCGAGCCTGCTTCATCAAGCGCATCGATGGCTTTGTCGGGAAAGTTGCGGTCGCTTACGTAGCGGTCGGTCAGTTTCACGCATGCTTCGAGTGCTTCCGATGTATAATTTACATTATGGTGCTCCTCGTATTTGTCCTTTATGTTGTTGAGTATGCTTAGAGTCTCTTCAGGCGAAGTGGGCTCTACCATGACTTTCTGGAAGCGTCGTTCAAGGGCGCCGTCCTTCTCGATATTCTTGCGGTACTCGTCGAGGGTTGTCGCGCCTATGCATTGAATTTCGCCGCGGGCGAGAGCCGGTTTCAGCAGATTGGCCGCGTCCATCGAGCCCGATGCGTTGCCTGCCCCGACAATGGTGTGGAGCTCGTCGATGAACAGTATTATGTCTTTGTTCTTCGACAGCTCGTTAAGTATGGTTTTGATACGTTCCTCAAACTGGCCCCGATATTTCGTGCCGGCCACTATCGAGGCCATGTCGAGCGATATCACGCGCTTGCCGAAAAGTATGCGCGACACTTTGCGCTGTACAATGCGCAGAGCGAGCCCCTCCACTATGGCCGATTTTCCCACTCCGGGTTCGCCGATGAGTACAGGATTGTTTTTCTTGCGTCGGCTCAGTATCTGGGCAAGGCGTTCGATTTCGACATCCCTGCCTATGACAGGGTCGAGGCGGTTCTCTTCAGCGGCACGTGTCATGTCATTGCCGAACTTGTCGAGTACCGGGGTGTCATTGCCGCGTTTGGGGGCATTTGTCGGTCGGCTCGGCTGGCTGTCGCCTCCGCTTTTCTGAAACATCTCTTCGTCATCCTCGTCCTCGTCGTCGTCACTGAATGACGCTCCCATCTGAGGCGTGTCTGTGACATTGGCGAGCAGCTTGTAGATCGACTCGTACGTTATGCCGACGTTGCGAAACTGTTCCATGATCTCCAGCCCCTGCACTTCGCTGTTGTGGAATAATGCAAGGAGCAGATGCTCCGAATCAACGACGTTGCTTTTAAGCATTCGCGCTTCAAGCACGCTGAGTTTTATTATGCGGTTGGCAAGGTCGCTTACCGCTATGCTGCGGTCGGCGCCGGGCTTAACATGCAGGCTGTTGTCAAGATTATCGCGTAATCGGTACATAGTGTCGTCGTCAAGGAGTTGGCGAAGTGTCATGAATGCATGGCTGTCGGGCTGCGACAGAAGAGCCAGCAGAAGATGTTCGGCACTGATCACGTTGCTGTTGTGACGTGCCGCTTCAGTGTGGCTTTGTTCAAGCACTTTCTTTAGTTCATTAGAAAAATTAGTGTCCATAGAGCTACATTATATACTTTTGAACGGCAATAGTAACAATAATTGTGCCAAAAAACAAAGTAATCGGCATATTTAATGTACTTCAACATATTTTAAACAATACGGCCGATAAAATTGCCCGTTTTTTAATAAAAAAGTTTTATCTTTGTGTGAATTTTTTCGTGCTTTCGGCACGGATTATAAACAATGTCATATATGCTTGAAGAAGATAGAATTCTGAAAATTGATATCGAAAACGAGATGAAATCGGCCTACATCGACTACTCGATGTCGGTAATTGTGTCACGTGCTCTCCCTGATGTGAGAGACGGTCTGAAGCCCGTGCAGCGAAGAGTGCTTTTCGGCATGAACGAGATGGGCAACACATCCGATCATCCTCATAAAAAATCGGCTAATTGCGTGGGTGAGGTTATGGGTAAATATCACCCCCACGGCGACTCTTCAATATACGGTACGGTAGTGCGCATGGCACAGCCGTGGGCTTTGCGCTACACGCTGGTCGACGGACACGGAAACTTCGGCTCGGTCGACGGCGACGGTCCTGCGGCCATGCGTTATACCGAGGTGCGCCTTGAGCGCATAGGCGAAGAGATGCTCAGCGATATCGATAAGGAGACTGTGGACTTTCAGCCCAACTACGATAACTCGCGAGTAGAGCCCACCGTACTGCCCACCCGCATACCCAATCTTCTTGTAAACGGCACTTCGGGTATAGCGGTAGGTATGGCTACCAATATGCCTCCGCACAACCTCAGCGAGTCGATCAATGCCACTGTGGCGCTTATCGACAATCCTGACATGACTATTCCCGAACTTATGCAGTATATAACGGCTCCCGACTTCCCGACGGGCGGCACTATATACGGCTACAACGGAGTGAAAGATGCGTTCGAGACCGGCCGCGGCCGCATTGTGATACGTGCGAAGGCTGAGATAGAGCCGCACGCCAATCACGAAAACATCATCGTTCACGAAATACCTTATAATGTTAACAAGGCCGAGCTTATAAAGGATATTGCCGAGCTTGTAAACGAAAAGAAAATAGACGGTATAGCCGACCTGAATGACGAGAGCGACTACAAGGGCATGCGTATAGTCATACGCCTTAAGAGCGACGCCAATGCCAATGTGGTGTTGAACAAACTGTACAAACTCACCCAGATGCAGTCGTCGTTCAGTGTCAATAACGTCGCTATCGTGAACGGACGTCCTAAGACATTGAATCTGAAACAGATACTTGAGGCGTTTATCGGACACCGTCATGACGTCGTGATACGTCGTACACGTTTTGAGCTCCGCAAGGCCGAAGAGCGTGCCCATATACTGAAAGGCCTGATTATAGCGTCGCAGAATATCGATGAGGTCATACGCATAATAAGGGGCGCAGACTCTGTGGATGACGCACGTGCGCAATTGTCGGTACGATTTGAACTCTCCGATGCGCAGACCCTTGCCATCGTCGAGATGCGACTTCGTAATCTCGCCAAACTCGAGCAAGACAAGCTCCATGAGCAGTATGCGGAGATACAGCAGCTCATAGCGCGACTCAATCTTATACTCAATGACGAGCATGAGTGTCGTGAGCTTATAAAGAGCGAGCTGATAGCCATACGTGACAAATACGGCGATGCGCGCAAGACCGATATCGACTATATGGCCGGCGATTTCAATGCCGAGGATTTCTATGCCGACGACGACATGATTATCACCATCTCGCATATGGGATACATCAAACGTACTCCGTTGAGCGAGTTCCGTGCGCAGAACCGCGGCGGTGTGGGCTCTCGCGGCAGCGACACACGCGACGAGGATTTCATAGAGCACATATACCCGGCATCCATGCACAATTATCTGCTCTTCTTCACGCAGAAAGGCCGCTGCTATTGGCTGAAAGTATATGACCTGCCTGAAGGCGCCAAAAACACCAAGGGCCGAGCCATTCAGAATCTGCTCAACATAGACAGTGACGATGCGGTAAATGCTGTCATAAGAATAAAGAAACTTGATGACAGGGAGTTTGTGTCGTCGCATAACCTCATATTTGCCACCAAACGCGGAGTCATAAAGAAGACTTCGCTGGAGGCATATTCACGTCCGCGCGCAAATGGCGTCAACGCCATAATCATCCGCGAAGGTGACCAGCTGATAGGTGTGGAGCTTACCGACGGCAAATCGGAAATACTTCTTGCCAACCGTAACGGCCGGGCCATACGCTTCTCTGAAGAGAAAGTACGTGAGATGGGCCGTGTGTCAACCGGCGTACGCGGCATGACGCTCGACGGCGACGACGATGAGGTGGTAGGCATGATATGTATGAACGCTGACACCCTGAATAACGTTATGGTTATATCGGAGAAAGGATTCGGCAAGCGTTCGCCTCTCGCTGACTATCGTGTCACCAACCGAGGCGGCAAGGGCGTCAAGACTATCAATGTCACCGAAAAGACCGGTAAACTGGTAGCTATTGATACCGTAAACGATGACAATGACCTTGTCATAATAAACAAGTCGGGTATCACGTTGCGTATAAAGGTGTCGGATATCAGGGTTCAGGGTCGTGCCACTCAGGGTGTGAGACTGATAAACCTTGAGAAACGAAATGACGAGATAGCTTCAGTATGCTGCGTCGACTCCGATCCTGAAGAGGAGACCGACAGCGATATCCTTGTGGATGAGGCCGATCAGACTCCGCTTCCCGTTGACGACACTGAAGAGCCTGTCGATGAGGCTGATGAGGCAGTCGATGACGAGGAGGATATTGTTGACGATAATATTTAACTGAGTAATATATTCATTAATAATAGCTAACATGAAGAAATTATTTATCTTAGGTCTTTGCCTGATGGCTGTTGCCGGAGCATCGGCTCAGAAAAGTCTGGTGAAGGAAGTGGAAGGAAAGGCTAAAGGATTCAATGCCGACTATGCCTCTGCACGCAACCAGTTGAAGCCTGCGCTTACAAACCCGGAAACACAAAATGAAGCACAGACATGGTATGTGGCCGGAACTGTGGAGTTTGGCGACTTTGACAGCATGTACGGCAAGCAGGCCGTAGGTCAGGGTAAGGAGGAGGATAAGGCCAAGATGGGTCATGCCCTCATCAACGGTTACAACTATTTTATGAAAGCGTTCCCGCTTGACACTATTGTCGAGGTGGACAAGAAGACCGGCGCTCCCAAATTGAACAAGGACGGAAGCCCCAAGACCAAGACAAAGTATTCTAAGGATATGGCAAAGAAGCTTGCCACCCACTGGAACGACTATGTAAGCGGTGGTCAGTATCTTTGGGATGCCAAGGATTATGAAGGCGCTTATGAGGCATGGAATATCTATACAAGTATGCCCTCCAATCCTTCTCTCGGTTCAGAGGCTCCCGCCGCTCCCGCCGATACTGTCATCGGCCAGATGTGCTACTTCCAAGGACTTGCCGCTTGGCAGGCTGAAAAGCTCGACGTAGCTCTTGACCGTTTCGAGAAAGCATATGCCAATAACTATCATTCTCCCCAGATGTTTGACTACGCTATCGGTGTAGCCGCCCAGATGAAGAATGATCCCAAGATTATAGAACTTGCCGAGACAGCCAACAAGCTTTATGGCGATTCTCTGTCCAACTATCTGTTGATTATCATCAATGACAAGATAAACAACAAGAAATATGAGGAAGCCCAGACTCTTCTCGAAAAGGCTATTTCGATGAACCCCACTCAGGCAGAGCTTTACGATGTTCTCGGTATACTCTACCAGAGCCAGAACAATCTTGAAAAGGCCCGTGAGAACTTTACCAAGGCTATAGAGATGAAGCCTGACTTTGCAAAGGCACAGTTTGACCTCGGTCGTGCCATATATGCACAGGCCGGAGTCATTGACGAGGCTTCAGCCAATCTTCCTACCGCCGAGTACAACAAAGTACGTGCCGAGCAGATTGTACCTTTGTTGAAAGAGGCTATTCCTTATCTTGAGGAGTCTTTGAAGGATGACAGCGTGTTTGACGATGCCCGTCGACTTCTTCGCAGTCTTTACTACAATCTTGACGACGAGGCCAACCTCAAGCGCATAGAGGCTATGTAAAAGCATGATAAATATATATAATAATGAAAGCACCGGATTTTTCCGGTGCTTTCATTGTTTTAAAACTCTGTTAATATTTTTTGTGAAAAAATATTAATGAGGCGTTCATATTATACGCATAAAGTTTTAATTTTGCGTATTAAAACACAAAACAGATATAATTATGGGACTTTTTGACAAGTTGACTTCAAAGGCTAAACAGAGCCGTCAGCGAATTGTGCTTCCCGAAGGGACTGAACCTCGTACACTTACCGCAGCCGACCGCATAATCATGGAAGGCATAGCCGATGTGATATTGATAGGTAACCCTGACGAAATCGCCAATGTAGCATGTGAATTAAGTTTGACCAATATATGTAAGGCCCGTATCGTCGATCCTTCCGATGAGGAGATTATCGATATGTATGCTCCTATATTTTACGAGCTCCGCAAGAACAAAGGCGTCACTATGGACGATGCCCGCCGCATGGCTGCCAATCCGCTCTATCTCGGATGTCTTATGATTAAAAACGGCGATGCCGACGGTCAGGTGGCCGGTGCGCTGAATACTACTGGAAATGTACTTCGCGCCGCATTTCAGGTGATAAAGACTAAACCGGGCATTGAAGTCGTTTCGGGAGCATTCCTTATGCTGCTTCCTGAAGGAAGTCCTTTCGGCGAAAACAATATACTCGTATTTGCCGATTGTGCCGTGTTGCCCGATCCTACAGCCAAGGAGCTGGCCCAGATTGCGCTTTCGACTGCCGATACCGCCCGTGACATAGCCGGTATAGAGCCGCGTATAGCCATGCTTAGTTTCTCGACAAAGGGCAGTGCCAAGCATGAGCGAGTAAATAAGGTCATTGAAGCTGTTAAACTTGTACATGAGGCCGATCCGGAACTCGTTGTCGACGGCGAGCTTCAGGCCGATGCCGCTATTGTGCCCGGAGTGGCAAAGAGCAAGGCTCCTGACAGCCCTCTTGGCGGTAAGGCCGATGTACTTGTATTCCCCTCGCTCGAAACCGGCAATATAGCCTACAAGCTTGTGCAGCGTCTTGCCGGAGTGCAGGCCGTAGGTCCTATCCTGCAAGGCCTTGCCGCGCCTGTAAACGACTTGTCGCGCGGATGTTTCCCCGAGGACATTTATAAAACCATAATCATAACCTGTAATCAGGCTATCGGTGCCAAAAGCAGAAAAAAGTAAATAACGACTTCTCTCAAAATACATAATCAAAATGAATATACTTGTACTTAACTGCGGCAGCAGTTCCGTAAAATACAAACTCATTGACGTTGATAACAAGGCCACTCTCGCCGAGGGCGGTGTCGAGAAAATAGGACTTCCCGGCTCATTTATAAAATTTAAACTTCCCGACGGCGAAAAGAAGACTGTCGAGGAGCCGATACCCGATCACCGTAAGGCCATCAACGACATACTCAATACGCTGACCGATCCACGTTATGGCTGTATAAAGAGCTTTAAGGAGATTGACGCGGTGGGCCATCGTGTGGTTCACGGCGGAGAGAAGTTCAACAAGAGCGTGAAGATTGACGATGAGGTCATCGACAAGATAAAGGAGTGCTACGACGTGGCTCCGCTTCACAATCCGGTAAACATGGCCGGCATAGAGGCTATAACCGAGCTTATGCCGGGTGTGCCTCAGGTTGCTGTATTCGATACGGCTTTCCACCAGACTATGCCGAAAGAGGCCTATATGTACGCGCTTCCCTATGAACTGTACGAGAAGTACGGCATACGTCGTTACGGTTTCCACGGAACAAGTCACCGTTACGTGGCCCGCAGGGTCTGCGATTTTCTTGGGGTGCCGTATGAGAAACAGCGCATAATCACCTGCCATATCGGCAACGGAGGTTCTATAACTGCCGTGAAGGACGGCAAGAGTGTGGATACATCCATGGGTCTTACTCCGGTAGAAGGACTTATGATGGGAACCCGTGTAGGCGATGTCGATCCCGGTGCCCTTACATTTATCATGGACAAAGAGCATCTGTCGACCAAGGAGCTCAGCGACCTGATAAACAAAAAGAGCGGTGTGCTTGGAGTATCGGGCATATCCTCCGACATGCGTGACATAGACGCTGCTATCGCACGTGGCGATGAGAGAGCCAAACTGGCCCTTGACATGTACATATATCGTATAATCAAGTATATCGGAGCATTTACCGCTGTACTCGACGGTGTGGACATAATCGTATTTACCGGCGGCGTGGGTGAGAACCAGCAGCCGTTGCGCAAAAGAGTCTGCGATCATCTCGATTATCTCGGAGTGAAGATTGACGATGAGGTCAACGCCGCTTCACGAGGAGAGGAAAAGGTCATATCATCCGCTGACTCTAAAGTGAAAGTCGTTGTCATACCTACCGACGAGGAGTTGATGATTGCGCGTGACACTGAAGCTATCGTCAACGGACGACAGCCCGAATGATATTATGCATTATTAATACTATACTATGATGAAAAAAATCAGAGCTGCCATTGTTGGATATGGCAATATTGGAAAGTATGTGCTTGAAGCACTTCAGCAGGCGCCCGACTTTGAGATAGCGGGTGTTGTGCGGCGTAATCCGGCTGATCGTCCCGCCGAATTGTCAGGTTATAAAGTGACTGCCGATGTCATGGAACTTGATGATGTGGATGTGGCCATACTGTGTACTCCTACCCGTGAAGTGGAGAAGCATGCGTGCGAGTTGCTGGCAAAGGGTATAAACACGGTCGACAGTTATGATATCCACGGCGGTATCGCCGACTTGCGGGCTAAGCTGGCTCCTATAGCCGAGGCCAATAATTCTGTCGCCGTAATATCTGCCGGATGGGATCCCGGAAGCGACTCCATCGTACGTGCGCTTATGCAGGCCGCCGCGCCTAAGGGTGTCACCTATACAAACTTCGGCCCCGGCATGAGCATGGGCCACACTGTGGCCGTAAAATCGAAGCCCGGCGTGAAAAACGCTTTGTCCATGACTATTCCGCTTGGCACAGGCATACATCGCCGCATGGTGTATGTGGAGGTTGAGGATGGCTACAATATAGATGACATAGCCCGTGCCGTAAAGGAGGACCCGTACTTCGCTAGCGACGAGACCCATGTGTTTGCCGTGCCTTCGGTCGATGATATAAAAGATATGGGCCATGGCGTCAACATGGTGCGCAAGGGCGTTTCGGGTACTACCCAGAACCAGCGTTTCGAATTCAATATGTCGATAAACAATCCGGCACTGACTGCACAGATACTTGTCGGCGTAGCCCGTGCTTCGATGATAGAGCGCCCCGGTGCTTATACTATGATCGAGATTCCTGTCATCGACATGCTTTACGGCGATCGTGAGGAACTTATACGTCATTTAGTATAATCGCCGTATGCTCGACTTCATTACTTGGAATGTCAATCCTGAGTTGTTCAGCGGATTTGTGACCGTGCGTTGGTACGGTCTCATGTTTGCTGTCGGTTTTCTCATCGGATACGAGATCGTGGCCCGAATGTTCAAGCATGAAGGCGCACCCGAGCGTTGGCTCGGCATATTGTTGATTTATGTCGTTGTCGCTACGCTGGTAGGGGCCAGACTGGGGCATGTGTTCTTTTATGAATGGGACGTGTATAAGGCTGATCCTATACGTATACTTTATATATGGGAAGGCGGACTGGCCAGTCATGGCGGAACGATTGCTATCATAATAGCGGTTATATTGTTTTCTATATTTGTCACTAAAAAGAGTCCTTTATGGACGTTTGACCGTCTGGTGGTGGCTATCGCTCTTGTCGGTGGTCTTATCCGCATCGGAAATCTGTTTAATTCCGAGATTTACGGTACGGCCACGACATTGCCGTGGGGCTTCATGTTTGTACGTTCTCGTGAATGGCATGAATTGTATGAAGGACAGGCCGTGCATCCTACGCAGATTTATGAGGCGCTTTGCTATTTCGCTCTGTTTGCCTTGCTCATGTGGATGTATTGGAAGAAAAATGCTGAGGAGCGCCCCGGGCTTATTCTCGGAGTATTCTTCATCGGTATTTTCCTTCCGCGGTTCCTGATTGAGTTTATAAAGAATGATCAGGTAGCCCGTGAAGCTACAATGACACTTAATATAGGTCAGCAATTGAGCATACCGTTTATCGTTTTGGGCTTGGGGCTTATCTTATATGCCATGACTCGTCCGCGGCAGCATCTGTCGTTCCCTGACAGGTATGCCGACGATAAGACTCCGGCACGGCGCAAGTGACTACAGGTCGCTTACAACTATTACGATATGTTTGTCATCAGGGGCTTGGATGTGTATCCAAGTCCCTTTTTTATCGGTCCGTTCAACAGTAGCTTTTTCTATAGCCACGCGGTTGCCGTCTACATGCAGTTCAGGGGCGTTTATGTCGCCGACTTTGTCAGTCGTGCCCGAAAATTCTATCCGTTTGCCGGTAGCAAGGTCGGTCATGATTGTTTTCCCGGGCGATGTCGAGGCAAGTATGCCTCCCCGGCTGTAGTGCATCTCTAACGATTCTGAAACGTATCGTGTATCGGGATTGTCGAGTTCCGGGGCGAAGGAGTAGGGCGGAGGCGCGGGATTGTCTGGATCGGAGGGCAATAACTGTGACGGGTCGTCTATTTTGTACGGTTTCTCGTGACTGCACCCAGTCAGGCATAGCAATGCCGTTGTCAGGGCTATTATCGGCAGACTGAATTTCATGGCTCTATGGTTATTAGCAGTTTACCTTTTTCATTTTCGGTGGTGTAGCGCAGTTCGTGGGTCCCTGTGCCCAGCGTATGGGTGCTTAATGTGCCTGACGCGCTTTTGCCGTCTACAGTCCAGCGTGCATCGGCGCTTACATACGGCGAATACAGGTCTATGTACAGGTCGCTTAGTTTATATACTCCGTGAAGCGGTATTTTTGTCCGGTCGGGATTTTCGGGATCGGTGGAAGTTCCGCCACGGTATGGCATATCCTTTTTGTCACCCCACAGGTACTCGGCAAGTTCGGGATGGTCGATAAACGGATTGCGGTTGCCCTGTATATTCTCAATCTTTCCGTTGAGTATGCGTTCTTGTTCATCGACCGGATCTTCTCTGTGCCATTTTATATATGTCGCAGCCGCTTCTTTTCTTAGTGTGGGGTACGTGTTCGTTTCAAATATCACATTGCCCCAGTCATACCATAGCGTGGCCGGATATATAGTGGCCGCGTAAAACATGATACGGGCAAAATCGCCCTTGTATTCCGCTGCCGGCTCGAAGCATTCCATCCGGTCATTTTCACCATATGGCGCATATCCTATGGCCCATCCGTCGCCTTGTATTTTTACGTCGGTCACGTCACCGAGCGGGCGTGTGGCTCTTTCCGCTTCGGCGCTTTTGTCAATCAGTCCGAGATTGTGCATGTCACGCGATGCCGCATCTTTCTTCTCGGGCCACATCCTGAGCCAGTCGGGGTGCAGTGCGGCTCCTACCGTCGTGTGGCTCGTTTCCGTACCCGTTGCCGTGCCCGTAAAGCGGTCAATGTTCCCGCTTATCTCGCATACGGTTTTGTATACGAGATCCGGTTCCGTAAGACGCAGCGGGGTATAGTGCTTTTGCAATGTGCCTTTAAGAGCTTCGCCTTTTCTGCCTATGGCATAATCGTCCACCGCATCGGCGTAGACCGATGACGATATGGTTATGGCAGTAAGCATTGCCGTAAGGAGTCGTTTGTTCGGTTTCACAGGATTAAGGTTATTTAAGTTTCCGTATGATTGCAAATATAATAAAACTCATGAAATTATATGTGCTATTTCATGAGTTTTATTTAGCTGATAATCTAAATCGTGTCACTTGCCGATGCAGTGGTATTCGAAGCCCTCTTCGGCAAGCTCCGCCGGGTCATAGATGTTGCGTCCGTCTATCACGGTATTGCCTCGCATGACACGCTTGATTACGCTCCATGACGGCACTCTGAATTGCTTCCATTCGGTCATTAGCGCTATGGCGTCGGAGTCTATTACCGCCTCATACATGTCACGGGCATATCTTACCGAGTCGCCGAGTCGCCGGCGGCATTCGTCCATGCTTACCGGGTCATATACCGTCACTTCCGCACCCTCTTTGAGCAGTCCATCGATTACTACAAGCGACGGAGCCTCTCTCATGTCGTCGGTTTCCGGTTTGAACGCCAGTCCCCATATGGCTATGCGTTTATCCTTTAATATGCCGAGTGTATTTTTAAGTTTGCGCAGCACTATGCTTTTTTGAGCGTTGTTCACCTCCTCAACCGCTTCTATTATACGCATACGGTAACCGTTTTCACGGCCCGTGCTTATGAGCGCTTTTACATCTTTGGGAAAGCATGAACCGCCGTATCCGCAACCGGCGTACAGAAATTTATTCCCGATTCTCACATCCGTGCCTATGCCTTTGCGCACCATGTTTACATCGGCGCCGACCAATTCACAGAGATTGGCTATATCGTTCATAAACGATATGCGGGTGGCAAGCATGGAGTTGGCGGCATATTTGGTCATTTCGGCCGACGCTATGTCCATGAATATGACTCTGAAATTATTCAGTAAAAACGGCCGGTATAGACGTTCCATGACTTTGCGTGCGCGGTCGCTCTCTATGCCTATGACAACGCGGTCGGGCGACATGAAGTCCTTGATGGCGGCTCCCTCTTTTAAAAACTCGGGGTTTGACGCTACTTCGTATGATATGTTTACACCACGGGCGTTCAGCTCTTCATCGATGATGCTTTTTATTTTGGCGGCGGTGCCTACGGGCACAGTGCTTTTAGTGACTAATATGGTGTATTTGTTTATGTTGCGGCCAAATGTACGTGCCACTTCCTTTACATAGCGTAAGTCGGCCGAGCCGTCCTCGTCGGGAGGGGTGCCTACGGCGCTGAACACGACTTCAACCTCGTCCAGACACGAAGTGAGGTCAGTGGTGAAATGCAGTCTTCCCTCTTTGACGTTTCGGGTTACAAGATCATCGAGTCCCGGCTCGTATATCGGAATTATTCCGTTTTTCAAATTGTCGATTTTGCGGGTGTCGATGTCGACACATGTTACATCTATGCCTACTTCGGCAAAACATGCTCCTGATACAAGACCCACATAACCGGTTCCAACAATTGCTATTTTCATCAGTGTACGTTTTGTGCCGCAAATTTAGCAAAAATTATAACGTACATGCATAAAATGTCGTGTATGTATAATTTGCGGCCAAAATTGTCGTTAAAAAATATATAATGTATATGGATTTTTAACACTCATCATGTTAAAGCATTGTTTGATTATATTTGTTGCCGTTATATCGGCATTGTATTCGGCCGCCGATGTGAATATACATGGCCGGGTCACTGATTCCGATAAGAAACCGGTGGAGTTTGTGACTGTACGTGTAGCCGGTACGGCCAAGGGCACTATGACTGACCGCGACGGCCGGTATAGTCTTTCGCTGGCTCCATGCGATACCATACGGTTGATATATTCATGCGTCGGATATCGGGAGGTCACGCGCATGTTTGTCGATGCTGCGGGCGATATCACGATGAATGTGCGTATGAGGCTTGACAAGCGTCAGCTTAAGGAAGTGAACATAACGGAGTACAGAAAGCAGACCGGCAACATGCAGCGTATAAATGCCGCATCCTACAGGCTGGCGCCCGATGTTTCGGGCGGAAGTGTAGAGTCGCTGGTCATGACTATGGCGGGAGTGAACGGAGCTAACGAGCTTTCGTCGGCTTACTCCGTGCGCGGCGGTTCTTATGATGAAAACGCCATATACATAAACGGCATAGAGGTACGCAGGCCCATGATGGTAAATGCCGGACAGCAGGAGGGCTTGAGTATCATTAATCCCGACATGGTAGGGGCGGTGGAGTTTTCCGCAGGAGGATTTCCGGCGGAATACGGCGACCGCATGTCATCGGTCCTTGACATTACCTATAGGCGCCCTGAAAGACTGGAGGCGTCGGCCGACATCAGTCTCATGGGCGGCAGCCTCTCTCTCGGGCAAAGTTCCGACCGATTTTCACAATTACACGGCATAAGGTATAAACGCAATAATTCATTATTGTCCGGGCTTGATACAAAAGGTGAGTATGACACTGACTTTTTTGACTATCAGACCAATCTTAATCTTAAACTGAATTCACGGTGGAAACTGGCGTTTTTAGGCGATGTCTCGATAAACAAATATGGTTTCGTTCCCGACAACCGTAGCACCGACTTCGGTACTGTCGACGACGTAAAGCATTTTACCGTGTACTTTGACGGAAATGAAAAAGACCGTTTCGATACTTGGCTCGGTGCCCTGACGCTGCGTTATCAGCCGTCACGCAATTCTGATTACACAATTCTGGCCTCCGGTGCCTTGACCGATGAGCTTGTAAGTTATGACATAGCCGGTGAGCATTGGCTCAATGAGGCCGGTGCGTATGATGGCGATTCTTCTGATGAGGCGATAGGGGTGGGACGTTCCCGGGAGCACGCCCGTAACCGCATCAAGGCGTCGGTATTTTCAGTAGGTATGCGCGGCAATATGGCATTGGGTGTAAATAATCTTTCATACGGAGCCTTACTTAATCGTGAAAGTGTACGTGACCGGTCGCGCGAGTGGGTTATGCTCGATTCTGCCGGTTATGTACATGATGACACGGAGCGAGGTCTTGAAATGACACATTTTCTGATGTCGTCGCAGAATCTGGAAAGCAACAGATTGAGCCTGTTCGTACAGGATGCGGTAAGACTGGCTTCTTCTGCCGGACACTGGTGGCTGAATGCCGGGATAAGGGCCGGGTACTGGAGCTTTAATAAGGAGTGGACCATAAGTCCGCGTGTCAGTGTGGGGTTCGTGCCCGAGGCCAACAGGCATCTTGCTTTTCGTGCTTCGGCAGGACTTTACAGCCAGACCCCGTTTTATAAGGAGATTAAATATCCTGTGGATGGTGTTGTCGTGTTGAACAATCGCATAAAGTCGCAGCGCAGCCTTCAATTCATTCTGGGTGCCGACTACACTTTCAGCGCGTTTGACAGACCGTTTCGTTTTTCCGGCGAGGCCTATTATAAGGCGTTGTCGCGAATTATACCGTATGAGGTGGATAACCTTAAGATTACTTACGCCGGCTATAACGGAGCCGACGGATATGCGGCAGGTCTTGACCTCAAGCTGTTTGGCGAGTTTGTCCCGGGCAGCGACTCATGGATAAGCGCGTCATTGATGAAGTCGCAGGAGACTTTGAACGGCGTCCAGGTGCCGCGTCCCAACGACCGTCGTTACGGGTTCGCCATGTATTTTACCGATTATTTCCCGCGGTTGCCTAAATTGAAGTTTAACTTACGCGGTGTGTTTTACGACGGATTGCCTGTATCCTTTCCATATATGTCACGTGACAAGGGGTATTTTCGTGCACCTGCCTATAAACGTGTTGATGTCGGGCTGTCATATGCGCTGCTACCCCCTCTTGAAGAGGGCGGCCGGCGGTCAGGAGTATGGCGCTGTATAAAGTCCGTGTGGCTCGGACTGGAATGTTTTAACCTGCTGGATATATCCAATGTAAGCAATTATCATTGGGTGACCGATACTTCAGGCATAGGATATGCCGTGCCCGACTACCTTACGCGCCGTCAGTTTAATGTAAGGCTTACAATCGACTTCTGAATATTTTCATAATCTGTTTTGTGGTCTCTGTCAGATTTTGTCTTGCTGTCGAGGGCGTCATGGCCTGTCGTAGAGTCATTGTTGACGGAATAATTGGCAAGACGGCCGTGAAGCCGGAGCCGTTCAGCGTGTCGCTGTACTCGACAGAGCCGCCCAGTGCTATTACGGGCACGCCATATCTGCCGCATCGTCCGAGTACGCCCATGCATGCCTTGCCGTGGAGAGTCTGAGAGTCTATACGGCCCTCTCCGGTTATGACAAGGTCGGCGTCTGATACCGCTTTATCGAAGTCGTACAGGTCAAGCACGGCTTCGATGCCCGATAAGGATTTGGCGTTGAAATAAGCCATGAACATGGCCCCGATGCCTCCGGCCGCTCCGGCTCCGGGTGACATTGCCATTTCGCGCCCGGTTCTGCGTACGGCTTCCTCATTCCATTGTCGCAGCATCCGGTCAAGAGCTATGACTTGTTGTGGCGAGGCGCCTTTCTGTGGCGCAAACGTATATGCGGCGCCCTCGGGTCCGAAAAGAGGATTGTCGACATCGCACAGTACAGTCACGTCGATTACCGACGCCATATTGGCTATGTCCGGCCCCAATGCTTTCATTATGCCTGCGCCGGCATCGCATGTGGCACTGCCGCCAAGTCCGATTATGAAGTTACGGAAACCTCTGTCAAGCGCGTCTTTGATCATTATGCCCGTACCGAAGGATGTCGCGTTCATTATGTCGCGTTTTTCCGGCGATACGAGCGTAAGGCCGCTTGCCGCCGCAACATCGATCAAGGCTGTCTTCTTGCCGTTTATGTCGCTCGTATAGTATGTCGCGGTTATATTGTCGCCTATGGCGTTGATTGTCTGTATGGTTCTGGCGGTCGCTACGTTTATTGACGCTATTATGGCCGATGTGCCCTCTCCGCCGTCGGCCAGAGGTAGCATGAGTGTGTCGCAATCGGGGCACACCGCATGTACGCCTTCATTAATGGCTTCTGCCGCTTCCGTGGCGGTAAGCGAGCCTTTGAATGAGTCGGGGCAGATTACCGTTTTCATTATCGCAGACTGTTCATGGCTTCGAGCATGTTGCAGAGTTCGGCTCTGATCTCCTTGAGGCGTTCGACTGCGGCGGCATGTCGTGACACTCCCGAATGATTGTGTCTTATCTGCTCTTCGGCCGCCTCAAGTTTAAGCCCTTTTTCTTTTACAAGGAAGTATACCATTTTTATTTTCTCGATATCATCGGCGGTATAAAAACGTGAACCGTGATCGTTGCGCTTTGGCTTGATTATGGTAAAACGGCTTTCCCAAAAGCGCAGGGTTGACGCCGGCAGTCCCAGTATCTCCGCCACTTCGCTTATCTTATAATATTTTTTATCGGTCGAGGTCATTGTAGTCTATTGTCAGTCCATGACATGGCCGGCGTTTTCGGCTTGCCTTATCATGTTGTCATACTCTTCGGGAGTCAGGTCCATGAAGTAGTAGTTGATGGGGTTCTGCGGGGTGTTGTGATAGCGTACTTCATAGTGCAGGTGAGGGCCGGTGGATTTTCCTGTATTGCCCGTCTCGGCTATCAGGTCGCCGCGTTTCACCTCTTCACCTTCTTTCACTTTAAATTTGCTCAGGTGGGCGTAACGGGTCACGTATCCGTAGCCGTGGTCTATCTCCACCAAGTTGCCGTAGCCGCTCTGCCAGCCGGCATGTACCACCTTTCCGTCGGCGGTGGCATATACCGGTGTGCCGGTGTCGGCAGCAAAGTCGAGCCCTTCGTGAAAACGTCCCGTGCCGTATATGGGGTCGCGTCGGTAACCGTAGCCCGATGCCATTTTCTTCATGTTTTCACTTGATATGGGCTGAATGGACGGTATATGGTCGATGCGGTCGCGATTGTTGCGGGCAAGCTGCTGCAGCTCGTCAAACGACTTGATCTGTACATAAAGCTGTCGGTCAAGCAGGTCGGTCTTTATGGTAAGGTCTTTTATCAGCTCGGCATCGCGAAGCGAGTTCAGATGGCTGTAGCGCTGTTCGTTGTTGGCCGTGGAGAAGCGTTCCGAAGTCGACACTCGCGGTGTGCCCATGATAACGCGGTAAAAGTTGTCATCGCGCGCCGCTATGTCGGCCATGACCTCAAGCGAGGCGTCAAGGCGTCGGTTAAGAATGTCGAGTTGCGTGCGCAACTGCGTGTTTTCATCGCGCAGCGCCGTCTCTCGCGGTGTGCCGACAAGCATATATATGATGACAAAAAGTATTGCCGTGACCAAGATACCGGCAAACAGTTTGCGCAGCATTATCCACAGACGTTGCCGCCCCGACGGATATACGCGCTCATATTCTTCCGTAGCCGGATTATATCGATAAAAGACTTTTTTACTCATTTTGTGGAGATTGGCATCTTCTTCTATTTGCAAAAATAATATTATTAAGCTAATTTTGCACAATTATTTACGGCAAATGTGATTGACTGTCTGATCGCAGGCCTATTGTGAATCAAGTAATAAATTTAATAAAATGCTCACAGCAAAAGAGATACGAGAGTCTTTCAAAGACTTTTTCCGTGATAAAGGACATCAGATTGTACCCTCCGCACCGATGGTTATAAAAGATGACCCTACGCTTATGTTTACCAATGCCGGTATGAACCAGTTTAAAGATATAATACTCGGTAATGCGGCGGCGAAGTACAAACGTGTGGCTGACTCACAGAAGTGCCTGCGCGTGAGCGGAAAGCATAACGACCTCGAAGAGGTGGGTATGGATACATATCACCATACTATGTTCGAGATGCTCGGCAACTGGTCGTTTGGCGATTACTTCAAGAAAGAGGCCATCGACTGGGCTTGGGAGTATCTTGTAGATGTACTTAAGCTTAATCCCGAAAATCTGTATGCCACTGTATTTGAAGGATCTCCGTCAGAGGGGCTCGGCCGTGATGACGAAGCCGCGGCTATATGGGAGAAGCATCTGCCCGCCGACCATATAATAAACGGTAACAAACACGATAACTTCTGGGAAATGGGCGATACCGGCCCCTGCGGTCCTTGTTCGGAAATACACATCGACTTGCGTTCTGACGAGGAAAAGGCGCAGATACCCGGTCGCGACCTTGTGAATCACGACCATCCGCAGGTAATCGAAATATGGAACTTGGTCTTCATGCAATATAACCGCAAGGCCGACGGCTCGCTTGAATCGCTTCCCGCGAAGGTTATCGATACCGGTATGGGATTTGAGCGTCTGTGCATGGCTCTTCAGGGAAAGACATCCAACTACGATACTGATGTGTTTACTCCGCTTATCGGTAAAATAGCCGAGCTTTCAGGCAAACGTTACGGCGATGACGTCAAGGTGGACATAGCCATGAGGGTTATAGCCGACCATGTGCGCACCATAGCGTTTTCAATAGCCGACTCACAGTTGCCGGGCAATGCGAAGGCGGGTTATGTCATACGCCGCATCCTTCGCCGCGCGGTGCGCTATGCCTACACATTCCTCGAACAGAAACAGGCGTTCATGTATCGTCTTGTCGACACACTTATCGAGTCGATGGGTGAGGCCTATCCCGAGATTACCGGTCAGCGCGAGCTGATAATGCGTGTCATAAAGGAGGAGGAAGACGCCTTCCTGCGTACACTCGACAACGGCATACGCATGCTTGACAGTGCCATTGCCACCGCAAAAAACAACGGCAAGACCGAAATTTCGGGCAAAGAAGCATTCGTGCTTTATGACACTTACGGATTCCCTCTCGACCTGACAGAGCTTATACTTAAAGAAAACGGCATGACCCTTGACCACGAGGAGTTTGACAAGGAGATGGAAGCGCAGAAAGCGCGTGCCCGCAACGCCGCAGCTGTCGAAGCCACCGACTGGATTACGGTCAACGAAGGCGAGCAGGAATTTGTCGGCTACGACTGTACCGAAATCGACGCGTACATACTGCGTTACCGTAAGGTGAAGCAGAAAAACAAGGAATACTATCAGATAATATTCAATCGTACTCCGTTTTATGGCGAAATGGGCGGTCAGGTAGGCGACCGGGGCGTTATGAAATATCCTGACGGAAAGGAAATCGAAATTTTCGATACAAAGCGCGAAAATGGTGTCACCGTACATCTCACCCGCGAGATGCCTGAAGAAAGCTACATCATATCCAGCCCGATTCTGATAGTGGATAAAAAAGCGCGTATGGCCACGTCACGCAACCACACCGCAACCCATCTGCTGCATGAGGCGCTCCGTGAAGTTCTCGGCACCCATGTAGAGCAGCGCGGTTCGTTTGTATCGCCCGATGTGCTGCGTTTTGACTTCTCCCACTTCCAGAAACTGACTCCCGAAGAGCTGAAGAAAGTCGAAGCTATAGTGAATGAGCATATACGCATGGCCATTCCTCGTGACGAGCACCGCAACGTGCCTATCGAAGAGGCCCGTGAAATGGGTGCCATGGCTCTCTTCGGCGAAAAGTACGGCGATGAGGTGAGAGTCATACGCTACGGCGATTCTGTTGAGTTATGCGGAGGTACCCACGTTGATAATACCGGCAACATAGGCATGTTGAAAATAGTGTCGGAAAGCAGTATCGCCGCCGGCATCAGACGCATCGAGGCCATCACCGGCGAGCGCGTGGAGAAGGCTGTCGAGGAGATGCAGAATACCTTGCGCGAGATTGGCGCCATGTTCAACAACACGCCTAACCTTGTGCAGGCTCTTAAAAAGTCTATCGATGAAAATGCCGAGCTGAAGCATCAGGCCGAGGAGTATTTCAACGAGCGTGTCAACAATCTTACCCGCGAGTTGCTTGACAAGGCCTATGACGTACACGGTATAAAGGTTGTAGAGCTTCAGGGGCTTCGCCTTCCCGAAGTGGTTAAGAACGTGGCATTCGCTGTAAGGGCGCAGTCGCCCGAGCACACCGTGTTTATCGGTGCTACTTTTGATCCGGCCGGAAAACCGTTGCTCACCGTCATGGTGACCGAGGACCTTGTTAAAGAGGGCATGAATGCGTCATCGACAGTCAGGGAAGCCGCCAAGCTCATACAGGGCGGAGGCGGAGGCCAGCCGGGATTTGCGCAGGCCGGAGGAAAGAACAAGGACGGTATAGCCGGAGCTTACGAAAAGATGCGTTCGGCTTTGGGCCTGTAATATCAGTATACAGACATTGATTTATATGCAAGGACGTCATCATGACGTCCTTGTCTGTTTAGGGCTTATACACATTATTATATATAGTGAACCCGTTTTTGACGTAGATTGTTGAATTTATATGAAGAAGATATTTATTGCGGCTTTATGTGTGGCCTGTACATTTGTCGGGCTACAGGCACGGGTATGGGAGCCCGACATACTCGGCGACGGCTATGAGATGAGTTATGTGGATCAGGTGCGCGATTACAGCGGCCCGGTAAGGAGCACTGTCATACGCAAACTGTCGGCTTGCGGCGGCAACAGGGGAGTGTTGTACGTGCACGGTTTCAACGACTACTTCTTTCAGAAAGAGATGGGCGACATGTTTGTTGACTCATGCTACAATTTTTATGCCGTCGACTTGCGCAAATACGGGCGCTCCATAATGCCCGGACAAAAGAAGTTTCAGGTGCGCGACATGAATGAATACTTTGCCGACATAGATTCTGCCGTAGCATGTATGAAGCGTGACGGTATTGATGAGATAATACTTATGGGCCATTCTACAGGCGGCCTTACGACCGCGTTGTACATGAATGAGAAGCCTGACCCGTCGATAAAGGCGCTTATACTGAACAGTCCGTTTCTTGATTGGAATCAGAGTGCATTTCAGGAAAAATTACTGATACCTGCTGTCGATACATTTGGCGGCTTGTTTCCTGACATTGCCATATCGCAGGGCGACAGCCGCGGGTACAGCGAGAGCCTGCTTAAACGCTATGGCGGAGAATGGGAATACAATACCGACTGGAAGCTCGAAGTGTCGCCTGACGTGGATACCGGATGGATAAGGGCTATAGACCTCGCGCAGGGCATATTGCAGAACGACCCGCATATCAGAGTGCCTGTGTTGCTCATGCACTCCGACCGCAGCGTGAAAGAGGGCGATCCTTCGTCAGTATATGGCGAAGCCGACGCTGTGCTTGATGTCGCTGACATATCGCGCTACGGGCGTCGGCTCGGAATAATGGTTACGGAGATTACGGTCAACGGGGGGCTTCACGACCTTGTGCTGTCACGACCCGAGGTCAGGAAGGCTCTTTACGCGTATATGTTCGGCTGGCTCTCCCGTCAGGGTCTGTAGACTCAGGTACTACTTGCCGTCATCGGCATGCGACGTGCGTGCCGCCTGATCCCGTGCAAGAAGCAATTGCTTGTCGAGAAAATCGCGTTTGGCGGCCATGCGTCGTTGACCTGTCATGGCCTGCGACAGCCCGTAGGCGCGCTGCATGGCAAGGCGGTCGTTTGTTGACAACGCAGTCGTATGCGATTTTGTGCCGTTGAATATCAGTTTGATGTTCTTTGCCTGATTATCGGTCAGGAAATATCCGAGCGTGTCACATTCGGCTCCTGTGAAAGTTATCATTTCCGTACCGCCTGAACGGTAGTTGCGGTCTCCGTCATAATCCACGGTTGCCGTAGTGACTTTGCCGTTTCCGTTGGTCAGTGATATCGATGTATGCTTTATAGGATTGGATGTAAGCGAACTTATCATGTAGAACTGTCCGTCGGGCGATACTCTTGACTCAACTCCGGTGCGGTTGAAGAGTGTCGACTTGGCATATTCCTTGATGACATAATACCCTTCGACAAGCTGCGGGTTGTCGACGAGCGTGAAGTACTGCATGAGCGAGTCCTGAAGATGGCTGTACCATGACTGCAGGCTGTCGGTTGACTCCAGTTCTTTTATGGTCTGTCCCTCGATGACCAGCGGCCTCAGATGCATGCCTTCGCGCTGGGCCTCGATCTGAGCCGGATATTTGGCTTTAAGCGTGTCGAGGCGTTCGAGAGCCAAGGCATAGTCACCGGCTTTAAGGGCGGAGTCCGCTTCGGCCACCAGCTTTCCGGCCTGCGCCGACTCGTCATTCTTGCTTCCGCAGGATGCAAACAGCAGTGCCGTTGCCATCAGTAGCGGAGATAGTTTACTTGCTGCGTTGTACATCTTTTACTCCTTTTACTGTTTTTAGTTTCTTTATGAGGTTGTTAAGGGTCGTGGTGTCATTTACACCCACTATAAGGAAACCCTGAAATATATTGTCGTTAGAGTTTATCGATATGCTTCGGAGCGTCACGTCCTTTTCTTTGTTTATGATTGACGTTATATTGGTCACGATGCCTATGTCATCATGACCGATTATGCGGAGTGTGGCTCCGAACTGCTGTCCGAGTTTGCCCGACCATCGGGTTGTTATGACACGATACGGGTACTTCTCCTTTATGTTTGCGGCGTTGGGGCAGTCGCAGCGGTGTACCTTTATGACTCCCTCCGCAGAGATGAAGCCGAACACATCGTCGCCGAATATAGGATTGCAGCATTTTGCAAGACGATAGTTGATGCCCTTTATGTTGTCGCCGATCACGAGTACGTCATCAGTATTGTCATCCTCTTCCTTTACAAGCTGAAATTCTTCGGCCGACCTTATTTCGGCGCTTTCGGCGGCTTTTCGTTCTACGGCTTCATATTCGGCTATAATGTCGTTTATGTCGAGGCGTTCATCGCCTACGGCATAATAGAAGTCGGTAACCGTCTTGTAGCCCATCTTCTTGATGACCTTCATTATGGTGGGCTCCTGAAGCTCGATTTTTCGGTTCTTGAAGCGGCGCTCCACCAGCTCTTTGCCCAGAGTGGCCGAGCGGTTGTTCATCTCATGGACGGTCTGACGTATTTTGTTTCTGGCCTTTGATGTCACTACGAAGTTGAGCCAGTCAAGCTTGGGCACCTGCGTGGTTGACGTGAGTATCTCTACCGTATCGCCGCTTTTCAGCTTGTAGTTAAGCCTCTCGTTTTTGCCGTTTACTTTACCTCCGGTGCATTTTATTCCCAGATTGGAGTGGATGTTAAACGCGAAATCAAGAACCGATGCTCCGTAAGGCAACTTGTACAGGTCGCCTTTCGGTGTAAAGACAAACACTTCTTTGTCGTAGATGTCCATCTTCATGTTTTTCATCAGTTCCATAGGCCCTGTCTCGGCGGTTTCGAGTATATCGCGCACATTGTTCATCCATACGTCGAGATTGCCTTCGCTCTTTATGCCCTTGTATCGCCAGTGTGCGGCAAGGCCTTTCTCTGCGATAAGGTCCATGCGCTTGGTGCGTATCTGTACTTCCACCCATCGCTGGTCGGGACCGTAGACTGTTATGTGCAGTGATTCGTATCCGTTGCTTTTCGGTATGCTGAGCCAGTCCTTCAGACGCGAAGGATTTGGCCGGTACAGGTCGGTTATTATGGAGTAGGCGAGCCAGCAGTCGCTCTTCTCGTTGGCCGGTTCGCTGTCTATTATTATCCTTATGGCGAAGAGGTCGTAGATGTGCTCTATGTCATTTTTTTGTTTGCGCAGTTTGTTCCATATCGAATAAATGGACTTCGTGCGGCCTTTTACCTCGAATTTCAGGTTTGTCGCGCCCAGTTTCTCCTTTATCGGCCGTATGAATTCCGCTATGTATGCGTCACGGCTTGTCTTGGTCTCGTTGAGCTTGCGTGCTATTTCCGTATACGTCTCTCTGTTGGTGTACTTGAGCGACATATCCTCAAGCTCCGACTTTATGGCGTACAGACCGAGACGGTGGGCGAGCGGGGCATACAGGTAGTTGGCCTCGTAGGCCACGTCGTGCACCATCTTTTCATTGGGATGATGGTTTATGGCCCTCATGAGTACGAGGCGGTCTATGATCATGATGATTATGACACGTATGTCTTCGGCAAATGTCAGCAGAAGTTTGCGGAAATTGTCGCTCTCGACAGCCGCCTGCCGGCTGTAAAGAGTCGATACTTTTAAAAGGCCGCGTATGAGTTTGGCTATGTCGTCGCCCCATTCTTTTATAAGCTCTTCTTCAGGTATGAACTCCGTTTTGCACAGATTGAAAAGAAGAATGGCTATTATCATGTTTCTGTCGGGGCTTATCATCTCGCATAGAGCGAGAGCTGTCGACAGATTGTGTACCGTGGGGTTTATGCCGTAACGGTCGCGGCGGTAATGATTCTGATGTATGCCTTCGTTTATTATGTGTCTTACTTTTGCTATGTCGCCGCGCTCGGTTACATCATGTGTATGTGCGAGCAGCTTGCGAAACGCCGTAAGCATATATTTTTTTTCTTCAGGGGTCAGATATTTTTCTTCCATAATTAAAAAGCCTTTTTAAAATGGAACGTTTTTAGTCGTGTTCACAGTCACTCGCCGGGCGATGGCAGGGGAAGCTTGTTAAGTTCTTCCATATAATCGAGAAGCTCTTTCCGGCCGCGTCCGTTGTTGCTTGACGTATAGAATACGGGCGGCAGCTCTTCCCACTGTTCTCGCAGACGGTCAAGGTATTTGCCTGTCTGTATTTTGCCTGCGGCCGACGACAGCTTGTCAAGTTTGGTAAATACGATGGCAAACGGCACTTCGTTTTCTCCGAGCCATTCCATGAACTCCAAGTCTATTTTCTGCGGGTCATGACGTGAGTCGACGAGCACAAACAGGTTGGTCATCTGACGTCGTTCGAGTATATAGTCCTCGATTATACGTTTTATCTCGCTCTGCATTTTTTTGCCGCGCTGGGCATATCCGTAGCCGGGCAGGTCGACTATGTACCACTCGTCGTTTATCAGAAAATGGTTGATAAGCGTGGTCTTTCCGGGAGTGGATGATGTCATGGCCAATCCTTTCCGTCCTGTAAGCATGTTTATGAGCGATGACTTGCCGACATTGGACCGCCCGATGAAGGCATACTCATGACGTGTCGTGTCAGGACATTTAGCCACATTTGAATTGCTTATCTCGAATTTTGCAGAAGTGATATTCATTTCAGTCTCGTTTGGTTACGTAAAGATAGTAATATTTTCTTGTAGTTATATAAAATAAATGCGTATTTCGTATTATTGTTGAGCAGGCGGCGCATTTTAAGTCGATTCTTGTTTTCGGGATGTCGTGTAATAATGTTATCTTTGCAATGATAAAAGCAAATATTTCTATGGCCGATACAATAGCTCAGTTTGATCGCGCGCTTGAAAAGTGTCGTGACGTGTTTGTTAAAAAGTTGAAGGATTACGGTGCCTCGTGGCGCATAATGCGCCCGGAGTCGGTTACCGACCAGATATTTATAAAAGCCACACGCATACGGTCGCTTGAGACCAAGAAAGTGTCAAAGGTGGGCGAGGGCATACTTCCCGAGTTTATCGCCATAGTGAATTACGGTGTCATAGGACTTATTCAGCTTGAACTCGGGTTCAGCGACAAGGAGGACCTCGATGTGGAGAAGGCCATACAGCTCTATGACCGTTATATAGCTCTTACGCGCGAGCTAATGATCAAGAAAAATCATGACTATGATGAGGCTTGGCGCGGCATGAGGGTACACTCTTACACCGACATCATACTTCAGAAACTTATGCGTACCAAGCAGATCGAGGACAACGCCGGGGTGACTCTTGTGTCGGAAGGCATCGACGCCAATTATCAGGACATGATAAATTACTCGGTATTCGCCATAATAAAGCTGACAGAAGGCGATGAGTGAGTTTGTCCGACGACACAACAAGGCTATTGTATGGACTTTCCGCATACTGGTGGGAGCGGTCTTCATCGTGTCGGGTACGACGAAGATGATCGACGTATGGGGCTTTATCTATAAGATAGAACAATATCTCAACGTTTGGTCATGGCCGCAGCCGCGCTCTCTTGTCCTTGTGGTGGCCATGGGCCTTTCAGCCGTTGAATTTCTTACCGGATGGTTTCTTATAACCGGATGTTATAAGCGTACGTGTGTGTGGATCATGTCATTGACCATGCTTGGCATGCTGCCGCTCACGTTTTATATAGCCGTGGCCAATCCCGTGAGCGATTGCGGATGTTTCGGCGATTTTCTGCTTATATCCAATACGGCCACATTTATTAAAAACGTAGTCATATCGGCCATGTTGGTCTATCTGCTGTTTCATAACCGCGGGGTAGACGGCTTGTTTTCCGCCTATTCGCAGTGGCTTGTCGGTTTTGTGGCGCTCATATATATAATTGTAATAGGACTTTTCGGCTATAATATACAGCCTCTTGTCGATTTCCGTCCCTACAAGGAGGGCACGGCATTGTTGTCTGACCGTAATGACGAGGAGGAAGGCGAGTGGCGGTTCATATACGAAAAAGACGGTGAAAGCAGGGAGTTCGGCGAGGATGAGCTGCCCGACAGTACATGGACTTTTGTCGACCGTGTAGAACCGGAGCGCGTGAACGTTGCCGAAGAACGTACATTGGCGGTATTTGACGGCGATGAGGATGTGACCGGCGAGGTGATAGCCACCGACGGCATACAGGTTATGGTGCTTATTCCGGAAATGAAAAATCTTGACGCTTCGTCGACATATCTTATAAACGACATGAACCGTTATGTGATGTCGCTCGGCGGCGAGATGATAGCCATACTCGGGTCCGACAGCAGGGGCGTGGAGTTCTGGCGCGATTTCTCGATGGCTTCATATGACATCTATACGGCCGAAGACACTTCGCTCAAAGAGCTGGCCCGCGGCAATGTATCGGTTGTATATCTTAAAGACGGCGTGATAGTGTGGAAGCGCTCTCTGTCATCGATTGACAGCGACTGGTTTGCCACAGCTGACGGTAATGCGCTTGACATGCTGACATACTCCGGTACTTTCCTGTTCTGGCTGCTGACGGTACTGTTCTTGGGCGCTGAAGCGGTCATATGGGGCATCGACAGGAGCGGAAGGGCGGTAAAATTGCATTTCTCGCGTAGAAATCGGAAAAAATAATTAATTTTGCAGATAATAATACAACACCAAATATATCAATTAATATATATTAAGAATGAGAAAGAAAATTGTAGCAGGAAACTGGAAGATGAACACCAATCTTCAGGAAGGTGTGGCTCTTGCATGTGAAGTGAACAAGGCATTGAAGGATGCAACTCCCAAGTGCGATGTTGTTATTGCCGTTCCATTTACTCATCTCGCAACTGTAAATGAAGTTATCGACAAGAGCAAGCTCGGTCTTGGTGCCGAAAACTGCGCTGATCATAAGTCGGGCGCTTACACCGGCGAGGTATCGGCTTCAATGGTAGCTTCCACCGGTGCCACTTATGTGATACTCGGACACTCCGAGCGTCGTCAGTACTACGGCGAGACTTCGGAGACTCTTAAGGAAAAGGTAGCTCTTGCCCTTGAAAACAACCTTACTCCTATCTTCTGTATAGGTGAAGTGCTTGCCGAACGTGAAAACGGTACTTACAACGATGTTGTGAAGAAGCAGATCGAGGACGCACTCTTCCATCTGTCGGCTGAGGACTTCGGCAAGATTATCCTCGCTTACGAACCCGTATGGGCTATCGGTACCGGCAAGACCGCTACCGACGATCAGGCTGAGGACATGCATGCGTTCATTCGCGGTGTCATCGCCGAGCGTTACGGCAAGGAAGTGGCCGAGGACACTTCGATACTTTATGGCGGAAGCTGCAAGCCTACCAATGCTCCCCAGCTTTTTGCAAAGCCCGATGTTGACGGCGGACTTATCGGTGGTGCCGCTCTTGACGCCGCATCGTTCATGGGCATTGTAAATGCATTCTGATACTGATACACGATATTGAAATAGTCATTGTACGGCGGACGCCCCGGTATATTACGGCGGCGTCCGTCTTTTTATATTGCAAGTATATTATATTTTAACTAACTTTGCACGAAATTCAATCCGATACATAAGTGAAGATAACAAGGATTTTGATAATGTTGCTGCTCGGTATGTGGCACATGTCAGCAAGCGCCGAGACTGTCGATTCTCTATCGCGTAGGGTGTCGATTGTGGAGCATATCGAGGCCGACAGCGCCATAACCGTCATTATGCCCGAGGCTTTGGCGCACCGGCTTGTATATGAAGCGCCTCATGCTACCGAGGAGGCGCGCCCGGTGTCAGGCAAGACCGGCGGTTATCGTATTCAGGTGTTTTCCGACAACAATGCCCGCACGGCAAAGGCCGAGGCCCGTACCCGTGCCCGCAATGTGGCGGCAAGGTTTCCTCAATATCCGACTTACGTAGTGTACAGCTCGCCTTATTGGCGACTGCGTGTGGGCAATTTCCGCACTCAGGACGACGCCAATGCCGCCGCTCATGAGCTCAAAGAAGCTTTTCCCCGTTATAGCAGAGAGATAAGGGTGGTGCGCGACCGTATAATTGTAGCGGATGACTGATTATATTCAAGCGATGGACAAGGATCAGGTAATAGCGCGGATAGCGGAGCATTATGAAAGTATAATACGTCTGCTCGGCGATGACCCGTCGCGGCATGGACTTGAAAAGACACCCGTGAGGGCGGCCAAGGCTTTGTACTATGCCACGCAGGGTTATCGCGAAAATGCCGATGATATAATGAAGTCGGCCATATTTGAATATGCCGGCTCGCAGATGGTTATTGTAAAGGACATCGAGTTCTATTCGTTCTGTGAGCACCACATACTGCCGTTCTTCGGCCGTGTGTCGGTCGGATATATTCCCGACGGGGAGATGATAGGTCTCTCGAAACTCGCCCGTGTAGTAAACGTGTATGCCCGCAGGCTTCAGGTTCAGGAGCGTCTTACGGCCGAAATATGTGCATGTATTTCGCGCTCGCTTCATACAAAGGGGGTTATTGTCGCCTGCAATGCCCAGCATCTGTGCATGAAGATGCGCGGCGTGGAGAAGCAGGATTCGAGCACTACCACAATTGAATACAACGGTCTTTTTTCGGCTCCCGATATGAGGGCGGAGTTTTTCAGCCTTATTCGTGACATAAATTAATTATCTCACTCTTTTATAAGTAAGCGCATATAAAAGTTTTTAATTTGGCTGATTTGTTGTAAATTTGCAAAAAATTTACATTAGGCAAATTAGTCACTGAGATGAAAAAGAAATTTAACGAATATAACAATTTCAATCTTTCCGAGATAAATAGAAGCGTTCTTGAACGCTGGAATGCCGAGAACCTGTTTGAGCAGAGCATGAAGGTGCGTGAGGGCGCTCCGTCGTTTGTGTTTTACGAGGGGCCTCCTTCGGCCAACGGCATGCCCGGCATCCATCACGTTATGGCCCGTACCATAAAGGATATATTTTGCCGTTACAAGACTATGAAAGGCTTCCATGTGAAGCGTAAGGCCGGTTGGGATACTCACGGACTTCCGGTAGAACTTGGCGTCGAGAAATCGCTCGGCATAACCAAAGAGGATATCGGCAAGAAAATCTCGGTTGACGACTATAATGCCGCCTGTCGCCGCGAGGTGATGAAATACACTAAAGAGTGGGAAAACCTCACCAACTCGATGGGCTATTGGGTCGACATGAATGACCCGTATATCACTTACGACAACCGTTATATCGAGACTGTATGGTGGCTGCTGAGCCGTCTGTACAAGAAAGGCTATCTTTACAAAGGCTATACAATCCAGCCTTACTCGCCGGCTGCGGGTACTGGATTGAGCACACACGAACTGAATCAGCCCGGATGCTACCGCGATGTAAAGGATACTACAGTGACGGCTATGTTCCGTATTTCGGAGCCTAAACCCGAGATGCTCGGATGGGGCACACCCTGTATTCTCGCTTGGACTACCACCCCTTGGACCCTGCCCTCCAATACCGCTCTGTGTGTGGGTCCGAGGATTGAGTACGTGCTTGTCAACACATATAATCCGTATAATGGCGATAAGATAAGCGTCGTGCTGGCAAGGGCGCGTGTCAACGCGTATTTCAAGCCTGAAGGCGCCGAGCTGCCTATGGACGCTTATAAACCCGGCGACAAGACGGTGCCTTACCGTATAGTGGCCGAGTACGAGGCTTCTGACCTCATAGGCATGAAGTATGACCAGCTTATGCCGTGGGTGAAGCCGACCGAAAAACTTAATGACAATTCGCCCGAATTTGTAAAAGAATATGCCGCACGTTGCCCCGAAAAGGTATTTGCTGTAGGCAAGGATAATTTTGTCGAGCTTTCTTCTGAAGCGTTCCGGGTGATTCCCGGCGATTACGTGACCACGGAAGACGGTACCGGCATAGTACACATAGCGCCTACTTTCGGTGCTGATGACGCACGTGTGGCCAAGGCCGCCGGCATACCTTCGCTATTTATGATCAATACAAAGGGCGAGACCCGTCCTATGGTCGATCTTACCGGAAAGTATTATCTCCTCGATGACTGTGCCGAGCCGTTTATAGAGCATTGCGTCAATGTGGAGCTGTACAAGCGTCATGAAGGCGATTATGTCAAAAACGCTTACGACCCGCGTTTTAACGTAGACGGCAAGTATGATGACAAGGCCGCTGAGAAAGCCGAGGACCTTAATGTGGTCATAGCCATAGAGATGAAGCAGGCCGGCGAGGCATTCAAGATAGAGAAGCATGTGCACAACTATCCTCACTGCTGGCGTACTGACAAGCCGGTGCTTTATTATCCGCTTGACAGCTGGTTTATACGTACTACGGCCGCCCGCGAAAAGCTCATGGCCAACAATGAGACTATAAAATGGAAGCCTCAGTCTACCGGTTCGGGCCGTTTCGGAAAATGGCTCGAAAACCTTCAGGACTGGAACCTGTCGCGCAGCCGCTATTGGGGTACTCCGCTTCCTATATGGCGTACTGACGACGGCGTCGAGGAGATATGTATCGACAGCGTACAGTCGCTCTATGACGAGATCGAGAAATCGGTCAAGGCCGGAGTGATGAAGGTTAATCCCTATAAGGAAAAGGGTTTTGTGCCCGGTGATTATTCCAAGGCAAATTATGAGAAGATTGACCTGCACCGTCCTTATGTGGATGACATTGTACTTGTGTCGTCGACCGGCAAGCCGATGCATCGCGAGCTTGACCTGATTGACGTGTGGTTTGACTCGGGCGCTATGCCTTATGCGCAGATCCATTACCCGTTTGAGAACAAGGAGGGTCTTGACTCCGGCGAGCTTTATCCTGCCGATTTCATAGCCGAAGGTGTCGATCAGACTCGCGGATGGTTCTTCACGCTTCATGCCATTGCCGGCATGGTATTTGACTCGGTAGCATACAAAGCCGTGATTTCCAACGGACTTGTGCTTGACCGTTTCGGAAACAAGATGTCGAAGCGTCTCGGTAATGCCGTGAACCCGTTTGATGCCATAAATGAGTTCGGCTCCGATCCGTTGCGCTGGTACATGATTGCGAATTCTTCACCGTGGGACAACCTCAAGTATGATCCCGAAGGTGTGAAGGAGACGGCACGCAAGCTGTTTGCAACACTATACAATACTTATTCGTTCTTCGCGCTTTATGCCAATGTCGACGGATTTGACAATTCGCAGCCGCAGGTGCCGGTAGCTGAAAGACCCGAGATAGACCGGTGGATACTTTCGCTCCTTAACACCCTCATCCGTGAGGTTGAGTCGGCATTGGACGACTACGAGCCTACGAAGGCCGCACGCGCCATAAATGATTTTGTCAATGACAACCTCAGCAACTGGTATGTGCGTCTTAACCGCAAACGCTTCTGGGGCGGAGAGATGGACAAGGACAAACTTGCCGCCTATCAGACTCTCTACACATGTCTTGAGACAGTGGCGTTGCTTATAGCGCCGATATCGCCGTTCTTCGCCGACCGCTTGTATACTGACCTTACTTCAGTGACCAAGGACAGTGTTTCGTCGGTACATCTTGCCATGTTCCCGGTTGCGGGCGAGAGCGATGCCGATCTTGAAGAGCGTATGAAGCTCGCGCAGGATGTGACTTCGATGGTGCTCGCCCTGCGCCGTAAGGTCAATATAAAGGTGCGTCAGCCGCTGTCGACCCTTATGATACCCGTACTTGACAATCGTCAGAAAGACATGATAGCTACTATGTCCGATCTGATATTGAGTGAAGTAAATGTCAAGTCGATAAAATTTGTCGGCAACGATGAAGGCGTACTCGTCAAGCGAGTAAAACCCGACTTCAAAAAACTCGGCCCGAAATATGGCAAGATTATGAAGGCGCTTGCCGCAAAAGTGTCATCTATGTCGCAGGCCGACATTCTCGCTCTCGAGCGCGACGGACGGTTTGCTTTCCACATCGACGGCGCGGCTGCGGAAATAGAACTGGCCGATGTCGAGATCATATCGGAGGATATACCCGGATGGCAGGTGGCCAATGACGGTAATCTTACCGTGGCTCTTGACGTGACGGTGACCGATGACCTGCGTCGTGAGGGTATTGCCCGCGACATAGTCAACCGTATTCAGAACATACGTAAGGGACGCAACTACGACATAGTCGACAAGATTGTCGTTGTCTTCGCTCCTAACGAAAACACTGATGCCGCTATCGAAGCTTATGGCGACTATATAGCCAAGCAGGTACTCGCTTCATCCGTGTCTGTAGCGCCGATAGCCGATGACGCCGTGGTCGAGACTCTCGATCTTGACGGCATAGAGCTGAAGGCGGTGATTAATTTGTTACCCTAACCTAAAATGTAAATATTATTATGAGTGAAAAAACACGTTACACTGATGAGGAATTACAGGAGTTCAAAGAGCTTATCCTAAAGAAACTTGAAAAGGCACAGCGCGATTATGACCTGTTGAAAGCCAATGTCATGAACAGTGACGGAAATGACACGGCCGATACATCGCCCACATTCAAAGTGCTTGAAGAGGGTGCAAGTACCCTCGGCAAGGAGGAGGCCGGCCAGCTGGCACAGCGTCAGATGAAGTTTATACAGCATCTGCAGGCCGCTCTCGTCAGAATAGAAAACAAGACTTACGGTATATGTCGTCAGACAGGCAAACTCATACCTAAAGAACGTCTTCTTGCAGTGCCCCATGCTACCCTGAGCGTAGAGGCCAAGGAAAGTGGCAAAAAACATTAAAAGTTAACAAACAATTATAGATGAAGCTGTCAAAAGGCTGGCTTGCCGTTATAATCATAGTCGGGGTACTCCTGATTGACCAGATAGTGAAGATATGGGTGAAGACCCACATGTATCTTGGACAGGAGTTCGTGATAACCGACTGGTTTAGAATATATTTTATCGAGAATAACGGTATGGCTTTCGGTATGGAGCTCGGGAGCAAGCTGTTTCTGACGCTGTTTCGTATCGTGGCTGTGGGATTTGGCATATGGTACATATGCCAAATGAGAAAACGTCCTGACATCAAGGCGGGATATATAGCATGTTGTGCCCTCATAACCGCGGGTGCGGCCGGCAATATCGTGGACTCGGTGTTCTACGGGCTTATATTCAATAATCCTTATCCCCCGGAGGTGGCGGTCATGTTTCCGCCGGATGGCGGATATGCCCCGTTGTTTCACGGCAAGGTTGTGGACATGCTTTATTTCCCGTTGTTCAGTTTCTACTGGCCTTCATGGGTGCCTTTTGTCGGCGGCGAGTACTTTCTGTTCTTCCAACCGATATTTAATATCGCCGATGCCGCTATTACGGTAGGCATATTTGTCTTGATATTGTTATATTCCAAATACCTTTCCGCACCTATTGTGGAAAAGAGTGTTGAAAAGGAAAATGAATAGATTTCGGCAATATTTGATATGTGGTGTCATAGCGCTCGGTGCGGCTGCATGCGACCGTACGCCCGACTATGTGATAGCTCCCGATGACATGGCCGACCTGTTGGTCGACATACATAAAGGTGAAGGAGTCATAGATCTTAACAGCGCTTCTTATCGCAACGACTCGTTACGCAAGGTGCTTAAACAGTCGGTATACATGAAGCACGGCGTCACTGCCGAGCAGGTCGATACCTCGCTCGTGTGGTACGGACATAATGTGGAGAAGTATATCGAGGTCTATGACATGGTCATCGAGCGGCTTGAGGCCGAGCTTAAGGATGCCGATGTGTCAAGCAGCGGCGAGAGGGTGCAGCTTGCGGTCGTGGGCGACTCGGTCGATGCGTGGAGCGATGCCAAATACCGCCGTTTTGCCTACGGCATGCCTTCCGAGAACATGAAGTTCGGGCTGAAGCGTGATGATAACTGGGAGCGTGGCGATGTGTACACGTGGAATGTCTATGTGCGCAACCGCCGGTCGCCTATACGCTGGACCATTGCCGGAGAATACAATGACGGTACTACCGATTATATAGCGCATACTGTAAGTCAGGACGGCTGGAATACTATAACATTCCCTGTCGATACCGCCAAAAATCTGCGGTATGTATACGGTGTTCTCAGTGTCTCGCCCGGTAAAGGCGAGGTTACGTATGTCGACAGTATATCGCTGATACGTACACGTTATAATCCCGACAAGTATAACCGTGCCGGTGTAAAACGCTATCTTAACGGTAAGAAAGAGTAGGACGGCGCAGTCATGAGATATCTTAGTCATGCCGTACTGCATGCCGGTAAGGTATATCGGCAGTCGCTTGTCGAGATTGTCGACGGTCAGGTCGATGTACGACGCTTTGACCGGGAGGAACATTCCACCGTCTTTGTATCGGGCATAATAGCCGTGGTGGCCGAAAACCGCATCACCGATGTCGGTGTCGACCAGCTTGTGCGCATAGTACGCAACGCTCCGCTTGTCGAGGTTGCCGTATTGCGGTCAATGCGTTATCTTAAGGGCCGCAAGCTGTTTGTCGGCGAAGGCGACACCCCTCGGCTTGTTGTGCTCCAGCGCTGACTCCGTTGTCGGTTAAGTGCGTAAACATTAGTCCGCGACTGAAAAAGATACTAAAAAGTATTTTAGATGTTGCATTAATAAAATGTTTTATGTAATTTTGCACTCGCTTTATGCGTCTTGATTATAAAACAATAACATTATAAAACGATGAAAAGAACGTTTCAGCCCTCTAACAGAAAAAGAGTGAACAAGCATGGATTCCGTGAACGCATGTCTACCCCCGATGGTCGCAAGGTACTTGCCCGCCGTCGCGCTAAGGGTCGTGCTCATCTTACTGTAAGTGATACTATCGCTCGCAAGTAATACACGCGGAGAACGTTAACTCATAAAGCGCATCGGTATGCAGTTGCCGGTGCGCTGTTTTTTATTTTATAAAATTAAAAATCATTGGTTGTGATGACACTTATTGACGGTAAAAAGGTAGCCGACACTATAAAGGAAGAAATAGCGGCGATGGTCGAGAAAATGCTCGCCGAGGGTAAAAAACGTCCTCACTTGGCCGCGATACTGGTAGGCCATGACGGTGGAAGCGAGACCTATGTGGCCCACAAGGTGCGCGCATGCGAGCAGTGCGGGTTCAAGTCTACGCTTATCCGGTTTGAGGCCGATGTCACCGAGGAGCGTCTGCTGGAGGCTATTGACACTCTTAACCGCGACGAGGATGTCGACGGATTCATTGTACAGTTGCCTCTGCCTGCCCACATCTCGGAGCAGAAAATCATCGAGGCCATAGACTATCGCAAGGATGTCGACGGATTCCATCCTATAAATGTAGGATGCATGTCCATCGGACTCCCGTGTTATCTGTCAGCTACTCCTGCCGGTATAATGGAGCTGCTCGCACGTTACGAAATCGACACTAAGGGCAAACGTTGTGTGGTGCTTGGCCGCAGCAACATAGTAGGTAAGCCGGTGGCCAGCCTGATGATGCAGAAGCACAATCCCGGCGATGCCACCGTCACTGTATGTCATAGCGCTACAAAGGACATAAAGGCTATATGCCGTGAAGCCGACATAATCATAGCGGCTCTGGGTCATCCCGGTTTCGTTACGGCCGATATGGTAAAACCCGGTGCGGTGATTATCGATGTCGGCACTACGCGTGTACCCGATGCTACCCGCAAGAGCGGTTTCAGACTGCGCGGCGATGTAGACTTTGACAATGTGGCTCCTCTGTGCTCCTACATCACGCCAGTTCCCGGCGGAGTGGGTCCCATGACCATTTGTTCGCTGATGAAAAATACGCTTCTTGCCGGACAAGGCGCCATATACGGAAAATAGCGACCTTACATGATCTCTCCTCTGTTAAATATCATACTGTTCACCTTAGGCTCGTTCTTTGCCGAAGAGCCTAAGGCTGAAATTGTGTTTGCCGGCGATGCCATGCAGCATCAGGCGCAGATCGATGCCGCGCGTCGTGATGACGGCACATACGATTATTCGGAATGTTTCTCCGCTGTGGAAGCATACGTGGACGCCGCCGATTATGCCGTGGTGAATCTTGAGACCCCGCTTGGCGGAAAGCCATACTCGGGCTATCCGTGTTTCAGTGCGCCCGACAGTTATCTTGATGCGCTTGCCGATGCCGGTTTCGACATGATGCTTACCGCCAATAACCATACTCTTGACAAGCGCGACAAAGGATTGTTGCGCACTATCGATTGCCTTGACGGCCGGGGAGTAGATCATATAGGCACATACCGCAACCTGCAGGAGCGTGACTCGGTACTGCCGCTGTTAAAGGATATCAACGGTTTCCGGGTGGCTTTCCTTAATTATACTTACGGCACCAACGGCATAAAACTTACTACGCCGGCAAAGGTCGACTACATTGACAGACCGTTGATGAAAAGCGACATCGCTGCCGCGCGGTCGGCCGGAGCCGAGATTGTCATTGTATGCATACATTGGGGCAATGAGTATGAATTATTGCCTGCGTCATCGCAACGCACTCTTGCCGATTTTCTTATTGACGAAGGAGTCGATGTTATAATCGGTTCTCATCCTCATGTGATACAGCCTATGGAGATGCGGCATAACGCGCATGGGCGCAATGTGCTGTTGGTCTACTCGCTTGGAAATTTTATTTCCAATATGAAAACGCGTGACACACGTGGCGGGGCTATGGCAAAAGTGGTCCTTACACGCGATGCCGAGGGAAGGGCTGTTGTCGACAAGGCCGATTATCGTCTAGTGTTTACGGTTCCTCCTGCCGCCGGCCATAATTTCCGACTGGTGCCTGTCGAAAGGTATGACGGCTCGGCGTGGAAGTCACAGTGTAAGGCGTTTGAGTCATCGGCCGACAATATATTCCTGCGCCATAATGTCGGCGTCATGCGTGATACCACATATTTCCCGGAGAAAAAAATGTCGCCGATCGAAAGATTTTTATTCAAAACGTTTGGTGGGTTACAAAAATAGTTGTACCTTTGCATCACCAAAATGGTGAGTTTAGCTCAGTTGGTTAGAGCGTCGGATTGTGGTTCCGAAGGTCGTGGGTTCGACCCCCACACCTCACCCTTGAAAACGGGCTGTGTCATTGATGCAGCCCGTTTTTATTTTCCCCCCCGGATTACAGCAGCTCGGTAGGGGCGCCGTACTTCCGGGTCAGCAGCAAAAGTCGGTTGAACTGTTAAAATATAACGGATTGGTAGGGGCGCCGGTAGTGCGGCGCCCGCATATCCGGATGGCCATACGGGTCGTAGCCGGACAGCCACACAGGAGGCCATGTAGGTCGCAGCCGTACAGCTACACAGGAGGCCATACGGGTCGCAGCCGGACGCCGTGGTACCGGCGTCCCTACCAACAAGACATCTGTCTTTCAACAGATTATGGTGGCAAGGTGCTGTTCGAGGTACTCTTTGTAGCGGGACACGGGGATGCGGTCTATGCCGTCGGCGGTCAGCGTGGCTGACAGGCGGTCGATCTCCGACTTGATGTGGCGGTGGATGATGTTGTAGCGCTTGGCTATGAGGCGTATGTATTTGCGGTCCTGTTTTACGAGGCGTCCGGCCTCGACGGTGGCGGGAGTGCGGCGTATTTCGTCCGCAGCCTCGCGGCGACGGCGCTGATAGGATGCGGCCTTCGTGCGGCGGTCAATGACCGGTTTCAGAAGGTTGAACACGCATTGCGCTATGGGCGCAAGCCCTGTCGGCTCTGTCCCGGACATCTGATATTCCTTGATAGCACTGATAAGCGGTTGTTGAAGCTCTGCGGGAAGCATGGCGATTGATTCGTTCCAAGCCTTGTCAAATTTGGGTGTGCGTTTCATTGTATGTGATATTGGTTTAACGGTTGTTTTCCGCAAAGGTAATACGACAGAACACCGTTTTTATGTACAATCGGGCATTAACAGTCCGTTTTCACGCCAACCGACTGTCACATTGCACATTACTTCGCATTTTAATGTAAGTTAATGTGAAAACGCGCGATATGTTAAAAGTGGCGTCAAAGCGCAGTAATGTGTTGAAATACAGCAGGCCGAGAATATGTCCAATAGGCTGAATACGGCTTCTGTAATCGAAGCAATCCATCCGAACAGGGTCAGCGCGATAATGCCCCAAAAGACCAGCGCGGTTGACGACTCCCATAGTCGGCTACGTGATAAATATCGGTTCATGGCGAATGATGTGCTTCGCCCGTCCCCTGCTCGGCTTTAAATATAAGTTAAAAGAAAAGCGTGGGACGATGTTCACTGAATATCACAACTGAGGCATCGCCAAACGCCATTGAAGAAATAAACAGTCCGCTCCCACGCCTTATCGGATATCGATACCCCTTGCCGGGGGAGCGGATATGCGACAAGCATGAGCGTCTTTTGACTGCTTATCCTTCTTCTTTCTTTTTGGCGATTTCCAGTTGTAGGATAAAGCAAAAACGCGTTTCAAATATGTCATGAGCAAAAGACATGCTTCTACTCAATGCAAAGGTAAGAAATTATTTTAAGATTTTAACGATTGAATGTGGTACCCGGCGAAATTTTTTCCGGCAGGCCCAAAGGCAGCAAGATGATAAGAATGAGGTTGATACATTTGACCCGGTCAAGCCTTGTCTGGATAAAATTCATTTCGGAATGTGCTTGGACTTTTGCCGGTGACCCGTTTGAACAGGCGGGTGAAGTGTTGCGGGTACTGAAAGCCGAGGTCATATGCTATGACACTGATGTCAGTATCGGTAGATGCCAGACGGCGTTTGGCTTCATTGATAAGATGAAGAGTTATGATTTCCTGTGGTGAGTTGCCTGTCTCGCGTTTTATAAGGTCGCCGAAGTACCCGGGCGACAGGTTGGCCTTTTCTGCAAAATACGCAACTTTCGGTACTTCGCTCAAGGTCGCGCCGGCTGAATAAACCGCAGACAGCTCTTTTTCAAATGCGGCTACAACCGATGAATTTACCTTATGGCGCGTAATGAACTGGCGGTCATAAAACCGGCTCAGGTATTCGAGAAGGAGCTGTATATTGGCCGAAATCAGGTCGGCGGAATGTTTGTCAACCGGATGTTCAAGCTCGGCATTTATATTGTCAAGACAATCTAAAAACATTTTTCTTTCGGAGTCAGACAGATGCAAGGCCTCGTGCTGTGAGTAGTTGAAAAATCCGAAACTGTTTATTTTTGACGCGAGGGGAGTGCCGCATATCAGATCGGGATGAAACATCAGCCCTACAACGTCGGGGGCCATTGGTTCGTTAGTGCTGTCAACATCGATTATCTGTCCCGGCGCAAAACTCACTATTGTGCCTTCTTGGTAGTCATAATATTCCCGGCCATACTTTATGGTACAGTTTATGCCGTTTTTTAGAAATAAAGCGTACACTCCGTAATTCATCCTTATGCGGCCAATACGTTTTGTCGCTTTTTTAAGGTCGACTACAGTTACAAGCGGATGAAGAGTCGTCAGTCCGAACAGTTTGTTGTATGCGTCGATAGAATCGAGGTTTATAGTATGATTTGTTTCCATGCGTCAAATTTAGTCATTAAATCGCAAGTTTCTATCATAATATTCAAATATGGTAGGTTATACAGCAATCAAGGTAAGAACAAGTGGTGTTTACGCCATAATTTTGTAGCATAATATTTTGACCATCATACAATGAGAGCGTTATTCTTGACATTAATTGCTGTTTTTACGATTGACATAAATTCTCAGAACATGAACAATTCAAACACATCATTGGCTCCGGCTGAACAGCTTGACCTGACACAGGAATGGGACAAGACCTTTCCGAAAAGTGACAAGGTACGGCATCGTAAGGTGACATTTGTAAATCGTTACGGCATTACTCTTGCCGCAGACATGTACATGCCTGAAGAAAGCTGCAGCAGCCTGCCGGCAATCGCTGTCAGCGGACCTTTCGGCGCTGTCAAGGAGCAGTCGAGCGGCCTTTACGCACAGCAGCTTGCCGAACGCGGGTTTCTCACAATAGCCTTTGACCCGTCTTTTACCGGTGAAAGCGGAGGCATGCCCCGCCGTGTGGCTTCACCTGACATCAACACCGAGGATTTTTCGGCTGCGGTTGATTTCCTTTCCGTTCAACCTTATGTGGATCCTGAACGTATCGGTATACTCGGCATATGCGGGTGGGGTGGATTGGCTATAAGCGCCGCCGCCAATGATACCAGAATAAAAGCTACGGTAGCCTCCACTATGTACGACATGTGCCGGGTGACTGCAAACGGGTATAACGATGTCGATGATAATGCCGATGCCCGATACAAAGCTAAGGAAGCGTTGTGTACGCAGCGCACGGCCGATTATCGCAATGGTTCGTATAAGCGCGCCGGCGGTGTGGTGGACCCGCTGCCTGCTGATGCACCGCAGTTTATAAAGGATTATCATGCCTATTACAAGACTCCGAGAGGTTTCCATCCTCGTAGCGGCAATTCGACCGATGGTTGGAATATTACTTCGGCACTTCCGTTCATCAATTTCACTCTGCTCGATCGTGCCGGTGAGATTCGCAATGCCGTGATGATAGTTCATGGAGAAAACGCCCACTCACTCTATTTTGGCGAGACCGCTTTCAAAAAATTGCACGGCGACAACAAAGAGATGCTGGTAGTAGCCGATGCAAATCACTGTGACTTGTACGATAATCTTGATAAAATACCGTTCAATCAGATTGCTGAATTCTTCAACACTTGGCTGAAGTAAGGCTCCTGTATGTAGGGAGCCTTTTACAGGCTCGCCGGCTGAATGGCTACGGGCATCCGGGTTTTCAACGACGGTTATACAGCCAGTGCTTTTTAAGCCATTCGCGTACAGGTTCGTCATAGACCTTGAGGCAGGCGTATGCCACAGCTATTGAAGCGATAAAAATCCAGACCGCAACCCAGATGTGGGTGCATAGAGGTGCGTCGGCATGCTCCGCCGCCCATTTCATCTGAACATAAATCATCGGGTAGTGAGTAATGTAAAGAGGAAATGAAATGGCTCCGAGAAATTTACAGGCCTTAATAGTATTCTTCCCTTCAAGCGGACTGCCTGCTCCGGCACTTACAATCATCGGAAACATCAGTATGATGGCAAGCGCGCAGTATGCGCCGTTTAACGCGTTTGGCGTATCACCGCCTATATGCGGCCATACGAGTATTACGGCAATGGCCAGCGAGCACCATAAGAATCCATATTTTTTCAGGCATATCCTTATGCCGAGACGATAGAGCAGCAAGCCGCCGAAAAATGGGAATAAAAGTCGTCCCATGCCGATATAAATCTGCTGTGGAGTAAGGCCGAAGCCGCCAATCATTGTATATGATTCAGCTTCACGGTCGGCTAACAGACCGAACGCATCGATGTTAAAGCTGATGTCTATCGTGAAGAACGCCGCTAAAACGACAAATATCACCAGACCGGCTTTTGACAGTCTGCGCACAAAAACGGCATATAGGATATTGCCGATATATTCCCATAGCAGCGACCACTGCGCGCCGTTGAGCGAATTGATCTCCTGCCAGCCGCGGATGTCCATAGACGGGGGAGTGGGAAACATAAGGCACCCCATAACGGTGATAAGAAGAACTTTCCACCACGGGGTCTCCATCACAAGGCTGAAAAACGGAGCATCGCCGAAGAAGAACCAGAAAGCGCCGATCAGCGAACCCATTATCACCATTGGTTGAAGACGTATGATGCGGCGCTTATAGAAATTCCACTGCGTCATACCCTTGCTCCATCGGTCATCATAGGCATAGCCGATGACGAATCCGGATAAAATGAAAAAGAAATCGACTGCCAGATAACCATGATTAAGTATTTGGAAACATGGCCCTTTGGAGTAAGTCTCAAACAGGTGAAACATTACGACAATGATAGCGGCTACGCCACGTAGCCCGTCAAGTATCTCAAAACGCGGTTTAGAAGCAAGAATATTCATTATTCAGAATGACTGGTGTTCATATAGGTTGCAAAATTACGCTATAATTATTGTCGCTGAATAACCTATTTTCCCAAAACATTGCACTATATTTGCATTTCATATGGAAGATGCATTTATATATGACGATGTCGTGCTTACTCCGAAGCAGCAGATACCTATTCACACTCAAGACGAATGGGAACTATCATACATTATATGCGGTAGGGGACTGATGTTCATCGGTAACGAAAAACAACGGTTTTGTGAAGGCGAGGTCGTGTTAATCCCTCCTCGATTTCCTCACGGTTGTTTTTTTGATAACGGTTCGACCGATGAGTCAGGCTGTATACATAATATCACTCTGATGTTCGCATCCGATTTACCTACACGGCTTTCACATATTTTGCCGGAATTGATGCGAACAAGCAACATCCTGAATGCCCTCTGTGTACCGAGGCGATATGTCGGCAAAGCCGCTGTCGAGATAGCCCGGATGCTTGAGGAGATGCGTGGTCTGGACTCGGCAAAACGTTTGCCTTTGATATTGCAATTACTCATTTTTATTGCCGATAATGCCGAAGCGGAAGAAATTGGCGGCAGACTGTCGAAGCGGTCCATAAAAAGTCTGGATAGATTCCGCATATACTGTAAATGTAAATTCTATGGAAAAATCACATTGGAAGACACTGCCACCTATATGGACATGAACAAATCGGCTTTGTGTAAATTCGTCAAAAAACACACCGGGCAAACATTCACTGAATACATAAATTCTCTAAGGCTCGAAAAAGCCGCGCTATTGCTCACCTCAACGACTGACCCGGCATGTGATATAGCATATGACTGCGGTTTTACAAGCGTACCATATTTCCATCGTTTATTCTCTCGCAATTATGGTATGTCGCCATCTAATTACCGAAAGAAATACAGCGCGGCAATTCCGCCTGTAGACCGCGTGAAAGGTGAAGCGATAAAGTAAAATACGGTTTAATGTTGGTAGGGATGTCGGTACCACGGCTTCCGCATATCCGGATGGTCATAAGGAATGTGGTCGGTAAGCGATGCCCGTTCAACATGCGAGCCTGTAAAGGCTCTCGCCAAATGGTAGCCGGGCACGAAGTGTCCGGAACGGGAGGTTGTCATCAGACAGATCGAGTCTGACAAGACTCGTGCTTATTGCAATCAGGCGTGAGTCTTTGCAGACTCATCAATGACGGGATGCTGCATACCGGAGACTGCGCCGATCGAAGGCCGGCTTGTCCCCGGCTACCGTCGGGCATGAGCCTTTACAGGCTCTCGCTGTACCGGCGTTTTTCAGTTCGTTCTGTAAAAGATTAGAATACAGATTGATATGGAAGACGGTACCACGGTGTCCGGCTGCGCCCCGTATGGCATCTTGTATGGCCATCCGGATATGCGGTCGCCGTACTACTGGCGCTCCTACCAATCCGTTATATTTTAACAGTTCAACCGACTTTTGCAGCTGACCCGTACTCCGGCGCCCCCAGCACTCTGCTGCAATTGGCCTAATAAAAAAAAGTCTGTGTCAACTGACACAGACTTTTTTGAGGTTCCTAGCAGAATCGAACTGCTGTAAACGGTTTTGCAGACCGGTGCCTAACCACTCGGCCAAGGAACCATATCTTGCGGTTAGCGAGTGCAAAGTTACAACCAATATTTTATCTATGCAAATTATACATTCATTTTTTTGTCGTGTATAATTACTTTATGTGTATCGGGAGCTCCCTTATTTTCTCTATGGCCAGTATCAGTGCGGTCATTGATGCTCTTACTATGACACGCTGGCGATTGCCGGGGAAGTGGTGCGAATAGCTGAATGTGCCGGCCGGTGTCTTTATGCCTATACATACTGTGCCTACAGGTTTTGCGTCGGTGCCTCCGCCGGGACCGGCTATGCCTGATGTGGCTATGGCACAGTCGGTATCAAGTGCCATGCATGCCCCTTCCACCATCTCCTCGACAACCTGTGTGCTGACAGCACCATATTTTTCAAGAGTTTCCGATGCTACGTTCAGCAGACGCATTTTGGCTTGATTGCTATACGATACAATGCTGCCGTTGAATACTTCGGAGCTTCCCGGCACAGAGGTTATAAGATGCGATATGTTGCCACCGGTGCAGCTCTCGGCCGTAGACAGGGTGAGGCCGTGCAGTTTCAATTCGTCCTGAAGTATCTCCTCCACGGGTAAGTCCTGATCGCACAACACGTTGGCCCCGAGAAGCCGACACAGCTCTATGTGGTAACGGTTTATTTCGGTGATGAGGAATGTCTTGTCTTTGTGGGTGCCGTCGATACGTAGTCTTACCAGTCCCGGTTTAGGCAGGTAAGCCAGATGAAGATACGGCGGTAGGGCGTTTTCCCAGTCGGCGATTTTCATGGCGAGCAATGACTCGCTGTAACCTATGACAAGCACGGAGCGGTGCTCGTAGTCAAGATCTGACTTGAAGCGTTCAACAAGTTGCGGCACAACCGCAGCGTCAAGCATTTCACGGGTTTCAAACGGTACTCCGGGCATGGCGACCAATACTTTGCCGTCACGCTCAAACCACATTATCGGGGCTGTGCCTACGGTGTTCTGTATTATGCGTGCCGAGGTCGGCACAAGTGCCTGTCGGGCAGTAAGGTCATTCAGTTTGAGGCCCCGCTGCTCAATGACTCTTTTTACATTGTCAAGTACGTCGGAGTCCTCTTTGAGTTCGCCGCCGAAGTATGAGCATAGTGTGGCTTTGGTTATGTCGTCTTTGGTCGGTCCGAGGCCGCCGGTGGTAATGACTACGTCGCTTGACTGAAAAGCCCGGTCGATAGCTGTCTTTATACTGTCGGCATCGTCAGCTACAATCTGTACGTCGTTTACGTTCCATCCAAACGGATTCAGACGGTGGGCAATGTCGCCAGAGTTGGTGTCGATGACCTGCCCTATTAGAAGCTCGTCGCCTATGGCAATAACGGATACGTTCATTATATTAATGTATATGCTTTTATTATACGGTAACTCTTGCGTATGGAGCGGCGTCGTAGTCGCAGAAACTGTTGTCAAGATATTTGAAATATCCCGCTATGGCAACCATGGCGGCATTGTCGGTAGTAAACGAGCGCTCGGGTATGAATGCCTTGAGACTCTGTTTCATACAATAGTCGGCTATGGCGGCTCTCACTCCGGAGTTGGCCGACACGCCTCCACCTATAGCAACGGTTTTGACTCCCGTATGTTCAACGGCCTTGCTGAGTTTGTCGAGCAATATTGTTATTATGGTGTGCTGAAGCGATGCCGCAAGGTCCGCTTTGTTGTGCTCGATAAACTTGGGGTCAGCCTTTATATTGTCGCGTAAGGTATATAAAAATGATGTCTTAAGGCCGCTGAAGCTGTAATCGAAACCTGATATACGCGGACGCGCGAAGCTGAATTTATGGCAGTCGCCCTCCGCGGCCAGACGGTCAATATGCGGACCGCCGGGATAGGGGAGTCCCATGACTTTGGCACACTTGTCAAAGGCCTCACCGGCTGCATCGTCTATTGTCTGTCCGAGAACTTCCATGTCACTCGGGCTTTTTACCAAGATTATCTGTGAGTTGCCGCCTGATATAAGCAGACATATATAGGGAAACTCCGGCACAGTGTCCTCTTCGGTGCGCTTTATGTAGTGCGACAATACATGGCCGTGTAAATGGTTGACGTCTATGATGGGTACGCCTAATCCAAGCGACAGCCCTTTGGCGAACGATGTACCCACGAGCAGCGAGCCCAACAGTCCGGGCCCGCGGGTAAACGCTATGGCCGACAATTGATGCTTGTCGATGCCGGCGCGCTTCAGCGCGGTGTCGACCACGGGCACTATGTTTTGCTGGTGTGCCCGTGATGCAAGTTCGGGCACTACGCCTCCGTATTCTTCGTGTACTTTCTGGCTTGCGATGACGTTGCTGAGCAGTATGCCGTCGCGTATTACGGCGGCCGATGTGTCGTCGCATGATGATTCGATTCCAAGTATTGTTATGCTCATTACTATAGTAGTGGAAATTGTTATGCAAACTTAGGCAGAAATTTTGAAATTTTGCTCCCCGATTGAGGAAAAACTCCGCACGATAAGAAAATATTCCACCGTTTTTGTGTAAGTTTGCATTGAATTTAGGCATTGCGACGTGACAAAAATATATAAGATACTAAGAGCTTTGTTCGTTACACTTCTTGCAGCGGCGATAATATTGCCGGTTGCCGTCTATATATTATTGTCGATTGATGCCGTTCAGTCAAAGTTGCGCGATGTCGGTGAGCGGGAGCTTACGTCGCTTCTCGGCGCGGAAGTCAGCATAGGCAAGGTCGACGTGACCCCGTTCAATAAAGTGCTGCTGACCGATGTTGCTATAGTTACCGCTCCCGGCGACACAGCCGTTACGGCCGACAGGCTCGGCGCCGGATTTATGTTCTGGAAGCTGGTCGTGGACCGTAAGCTTGTGTTTTCTTATGCTGAAATCATCGGCCTTGACGTGAGATTATGGCGCGACAGCACAGAAGCCCCGCTTAACATACAGCCTGTCATCGACCGGCTTATGCCCAAAGACAAGAATAAGCCTCCGGTCAATTATGATCTGCGCATCAATAATATAGTGGTGCGTCGCAGCCGTCTGAGCTATGATGTAAGGTCAGAGGCAGAAGTCGCCGGCCGTTTTGACCGCAACCATATCGCGATTACGGATCTTAAAGCCGACATACTGTTGCCTCGCATTAAAAATGACGATTACATCATAGATGTCAAACGTCTGGCAATGAAGGAGCGGTCGGGGTTTGAAATTGAGTCGTTCGGAGGAGTGTTCAGCGCTTCAACATCGCGGTTGAGCGTAGAGGGACTGCGTCTTGAGATGCCGTCGTCGCTTCTTGAATTTGCCGATATGACCGTTGCGTATGACGGTTGGCAAGGTTTGTCCGACAACATATTTAATCTGCCTGTGGAGTTGAAGCTTGTCAACGGCAGTCACATAGCCACGTCCGATTTGTCATGCTTTGTTCCTGCGCTTGCGGGTATGAACCGCCGTGTCGATGTGTCGTGCGAGCTGGCGGGCCCGTTGTCGGATATCGATATCAGAAACATAACCGCTTCCACTTATGAGGACGACATGAGGGTTTCTCTTTCGGGTAGAGTGGCGGGGCTTCCCGATGTCGGAGGCCTGAACATATCGGTGCCGGAGCTGTCGGCCGATGCCGATGCGTCATCACTGGCAACCCTTATATCGTCGGCAAAGCCCCTTCCCGAAAAAGCGGCAAAGATCATATCCAATACGCGGCACATACATCTGTCGGGCAAGCTTTCTGCGAAAAAGGGGGCAATAGCATATGACGGACTTCTGAATACCTCCATCGGTAACCTTGTCATAAATTCAAGTTACGGCAGGGATGTGGCTGAAAAACGTCCTGCGGCAATAACGGCTGCGGTTGTTGTCGAGAATCTGGAGCTTAACCGCTTGCTCGATAATGACAGGCTCGGTACACTTACGGCTCACGTGGATGCCGACGGTAGGTTGTCAGACCGTAATTTTGCAGGCCATGTCGAGGCTTTGATAGACAGAGCCGATTATAACGGCTATGATTACAATAATGTAGTGGCCAAACTTGATATTGACGGCAATGAATATGCAGGCTCCGTCGACATCGAGGATGAGAATATAATAGCACAGGCCTCGGGTAATGTAAACCTTACCAAAGGTGATTATGCATGTAGCCTGAACGTGAATATACGCGATTTTAGCCCTAACAGTCTGCGGCTTACTGAAAAATATCCCGGTTACAGACTCGCTTGCGATGTCTCGGCCGATCTTAAAGGCAGCGACTTCGAGAGTATGAACGGACGGGCTGAAGTAAGTCGTCTGCGCTTCACCGACGACTCTGACAACGGCATATCTCTCGAGCATCTGACCATGATGGCGTCAGGGTCGACCGTGCCGCAGTACATATTGCTGCATTCCGATATATTTGACGCTCAGATTAGCGGAAACTATCGTTTCAGGAATATTGTTCCGGCTGCGAAGGATATGCTTTCCGAGGTATTTCCCGCTCTGTTCAATCCGACACCATACTCCGTCTCCTCCAAGAAGTCGCGTCAGGCATCGTCATATGACGACATGGCTTTTGATTTTAAACTTGACATAAAGGAGAACCCTACGACCGACCGGTGGCTGCAATTTTTCAAATCGCCGGTAAGGATACTGCATCCCGTGGCTCTTTCACTTGCCATGAATCAGGCCGACAAGTCCATGCAGCTTACTGTCGATGCGCCAAATCTTTTGCAGAAAAATAAATTCATAGACAATACGTCGCTGTTGCTTACCGTAGACGGAGAGGAACACTCGTCGGAGCTTTTTGCCACAACATTGTATCCTACTAAAAAGGGAGCGGCCACGATAGCGTTGTCGGCTACCGGCGGTGACGACAAGGTCAATACCCGGTTTGACTGGAATATAGACCGCAAGCGGGAGTTCAAGGGCAATGTAGACATATCGGCGGCATTTATGCGCAATGACGGCAATCTTGACATAGACGTTGACATCAATGAAAGCCGTATAGTCATGAATGACACCGCGTGGACGGTCAATCCGGCACGTGTATCGGTAACTAAGGAGCGTATATCGGTCGATGATATCGACATAGGACGTCCCGACCAGTTTATACGTATCAACGGTGTCGCTTCATCCGAACCCGATGATGAGATATGTATAAGTCTTAATGACATAAATCTTGATTATATATTCGAGATACTGGATATAGGAAACGCCATGTTCGGAGGTGTGGCTACCGGCAAATTCTACGCATCGGGACTCTTCGGCAAGGAGCCGCGTCTGCTTACTCCCGGACTGCATGTCGACCGTTTCAGCTATAATTACGCTTTGCTCGGCGATGCTGACATTGTGAGCGGGTGGAACAATGCTACCAAAGGAGTGGACATTACGGCTACCGTCTTGCAGCCCAACGGCCGCAAGACATATATAGACGGGGCCATATACCCGATGGATGAGGCTCTTGACTTCCGCTTCAAGGCCGACCGTCTTGATGTGAAATTCATGAAGCCATACATGGAGGCGTTTACGTCTGACATAAGCGGATATGCTTCAGGCGATGCCCGGCTGTACGGGACATTCAAGTTCATCGACATGACAGGCGACATATTTGCCGAGGATCTGCGCATAAAACTGGATTTCACCAATACATATTATACCACTACCGATTCAATACACCTTACGCCGGGACGCATAGACTTCGGCGCGGTGACACTGCAGGACATGTTTGGCAACAAGGCCCGTCTTGACGGGTGGGTCACCCACAAGTGCTTCAAGGAGCCGGAGTTTGAGTTCAATGTCACCGATGCCCGCAATTTTCTGTGCTTTGACGTGAATTCACGCATAAGCCCCGACTGGTACGGACGCATATTCTGCAACGGTCTTGCCCATATCAAAGGCGTGCCCGGTTTTATCGATATGAACGTAAGTATATCGACGGCTCCGAAGTCAACGTTTACATTCGTATTGTCTGACACGGAGGCTGCCGATGAATATACCTTCATGACCTTCCGCGACCGCGACGAGATCAAGGGTGACCTTCTGCTGTCGGTAGAAGACCCGCGTGCTGCGGCTATGAAGCGCCTCAAAGAGCACTATGCGAGTCTTAACATGGAGGAATCGTCATCGTCGCTATACAGAATGAACCTGCAGGTCGACGCTAATCCGGACGCCGATATGATACTTGTGATGGACCCAGTAGGAGGCGACCGTATAAAGGCACGCGGCAACGGCAATCTGCGTATCGAGTACACGTCGGCCGACGATGATATGCGCATGTTCGGCACATACACACTGTCGCAGGGAAGTTATAACTTCACTCTTCAGGATATAATAATAAAGGACTTTACCATAAAACCCGGAAGCTCGATAGCCTTTCACGGCGATCCGTTGGCCGCCACACTCGACATTCAGGCGATATACTCGGTCAACGCCAATCTGAGCGACCTCGACGAGTCGTTTCTGCAGGACCGTGAACTTAACCGTACAAATGTGCCTGTGCATGCTCTGCTGAAAGTGAACGGCGACATGCGCCAGCCCGACATAAAGTTTGACCTTGAGTTTCCTACGCTTACGCAGGACACTTACCGTAAAGTGCGCAGTATAGTCAGCACGGAGGATATGATGAACCGCCAGATCATATATCTGCTTGCGCTGAACCGCTTCTACACGCCCGACTATATGGGTTCCACGACTAAGGGCAACGAGCTTGTATCGGTAGCGTCGTCAACCATATCGTCGCAGCTCGGCTCAATGCTCGGCCAGTTGAGCGACAACTGGAGCATAGCGCCCAACATACGCAGTGACCGCGGCGACTTCAGCGATATGGAGGTGGATCTCGCTTTGTCAAGCTACCTGCTCAACAACCGGCTGCTGTTTAACGGAAATTTCGGCTATCGCGACAAGGCATTGAACAATAACTCGTTTATCGGCGACTTTGACATAGAGTATCTGTTAAACAAGAGCGGCAATATAAGGCTTAAGGCCTATAACCGCTATAACGACCAGACATTTTACGTGAAGTCGGCTCTTACCACTCAAGGCGTCGGCGTCATGTTCCGCAAGGATTTCGACAATCTGCTGCGTTTCCTTCATCTTAAGAAAAAACAGAACGCATCACGCCCTGACACCACCGCGACAAAGATACCTGTCGACAGCCTGAAGGTGGCTATAGAAGGACTGGACTATTGACCCGTTTTTAACTTGTAGGCTGATGTTTATACGCTGTAAAGGGCTATATTTAAATGTAATTTACATATTTATTGTCAATTTCACTTAATAAGCGACTGATTAGTATTAAATAGATTTAAGTGGCGTCATTTTATTAGGATAGGATTAAACTAAGCATTATTTTTGCGTCAAATAGGAAACGTTAAATTTTAACAGTGGAAAATTTAAAAATTAACATACCAATCTTTTGATGTTATGAATATCTACACTAAAATCGCATTATTGGCTTGTGGAGTGGCTATTGCCAGTTCAGCCTTGACGGTCGTTGCTGTCGATGCAATCGACGCCAATCGTGAATCTTCGGTTTTGACGGAAATATTGCCCGCACGCAATAGTGGCGGAGCTTTATATACGGTGTCCAACGCTGTGACTCCGCCTACTGACTTTACTCATGCCGCCGAGAGCACCATCAACGGGGTTGTCAGCATAAAGAGCTATGCTACACCGCGCGGTTACGGCCGCAGCCAGTCTACTCCGTTCAATGACCCGTTTTTTGACTTTTTCTTCGGTTCGCCCGATAACGGTGGCGGCAACCGTCGCCAGCAGCCGCAGCAGCGTGAGAAGTCGGAGCAGCAGCTTGGTCTCGGCTCCGGTGTCATCATCAGTTCCGACGGATATATAGTAACCAACAACCATGTTATAGACGGAGCGGAGCGTCTTGAAATAACGTTGAACGACAACCGCACGTTTAACGCCAAGGTCATAGGTACCGATGCCTCGACCGATGTGGCGCTTCTCAAAATAGAGGCCAAGGACCTGCCTGTGATACCTATAGGTGACAGCGACGCCCTTAGAGTAGGAGAGTGGGTACTTGCCGTGGGCAATCCGTTCGGCTTCACCTCCACAGTCACTACCGGTATAGTAAGCGCAAAGGCCCGCAGCATATCGAGCGCCACCAACGGACGCCCGATGGGTATAGAAAGTTATATACAGACCGATGCCGCCGTCAATCCCGGCAACTCCGGAGGTGCGCTTGTCAACATCAACGGCGAGCTTGTGGGCATAAACACCGCCATTTACTCCCAGACAGGCAATTATGCCGGCTACTCGTTTGCCATACCCGCCTCGATGGTCACCAAGATCGTTACCGACATCAAGCAGTACGGAACAGTGCAGCGCGCCATGCTGGGTGTGTCATATCGCGAGCTTACTCCGCAGCTTGCCAAGGAGAAGGATATAACCGCCGTCAACGACGGTATACTCGTCGGTGAGGTGGTAGACCGCAGTGCAGCCATGGAGGGCGGTATCGAGGTCGGCGATGTCATAATAGCCATCAATGACAGTCCCGTGCACAATACGGGGCAGCTTCAGGCAGCTATGAGCAAATATCGTCCCGGCGACAAGGTATCGATAAAATATGTGCGTAAAAACAAGATACATACCACTAAAGTGACTCTCCGCAACAGTCAGGGCGATGTCAAGATGACGAAGGCCGATGACTTCACGGTACTGGGTTGTGCGTTCAAGGCTCTGTCGGCCGAGCAGCTCAAGGACTTCCGCATTTCCTCGGGTGTTCAGGTCATAGGTCTTAAGGACGGTAAGTTCAAGCAGGCCGGAATAAAGGAGGGCTTCATAATACTCGACATAAACAACGCCCGTGTCAAGAATCAGGATGATGTAGAGAAAATATATGACGCCATCATGAAGAGCGATGACTCTGACAAGGTTATGTTTATAACCGGTATCTATCCTACCGGACGCAAAGTATATTATGCTGTGGATTTGTCGCAGGAGTAAGCCGTGATTGATTAAAGTAGTATATATAATCTTGAAAATCCCTAAAACATACAATTGTTTTGGGGATTTTTACGTTATTATGACATAAGTTTATTTTAAAAATCATCGTTACGGGGCGTGAAATTTGCAAAAAATTTTGTACCTTTGTACGTTTAAAATCATGTGTAGTTACAGATGAGACAATTAAAAATTACAAAGTCAATCACCAATCGAGAGAGTGCATCGCTCGATAAGTATCTGCAAGAGATTGGTCGTGAGGACCTTATCACTGTAGAAGAAGAAGTGGAATTGGCTCAGCGTATCAGACAGGGTGACCAAGCCGCTCTTGAAAAACTTACACGTGCAAATCTTCGCTTCGTTGTATCTGTCGCAAAGCAGTATCAGAATCAGGGACTTTCGCTTCCCGACCTTATCAACGAAGGAAATCTCGGCCTTATAAAGGCTGCGCAGAAGTTTGACGAGACCCGCGGTTTTAAGTTTATCTCTTATGCCGTGTGGTGGATACGCCAGTCTATTCTTCAGGCTTTGGCGGAGCAATCGCGTATAGTGCGTTTGCCGTTGAACCAAGTCGGTTCGCTCAACAAGATAAGCAAGGCCTTGTCTAAATTTGAGCAGGAAAACGAACGCCGTCCTTCAGCCGAAGAATTGGCCGATGCTCTTGATGTGCCGGTAGAGAAAATAGCCGACACACTTAAGGTGCAGGGCCGCCACATTTCTGTCGACGCTCCATTTGTGGAGGGTGAGGACAACAGTCTTCTTGACGTCCTTACCAATGACGACTCGCCAATGGCCGATGCAACTCTTACTCAGGAATCGCTCTCAAAGGAGGTTGAACGCGCGCTAAGACAATTACATGAACGTGAGCGCGAGATTTTGAAGATGTTCTTTGGCATAGGTTGCCAAGAGATGACTCTTGAGGAGATAGGTGCGAAATTTGACTTGACCCGCGAGCGTGTACGCCAGATTAAGGAAAAGGCCATACGTCGGCTCAAAGGTCAGAAGAGCAAGCTGCTCAAGACATATTTAGGATAAGGTACAGGCCGTTAAAGACTTGTATATATCTTTAAAACAGGAACCCGCGAAATGCGGGTTCCTGTTTTTTGTAACCGGCCGACGCCCATACAAAGGGCCGGCCGTAAAAGTTTATATTGTATGTCGGTTCAGGTCAACATTCGCCGGAGTCTTCGCAGGCTGTTTTGGGCAGATAGCGGTGCAGGAGCATGAAGCCGAGTATACCGGCGAGCAATGAGCCTATGACTATACCGAGTTTGGCGTTATTGAGCAGTTCGAGGCCGTGGGCACCCATGCTGCCAAATGAAAGATTGGCAATGAAGAGCGATACCGTGAAGCCTATGCCGCCGAGCATGGATATGGAAGCGAGCATTTTCCATGACGAGTGTTCCGGCATGGGGGCGAGATGCAGTTTTATGGCCGACCAAGAGAATATGAATATACCGAGGAATTTTCCCAATACAAGGCCGCAGATTATGGCGAGTCCCACGCCGCTCCATATGGCCGACGGCTGCATGTGCCATAACGTGATACCGGCATTGGCGAAGGCGAAAATGGGTATGATGATGTAGTTGACCAGCGGATGCAGAGAGTCTTCAAGATCCTGAAGCGGCGATATGACCTTATCGGAGGCCGACTCTATCTGTTTGAGCCAGTCCATCTGGTCTTTGTTGAGTATTGACCGGCGGTTGAGCAGTTCGTCGTCCTCGGCGTTGAAGTTCTTTATCGAACTACGTATGGCCTGAATGTATTTCTTGGGCGGGAATACGGGGGTAGCCGGCACACAGAATGCCACAAGCACTCCCGCTATGGTGGGGTGTATGCCCGAGTTCAGGAAGAGATACCATACCCCTCCGCCGATAAATATGTAGAATATCTTGCTTTGTATGCGGAATACCGATCCCAAGAAGAGCACTCCGAGCAGTATAAGGCCGTAGATTATGTACATCACCTCGATATGCGCCGAATAGAACGCCGCTATGACTATGATGCCGCCGATGTCATCGACCACGGCCAGTGTGGTAAGAAATATCTTCAGCGACACCGGCACACGGCTGCCAAGCATGGCAAGTATGCCGAGCGAGAACGCTATGTCCGTAGCCATAGGTATGGCAGCGCCGTCGACATAGTCGGTGCCGGAGCTAAGAGCCATATATATGCCTACCGGTACAATCATACCTCCTATGGCGGCTATAATGGGCAGAAGCGCCTGCTTGAACGAGCTTAGCTCGCCGACAAGCACCTCGCGCTTTATCTCAAGGCCGATAGTGAAGAAGAATATGGCCATAAGTGCGTCGTTGATGAACTGGAGCATTGTCATCGGGTGACCGGCATGGCTGAATATATTGAATGAGCCTACCTGAAGTCTTACCTCCTGATTCCAGAAATCGCTGTACAGTTCGTTTATACCGGGCAGGTTGGCTGCGATAAGTGCGAGCACGGTAGCGGCTATAAGTACGTTGCCGCCCGACGCATGGCTTTTCAGTGCCCGTTTTGCCGAGAAATACACTTTATGGGGCAGATCGGGTTCCGATGTATTATTTTTCATAAGTCAAAATAGTTATTCAACACTATAACAATGATAGTCCTAATCCAGTTTCAGCACAGCGAGAAATGCCTTTTGCGGTACTTCCACAGAGCCTATCTGCTTCATGCGCTTCTTGCCCTTTTTCTGCTTTTCGAGCAGTTTGCGCTTACGTGATATGTCGCCGCCGTAGCACTTGGCGGTGACATCTTTGCGGACGGCCTTGATGGTCTCGCGGGCTATGATCTTGGCGCCGATAGCGGCCTGAATGGCTATGTCAAACTGTTGGCGGGGTATCAGCTCTTTCAGCTTTTCGCACATGCGGCGGCCGAAACTTACGGCATTGTCGACATGGGTCAGTGTGCTGAGCGCGTCTACGCTCTCTCCGTTGAGCAGTATGTCGAGCTTCACCAGTTTCGACTCCCTGAAGTCATGTATGTGGTAGTCAAACGAGGCGTATCCTTTCGATATCGACTTCAGTTTGTCGTAGAAGTCGATGACTATCTCACCGAGCGGCATGTCAAACGTCAGTTCTATGCGGTTGCCCGATATATACTCCTGTTTTACGAGTTCACCGCGTTTTCCCAGACACAAGGTCATTATGGGGCCGATAAAGTCGGCTGCCGTGATTATGGACGCTCTTATGTATGGCTCTTCGATGTGGTCGATGAGTGTGGGGTCGGGGAGTCCCGACGGGTTGTGCACTTCGGTCATCTCGCCTTTTTTATCATACACACGGTAGGATACGTTGGGCACGGTGGTTATGACGTCCATGTCAAATTCACGTCCGAGACGTTCCTGTATTATCTCCATATGAAGGAGACCGAGAAAACCGCAACGGAATCCGAAACCGAGCGCCATTGACGATTCGGGTGTGAACGTAAGCGAGGCATCGTTGAGCTGGAGCTTTTCAAGCGAGGCGCGCAGATTTTCGAAATCTTCGGTCTCGATGGGGTAGACTCCGGCAAATACCATCGGTTTTACTTCCTCAAAGCCTTCAATGGCTTTGTCGCACGGTTGGCTTACATGTGTTATCGTATCGCCGACCTTTACCTCTTTGGAGGTCTTGATGCCTGATATGATGTAGCCTACATTGCCTGCCGACAGCGACTCGCGGGGCGACATGTCGAGCTTTAATACGCCTATCTCGTCGGCGTGATACTCCTTGCCGGTCGACACGAATTTAACAAAGTCGTTTTTCTTTATCGTGCCGTTGACTATTTTATAGTATGCTATGATGCCGCGGAACGGATTGAACACGGAGTCGAAGATCAATGCCTGAAGCGGCGCGTCGGGGTCGCCCTGCGGCGCGGGTATGCGCTCTATGATGGCCCGCAGTATCTCCGGCACTCCTATGCCAGTCTTGCCCGATGCGCGTATTATCTCTTCGCGCTTGCAACCGAGCAGGTCCACTATCTGGTCCTCGACTTCGTCGGGCTTGGCGCTGTCAAGGTCGACCTTGTTGATGACGGGTATTATCTCGAGGTCGTTGTCAATGGCCATGTAGAGGTTAGATATGGTCTGGGCCTGTATGCCCTGCGACGCGTCGACTATGAGGAGCGCGCCTTCACAGGCGGCTATGGAACGCGACACTTCGTAAGAGAAGTCGACGTGTCCCGGAGTGTCGATAAGGTTGAGTATGTACTTCTCTCCGTCAAGAGCGTATTCCATCTGTATGGCATGGCTCTTTATGGTTATGCCTCTTTCGCGTTCAAGCTCCATGTCGTCGAGTACCTGCGCCTGCAAGTCCTTGGCGGCAATGGTGTTGGTATACTCAAGCAATCGATCGGCGAGTGTGCTCTTGCCGTGATCGATGTGCGCTATGATGCAAAAATTTCTAATCCGTTTCATAGGGTGCAAAATTACATATAATTGCCGACATAGCCAAGTTTAAGCGTAGTGCAGTAAGGCTCTGCCGATATATAAAAAGGGCGGGAGACCTTTGCGATCCCCCGCCTGATGTTTATGTCAGTCTGTAGGTTTGACTATCTGTAAGCCTATTAGTAGTTCCACTGGCAAGCCACCATTGAAAGGTTGTTGCAACCGATGGTGCGGAAGTCGGTGATGTAGTTGAAGCGGCAGTTGATGTAAGTAAGAGCTTGGTCAAATGATACATCAAGCATGGTCAGCTGATTGTTGTTGCAGATAAGGCGCTGCAGGAATGTCTGGTTGCTCAGTGTGAGTGAGGTCAGGTCATTGTAAGAGCAGTCTACATACTGAAGGTTGGGGCAAGTGTCGACGGTGAGCGAAGTCAGGTCGTTGTAGGAGCAAACGAGGTCGATAAGAGCGTTGCAGTCGCGGAGTGCGAGGGTCACCATGCGGTTGTCGCTGCAGATAAATGTGCTAAGCGAGGGAAGACCGGAGATGATGAGGTTCTGAATCTCGTTGTCGTCAATGTTGAAGTTCTGGAGCTTCTCTACGCCGAAGAGGTTGATGGCTGTAAGCTTGTTGTAGCCGCAGTAGAGGTTTTTCAGAGCGGCGCAGCCTTGTACGTTAAGAGCTTCAAGATGGCAACCTTGGCAGTTAAGTGTCTCGAGGGTGGTAGAGTTGGCTACGCTAAGCTCGACGAGAAGGTTGTTGGAGCAGTTTACGTTTTTCAGCATCGGGGTGCCGGTAATGTCAAGCTCGGTCAGACGGTTGCGGTAAACGGTAAGTTTTGTCAGTGCGGTGTTGTCTGAAAGTGTCAGCGTCGACAGCTTGTTACGTGAAGCGTTTAGTTCGGTAAGAGCGGCGTCGCCGGCAACAGAGATTGAAGTTATGGCATTGCGCGATACATCAACTTTTGTAAGAGCGTCAAATCCGGAGAGGTCAAGGTCACCTGCAAGGTGCTTGTCTTTCCATTCGATTGCGGTCACATGGCCACCGGCTACGGTAACACCTTCCCAAGTGGCGGGTGACGAGAGATCAGTGATTTTCAATGCGGTTGCATTAGTACCACCTTTTTCAGCAGGCTGTGACAAAAAGGTTTTAAGTTGTTTCACCTCGTTCTTGTCAATTTTCTGGGCGAAAGCGGTCACGCTACCAAGCATGAGGGCAATCAGTAATAGAGCTTTTTTCATAAACATTGAAATAGTTGAGTTTAGTAATGTTCGTTTTATACTCCTAAAACAATGTCTATTTGTAAAAGTTTAAAAATATCGGATTTATATACAAAATTTTTTTAAAAAGGCGGGGGGCCCTCCTCCGGTCCGCTGATGAAATCGGCGCTTCCGCCGCTGAACGACGGAGGAGCCTCAAGCTCTATGTTTGCCATGTCGTTAAGCCGCGACCCTACCGAGGCCGTTGTGAAGGGCGACTCCTCTTCATCGCCCCAGTTTTCGAATCGGGCGAATCGGGCTTTGAAACGTAGTTTCACGTCGTCGACCGATCCTGAACGGTGCTTGGCCACAATAAATTCGGCGAGTCCGCGTATGTCGTTGCCTGCGTCGTCCTGACCGCTTCGCGAGTAGTATTCCGGACGGTGTATGAAGCATACTATGTCGGCGTCCTGCTCTATGGCTCCCGACTCGCGGAGGTCGCTCAGCTGCGGGCGCTTGCCGTCGCCTCCCTGACGTGACTCTACCGAGCGGTTGAGCTGTGACAGTGCCACAATGGGTATGTTGAGCTCCTTGGCGAGCTGCTTTAGTGAGCGCGATATCATACTTACTTCCTGCTCGCGGCTGCCGAAGCGCATGCCCGATGCGTTCATGAGCTGCAGGTAGTCGATGATTATGAATTTTACGTTGTGTTCGCGAACGAGGCGGCGCGCTTTGGTGCGCAGCTCGAAGATTGACAGTGAGGGGGTGTCGTCGATATATAGCGGCGCGCTGTAAAGGTGCTTTACGCGCGACATTAGCTGGTCCCACTCGATGGGCGACAGCTGACCCGACTTTATCTTCTGGCTTTCAAGCTCGCATACATTGCTTATAAGACGGTTGACAAGCTGCAGGTTGGACATTTCAAGCGAGAATATGGCTACCGGAGTGTTGTAGTTTACCGCCATGTTCTTGGCCATCGAGAGCACAAACGCCGTCTTACCCATGGCCGGACGGGCCGCTATGATGATGAGGTCGGAGTTCTGCCAGCCCGAGGTGAGTTTGTCGAGCTCGTGGTAGCCCGACTCAAGACCGCTTAATCCCGAAGTACGGTTGGCTGCGGCCTGTATCTGTTCAATCGCTTGACCTATTACAGGGTCAATCTGTGTGACATCTTTTTTGACATTGCGCTGCGATATCTCAAACAAACGCCCTTCGGCCTCCTGAAGAAGGTCGTCGACGTCGTTGCTCTCGTCAAAAGCCTTTCCCTCGATGCCGGCGGCAAACGATATGAGCTCGCGTGCGAGATACTTCTGCGCCACTATGCGGGCGTGGAACTCCACGTTGGCTCCCGACAGCACCCTTGATGTCAGTTCCGATATGACCACCGGCCCCCCGACCTCTTCAAGAGTGTTATTGAGGCGGAGCTGCTCGACTACGGTAAGCATGTCGATCGGTTTCTGCGCCGCTCCGAGGCTCTGTATTGCCTCGTATATGCGCTGATGCGCCGGTTCGTAAAAGCTTTCAGGCTTAAGTATGTCGCACACAGTCGTGTAAGCGTCTTTTTCAAGCATCAGCGCTCCGAGCACCGCTTCCTCCACTTCCTTGTCCTGCGGCATGACGCGCCCTATGGTGTCATAGGCCGGTTGGTGTTTTGGCGATTGTCGGCGATTGCCTGCTGATTGTTTGTTTTCGGGCATAACTGTAATTTGTTTGTTGCAAAGTTACGACATCTCCCTCAAAAATCCACACGTCGCGCCCCGATACTTATCCACCTCTTATCAACCGCGCCTCGACAGCTACATGTATTAACTATTAGTCGACTTAAAAACATAGCATCGCGCATGGATATAGTTTTTTACGGCTACGTTGATACCTTTTAACTTTTGTGGGCGGGAAATTGGCCCGGGTGGCGGTTAATTTTGCAGGTGAAGGTCACGGTGGCTTTCCTTGTAATATTAACAATCGGTAACAATGGAGATTTTTTTAGTGATTATTCTGGCGTTTGCGTGGATAGGTCAGGCACTCAAAGAGGGTGGGGATGTCAATTGACCGCGGCAATGCTTCTCATTTATAGTGCAGCGCAAGATTATGATTATCCGGTTTTGTCCGGTTTTATCGTTTTCAACATAATCAATTGACTATTTCAAAAAAATCCTTAACTTTGTAATTAGGATAACTTTAAATATCTGAAAACGGCCAACAGATTACTGCCGATGGAGTTGTTTATATGACAGATCTACAAGTTGACATAAAAGAAAATGACATATACGAGCTTTCGCCTGAACTGCTTAATGCGTTGCTCAAAGATCATACTTTGAGTACTGATGAGCAGCAGGTAAATATCTTTTGGGCAACGGACAATTATGCCGACAGAGGTGATGGTTATAAGTACACTGATCAAATTACTATTGAAGCTATTACCGGCTCAAACGGCAATGTTATAGTGCCACGAGCCGTTAAATCGCGTGAACAGCAGCAACAACGCAGCCGCGAGATGGCAGAGGTATTTACCCCCTCATGGATATGCAACAAACAGAATAATCTTGTAGACAATGCTTGGTTTGGACGTGAGGGCGTTTTCAACACCGAAGTTGATAATTCTGATGGAACACATTCTTGGATTGTTAATACCGAGCCGATAACTTTTACTAAGGGCAAGACGTGGCGCGATTATGTAAATGAAAATCGCCTCGAAATAACCTGTGGTGAAGCGCCCTATCTTGTCAGCCGATACGATACTGTTACGGGCGAACCTATTCCAGTTGAACGTCGTATCGGACTACTCGACCGTAAACTCCGTGTTGTAGGAGAAAACACTCTTACTTCCCGCGAATGGCTTAAAGCCGCTCAAGCTGCATATCAAAGCATTTATGGCTACGAATGGCAGGGAGATAACATTGTGCTTGCTCGTGAGGCCATGCTTTATACATTTATAGATTACTATCGGGCAAAGTTTGGGAAGGAGCCTTTGTTGAAGTCATTGCAAAGCATTGCTGACATTATATCATGGAATATATGGCAGATGGATGGCTTAAAGGGAGTGATACCGAATAGTTGCAGCAGTATTCGGACTACTGTTCAGAACCTGTTTGATATTAATGAAACAATACAGCAATGTGAGGGCTGTCGTAAAAACAGCATTCACAAGCATAACGGTATATATTGCAAGATCAGAGACTGGAAAGAGGATAAAGTTTTAATCTTTGTATCTTTGATTAAATAAAATAATATGGAAGGAGCATTATCAAAAATAGATACAACAATTCTCGACAATATAATTGTCGGTCGTGTTGAGCCATATATATATGCTTTTTCTACGGAAACAGTTCCCAACTATCTGAAAGTTGGTGATACCTCACGCAGTGTGCGTGTTCGTTTGGATGAATGGAGAAAGATTTTTCCAAATCTGATTCAACAATATGAACATTCTGCTCAGATTGATGACAAAACCATCTTTCGCGATTTTGCTGTACATGCTTTTTTGGAACAGGAGAAAGAGCGAGAACGTTTGCAACCGCATACTATTGACAATCTACCTTATTATTCTAGAGAGTTTTTCAAGAATGCGACTGCCGAAGATGTTGAGGATGCCATTGCTGATATTATTCAAAATGCTCGCGAAAAGAGTGGCAAATATCCCCTTTACTCTCTGGATCGTCTTCCACAGATTTTGACATACAAGAGAACAGAGAGTTTTCCACCACGCGACAATCAACAGCGAGCTATTGACAATTTCAAAGTTGCCGTTGAAGCAGGACGTACAAAATTGTTACTCTACGCTGTTATGCGTTTTGGCAAGTCTTTTACGTCTATGTGCTGTGCTAAGGAGATCAATGCTCGGTTTGTCGTAATAGTATCTGCCAAAGCGGATGTAAAAGAGGAATGGAAAAAGACAGTTGAGAGCCATATCTTTTTTGAAGATTATAATTTTTTGGACAGTGAAGCGTTGAAGCGTAATGATACAGTTATTGTCAATACGCTTGCTGCCTTTGATAAGAAAGTTGCTTTGTTTTTGACTTTGCAGGATTTGCAAGGTGATTACATAAAAGAGAAACATCACGAGGTCTTTGCTAATCAAATTGACCTTCTGATTATTGATGAGACCCATTTTGGTGCTCGAGGAGAATCTTATGGAAAAGTATTGCAAGAGCAACAACTCAGTAAATTAGAAATAAAAAAGGAACTAAAAGATATTGATGGATTTGAGACACTCGATAAAATAGAAGATGTAGTCAAGGTATTGAAGGCAAAAATCAGACTTCACCTGTCGGGTACGCCTTATCGCATTTTGATGAGTGATGAGTTCCAGAAGGAGGATATTATTGCATTCGTTCAGTTTACTGATATTATCGACGAACAGCAGAAGTGGAACGACGAACATTTGAAGGAAGATAATTGCGATGAGTGGCAAAATCCTTACTACGGATTTCCGCAGATGATTCGCTTTGCCTTTAATCCCAATGAGTCTTCTCGCAAAAAGATGGAGCAGATGCGCAGAGATGGTATTACCTATGCTTTTACAGAACTGTTTCGTCCGCTTTCAATGACTACACAAACTGATGGTTGCCACCGGCAATTCAAGCACGAAGCCGAGATACTCGATTTGTTGGAGGTTATCGACGGCTCGAAAAAGGATGAAAATCTGTTTGGCTTCCTTGATTACGACAAAATAAAAGATGGGCAAATGTGTCGCCATATAGTCTGCGTGCTGCCATTTCGGGCTTCTTGTGATGCAATGTCAGTCTTAATAAAGGAAAACAGAAACAGGTTCAAGAACCTTGGAGATTATGAAATAATTAATATTGCCGGTTTCGACGATGAACGTAAATACAAATCGACTGGTGATGTTAAGAGGGCTATCGAAGAGTTTGAGAACCGAAATAAAAAGACATTGACTTTGACTGTCAACCGGATGCTGACCGGTACGACTGTGCCACAGTGGGACACTATGCTATATATTAAAGGTACGGCTTCGCCTCAGGAATATGATCAAGCGATATTCCGTTTGCAGAATCAGTATATTACAACCTTCAAGGATGAAAGCGGCAAAATTATCAAGTACAATATGAAGCCACAGACATTGCTTGTTGATTTCGATCCGAATCGGATGTTCGTTTTGCAAGAGCTGAAATCTCAGTTCTATAATGTCAATACGGATGTACAGGGCAATGAGCAACTCAAGGAACGTATAGCAAAGGAGTTGGACGTTTCTCCGATTATTGTTCTGAATAAAAACAAGCTACAGCAGGTTACACCAACCAATATAACCGATGCTGTGCGTGAGTATTCACGTACACGCAGCATTTTGGACGATGCGTCGGAGATACCAACTGACAATGAATTGTTGCAAAATGATGCACTTGTTGCTATACTGCGCACGATTGAACCTATTGATGCAAAAAACGGATTGCAGATTAAACCGACAGAGGGCGAAGGTGATGATATAAGCGCAACTGATGGTGATAAGACAAATAATATAAAAGAGGATTCCAATCAAAACGGAAATATACCTGCAGCTCTTGAACAATCAGCAGAACCGGTAGAGAATGATCGTCTCGAAAAACGTTTGGCGGCATATTACGCGCGTATACTCTTTTTTGCGTTTTTGACCGAATCAGCGGTCGAATCACTGAAAGATGTGATTGAGCAAATCTCTGCGACTGAAGACAATCGACGTATTGCAAAAAATGTCGGTTTGAATACCGATATTCTCAAACTGATTCAGTGCAAAAGCAATCCATTTGTGCTGCGTAAGTTCGATTATAAAATAGAGAATATCAATGATTTGGTGCGCGATAGTCAATTGGAACCAATTGCGCGTGTAGAAGTGGCGATGCGTAAGTTTGGACGTATGTCTGATTCTGAAATTGTGACACCATTGAATTTGGCTGATGATGTTGTAATGCTTCTGCCTGATAATGTATTTTTGCATGGGCCGGTATTGGACATAGCTTCTAAACAAGGAGAATTTACTATTGCATTATTAAAAAGATTTGGAACTCCGATATCCGATAAGATATATTCTGTATGCACTTCAAAATTGGCATATGAATTTACGCGGAAAGTTTATAAATTGCTTTCGTTGCCAATTGATCACATCTTCGATAAAATCACGAGTTACGATTTACTTAAAAAAGACAACAATAAAAAATATAATATACCGCAAGTAATAATAGATATGAATTTTGCAGCGATAATAAGTAATCCCCCGTATCAAATAATGGACGGAGGTGCAGGAGTGAGTGCGAGACCGGTTTATAATTTATTTGTTGACATTGCCAAAGTAATAAATCCAAGCTATATATCCATGATTATGCCCGCCAAATGGTTTACCGATGGGAAAGGATTGGCAAGTTTTAGAGAAGCTATGTTCTCTGACAGACACATATCGCGTATTTTCGATTTTGTTGATTCTCGTGATTGCTTTTCTAATGTTGACATAGCAGGCGGGGTATGCTATTTTTTACGTGATATAAATTATAAAGGAGATTGTCAATTTATCACTTCTAATAAAGGAGAACGAACTACATCAATGCGTAATCTTGCTGAAATGGATGAATTTATACGTCATACCGAGGCTATGAACATTGTTAATCAGGTTAAATTGTTGTCAACAGAATTTTATCATTCCCGTGTAAGCACTCGTAAACCCTTTGGATTGGCCACTGACGTTGTTCCATTGTTAGAAGGAGATATATTGTTGCGGTATAACAAAGGAATTGGACCATATGAATCGGCCCTCGTAAAAAAAGGAGAAGAGGACATAAATAAGTGGAATGTCATAATTTCCTACTTAACTGCCGAACATGCCGGGCAAACCGATAAAGAGGGTCGAAAAAGAATTATCTCTTCACTTGATATTCTTAAACCGAAAGAGATTTGTACCGAAACTTATCTGGTCGTTGATTCTTTTGATTCAGAGATTGAAGCTGTGAATCTCAATAAATATCTTAAAACTCGACTAGTCCGTTTCCTAATTGCTCAGTTAGCTGCTACTCAACATTTGTCAAAAGATAAATTTGCACTTGTTCCTCTTCAGGATTTCACGTCAAACAGTGACATTGACTGGAGCAGGAGCGTTGAGGAAATCGATGCGCAGCTCTACACAAAATACAATCTCTCAGACGAAGAAATAGCTTTCATTGAAGCAATGATTAAACCAATGTAATTTTACTTGTTCAAATATGTATCCGATTTTCAAATGCATTTATCTTTGTGAATATAATCATATACATAAATATTCATTAGGCAATATTATGCATATCTTCGGTTTACATTGAGTGATTACTCAACGTTACCCTAAAATTTAATCTTAAAAATATAATGCAGGACAAGCTCTTCTCATTCTAATTGTTACAAATAAATTTATAAAAATGAAACCAAGAATATTCATAGGCTCATCATCTGAAAATAGGGAAATCGCAGAAGCTATCCAAAATAATATTATGGATGTTTCATACCCTGAAATCTGGGACCAAAGCCTAAAAAGTCTTTCTCAGTCGACTCTCACAAATTTAGTTCAAGCTCTTGACATTTTTGATTTTGCAATATTTGTATTTGGTGCTGAAGATAACGCAACAATTAGAGATAAAAACGTTTTAATCGTTAGAGATAATGTTATTTTTGAAACAGGTTTATTTATGGGTAGATTAGGTATAGATCATGTATTTTTTGTAAAACCTTATTCTCAAGAAATTCATATGCCATCAGATTTGCTTGGAATAACATACGGATTATACGATATCGATCACCCTAACAAAGATGCAGCTCTTAGACAGTTTTGTAAACAAGTCAAAGAGCAGATTAGGCAACTTTATCAACCGGTATTTCCAGACAATGGCGTATATGGTGAGAATATTTTATCATCAAGATTAAATGATCTTATAGGTAATTCGGATTTTTGTGCTAATGAAAAGACTTATGGGCTATATGCAAGGACATCATCTTCCCAAAAGATAAGTGTCACCATTACCTTAATATCCACAAGTAACGAGAATGGATATGCCCCATGGTATTATGGAACAGGCCAAATACAAGGATGGCTACCTTCAGAATTTAATGATACACAAACATTTGTTCTGGAACCAAGATCTAATGGGATATTAAAAATATTTTTTGTCGGAAATGGTTCAGCCAATATCATTGTTACACTCAACGACGATACAACTCATCCGATCTTTAAGAAAGAAATTTATTGGAGGCAGAACAAATAATAGTACATATGCATCTTCTGTTTAAACCGAACCTTATAAGAAATTTGCATAAAATTGGCAGAATCATTGTCTAATAACATTCGATAGGCTAACCTCAATCTTCGTTTCGCCTATCGAATGAGACTGTGTGACTTACAACTGACTGGATGTCGGAGCTGTTTCAACGTGATCGCTCCACGATACAACGGCATATCAAGCGGATTTGCGATGAGAGGGAATTGACAGCCAATTGAACTTGTGCATTTTTTGCACCGGTTCAAATGTAAGGCATGCTACAGGTCGAGCGCAAAATCGCGATCTAAACCGCGACATGATTATCAGGTGGGTTATCGCGTAAATTCGCATCGTGGCGTGCAGTTTCGGCAATGGGCTACCCGTGTGCTGGAGGAATATATGATAAAGGATATATGTGCATGATAGTCTTTTTTAACGTTGCGGGGCGGGAAAATAGCCCGGGTGGCGGTTAATTTTGCGGGTGAAGGTCACGGTGGCTTTCCTTGTAATATTAACAGTCGGCGAAAATAGAGATTTTTTTAGTGATTGTTCTGGCGTTTGCGTGGATCGGTCAGGCGCTCAAGGAGGGTGGCGATGTCAATTGACGGCTTGGGGGTATTTGCGCGGGGAGAACAGGTACAGACACACGGTACCGAGCACGGCGAAACCGGCTCCTATGAGCGCCGAGTAGCGCGGTCCGGCCCCTGACTCGATGGGCAGTCCGCCGCATAGGGCGCCTACGGCATTGCCGAGGTTGAATGCTATCTGTATCATGGCTCCGCCCATGAGTTCTGCTCCGGGTGAGTATCTGATGAGAAGCAGCTGCATGGGGGGCGAGATGGCGAACAATGCCGTGGCGGCAAGGCACACGAGCGCCACGGCCGCGAAGATATTGCACGAAAAGAGGTACAATCCTGTAAGCGTGACGATGATGGTTATCTCGATAACGCGGGCCACTTTTACGGGGGTATAGCGGTCGCTCAACACTCCGCCGTAGTATGTGCCTATACACATGCCCGCGCCGACGAGCAGCATGAGCATAGGTATGAAGCTCATGGGGGCGCCGGCATCCTCGGTCATAAGAGGAGTGACGTAACTGTACATGCAGAATACTCCGCCGTTGCCAAGCAGTGTGGCGCCGCTGAGCAGCCACGGCGCGGGGCTTTTGAGGAAGCGGAACTGGCCTTTGATGTTTGACTTCGGCAGTGCCGGCAGCACGGGTATAAACCGGCGTATGGCCAATAGTGTAAGAAGGCCCCAGCCAATATTGAATATGAACACATAGCGCCATGTCATGACATTTCCTATAAAGCTGCCGAGGGGCACTCCCAACAGATTGGCTACGGTCATGCCCATGCACATTAGTGCCACACCGGAGGCGCTTTTACCTTCGCCCGCCAAGCGGCTTGCCACAAGCGCTCCGGTTCCGAAATAGGCTCCGTGGGGTAATCCTGACAATACTCTTGCGGCAAGTGCCACACCGTATTGCGGGGCAAGAGCGAAGCACAGGTTGCCCACAATGTAGGTGGCCATAAGCATGATAAGTATGCGGCGCAGCGGCCAGTTGCGTGAAATGATGACTATGAGCGGCGCTCCTATGCATACCCCTATGGCATAGGCCGATATAAGATGCCCGGCTTGGGCTATGGATACATCAAACGTAGCGGCGAGTTCGGGCAATATGCTCATCATGACATACTCCGCGATGCCGAGTCCGAATGTACCTAATGCGAGTGACAGAAGACCTTTTTTCATGAAATCACTGTTTTGCGGCTGCAAAGTTATGACAAAATGGCCATAAAAAGTGAAGTGATTCAACCTTTTTGAGGATTGAATCACTTCCCGGTGTCAAATTATCCGCTTTAAACAAAAATTACAATGCTATCTGAGGCCAGCCATCGTTGCTCCATGTTATCGGTCTTACAAGCAGCTGCGACCGTCCTGTCTTTTTATCATAGGCGTGCGACACAAATATATCCTTGCCGTCTATCGTATATGCGGCGCAGTGTCCGGCACCGGCCCACTTCTCACCGTCGCCCTCCAGTATCACTGTGCCGCCGCCGTGGGCCATGTCCTTGCCCTCCTTGTCAAGATAGGGCCCTTCGACATTTTTCGACCTGCCTACAGCTACTTTATAGTTGCTGTCGCGACCGCGGCAGCAGTAGTCCCATGAAACGAGCAGATAATACCAGTCGCCGTGCCGGTATATAAAAGGAGCTTCTATCGCGCCGTCGTTTTTACCCGCAGTACCGGGGCGGCTTGCTATCGAATACCACTCTTCGGGCTTGGCCACCGACGACATGTCCGGAGTCAGCTTCACGAGCTTCAGCCCATTCCAGAACGAGCCGAAGTCCATCCACGGAGTGCCGTTTTCATCGATGATTATGTTGGCGTCGATGGCGTTCCAGTCATCGCGGTTTGGCACTGACTGTATGACCATGCCCCTGTCGGTCCACCTGTAGTCGGGGCTCTTCGGATCAAGGGTGAGGCTTGTGGCATGTCCTATGACCGACGTGTTTTTGCCGAATGCCGAACATGCGTAATACAGATGCCACTCTCCGTTATGATGTATTATGTCGGGCGCCCATAGATGATTGCGCGCTCCGGGCAATGCCTCGCTGATCCACTGCGGCAATTCCTTGATACAGGGAGCGAGCTTTTCCCATTTTTTCAGGTCGGTTGACGAAAACGCATCAATGCCCATGCCGGTACAGTAAAGATAATATGTATCGCCCTCTTTTGCGAGAACGGGGTCATGGACTGTCGGCGCATACGGGTCAAATTTCGGTCGGTGACGATGATGCGGTCCGGGTGCTTGTCCGAATACGCTGCCGGCTATAAGCAGTGCGGCCGCACATGTCATAATTCTGTGGAACATGGTTAATATACTATTAAATTTGATTGGTATATGAGCAAAATTATCTTTATGCAACATATGACCAATTTAACCTAAAAAGGTTTAATTGCCCTCTGCCGATTGCCCTCTGCCCGCATACGTCCGCAGACCGATGTTCCACAGCATATTCCATTGTCATCTCACATATATTTACTAATTTTGCATTGACCTTACGCCGTGAGACTTCGCAAGGAGCCGGAACGAGGGAGGTCATCGAAATATGAGAAGCGTTTACTTGCGCTTGATTCATGGCTATCAGAAATGTGGCAATTTCTCAACCATCGTCAGGAATGAAGTAACGGTAGATGTCTCGGGTATGATTACATACCCTTAGGTGGATTATACCTTGTAGGTATGTCCCCTTTGGCGTATCATATCATACGGCGTAGGCTCTGCGTTACTCGTTCTACGATGAAACGGCGAAGCCACATGCCTTGATAGCGGGACGAGTAACAGTACGGATCCTGCGCTTTTTTATTATACATAAACCAATCCAATCGGGGGTCCTACGGATTGACTGAGGAAGCTAAGGCTTATCGTCCTATGGGACGAATTATTGATTTCATCCAAAAGGAAGGGCAAGGTAAATATCTTTGCTACAAAACTCGTAAAATGTCGTTGGACACGGATTCCAATGACACATTAACTTATGACGATAAGCCGTCAATGCAGATTTTCGGTTCGCAAATCGCTGAAAGCGATAAAACGAGAGTCCATACCGTTGATATTTCTCAGAAGCTGATACACACCTGTATTACTCCAATTTTTAGTTTCTTTCTTGACGGGTCACGCCATACATACAAAATTGATGACATCGCTATCGGTAAAAGAATTTTTCCGTTTTTAGCGAGTCAGATAATAGTTGGATGCTGTGAACGTGTCAATCGGGATACATTCAAGCAGGCTGCACTACATCATAAAATGGTTCTTTCATTGCCTACGGATTTCAATGTGGATGATGACGATAATTATTGTAGGTTGTTTTTGGAAAAGATTAATTCTCAAATAGCCCAATTGCCATTTGTCGCAACATCCGGAATCCATTTCGATGACATCCTTCTTTATGAAACTGATGCACTTAGCAAGGACGAAAGAGGAAAAGATGGATTGCAAAATCGTGGAATAGCAAAAATCCAAACTGTTATGACTGATGATGAGCAACTACTTGTTTCTGACCTCTGCAAGCACAATCGACTTGACGATGAGCATTGGCTCTTAAAGGATGGTTCGCTTGAATATACTCCTTCTTCGCGACTTAAAAATGACGAATGGCTAAAAATGAGAAATAATTATCAATATGTTGTTGGTGTATCTAAACAATTCAATCCGGATTTGATTCTTGATTTTGAGAAGAATAAGCTATCCAAGACAATTGCTTCGCTGAAACCGTTTCAGCGTACAAAGGTCTATCGTTACGCAGCCGAGCAATGTCAGGCAGAATTTGCGATTTGGTATTTACGATTGAGAAACAGCAACTTCCGTGAAACACATTTTTCTGATGTAGTAAAATGTGAAATGGTTATTCCCACAGAAGGAGGTGTTATTGATTCGGATACAATAGATGTCATATGCGCAAATTTAATCCGAGAAGCATATCCGGTATGCTATGATGCCGATTCGCGATGGGCTAATCATTTATATCCGGTATTTCTAACCGAGAAATACTGCAAGTCAAACTATATTGACAGTAACATAATCCTCAATCTCTTTTGATGAAAACTAAAACTATAATAGGGAAAGTATCGGCGACAGAGAAATGTCCGTCAACGATTGATGAATTCTACTTCTGGACAGACAAGAAGCAGATATTGAGCCCATTTGATATTATAAAAGTCGAACATGAACATTCCTCTATTACATATGGCGTAATCGAAGAAATCAATCATGTGACAGATGCATTAAGTCATTTTACAAGTTACATTTCAAGTGATTTTGGTGATACGGGTGCAAACATCGGAAATATGAATCGTCTTGGCATGAACTACGTTAAGGCGAGAGTCATATGCAATACAGAAAATATATACACTCCTGTATTAGATAGTCGCCAAGTGTCATTATGTGATGAGGACGATGTGCGAACAGCATTAGGACTTACTGAAAACGAAGTCAAGAATCCTCTTGTTTGTGGATATTTGGAAATGTATAAGGGCGAGAGTGCGATTAAAGTAAAAGTTATACTAAACTCTCATTTTCTCATTGGACCCGACGGCGCACATATAAATGTTTCAGGTATTTCAGGGTTGGCTGCAAAGACTTCATATTCAATGTTCCTTCTGAATGCTATCCAACAGAAATTCCGCCTTGATTCCGGAGAAACTGCAGCTTTCGTTCTTTTTAATGTAAAAGGGCGTGACCTCATGGCGATTGATGAACCAAATATAGAGCTTTCAGATAAGGATAAGAAGATATATTCTGACTTGGGATTGAAAGTGGAACCTTTCCATAATGTCCGATATTATTACCCTTATGGGAAAGGAGGGCATCTTCAATCGTACGCGGTACCAGAAGATATCGCTTCTCAGAAAAATAGGAATATCGCGTTTCCATACAAATTCAGTTTTGAGCAGTCCTTAGATATGCTTGACTTATTACTCGCCAATGAAGATGATAGCACAGGTACGCTTGAGTCATGCGTTAACTTTATCATTAATGGCGGTGGAGATTTCAGCGGCGTTTCCAAGTGGAAAACACTAGTTGAGAAGATTGATAACTGTACCAAAACGGCGAATGCGGGCGGTCAAAAAAATGAAATTCAAATTGCAAGCTGGAGAAAATTTAAGAGGTGTGTAAGCAAGGCAATAAACAATGATATCTTCGCCAATACTGTCACTTCTGGGGAGGTAGAATTACCACAGGAAATTACCAACAACCTTAAACCGGGAGAAGTAATGGTTATTGATATTGCCCGTCTTGACGAAAACTCCCAAAGTTTCGTGTTCGGTTCTGTAGCAAGAGCCATCTACGACCTAAAACTTGGGTCATTACGTGATGACATTCCCGATAAAGTTATAATTTTTGTGGATGAGCTAAACAAATACGCTTCAACAGATGTGCCTAAAAATTCTCCAATTCTGAAGCAGATATTGGATATTGCTGAAAGAGGACGTTCTCTTGGTATTATCCTTTTTTCAGTAGAGCAATTCAGAAGTGCTATCCATGACAGGGTTAAAGGCAACTGTGCAACTTCCGCTTATGGTCGAACAAATGCAATAGAAGTATCAAAACCGGATTACAGATATATTCCGAAAGCATATCAGAATATGCTTACTCGTTTATCACCGGGAGAGTATATAATATCAAATCCCGCACTAAGATCATTGGTAAACATTCGTTTCCCCCGTCCCCTTTATAAACAATTTCCAAACGGATAATATGGAGAATTACAACGCAAAAACAGGCAAGCATCTTATACAAATTCTGATGTTCTCGATGTATAATGACCAACGCATTATATATCGTGAATATATCCAGAATGCCTATGACTCTATATCCAAAGCCGTTAAGGAAGGAGTGCTTCCTAAAATGAAAGATGGCATAGTGGATGTGAGAATAGACAGCGCCGCTCAACGTATTGTCATACGAGATAATGGAATAGGAATCAAGTCAAATGAAGTGGCAGAGAAGCTGCTTAATATAGCAGATTCCAGAAAAGATGGGGTTACAAGTGCAGGGCAATATGGCATTGGTCGATTAGCTGGTGCCGGATATTGCAGATGGCTCAAATTCAAAACTTCGGCAGTAGGAGAAAATACCGCTACTGTAATATCATTTGATGTTGATTTTACCAATCAGATAATCAATGATGTTGAAGATCAGTCATCGGCGACGGAAGTTATTGATATAATAACAAAAATGGATTCTGTCCCTGAGAAAGAAACAGAACACTATTTTGAAGTAACATTAGAAGGAGTCAATCGTGATTACCGAGATTTACTTAACCCGGAGGCAATTTCAGATTATCTGAGAGAGGTTGCGCCGATTGACTATTCGATGAAATTCAAAAATGTGCTGGTTTTACCAAGCATTTCCAATGCAATAGACTCGGAATATGCAGATTTATATGCTGAAATAGGTAATGTTACGATATGTGTCAACGGCTCCACAGAATTAAGGAAGCGCTATAATCTCAAAGTAGATGGAACTGGAGATGAGATTGATTCACTTGATTTTTTTAGTGTAAAAACAGAAGATGGAAATTTGTTGGCTTGGGGATGGTATGCTGTAACACCTTTTACCAAACAAATCCCTGTTACGGATACGAATAGAGGAATACGACTCAGGAAACACAATATTCAATTAGGAACATCGGACTTACTTAATAAATATTTTGGCGAAGCAAGAGGAAATAATTATTTCTACGGTGAAATTCATGCCGTACATCCAAATCTACGTCCAAATAGTGACCGTAGCGGGTTAGCACCAACGCCGGAAACAGAAATCCTTTTTGATAGACTTCGTCTCATATTCAAAAATTTGGGTAAGTTATATCAAGTGGCAAACAATGCAAAGAACGCTGTCAAGAAAGTTGCATTGGCTGTAGATAAGCTGACCTCTGGAATAGAAACTGACGAGCAGCATATACAAGCTGAAATTAAATCCGCAGAAGCGGAACTCTCAAAAGTTGAAAACAGCACAAATGCTCAGTCTCAAGTTGCAAAGAGAGTAATCGAATTGCATAAGACTAAAGCACAAGAAAAGAAGAAAGAGGTTGTGGTTAAAAAGGAACATTCGCCCGAAAAAAAGACTATCCCATCTGTTCCACACGGCGAAACTCCAATATTGAAAGTAACAATAGATACGCCACAACCGACGGATATCTACGGATCCCTTAAGGAGAAATTCACAGATAAAGAGATTCATCTTATAAGGCGAACTTTTACCTATATGACACTTGCTTGTCCCGCATCTAATAAGCAATTGTTGGAACAGTTGAAGTTGCACGCTATTAATCAGTTAAAGTTATTATGAATCCACGAAAGGTTCTTCTATTAGAGCCAAATTACTCTAATAAATATCCCCCGATTGGCCTGATGAAAATGGCTACATATTTCCGGAATCGTGGGGATGAGGTGGTATTCTATAAGGGAGATTTAAAGCAATTCATAATTGAAAGAATAGCGCTCCAATGTATAAAGGAGTGTCGAGACTTAGCACCCGAAATTGACTGGGAATCCAATTATCCTGCAATCTATTCTTTTATACGAACCAGAAAGAAAACCTTTTTAGACAGTATTGATTATTCAAATTCTCCTTATAATCTTTTGCTGGAAGGTAAAATCAATGACGCAAAGAATTATTATTGGACTGGGGAGTGGAAAAAACATCCGGAATGGGATTTTATAGGAGTAACCACACTCTTTACTTTTTATTGGGATATAACAATAGAAACTATCAATTTTGCCAAACTATTGGTTAAGCCGGAAGGCAGACTAATGATTGGTGGTGTTTTAGCCTCAATTCAGCCAACGGAGATAGAAAAAGCTACTGGAATAAAGCCACATGTTGGAGTGTTAAATACACCTGGAGAAATCGATAGGGATGATACTCAGATTATAGACGAATTGCCTTTGGATTACTCCATTCTGGATGAAATAGAATATGAATATCCTATGTCAAACGCATATTATGGATATACGACAAGAGGTTGTATTCGCAAATGTCCATTTTGTGCGGTGTCAACTTTGGAACCTTTGTTTATTCCGTATATTCCTCTAAAAGAAAGGATAAATGGAGTAAACTGCAAATATGGAGAACAAAAAGACCTGTTATTGATGGATAACAATATTTTGGCGTCTCCAAATTTTGAGCAAATTATCAGTGAAATTATATCTTGTGGATTTGGGAAAGGTGCTAAATTTACTCAACCCAATGTATTTAACAAGGCATTTGAGAATCTTGCTGAGGGAATAAATGATAGGGCTTACCGCAAGAAATGTTTTAGAGAGATAATCCGGCTTTATGAGAAATTAAAAGGAAAATCCGAGGATGCTTTTACTGTTTATCATGCAATGGACGATTTTCAAATACGTGATATAGCGACAGTTACGAAAGATAGCTTGTTACGCATTTATCCGACATTGAAACCGTTATATGAGAAGCATTTTAAACCCCAACCAAAACAACGATATGTTGATTTCAATCAGGGTGTAGATGCTCGACTTTTTAATGAATCTAACGTGAAACTCCTCGCGTCAATTGCAATCAGACCGTTGCGAATTGCTTTTGACGATCTCAAATGCCGTCCTGCTTATGAAAAAGCGGTGAGATTATCAGTCAGAGCGGGCATCAAAGACTTTTCAAACTACTTACTTTATAACTATAAAGATAGTCCCGAAGAACTATATATCCGTTTAAGAATAAATGTTGACCTTTGCGATGAATTAGGAGTCAGCATATATTCTTTCCCCATGAAGTATCATCCTATACACAATGAAGTTGGTGCCGAAATAGACTATTCGCATAATCGCGATTATATAGGCGTTAACTGGAATCGTAAATACATACGTGCTATTCAAGCTATTCTGAATAGTACGAAAGGCAAAGTCGGTAAAGGAACATCCTTTTTTGAAGAAGCATTTGGTAAAGATTTGGCTGAATTCAAAGAGCTGCTTGAAATGCCGGAAACATTCATTCTTTACAGATTCTTTTTCAAGTGGTTGGATAATGTCATCAACTTTGGCACGGAGCATTGGCGCGTGTGCTGGAGAGAATGTATGAGGACTTTGGATGAGACTACAAAAAATGAGATTCTTGACATAATCCACTCCAATAACTTTGATGACGAGCGAATTAAAGAATTTGACAATCCACTTGTAAAAGAATTGTTCGGATACTATTCCAGCCATAGGAATGATATTATTGATTCTCAGAGTGAGTTATATAAGCTTAAAAAACAATACGATGCAAATCCGACCATTGCATTAAAAAGAAAGAAAAGCTAAATGGTTACATTGGAAACATCCATAAAGGATTTGAATCGACTCGGATTGCTGACAGTCCGAGCTATGAATGTTTGTTGGAACGGAGGGATAGAAACATTGGGCCAACTGTTAGCGATAGATAAGCTGGAATTTCTTAAAGTTCCAAATTGCGGTAAAAAGACTTTAATGGAGTTAGATATACTTAGGGAAAAATATGAGATAAATTTAGATGGAGATACACAACTGAAAATAAAAGATGATAAAGAATTAGAGGAAGCTATGAATAAGTTTATGCGTTTATCACCATTTGCTTCCGCAAAACTTAAGGCTTGGACGGAATATAGATTCGCAAAGCTAAATGCAAGGCCTAAAAGGTCTTTCCCGGAGTTATCAAATATTAATGAAGCAATAATTGCTATATATTCAGAGGAAGGCATATATACTCGAACATTTAATAATTGTGGCAAAAAGACAATATACGATATCAAGACTTATCTCGAAGATGTAAAATCTCATTTTGAAGAGTTAGTACAAGATATTGATATAACCTCAGAAGAACCACAAATAACAGATATTGAAAAAGATATTGTTGAGTTAGGTCAGATGTATCCATTCCTTTTAACAAAAGAATGTGAGGCGGTAGCTAAGTATAGGGAAAAAAACGGTGGAGCTACGCCATATCTTTATATCGTAAAACACTATATCCTACGATCCGAGAATCCAAGAATTAATATCTGTCGAGATTATTATGGATTAAATATTTCATTAACTCGTTTTAGAATCAGCGAGATAGGAGAAAAAAATAATCTCTCTCGCGAAAGGATTCGTCAAATTGTCAGTCAAGAATTACCATTGCCGCAATCTTTGCGCGAACCTGTTAAACAATATTTAGCCCCATTGATAAGCAATATTATTGCATTCGACAGTTTGTTATGGAATAAAATTCAATTGGAGAATATGCTTAAAGAATCTTATTCTCAGACCGCTTTGTTGGTATGTGCTTTGTTGGATACGCACATTATATTACGTATAGATGATAAGGATAAGGAGTATTTAGTTAGAAAATCAATAACGGAGAATCTTAAAGTTAGAAATGTGCTAAGTGCTATTAGCCGTGACATAGAGATGCGACGTACAACCATAAAACAATTGGATATACTACAATATATTACGTCAGAAAAAAAACGTATCATCGAGATGTTGAGCAATTGTGTGTCATATATGCCGATTTCATTAAGCGTAAATATTCCGTAGAAATAAAAGACAATCGTATCATCTGGATGTCTCCTAATGCTCTTGATATATCTAATGCGATAGAAAATATTTTGGAGCAAAATGGAGAACCTATGTCTATTGATGAACTGCTTGTTGCATTCAACCAGTTACACCCTGCAAGTGCAATTGACTCTGCTACAAAGCTTAAACCGTATATTCTCCGAAACAAAAACATAAAGCCCAAAGGCAAAACCGGGATATATATATTAAAAGACTGGAAAAATCATTTTGCGGGCACTTTAACGAGCTATTTGGAATATATCCTTCGTTATTTCAATGAGCCAATCTCGCTTAATGATTTAGTTGACTTTGCAGTAGAAGAATTTCCTAATACAAACAAAAAAAGCGTGTATTCCTTGATTGCTATGGATAAAGAAGGGCGGTTTATTACATATGAATGTGAGTATATCGGTTTAGCGGATAACCCGATCATGGATTTCGATTTTAAAGAGCGTAAAATAATAAAACGACATACGTTTGACACTCGCTTTTATGATTTCAAGGAATTTGTGATTACGATGAAGAGGTTACCTATTCAGACTGGTTCTGGTGAAGAGCAATCATTGGCTCGGTGGATGGTAAATGTATTGAAATGTAACATCTATTCTACTGAAGAACAATTACTGTCCTTACAAGAATTTCTTGAAGACAATAAGATGCTTCCTCAAAATAGCACTGAGTATAATTTCAAGCAGAAGTGTGACCGAATAAAGGTTATTGTCAAGCAAACCTTCAATCTTCCCAATAATGTAGACCATCAGAGTGAGCACCAATGGCTTAGAAAGAATCTTGTAAAATATACTTCTTACGAAGATAACAGAAAACTGTATTTTGAAGACCTCCTAGTCTATCTTAAAGATTTCGGTTTCTATCTTGGATAATCTATACGTTCGATTAAGTTCCTGTTCTACCGCATGATAACCTTAACCGATATGTGGCGGCTGGACATAAGAAAAACGTGGCGGTTGTCATTGTTGCCGGGGCTGGCTGTGACTTTTGCCATTGTGCCTTTTTCCTTCATGCTACTTTAGGCTATGGCTGTCATCGGGGCGAAGGTAGGGCAATATGACTAAAAATAGCTAATACATGTAAATTAAACTTAAATGAGCGCTTTTGACGTACTTATATTTCGGGTTCGCGATATTGTCGGTAGTGCCTTGCCGGTGTAATGCTTTGTAGAATAAACGATTGTGTGCCGCACAGTTAAATGGCTGTTATTTTGTCGTGTGGAAAATGATGCTTAACTTTGCTTTGAATAGGCTTATTTTGAAATTATCTTAACAAATATAAGTAATATATGAACCATTATTTTAAACCGATCATCATGTCAGCTTTACTTGTTGGTGCAGTGTCCTGCGCGGATAAAGTCGCCGATGAAAAAGTCATTGACAAGCCGGAATTCAAAAGTGCCGACGGTGTGTTTTCAATCGAGGCGCTTGAAGCTCTCGGACGCGTGACATCGCCGGTGGTGTCGCCCGATAAAAGCAAGGTGCTCTACACCGTGTCGTATGAAAGTGTTGAAGAAAACCGCTCCAACGCGGATCTTTACGTCATGAATACCGACGGAAGCGATGCCGTGCGTATAACCCGCAGCGCAAAGTCGGAGGGCAATGCCGTTTGGATCAACGGCGGTAAGCAGATTGCGTTTCTCTATCCCGACGGCGACAAAAATCAGGTGTGGGTCATGAATGCCGATGGTTCGGGCCGTACCTGTGTCAGCGCTGTCGAAAACGGCGTTTACGGTTTCGTAGTGTCGCCCGACGAGTCCAAGATTGTGCTTATATCCAATGTCAAATATTCGCGTACAGCCGAGGAGATATATCCTGATCTGCCCAAAGCTACCGGACGTGTCATCGATGACCTCATGTACAAGCACTGGGACGAGTGGGTTACCGAGATACCTCATCCGTTCCTTGCCGATTTTGACGGCAAGCAGGTCACCAACATCATCGACATCATGGAGGGCGAGCCTTATGAGTCGCCGATGAAGCCCTTCGGAGGCGTGGAGTCGTTTGCTTGGTCGCCCGACAGCAAGCAGCTCATCTATGTGTCGCGTAAAAAGACCGGCATGGAGTATGCGTTGTCGACCAATTCCGACCTTTACCTGTACGACATAGCTTCCAAGACGACCAAAAACATAACCGAAGGAATGATGGGTTATGACACGGCTCCCGTATATTCTCCCGACGGCCGATATGTGGCTTGGCTCAGCATGGAGCATGACGGCTATGAGAGCGATAAAAACCGCATATTCATCATGGACTGCGCTTCCGGCGAGAAGACCGACCTTACCGCAGACTGGGACTATACCGCCGATGCCATCGCTTGGAATCCCTCGGGCAAGTCGATTTATTTCCTCGCTCCTTATCAGGGAGTGACCCCCATATTCAGCATCGACATAGCTACGAAGGAGGTCACCAAGGTCATAGAGGGCGTGTGCGACTACGCCGCACTTGCTCCCGTCGACGAGACGTCGCTCATAACCATGAGCCATTCGATGCTTGCTCCAAATGAGATATATTCAGTCAAAAACGGTGAACTCGCGCAGCTCACGTCGGTAAACAAGGAGATATTTGACCAGCTTGATATGCCCACGGTAGAAAAAGTTATGGTACCTACCACCGACGGTAAGGAGATGACCACTTGGGTTGTATATCCTCCGAAGTTTGACAAGACCAAACGTTATCCTTCCATCCTGTACTGTCAGGGCGGCCCGCAGCAGGCTGTGAGCCAGTTCTGGAGCTATCGCTGGAATCTCGCCCTTATGGCTTCGCACGGATATATAGTCATAGCACCCAACCGGCGCGGACTCCCGGGCTTCGGTACCGAATGGAACGAGCAGATATCGGGCGATTACGGCGGTCAGAATATGAAAGACTACCTGAGCGCGGTCGACTTCATGAAAGAAAAACCGTATATCGACAGCCGTTACATCGGCGCTACGGGCGCAAGCTACGGCGGATTTTCCGTATACTGGCTGGCCGGCAATCATGACAAGCGTTTTGCATGTCTTATAGCGCATGCCGGTATATTCAACACCGAGTCGCAGTATCTTGAGACGGAGGAGATGTGGTTTGCCAACTGGGATCTCGGCGGCCCGTTCTGGGACAAGAGCAACCCTGTGGCACAGCGCACATTCTCACAGTCGCCCCACAAGTATGTCGACAAATGGGATACCCCCATACTCATCACTCACGGAGAGTATGACTTCCGTATACTTGCCTCGCAGGGCATGATGGCGTTCAATGCAGCCAAACTGCGCGGCATACCTGCCGAGATGCTCATCTTCCCCGACGAGAACCACTGGATACTGAAACCGCAGAATGCCGTTATGTGGCAGCGCGTATTCTTCCGTTGGCTCGACCGCTGGCTTATGCCCGAGGACTCGATGGAGGAACAGCGCTGACAATCAGGCTGTAAATATTTTTCATCCGTCATAAACAATGAGGCCGTATCATTTTTGATACGGCCTCATTATATTTATACGGGTCGATGTGAAAACGAGGTTGCAAAAGGTGACGAGCGGGTGGCGCTGTCACCCGACATGCTCTGGGCCGACAACGCCGGGGGCGTGACAGTCACGAAAGGCGCCGGCAATACGCTCACGCTTTATCCCGGCGAGGCCGTATGCACCTACACGGTGACTGTGCGCAATGCCGAGAACCTCAAGTATGCCGCCGCGCTTGGAGGCTCGCTGTCGACCATGGCCGGAGGCGTTCTGCCGGCTGTAGGCCGAGTCAGCGACGAGCGCGTCACGGTGCCGTTCGATGCCTGCAAGTCGCAGGACAAGACCTCGCTACACGCACGTTTCCTGACTTTCGGGCAACCCGAAGGCCGGGAGTGCCGGCATACATTGATTATCTATGCCATGCTGAGCGACAACGCCAAGTGGTGTTACACCTACGACGTAACCGCACAAGTGCATGACGCGCCCGACCCGCATCATGTCGACATACTTCTTGACGGGCTGCCGTTGCCGAAACCGATACAGAACGGCAACGGCTTCCGGCCCGACATCGACGAGTGGCAGACAGTGAAGATAGACATAAGTCTTTAAACATGTAATGAAGAAATCAACCGACATAAATGACTTAACAGTAAAAATACAATGAAAACTTTTAAACCGACAATCGCCATGCTCGTTGCCATGACAGCGGCCATGACATCGTGTTCTTCGGAAGAGGAACTGGAAATCAACAACGGCAGTGAAATCGAATTCCGCGCCGCGGTAGGACACGGAACACGCGCGACCGAAACGACCATCGCCAATCTGGAAAAATTCTCGGTGACGGCTGTCAGCGCCGACGGAAGTACCTATTTCAGCGATGGCTACAGCCGTCAGGACGCTTCGTGGATACCCGCCACCCAGCACTATTGGCCCACCGACAACAGCGAACTTAAATTCCATGCCTACGCACCCGCTGCGACTTCGCTGACAGGAACCTTCACCATCAACGGAACGGAACAGAAGGTGACAGGCTTCAAACCGGCTGCCGACCTCAAGAACCAGCAGGACTTCATCGTGGCCTATGCTTCAGGCCGCAAATCGGCGCAGGGAGCCACCGGCGTGCAGCTCACGTTTAACCACGCGCTGTCGCAGATAGAGGTCAAGGCAAAGAACGCCGGGGCGGTATATGCCTATAAGGTTACGGGCGTAAGGATAGGCAGTGTCATATCGACGGCCGACTACACCATGCCCGCCGCAGCCGGCAACAAAGGTTCATGGGCACTCGGCATCGACAAGTCGGACTATATCGTGGAGTATGCCGCATCACCCATAACCCTGACCTCCGATGCACAGTCGCTCATGACCGCCGAGAGCGGCACCGCCATGCTCATACCGCAGCAGCTCACGGCATGGGACACGACCGACGACAAGAGCAACACCTCCAAGGGCTCGTTTCTCGCCGTCAAGATAAACATCGTGGCTACGGTCGACAACAACCAGATGTATCCCAAAGCCGCCGGCGAATATGGCTGGGCATGCATCCCCGTAAATACCAATTGGCAACCGGGTTATAAATACATCTACACTCTTGACTTCACAAACGGAGCCGGCAAATATCCGCCCGAAGACCCCGATGTGCCGGGCGAGGACATATTGACCGATCCTATACGCTTCACCGTGGATGTCGAGCCGTGGGTCAAAGATAACGGCGACCACAATATGAACATGTAATAACACACTTATAATGCGCATATCCAAAACTTTTCCGATGGCATTCCGGCAATGTGCGTTACTGCTCATTGCCGGGATCTTACTGTACTCCTGCGCCGATGACGACATTGTAAAAAGTGGTCTTTCATTGGAAACAATAGCGTTCAACGCCTCTATAAACGACAGGACGTCATCGCGTTCAATCGCCTGTGATACCGTCGTGAAAAGTGATATCACGGTGAAACGTATAGAAGGATGTGATAGCCTTTATCTGCACACCATAGTTTCCGACCGGGAAAACGGGTCGGAAATCTCACGAGCTGAACCAATAGATGATATATCGGATTACAGTTCTTTCGGGGTATTTGCGTATGTTTATAAGGGTTCATGGAATGAGGCAAAATCATCTTTGCAAAGTCCTTATATGGATAATGCAGAGGTAAAGGAGTCAGGAGATTACTGGAGTCCAACAGCTGAATACCGTTGGCCATTAGCTGAAAAAATATACGATTTTTTGCTTATGCTCCATATAATGCTTTAGGGATTAACCTACCTGAAAAAGATGTTGCCGAAACGCCTGTTATTAAATATAGTGTGCCTTCAGATGTTGTAAAACAAAAAGACATTCTTGCCTCTTGTACCGAAGAACTGAAAGGGGGAAGTAACCATGAACCGGCATCCTTGAAATTCAAGCATGTGCTTACAGCCATAAAATTTGTGTCCGGTGATGAGATGTTGCCCGGCAAAATAACCCGTATATCCATTAAAGGTATTTATTCCACAGGAAATTATACATTTGAAACGGACAAATGGGATTTGGGTGTAGAAAAGGGTGATTTTAATTATACTTTCACCAAAATCATGGATGGAACTCCCGATGTTGAGATAACTCCCGAAGATGCAACTTTTATGATGATACCCCAAGTCCTACCGGAAGGTGCTGAAATAGAAGTTGAGTTTGCCGATAGGTTAAGCAATGTAAAGCAGACATTATCAGTTTCAATAACCGGCTCGGAATGGCCAGCCGGTAAAATAATAGAGTATCGAATATCAACACAAAGTATAGTAATAACACCACATTTTGAAGTGGCTCCGCCGAATGATTTTTCATATACTGGAGGCACATCGACATATTATATCGATAGCCGTGTTGACATCTCAACTGCCGATGAAGAGCCGCTCAAGGATATACCTGTTAAATGGGTTGCACAATTCTCGATTGATGACGGTGTTACATGGACCGACACAAAACCTGAGTGGCTGACAACTTTTTCTACCAACGGTAATGGGAATAATGTACCAACTCCTGAAGAATTTGAAATTTCAGTTACAGCACAAAAAGGCATTATAAGTAATCTACACAATGAAAAATTAAGAGAAACTGCTGCTTTAACGTCTGTGTATGATCTTTCTACAAAAGGTGGCACAACTCCTATAAATACAGCTAATTGCTATATAGTAAATGCTCCGGGAAATTATACATTGCCACTGGTATATGGGAATGCGATTAAAAATGGAGAAAATAATATATCAGCCTACACCTCTCAATCTACCGGATCGAATACCAATGTACTTAAGACATTTGTTAATCATCTGGACGCCGCAATTACATCACCATATATCTATTCTAATGAAGGATGTTCACCTTCTGATGCGTATCTTGTATGGCAGGACGTGCCGGATCTGATACAAAACGTGAAACTTTCCGGGAATAGGCATAATATAAATTTCAAAGTATCATCAGAGAATATTATGCAAGGTAATGCCTTGATAGCAGTCCGTGACAATAATGGTACAATTATGTGGAGCTGGCATATATGGATAACAGACTATATATTAGGATTGGAGCTTGATAATATAACAAATTATCAAGGACAACAATTTTCATTATTACCTTATTCTATCGGATGGTGTGACTCCGAAGAAGTCAATTATAGTAGTCGTGAAGTAAAGGTTAAGTTTACACAAGAGGAAACAGGAAAGAACCAAGTTGTAACTATCAGGCCGACCTCGGATCAGCTCATTAATTGCAGCAATCAATCTTACTTTCAATGGGGGCGTAAAGACCCTATGCTGGGCGGCAATATAATTACCGGAACAAACAAAATGGTAAGCAAACAATGTTATACAGAATTTTCAGAGTATCAATATATACCAACGGCACAAAATTCTACAATTGGCAATGCAATACAAACCCCATACGCACAATACTGCACAGGAGCAAATTGGAGTAAGTCTAATTATCGTAATTTATGGAGCGCAGATAACAACCAAATAAGTGTGAATTCCAACATACCGGTAAAGACAATATATGACCCATCTCCGGTAGGCTTTTGTGTACCTCCATCACAGGCTTTTACCGGTTTTACCAAGAATGGAGGAACGACATCTAATACAGATTTAATGAATGTCAACGGTACATATAATTGGGGGTGGAATTTTTATTGTAGCCAGACCTCGGAAGAAAACTCTCCATCTACATATTTTGCGGCTTCAGGATACCGGGCTTTATCAGACGGAACCATAAAAGCCCTTGGCGTACGTGGGTATGCTTGGACTGCCGGGCCGGTAGACAAAGCATATTCTTGGTCGTTGTTTTATACTGATTCGGCCGTCTATCCAACATATAATGATTTTGAAAAATCATATTCATTCCCTGTGCGCCCATGTAAAGAGAACTAATCAAATAGAGATAAAATATACAACGATATAGCCATATCATTTAACCGAATACCGCGATGAACAAAATGCAGATTTCCTAAGCGAAAGTATGATTATAGGTCAAAAAAAGTCCGAGTTGAAATAGCTACCGCCTTCAAAGTTGTGTATTTGCGCATTGGCGGTATAGAACGTTGAAAAAGTCGGTACATAAAAGCACGAAGGCCCCCGAAAGTCAGCGCAAAACTTCCGGGGGCTTTCAAACCTCATTTAGATACAGTCTTATTGCAATTATTATAAGGTTAATCAAGATCGTTTACTCGGCCGGTTGCGACGGGGTAGTGTCTTTGGGTTTGTCGCCTTTCAGTTTAAATGATATTGGCAGGGTGTACCATACCGCTACCGGTTTACCGCCCATCTTTCCGGGAATGAAATCAGGCAGATTCTTCACAACCCGCACGGCTTCGGCGTCAAGTTCCGGGTCGACACCGCGAATGACGTCTGCTTCGCCGATGCTGCCGTCTTTATTGATTACGAAGCGTACTACGACAGTGCCTTGTATGTCATTCTTGACAGCTGCTTCAGGATACTTTATATTCTCCATAAGGTTCTGCATAAGGCCTGTCATGCCGCCGGGGAATTGCGGCATATCTTCGACTGCAGTAAATACTTTGCCGTCAGGCTCGGGTTCTCCCGTTACGGGGGCATTTTCCTTGGACTGCTTTCCGGGCTTGAACGCTACAGGCAGAGTATACCATACATTCACGGGCTTTCCGTCGATTTCGCCGGGTGTCATCTTGAGCAGCTTCACGACACGTACGGCTTCGGCGTCAAGCTCCGGCGATACGGAACGTACGACTTTGGTCTCGCCGATTGTTCCGTCGGTCTGTACTACAAATTGTACTACGACACGTCCGCCGGTTTTGTCGCCTTCCGGATACTTTAAGTTTTCCGAAAGAAACTTCATCATAGCCGCTTCTCCGCCGGGATACTGCGGCATCTTCTCCGAAGTTGTGAAGTTTTTGCCGGCATCGGGTTTTGTCGCGGCAGCCTTATTGCCGGCATCGGCGGTGTTGGCGGCAATAAGCAAGTTGTCGTTCGCAGAACCTTTGGTTGCCCGGATGCTCTCTATACTTTCAGACGTAGCAGGGTTCAGGTCGGCGGTCGGTGTGCCGTCAGCCTTAATTGCCGTACCGGACTTCGGCGTAGCCTCCGAAATTTGCCCATTTGCCTGAAATTGTGTAACTTTGGCTGACGATACTCTGTCAAGGGCATTGACAACTGACGGCGAGAGAGCCACAAACGCGCAGAGCGCGACTGCGGGCACGGCTGCTGCTGCGAGCCAGCGGCGCCCGGGGGAAGTTTTTTTACGTAACATCATTTTAATACGTTTAGATAAATTAGAGTGATCGAGGCTGTTGGCTATGGACGGGAATCTGGAGCCGACAGCCTTTTTTATTAGCAATATCTGATATTCACGGGCGTTTATGCCGCTGCTCAGTACGGCTTCATCGGCCTCGTATTCATGTATGGTCTGGAGCTCGTTGCGCATAAGCCATCCTACGGGATTGTACCACAGGAGTATGGCTACGACCTCGGCCAGTATCAGGTCTATCCAGTGGCGGCACTGCAAGTGCATCGTCTCGTGCAGCACTATATTGCGGCCGCTTGAGCTATAATCTTTTTGCGACAAGACGATGTATCTGCCCCAGCTGAACGGTGCTACGTTGTCGTTATCGTGAGAGCACAGTGTCCATCCTGACGGAAGTACGGTTTTGTCGCATTTCGCTATGAACCGCAGCATCTTGGTCCATATCATTATTTCCCTTATGATAAAGAATAGAAGCCCTGCGCCGTACAGAAGTATTATAAATGTAAGTACACGGGCCACGGGAGAGTTCTGCGAGGTATAATCGTCGGCAACTGTCATGGCCAGCGGACCGTCGACGCTTACCTGCAAAGTCACTTCCGGAGCGTTGAATGATATTGTTGAGACGAGGTGCAGCCATAAAGGCATGGACAGAGCCACTATGTAGCTGCACAATATCATGACGCGGTTAAATCTGAAAAAAGTGCATCTTGACAGGCACAACCTGATTATAAGATACATAGGTATGAGCGTGGCGCCCGTGAGCAGAGAGTATGACAGAAGCGATCCCATGGCGTTATTGCTGATTGCGGCCGGCTTCGCCTTTCTCAACCTCGTCGAGCAGACGGCGCAGTTCGTCGACCGATATGTTTTCGTCTTTAACGAGTGATGACACGACTCCGAGGTAGGAGTTTTTGAAGTATCGCGATATTATCGATTTCAGCGACTTCACCCCCATGTCGGCGGCGCTGACGGTAGCATAGTACTGGTAGGTTTTGCCGAATGGCTTGTGGCCTATGTAGCCTTTCTCTTCAAGACCGCGCACTATCGTAGACACCGTATTGAAGTGGGGGCGGGGATTGTCGTAAAACTCGAGAATCTCTTTTACGAACAGCGGGCCGTGCTGCCAGAAGAAATTCATGATTTCCTCTTCTTTTGCCGTTAATTCTTTCATATAGCACTTATTATCTGATACGGTACAAAAATAACTACATTTTATAGTTTAAACTAATATATTTAGTTAATAAACTATAAAATGTAGTTTAATTGTTGTGTACGTCAGTAACGCGGCCCCCTAATCGTATGATATATTGCGCAATGTGGATATTGAGGCCGAGGCCGACGGCTCGGTCAGCAGTGAGCGTAAGTCGTCATATTCTATGGCTGTGGCCGGTGCGAAGTCGGATGTGTTCATGTAGTCTATGACCGATTTTATGAACTGCTGTCCTTCGGGCTTGGCCTCAAGTTCTTTAATGTCGGCCATGAGGAGCATGAGCTTGCCTTTGCCTACCTTGAACTCCATCAGCAAGCCGAGACGATGGTTGCGCTCCACATTGTCGATAACCTGAACGGTCGGGCGGTAGTCGATGGAGTTGAGCCGGTCAAGTATAAGCGGATAACTGTTTTTCACCACCGTGTACCACTGCCAGTCGCTGTGCTCTTCGGTCGGGTATTGCGAAAGAGCCTTATGTGCGGGGTCGGTAAGTATGCCGAGGGTTCCGGGCGATACTTTTTTACCGGCATTCTCGCTTATGGTCTTGAACATGCGGTAGTTCCAGTAGTCGGTCTGGAAAAGTCCTCCTACGGTTACGCTGTCGACAAGCTCACGGCTTGGCGCGAGCAGTACTTTGCCGCCGTTGTTCAGGCACTCGGCCATGGCATCGTCGGGAGTTGTGGCAAGCATGACGTCGCCCCGCTCGTAACTGCGGTCTTCAGGATATATCCACAGGGGATAGCTGTTTGTAATCCGGTGGTCGGGTATGGAAATCTGCAGCTCGACCTTGCGTGCGCGGTCTGTCACAGGCAGTTGTACCGTGATTGAGTCCACATCAATATAGCCCTGACCGTCGGGCAGCGACGACTGTCCCTGCGCTATTGTCTTCTTACTACCGTCTACAAGGCGCCAGTTGAGCCGTGCCCCTTCAAGAGTGTGCCCGCTGTAATTGGCTACGGCAAGCCGTGCCGCGAAGTTGTCGCCTTCGACCAAGCAGTAGGAGGGAAACTCGGCAAGCGCCACTATCTCGTCGCACGAGCGGCGCCATTGTTCGGGCGTGATAAGGCCCTTGCTGTCCATAAACGCGTCGAGTATGCCTACGAGGGCTGTGCCTTGTCCGGGATAGTCTTTTATGTCAAGCAGCTGGAAGCCGCCCATCGAGGGGGTGCGCAGATTCATCTCCATATCGGCGAGATAGAGCCGGGCGGCCCATTGTCCGGAAGCGTTGAAAAAGTCGCGGGCCTGCGAGGCCATGCCGGCATCTTCAAGACGCTTTTTAAACACTGCGAAATTTCGCGGTTCAAGTACACCGGTATATTTTTTCATTTCGGAGTAGTCGGGATATATCTGAAACTGACCGGTCTCGTGTCCTATGACAGGCACGGGCGAGCGAAGCACGGCTCCTTCAAAATTTCGCTCCGTACCGGGGTAGGTATTGTTGAGATAGCCGCCTTCATCGGCGTCGGCAAACGAGAACGATGCACGCGCATGGGCTGAATAGTCGTCACCGCCTCCTACACGGCATGTCACGAAAAAGTCCTGTCCGGGCAGATTGCCTTGCCAGCCGAGATATGCGTTGGTGCCGTAAGTATACAGATGCTGACGGTCCATCTCGCGGAAGCGGTTGACGAAGCGTTGCATGACAGGCACCTCTCCCCACAGCTCGTTGCCGAGCGCGAAGAGTACAAACGACGGGTGAGCGCTGTATTGACGCTGTATAGCCTCACCGTCGGCAAGCAGAAAGTCCATCAGCTCTTTCTCCTCGTCGTTGAAACCGCCCCATACGGGGAGTTCAGGCTGTAGATATATGCCTTCGATATCGGCGGCCTCGAAGCATGCTTCGGGCGGACACCAAGAGTGAAAGCGTACATGGTTAAGGCCGTACTCCTTTATCGTCCTGAAATATTGACGCCACGACTCCACATCCATAGGCGCGTAGCCGGTAAGAGGAAATACGCATCCGTCATGGGTGCCGCGCAGAAATGTAAGTGTGTCATTGACGTAAAAATGGCGGTCGCCGGTGCGGAAATCGCGCAGCCCCACTTTGACCGAGCGGCTGTCATGGCCCGGAATTGAAGCCGACACAAGGTGTCGTACCGGACTCCATTCGCTCCACAGCCGCGCCGTGTCGCCCATTTGTATGGAGGTGCTGTAGACGGCTTTGTCTTTTGACAGCTTCAACACTTTTCGGTGATTTCCCGCGGTCAGTACGAGTGTCTGTTTGCCTTTTACGAGCGAAGGGTCAGATATTCGTGCGGTTATATTGACTGTGCGCGACTTTGCATCGGGCACGGTCTTGAGCGAAACTATGTTGAGCGGCGATGTAGCCTCAAGGTTGATGCGGCCCAGTATGCCGTTCCAATTGGTCTGGGTCGACTCCGTGCATGCATGTGAGTTTGATTTTATCTGTGACGGTATGCTGTCGCCGTTGTCAACCATGACCGTAATTGTATGACGGCCCGGGGCAAGAGCTTTCGACAGGTCATACCGGTGGGCTGTCGAAAGATAGCTGCATGAGCCTATACATTTGCCGTCGACCCATACTGTGGACGGACGTGTGCGCTCAAGAGTAAGGGCTATCGACTTGTTGCGCCAAGATTTCGGTATGTTTACAGTCTTGGAGTAATAGGCGGGTCCGGAATAAGTGAATTTACGCGACAGCTGTGTCGTCTCATCGTAATTGTCATTGACTGTGCCTTTGCGGTTGGTGTCCATCGTGCCCGGCAGAAATACGGAGTCGGTTGTAGCGCTTCGGGTCAATCCGAAACTCCATTTTCCTGAAAGGTCCATGGTATCTCTTTGTGCGGCTGCGTATGATAACGAGCCTGCAATTGCGGCTAAGGCAATCAGATGTTTTAATTTATGCATTTAATATGATCGGTATTTGATTGTTCAGTACAAAGTTACTAATTGACACCGTATATAGGTGACGGATGATGTTAATAAACGGGTAGCAATATGTTATTTGAACGTTGTATAATGTTGAGATAAAACAAATATAATGCTTTTGCGGTATAAAAACAGCTCCCGCGCTGTATACACGGGAGCTGCCTGATAAATCGGTTGACAGGTATGTAGGTTATTTTGCCACTTCGTCGAGCAGAGCTTTCTTGAACGCGGAGTGGTCGCGCAGGTCGGGACGTCCCGCAGCTTTGCCGGCGCGGTCCACAAGTATGTAGTAGGGGATGCCGTCGACGTCAAACCGCTCGCGGAGCTTGGTTATCTGCTCCTCGTTCAGGCGGTAGTGGATGCCTCGTATCTCTTTTATCATCGATATATATTTGGGCATGGGCGATGATTCGTCAGCTATGTATATCCACACTATGTCGTCAGATGACAGCTCGCCGTTTTTGGCCGGTTCGTTATGTGCGATAGCCGCGCGGCACGGGCCGCACCAAGTGTTCCACAGGTCGACCATTACGACTTTGCCTTTGTGCGGAGCTATTATGGCATCGAGAATTTTGGCCGGTGCCACCTCGGGAGTCGGAGTTATCATTGACAGGTCGAGTGACTCTAATATGGCCTTGCGTGCCTTGTTGTGGGCCACGGCTTCGTCGGCCATTGCCGGATGTGTCTTGCGCAGTTCGGTAAGCATGTCGTCGGTAAGCTCGGCTTTGTCGGCAAATGCATAAGCATTGTTGTAGTGGTACAAAGCTTCGGTTATGCCCGGATCAATACCTGCGTTTTTCCATATGCCGCGGGTGTAGCCTAAGTCGGCAGCATTTTCGGCCATGACGAGCTTCGGGTTGTCTAAGTCGAGGCATTCCGCTATGCGGCGTATGTTTTCAGGCGATAGACTTATGTTGATTGAGTCGGCGGGTATCTTGTCGCCCCAGTTGTCATACTTATTATAATAATTCCGCTCCAGTATGTTACGGAAGTCTGCTGTCGCATAAATCAGCTGTGCCTGCAGATTGAGTGTCCCGTATTCTTTGGCCATTTCTCCGCAGTCGCCGGCGTCAACTGAATCTTTCAGGGCTTTGTATTGGTCTATTATATAATCGGTGTACTGCTCACCGTTCATCCTGTAGTCGGCAAATTCGCCTGAATAAAGCTGCATGGCATATCGATTTCTGCCGGTAAGCATGTCTATGTTGCCGCATGTACCGGTCGAGTAGTAAGGCAGATAGCTGCCGGCAAACGGATCTTCGCTACCGTCACGTACACTCATGTTGATTTTTCCCGACGTGTGCGTGTCGCTGTAGAGGTCTACCGTTTCGCCGGGCATGAGTATGGCGCTGCCTGTGATGGTGGGCTCTTGCGACGGATTGAAGAGAAATATGCGCGCAGGAGCCGAAAGCGCTATCCTGATGCGGGCGTTGCCGAGCGAGTCGACGGGTAGCGGAGTGTCGCTGCCGGTCTGGCCGTGTACGGTGTTGATGGCATAGCCTATCTTTTCAATCATGCCGGGGCGGTAGCCGACCAGATGTATGTTTACGGTAGTGGTGTCAAATGCGAATACCGGCTCAGGCAGAGGGCCGTCGGCCATAGGTTTGCGCGCATCGGCCGGAATGTCCGACAGGTTTATGTCGTGGCCCGATTTTCCGGTAAGGTCTATGCCCCAGAGCTGCCATCCGTCATCGGTGCCTTCCGAGAAGTCTATCGATTCTACATCCGACGGTATGGGCGGGAAAGTCAGTGTAAAGTGTATCACGCCCGAGTCAGGCATCCACACTTCTTTGTCAAGTGGCATGTCATCCGTACCGGTCAGCACATAGTTCTTGCCGTCAGCCTTGATGAAGCTGCTGCTTGCTATGCGCACCCAGTAGTTGGGTCGGAAATGTATTACTCCGTACAGCACTGTTGCCGAGTCGCTCAGCTCGATTTTTTCAAAACTGAGGCTTTTGGTGTTTGCCGCGGTTATAAACGGACGTTCGACAGTACCTCGGTTATTGGTACAGGCGGTGGCAATCAGCAGTAGCACGGCTATTGCCATCCCGACAGTCTTGGACAATAAGTTACACATGGGGATTGTTATTTATCGGTAATAATGATGGTTACTTAACAGATTGTTATAATAACCGCAAAAATAACAAATATATTATGAAGCAGATAATTTTTCTGCGAAATTTGCGCAAAAGAGAGCCTGCTGCGGATGCCTTGTACGTATTACACTGTGCAAGGCATCCGCAGCATTACGCAGTCTACGGTATGACGATTATTATATTGTGGTATTGCCGTATTTTTCGTTGAGGTATTCTTTCAGCTTGGGTGAGCTCTTGCCGTGGTATATGCGGTTTTTGTCGAACACTGTCCAGCTGTCGCCGTCAGGGAAGTCTATTTTTTCGAAGCTTTCAGGGTCGGCATCCTGAATTATAGAGTCTTGGAAAAATACATGGCGGTTGTCCTTGCCGTAATTGAAGTCGCCTGTAAGGGCCTCTTTCTTCCCGGAATAGAACGATGATACAGTCACCGGCTTAAATGTACTTGCATCGGCTTCGGAAATCAAAGTCTTGTTCCACCATACATGATTTTTGTCCTTGTACCAGTTGTCGGCGATATGCCTGAACGTAGATGCGTCGGCTTCGGGCAGTATTATGAAATCGGCGTCGTATACATGCACGCCGTCAGTATACATGAGGCGGCCGACCTTCTTTAGCTTCGAGTAATCCTTCAGCTGTGTCGGCTTCGCTTCCGTATACACACGATGTTTGTCTTGACCTATGTAGAAGTCTACTTCGCGGAATGTAGCCGGGTCGGCTCCGGCCACAATATCGCCCATAAAATATACTTTGTTTTTGTCAGCCGCATAACATCCCGATTGCTGAGGTATGTCGGCTTCAACGGGATGAAACGTCTTATAGTCGATATACGGTATGACATTTCCTGACAAAAAGTACCCGTTTGATTTGTCTTTGGCCCAGCGGGTCTGCCAGTCGTCATTGTCGCCCAATAGCTCAAATGTGGGTTTGTCGCTGACATTCAGCGCCGTGCCTTTCCAATAATAATCATTTTTGTCCTCGGCCAGATAGCGCGTATGGACTTTGAATGTCGCGGGGTCGCCGCCTTTCACCAATTCGCCGGAAAGATACACGTGAGAGTTGTCGGCCGCATACATTTTACCCAGTACACGAAATGCCTTGCTGTTTGTGCCGGAGATAATGTCGCCGTGAAAAAACACATGCAGTCGGTCACGTCCATAGCCGTCGGTCAACTCTTCGAATGTCTTTGGATCGGCATCGACTTGCCGGTAGCTATGACCGCTTCCTTCATTCCATGTATGCCATCTTACTTCCGCCCCGTAGTTTTCATATTCGTTGGTACACGAACCGAAAACAAGCGATATAATGATTACTGACTTGACAATTAGACACTTTGATAATGACGGTTTACTCATTTTGTTTAAACTTAAGGATAATACACTTTTTATGCACTTACAAATATACGATAAATTTTATTAAAATAAGCATGGCGGGTATATAAACCGTCAGGCGGCCATCCGCTTTGTCATAATTATTATGTGTGGCTTTCATGTGCATTGAGCGGTTTGTGTGGAAAAGTTTTTCGGTATGTCAACTTTTATAGCTAACTTTGCTCTGTTAAAGTAACTGATACAGCTATGTTGGAAAAGATAAATGCTCTGAAAGCTGCCGTTGAGCAACTTACGGCCGCAAATGCAGCCGAAGTGGAGGCTTTAAGAATAAAATACCTCAGCAAGAAAGGCGAGATATCGGAACTCATGAACGATTTCCGCTCATTGTCGCCGGAGGATAAGCGTATTTACGGCGCTCCGTTAAATGAATTAAAGGCATTTGCCACCGATAAGATAAATTCATTGCGCGAAGCTCTTGACGAACAGGAAGCCGAGGGAGGCAAACTGGACTTCAGCCGTACGGCTTCGCCCATACCTCTCGGAACACGCCATCCGTTGTCGATAGTACGCAATGAGATAGTATCGATATTCTCGCGTCTCGGCTTTACTGTAGCCGAAGGCCCGGAAATAGAGGATGACTGGCACGTGTTCTCGTCACTGAACTTTGCCGCCGACCATCCTGCCCGCGACATGCAGGACACCTTCTTTATCCAACGCAATCCCGATGTGCTTCTGCGTACCCATACGTCGAGCGTGCAGTCGCGTGTCATGGAGAAGACGCAGCCGCCTATCCGCATAATCTGTCCCGGACGTGTGTATCGCAACGAGGCTATTTCGGCCCGCGCCCACTGCTTCTTCCATCAGGTCGAGGCTCTGTATGTCGACGAGCATGTATCGTTTGCCGACCTGAAACAGACATTGCTTTACTTCGCTCAGGAGATGTTCGGTCCCGAGACCAAGATACGTCTGCGCCCGAGCTACTTCCCGTTCACGGAACCGTCGGCCGAGATGGATATATCCTGCAATCTTTGCGGCGGAAAGGGTTGCTCGTTCTGCAAGCATACCGGCTGGGTCGAGATACTCGGCTGCGGCATGGTCGACCCCAATGTGCTCGATGCCTGCGGCATAGACTCAAAGAAGTACTCCGGATTTGCTCTCGGCATGGGCGTAGAGCGTATAACCAACCTTAAATATCAGGTGAAGGACCTGCGTATGTTCTCGGAAAACGACACGCGTTTTCTTGAAGAGTTTACCGCAGCACATTGATTATGACAGTAAAAGAGCGATATCGTCGTGCCATAGAGTGGTTTAAGGTCGCTATACCCGAGGCTGAGACGGAGCTGCACTACGGCTCGCCGTTTCAGTTGCTCGTAGCGGTTATTCTCTCGGCCCAATGTACCGATAAACGGGTCAATATCGTGACTCCGCCTCTTTTTGATGCTTATCCTACTGCCGAGGCCATGTCGAGGGCATCGCTCGACGATATATATGCTTTTATAAAATCGGTAAGTTACCCTAACAATAAGGCCAAGTCGCTTCTCGGAGCGGCCAAGATGCTTGTGGAGGAGTATGGCGGCGAGGTGCCGTCTGACATCGATAATCTTATGCGGCTGCCCGGAGTAGGGCGCAAGACGGCCAATGTCATGCTTTCCGTCGTATGGAATAAGGCGGCTATGGCTGTTGACACCCATGTATTCAGGGTCAGCGAGCGCATAGGACTTACCACAGGCAGCAAGACGCCGCTTCAGACTGAAAAGGAGCTGTGCAGCCATATTCCGGAAGAGCTTATACCCCGCGCCCATCATTGGCTTATACTGCATGGCCGTTATGTATGCAAGGCGCGTCGTCCCGATTGCCTGAACTGCGGTCTTACCCAAGTGTGTCGCTATTATCTTCAGGAGAGTAAAAAGAGCTGACGGTTATGAATGTTGAGCTGACATTTCTGTTTATAATCGAGGTCATAGGTACCATAGCTTTTGCGATAAGCGGCATACGTATGGCCGCAGCCAAACATTTCGACTGGTTCGGAGCCTATACGGTAGGCCTTGTTACCGCTATCGGTGGCGGTACTCTGCGTGACATACTTCTCGACATACCGGTGTTCTGGATGCAGACATGGTGGTATCTTGCCGTTACCGGACTTTCGCTCTTTGTCGTGATAGCTTTCAAGAGAATTCTGGTAAAGACCCAGATACTGTTTATATTTGATACTATCGGGCTGGGGCTTTTTGTGGTCATAGGCATACAAAAGACCATAGCGGCCGACTATCCGTTCTGGGTAGCGGTCATAATGGGAGTCATAACCGGAGCTCTCGGGGGTGTCATACGCGATATACTTGTGAACAACGAGCCGCTGCTGTTTCAGAAAGACATCTATGCCACGGCATGTTTTGCCGGCGGCCTTGTATATTGGATAATGTCATTGGCCGGGGCCTCTCAGCTTGCGCAGGGCCTTGCATGTGCCGCAGTAGTCATAATCATACGCATATTGGCTGTGCGGTTCAGCTGGTCGCTGCCTGTACTTAACCAGACCGAATAACCATAAAAACATAAGATTATGACACAACCCATCAATTCGCGCGAGTCGGTCATGCAGTTTATGAAATATGCATGCGTGGGTGTGCTGAACACCCTTGTCACACTATGTGTGATATATGTATGCAAGTCACTGCTCGGTGTCAATCCGTTGGTGTCAAATGCCATAGGTTATGTATGTGGTGTGATAAATTCTTTTTTGTGGAATAAGAATTGGGTATTCAAGACCTCGGGCCACTATTGTCGCGAGGCGGTGAGGTTTCTTGTCGGATTCTTTGTATGCTACGGATTGCAGCTGCTGGTTGTGTGGTTGTTAAGCTATCGCACACCGCTTAAGAATTTCCAGTTTGATATAGCCGCATTCACATTGTCGGGCTACGGTGTTGCCACCCTTATCGGCAATGTCGTATACACGGTAGTCAACTATATATACAATAAGATCATAACCTTCAGAGGCTGAATTGCCGCCGACTTTTACATTAGTTAACATACCTACTTGACATTTACCCGATAATAGCTTAAATCGGGGTATAATAACGTATAAATACACCGCTCATCTATTAGATTTGTGAATGAGGCGCAGGCTGCATAATTTTGCTGCATATCAAAACATTATGTGATGAAGCGGATAAATGTAAAATTTGCGGCGGTGCTTGTTGGAACCCTGACGGGGTGTGCGATGCTTCAGGCACAGGAAGTATGGTCTTTTGACCGGTGTGTCGAGTGGGCGCGGGCACACAACATATCACTTCAGCAGTCGCGGCTTGGCGAAGATATGTCGGCTGCTGAGCTTGAGGCGGCTGAAGCCCGTTGGCAGCCCTCGCTTGATTTTGCCACTACCCACGGTTATACCAATACTCCATGGGGTAACAACAAAAACAGCTATACCGGTAATTACGGATTAAATGCGGCATGGACCGTATGGGACGGCGGAGTCCGTGAAAACAATATAAAACGCGGAAAGATACAGACGAGGATTGACCGCCTGTCGACCGACAATCTGCTCCGCACTATAGAAACCGACCTTCTTGCGGCTTATATGAATATATTGTACGCGCGCGAGAGCATAGCTATCTATGAGGAGGCCGTGAAACTTAGCGAATTGCAGGCCGACCGTGCCCGTCAGCTTATGGAAGCCGGCCGATTGTCGAAGGTGGATTATGCACAGCTTCAGTCGCAGTATGAGCAGGACAGGTATTCGCTTGTAAATGCACAAGGCACCTATGACAGTCGTGTCATGGAGTTGAAAAAACTTCTTGAAATGGGTATTGACGAGAATATAGAGCTGCAGGCGGTGGAATGGGATACGGACGACGTCGTCGATGCATTGCCCGACATTGCTGAAAGCTATCGTCTTGCCGTTGTCACCGATGTCAGGCTTAAAGCTTTGGAACTGGCGGAGGACAACGCGTCGCTCGATGTAGCCATTGCCAAGGCCGGACGTATGCCTGACATATCGCTGACAGCGGGAGTCGGCAGTGGATATTTTGCTCCCGGAGCCGGCTTCGGCACTCAGATGAAGCAGTCGTTCAGCGAGTCTGTCGGACTTACCTTCTCGATACCTATACTTGACAATAAAAAGACAAAGACAGCAGTGGCCAAGGCCAATGCGCAACGGCTCAACGCACAATTAGACATTCAGGCGCGGTATAACGAACTGTCGCGTTCGGTGGAGACATGGTATATCGACACACGTGCCGCACAGTCGCGTTACATAGCCGGTCTTGAACAGGAAAGGGCGGCGGCTGTCAGCGACGAGCTTGTCAACGAACAGTTCCGGCTGGGACTGGTCAACACGGTTGAGCTGCTGACTTCACATAATGCCCTTCTTGAGGCCCGTCATGCACTGTTGCAGGCCAAATATATGGCTATGCTCGGCCATAAAATGATAGGTTTCTACCGTACCGCTGAAATCAATATGCCGTAATTAAATATTCATCATCATGAAATTAAAATATATCATTGTTGCTACAGGTGTGTGCATGTTATCGTACGCCTGTTCTAAAAAGGCTGAAATATCGCTGGAGACGTGCCGTGTGGAGACCGGAAACATTAGCGAGACCGTCACCGCTACCGGCACTGTCGAGTCGGTGACGCAAGTCGATGTAGGTACACAGGTGACCGGTATCATCGACAAACTTTATGCCGACTACAATTCGGTTGTCACCAAAGGCCAGTTGATTGCGGAGATTGAAAAAACTCTTCTTGAAAGCGATCTTAAGAGTGCTGATGCCAATATGGAGTCAGCCCGGTTGTCGTATGAGTATAACAAAACCAATTACGAGCGCGACAGAGTACTTCATGACAAGCAGCTTATAAGCGACTATGAATATCAGACATCGTTGAAGGAGTATGAGGTGTCGCGCACTGCATATGACAAGGCTCGTGCCGACAGAGTGCGTGCCGCTAAAAATCTTAACTATGCCGAGATATATTCTCCTATTGACGGAGTGGTCATATCACGCGAAGTGGAGGTAGGGCAGACTGTAGTGTCCAATATGAACGTAGCCAATCTGTACACTATCGCCGACCTTGACAACATGCAGGTCGTGGGAAATGTGGATGAAGCCGATATAGGACGGGTAAAAGTCGGGCAGAAGGTCGTGTTTACGGTCGACGCTTATCCTGATGACCGTTTTGAAGGGAAAGTGACGCAAGTACGCCTTAATCCTACCACGGAGAGTAACGTGGTTACTTATGAGGTGATTGTGGGCGCACCTAATCCTGAGCATAAACTTATACCCGGGCTGACAGCCAACCTCACCGTGTATGTCACGCAGGAGACGGATGTGCTTGTCGTGCCGAATCAAGCGTTTAAATTTGCTCCGCGCGAGTACCCCGATGCAAAGAATCTGCCTGCCGTACCGAAAGGGAAGTCTCCCGGTGCTCTCAAGCCTGATGAAAAGGTGGTATATAAGGTTGTCGGAAATGAATTGGATATGGCGGTTGTGACTGTCGGCGCCACAGACGGAGTCAATACGGCTATAGTAGGCGGACTTGACGAGAACGAGGTCGTGGCGCTTGATTATAATGTGCGCGGAGGCGTCATGCCCGGAGGACCTGACGGAGAGCGCAGTCCGTTTGCGCCCCAGCCACCTGCCCGTAAGAAAAAATAACAGGCGGTAACGATGGATATGAAAGAGAACGACGCTATAATAAAAGTCGACAGACTGTGCCGCAATTTTCAGGTAGGCGGGGAGACCGTTCACGCACTTCGCGATGTGTCGTTTACCATACGTGAAGGCGAGTTTGTCACTATAATGGGAACTTCCGGATCGGGCAAGTCCACGCTCCTGAATCTGCTCGGCTGTCTTGATACTCCTACACGGGGTGAGTATATACTTGACGGTGTACCGGTGCAGGCCATGAGCAAGAACGAGCGTGCCGTGACACGAAACCGCAAGATCGGTTTTGTATTTCAGAACTATAATCTTCTTCCCAAAACCACGGCGATAGAAAATGTAGAATTGCCGTTGCTTTATAACTCCGGGGTGTCGGCGCAGGAGCGCAGACAAAAGGCAATAGCGGCGCTTGAAGCAGTCGGTCTTCATGACCGGCTGTACCATAAGAGCAATCAGATGTCAGGCGGTCAGCAGCAGCGTGTGGCCATAGCACGCGCGCTTGTCAATGACCCGGTCATAATACTTGCCGATGAAGCTACCGGCAATCTTGACACACGCACATCGTTCAGTATACTTGTCTTGTTTCAGGAACTGCATGCTCGCGGACGTACTATAATTTTCGTGACACATAATCCTGACTTGGCCGCTTATTCGTCGCGCAACATAGTGCTTCGCGACGGAAGGGTCATATCCGATACGGATAATCCGTCGCCGGCCTCGGCCCGCGAGGTATATGAATCTTTGCCAACCGATAACGATTGAACCAATGAAGATTGTCAACTTAATGAAGATAGCGTTGAAGGCTCTTAATAACAATAAGTTAAGATGCTTTCTCACGATGCTGGGCATTATCATAGGTGTGGCGTCGGTCATAACCATGCTTGCCATAGGGCAGGGCTCGAAAAACAGTATCAAGGCGCAGATATCGGAGATGGGCTCCAATATGATAATGATACATCCGGGCAATATGCAACGTGGAGGCGTGAGGCAAAGCGCCGATGATATGCAGACACTTGAAGTAGCCGATTATGAGGCCATACGTGAAAAAGCATCGTACATATCGGCTGTATCGCCCTCGGTGAACTCCGGCGGACAATCCATAAACGGCAACAATAACTATCCATCTACCATTTACGGCATAACGCCCGACTATCTTGACATACGTAAAGTCAAAGTCAAAGAGGGCAATATATTTACTGACCATGATATAAAGGCGGCGGCCAAAGTGTGTCTGCTCGGGCAGACTGTCGTGGAAAACCTCTTTCCCGGCGGTGAGAATCCGGTAGGGCGTGTGGTGCGCTTCAACAAGATACCTTTCACGGTCATAGGTGTGCTTGAGGAGAAAGGCACCAACTCCATGGGCATGGATCAGGACGACGTAGTGCTCGCTCCTTACACTACGGTGATGAAGCGTGTGCTTGCCATTGATTATATACAAGGCCTTTTTGCAAGCGCTATTGATGAAGACATGACCGATGAGGCTATCGAGGAGGTGACCGCTATACTGCGTGAGCGTCATCGCCTTAAAGAGAATGCCGACGATGACTTCGAGATACGCTCGCAACAGGAGTTGAGCGAGATGATGAACTCGACAAGCGACATGATGACAGTGTTGCTGGCGTGTATAGCCGGCATATCGCTGCTCGTAGGCGGCATAGGTATAATGAACATCATGTATGTGTCTGTCACTGAACGCACGCGGGAAATAGGTCTGCGTATGTCAATCGGAGCTCGCGGTATAGACATACTTTCGCAATTTCTCATCGAGGCCGTTATCATAAGCGTGACAGGAGGCATAATCGGTGTCATTATCGGGGCACTTTCGGCATGGCTTGTAAATTTAATAGCCCATTGGCCGGTGTATATCCGGTTATATTCCGTAATTTTGTCTTTTGCGGTATGTACGCTTACAGGTGTGTTTTTCGGATGGTATCCGGCAAAGAAAGCGGCCGATCTCGATCCTATAGAAGCAATACGATATGAATGACCGACATATATTACAGCCATCGCCGGTGGCACAGAAGTGGATGAAAGTTTTCACCCACCTTCTGTGTCTCGGCATAATATTCATACTTCCCGAGGTTATAGTAAGCAAGAGTATTCCCGACGGCATGGTGCATTGGCGCGGGTATGTAAAGTCGGTTATATTTGTAGGCGTGTTTTATCTGAACTACTATTATGTCATAGACCGCTGTCTCGGCAAGCCACGGTGGGCCTTGAGGCTTATCGGGTGGAATATGGTGGTGATACTGATAAACATGACGTTGGTATACATATTGTTTTTTCATGCTTCGGCGGACGTGCCGTTGAATGTCAGACAGACGCCTCATGATGTCATGATGCACAGACTCAGTTTCATAGTACGCGACGGGGTAATGGTACTGCTTACCGCCGCGCTGAGTGTGGCAATGAAACTCAGCGACTATTGGATGAGCCTTAATAACCGCAGCAAGGAATTGACCGCCATGCAGCAGCGTGAAGAGCTTGAAAGCCTGAAGAAGCAACTTAACCCGCACTTTTTGTTTAATACGCTCAATACGATCTATGCGCTGATTTCTATCGACCCGGAAAAGGCGTGCGCGGCCATACATGAGTTAAGCCGTCTGCTTCGCTATGTCCTTTATGAGAATACGCCGACTGTAAGGCTTAAGGATGAGATAGAATTTGTCGATAACTATATAAAGCTGATGAGGCTTAGGCTTGGCGACAGCATGGCTGTACATGTCACGCTCGACGCCGGCGACTGCGGCGAGAGCCGCATAGCTCCGCTGTTGTTCATATCACCGGTGGAAAATGCATTCAAGTACGGCAACACCGGTAGGCCGGGCGATGACATATCGGTATCTATCACATGTCGTGACGGGCTTGTGGATTGTGTCATAGTAAATCGTTTTCTGCCTGTAGACGGTGACAGCCATTGCGGTATAGGCATCGTTAATCTGCGCCGGCGCCTTGAACTCATATATGGTGACAACTCCGAGATGAGTACCGATACAGACGGCGATGTATATACATTTAAATTGAAAATAAAGTTGTGACATATGATAACATTAAGATGCTGTGTCGTAGATGATGAGCCTATAGCGCGTGAACTGATTGCCGGATATATCGAAAAGACACCCTTCATGGAACTTGTCGGTAAGTTCGGCTCGGCACAGGAGGCCGTGAAAACCATCATGGAGGGGCACGTGGATGTCATCTATCTTGACATACATATGCCGCAGCTCAACGGCATGGAGTTCGCCCGTATTGTACCCGATACCTGCCGTATAGTATTCATAACCGCATATGAACGTTATGCTCTCGAAGGCTTTAAAGTCGATGCGCTTGACTATCTGATGAAGCCTGTGAGCTACGGAGAGTTTGTCGAGTCGGCCAATAAGGCTCTGAAGTGGGCCGACTTGCGCCGTCGTGCTGATGAAAACGACAACCGCCGCAAATATATGATAGTGAAGAGCGAGTATAAGCTTGTGCAGATACCCGTGGAAAGTATCATATATGTAGAGGGTCTGAAAGATTATATAAAGATATATCTTGATAATGAGGCTTCGCCCGTTATGACACTGATGAATATGAAGACCGTGGAGAGCTATCTTCCTGCCACCGATTTTATGCGTGTCCACAGGTCATATATTGTAAATATCAAGAAGATAAAAGTCATTGAACGAAACCATATAATTATCGGCGGGCGGAGTATACCGGTAAGCGAGAGTTATCGAAAAGCGTTCGGGGAGTATATAGAAGCTTATATGCTTAATATGTGATTCGTTGAAAATATTAGCTAATTTTGCAGTATGAAAAATGAATCTACATTTCAAGTACTGCGTGTCAGCCCCGGGAAGAGCATATTCCTGTTTATCTGCTGGTGGATATTGTCCACGGTTTTTGCTTCGGTCATAATCGGTTATATAGGCACCGGGACTGTCGCGAGGATGAGGTGGGCCACTCTGGTTCAGGATATATTTATGTTCATAATGCCTGTCGTACTGACAATGCTTATCGTTGCGCGACAACCAATGACATTCACCGGACTGGGCAACCGTGTGACATCGCGTCAGGTGTTATGGGTCATATTGATTTCCATATTGGCCATACCGGCCATGAACTGTCTTGTGGCATGGAATGAGAATATACATTTTCCGCAGTCCATGGCGGGACTGGAAGGCATTTTGAGAGGTAGCGAAGAGCGGGCGAGGGGATTTGTCGATATGCTTATGGGCGGAGATACCGTGACCGATCTTCTGCTTGGCATACTTATCATGGGGTGTCTTACCGGACTTGCCGAGGAGCTGTTTTTCCGCGGCGGCATGCAGCCGTTGTTATGTAAATTCATGCACGACAACCATCACGCCGCAATATGGGCTACAGCTGTCATATTCAGTGCCGTCCATTTACAGTTTTTCGGATTTTTCCCTCGGGTGCTTATGGGGGCGTTTTTCGGTTATCTTTTTTATTGGAGCGGTTCGTTGAGGCTGTCGGTGTTTGCCCATGCGCTTAACAACAGCCTTGTCGTACTCAATTTCTGGTTAATGAACAAAGGCATCGCCGGCGGTGATATAAATACTTTAGGCAGTCAAGGCGGCCCGGTGCATATAGCTCTTGCCGTGGCGAGTGCGGTCGTCACAGGAGCGGCGTTATATTACTTCGCATCAAAAATCAGTCAAACTTCTTGCGGTGGAAAATAAAGCCGCGTCCGAGATACTTCTCACGCACCGTGGGATTTTCAGCCAATTCTTCGGAAGTTCCCTGAAATAATATCTTGCCCTCAAAGAGCAGGTAGGCTCTGTCGGTAATCGACAGGGTCTCAGGTGCGTTATGGTCGGTAATAAGTATGCCTATGTTTTTTTCTTTCAGTTTGTAGACGATATACTGTATATCTTCCACGGCTATAGGGTCGACTCCGGCAAACGGCTCGTCGAGCATTATGAATTTAGGATTGATGGCAAGACAACGCGCTATCTCCGTACGTCGACGTTCGCCACCCGACAGCTGGTCGCCAAGATTTTTGCGCACTTTCTGAAGACGAAACTCTGAAATCAGGCTTTCAAGTTTCTCTCGCTGGTATTCACGAGAGGTATTGGTCATCTCCAGCACGGCCTTGATATTGTTTTCCACACTCAGCTTGCGGAATACCGACGGCTCCTGAGCAAGATAACCGATACCGTTCTGTGCGCGCTTGTATACCGGATATTTTGTTATATTGAGGTCGTTGATGAATATTTCGCCTTCATTGGGAGTGATAAGTCCCACGGTCATGTAGAACGTGGTTGTCTTTCCGGCGCCGTTAGGACCGAGCAAACCTACGATTTCACCTTGCTTTACGTTGATGGACACGTGGTTGGCCACAGTGCGCTTGCCGTATTTCTTGACAAGATTCTCCGTGCGCAGCACCATGCAGCCGTCCTGATACTGAGGGTCGGAGTCTGAAGCGGCATCGTCCTTTACATCGGTCGGTTCGGGAGGCAGTTGCTCGGCTTTGTCCTCTTCGGTTATGCGCAGTTTAGGCATGTCTTCGTCTTCAAATTCCTTATTATCCATTTTTATACTTATTCCCATGAGTGTTTATTGTTTTGCTTTGTGAAGCCGGGCTTCGATGTAATCGGTAAGCAGGTTGATAGCCACCGTGTTGTTTCCGCCTTGCGGCACAATGAGGTCGGCGTATCGCTTTGACGGAGCTATGTACTGTTCGTGCATCGGTTTCAGCACTTCTTCGTAGCGGTCAATCACCATCTGCGGCGTACGCCCGCGCTCTATGCAGTCGCGTGCTATTACACGTATGAGCCGTTCATCATCGTCGGCATCCACAAATACTTTAACATCCATAGCTTCGCGAAGTTCAGGCTGTGTGAGCACGAGTATGCCCTCTACTATGACTACGTCGCGCGGCTCTATGCGCACTGTCTCGGGCTGTCTTGTGCAGGTAAGATAGCTGTATGTCGGCATTTCTATGGACCGGCCGTTTTTAAGCTCTTCGAGGTGCTTGCACAGAAGAGTCCACTCGATTGACGCCGGCTCGTCGAAATTTATCTTACAGCGGTCTTCAGGCGGTATGTGGCTTGAGTCCTTGTAGTAAGAATCCTGAGGCAACACAGCGACTTCCCCCTCGGGAAGGCTTCTTATAATTTTGTTGACCACGGTTGTTTTACCCGAACCGGTGCCTCCGGCTATACCTATTACCAGCATTTTCTGCGATTGTTTAAGATGTTTAAGACACACAAAGTAAATAAAAAATCCCTTACAAGACAAGAAAAATGGTTAACTTTGCCCTCAATTAATATGTTAGATAATATCATTAGCTTTCAAGATTTACTGATAAAGGCATGATTATAGAATCGTCACTGGAAACTTTCGGAGCCTACTGCATTTTCATGCGGCGCGTTTTTGCCTTACCGCAGAAATGGCGTGTATTCGGGCGCAAGTTTCTTCTCGAATTAGGAAAACTCGGTATCGACTCGATACCTCTTACCATAGTGATATCGATATTTATCGGCGCGGTAATATGCATACAGATGCAGCTCAACATGACCGCCCCGGTGATGCCGGCCTATTCGACAGGTCTTGCCACACGCGACATATTGCTGCTTGAGTTCAGCTCGGCGGTGCTGTGTCTTATCCTGTCGGGTAAGGTAGGCTCAAATATAGCTTCGGAGATAGGTACCATGAGGGTCACCGAACAGATCGACGCTCTTGAGATAATGGGCATAAACTCGGCCCAGTTTCTTGTACTTCCCAAGATACTGGCGTTTATGGCTTTCATACCCGTGCTTGTCATCTTCTCCATTGCCACAGGCCTTTTCGGCGGCTGGCTGATAGCCGCGTTTACCGACATGATACCCGTGTCGCGCTACATATACGGCATACAGACCATGTTTGTGGAGTGGTATGTGTGGTATACAATAATAAAGGCCCTTGTATTCTCCGTCATTATAACCTCCGTGGCCTCATTCTACGGCTACTATGTAAAAGGCGGGGCTCTTGAAGTGGGTAAGGCGTCGACCAATGCGGTTGTGGCCAGCTCCATACTCATACTCCTTTTTGATGTTATACTTACAAAACTCCTGATGCAATGATAGAGATAAAGGATATAGAGAAGTCATTTGACGGAGTTAAGGTGCTTAAAGGCGTCAGCGCCGTATTCGAGACAGGTAAGACCAACCTTATAATAGGGCAGAGCGGTTCAGGCAAGACCGTGCTGATGAAGTCGCTTGTGGGGCTTGTAAGACCGGAGCATGGCGAGATATTGTATGACGGACGTGATTTGCTGAAACTCGACCGTGAGCAATTGCGCCATCTGCGCACTGAGATAGGCATGCTGTTTCAAGGCTCGGCTCTTTTTGATTCAGAGACGGTGCTCGGCAATGTGGAGTTTCCTATCATGATGTACACCAAGATGACCGATGCCGAGCGTCGCGACCGTGCCCGGTTCTGTCTTGAGCGCGTAGGGCTTAAAGGCGCTGACGACAAGTATCCAAGCGAGATATCTGGCGGCATGCAGAAACGTGTGGCCATAGCACGCGCTATAGCTCTTAATCCGAAATATCTGTTTTGCGACGAGCCCAATTCGGGCCTCGACCCAAAGACCTCGATACTTATCGACGAACTGTTGAGCGACATAACCCATGAATATGGCATAACGACGGTCATAAACACCCATGACATGAACTCGGTGCTCGGTATAGGTGAGAATATCATATTTATCAATAAGGGCTACCGTGAATGGGTAGGGAACAAGGATATCATTTATGAGACGACCAACGAGGCGTTGAGCAACTTTGTGTTTGCCACCGACCTCTTCCAAAAGGTCAAGGAATACATCATACATAACGCTCACAGATAGCATAAAAAAATGCCGCATCGATCATGCGGCATTTTTTTGTCATATATGGAACGGAAACACTGCCGTGGCGTTGATCATATGACCTCCATGTCGGCTTCCAGTCGTTGACGCACGACTTCGTACATTATCACGCCGGCAGCAACCGATACGTTGAGTGAGCCGATGTGGCCGAACTGGGGTATGGATACAAATGTATCGCATAACTTCAATGCTTCCGGCGATATGCCGGTATCTTCAGCTCCCATGACTATGGCTACCGGTACCGTATAGTCGGCTTTGGTGTAGTTTATGTCGGCTTTTTCCGATGCGGCGACTATCATGTAGCCGTTGTCCTTAAGGAAATGAAGCGCTCCTGTCACGCTACGTTCGCGGCATACGGGAAGATGCAGCAATGCTCCGGCCGAGGTTTTTACCGCATCGCCGCCCACCGATACGCTTCCGCGTTGTGGAATGACAATAGCGTCAACTCCGGCACACTCGCAGGTACGGGCTATGGCTCCGAAATTTCTCACGTCGGTTATGCCGTCGAGCACGACAATGAACGGCAACATACCGTCTTCATACAGCTGAGGCACTATGTGGTCAAGACGATGATAGGTTATCGCCGACAGTATGGCTATGACTCCCTGATGATTCTTGCGGGTTATCTTGTTGAGTTTTTCTACCGGTACGCGCTGAATCAAGATGTCATTTGCGCGGGCCATGTCGAAAAACTCTGCGGCGAGGTCGCCGTGCATGTCTTTTTTTACAAATATTTTGTCTATTTCCTTTCCGGCCTCTATGGCCTCCATCACGGCCCTCAGGCCGAATATGTAATCGCTTGCTTCCATAATCTAAATATTCAGTAATGAACGGGCATTGGCTTTCGCCGCATCGTCGACCTTCGAGCCGCTTAACATTACGGCCAATTCCTCGACACGCTCTTCCGGCGCCAGACGTCTGATGCGTGTATGCGTGGCGTGCTCGTCATCTTCTTTATATACTTTAAAGTGAGCGTCGCCTTTTGCCGCGACTTGCGGCAGATGTGTTATGGCGGTCACCTGAATGTTACGTGCTATATCTTTCATCATGAGACCCATGCGGTTGGCCACATCGCCCGATACTCCGGTGTCTACTTCGTCAAATATTATTGACGGCAGCTGCATCCTGTCTGCGATTATGGCTTTTATAGAGAGCATGAGTCGTGATATCTCTCCGCCTGAGGCTGTTCCGCCAACAGGCATAAGCGGCTGGTTTTTATTGAACGAAAAGAGAAATTCGACAGTGTCGCACCCGTCGGGAGTAAGCTCGCCGCGGGTTATTTTAACTTTTGTGCTCAAATTTTTCATTCCGAGCGGCATGGCACGCTCACACAGCATGATCTCGAAGCGTCGGGCCTCTTCCTCGCGCCGTTTTGACAGCTCAAGCGCCAGTTCCTTGGCTGCATTCCTTGCTCTGCGGGCCTCCTTTTCAAGCTCTTCTACTGTAAACGAGCTGTTTTCAAGTTCGTCAAGTCTGGTGCGCAGATTTTCACGAAGATCGATAAGCTCGGTTACCGAGTTCACGTGATGTTTCTGCTGGAGTGAGTATATATCGTTTAGCCGTTGCTCTATGGCTTCGAGTTCGTCCGGGTCGGCGTGTAATTCCTGATCATATGAAGAGAGAGTCTCGGCGATATCCTGAATTTCTATACGTGCCGACTCAAGGCGTTCGCCAAGAGAATCGGCATCTTCAAGTACACGACCCAGTTCCTCGCAGTACTCCGAGGCATCGCGCAACAGTGACAATGCGTTTTCGCGGCCTTCTGAAAGAGCTTCAAGCGCTCCGCTTAACGTCGATTTTATCTCGGTCATGTTTGACAGTACGTCGCGGTCCTGTTCAAGACGTTCCTGTTCGCCCTCTTGCAGCTTCATTGCATCGAGCTGTTCAAGCTGAAAGCGCGTGAAGTCTTCGTCGGTACGGTTGCGCTCAATCAGTTTCTTGGTCTCGTGCAGGCGCTTGAGCGCATTGCGGTATACCCCGTAGCGCGACGAGTATTCGGCAAGAAGCTCCGTGTTGCCGGCGAGATTGTCGATTATCTTCAGCTGGAAGTCGGGCGATGTTATGAGCCTGTTCTGATGCTGAGAGTGTATGTCAACAAGCTGCTGCGCCACATGCGACAATAAGTCGAGCGTGACGGGTGAGTCATTTATGAATGCGCGTGAGCGCCCGTTGGGCGATATCTCTCTGCGCAGTATGCAGGTCGCATCATCCCATTCTATATCGTTTATAAGGCAGTAATTTTTCAGTGCGTCGTAACCGGCTACGTCAAATACCGCCTCGATAACCGATTTCTTGCCTGAATCACGCACCGCCTTCAGGTCGGCGCGCTCTCCGAGTATAAGCGACAGAGCACCTAGCATTATCGATTTTCCCGCTCCGGTCTCACCGGTTATGATGTTGAAGCCGTCGTGAAATTCGATGTCGACGGTGTCTATAAGCGCATAATTGGATATGTGGAGTGTCTTTAGCATACGGGTTCGTGATTTTTATTTGTTTACTCCTTTCTTTATCATTGCCGTCCGTTGTGTCTCTGACGGATATACCTGTTCAAGCACGCTTACGGCTCTGTTTCGCTCTTCTTGGGCGGACCGGGTGTACAGATTTACGAGTTCATCGAATTTGGCGTCTCTGAATATCTCCAGTCCTACCGACATAGGGCGTAATTCATAAACTTTTTTCAGGTGCGTGAGCGATGATGTTATGGCATGGCGCCCTTTTTCGGGACTTAATGCCATCAGATCAAGACCTTTGCGGTGATACTCGTACAGTAGGTCGCGCAATGTCGATGCGGGACTGTCGGTATAGGCCGACAGCAATGCACTGCGGTTGCGCGTGTCTTCAAACGCTCTCCAGCCCGTTTCGCCCGATGACTGCGCGCGGTATACTATGTCCTGCGCCATCTTATAATAAGGCTCTCCGCCACGAGTAGAAAAACTGTCAAAATCCATGGCGATTATCAGATAAGCGTAAAAATCGAGTATGGATGTAAGATTGTTCTCAAACGTGTTTTCGGAAAATATGAGCGGATCGCCTTCATTGTACTCGAAGTCGATCTTGTTGTCCTTGAAGTTCAGCAGAGTGGTTGTATAAACGCTGTTATATACGGGCCTTGATGACTGTACCTGAAGTGTGCCGCTCATACGGGGCGGTTCGTAGCTTGATATGGTGAAGAAGAAAGTGCAGTCGATGCGCTCTTTTGCAGCTATGGCTGCTGCGGTGCGTTTACGGGTGTTCAGATAATCCGATATGGCGCTTTCAAGTGTGGCGAATACCGATACACCGGTGCTTTGCACTTGCGAGTGGTCCACGGTGACACGACAATTCAGCTCTTGTGCTGTCATATGCGGCATTGCCAAGAGTATGAATAATAAAGCCGTAACCGTGTGTGCCGTCATCATAAAGCAATGACGGCGTTTATTATGTCAGCAGCCACATCACGCTTGCTTTTTGTGTCATAAAGCTTTGCCTGACCGTCGGAAGTGAAGATTGTGACTTTGTTCGTGTCGGTCCTGAATCCTGCTCCTTTGTCACGCAACGAGTTGAGCACTATCATGTCGAGATGCTTGGACGCAAGTTTTGACTGGGCGTTGATCTCTTCATGATCGGTCTCAAGGGCAAACCCCACAAGTATTTGTCCCGCTTTTTTCTTTTCACCGAGAGTCTTTGCTATGTCGGGATTTTTCTTCAGCTCTATGACCGGCACTTCGTGTCCTTCGCGTTTGATCTTGCTGTCGGCACAATGTACGGGAGCATAATCGGCAACCGCGGCACACATTATGGCTATATCGCAGGTCCCGAACTCCTTTTCACAAGCCTCAAGCATTTCGCGGGCCGACTCGACCGGCACCGTTTTAATTGACGGATGCTGCGCTTTGAGGTCTACGGGGCCGCTTACCAAGACTACTTCGGCACCTCTTGACGCCGCCTCTTCGGCAATGGCATAACCCATTTTTCCTGAACTGTAGTTGCCAATGAAGCGTACGGGGTCAATGCGCTCGTATGTAGGCCCTGCCGTTATGAGTACTTTCCGCCCTTTAAGATCGTCGGTTTTTGCAAAGTGCTCTTCAAGGACTTTGAGTATGTTTTCCGGCTCCTCCATGCGCCCTTTGCCTATAAGATGGCTTGCGAGCTCCCCGGAAGCAGGCTCGATAATGGTGTTGCCGTAAGAGCGTAACAGCTCAAGATTATGGCGGGTGGTGGGATGGGCAAACATGTCGAGGTCCATGGCCGGAGCTACGAATACCGGAGCTTTGGCCGACAGGTATGTGGTTACAAGCATATTGTCGGCAACGCCTGTAGCCATTTTCGCTATGGTCGATGCGGTGGCGGGCGCTATGACCATAGCATCGGCCCACAGCCCGAGGTCGACATGGCTGTGCCACTCGCCGGTGTTGGCTGTGAAAAACTCGCTTACAACCGGTTTGCCGCTTAATGCCGACAGAGTCACCGGGGTTATAAACTCTTTTGCTGACGGAGTCATGACCACTTGTACCTCGGCTCCGGCCTTTATCATAAGCCGGAGGAGCATGGCCGATTTGTATGCTGCTATACCGCCCGTTATGCCGAGTACTATATGTTTGCCATTCAACATGATTGTGTACGTTATTTCATGCGCATTCTTATGCGTGTTATGACTTGTTTGGTGTTTTCGGCAAATTCGCCCTGCATCATCCAGCTGTAGTAGCCGGGGTCGCGTCGAAATACTTTCTCCACTTCCTCGCCTTTGTATTTACCGAAGTTAAACACCTCTTTGTCTTCGTTGTTGAAGATTATGCGGCCCATAAGATCCGCGTTTTTGTTATGGCATGAAAATTCCGAGAGGTACGCTATGTCGTTTTTGAGCGAGGGATAGCGGTCGAGCTGTGCTTTCAGTACCTCATAAGTGGCTCTTGTGTCGGCATTTGCCGAGTGGGCCTCCTCAAGGTCTTTCCCGCAATAAAACTTGTATGCTGCTACGAGAGTGCGCTGCTCCATCTTATGAAATATGTTCTGCACGTCAACAAATTTGTGACGGGCAAGATCGATATCGACTCCGGCAAGCGAGAATTCCTGCATGAGCAGGGGCACATCGAAGCGGTTGGAGTTGAAGCCGGCTATGTCACAGCCGAGAAATACCTTGGCGAGGTCTTGTGCCACCTGCTTGAATGTAGGACAATCTTTCACATCATCGTCGGTGATGTGATGCACGGCCGTGGCTTCGGGCGGTATGGGCATGCCCGGATTGATGCGGAGTGTGCGCTCGGTCTCCGCGCCTGAAGGCATGACCTTTATATATGATATCTCTACTATTTTATCGCGTAATATATTGGTGCCTGTAGTTTCGAGGTCGAAGAATACTATAGGGTTTCTCAGATTGAGTTCCATTAATAATCTATAATTAGAAGTCGGTGACAGTCATGGGCATGAGCAGCATGAGCAGGTCGTCGCCCTCTTTCTCATCGGAGGGGACAAATACTCCGGGACGGCTCGGGTCGGAAAGTTTGATGATAAGTTCGTCGGTGGATATGGTGCTTGAAATCTCGATAAGATATGGAGCGCTGAAACCTATTATCATCTCGTTGCCGGTAAAGTCGCAGGCTACCTCCTCACGGGCCGATGTGCAGAAGTTGTTGTCGGTGGCGCGAAGTATCATCTTGTCTTTTTCAATCTTGAACTTGACGAGGCCGTGGCCTTGGTCGACAAACACGCCTACGCGGCGCACCGCATTGAGGAATGACTGACGGTCGACAGTTACCACATACGGATTGTTGGTGGGTATTACCCGGTTGTAGTCGGGGAACGAGCCTTTTATGAAACGACAGTTGAACTTGAACGAGGCGCTCTCGAATGTAGCGCTTTTCGGCGATACGGTAACCTTGATCTCCGCTTCTTTTGCAAATACGTTTTTGATTACGGTGGCCGGTTTTACAGGAAGGATGAACGAACCTTCATATCCCGGGGCTTTCGCGTTGTTGCAGTAGCGGACAAGCTTGCGGGTGTCGGTGGCCACAAATGTTATGGCGTCTTCTTTTATGTCCCACAGTATACCCATCATCTGCGGACGCAGGTCGTCATTGCCCACGGCAAACAAGGTGTTGTCGATACCTTTTATCAATTGGTCGGTAGGATAGGTGAACGAGAACGCGCTTTCGTCATCGATATTCTCGTTTGACGGGTATTCGTTGCCGTTAAGGGCGATGAAACTGTAGTTGCCGTTATTATACTTGATTTCTACCGACAGATTATTGTCATCGATTGTGAATTCTATGCCTTGGTCGGGCATCTCCTTGAGCAGGTCCACGATGCGGCGTGCGTCGATACAGAATTTGCCCGAGCCCTCTCCGTCCATCACGGTAAGACTTGCCACAAGTGTGTTTTCAAGGTCGGAAGCCGTGATAGTCAGAAGATTGTCATTTAGCTCAAACAGGAAGTTGTTGAGCACGGTAAGGGCGTTTTTGGAGTTAATCACTTTGCTGACAGCCGAAACGTAGCTGTACAGCGTCTTACTGGAGACATTGAACTTCATAACTATATTGGTTTTATTGTTGTCATTTAACCTACAAAAATAGTACTTTTACCCCACATAGTCCTAATTTTTAGGAGGGAAATATCGTATACTTTTTCAAAAACAGATATACGCGGACGGTTAAGTCTTATATTACAGTAAGATAAGATGTGCGCAATATTGTTTTGCCGGTATCAGAAGGCTTTTCCCGGACGTAAATTTGTGAAAAAGTTGTGTCGGTCATCCCGTATTATAGGGAAAATGTCTTAATTTTGTGTTATAAATAAAAAAAGCTCTTATAATATTGGCTAAAAAGAAACCATATAAGATAGGGTTGGCCCTAAGTGGAGGTGGCGCTCGCGGCTTCGCGCATCTTGGCGCGCTGTATGCGTTGGATGAACTTGGCATTAAGCCCGACATCATAGCCGGAGTAAGTGCCGGCTCCATAGCTGCGGCCATGTACGGTTCCGGTCTTGCTCCGCTTGAAATCATGAAGCTGTTTTACAATAATAAGTTTTCAGACTTCTGCGAGATAAGCGTACCGAAAGACGGATTTTTCAAAATGAACGGCTTCAAGGCTTTTCTTCGCAAGAGCCTTGCCGCCGAGCGGCTTGAGGATTGCCGTATACCTACCGTTATATGTGCCACCGACCTTGACCACTGTATCCCCGTCCAATGGCGCGAGGGCACTATTGCCGACAGGGTCATGGCCTCGTGTGCCATGCCTATAGTATTCAAGCCCGTGCGGATTGACGGTACCAATTATGTCGACGGGGGTGTGCTTCACAACCTTCCGTCGTGGGCTATCAGGGATGAATGTGAATATCTGATCGGAGTTAATGTGAGTCCGTTGGTAAAAGGAAAGGCTTACAACGGCACTATAATCGATGTGGCACAACGCACCTATCATCTTATGGCACGCACCAATGCCGTAGGTGATATACAGTTGTGCGATCTTATCGTTTCGACCGAGGCTATTGCCGATCTGAAGGTGTTTAATCTTCATGAAAAGGAGCGAGTATTTAAAAGTGGATATAAATGTGCGAAAGAGGCTCTGTTGAAATCGGGCCTCGTTAAAGTTTGAATGACAAGTTGATATGAACAATGGAAAACCGGTAATTTACCAGATGCTGCCGAGGCTGTTTGCCAACAGAAATCAGAATTGTGTGCCTAACGGCACGATTGAGCAGAACGGCTCGGGAAAGATGAACGACATAACCACCAAGGTGCTCCGCAAGATAAAGGACCTCGGTGTGACACATGTGTGGTATACAGGTATCATAGAACATTCGGTGCAGACCGATTATTCGCGTTACGGAATAGCCCGTGACAACATACACGTGGTAAAAGGGAAAGCGGGTTCGCCTTATGCGATAAAGGATTATTACGATGTCGATCCTGACATTGCGGTTGACGTCAACCGACGTATGGAGGAGTTCGAGTCGCTTCTTGTCAGGACACATGACACCGGCATGAGAGTGATAGTGGATTTTGTGCCCAATCACGTGTCGCGACAATATATATCCGATGCCAAACCGCGCGGGGTGGTGGATTTCGGGGTCGGTGACAACCGAAACCGCTTCTTTGACCGCGACAATAACTTCTATTACATACCTCATCAGCTTTTTGCTCCATCGATTGACCTCGGGCAGGGCAAGGACGCTTATGTGGAATTTCCGGCAAAGGCATCGGGCAATGATTGTTTCACGGCTTTCCCGTCGCCATACGACTGGTATGAAACTGTCAAACTCAACTACGGGGTAGATTACGGCGATGGTTCGCGGCATTTTTACCCTATACCCAAGACATGGTTTCAAATGCTTGATATTCTGCGCTATTGGGCTGATAAAGGTGTCGACGGGTTCCGTTGCGACATGGCCCATATGGTGCCGCTTGAGTTCTGGCAGTGGGCCATCCCCAATATAAAGGAGCGCTATCCGCATATCATATTCATAGCTGAGATATATGATGTGGCCCTGTATCGCGACTTTATCAATCTCGGCGGATTTGACTATCTCTATGATAAAGTAAATCTGTATGACACTCTTCGCGGCATACAGTGTCATAATGTGTCGGCCGCACAGATCACACACTGCTGGCAGACTGTCGACGGAATAGGCGAGCATATGCTCAACTTCCTTGAAAATCATGATGAACAGCGTTTCGGTTCTAAATTTTATGCCGGCGATCCGAGCCTTGTCATACCTTCGCTTGTCATAAGTTCGTTTATCAGCACCGGCCCGATGATGATATATGCCGGTCAGGAGCTGGGCGAACAGGCTCTTGATGCCGAGGGCTACAGCGGTTATGACGGTCGCACGACCATATTTGACTATTGGAGTGTGCCCACTTTAAGGCGATGGTTCAATGACGGCAAGTGCAACGACGAGCTGCTTGACGGCAGGGAGGTGTGGCTGCGTGACAAATACAGCACGATATTGCGCCTGTGCAACAGCGAGAAAGCTATTGCCCGCGGGCGTTTCTTCGACCTTATGTATGTCAACTACGATAATCCCACGTTCAATCCTCATCGCCAGTATGTGTTTCTCAGAAGTTGTGATGACGAGACTCTGCTTGTCGCCGTCAATTTCAGTTCTGAATCATGCAGCCTGAAAATAAACATACCCAAGCATGCATTTGATGTTTTAAGTATACCTGAAGGCGATTGTGTGGCTACCGAGTTGCTGTCCAAGGATATGATGAGGAAAAATCTTTCGTCGGAAAAGACTTTTGATACCGAAATAGGTCCCAATGACGCTGTCGTATGGAAGATAAAGCATAAAAATGTCATCGATGATGATAAAAAATCCTCGGGCGATAGGGGAAATAACGGTAAAAAACGATAAATTTGCAGCAAAATTCCAATCTAAAAAAATTTTCTTGTGTAATGTTACCTCCATTTAAGATCTTTGCCGGCACAAAGTCAGAATACATGGCAAAAGAGATTTGCAATGATCTCGGCGTTGAACTCGGTAAAATGAACATTCTGCATTTTGCCGACGGCGAGTTTGAAGTGTCGTTTGAAGAATCAATCCGTGGATGTGAAGTTTTCCTTGTACAGTCCACTTTCCCAAACAGCGACAATCTCATGGAGTTGCTGCTCATGATCGATGCGGCCAAGCGTGCCTCGGCAGCTTCTATCATTGCAGTGATGCCTTATTTCGGATGGGCCCGTCAGGACCGCAAGGACAAGCCGCGTGTGTCTATCGCCGCGAAACTGGTAGCCGACCTGCTTAGCACCGCAGGTGTAGACCGTGTGATATGCATGGACCTGCATGCCGACCAGATACAGGGCTTCTTCAATGTTCCTGTCGATCACCTTTATGCCTCGTCGGTATTTATACCTTATATAGAGTCGCTTCATCTTCAGGATATGGTTATCGCCACTCCCGATGTAGGCGGAGCCAAGAGAGCCAATAATTATGCCAAATATTTCGATGTGCCTTTGGTACTCTGCCACAAGCAACGCGCCAAAGCCAACGTTGTGGCCTCAATGACTGTGATTGGAGATGTCAAGGACAAGAACGTCATTCTTATCGATGACATGGTCGATACTGCCGGTACTATTACAAAGGCCGCCGACCTTATGATGTCGGAGGGAGCCAAGAGTGTAAGGGCGTTGTGCACTCATGCCATAATGAGTGATCCGGCAAGTGACCGTGTAAATGACTGCTCGATTGAGGAGATGATATTTACCAACAGTATACCTTATACCGGTTCTTGTCACAAGTGCACCATTCTGTCGGTAGCGCGTCTGTTTGCCGACACCATACGCCGTGTACACGAGAACCAGTCAATATCGTCGCAGTATCTGATTTAAGATTATAAACTTTATAAAAAAAGCAGCATGGAAGTATGGGCTTCCATGCTGCTTTTTTTATGGCTGATACCGCTGTACGCAGAATTGTTAAATGCCGTGGATTGGTACCGGCGTCAGGCTGCAAAACGTAGATGCGGTTTGATTACCATTGAGCCGTTCCACACGGTATCACGGTTCCATTATCCATTGTTTTATCTTTGGCATAACAAAGCTTATGAGGATGAAGAAACCTGCAACTGTAAGTGCTAAGTACGATATTATGTCCTGCATTGTAATGGTGGTCGCCTCCTTCAGGTCGCGACAGAACACCGCCCAATAGACTACAAGGCCGACAATGGCTATGGCGTATGACAGGTATTCTACCCAAGAAAATACCTTCGGCTCCTTTTCAGGCAGTCTGTTCATGACCTTACGTGTGAACCACGGATTTTCAGGAGCTTGCGGAAGTTCCTTCTTAAACAATTCCTTCAATCTGCTGTCATCGATATTTTTCATCATATATCTTCGTTTTTTATTTTTCTAATACTTTGGCCATCTTTGCTTTGGCCCTTGATATGTGCGATTTTACCGTGCCGGCCGGCATACCGGTTATTTGGGCTATCTCCTTTATCGGACGGTCTTCCATATAAAACAATAATACTACAATGCGTTCGTTTTCATTGAGAGCCGCTATGCAACGTTCGAGATCCATACGTGCATCGTCGCCGAGATGCGGACTGATGTCGCGTGTGTCGCTGACGTTGTCATCAATCCTGAATTCACGGGTCTTGCGGACGTAAGTATAGTATTCATTGTAAGCTATACGGTAGAGCCAAGTCTTGAAACGGGCTAACCCTTGATAGGAACGTAATGACAGGTAGGCCTTTATGAATGTTTCTTGGGCCAAATCATCGGTCAATGACGCGTCGCCAAGAGTAAGATTGAGCAGGAAGCGACGCAGTCCGTCGTTATATTCATCAACCAACCGCTCAAATGCGTGCCGGTTGTCGCCGGCCACGCATTGTGCGATCAGTTTGAGTTCTTCCCACTTACTCAACATTATCCTGACAAGAATTATCGGTGTTGTTTATGTTGCGTTTACGGCTTTTATGCTCGTAAAGGAAGTAAGCTACAAGTTTGCCGAGGCCGATAATCAGCGGAATGAAGCACAGATAAGCAATGGCGTCTACTCCTAATATCATAAAGAACAGGAATAATCCTATGCCCCATGCTATGTATTTTATGGCCGACTGCAGACGTTCACGGGGTATCTGTGTTATGAAAAATTCTTTTGGCAGCTGATACCCCGATGCGATGGCCTCGCGTATCAGATTGTTGCGGTCGCGTTTGCTCCGGAATATGAAGTAACAGATGAAATATCCTATTAGTATCGGAGTCAGAAAGGCGCCTGCAATTGCCAGTCCTCCGCATATGATAGCCACCCAGTATTCATCAACTGTGTCTTCATTGTCATCTACATCAATCTGCACCGTCATCAGTACGTTGCCCTTGCCGTCATGTACGGGTTGCGACTTGTCTACACTAAACGAAGGGTCGTCGCTGTCTTCGGCAATAATGACGATGTCATTAAACGACGAGTCGTTCAGCTCGTTCACTATCTGGCTCAGTTCGCTTACAATCTCGTCGCGAAGCATGCGGTTATCGTTTCGCGAATTACATGAGGTGCTCAATGCAAGTAGCACTACTGACAAAAGAGGTAAAATTAGGTGTTTCATAATTGAATGTTTTAAATTTCGTTGTTTTACCCTTAGATGCGGCGACTTGCCATAAAGGTTGCACGTGTTGGAAAAATTTACACAAAATTACTCTTTTATTTTCTATAGCGGTAGTCAACCTGTATATATAATTATGTGTTATTTTGCCAAGTGGCTTAAATTGGCTAATTTTGCAGCGAAAATCATTCTGTTTAATATGAATTTTTTGACACATTTGAGAAAATTATGTTTGATAGCGGTTGTTGCATGTGCACTTTCTGCGTCAGCGATTGACGGTCTCCGCTATAACGTAGAGGGGGAGGTGAGCTTCAGTAATGGACAGAACACACCTTTTTGGCTTGTGAATAACAAGCAGGGATTGTCATCGATAAAGAAAGACAACGGCTATCTGCGTGCCGGTATATTTCGTGATATTGAAAAAGACAAGCGTTTTTCATGGGGCGCCGGAGCAGATATTGTGGGCGCATATAATTATACTTCGTCATTTATCATCCAGCAGCTTTATGCCGAGATAAAATATCGTTGTCTCGGAGCGATGATAGGCAGCAAGGAGATTAACGGAGAGTTTAACAATCCCCGCCTTAGCAGCGGCAACCTGTTATATTCGGGTAACGCGCGTCCAGTGCCGCAGGTGAGGGTAGGTATTCCGGACTATACTATAGTGCCTCATACAAAGAACTGGCTTGCCGTGAAGGGCTATGTGGCTTACGGCATGTTTACCGACGATGACTGGCAGTATGACTTCGCGGCACCTAATTCAAAGCGCACCAAGCATGTGCTGTATCATTCCAAAGGCTTGTTTATCAAGGTGCAGAATCTCGACAAGTTTCCCGCTTGGTTTGAGGGAGGCCTTGAGATGGCGGCACAATTCGGCGGTAGGGCATTTGACGGTAATAAGTGGATTGACATGCCCAACAGTTTAAAAGATTTTCTTAAGGCGTTCATCCCGTCAAGCGGTGGCTCCAATACCCCTATGGGCGAGCAGACTAACTGCTATGGCAATCATGTAGGCAGCTGGAACGCACGTATCGGGTGGAACATTACCCCGAAGTGGAATGTGGGCCTTTATTACGAGCATTTTTTTGAAGACCACTCGCAGATGTTTTTCGACTATGACTGGCGTGACGGCTTGTGGGGCGTTGAGGTTTCGTTTCCTGAAAATCCGGTTATTTCCACATTGGTATATGAATTCCTGTATACCAAGGACCAGAGCGGTCCGGTGTATTGGGACCACACTCCCGAAATTCCCGAGCAGGTCAGCGGCCGCGACAACTACTATAATCACTATATATACACCGGCTGGCAGCACTGGGGCATGGGTATAGGCAATCCGCTGATAATATCGCCGATATATAATCGCGACGGGCAGATTGTGTTTCGCAGCAACCGTGTCATAGGACATCACGTGGGTTTCATGGGCCGTCCTACTAAAGAATTGGAGTATAGGGTGCTGCTGTCATATACCCGAAACTGGGGAACTTATACAAAGCCGCTTAAAGATGTATTGTCAAATGCAAACGGATTGTTAGAGATTACTTATCGCCCGAAATGGCTTGAGGGAATGTCGGGTACACTGTCATTCGGTGCCGACCGCGGAGGTATGCTCGGACATAGCTGCGGCGCGATGCTAACATTAAGAAAAACAGGATGGTTATGAGATATTTAAACAGATATGCGGTTTTTGCCGTCTTATTGACGGTAATCGTACTTATGACAGGTTGCCGCAAACGCTCTATAAACGGCGATCTTGACGGCCAGTGGCAGATAATGAAGATTACGTTGGCCGACGGCACTGTTGAGACTCCCGAACAATATTATTATTGCCTGTACCTTCATACAGTCAATCTTACTAACGTCAGCGGCGCTATTTTAACTGGCAACATGGAGTACGGCGGTAAGACTCTGACATTGAAGTTTCCCCTTGACGAGGGTGCTTCCATGCGCAGATGGGGCATTAATGCAAAGGAAACCACGTTTGAGGTAAAACATCTTTCACACAGCGGCATGACGTTGCGCTCCGACTATGCCACTATCGAATTTAGAAAATTTTAGACGGTAATGTAAAAATGTAAACGACAGTTTTTAAAAGACGTACGTTTACACTAACTTTGCATTACTTAACGATATCACATTTATAATTGAAATGAAAGTTCTTAAATTTGGCGGCACATCGGTGGGCACTGTAGAGAGTCTGCGTAATGTCAAAGCCATTGTGGAGAGCCGTACCGAGCCTGTGATTGTCGTGGTGTCGGCACTTGGCGGCATAACAGACCAGCTTATAAATACGGCCCGTCTTGCCGCTAAAGGCGATATAGGCTATCTTGAAAGTTATGCCCGTATAGTCGAAAGGCATCAGCAGGTGATAGAGGGCATAGTCCCGGCTTCGTCTCGGCTTGATGTGTTGTCGATAGTCAATCCTCTTCTTGAGGAGCTCGGCAACATCTATCGCGGAGTCAGTCTGATAAAAGATCTCAGCGACCGTACTCTTGACATAATAGTCAGCTACGGCGAGCGCCTTTCGTCAGTTATCATATCGCGTGTCATCGACGGAGCGGTGCACCTTGACAGCCGCAACTTCATAAAGACCGAGAAGAAATGGGATAAGCATGTGCTTGACAATGAGGCCACACAGACGCTTATTCATGACGTTTTTGACCGTCTTGACTATAAAGTGGCTTTGGTGCCGGGATTCATTGCAAGCGATGCCGAAGGCAATGTCACCAATCTTGGACGCGGAGGTTCAGACTACACCGCTGCCATACTTGCCGCCGCTCTTGATGCGGACGTACTTGAGATATGGACTGATGTCGACGGCTTCATGACCGCCGACCCGAGGGTCATAAACGGTGCGCTTGTCATAGACCACCTTTCTTTTACGGAAGCTATGGAGCTGTGCAACTTCGGCGCCAAGGTTATCTATCCGCCCACAATCTATCCGGTATTTCACAAAAACATACCCATACTCATAAAAAACACTTTCAATCCGTCGGCTCCGGGAACATGCATAAGCGAACAGCATTCGTCACCTGAAGGTAAGGCTATAAAGGGTATTTCGTCAATCAACGACACCTGTCTTATCACGGTCGAGAGTTTGAGTATGGTGGGTGTTATCGGAGTCAATGCCCGCATATTCACCGCCCTTACCAAGCATGGTATATCCGTATTCTTGGTGAGTCAGGCAGCGAGTGAGCATACCACTTCTTTCGCGGTGCGTAATGCCGATGCCGACCACGCGATCAACGTATTGCGTGAGGAGTTTGCATCCGAGCTTGCTGCGGGTACGTTCAATGACATAAGCGCGGAACCCAATCTTGCCACGGTGGCGATTGTGGGTGAGAACATGAAGCATACCACAGGTATCGCCGGTAAACTGTTCAATACTCTCGGCCGAAACGGCATCAGCGTGATAGCATGCGCGCAGGGAGCTTCGGAGACCAATATATCGTTTGTCATCGAGCATAAAAACCTCCGCAAGGCGCTTAATGTAATCCATGACAGTTTTTTCTTATCTGACACTCAGGTCTTAAACCTGTTTGTTGTCGGAGTGGGAAATGTGGGGCGTCATCTTTTGGCGCAGATCCATGCACAGCAGGAAAATCTGTTGGAGAAAAAAGCGTTGCGTCTAAGGCTGGTAGGCCTTGCCAACTCACGTAAATGTGTATTTACACGCGACGGCATCGACACCGAGAACTATCATGAATTGCTCGAGAATTCCGATATAAAGGCAACGCCTGAAAATATCAGAAACGGGGTGATAGGCATGAATATATTTAATTCGGTATTTGTCGACTGCACGTCAAGCCGGGAAATAGCCGCGTTGTATGCCGACTTGCTCAGCCATAATATAAATGTGGTGGCAGCCAACAAGATTGCCGCTTCTGACCGTTATGACGAGTACGCCAAGTTGAAAAACATAGCCCGTAAAAAGGATGTGAAATTTCTTTTCGAGACCAATGTCGGTGCAGGCCTTCCTATCATCAATACGATAAATAATCTTATTAATTCCGGCGACCGCATACTTAAAATAGAAGCGGTGGTCAGCGGTACGCTCAATTACATATTTAATGTGTTGAGTACCGATGTGCCTATGAGCCGTGCCATAATGATGGCCAAAGAGGCCGGATACAGCGAGCCTGATCCGCGTACCGATCTTAGCGGTAAGGATGTGATAAGAAAACTTGTCATACTTGCCCGTGAGGCGGGGTATAAAGTTGAGCAGGAGGATGTCGTGGCCGACCTGTTTATTCCGGAGCGATATTTCAACGGCGAATTGGATGCTTTTTTCAATGACATAAAAGAACTTGACGGCGAGTTTGAGAAGAAGCGCGCCGAGGCCGAGAAGGCCGGACTTCACTTCCGTTTCGTGGCCCGTCTCGATGACGGTAAAGTGAGCGTAGGGCTTCATACCGTGCCGTCGTCACATCCGTTCTATCATCTTGAAGGGAGCAACAATGTCATATTGATAACCACTGAACGCTATAATGAGTATCCGATGGTTATAAAAGGATATGGCGCGGGAGCCGAAGTGACTGCCGCCGGCGTGTTCTCTGACATAATAGGAATTGCCAACATAAGATGACGGCTATGTTCAATACAATGACTAAACTTTAACAGGATGAAGTATCTGATCGTATTGGGCGATGGCATGGCGGATGAGCCCATAGAAGCACTTGGCAATAAGACCCCGCTTGAGGCGGCACATACTCCGGTCATGGATATGCTGGCCGCCAAAGGCAGTACCGGACTTTTCCATACCGTGCCTGTAGGGTTTCATCCCGGCAGCGAGGTCGCAAACATGACCGTACTCGGATATGACGTCAACAAGGCTTTTGAAGGCCGTGGCGTTCTTGAGGCGGCGAGCATGGGTGTCGACATACCGGACGGGTATATGGCCATGCGCTGTAATCTTATAACCGTTAATGACGGCAAGATAAAGAATCATTCGGGCGGACATATCTCGACCGAAGAGGCGCGGGAGCTTATACAGGCATTGCAGGAAACTCTCGGCGATGACTCTGTTAAGTTTTATCCCGGAGTATCTTATCGTCATCTCCTTCTTATGAAGGGTGGCGACAAACGCCTTGACTGCACACCTCCGCATGATGTGCCCGGAGCGGTGGCGTCTGACGTCATGATAAAACCTATGTGTGCGGAGGCGGAGTCCACGGCATGTGCGCTTAATAGACTTATCATTGAATCGCAGCGTATATTGTCGGAGCATCCTGTTAATCTACGTCGTGTAGCGGAAGGAAAAGATCCGGCCAACAGCATATGGCCGTGGTCACCGGGGTATCGTCCGTTTATGAGTCCCTTGAGTGAAACATATCCCATCAGGCGTGGTGTGGTCATATCGGCTGTCGACCTTATATTCGGAATAGGACGTTATGCGGGCCTTGAAGCCGTTCATGTAGATGGGGCCACCGGCCTGTATGACACCAATTACGAAGGCAAGGCACAGGCTGCCATTGATGCGTTGCGCGCAGGTAATGATTTTGTATTCCTTCATGTCGAGGCAAGTGATGAAGCGGGCCATGAAGGTGATGTGAATCTGAAAGTGCGTACAATAGAGTATCTTGACAGCCGCATACTCGCGCCTGTCATAGAGGCGGCCGATACTCTTGACGAGCCGCTTGCCATAGCCGTGTTGCCCGACCATCCTACACCGTGTAGGTTGCGTACTCATACTTCCGATGCCGTGCCGTTTCTCATATACCGGCCCGGAGACAAGCCCGATGCCACTCAAGTCTTTTCGGAAACGGCCGCCGCACAGGGTGCATACGGTATAGTCGACGGCGATATGTTTATGAAATTACTGATAAAATAAACACAACTATATAATGAGATATTACAGTACCAACAAGACTTCACCGACCGCTTCGCTCAAAGAGGCGGTAGTGCGTGGGCTCGCTCCCGACAGGGGGCTGTATATGCCTGAGCGCATAGCGACTATTCCCGCCGCATTTTTCAAGCACATAGGGGAGATGTCGCTCGGCGATATTGCATATGTCGCCGCTAATACGCTTTTCGGTGAGGATATCGACTCTTCGACGTTGAAGAATATTGTCAACGACACACTCAACTTCGAAATACCGTTGGTAAAAGTCGACGATGACCGCTATGCGCTGGAACTGTTTCATGGACCCACGCTCGCATTCAAGGATGTAGGCGCGCGTTTTATGGCGCGTATGCTGGGGCATTTCAATGCGCAGGAAGGACGAGAGACGGTAAATGTGCTTGTCGCCACATCGGGCGATACCGGTAGCGCCGTGGCCAACGGCTTCCTTAACGTGAAGGGAGTGAATGTATATGTACTTTATCCTAAAGGCAAAGTAAGCAAAATTCAGGAAGCTCAGTTCACCACACTTGGCGCCAATATTACAGCGCTGGAGGTTGACGGCACGTTTGATGACTGTCAGGCCCTCGTCAAGTCGGCGTTTATGGATAAGGAGCTGAACGAGGCAATGAAACTGACTTCGGCCAATTCAATAAATGTGGCACGTTTTCTGCCACAGATGTTTTATTATTTCCATGCTTACGCTCAGTTGGCCCGTGCCGGTGTAAGCCTTGACAATATCGTTGTGGCAGTTCCGAGCGGCAACTTCGGCAATATCTGTGCCGGCCTTATAGCAAAACGCATGGGGCTGCCGATAAAACGCTTTATTGCCGCCAATAACCGCAACGACGTATTTCTTGAGTATCTGCGTACCGGCCAATATAATCCGCGTAAGTCGGTAGCCACCATAGCCAACGCTATGGATGTCGGCGATCCGTCCAATTTTGCCCGTATACTTGACCTGTACGGAAACTCCCATGACGCTATAACCGCCGATATATCAGGATGCAGTTATGATGATGAGCAGATCAAGTCTACGCTTAGGTCGGTTTATGATAAAGATGGATATCTTCTTGACCCGCACGGAGCTGTCGCTTACAGAGCGTTGGCCGAGTATATGCGTCCCGGTGAAACAGGTGTGTTCCTTGAGACGGCACATCCCGCCAAGTTCAAGGACACGGTCGAAGGTATAATAGAGCGACCGGTTGAAGTGCCTGCCAAACTCGCCGCATTTATGAAGGGAGAGAAGTCGACGGTTAAGATGCCGGCTCAATTCCCGGCTTTCAAGAAGTATTTAATGCATTGTCAGTAGATGAACAACGGAACAGATAAAGATAATCCGCGCATAATATCGTTGGGGCAGATTGAGATAAATCCCGACAAATTTAACAATGAGCCTGACCCGGACGCATTGCCGGTGCTGGCTACACAGAATCTTGTGCTTTTTCCCGGTGTGACGACTCCTCTGGCGTTGGTAAGAGAACAGTCCAAGCAGATAGCACAGATGGCTTATGAGACATGCACGCCGATAGGTGTCGTATGTCAGCTTGATCCTGAAGTGGAAAATCCCGGTATCGACCAGCTGCAGCAATTCGGTGTTGTGGCCGATGTGCTTAAGATATTTGACTTGCCTGACGGTCAGCGCACGGCTCTTGTACGGGCACGCAACAAGTTTCAGGTCATCGGGTATTCCGACCGCTATTCTTTTGACGGACGCATACACCTGAAGGTCATGATGCTTAAGGAGCAGAAGCCTCGTAAGAACGACATGACTTTTCCGGCTATCGTAAAGGCTGTAAAAGAGCTTATGCTCAAACTGCTCCGCAATATGGAGGGTGCGCAGGATTTTGTCCATAACATCCAGAATTATCCCGACTCGGTGGGGCTTATCAACATGATATGCAGCCAGTCGCCTTTTTCATCAAATGTCAAAGGCGCGCTGTTGGCCGAGAATAATATAAAAGAACGGGCCCGCACACTTTTGGTGGAACTGACCGAGCAGGAGCACATGCATGAGGTGGCCCAGAAGATTCAGTCACAGGCTCGTGAGAACTTCGAGCAGAACCAGCGTCAGGCATTTCTCCAGCAGCAGATGGAGGCTATACGTCAGGAGCTGTATGGCGACACCGAAGATGAGCTTGACTCGCTCCGCAAAAGAGGTGAGGAGGTCAATTTCACCGCTGTGGCTGCAAAAGTGTTTGCCAAGGAGCTTGACAAGCTGGCGCGTCTGAATCCTCAAAGCCCCGATTATTCGGTACAATATACTTATCTTGAGACTTTGCTCGATTTGCCGTGGCAGAAGTATTCCGACCTGAATACAGACCTGCAGCTCGCACGCGATATTCTTGACAAGGAGCACTATGGCCTGCCTAAAGTAAAGCAACGTATTCTTGAACAGATTGCCGTGCTGATGAATAATCCCGGCGGCAAGTCGCCTATCATATGTCTTGTAGGCCCTCCCGGAGTGGGCAAAACGTCTCTCGGACAGTCTATTGCCAATGCTCTGGGCCGCTCTTACCAGCGTGTTTCGCTTGGCGGTCTGCACGATGAGGCCGAGATACGCGGCCACCGCCGCACTTATATCGGCGCCATGCCCGGCCGTATAATAGACGCTATAAAGCGTGCCGGCGACTCAAATCCCGTACTTCTGCTTGATGAAATAGACAAAATAGGCAGTGATTTCAAAGGCGATCCCTCGGCGGCGCTTCTCGAGGTGCTCGACCCGGAACAGAACTGCCGTTTCCATGACAATTATGTGGATGTGGATTATGACCTGTCAAAAGTTTTGTTTATAGCTACGGCAAATACATTGTCAACCCTCTCGCAGCCGCTTCTTGACCGTATGGAGATCATAGACCTTGCCGGATATCTGCTTGAGGAGAAAGTCGAGATAGCCGTGCGTCATATAATACCGCGTATAATCTCGGAGAACAATCTCAGCTCCAAGGATGTAAAGATTGCGCCCGAGACCATAGCCGTTATTATAGAGAAGTACACGTCGGAGAGCGGTGTGCGTCAGCTTGAAAAGGAGATTTCGAAAATAGTACGAAAGGTGATTTTGGAAAAAATGCTTGGCAATAAGGTGCCGTCAAAGATACTGCCGAAGCATCTCAACGCATTTCTCGGAGTAGAGAAGTTTAACAAGGACCGCTACGAGGGCAACGAATTTGCCGGAGTTGTCACCGGACTTGCTTGGACCGCCGTAGGGGGCGAGATACTGTTCATTGAATCTTCATTGTCCAAGACTAAAGGCGACAAACTCACTCTTACCGGTAACCTCGGCAACGTCATGAAGGAGTCGGCGGCCATAGCATTGCAGTATGTGCGCAGCCATGCGGCCGAGATTGGCATTGATGACGAACTGTTTGAAAAGTATCAGCTGCATCTGCATGTTCCCGAGGGCGCTATCCCGAAAGACGGACCCTCGGCCGGCATCACAATGGCCACCTCTATCGCGTCGGCTTTCACGCAGCGTCGTATAAAATCAAAACTTGCCATGACCGGTGAGATTACGTTGCGAGGTAAAGTATTGCCTGTCGGCGGAATAAAAGAAAAGATACTCGCCGCCAAGCGTGCCGGCATAACCGACATTGTGCTTTCGGGCGAAAACCGTAAGGATATAGCCGACATTGACGGAGTCTATGTGGAAGGACTTACATTTCATTACGTCAATACCGTCATGGAGGTGCTTGACATAGCTCTGCTGCCTGAAAAGGTGGAGAATGCCATAGTTCTATAAAACAGGGAAGCCGCATCGGTGCACAATGCCCGATGCGGCTTCCCCTGCTTTCTCATGAATATCCGGTTTATTCTTCTGCCTTTTCTTCAGCCGGAGTCTCTTCTTTTTCAACGAAGTCGGTTATACCGGCGGCTATAAGCAGGTTGTACCAGTTAAATACTTTCTTTATATCGTTGGTGTATACACGGTCCTCATCGAAGCCGGGCAGTATCTCCTTGAAGTACTTGCGGAGTTCATGGTCGTCGCCGAATGCTTTGACGTCGACTTCCTTTCCTTCATTTTTTGCCTTTATCGTTTCCAGTACATCTCCGAGGGGCACGTCATCTTCTGTCGTGTAGATGGCGATATCACCGAGCGATATCACTTTGTCATGGGCGTAAGCGGGTGTGCGCTTGCCGGTTGCGAGAGCTTCTACAATAAGCATGTTTTTGCCTTGGCTCACCAGCTTGAAAAGTCCGGGCTTTCCGGCAATTGCTAAAATTGTCTTTAACATATGGTATTTTATTAATAAAATTTCGTAAATACAAAATTACTGTTTTTTTGAGATATATTGCTAACTTTGCGGTATCAAATTGCTTATGATGTTAAAGTTTTTAGGACTTCTTATACAACTTATTATATCTCCCGCCAAAGGCTGGGAGGACATTGCCGCCAAAGGCGATGATCCGCGAAAGATATGTGCCGACGGGTTTTATCCGCTTCTCGGCATAACGGCCTGTACGGTATTTATAAGGCATTTTTATGACATAGACGCCGGACTTATCGAGCTTGTACAAAGGGCTATCATAACTTTCATCGCTTATTTCGCCTCCTACTTTTTCGCCTCGTTCATGTTCTCCCTATTCGGCAGGTCGATGGTCGAGGGCGAATTGAACGAAAAGAAGTATCACACATATATTATATACAATCTGTCATTATTGGCTGTGATATCGATAATAGGCAATTGTATACCGATGGAGCTTTCCGTAGTGCAGTTCTTGCCCGTTTTTGTGTTGTTGGTGATGTGGATGGGTGCGCGATATATGTGCATAAAAGAGAACAGCGGAGTGAAATATATATTTTTAAGTACAATTTCCATCCTGCTTCCACCCTATGTGCTTGAATTTTTGTTTAGAAGATTATTACTGCACGCTTGATTATGAATGCCAAGGATATCAATATAAAAAACCGCAGGGCCAATTTTGACTACGCGATAACCGATACTTTTACCGCCGGCATAGTGTTGACGGGGACCGAGATTAAATCCATACGTCAGGGCAAAGCGAGCCTTGTCGATACGTTCTGCTTTGTAAACAACGGCGAGGTGTGGGTCAAAAACATGTATATCGCCGAGTATTTTTACGGCACCTACAACAACCATGCCGAGCGCCGCGACCGCAAATTGCTGCTCAACAAAAAAGAGATTGCAAAACTTGAAAAAAACGGCAAGGAAGCCGGATTCACCATCGTACCCCTGCGCTTGTTTATAAACGAGCGCGGTCTTGCCAAACTCGTCATAGGCATAGGCCGCGGTAAAAAAGAGTACGACAAACGCCAGTCCATCAAGGAGCGTGAGGACAAGCGCTCCATGGCCCGCCTCTTCGAAAAATAACAAATACGTCGTCAGGTTATTTTATGTGGGCGCAATTCTGCGTCCATATCCGATTATCGTGTCCGCTTTTGACGTGTTAACAAGTCGATAGGGGAGCCGGTAGTACGGCACCCGCATATCCGTATGTCCATGCGGGCAGGGTGGTTGTGAATGGCCATACGTGTCGGTCTTTTGCCGAAGACCATACGGGTCGCAGCCGGACGCCGTGGTACCGGCATCCCTACCACAGCCGCTTCACGTCATTGACCCATAAATTATACAAATCTCTTTCTTAGAGATACTTAATCGTATGCAAATTTAGTAATTATTTATGAAACAGCGGTAATTTGAACCTGAAAAGTTAGCCGTGGAAGGCTCTGGTATACAGATGTTTGTCAAGGTATCATTTCGGGTATTGACAATCCATTGAAAATCACGCCATTCGCTATTATCACAATCTCTAAGAAAGAGATTGTAAAATATGGATGTCAATTCCATAAATATCAAGGCTGAATCACACACTGTTACGCCGGTATCGTCTGATGTCGGCAGCGCCGTAGGCGTGGACAGAAGGTATTGGTATGTCGCTGTTGTAAAAAACAATACCGAGAAGTCTTCGGCAGAAAAACTCGCTAAAGAGGGCTATGACTGTTTTGCCGCCACACAAAAAGATATCAGGGTATGGCGCACCGGCCGACGTGTATCGGTCGATAGGGTGGTCATCACCTCCACCGTATTTATATACTGTACGGAGCGCGAGCGCAGGATTGTTGTTAATCGGCCCTATATATACCGTTTTCTTACCAATAAAGCCGCCGCATCTGCTGTCGGCCGACGGCCGGTTGCCACCATTCCCGAGATACAGATTAAAAATCTGCGCTTCATGTTGGGTCATTCTGATACCCCCGTCGGACTTGTCGACCGCACTTACGGACGGGGTGATAGGGTGAAGGTGATTCGCGGCAGCCTCTGCGGACTCGAAGGCGAGGTCCTTGTATCCAACGACGGACAGAGCGAGCTGTTGATCAGTCTTGATATACTCGGGTATGCCAAGTGCAGCATTGACCCTGTCGATGTTGAGCCTATACGCTGAATGATAACCGACGTTTTAACCGATTATAATATTCCCGACTGCTCCGTCATTGATTATACCGATGGCGATAAAGTGTTCGGTGCCGGCCACTTGCTACTTTCATTGATGCAGCGCACCAATCCGTATCGTAACCGCGACGTAGCGCCGGCGCCTGCATCACAGGTCATCAAAGCCGCCCGACAGTGGATAGCCGGAGTGGAGCGATGTGTCGATGCACTACCCGCCCGGCAGATTATCACTGCCTTGTCACCCTTTGACCTGTTGCACCGTATGGCGTACGGTCGCCCGGCGTCGGCAAAGTTTCTCGATGACCGCTACATGCATGTATTCAACGCTAAAATACACGGTGACAATAACATATTCGATACGGAGTTGTTTGGCGTAATCTCCCGCGGACTGTCACGCCGCGCTGTAGTGTATTCTGACCGACCGCTGTTGTGGTACTCCGCCACGCTTGACCGCTGGATGCAGCTCTGCGGCACCGCGACGAAGTTTGACGGCATGCCTCTCGACGAAGCCCTAAGCATAGCCGCATCACTTCTCGACAACGACCTCTTCGCCTTCGTCCCCGATCAAAACGCCTTCAAGCGCCGACTCGCCGCCAGCTGTGTTCGGCGCCTTGCTGACGCCGCAGTTAGCGACCCCGTCACTCTTCGCGCCGCACTGACCTTCGTGCGCACCGCCCGCTTCCGATACATAGCCGCCGACCTCGCCGCTCACCTTGAACTGCATCTCCTCCGCCTCCTCTCCCGCAACTCTAGCCTCGATCCCAACGACCGCGACGCCTACCGCCTCGACCTCGACTACCTCCTCGCTCCCTCCCTCGACTAATTTAGAAATGTCACTATATAAGTATAGTTGACCAATACTCCGGTCAAAAATATGGCAATTTCTGAAAATAACCGCCGTATTGCACGTAATAGCCTTTTTCTGTATGTAAGAATGGCTATTATAATGGTTGTCAATCTATATGTAGTAAGAATTGTTTTAAATGAACTTGGTGCTGAAGATTATGGAATATATAGCGTAATTGCAGGAACTGTAACGTTGTTTACATTTTTAAGTACCTCTTTATCATCAGGAGCACAAAGATTCTTTGCATATGATATTGGAACAGGCGAGAGCGATAAATTGAAGAAAACTTTTAGCTTGACAATTTATGTTTACGGAATAATAGGATTAATTTTCGTAATTCTGTTGGAAACATTAGGCGTCTGGGTTCTTAATTCAAGATTAAATATACCATTTTGTCGTTTATGGGAGGCAAATTGTGTATTTCAACTCGTAATATTATCATTCTTAATACACTACTGTCCACTAAAAAATGGACGGGGTTAAAAATTAAATAAATTCGGTTCA
>ERZ777011.32-NODE-32-length-220474-cov-73.406880_pt1 | contig 220474 bp, 177 predicted proteins | sample MGYA00374964_ERZ777011 | MGnify/ENA primary metagenome ERZ777011 (study PRJEB29310, sample SAMD00008975) | mouse gut metagenome | study: EMG produced TPA metagenomics assembly of the Metagenome analysis of fecal microbiota from mouse which was promoted... | reverse complement strand
CGCCCTGCAGAACGGAGCGGTTGCGGTGAGCTCACCGCAACACTGAACGGAAACAAAGGGGAGCCAGCGAGGAGGGGGGGGTATTATGGGGAGTGGATATAGAGGGGATGGGAGGGAGCCGGATGTGGGGATGAAGCGGCGATTGAGGCAGGGCCGCTTGACGGTTAATGGGGCTAAGACTAATAGGACCAATTAGACCAATGACTGAAAAGACTAATGACTGAAAAGACTAATGACTGAAAAGACTAATGACTGAAAAGACTAATGACTGAAAATGCCAATCAAGCCGATTAGCTCGATTGGCATTTTTAGAAAGCTGTCTACTATAAGTCATTACATGATGCCGCGCTCGCGGAGACGGCACTGCCATGCCCAAGCAGAACGCATGGTGTCGTCGATAGGAGTGTCGGCAGTCCATCCGAGGACATTGTTGGCGTATGAGGGGTCGGCCCATACCTGCTCTATGTCGCCGGCACGTCGCGGCGCGATTTTGTAGGGGACCTTTACTCCGGTAGCTCTCTCAAAAGCCTCGATAAGCTCCATAACCGACAGTCCGTTGCCGGTACCGAGGTTAAATATCTCTATCTTGGCTTCGCTCTTATCCTCCAGCATGCGCTCAACGGCAATCACATGGGCGCGGGCGAGATCCACGACATCAATAAAGTCGCGTATGCAATATCCGTCGCGGGTATTGTAGTCATTGCCGAATACGCTAAGCTCCTTGCGTATGCCGATAGCGGTCTGCGTAAGATAAGGTATCAGGTTCTGCGGCACTCCGTTGGGAAGCTCCCCTATCTCGGCCGACGGATGAGCGCCTACCGGATTGAAATAACGCAGGATTATGCTCTTGAACGGTGCACCGGCATTGATGACGTCGGTGATTATCTCTTCCGATATCTGCTTGGTGTTGCCGTAAGGCGAAGTAGCTTTTTTAATGGGCGACTGCTCGGTAACGGGGTTTTCGTCGGGCTCGCCGTATACAGTACATGACGAAGAGAAAACGATGCCCTTAACGCCGTGGACCGACATAAGGTCAAGCAGGTTCATGAGCGTGTTCAGGTTGTTGCGGTAGTAAAGCACCGGCTTCTGCATAGACTCGCCTACAGCCTTGCTCGCGGCAAAATTGATGATGCCTTTGATGTCGGGATACTTTGCGAAAAGCGCTTTCATAGCCTCCATGTCGGTGCAGTCGGCCTTTACAAATTCCGGCCGTATGCCGGTGATGCGGGTTATACCGTCGAGCACCTCTTCATTACTGTTTGACAGATTGTCAACGATTACAACGGGATAGCCGGCTTTCTGCAACTCTACGACAGTGTGAGATCCGATGTAACCGGTACCGCCGGTCACCAAAATCATCTCCTTTTTCATATTCGGTTATATATTAATGTGATTGATTGTTTATATAAATATGTGTCAAGATACAAATTTAATATTTTTTCTTCTTATTGTCAAGTACTTTGACATGCATTCTGCAATTTCGGCAGTCAAAGTCAAGTCCGAGCGAAATATTGCCCGACTCAAGTCGCAGCGGACCGGGAAGCCGCCTGTCGCCCCCCTCACGCAGACATGCGCCCAGTTCGCGGCGCAGACAATAGCGTGTTGTCATCACCGTAAGCCCCGCTACACGACGGGGAGCGGCCACCTCAACCGCCGGCTCTACAGAAGTCACGCCATGATCTTCATAAAAACCCCGCGCCAATGAATTGGCCACATTTTCATGATAAGACAACGCCGGACCGTCGGGGAACACGGCATCGCGGCGCTCAGGCCTACGCAATTCACGCCTATAACGCACCGTACGGGCAGTATCGAACAGCTTGACAGCCTCACGCCTCACAGCGGCAAGCACGCCCGCGGCAATAAACCGGTCGCCGGCATCATCAACAAGCTCCGCAAGCTCATAATCGGTATCGCCGAGCTTCGACAACACCCTGCGGCGCGCCTCATACTGGCTGCTGCGCGCCGGCGCAAGTTCACCGACACAACGGGCCACGGCGACCTCGCGCCCGCCGTCATCGGACATCTCAAGCACAATACGGTCGGCCCCGACCACACGCAGCCTCATCGACACCTTTATAATACGCGAGGCCGACGACTTGGCAAGCAAGTCATCGAAAGCCTTGTCACTGTTGCGGTACAATACCGTGCCCGGACGCAGATCGACGCGCCCGGCCGGATACAGGCGGCACCCGTCGACGCGGTTGAGTCTGAAGCCCTGAAGAGTCTTGTCATGGGTAAAACAGGCAAGGCCGTCGCCGTTGGCAAGCGCCACGTCAAGACGGGCCTCAACGACACCGCCACGCACCGAGCTCACCACCCCCACGCGCTCGCCCTGCGACTTGGGCGTATATATGGACGCTATCTTCCCTGACGACGGTCCGTCGATGAAGTAGCCGGTAAATCCACGGTTGAAACTTTTGGCGAGCACCGGCTCGAAGCCCAACCTCACCTCACCCGACGACAGACGGCAATACCGTCCGTCAGACCGGGCAAATATGCGGTCGAGTTCGCGACGATAACAGGCCACCACATTTTTCACATAACCGGCATCCTTAAGCCGTCCTTCGATCTTAAATGACGCCACTCCGGCCTCAAGCATCGACTCAAGCCGGTCGCTCCGGTTCATGTCGCGCAGCGACAGCATATGCCTTCCACGCTCGACACACCGGCCGTCGCCGTCATATAAATCATAGGGCAGACGACATATCTGCGCACATTCGCCGCGGTTGGCGCTTCGTCCGCGCAACACCGCGCTCGCATGGCAATCGCCACTGTAACTGACACAAAGAGCTCCGTGCACAAACGCCTCAAGCGGCACATCGACGGCCTCACGCATAGCCTTGATTTCGGACAGCGACAGCTCGCGCGGCAGCACTATCTGCGAGAAGCCCGCATCCTGAAGAAAACGGGCACGCGCCGGAGTACGAGTATCGCACTGAGTGCTCGCGTGAAGCGCTATCGGCGGTATGTCCATGCGCAAAAGAGCCATATCCTGCACGATAAGCGCATCGACTCCCGCGCGGTACAGACGCCCCACAAGACGCTCCACCTCGCGCAGCTCACTCTCATATATTATGGTGTTGACCGTGACATAAACCCGGGCGTCAAAACGTCGGGCATAATCGACCACCCGCGCAATATCGTCGACCGAATTGCCCGCTGCGGCACGCGCGCCGAAGCTCTCGGCCCCGATATAGACCGCGTCGGCTCCGTGGCGTATGGCCTCGACCGCAACGACAGCGTCGCGCGCCGGAGCCAGAAGTTCTATTTTTACAGGTTGCGGCATAGTGGCGCAAAGTTACCTACAATCACCGACAATAACAAACATCAGTCCTTAAGTGTACTATCCAATATTCTAAACCGATAATTGTACATATTTTCATCTCATATACGCAAGGTTAGTATATCTCAATGAAATAGCTAAACAAAAACTCATTCAATTTCCAAACTTGACATGATTTTATTTCCAAACTTGACATGGTTTTACTTCCAAACTTGACATGATTTTGTTTCCAAACTTGACATGGTTTTGCTGCCGGAGTTGACATTGGATTGGGTCATTCCGGTCAGTATTTTTGACATTACGACAAAGCGGCAGAGCCGCATCGACGGCCCTACCGCTTATGTCGGTCCGGTGTTTCCGCATCGTCAATTGTCCTTCACGGGAAATACGGTAAATCCATAGGAATTGTTGGAATGGGTCAAAATGGAAATCGAATTATGATTACTCATCGCTTTGCCATTATCCGCAGTCTTACCCTCGGCACGGCAATCTATATAAAACAACGAGCATTGAGTGGAAAGATGCGACGAGGTAGCAATCCAAGCGAGCTGCGCATGCGCGGGATTGGTTCCCGACGGAAATTTCGCCAAGCCCGGACAGGTTTGCGTCTCACCCCAGTCACGGAGGCCTGTAGCAGGTATATACAAAGTGGCGCCTTTATTACCGCCCGAGTCATACAATTTTATATTCCACCCCACGACCGTTTCTGAATATTTTACTTTATCGACATCGCAGGCTGTTTGTTTTGCTTCCTTATCACTCTCATCCGCAAATTTAGTATCAACAAGTTTTTTAGTTCCATGAACCGCACCGTATAAAGACATAAACGCCCCAGAAGACGGGATATGGTATCCGACCGGCGACGGGTCATATACCGTTTTCTTTACCGACATATAAGCCTCCTTGACAGACGAAGTAAAATCAGTCATGGCAACCGGTTGCCCATTGCTGTCAGTTCCTATGTTACTTGCATCGAAGTCGTTGGCGGAATTCCAAGCATTATACATGCGCGTCGTTATATCATCGTTTGCACCGCCCCAATGCGTATGCGGCTCATCCTCCGGACTTAGATTACTCTTAGTTACACGGTCATGCATAAAATGATGATACGGTTCTTTAATGGCTTGCTCAATCGGGACTTTGGACTCCGCCCTTTTATATTCGTACAGATCGGAATAATATACTTTGTTATGCATATTAAATTGCCCGTATCTTACACCTTTTGTGGTGTCAAGTCCTATAAAAGAGGCATCACCCTCCTTGCCCCATCCGTCGGCCAAAGTCGAGGTATTCCACACACCGCCTATCGACGGCTCCTTGCGGCCCCACTGATAGTAAGGATTATCGCCCGCATACGACGCCTCGATGGGCGGCTGGATAAATTCACCCAGCTCCATTTCCACTTCTTTGCCGTTGTCGGCCAACTTGTATATGAGCTTCAACTTCAGCTTACGCTCACTGTCAGCCGATAGCACGGGATCGCAATATCCCACAGGGCAGGGAGCAAACTTATACTCCGTCACATCCGCTCCTTCAGGAGCATCCTTGACATAACCGGTCACACAGCCGGAGTCTTTCCACCGATAGGTAGCCCAGATGTGCCAGCTCCACATTATCGTGCCTTCGCCATCACGCACAGCTACCACTGCGTTGCCCTGATTAAGCGACTCTTTCTCTACACGGAAAGTAAGAGCCGTCTTTGCATCATTCAAATCAACATCAGTCACAAGTCCGGGCTGATCCTGCCACACAAGCACAGCATCTGCCGCTCCGGTGATATACGGCCCGGTAATTGGAGTACCGTCATGCTTGACAAAATCTTTTATAAACTTTTTGCCGGTACCACCGTCAGGATTACCTTTATAAGCATAGTCGTTAGTAGCTCCACCTGCGCCACGGGCATTTCCGTACACAAGCGGCAGAGAGTAGTAGCCGTAGTCATCGATGACATACGTGTTGGCTGTCTCTCCCCCACCACTAAGATCATATGGTCCCGAGCCATCCAAGCCCTTGCCGGTGGACGTTGGCTTCATTTTTTCTTTCAACAAGGTGTATTGGCTTTGGGCGCGAAATTGGAGCTTCAATGCCATAGGCTTTGTAACATCCTCATCGGCGACAGCTGCAGGCACATTTACCACATGTACATCCGTCCAATCGCCGCCGTCAACACTATACTGGAGAGTATAATCAAGCTTAACAGCCTTTGATTGCACTTTATTGCTGCTATTGTCAAGTTGATATACATCGGCATAAGCGGTAAGCTGCGCATCATGCAAAAAACCGCTTACGGGAATAAAAGATTTCCCTTCAGTATATTTGCTTTTGTCATATTCATCATAGTGGATCTGCTCGACTTTAGATTCAAATTTTATAGTGGGATCGACTTTTATGCCGGTGGTGGAGAGCGCATACTGTACCCGGGTGCCCGCTTTCCACTCCTTGCCGGCAAGCGAGGCGGTAAGTGTGCGCTCCGTGTCGCTTAGCTCGTCGGTAAACGTCATGGTCAGTTTGGCGTCATCACCGAGCGTCTGCGGCAACATAAACAGCGTCATGGCATCGGCAGTTATATCCGTGCCGGATGGTGTATAGTGATTGCCCTCTCCGGAGGGATCTACCGTCTTGTCGAGGGTCATCGTCATGGACGTAGCCTCGTCGTCAGTTGTCCATTTTTTGGAGCCGATTACCGATGTGCCCTTAAAATGCACACCTGACAACACAATCTTGGTCACCTTGCCGGCAAGCATGTTGTCGCCGGTTTTGAATGTCACGGCGGTAAGAGCATGCGAGAATTTCAACGCCACACTGCTGTTATGACTGCCCGAGCAGTCGGCGGTAGCCTCAAGAAGGTCTACCTGCTTGGTTACATCATCTTTATACACACTGAAAGTGAGCGATGGCAGGCCCGACACAGCCTCCGAGTGGACGGCGCTACCGGCATATTTGCCCTCACCCGTGCCAAAATCAGCGCTGTAAGGCGCATAGGCGTAAAACTTGACCCTTCCCGAGCCGGTCCAGCGCAACCTGTTGTCGGCATCCGGTGCCCAGCCGTCAGTACCTTTATACAGCCGTAGATTGTGTGCGAAATTAGGCGTCATCCCTGTCGAGTCGGAGGGCCATGCATTGCCGTAGCACACCGCCGATACTCCTATCGACGGGATACTCCCCTCCGTAAAGGAAGAGCCACGACCCTTGGGCATTTCAACAACAGAATCGGCAGCTTCCGTAACTTCAGTTATAAGGTAGAGCGGTTCATTGCCCTCCTCAACATCTATCTTTTCGATATCGACCTCATGCAGTCCCCGTCCTTCGGCACTGCCTGACCTTCCTCCGTCGGTCCAACCACCGGGAACCTCGGTCCGGAAAGAAACGAACTCCGAATACTTACCGACCGAAGGGTCGAAAGTGTCATCGGTACAGGCATTAAACACCCATGCCGCGCACATCACTGCAAGCGCGCGGCATGAGAGGTCAACTATATATTTAGCACTAAACTGCATAGAGGTCAGGTTTACAATCGTTTTTTCGTTTAATGATTACTACATATCCTTAGGCACATTCTGTACAGCCTCAGACCATTCATCCACTTTTACGGTGAATTTCAGCGGATTGTTAAGTACAGGATCACCGGGGTTCTTATCAGAAGGCTTAGGCACGACAGTCACGCCATCGGGCACAGGCATATCCGGGAGTTCAGGCGGATATACTCCGGCTCCGCTCTCAGTACCGCAGAACTGAAGAGTATACACATACTTCTTCCCGGGCAACCACTCGGTATCAATAGGCACACAAGTATATCCAAATTCAGCATCATTAAAGTCATCAGAAACAGGGAACATCTGATGTATATGTGTCTTGTCATCATCACCGATTATAATGCTACCTCCTGTAGCAGCAGTGGTCGATGTATCATGATTAGTATCTTTATGCACTGTTTCTACACGACACAATACCAATATATAAGCACCTTTCTTTTCCGGAGTACCGGTAGCTGCAAATTCATATTTATCAAGTTTCTGCGGTATAAGCATCAAACTGTAAGGCAACGTAAGATCTGAACCGTTGACAATAATGCCAGAAGCCGTACCACCATGAGCACTAAGTTCCATCTTCTCTGACAGACGACCATAGTTGCCCTTGTCATCATTATCTTTAGTCCATTTTATATGAGTCGTAGCATCATCTTTATCAAAATCCAGATGACCCGTACCGGCCACATTCATAATCCAAGCACCTTTTATATATACGATCATACCTTCTGTACCATCTTTATCTTTTGTGCCCTTAACGCCTTTACGCGCTCCCTCGCCGAGTATGGCCTTAACTTCAATCTGCGAGAGCGCGTGATGAAAGTTCAATTCCACACTTGAGCCGGTCGCAGCCGACTGTGTCACTTCATTATATGCCACAACTATGTCGTGATGATTTTTGCCAGCATCCGCCATGGACTTTTCGGGTGTATAATCTCCGAATCCTTGCTGGTCAACAGAAAAACTGGGATTCAGTACGGGAGTGGCATCCGGTCCATCGTATGGAGCATAAGCCCAGAAACGTATGTTATGTACTCCCTGCGGCCAATAGTAGGAAGTGGGCAGAGTAAACACATTTGTATCTCCAACACGTTTTGCCCATTCGCCGTTAATAAACATATCACTATATCCGTCAGCATCGGCATAGACACGGAAGCCTGTTAATGATGTTTGAGTAACCTCCGTCGCTCGACTCACACGTGTGTTAAAAGAGATAGCCTCTCCTTTCAAGATCTCATCAGTCTCTTCTACGGAACATGACGCAAACATAAGCGACATTGCTCCGACCAGTCCTAAAAATGCGATTTTCGAATTCATGTTCTGATATATTATACTTGTTTATATTTAATTTATATTTAATTCATGTTTATATCGTTGTTGATGTCGTCAGACCATCCCGATACAGAAGGCGACATGCCTGTAGCATCAGGGTCGGGCAACTTCAGCCCGTCGACCACAATAACTATATTTCCTTCGTCTTCGACTTCGTGAAATTGCGAAGACACATCAAAGTGGTAATAATACTGATTGGTGGTATATACGGAAAGCCAATGTGAAAGCTTTTCGACCGGACAATGACCGAACGACACAACTCTCGCCGTAAAAGTATGCTCATCGCGACGCTCAAGCGCTATAGGTATCGTGACGGGTCCGGCAGAAGCGCTGCCGGCCACAAGCTGCCAGCGCTCAGCCAGTCCCGTCAAAGCCGCACTGACACCGACATTCTCATTCATGTTCTCCACATTGCGTATCTCTATATTATATACAGATGTCAATTCTTCCGGGGCAAAAGTCACCTTACGCGATTCCGTATCAAGTCCAACTCCAACTGACTCTTCACAACCGCCCCATACAGTCTCGGGAGCATAGTGTACAGGCTGCGTTTTGGAGTCGTCGGGCCGCGGAGTTTCATTATCGACACGCCCTATCGGAGCAAGGAGCTCCTGCTCGATTGTAGTCAAAGCATAGTCATCGAAATTACCGTCGACCTCACGCACAGATTCCATTTCACCGTTATGGTACAGCATCTTATATTGACCTGCTTCAAGCCTGATCTTACCTCCTTCACGAGTTATAAACTCATAGCGACGATAAAAACTACCGTCCATTCTGAAAACACGTACCACCATCGTATTCGGCGACGCATCGGGTGCCTTTGACCAGTCAAATTTAATCTCGAAATCCACTATATGGTCGTGGTCATAGCACAAATCCTTATGACTGCACGATTGAATGACGCATATGATCGCTGCAAGCAATCCGGCTATAGCAAAACGTTTTTTCATAGATTACCTCCTTTCCGGCGACCGCCGATAATCCACACTAACGATATCTCGGCTTTTGTAGGGCCGATCCAATTTAGATTATCGGTCTTTTGCCACACATAGCATTCATCGACAGGATCATATCTTTTATATTTGCCGCCGAAATAGCCTAAACCTATCGTAAAATCGAGATTAAAATATCGGCATACAGGCAAAGAGTAGCCGTAGGAGAGTCCTACACCCCAGCCAAGACCGTCGCTCTGCCAACCGCGGCCGCCAAATTCTATATCATAGGAAAGAATCTGACCGTAAAGGCCTAAATGATGACCGCTGTGCGAAGTAGAGCGGTCATTGCGGTGGTGAAGCCACCGCCGCAATTCGACGTCGCCGCCGTATATGCGCCAGTAGCGGTGAGCCGAACTGCGGCTCCACCAAGCGTGCATCCAGTTGCCACCTACCGACCAGTCACGGCCAATACCCGCCTCTATACCTATATTGGGCACCGCCGCTACGTCATAAAGCATGTTAGTCTTGATAAACAGATCGGTGTGTCTATCTACAGACGTCAGCTCCGGCCGGACATCAGTGTCGGCCACGTTCGCTTCCGGAGCGGGCGACGTAGTTATATTGTTGTCTGCCTCCGGAGTCTTATATTCACATACTTGCATATTATACGGCATGTTATCGACAGCTGCCTGCGGCTCCTCTTCAACCGCCAAAGGCTCACTCATCAGTCCGATGCACACCTCGGCGTTTCTCATCGCCGGGAAAAAGTGTTGCAACATATAACGCCATGCTTTTCCGCCACGCAGCACACGAAGCCGTCTGTTACGGCTGTCTACGATCCTCTTGCCCTTGTAGACCGACTCCGGCACATTATCTATTACCTCCACGGCATCGTGTCGCCAGTCCTCACCGCAGTTCATTATCATATGGCGCAGCAGCATCCAGTCGATACCGCCGTCAAGAACTTTCACCTTATCAACAGGCACGGATAATGCGCCGGCCACAAAACCGGCACACCCGCGAGCTCTTAAGCCGGCCAATGCTTTGTTTCGCGCCAAAGAGCCTTCGGGCGACGCACCACCCCTTACCGATACCGAACTAACGGTAGCGGCATCAGCGCCGTCAAGCACCGACAACATATCGCGCACACGTTCTGAGTTGGATGCATATGCGGTATCCACAGCACTTTCACCCTGAGCGAATTTTAAGGTTACACGTACGGTATCGTACCGGCATTCAACAGCGTGGGCCGAGATGCTGACGCAGAAAAATACAAGAAAGAGTAATGAATAAATACCTTTTCCCATAGTTTCATACAAAAAATCTCACGAGGTTTTGCAACCCGTTGTTGACTAACACACTTTTTTGCTATAACTGCGCAAATTTATATTACTCATATCAAATTTGCAATAGTTTTTTCATAAAAAAATCACAAATTTAACATTTCAGCCTATTTCCCCCAATATACGCAAGGATGCAGTTATTAAATTGTGTGCTTCTGTATCTTTATATAATTTTTACCCTGATTGTCTTAACTCTTCAACCGGGTTTTGCTTCTGATCCGTTTTTACTCGCCAAGTTTTATTATTTAGGCAGGGACATAAAAAAAAATTACTCGTCATCACGACGAATAATCTTTTTACCTTAAATCTAATACCATGAAAAACTGATGCAAAGTTACAAATAAAAATGTTTCACAACATATTTTTGACAAACAAATTTCACCCGTTTAACTTAATTTATACTATCGCCCTATCTATAGACTTACAACATAACCAAAATATATCGGCAATCAAACAGCCTTAACATAAACCTGCGTCGTGAAATGTTGTTTTTTTCAAAAATTACATTACCTTTGTAGTGGATAATACCTTCTAAACTTAATACCCTTTCCACTATGAATGTAGTTGATCGTTTTTTGCAATACGTTAAATTTGACACTCAGAGTGACGAATTAACCAATCTATGGCCCTCGACTCCCGGCCAAATGATATTTGCCCAGCATCTGGAAAAAGAATTGCAGAAGCTCGGACTCGAAGAGATTAGCCTTGACGAAAACGGCTACCTGATGGCAACACTGCCCGCCAACACCGACAAACCGATAGCCACCATCGGCTTTATCGCTCATCTCGACACCTCGCCCGACCTCTCGGGACGCCATGTCAAACCGCGCATCGTCAAGAACTACGATGGCGGCGACATAACGCTTAATGAAGAAAAGGGCATAGTGCTCTCGCCCCGACAATTTCCCGAGCTTGACCACTACAAAGGTCAGGATTTGATTGTGACCGACGGCAACACTCTGCTCGGTGCCGACGACAAAGCCGGCATAGCCGAGATAATATCGGCTGTCGAATACCTTATGCAGCATCCCGAAATCAAGCACGGAAAGATACGCATAGCCTTCAACCCCGATGAAGAGATAGGTCAGGGAGCACACAAGTTTGACGTGGATAAGTTCGGAGCCGACTGGGCCTACACGATGGACGGCGGCGAAATCGGCGAACTCGAGTATGAGAACTTCAATGCCGCGGCTGCAAAAATAACATTCACAGGCCGCAACGTGCATCCGGGCTATGCCAAGCACAAGATGCTCAACTCCATACGCATAGCCAACCAGTTCACCTCAATGCTGCCCCGATGGGAGACTCCCGAGCACACCGAAGGCTACGAGGGCTTCTTCCACCTGATATCGATAAAAGGCGATGTCGAGAAGACGGAAGTAACATATATAATACGCGACCATAACCGCGACCGCTTCGAACGCCGCAAAAAGGAGCTTGAGCACCTCGTAAGAAAAGTAAACAACGAGTTCCCCAACAGCACCGCCATAGAGATCAAGGACCAGTACTACAACATGCGCGAGAAAATCGAGCCTGTCATGTATGTGGTGGACTTTGCCGAACAAGCCATGATCAACGTAGGCGTGACGCCCCATGTGGTGCCCATTCGCGGGGGGACAGACGGGGCACAGCTGTCGTTCAAGGGGCTGCCCTGTCCCAACATATTCGCCGGAGGTCTCAACTTCCACGGACGCTATGAGTTTGTACCCATAAAATCGATGGAAAAAGCGGCCGAAGTGATTGTTGAGATAGCCCGTCTGGTAGCCGAGAGCTGACCATGCCGGAGCATCGACCGACCGATAACACCCTGATTGTCATAACCGGGCCCACGGGTTCGGGAAAGACCGATTTATCCATACAGCTGGCGCGGAGGCTCGGATGTGAAATCATCTCGGCCGACTCGCGCCAACTGTTTCGCGACATACCTATAGGCACCGCCGCGCCCGACAGTTCGCAACTTGCCGCCGTGCCCCACCACTTCGTGGGCACACTGTCGCTCGGCGACTACTACAGCGCCGCCCGCTATGAGGAGGATGTCATGGCGCTTCTGCCCTCGCTGTGGGAGCGTTCGCCCTACGCTGTAATGTGCGGCGGCTCCATGATGTACATCGACGCAGTGTGCCGGGGCATCGACGACCTGCCCACCATTAGCGACCACGTGCGCCGCGACGTGGCGGCAATATACGAGACCGAAGGCATAGAGGGACTGCGCATGAGGCTGCGCATACTCGACCCCGACTACCTTAAAACCGCCGACCCCGCCAACCACCGGCGACTGATACATGCCGTAGAGATATGCCTTGAAGCCGGAGTCCCCTACTCGACACTTCGCACGGGCGCCATAAAGCCGCGGCCATTCAGAATCATAAAAATGATGATTGACTATCAGCGCGACGAGCTTTTCGACCGCATCAACAGGCGCGTGGACAGGATGATAGAGCAAGGACTTATCGAAGAGGCACGGCGCGTGTACCCTATGCGCAGCCTGAATGCTCTCAACACCGTAGGCTACAAGGAGCTGTTTGCATGGATGGACGGCATCATGGACCGCGACACAGCCATAGCGCGCATAGCCAAAAACACCCGCGTCTACGCAAAAAAACAGCTCACGTGGCTCAAGCGCGACCCCTCGGTCATAAGGCTGTCGCCCTACTCCGCACTCGATGACGCACTCGCCGCACTCGGACTGCCGACATAAATGTACCGGCAACCCCGTGCAGCTCACTTTTTCGACAGCCTGCTTTTACTTTGGGCCAATTTTTATTAACTTCGCACATTATAATCATTATCATAAGAATCATGGCCGATACTTCACAGAAACCGGACCACACCGCCGACGACAACGGTGTAGCAGGGCTGCCCGAGAACGCATTCCGCGAACTCGCAGCCGACGAGCAATACAATCCTATCCTGCATCCGGCTCACGACTATCCCGAGGTGACACCCTATTCCGTCATCATGGGCCTCGTGCTTGCCGTAATTTTCAGCGCTGCGGCAGCCTATCTCGGACTGCGTGTCGGTCAGGTGTTTGAAGCCGCCATACCCATAGCCATCATAGCCGTAGGCCTTTCGGGGGCGCTCAACAAGAAAAACGCCATAGGACAGAACGTGATCATACAGTCGATAGGAGCATGCTCGGGCGTCATCGTGGCCGGAGCCATTTTCACCCTCCCCGCGCTTTACATACTTCAGGCCAAATACCCCGACATAACGGTGAACTTCATGGAGATATTCCTCAGCTCGCTATTCGGCGGCATACTCGGCATACTCTTCTTCATACCCTTCCGCAAGTACTTCGTGAAGGACATGCACGGCAAATACCCCTTCCCCGAAGCCACCGCCACAACACAGGTGCTCGTGAGCGGAGAAGGCTCGAAATCGAGCAACGGCTCACAGGCCAAGACCCTCGTCATAGCCTCACTAATAGGAGGTATATACGACTACCTGCTGGCCACATTCGGCTGGTGGGCTGAAAACGTCACCTCCACGGCATCGCAGTGGGGTACGGCACTGGCCGAAAAGACCAAGCTCGTGTTCAGCGTCAACACCGGCGCGGCGCTCCTCGGTCTGGGCTACATCGTGGGACTGAAATACGCGTTTGTCATTTTTGCCGGCTCAATATTTGTATGGTGGATCATAATCCCCCTCATCGGCGCATACGGAGCACCGGCGATAGCCTCGCTTGAGCCCGCCGCCATATTCAGCGACTACGCCCGACTGATCGGTATCGGCGGTATAGCCATGGCCGGAGTCATAGGCATCATCAAGTCATCGTCGATCATAGCGCAGGCCATCGGTCTTGCAGGCCGCGAGCTGAAAGGCAAGCAGCAGGGCATCAAGGAAGTACGCTGGCAGACCGACATATCGATGAAACACATCGTCTACATGGTGGCCATAGCGCTCATAGCCGTCCTCGCATTCTTCTACATAGGTGTCATACACACATTCTGGCAGGCGCTCATAGCTTGGCTTGTGGTGACGGTAATAGCGTTCCTGTTTACCACCGTGGCGGCCAACGCCATAGCTATCGTAGGGTCAAACCCCGTATCGGGCATGACACTGATGACCCTGATCATAGCATCGGCCATATTTGTCAGCATAGGGCTCAACGGCACCTCGGGCATAGTGGCCTCGATGGTGATAGGCGGCGTGGTATGTACGGCGCTCTCCATGGCCGGAGGCTTCGTCACCGACCTCAAGATAGGCTACTGGATAGGCTCCACTCCTAAAAAGCAGGAGACATGGAAATTTCTCGGCACACTCGTATCGGCAGCTACCGTAGGCGGCGTCATCCTTGTGCTCAACAAAGTGTACGGCTTCTCCGGACCCGACGCGCTCGTAGCACCGCAGGCCAACGCCATGGCCAAGGTCATCGAACCGCTCATGATGGGCGGCGACACTCCGTGGATACTCTACATGGTAGGAGCCATACTCGCACTGATACTCAACTGGCTCGGAGTGCCCGCGCTGGCATTCTGTCTCGGCATGTTCATTCCGCTTCAGCTCAACACCCCCATGCTTGTGGGCGGCGCCATAGCTTACTTCGTGTCCAACCGTTCGGCCGACTCCGCCGTCAACAACGCCCGTCGCGACCGCGGCACGCTGATAGCCTCGGGTCTTATAGCCGGAGGCGCCCTGTTCGGAGTATTTGCCGCACTGACCCGCTTCGCCGGCTTCGAGTATGACAATCCTCTGTCAATGGGCACGACCCAGATGCTCGGATGCATCATGTATCTGCTCATCATAGCCTACCTCATTTGGGACAGCATGAGAGCCAAATCACTACGTTAAAAGACTTGAATTGCACATTTCAGCCATAAACCGGCAGATACTGTCGCTCTCCGTACCCTCGATAGTCACCAACATCACCACCCCATTGCTGAGTCTGGTCGACGTGGCTATCGTGGGCCACATGGGAGCGTCGGACTACATCGCGGCCATAGCCGTAGGCGGCTCGATGTTCAATATGCTCTATTGGCTTTTCGGCTTCCTGCGCATGGGTTCGAGCGGCATGACAGCGCAGGCTTTCGGCGCCGGCGATGGCAAAGCGCAGTCGCGCGTGCTCAAACAGGCACTTCTTGTGGCCGTCATAGCCGGTGCGCTGATGATAGCGCTCCAACGCCCCGTGTGCGACATTGTGCTCCGCTTCATGGACGTGTCGGGCGACACGGCGCTGTATGCCAAGACCTATTTCTACATATTGATATGGGGCGCCCCCGCAGTGCTCGGCAATTATGTGCTCTGCGGCTGGCTTCTCGGCATGCAGAACTCCAAGGCCACGATGTGGATATCCATATTCATCAACGTGTGCAACATAGCGGCCAGCTGTATGCTTGTCTTTGTATTCCGACTCGGCATAACGGGCGTGGCCACGGGTACGCTTACGGCGCAGTGGCTCGGATTCGGATTGGCGCTGGTCATAGCCGCCACCCGATATAATATTGTGAAGATAACCTTTCGCGAGATTGTCGAATGGACCGGCCTACGGCGCTTCTTTCAGGTAAATGTCGACATATTTCTGCGCACCGTATGTCTGGTCACCGTCACCATATGGTTTACCCGCACCGGAGCGCTGCAAGGGCCCGAGATGCTGGCGGTCAACGCACTGCTGATGCAGTTTTTCACCCTGTTTTCATTCTTCATGGACGGTTTCGGCTTTGCAGGCGAGGCCATGGCCGGCAAATACGTGGGTGCCAACGACCGGCCCAATCTCAAGGCAAGCGTCGACGCACTCTGCCGCTGGGCATTTGTCATAGCCGTCATGTTCACCCTGCTTTATCTTGCCGGAGGCGACCTGCTGCTGTCGCTGCTTAGCGACGACAAGACTGTCGTGGCGCACGCCCACGAGTACCTGCACTGGGTTGTGACAATACCTGTGGTCGGATTTCTCGCCTTCACTTGGGACGGCATATTCATCGGCGCTACTGCCACGCGCGACATGCTCCGCTCCATGCTCGGCGCTACCGCTATCTTCTTTACGGTATACTTCATAGCCTACCCCCGTATGCACAACGACGGGCTTTGGCTGGCATTTCTCTGCTACCTGTTCACCCGCGGGCTCATTCTCACCATAATAGGCCGCCGCTACCGCCACATCCAATAACCTGCACCCCCGCAAAACGCTAAACTGCACCGCTCCCGCAGTTCCCGGACGCTGTGCTACCGACGTCCATACTATCGGTGTGCCATAGTCGTTTAACAACCTGCGAGCCTGTAAAGGCTCGCGCCATCTGTAAGCCGGGTACGAAGTGCCCGGTCGGGAAATTACATCAACCCGTGTCGAGTCTGAAAAGACTCGTGCCTACTGCTACCGGTTGCGTGATTCAGGCATGCTTCCAAAAGCCAACCCCACTGTTAAGAAATAATAAAAACATGTTTTATAGCATAATTCAAAAAACATTTACTAACTTTGCAGCGTTTTAAAGACGAATAATGATTGATTACTCCTTCGGGAGTTTGGTTTTAGGTTTAATTTAAATTTTATCAACTATGAGTAACTTATTGAAAGCAGCAGCTAAAGTGTATCGTACAGTGAACTATTGCATAGCAAGCGCTGAACTTTATCTGCATGAAGCCGACAACCGATAATCGGCTTCGTTAAAAAAATGAATTAATTGACGCGTTCCTTACAAGGAGCGTTTTTTTATATCCGTATACAAACACCGGACCGACATCTAAAAGGTCAATGAACGAACATTAACATTTCGACCGGGTTTTACTGCTGCCTCTTTTAATAATCAGGGAGTTATAAAAAGAGTCTGCGACTCACAAGTAGCCGCAGACTCAAACAAGGATTGCTTACGTTATTTAGAAATTGTATCCGAGTGATATGGCAAGGTTGTTGTACTTGGAGTCGATACCACTGGCGGCTTTGGTCATGCCGAACTGGTACTGTACGCCAAGTAAGAATTTGTGGAAGGTGTAGCCGGCACCTACGCCGAGACCCATCTGGAAGCGTTTGCCGTCGGCCTCGTCCTTGAAAGCGTCGCCTGCGATACCGAAGTCGAAGTAGGGACCGAAGTTGACCTGAAGCTGCGATGCCTCGGCAAAGTTAAGACGATAAGATGCGTAGACGGGTATCTCGATAAAGTCGGCGGTGAGGTCCTTAACACCTTTACCGGTGTAGAGGATACCGGAGTTGAGCGAGAAGCTGTTTACGATATTCCAGTCAGCCGAAAGACCTGCATGGAAACTTGTTCTTGAATCCACTCCGGAGGGTGTATCGGTCATGTCAGCGATGTTAAGACCGGCACGTACACCGAGAGTAAACTGCTTTTCGGCGGCTTCGCCATCCCACAAAGTTTGAGCCGACGCTCCGAGAGCGCATACTACAGCAAAAGCTGCAAGAAATAATTTTTTCATAATCTTGAAATTTTGATTGGTTGTTAATATATATTATTTGAATCTATGTTTTGATTTAAACGGGGTACACTTGAAAATAAACATCCTCTTATACTCTACCAGCTGAAATAGTCGGTCCAGCTACCCTCTTCAAGCTCACCGTCATCGTAGTCTTCGTAGCTACAGAAAACAGATGCCGGATAGCCGTTGCTGTCAAGAGTCCAGTCATACTCTTCCGTACTTCTATAAGACCCTAATTCCTGTTCCAATTTCAAGGGAAGGAGCTCGGGACCTTTGCCAAGCAGTCCGGCGTAGTATGCTTTCTGAAGTTCCTCAAAGTCAAAACCTCCGTAACCGTCATACCACATTATATAATAACCCTTGTTTGCTATGCCTGAAGAATGAGAACCGTCGGTATAAGTTATTTTGGCAGTGCTTTTATGACCGCCGCCTTTGGCCGTCATAGCCACCGGATTGCCGTTCTTATAGCTGGCAGAGTAGTCAGCACTTATGCCGTCGTCATCAAGAGGTTTGTGATAGATTGAGCTTATACGGCCTTCGCTGTTGTAGCTGATGGTCCATTCGTTGTCTCTTGAGCAGGCATATCTTACAAAACCGTCGGCGTTCAGCGATATGTTTATGGTGTACGGGTCACCATCATATCTAACCTTCATGACCATATCGTAGCTCGACTGCGCACGTCCGGCCTCGGCAGAATTGTAGATAAACCGGACGTCGGAACCTATAGCCGTGACACGACCTTCAGCGTCGGTAGTCACAGCCTCTCCACCTACCCTTGCAGGCAGACCCTGTGGAAACACTTTGGCCGGATTGACCGCCTCGACCGAGCCGGGGCCGTTGTTGCCGCCACCCTCGCCGTCATCGTCACTGCTACACGAGGTCATTGTTACTAACGAACATCCCAACATAAGGGACAACGCAAGAAAAATACATTTCTTCATCTTGTTAAATGTTTTTGTGATGTTACAATAATTGATCTACAAAGCGGGCTGAGCCCATTAAATAATTGCACATAAAAAGTCGGACCCCGCTGCCGCGGTGCCTGAAACGGATAGTTGAATTTAAGTCTGTCGGTATTTTGTCAACCGTCATACGCATAGAATCTGTCTTCTTTCTGCATGTAACTCAAAACATGATACATGCGGGTTAGTACCAAGATTCTGCCAGACGGGACGCAGGATATGTCATAACTGTTTAAGGAGAAGAGCCGTCCCACTACTTTCAGCCGTGAAAGGCCGAATTGCCGAGGTAGTGTAATCTCCTTTTCGGAAGCTGTGCGGCTTCCGATTTGCACCGCAAAGTTATATTCGCCTCTCCGCTTTGACAATCCCCCCCCAATTTTAACATCAGTTAACAAGGACATCATACCACGACAACTACGTAACTCGATATAAAATTGCCGTTTAGCCGATTGTAGCGGCACCGCACCGCAATGTATACTACCGTTTTTAAAGTTTTATTTCGCGATAAGTGAAGAAATGCGTAATTTTGTGCAAAATATTGGTAAATATGAAAATAGCATTGATAGGCTACGGCAAGATGGGCAAAGCCATCGAGAAGATAGCGTTGAGCCGCGGCCATGAGATAGTAAGTCGTATAGACGTAAACAATCAGGACGAATTTGACTCGGCAGAGTTTGCTTCGGCCGATGTAGCCATAGAGTTCACCACTCCATCCACCGCTGTAGCCAACTACAAGCGGGCGTTTGCTGCAGGAGTGCCTGTGGTGTCGGGCAGCACCGGATGGCTCGACGCCATGCCCGAGATAAAAGCCCTTTGCGACGAAGGTAAGGCTACATTTTTCTGGACCTCCAACTTCTCTCTCGGAGTAAACCTGTTTTTTGCCGTCAACCGTTACCTCGCATCGCTGATGGAGGGTTTTCCCCAGTATCACCCCGCTATGAAGGAGATACACCACATACACAAACTCGACCACCCCAGCGGCACGGCCATCACACTTGCCGAGGGTATAATGGCGTGCGACAAGGCGGTCAAGGGATGGACCGAAAACCATGCTGACGGCACCGGCAACATAGTCATAGACCACGAGCGCATCGGCGAGGTGCCGGGCACACACATCGTATCGTGGGACAGCCCGGTCGACACCGTGACAATAATGCACGAAGCCAAGTCGCGCGAAGGATTCGCTCTCGGAGCGGTCATTGCCGCCGAATGGACCGTAGGGAAAAAGGGCTTCCTCACCATGGACGAGATGATGCACTCGATGATAGGCCGTCCGCAACTGCTTGACATTATCAAATAAGAATTATGACAAACGACAATAACAGCCGCTCTTTCGGCGATGACTTCAAGCGCCGCGTAAAAGCGGTCAAGACCACACGTTGGATACGTTTTGCCGTTGTGGCCGCCATATTCACCGCGTGGGTGGCTTGGCTCGGCAGCTGGTGGGTACTCATATTCCTGCTGCTCCTCTTTGACATCTACATCACCGGATACATACCCTTCACATGGTGGAAAAAAAGCGAAAATAAAGTTGTGAAGAGCGTGATGAGCTGGGTCGACGCCATCGTGTACGCGCTCATACTTGTATACTTCGTGTTCACATTCATAGGCCAGAACTATCAGATACCGTCGTCATCGCTCGAAAAGACGCTTCTCGTGGGCGACTATCTGTGGGTCAACAAGACGGCTTACGGTCCGCGTGTGCCCATGACCCCCATACACTTCCCGCTCGTGCAGAACACGCTGCCGGTAATCAACACAAAGAGCTACACCGAGTGGCCGAAATGGAAGTACCGCCGACTGAAAGGCCTCGGCAATGTGGAGCGCGGCGATATAGTGGTATTCAACTTTCCGGCCGGCGATACGGTGACGACCAAAGTGACCAACCCCGACTACTACACGCTCGTGTCGATGCTCGGGCGCTTCGCCGTACACAACAACAAGGAGCAGTTCGGCGATGTCATATACCGTCCGGTCGACCGCCGCGAGAACTATGTCAAGCGTGCCATAGGGCTTCCGGGCGAGCGCATAAAAATAGTGGACGACGTCATATACATCGACGGCAAACCCATGGCACAGCCCGAGAATGTCCAGTTCAACTACTTCTTCCAGATGCGCGACGGCGGCATGTCGAAGCATGACTGGGAGGAGCTTGGCATAAGCGCCGACGACCGCAACACAGTGCCCGTGGCTCCCGGCGAGCTGCGCAATGTGGCCATGAACGGCTTCATTGTCAATGACGACGGCTCCGTGCCGGCTATCTATGTGTCGCCCCTCACTCCGGCTATGATCGAGAAGCTCAAAGCCAACCCGCGCACGGCCCGCATAATGAAGGTGCCCGCCACCGAACAGACTCCGCTCTTCCCCGCCGGTGTGTCTGACAGCTGGACACGTGCCGACTACGGCGAGTTGTGGATACCGCAGAAAGGCAAGAGCATAAAACTCGACGACTACACGTGGAAGATATACAACCGCTGCATACGCAACTACGAAGGCCACGATGACGCATACATAAAGGACGGCACCGTATACATAGACGGAAAGCCGGCAAAGACCTACACCTTCGCGATGGACTACTACTTCATGATGGGCGACAACCGCGACAACTCCGCCGACTCGCGCTACTGGGGCTTCGTGCCCGAGGACCATATAGTAGGCAAACCGTGGAGGGTGCTTGTATCGTTTGACAAGGACAAGAGCCTCTTTAACGGAGGCGTACGCTGGGAGCGCGTGCTCAAGTCGGCCAATCCCGATAAATGACGATGAAGCATAGTCCGCTCGTCATATATCCCGAACTTGCCGTCACGTTGCCGCCGGCATACTGCGGCAGCGTACGTTATTATGCCGACATGGCCCGGTACGGCGCGGTGACGATCGATGTGACGCGCCGCTTCAACAAGCGCGACAAGGAATGCCACAGGTGTGTCATCGAAGGGCCCAACGGAGTGCAGCGTCTTACCGTGCCTCTCGAGAAACCTCAGGTGTGGCGCAGCACACGGTTGTCCGATGTCAGGGTGTCGACCCACGGCGACTGGTGGCATGTACATTGGGGTGCCATATGTTCGGCCTACGGACGCACACCCTACTTCGAGTACTACGCCGACGACCTGCAGCCGGCCTATTCGGGCGACATAGAGCTGCTTGTCGACCTTGACGCCGCCATAGACCGCTTCTGCCGCCGGGCGCTCGGCATAGGTTGCGGCGACCGCACGGAAGCTGTTGCCGCAGCCGGCGCCTGTGCCGCTCCGGTAAAAGACATACCCTACTATCAGATATGGGCCTCGCGTTTCGGCTTCACCCCCGGACTGAGCGTGCTCGACCTGATTTTCAACATGGGCCCCGAAGCCCCTCTCGTGCTGCGTGAAATGGCCCGGTAAATACAACAACATAACACATTTTTCACTACATTTGTAGTGCGAAAACAAATTGACCATTATAATTCACATTATGAAATCACTTAAACTTTTCATGGCGCTGGCTCTGACCGGCGCACTGACTCTTTCGGCCGAGGAGCACTTGAAGAGCCTTAATCCGGCTTATTTCGACAAGTCCACTCCGGCATCGGTCGATTTCTACAAACATGTCAACAAAGGATGGCAGGACACTCACCCGCTGACACCCGAGTTCGCCCGTTACGGCAACTTCAATATCCTTAACGACTCGTCGGAGATGCGCGTCAAGAACATCGTGCTCAACCTCGGCGCTACCAACCCCGAGCCCGGCACAGTGGCTTTCAAGGTATGGACCATATACTCGCAGGCCATGGACTCCGTGCGCCGTAATACCGAGGGTGCCAAGCCTATCCTAGCCGACCTCAAAAAGATAGAGACCACTCCCCACGAGGGCATGGAAGACCTCTTCCTATGGATGCACGGCAACTACGCAAGCCCCTTCTTCGGAGCAGGCCCCATGGAGGACCTGTCAAACAGCAAAGTCTATGCCATGTACGTGAGCGGAGGCGGCATGGGTCTCGGCGACCGCGACTACTACCTGCAGAACGACAAGCGCAACAAGGAAGTGCGCGAGGCTTATCAGAAGCTTATCGTAAAGCAGATGCAGAATGCCGGCTACTCCAAGAAAGACGCCAACCGCATCATGAAAAATGTCATGAAAATCGAGACAGCTCTCGCTGACTCGGCATGGACCCGCGAGCAGAGCCGCAACATACCGGCTATGTATAACCCGCGCTCGTTTGAGCAGCTCAAGCAGATGTACCCCAACGTAAACTGGGACCGCTTCTTTATCGAGACAATGGGCATAGAGTCGCCGGCCAGTGTCATCGTGACCGAACTTAGCTCCGTGGCTCAGGCCAACAACCTCATGGGTTCACTTACCGACCGCGAAATCAAGGACTACTATCTGTGGAAGTATGTGGCACAGGCCGCTTCGACGCTTAGCGACGACTTCACCAACGCATCGTTTGAGTTCAACAAAGTCATCAGCGGAGTGCAGCAGCAGCGTCCCCGCTGGAAGCGTGCGCTCGGCGCCGCCGAAGGTTCCATGGGCGAAGCTGTTGGCCAGCTCTATGTCGAGAAGTACTTCCCCGAGTCATCCAAGGAGTATATGCTCGGCCTTGTTGAAAACCTGCGCACGGCACTTGGCAAGCACATCATCAATCTGTCATGGATGAGCGACGACACCAAACTCAACGCCATCAAGAAGCTCAATGCATTTACCGTGAAGATCGGCTATCCCGACAAGTGGAAAGACTATAGCACACTTAACATCGACCCCAAGCTGTCATACTACGAAAACATGCACAACGTAGGCATGTGGCATCAGGCCGAGACCTATGCCAAATGGGGCAAACCGGTCGACCGCACCGAGTGGGGCATGACTCCGCAGACAGTCAACGCATACTACAATCCGCTTGCCAACGAAATCGTGTTCCCCGCAGCCATTCTTCAGGCACCGTTCTTTGACCCCGAGGCCAGCGACGCCGAGAACTACGGCGGCATAGGCGTAGTCATAGGTCATGAGATGACCCACGGCTTCGACGATCAGGGCCGCAACTTCGATGCCGAAGGCAACATGGTCAACTGGTGGACTCCCGAGGATGCCGAAGCGTTTGCCAAGCTCACAAAGGGACTTATCGAGCAGTTTGACGAAGTTGAAGTATTGCCCGGACTCCATGCCAACGGCCAGTACACACTCGGCGAGAACATAGCCGACCAAGGCGGTCTGCGTGTATCACGCACCGCATTCCTTGACTCGCAGAAGAAAAAGGGTGTCGACATCAATTCGCCCGAGGCCAAAATCGACGGTTACGACCCGATGCAGGTTTACTACATGAACTATGCCAACATCTGGGCCGGCAACATCCGCGACGAGGAGATACGCAACCTCACTACCGGCGACGTACACTCACTCGGTGAAAACCGTGTCAACGTCACTCTCCGCAACATCGCCCCGTTCTTTGAGGCATTCGGCATAAAGGCCGGCGACAAGATGTACCGTCCCGCCGAAGAGATGGTAGTTATCTGGTAATACGATATATTCTACCGTTACTACATAAAGGCTGAGTCAATGACTCGGCCTTTTTCTTTACCCACGCAAGAATAGCGCATAACACAACGCAACAAAGGCCACGATACAGTGAGACCTGCAAATAACAGCTGTTTTGCGGTAGGGACGCCAGTACCACGGCGTCCGGTTGCGACCGACAGATTCTCCAATTGGCTATCAGATAAATTTTAACAGAAAAGGTGACATCATTTGCGTTTGAATAGCGAAACAATCTTTCGGAAAAATCCATTGTTCTTTTTTGACGATATGATTTCTTCTTGTATTTTATGAATCCTATTTTTTACAGTAATTGTATCAGGATGCTCATCTCCTAATATTTTTTGACATATACGAAAAGCCTTGGTCATATATTCAAGAGATTTTTCATCTTGCCCTAATCCATAATATTCGGTTCCAATTAAAATATATAACGAAGCCACACCAGTATTATCCTCTCCATATATCTCTTTGCTGATTGCCAAAGCTTTTGTATGGTATTCCAAAGCTTTCTCTTTATCGCCCAAGTCAAAATATATTAATCCTATTTTATAGCAAGACCATGAGGTTTCAAGATGAGATTCTCCTAATAACTTCTGACGAATTGCCAAAGACTTTGTATAATACTCAAGAGCTCTCTCTTTCTCGCCCAAATCTGAATATACCAATCCTATATTATCGCAAGACCGTGCAATATCAAGATGAAATTCGCCTAATAACTTCCGGCGAATTGCCAAAGACTTTATATGATACTCAAGAGCCTTTTCTTTTTCTCCAATATCTGAATATAATACCCCTATGTTATGGAAAGATAATGCAATATCAAAATGAGTTTCTCCCAATAACTTTTGCCGGATTGCTATAGACTTTGTATAATATTCGAGAGCACTCTCTTTCTTTCTCAAATTTGAATATATCGTTCCGATATTATCATATATTGTTGAGATTTCAAGATGCTTAATGCCTAATTTCAGTTGAAGCACAGCTAAGGCTTTATTATAATATTCAAGAGCATTTTCATAATCTTTTAATCCGGAATATACCAATCCTATATTGTTATAAGTAATTCCAACCTCTGTACATTCGACGCCATTTAGTTGCTGAAATATGGATAACGCTTTATTAAGATATTCGAGACTATTATTATATTCTTCCATATAACAATAAGCCAAACCTATGCAACCGATAGTTCTTGCCGTATCAATATGTATTTCACCTAATAAACTTTGTTGAAGCCTCAAAGACTTAGCTAAATATTCTATAGCCTTTGTATACTCTTTTAATTGTAAATATATGTAACCTTTGGTATTATAAGCATCAGCTGTGTGCATATCATCTTCGCCATACCGAGCAATGCATATAGATAACAATACATCAGCCAGTTGTAGCGCGAGTTCGGTTATTACGACAATTTGGATAAAAAATAGAGATAGATGATCTATGATTTCGGCGCGGGAGGCGTCGGCAACGCCGGGAGCGTTGAGGTATTCGCAGGGTGTGAAGCGCTCTTCGTCGGTGTCGAGGAGGAGCTGCCAGTATCGGCCTAACTGATACTCGTCTTTTTCGTAGAGGAGGTCGAATACGTCGAGGCGGAGGAGGTGACGGTAGAGTCGGGGGCAGTCGTTGAGCATGTAGTACTGGTAGGCCAGCTCGCTCCATGCCCGGGGGGTGTCATTGGCGGCGAAACGCTCGGCTATCAGCAGGCGGGTGTCGTGCTCCTCGGCGGCGTATTTTGTCAGGCAGGCCTGTGTCATGTAGCGGTGCGAGAAGGTCAGCAGACCGCCTTTGACCGTCAGATAGCCTCGGAAGTGTGCGAGAAACAGTGACCAGCGGTAGCTGTCAAGACCCGAAAGGGCCATCAGCTCCGTCTCCGACAGACCGGCCTGCGAGAAGGTGATGAGCGACAGAAGCCGCCGCACCGTGGCCTCGCCGAGGTCATCCTCGATGCGCCGGAGTACCCGCCGGAAGAACTCGTCGATGCTGTCGGCCGACAGATAGTAGTCTATGCGCCCGTCAAGACGCTCATGGCTGCTGAAGCTGACAAGCTCGTCGAGCAGCACGCGCAGCACAAGTGTGTTCTGTGACTGCGGGGCGCCGACTATGCGCTCCACCTGACTGTCGGTAAGCCGCTTGCCGTACAGCATCAGGTAGTCAGCGACCAGCTTCGTGCGCCGGGCCGCCGACAACGGCTGCAGGGAGTACTCCTCATAACCGCGCGAACGGAACACCTCCATGGTCCTGTCATCGTCGAGCGTGCTGAATATGTACTTGACATTCGGCCCCGGAACGGCGAGCCAGAGAAGCAGCTTGGCATTGTCCTCGTCGTGGAGCTGGTTGATGCCGTCGAGCACCACGAGCAACGGCTCCCGGCCGGAGATTTCGGCATACAGGCGGCTTAGCTCCTCCTCGGGCTTTTTGTCGTCCATAGCCTGCGGCCCGGACTGCTGCGGCAGTCCGTACAGTTCGCGGACCTCGTCGCAGAGACGGCGCGCTATGGAGCGGTAGTCGCCCTCAAGGCCGCCGTTGCCCACAAAGTGGTATATCGTCCTGCGGCCGGTATCGCCACGGTGCTCCTCAAGCCAGTTGGCGAGCAGGGCGCTCTTGCCCATGCCGCTCGGCCCCGTAATGACGAAGTTGCGGTCATCGCCGGCCATGAAGCGGTCGAGCGCGTCGTGGGCCTCGTCATTGCGTATGTAGGCCGACAGGCGGCTGCGCAGAAAGGCCCGCTGGCTGCGGCGCTCGCGCATCAGCTCGGTCTGCGGCTCGTCGGGGAAGTGCGAGTCGAGGACGCGGAGAAATGCCGCCTCGACTTTGGCTCCCAGCTCCTCGGCCGAGGAGTAGCTGTCGACGGGGTAGCGCCCGTTGTCGCGGATGCTCTGTTTCAGAAGCGAGAGTTTTTCGGGATTGTCGCACGACGAGGGGTCGCCGCCCTCCCTGATGTAAAAGAACGCGTCGATCTCGTCGGGATTGCTCAGCACGCCGTACTGTATCTCGATTTCGGTAATGCTCCTGCCGTCGAGCATGTCGCGCTCAAGCCAAGAGTAGCGTTCGAGAAGCCCGCGGTTCTTGCCGACCTCCTCGGCGGCGAGGCAGCTTCCGTAGCGATTGCCCACAAGGCCGAGGAAGAATGGACGGGAGTGGACGATTTCGTTGAGACACGTCTCGATGACACGGCCCGAGCGTGCCATATCGTCGGTTATGCCCCAGCGCAGGTCGAGCGGCACGACAGTGACATCGCGCTTCGCGGCCACGGCCGCCAGTCTCGGAAATACGCTTTTGACAAGCACGTCGCGTTCGGCGCCCATGTCGGAAAACGTCGATGATATGAAAACTCTTATTACCCGGTCCTCAAGGTTGGCATACGACGGCATGTCGGTGCCCGGTCTGCTCTGCATAATCCACGGTTTTTATATTGTACCTCATAAAGGTATGACATTAAGTGTAAAAGTCCAAACCAATTAACCTGAATGTAACCGACAGGTGGCCCTGCCGGTTCTGTACATCAGGGGTGGCAAACCGTTTTGGAGGCCATGCGAGGGGGTTAGAGGACGAGTTCGGTGAAGAGGCGGTCGAAGGTGGCGTCGAGGTCGGAGGCAAAGCCGGGGTGAGGGCGTGATGTGGTGATGCAGCAGCTTTTCACTGCGGTGAGCCAGCGGAAACGCTCTTCAACGGGGAGGGCGGCCATAGGTCCGCCTGACGGGTGTCCCTCGCCTATCAGCCTGTAGGCCGAGAGCTGACGTGTTATGTCATCGACAGTCAATGCTCCGTCAAATATACTTATCTTGGCCGGGTCGACATGAAGCTCCACACGGGCCCAACGGCGGCGCTTGCACATCATGATAAGCCCGACGTTGACAAACTCCTCGCGCTCGACCCGCGGCACATAGCGAATCACGGCATATTCATATAAGTGCTTTTCGGGCATCGGCTATCTGTTTTACAAAGTTTGCGGAATTTTTAAGACGTTCAGTCAGAAAGAGCCGGTAAACGCGCCGTATGTCATCGGGAGTCTGTTCAGAACCTTCCCAATCGAGCCACTCGTCAGGTATGAGGTCGACGATCTTCGCCAGAGTACGCGGCGTAATCTTCTGACGCAACGACTTGTCGGCAGCCTCGATATCAGTAGCCTTGTGCAGCAAGGCATGGTCTTTTATGTATGGAAACGGCGAAAGCGCAGCTTTCAACGGATCGCCCCACGAGTGGTGAAACATGAGGGAAGCGCCATGGTCTATAAGCCACAGTTCATTTCGCCACAGGAGCATGTTGGTATTGCGCACCGTGCGGTCAACATTTGTCAGGAAAGCGTCGAGCCATACTATTTTGGATGCGGTAGCCTCATCCACCGAATTCACATACGGGTCAAGGGTAACAGCGCCTGACAGGAAATGCAAGCCGAGGTTAAGCCCCTCACTGGCCCGGAGCAGATCCTGCACCTCCTCATCGCCTTCGGTACGTCCAAAGTCGGCATCAAGATCCATAAACACGAGTTCAGGCACACGAAACCCGAGCGCCCGCGCCACCTCGCCCCCTATCAGCTCGGCAATAAGCGCTTTTTTACCGTGTCCGGCCCCACGAAACTTCACCACATACTTAAAGCCGTCATCGGCCTCGGCCAATGCCGGCAATGACCCGCCCTCACGAAGCGGAGTCACATAACGTGTCACCTGTTGTCGTCGTAATTCCATAATCAGCAGATTTTACAAAGATAACAGATTACGAGGCAACTTGTCAAGAGCCGGGTGTGATTTTTTTAGCCGAAACGGAAAATCCGCATCAGTCGACTTTCTCGTAGATGTACAATTCGTGGACTTCGCCGGTATAGCCTTCATCGGCAAGTGGACCCTGCGACATGCCGAGCACGATACGGGTGCCCCTGTTGTTCAGCACCACGAGATCATCATTGACAGGGTCTATCGACAGGCCCTCGATCTCTCCGGCACGGCGGAAGTCGCTCATCTCGCGAAACAGCTCCACGCGCCCGGCCTTTGCACCGCCGGCAACCTTGCCACGGCGTATGACCGGCTTACCGTCAGCGTCAAGTTTCACGCTGAAAGGCGTCTCTTTCACCACCTCCTCGCCGTCGACCAGTCCGGTATAAGGCACATCGCTCACATCAGCCACATATATATTGTCGGGTATACCGTACTGCGCCTCTCCGTCATCGGCGGTAAAGAGCATTTTGCCGTCGGCAATGAATATACCCTGACACCAGTACGGCGCGGGGCGGCACTGCATCTTGCTATGATAGCGGCCGGTATCAAGGTCATACGCATACACGTAGCGGCTGTCGACCCAATCAGACATCCACACAAGCCGACGGTCACGGTCAACCGCCAGCCCCGAAACCTCGACCTGTCCCGACTCGGGCGCCCACGGAAGATCGCGCTTCCACTGCAGGGTGGCGGCATCATAAACCGATATGGCGATATTGTAGCCGCGCCCGTACTCGAAGCGCTCTATGCCACAGTAAATCTCCCCGTCAAAAACATCGATGTCGCCGAAATGATTGGCCACCTCGGGGTGCATGAAAGGAGCATCGTTACGAGCCACGATACGGCCCCCCTTGTCATACTTATAGAGCACCTTCGTATCGGACACATAATAATAATTGCTGTCAATAGCAATTCCCTGACGACCTTCTACCGGAATGACTTTTTTCAGCCGGTAGTCATGACCGGTGTGTTGCGCGCGCAGGGGCGCCACAAATGTCGTAGTCAACAACATCGTCAGCGCCCCCGCCACACACTTACAAAAATTCATAGTCAATTGCGCGATTGTATCAATAACTTGCCGAACTCCATTATGTTGACAGCCGTAACAGGAGGCTGCGGATCGGAGTTCAAGGCAGTGTCGAGAGTCGTCTCGCCGGAGAGGACGAGCACACCTAAAGCCCCGGCATTGCGAGCCATAGCCACATCGGTATATATGCGGTCGCCACACATGGCTATCTCGTCGGCTTCAAGTCCGTAACGATGACGTATGCCGGCAAGCATGTCGGGATTGGGTTTTCCGATGACAATGTCGGGCGTGCGTCCTGTGGCATGCTCTATGCACTTGCACAGCGAACCGCAGTCAACGAGTATGGTAGGCTGATCGGTAGGACAAACACGGTCGGGATTGGTGGCGATGTAGGGTATACCCTGCGACGCCCACCACGAGGCATGACACAGACGGTCGTAAACCAATGTGGTGTCAAAAGCCACCACGAGAGCGTCGGGACGGTCGGCGGCATCAACAGCGGCCATTTCAAAGCCGGCCTGCTCGAACTCCTTTATCATACTCGGCGTACCGAGCACAAACAGGCGTTTCGCTTCGGGCATGTTGGTCTTCAGATACTCGATTGTAGCCACGGCGGTGGTGTACATCTCCTCACGCGAGGCCTCGATACCGAGTCCTTTGAGCTTCTTCAGATAATCATCGATGCTCTTGGTAGGGTTATTGGTGAGAAACGAGTATCCTATGCCGTTGTCATGCAGCATCTTCAGGAAATCCATAGTGAACGGGAACAGCTGCGAGCCAAGATATATGGTGCCGTCCATGTCGAGAGCGACATGCTTTATACGCGAACACGCTTTCTTAAGCTCAGCCTCCGTCATCGGAGATATATAACGATCTATCATATCCATAATAATCAAGAGCAGGTTTAATTTTCAGATTTAGCTTCCTGTTCGGCATAGAACTTCTGAGAGCGTGCATACCCGTCGCGCGGAGCGGCCCACATGGTCACAAAGGTAATAGCGCCAAGCACGCCGATGCCGATGATTAGATAAAATACCACATTCCATCCATAATGGTCGGCCACGATGCCGACACCGATAGCGGAGAGGAACGAGCCTACATAGCCGAATATACCGGCAAGACCGTTGGCGGTAGCCGATGCCTCTTTGGTAGCGTGGTTGGCCGATGCTATACCGATAAGCGCCTGCGGGCCATAGATAAAGAAGCCGGCCATAGCCAGAACGAGTATCGACACCAGCATGGGAAGTCCCGGCAAGAAGATGAATACCGACATGAACAGAGCGGCCAATACCATACAGCAGAAGCACATACGGTGAGCCTTACCCTTGAAAATGTGGTCGGTAGCCCATCCTGCGAATATAGTGCCGACGATAGCGAAAATCTCAAACGACGCCACTGACCACGCGGCATCCTCGATAGACATGCCACGCGCCTCGGTAAGGAATTTCGGGCCCCAGTCAAGAATACCCATACGCATCACATATACAAACACATTGGCCACACAGAGGGTCCAGATCCAACGGTTGGTCCATACCATGGCGCGGAGGAATGCCGAATGTGACGGAGTCTTGGCACCCTTCGTCTCGCCCTTGCCGGTTTTTGTACCGGGCAATTCGGGCAGACCTACAGAGCGTGGGTCATCGCGCAGACCGAAATAGAGCCATCCGGCGCCAAGTACGGCAAGACATGCGGGCAACCAAAAACACCACTTCCAAGCGCCCCAGTGCTTGGCATATTGAAGTATCTGGTTCATGCCGTCGGCGGTCGAGGCATCGACTTTCAGGTTGGCGGCAATGGTCTTGATGATTTCAGGATTGGAACTCATGTCATCGCCCATAGATCCCATTATATAACCGCAGGCCACAACAGCCGCTGCAGCGCCTATGGAGTGGGATGTATTCCATATCGACATCTTCGTAGCCAGTTCGGAGGGGTGTATCCAGCAGGGCAACAGACGTGCACACGGAGGATAGCCCACACCTTGAAACACCTGATTGAGCACTATGGTCACCGCCATCACGAGCACGAGCATGTTGATAAGGTCGGGAGTGCTCTGGGCCACGGCCGAAGTAGGATCGACGCCCACCAGCCAAGCACTGATGTTGTATCCGAAACCGAACGCGAAGTTGGACAACGCGCACAACAACAGACCTATGGCCATAACGGCACGCGCGCTGTAGCGGTCAACGACAAATCCGTTGATAAAACGCGACAGTCCGTATACAAGCGACCCGATACCGATGACGATACCGAAGTCGGTGTTGGATATGCCGTACTGTGCGGTAAGTCCCGGCATGGCCAACGAGAAGTTTTTTCTAACGAAATAATAGATAGCGTAGCCGATCATCGACACCAGTATGGTACGGAACTGCCACGTCTTATACTGCTTAATCACCTCCGGCTTCCAAGAGCCGTAAATATCGTCTTTTGCCATTACAAGAAATAGTGATGATTGATTGGTTTAAGGTAAATAATTTGTTATATCGTCTTGTTGAGTTCTATTGTTTTTTCTATGTCAAGCGCCTCGGCTATAATCGATATCGGATTGGCTACCGGCACACCGGCCGACATCTCGATCTGCCACTTGCACGTTTCGCAATCAGTGGCCACCACATCGACATGCTCGCGTTTTATCTGATCGAAAAGCGGCTGTCCTATGGCCTGCGAGTATTTGTAATTCTCTTTCTTGAAGCCGTACGTACCGGCAATGCCGCAGCACTGCGAGTCAAGATGCACAAAATCGAGTCCGGGTATCATCTTCAGCAGCGATACAGAGTAAATGGCCCACCCGAGTTTCTCCATATGACACGGAGTGTGGTATGCTACCCTCTTCCTGTAGTCGCTCTTGAATGCAAGCTTCACCTTGCCTTCGTCGACAAGGCGGTAAAGGAAGCGAGTGGCGAGCATGATCTCGTCGCGGACATCGGCGTTATCAATGTCAAGCAGGTGGGGATACTCGTCGCGCATAGTAAACGTACAGGTCGAACTTGTAGCTATGACCGGACGGTTTTCATCGACTACCGACTTACGTATCGACGCCATATTTATGTCGGCATCGCGCTTTGCCTCCTTTATAAGACGGTTGGCTATCTTGGCCACACCGCAGCACTTCTCCTTCTCAAGAAGCTGCACGCCATAGCCTGCGGCATTCATGACCGTAACAAGGTCCTTGCCGAGCTGCGGGAAATTGTACTGCACGTAACAGCCGTGGAAATATGACACCTGACGGGGATAACCGCTCTGCCGGTCAGCGGCATTTTTACGGTACCACGAGGTAAACGTCTGTCCGGAATAAGATGGGAATGTGCGGTGATCGTCAATCTTGAGCACACAGTCCATAATCTTCTTCACGGGCTTGAACCGCAACGTGGCGTTCACGATAGAAGCAAACGGCGTAGCCATAGTGCCGACAAAATCGGTGCTCGCCAGCATACGGTCGCGCAAAGCCGGAGAGTGCGCGCTGTATTTTATGCGTGCAGCCTGAATTATGTCGCCTATCTTCACATTTGACGGACAAGCCACCTCGCACCGCTTGCAGTTAAGACAATACTTAAGCGCCTCATCGTAGAAGAACGGCTTTTTAAGACGGTAACGCTCACCGTCGGGTCCGGCCTGCTTTGGCCCGGGATAATCGGGATTCACGGCAGTGACAGGACAATATACCGTACAGATAGTGCACTTTATGCACTCCTCGAAGTTATTATTGCTTGTAGTATTTTGTTGATAATCCATAAGTCACCGCTTTATTTTCCGTTAATAATATCATTTGCCACCTTGAGCGCCGACAAAATCGACACTCCGGCACCCGACTCCTCCTTAAGCGCGTCGTGCGCACCCACAACGGCGCCTATAGCACGGAAGTTGCGTATGGGGCGCTGCTCCTTGAATACATGGAAATTCTCGTCGGTGACAACACCGAACTTCATGTAGTTCTGCTCGTTGTACATGTCAGTGTCATACCACTCGGTACGCGAATGTGAGGCATTCACGTCAAGGCCGAATATAGGTTCATAAATAGTATCGGGAGTAGCCTCGATTCCATGGCTGAAGAAGCTGCCCGTAGCGAGAATAAAATTGTCGGCCTCAAGAGGCATGTCGCCGAGATTGACCGTATACACGCTCTTCAGCATGTCATCCTCCACCACACCATAGCTTACGCTGTCGCCGATAAGGTATGTGCCGCCGAGTTTCTGGAAATGATTGCGCAAGCGCATCTGGGCCCTCATGCCGCCAAGCGACATAGGCATTGTCGACACATAGCGCAACGGACGCTTAACCAGCTCGCGCAACCGGTTCACCGGCTCTTCGTCAAACAACCCCACTACGGCGGGCATGAGCACGGTGTCGGCATTCGTCTCATCGACAATACGGTTTATCTCACGGGCAAAATCCTCAAGGACACGGCCGGTGATGACACGCGCTATATTGGTGGCACGCATCTCGGTAGAGCTTTTGCGCAGCACTTCAAGCTCCGCAAGGGTAAACTCGCGTATGTCACAGTCAAGGCCGCAGGCATTAAGCCCGCGGGCTATGAAATCGGGATAAAAGTCAAGATAACCCTTCAGGTTTATGATTGCCACCTTGCCCCACGGTATATTGTCGAGACTGTCGACGGTAGCGTAATCGAGCATCGACAGCCACGCAGGCTTAAACGCCCCCACAGGTGTAAGCCGGAAATGATTTTTCGCCTCGGTACCGTTGAGTGTTATGCCCGCTTCGGCAAAAAGGGGCTTCACTTCAGGGAGCATACGCTTTACCGCCTCCATGCCTATCTTGGAGTACGGATGGGTAGCGGGCAGTTCGGCCATAGCTTCCAAAGGACACATTATATCACCGTTTTCGTCATGGCCGAAGAGAGCCATAGAACCGGAGCTGAAATGCAAAGCACTCTGACCGGCCGACACAATAGCCACTTTAGAGCCGTTCTTGGCAAGTTTTATACCGCTTACCAGACCGCTTATGCCGCCACCTATTATAATAGTATCGTATTTCATGGGTTCCTTTTATTTTTCATCAATTTTATCTTCAGGCTTCGCTATGCGGTCAAGTCCGCATACACTTTCATAAAGCCATGACATGAATTGCGCCTCAACGAGCGACTCGCCCCAAGCCACAGGATACATGCCCTTCCACCGTTCGTTTATAAACGCCGACAGGTCGCGCAGCGTGCGGTCGACGCAACGGTTGGACTTCACAAGAATACCGGCGGCCCTGCAGGCACAAAGCTCGCCCTGACAGGTGCCCATGCCCATACGTGTACGGCGGCGCAGGTTGATGAGATTCTCGCAGTGCAGACTGTCGATGGCATATTTTATCTCGCCCACCGATACCTGTTCGCACTCACACACGAGCGCCTCGTCCTCCTCCGACTTGTACTTGATCTCCGCGCTGAGTGAGCCGTGGCGTCCTTCAGCGGCTTTCTGGTCGGTACTGAGCGCTATGACATGCGACTTACGCTCCATGTCGGTCTGCGGTTCCTTGCGGTCAAGCTCCGAGCCGGGCAGCGGGGTCTCGGCAGTAGTGCACTTGGCGTTTACGCCGAGCTTCTTGCAGGCAAGGTCGGTGGCCCATTCAGCCATAAGCCTGTAAGTCATAAGCTTACCACCTGTAATGGTGATAAAGCCTTCAAGCCCGTCGCGTGTGGCATGGTCAAGACACACTATGCCGCGGCTGATGCTTCGCCCCGAGGGGTCATTATCGGCCGCAACAAGAGGCCTGACCCCGGCATAAGCACGCAAAATACGGGTATATGCGAGCGACGGGGCTATCTTCGTACCCTCCCTCATAAGTATGTCTACTTCTTCGGGAGTGACTTCCATGTTGTCTATCTGGTCATAAGGGATGCGGCTCGAAGTGGTACCGATAAGCGATATGGTGTCGCCGGGTACGAGGATATCGGCGTCGGCCGGCTTGCGGCACCGGTTGATTACCACGTTGTTGATACGGTGGCCGAATATAAGCAGAGCGCCTTTGGCGGGAAACATGTTGACCCTCACTCCGGCGAGTTCGGCTATATGGTGTCCCCATATGCCGCCTGCGTTTATCACCAAGTCGGCATACTCGACACTGCGTTCGCCTGTCTTTGTGTCAAGCAGCTCCACCCCGGTCACCCGGTTCTGGTCTTTTATGAATCCGACGACCTCATGATAGGTGATCACACGCGCTCCATGACGGCGTGCATCGACCACGTTGGCCACTGTAAGGCGGAACGGGTCCACGGCGCCGTCGGGCACCTTCACCGCACCTATTATCTGATGATTGACGGCAGGCTCTATCCTTATGGCCTCCTCGGGACTTATCGGCTCGGCCTCGATGCCTGCTTTACGGCAACACTCGACAAAGTTGTTCTGATATGCGAGGTCATCCTCCGGGAGCGTCACAAACAGTCCTCCGGTCTCCTCCACGCAATGTCGCGCTATATGCCGCAAAATCATGTTCTCCTTGATGCATTCCGAAGCCGACTCCTGATCGGTGACCGCATAACGCGCTCCACTATGCAACAATCCATGATTGCGTCCTGTAGCACCGGCAGTAAAATCAAATCGCTCGACAAGCAGAGTCTTCAATCCCCTCATCGAACAATCGCGGGCTGTGCCGGCTCCGGTGGCTCCGCCACCTATTACGATTACATCGTAATGTTGTCTGTTTTCAATATTCATGGCGCATCACTTTCAGTTAGATTCAGAAAAATATTAATTTTCTTTCGAACAAAAGTATATAGATTTTGTTTATAAACAAAACTTTTTAACAATAATTTTCATGATAAATTTGAACAAATATTAAATTCTCTTGATTATTAATGGATTATATCTTGCTCAAATTTACACGCTAAATCATTTCAAAAGCACACAATTGTCATTTTATCCTATTTTTCTTTCGTTTCGAAAGAATATTGCTTTCGTTTAAAACAAACGAAATAAAAACAATTCGTCACAGAGTATTAACACGTCGGCCGTTCATTTGTTTAATTACACAAAGTTACATATATTTGCAGCAATTCATTATCACTTTCTCATGACCAAAGAAGAACGACACCAGCTCATCATCGACACACTGATGAAACACGAGTCTATACAGGTATCAGACCTGTCATCACTGCTTGACGTATCGACCGTCACAATACGCAAGGACCTCACCGAACTGGAAAAAGGCAACAAACTTTATCGCAGCCACGGCAAGGCCATTCTTATAAATCCTTACGTAAACAATCGTTCGGTCAACGAAAAAGAGAAGTTATGCCCCGATGAAAAGAAGCTGATAGGCAAACGCGCCGCATCGCTCATAACCAAAGACGACTCCATCATAATAGCATCGGGCACCACCGTCAGGGCTTTCGCAAGATGCATACGCCCCATCAACCGGCTGACGGTAATATCGGCGTCGCTTCAGGTGTCGGAGATATTGGCCGGTAACGAGGCCATCGACATAGTGCAGCTCGGCGGTTCACTTCGCATGAGCAGCCTGTCGGTAGTAGGCAAATATGCCGAGTCGCCACTGTCGGAATTTTCATGCAGCAAGCTCTTTCTGGGGGTTGACGGCATAGATCTTGACTTCGGCATAACGACAACCGACATACGCGAGGCCGACCTCAACAAGGTCATGATGCACACCGCACAAAAGACGATAGTTCTTGCCGACTCGACAAAATTTCGCCGCCGCGGCTTCAGCAAAATCGCCAACATGGAGGAGATAGACCTCATAATCACCGACGCCAACATACCCGACAAAATAGCGCAACGCATAGAGGAATTCGGCATCGAGCTGGTCATAGCCGGAGCCGAAGCGGGTCACGACATGTGAGCCACGCCAAGAGCAAGCACCGACACCCTGCATGACGGCGCCGCCGACCTCAAGGCATTGCAGCACGCAAGCAGCGTGGCGCCGGTAGTAATGACATCGTCGACAACAAGCACATGACGTCCGTCGAGTTCATGCGGACGCCGCACGTCATATACGTTTCCGGCATTCAGCCACCGGGCAAAAACGCCCGATGAGGTCTGTGACGCATGACCTCTCGCCGCCACAAGATTGTCAACCACAGGTATTGGCACCACGCTACGTATGCCGTCGGCAATATACCGGCTCTGATTATAGCCTCTTCGCCACAGCTTCAGCTTATGGAGCGGCACAGGAGCTATGACATCGATGCCGTCAAAAAATCCCGCGGCGGCAAGTTCGCGCGCATAACGCCTCGCCATCTTCTCTACCAGCTCGGGACGTCCTCCATACTTGGCCCGATGTATGATCTCCACGTAAGGACTCTCACGATAATAATGAAAATAACCGGCCGCCCGTTCTATAGGCGTGGTAGAAGCAAGCCGTTTGTGCAGCATGTTAAAATCGGACTTATGAACTCCCGTACGCGGCAACGCATCAAGACAATGCAGGCAAAGGACCTCCTCGCCGCTGACAAGCGAACGGCCGCACACCTCGCACAGATCGGGATATACAAGCCCGAGCAGATATTTGCCCAACCCTTTCATTCCGCAATATTTACAAGCGCCTTTTTTATCAATTCCCACTCAAAACCGCACTGCATGGCAAACTTGGCAAGCTTCATTTTGTCGTCATGACTCAACGGACGCTCCATGCCGCGTGCGCGGCCGCGCAATATCTTCACAAGTACCCCGGCATATGCCTCTTCATCCACCTCCGACTCGACGGCATCGGTTGCCGACGCACGGTCAATACGCTTGGCGGCCAGCCCCATAAGTATCTTTTTACGGCCCCATCCGTTAAACAGCAGCTTTGACCTCACATAAGCCCGCGCGTAACGGTCATCATCGACAAAACGCCGCTCGACGAGGCGCTCAAGTATGCGCCTGCGGTCATCGGACGACAGGCCCCAACGCATCATCTTTGACAAGACCTCCGACGAGCATTGCTCCGAACGGGCACACAAAGCCTCAAGACGGGCCAACGCATCATCGGGCTGCACTATTTTTTTCATGACTCGGGCGATTTAGCGGTTATGAAGCGCTGACGGCCCGTCATATCGGCCAACGAGATGACATCGCGCAATCCCATGTCAGCCAACACCTTCTTCAGGTCATCGACAAAAAGCGGATTTATTTCAAAATAAAGCATTCCACCAGGTTTTAACGCGGAACAGGCGTAATGGCCTATCGCACGATAAAACCGCAGCGGATCGTCATCAGGGACAAACAGCGCCATGTGAGGCTCATACTCCAGCACATTAGGCGCCATGGCGCTCTTCTCACGCTCCGTGACATAAGGCGGATTGCTTACGATTATATCGTATCGATCATCGCCATTCGATGTGAGCGCCAGCGCATCGGCCTGTCTGAAACCCACACTCACTTTCAGCCTCACGGCATTTTCTTTAGCCACGGCTATAGCTTCGGGCGACAGGTCGACAGCCGAGACATCGGCAAACTTAAGAGTCCGGGCAAGCGACACGGCTATACACCCCGACCCCGTGCATATGTCAAGCACGGCAAGATCACTGCGGTCACCCCAATCCTTAACTATGATATCGACAAGTTCCTCCGTCTCGGGCCGCGGTATGAGCACCGCCGGCGTCACCACCAGCTCATTGCCGTAAAACCGGGTCTTACCGAGTATGTATTGCAGAGGCTCGTCATCAAGAAGGCGCGACACCACTTTCATGAGTTTGTCGTGCATAAACCCGGAAATTATCGTATCTTTGCGTAACACAATATCCACGACCGAGCGATGCAGCATCTCTTCAAAGATGACGCGGGCCATGGCATCGGCCTCGTCGGCGCCATAATGAGGAGTCAAGGCGGCTCTCACGGCATCAAAACCGTTTTTTAACGTAATATCGGTTGTCATACACAACAAAATTAACCAAATTGTTTCAAAACAAAAAACAAAAGGGCTATGAATATCGACGAGCGCTTCATGTACCGCGCCATACAGCTTGCCAAAAACGGCAAAGGAAACACTTCGCCCAATCCTATGGTGGGAGCAGTCATAGTGCATGACGGCATGATCATAGGCGAAGGTTATCACCGGCGGTGCGGTGAAGGACATGCCGAAGTCAACGCCGTGGCGTCAGTCAAAGACCGGGCCCTTCTTAAAGACTCCACAATATATGTCACGCTCGAACCATGTTCACATTACGGCAAGACACCCCCCTGCGCCAAGCTCATAATAGACAGCGGAATACCCCGGGTAGTGATAGGGAGTCCCGACCCCTCCGACAAAGTAAACGGACGCGGCATCAACATGCTGCGCAAGGCCGGCGTAGAGGTTGTGACCGGAGTGCTTGAGCGGCAATGCCGCGAGCTGAACCCCGCTTTTATGACCTGCAACACTCTGGGACGGCCGTATGTCACGCTCAAATGGGCACAAAGCGCCGACGGATATATCGACCGCAAGCGCACACCGAGTGATGCGCCATCGAAATTCTCGACACCGGTCACCTCCGCCCTGTCACACCGGCTGCGCACCCTCAACGATGCCATAATGGTAGGAAGCGGCACCATGCTGTATGACCGGCCGAGCCTTACCGCACGGCTATGGCCCGGAAACGACCCGCTGCGAGTGGCCGCCGACCGCAGCGGCGCCATAAATCCGGAAGAGAGCGGATTCACCATATTGGGGCACGAAGATGGCGGCACGGTAGCGTCATATCTCAAAACGTTGCGCGACAAAGGAGTGACCTCGGTACTTGTGGAAGGCGGCACAAAACTGCTACAGGCATTTATCGACTCGGGGATGTGGGACACAGCAAGAGCGGAAGTGGCCCCGGTGGTCCTCGGCGACGGAGTAAAAGCCCCCCGGATGCCCATATGCCCGACCAATTCATTAACAATCGGCAACAACCACATATATTATTATGACAACCCTGACAAGCAGTCGTTAAAAACAACTAAAAACATTAAATAAGCGGCTAAATGTCTATAACTCCGCTTCGGTTTTGACGGATTAATTGTAATTTTACGTCGATTATCGCATTTACTTATAGAAATTGTTAGTAAATTTGCAGCTTGAAAATTAATGTCTGAAAAGTATGATTAAAAGATTTGCAGCATCATATCTAATCGCCGGGGCTCTGTTTGCCACAGCGATGACCGCATGCAACGACAACGACAACAACTATCAGGATGACTACGGCTACACACCCGAGACCATGTACTCGAGCACGGCCGTAACCTCATTCAACATAAAACCCAACAGCAAGCTACTTGCCAACCTTGACTCGGTATTTTTCACCATCGACCTCAACCGAGGCATCATCTTCAATGCCGACTCACTTCCCAAAGACACAAAAATAACCAAGCTCGTGCCTAATATAGGTACAAGCGGAAGTTCGAAGATAGAGCTTATCATCAACGGGTCCAAGGTCATGAAAGACACCACGCTCGTCTACACGACCAGCTCGACCGACAGTATAGACTTTTCGGCCAACGTCATGCTGCGCGTGACCTCGCTGAACGAGAAATACACCGGCAACTATCAGATAAAAGTAAACGTACACAAAGTAAAGCCCGACTCGCTTCACTGGAGCGAAATAGCATGGAAAGGCATACCCGGAAATCCCGTAGAACAAAAAACCGTCGTTAAGGGCGAGAGCGTGTATACGTTCATAAAGAGCGCCGACGGATACAAAGTATGGATACAGGATACACCCGGTGCCGACGGAGAAGTAAAACCGATATCATTCCCCTCATCACTTGACACCAAGTCGGTGGTGGCAGGAGAAGACATGTTCTATGCGCTCAGTACCGACGGACTGCTCCATACATCGCAGGACGGCGTGGACTGGACCGCGCAAAGCGTACATCTGTACCACATCTACGGAGTGTATGACGGCCACATTCTTGCGGTAAAAAAAGACGGAGACAGATACTTCCACACGACATATCCTCATACAGGAACCGACACGGAAGTAAGCGCCGACTGCCCGATAAGCGGCACAAGCCCGCTTGTGGAATTCGAGAACAAGTGGATGGCGAGCCCCCTCGCACTGACAATCGGCGGCCGTACAAGCAACGGCACACTCACCGGCGCCACTTGGGGCTATGACGGCACACGCTGGGCCAAAGTAAGCGCGGCACCCATCGACGGAGCATATCAAGGCATGGCATTGTTCCCCTACTTCACTTTCCGCAAATCGGCTACATCATGGAAAGTCACCGAGTTCGCCACCCTCTTCGCATTGGGAGGAGTGAACCAGCAGGGTTACAATACTCACCGAGTATTCATATCACGTGACCAAGGACTCAATTGGAGCGAGGCCGACGAGCTGCTCACTTTACCCGACTATATACCGGAGATGTCCTTTGCACAGGCCATAGTGTGGAGCACTGAACTTCATTCGCGCTCACTCGCGGCCTCGGATTGGAACGAAATGGCGGCACGCCCGTTGCCCGCTTGGTGGATAGAAACTCCCGGCTACGGCCGCGCTACCAAGCCGGTGACATCATGGGAATGTCCCTACATATATCTGTACGGCGGAATATTAGCCAACGGACAGCTCAATCCTCAAGTGTGGCGCGGTGTCATCAACCGCCTCACGTTCAAGCCTCTTGAATGAGACGCATAGCTATAGCGGCGTTGATTTCAGCGGTGGCGGGCTTGGTCGGCCCGACATTGGGAGCACAGGAAGCGGCCTATAAAATGGATCTCGGAGCATCGCTCGGCATGAGCGGCTATCTCGGCGACGCCAATACAGCCAACTTTCTGAAGCATCCGGGTTTTGCAGGCAATGTGTCAATGCGCTACCTGATTGATACGAGATGGGCGGCACGAGCCGTATTCTCGGTAGCGGGGCTTAGCGGTGACAGTGCCGATATGACCGACGTGTTTCCCGGAGGGGAGACATATAAATTCACCTCGACAGTCTATGACCTCGGGGGACGTATTGAATTTAACTTTTTTAATTACGGCATCGGAGAGCGATACAAGAAGCTGTGCCGGTGGACGCCCTATCTGACACTCGGTGCCGGCGTCACCATGGCTTCCTGCGGAGGCACATACACCGCATTCAATCTGCCGATGGGCGTAGGCGTGAAATACAAGTTGCAGCCGCGGCTCAATCTCGGGCTGGAATGGACTATGACCAAGGTTTTCGGCGACCATGTCGATGGAGATAAGCTACAAGACCTGCAAGGCATCAAAAGCTCGTTTATCAAGAATACCGACTGGTACTCGATGATAATGGTTTCATTCAGCTTCGAGTTTGGCGAACGATGCACAAGTTGTTTTTACGTGGACTGAAATGATAACTAACCGACTATGTCGCTGACTGACAATATAGACACCGATCGCATACCCCGCCATGTAGCCGTCATAATGGACGGAAACGGGCGTTGGGCCAAATCTCACGGGCTGGCACGTTCCGCAGGACATGTGGAGGGCGTCAATACCGTGCGTAAGATTACCGAAATCGCTTCGGAACTCGGCATCGGGTACCTCACGCTTTATACGTTCTCGACCGAAAACTGGGGGCGTCCTAAAGAGGAGGTCGACGCGCTCATGCATCTTATTGTGGCGGCTATCGAACGTGAGACCGCCGACTTGATAAAGAACAATGTGCGGCTCAATATGATAGGCGACTTCTCGCGCATGCCTGACTTTGCCTACAACAGATTGTGCCGATGCATCGAGGACACGTCGCACTGCACAGGCCTTACTCTCGTGCTGGCCATCAGTTATTCATCGCGCTGGGAGATAACTGAAGCCGCAAAACGCATAGCTCAGGCTGTCAAGGACGGCACAATGTCGGTCGACGAGATAACCCCCGAAACCGTGAGTGACAATCTTGCCACGGCCGGAATGCCCGATCCCGATCTGGTAATCCGTACCGGCGGCGACTTCCGCATGAGCAACTTTCTGCTGTGGCAGGCCGCTTATGCAGAGATAGCGGTGACCCCGACCTTCTGGCCCGACTTGACCAAAGAGGAGTTCTGCAAGATAATAGCGGGATACCAGTCGCGTGAACGCAGGTTTGGAAAGACAAGCGAACAGGTAGCGGAAAACAATGAATAATTAAAATACAACGATATACATCACATTACTTCAGATTATGCGTAGTAAGTTGCTAATCATATTGATGACAGTTTTGAGCCTCAACATTTCGGCTCAGGTCAAGTCAACAGAACCCGTCGATACGGTATATAACCCCAACATTATATACACCGGTATTCCCAATAAATACGAGATTGCCGGCATAAAGGTGACCGGAGTGCCCAATTACGAGGATTATATAATCATCGGATATTCGGGTATAAACATAGGCGACCGCATTGAGATACCGGGTCCGGAGCTGACAGCCGCAGCAAAGAGGTTTGCACGACAGGGACTGTTCTCCTCGATACAGATAAAGGTCGAGAAAACGGCCGGCGATCTGGCGTGGCTCGAATTTGCACTTAAACCGCAACCGCGTATCTCCAAAATCAACTATATCGGTCCGTCCAACGGTGAGCGTAAGGATCTTGAAGAGCGTCTTCAGTTGATGAAAGGCAACCAGATAACGCCCAATATCGTAAACCGTGCCACTCAGATTATAAAGAACTACTACGCACAGAAAGGCTTCGGCAACGCACTGGTCAAAATCGAGCAGGAAGAGGACCTGTCGGCGCCCAATGAGAATATCGTAAACATAAAGATCAACAAAAACAACAAGGTCAAAGTACACAAAATATACATTGACGGCAACGAGGTGATGAGCGACAACGCCATACAGCGTACAATGAAAAAGACCAACGAAAAGGGCAAGCTGATCAACCTTTTCCGTCAGAAAAAGTTTGTCGAGAGCGACTTCAAGGATGACTTGGACCGCATCATAGAAAAGTATAACGAAAAAGGTTATCGCGATGCAAAGATACTCAAGGACAGTGTCGTGGCGTACGATGACAAAACAGTAGACGTATACATAGACCTCGAAGAGGGTAAGAAATACTACATCAGCGACATAGACTGGGTGGGCAACACAATATTCCCCACAGAGGTCCTTGACCAGATACTCGACATACGTCCCGGCGACGTATACAACCAGAAGCTGCTCAACAAACGCATACTGGAGGATGACGACGCAGTGGCCAACCTGTATATGAACCGCGGTTACCTGTTCTATCAGCTCGTGCCCATCGAGAAAAACATAGACGGCGACTCCATAGCTCTCGAACTGCGCATGTTTGAAGGCCCGCAGGCAACAATCAACAGCGTGGTCATCAACGGTAACGACCGCCTTTATGAAAAGGTAATACGCCGTGAACTCCGTGTAAAACCGGGGCAGCTTTTCAACAAAGACGACCTTATGCGTTCGGCACGTGAAATAGCGCAGACCGGACACTTCGACCCTGAGAACATGGACATACGTCCCGAGCCTAACGAAGAAAACGGTACGGTAGACATCGTGTTTAACCTTGAGTCAAAAGCCAATGACCAAGTGGAGGTGTCGTTTGGATGGGGCCAGACCGGTCTTATCGGAAAACTCGCGCTTAAGTTCACCAACTTCTCGATAAAAAATCTGTTCCGTCCGGGCACTTACAAGGGCCTCATACCTCAGGGCGAAGGACAGACCTTCACCATAAGCGCCCAGACCAACGCCAAGTACTACCAGAGCTACTCTGTATCGTTCCTTGACCCGTGGTTTGGAGGCAAGCGCCCCAACTCGCTGTCGGTGTCGGCCTACTACGCCCGTCAGACAGGTATCAACTCGTCGTACTACAACAACAACTGGTACAATCCGTACATGTACGGCGGCTATGGCTACGGTTACGGCTACGGCAGCAACTACAACGACTACTACCAGAACTCATACGAGAACGCCTACGACCCCAACAAGATGCTTCAGATGATAGGCGTCACCGTAGGCTTCGGAAAGCGCCTCAACTGGCCTGACGACTACTTCACATTCCAAGCCGAGTTGAGCTACCAGTGGTACTACCTGAAGAACTGGGACTACCTGTACTACATGAACAACGGAACATCCAACTCGATTGTGCTCGGACTTACACTTGCCCGCACCTCTATCGACAACCCGCTCTACACACGTAAAGGTTCGATGTTCTCGGTCAATCTTCAGCTCACTCCCCCCGCTTCATGGCTCAACGGCAAGAAAAACTGGGAGAAACTGTATAAAGAAAATACCACCGAATCCAAGAAACAGCTTTACCGCTGGATCGAGTACTGGAAACTCCGTATCAAATCACGTACATACACTCCGCTTACCGACCCCGACGGCAAATGGACACTCGTGTTGATGACACGCGCCGACATGGGACTTCTCGGAAGCTACAACAAATGGCTTAAATCACCGTTTGAGACATTCTACGTGGGAGGCGACGGTATGTCGGGCTCGTATACCTACGCTACCGAGACCATCGGTCTGCGCGGTTATGAAAACGGACAGTTCACCCCGTGGACCAAGGAGGGATACGGTTATGCCCGCGTAGGCATGGAGCTTCACTTCCCGTTCATGCTGTCGGCATCGACCACCATCTACGGTCTGACATTTGTTGAGGCCGGTAACGCATGGACCGACGTCAAGAGCTTCTCGCCGTTCGACCTCAAGCGCAGCGCCGGAGCCGGTGTACGTATCTACCTTCCTATGGTGGGCATGATGGGTATCGACTGGGCCTACGGTTTCGACAAAGTGTTCGGAAAGAAAGGCGGCAGCCAGTTCCACTTCATACTCGGCCAAGAATTTTAAAAATGCTTAATAAGACTAAACTTAATCACCTGCCAAGCGTCATATTAGCATAACCGTTTTAATTGATTTACGACATGAAGAAACTTACATTAGCTATCATCGCCATTGTTGCGTGCACTTTTGGAGCCTATGCACAGAAGTTTGCGCTTATCGATATGGAATATATCCTCAACAATATTCCTGCCTACGAAATAGCCAACGAACAGCTCAACCAGATATCGCAGCGCTGGCAGAAAGAGGTCGAAGCCAAAGCCAACGAAGCCCAGACCCTATACAAGAACTTCCAGAACGACATGGTGTTCCTGACCGATGAGCAGAAGTCAAAGAAAGAGGCGGAGATAGTAGCCAAGGAGAAAGAAGCCTCCGAACTTCGCTATAAGTATTTCGGCCCGGAAGGCGAGCTCAACAAGAAACGCCTCGCCCTCATACAGCCGATACAGGACGAGATTTACAACGCAGTCAAGAAAGTAAGCGAAGAGCGGGGTTACCAATGCATATTTGACCGTGCGTCGTCGGCCAACATAATATTTGCGTCGCCGCGCATCGATGTCAGCAACGAAGTACTCGCGAAACTCGGATATTCACGCTGACGTACGCTTATTTGACTTTTTTTGAGAACTCATTTTAGCATATATGAATAGAGTTTCTTATCTTTGCATAGTTATTAACCTAAACCGACAATTTTAACATTACACGACTTAATATGATTAAGAAAATTTTGCTCGCTATATTTGTAGCGCTTCCCATGCTTGCAGTAGCTCAGGCACCCAAGTTCGGAGTTGTAAACACTCAGGTTATAATCGAGGCCATGCCCGAAGTCAAAGCCGCTCAGGAAAAGATCAACGAAGCTTCCAAGAAGTATGAGGACGAGTTCAAGAAACTGCAGGAAGAGATGGAGAAGAAGTTTGGCGAATATCAGGCTCTCGCAGCCGACACCCCCGAGTCAATAAAGGAGCGTCGCATGCAGGAGATTCAGGAACTTGACCAGAAGATGCAGCAATTCCGTGCCACAGCCTCACAGGACCTCAACCGTCAGCAGGAGACCCTCATGGCCCCCATTCAGGAAAAGGTTCGTCAAGCTATAAATACGGTAGGCAAAGAAAACAGCATGACATTCATCTTTGAGAACATACTGCCCGTTTATATCGGCACGGATGTTCAGGATGTAACTCCCAAAGTAAAGGCTAAACTCGGCCTTCAATAAGAAAAAAACATTACCCCATAACTGAAAAAAGGTCGCGTCTTAAAAAGGTTGCGACCTTTTGGTTTAATACGGTCATAACATAACGATCAGATGCAAAACCCGGCTCATATGACACAACAGACCACAGTCAAAGGCCCCATCGGAGTTTTCGACTCCGGCTACGGAGGCCTCACCATACTGCGCGACATAATGAAAACCCTGCCCGACTATGACTACATATACCTCGGTGACAATGCGCGCGCACCGTATGGAGGCAGGTCATACGACATTGTATACCGCTTCACGCTTCAGGCTGTCAGATACCTATTCGAGCAAGGTTGCCATCTGGTGATACTGGCCTGCAACACGGCGTCGGCAAAAGCCTTGAGGACCATACAGCAAAACGACCTGCCGTCGATTGACCCTGACCGCAGAGTGCTCGGAGTAATACGTCCCACGGTAGAAAAAATCGGAGAGATAACCGGCAACGGCAACATTGGCATTGTCGGCACATCAGGCACCGTGCGCAGCCAAAGCTATGACATGGAGATAAAGAAGCTGTATCCCGGCTTCAACATATTCTCACAGGCATGTCCTATGTGGGCGCCGCTCGTAGAGAACGGCGAGGCCGACAAGCCCGGCGCCGACTACTTTGTCAAGCGCGACATAGAGCTGCTCATGAGTCAGGAGCCGTCGATTGACTCCATTATTCTCGGATGCACCCACTATCCCCTGCTGCTCGACAAGATAGAGCGATATGTTCCTGAAGGCACAAAAGTACTGTCGCAAGGCAAAATCGTAGCCAACAGCCTTGCCGACTACCTTGAGCGTCATCCCGAGATGGCGGCCAGATGCAGCCGGGGCGGCGAATGCACATACCTGACTACAGAAAATCCCGAAAAGTTTGCCGAGGCCGCATCCGTCTTCCTATCCACTCCCGTAACCGCACAATCGGTCACCTTAAGCTGACGCATCCGGAAGGCCATACGGGCCTACCCGCTCCATCAAAAGACAAGGGGCCGCAGTCATAACAAGGGGCCGCAGTCATAAGCTGCGGCCCCTCGTTTTATGTACGTTGTCGGTCTTACTTTATTATTTTATCAAGCGAGGCAACATTGGCCTGTACCATCTCGTCGGTAACCTCATAGTTCTGCAGGTCGCCGGCTATGTACGAGTCATATGAAGCCATGTCTATAAGACCGTGTCCCGAGAGGTTGAACAATATGACCTTAGGAGTACCCTCTTCCTTCGCCTTCTGCGCCTCACGTATGGCAGTGGCTATGGCGTGCGAGCTTTCAGGAGCAGGTATTATGCCTTCGGAACGGGCAAACAGAGTGGCTGCGGCAAATGTCTCCAGCTGGGGTATGTCGACAGCCTCGATCAATCCGTCCTCGCGCAACTGGCTCACTACCGCTCCGGCACCGTGATAGCGCAGTCCGCCGGCATGTATGTTGGCCGGTGCAAAGTTATGACCGAGCGTATACATCGGTATAAGAGGAGTATATCCGGCTTCATCGCCGAAATCGTACTGAAGCACTCCGCGGGTAAGCTTCGGGCATGAAGCAGGCTCCGCCGCAATAAAGCGTGTAGCGCGTTCACCGGATAAATTATGACGCAAGAAGGGGAATGTCACTCCGGAGAAGTTGCTGCCGCCACCAAAACAGCCTATCACGACATCGGGATATTCGCCGGCCATCTCCATCTGCTTTTCAGCCTCAAGACCGATGACAGTCTGATGCAGCGCCACATGATTGAGAACAGAGCCGAGCGTATACTTACAGTTAGGCGTAGCCATGGCAAGCTCCACGGCTTCGGATATAGCCGTACCGAGCGAACCCTGATAGTGCGGGTTCTCCGTAATAATCTTTCGTCCGGCCTTGGTCGACATACTCGGCGAGGCTATAACCTCAGCGCCATAAGTCTGCATGATGGAGCGACGGTATGGCTTCTGATGATACGACACCTTGACCATATACACGGCCAGTTCAAGGCCGAAGTGACGGGCGGCAAGCGACAGAGCCGCACCCCATTGGCCCGCACCGGTCTCGGTGGTTATATTGGTCACGCCCTGCTTCTTGCAGTAGTAAGCCTGCGGTATGGCGGAATTCAGCTTATGCGACCCTACCGGACTCACACTCTCGTTTTTGAAATATATATGTGCCGGAGTATCGAGCGCTTTTTCAAGACCGCGGGCACGCACCAGCGGAGTCGGACGCCATATACGGTACATCTCGCGCACCTCTTCCGGTATCTCTATCCAGCGGTCGGTATCGTTAAACTCCTGACGCGACACCTCCTCGGAGAAGAGCGGAAACAGATCCTCCGGCTTCATCGGCTCCTTGGTGACGGGGTTAAGCAGAGGCCTCGGCTTGCGGGGCATATCGGCCACCACATTGTACCAAGCGGTAGGGATATCTTTTTCCTGTAATAAAAACTTCTTTGATTCCATATTAACTGATTGTATTAAATATTCTGTTCTATGCGCCACGTAAACGCACGAAGACCGAGACGCGGCGTAGCCTCATCCATAGCGTGCAGTTTATCAAGCACTATGCCCACACGGTCGTCGTCCACCATCGTTATGATGGCAGAAGCAAGCGACGGCCACGCGTGCGATCCGTAATGCGGCTCGCCGGTCGACGATCCGCGGCCCTGAACCTCGCGCCAAGCGGTAAAACCGCGACAGTTATTACGTTCAAGCATATCGACGATGCGCTCGTAGTAGGCTTGGTCAAATGTTATAAGTATAGCTTGCATATGGTCGATGATTGTTGCAAAGGGCTATTGTTTTATTATTTTGTTGTCACTTATCACGGTCTTGCGCAGCTTGCGGCGGTTGCGTCTGACTCCGTTGTATGCAAAGATACAATAAAGTACCGGCACAAACAACAGTGTGAGTATGGTAGAGAATGTAAGACCGCCGATGACGGCAGTACCCATCGGGCGCCACATCTCGGCGCCCTGACCCGTACCGCATGCCATAGGCACCATACCGAGTATTGTCGTAAGCGTTGTCATGACCACCGGACGCAGACGTGACTTGCCGCCCGTTATCACGGCCTTGCTTATAGACATGCCTCGCTCACGGTTGAGCGATATGTAGTCGATGAGCACTATACCGTTCTTGACCACGATACCGATAAGCATTATGGCTCCGATCATCGACATTATATTGAGGGTATGGCCCGACAGCCACAATATTATGAATACACCCGAGAATGCAAACAGCAACGAGGTCATGATGATGCCCGGGTAAGTATAGCTCTCAAACTGCGCCGCCATGACGATGTATACAAGTATTACGATAAGCACAGCAAGCAACAACAGGTCACGGAACGAATCCTGCTGGTCCTCGTAACTTCCGGCAAGACCGATGTTGACGCCTGAAGGCAAATCCATCTTGTCGATATCCACCTGCGCCTTTTCCACAATCTCGCTCATCGGCGCTCCGGCCACGACCGCGCTCACGGTGATTATACGCTGACGGTCCTTGCGCTCGATTGTCGGAGGCGTGAAGCGCTCCACCACCTTGCCGACATCCTTTATGCGTACGGCGTTGCCCGTACCCGAATATATAAGTATGTTCTCGATATCCTCAAGCGATGTGCGCTTCTCCGGCGCATACATGACCTTTATGTCGTACTCCTCGCCGTCCTCGCGATAGAGCGATGCTATGGAACCGTTTATTCGGTTGCGCAGATAACCGGCGGCCGTCTGCAGATTGAGTCCGTACAGAGCCAACTTCTCGCGGTCGAAATCGACCTGATACTCGGGCTGGTAATCGGCACGCGACACACGTATGTCGGCCGTACCCTTGATGCCCGACAGTATCTTTACAAGCCGCTGCGCCACAGAGTCGGTCTCGGTGAAGTCATAGCCGTACACCTCATAATCAAGCTGCGACTGTCCGCCCATACCCATTCCGCCGCCTACAATGACCTGCGCTTTTTTAAACTCGGGATAACGCTTCAGGTCGGCACGCATCGAAGCCGCTATCTCGGCAATGCCCCTCTCACGGTCGCCGGGATCAAGCAGACGCACGTTGGCCGATATGATATGAGTGCCGTTATCGCTCAACGAGCCAAACACATTGTCGCTCGAAGCGGTGCCTGTAGTATAGTTCATGACCTTGATTTCGGGATACTTCTCGCGCCACTCCGCATACAGACGCTCCATGACCTCCTTCGATATCTCTACACGTGTGCCTATAGGAAGCTCGAGCTTCACCGACAGTCGCGCGTCGTCAGCCACAGGGAAAAATTCGGTGCCCACGCTTTTCATCAGCACAAGCGAGCCGAAGAATGTAGCCATACACACCACCACAGTCACCAGCTTGTGCCCCACTACCCAGCCGAGCAGCCAAGCGTAACCGTTGTCAAACGCATCGAGGCCCTTGCGTATGGGGGTATACAGCACCGTGTACATACGACCGTGCTTGACATCCTTGCGCAGCAACTGCGAGCAGAGCATCGGAGTAAGCGACAGCGCGCACACCGTCGATATGATCATCATGATAGTCACCATCCATCCGAGCTGACGGAAAAGCACGCCGGTCATGCCGGTCACGAGAGTCAGCGGGAAGAACACCGCTATAAGCGTAAGTGTCGACGCTATAACCGACACGGCCACTTCGTTGGTGCCGTGCACGGCGGCCTGCTTCGGGTCGGAGCCACGCTCTATGTGGGTAGTGACATTTTCAAGTACGACGATGGCGTCATCGACCACCATACCTATCGATATGGACAGCGCCGACAGCGACACGATGTTGAGCGAATTGCCCGTTACGGCAAGGTATATGAACGAAGCTATAAGCGATATAGGTATGGTGATCGTGATAATCAATGTGGCGCGCCAGCGTCCCAAGAACGCAAACACCACAATTATCACAAACAGCAGGGCGTAAAGCACCGTCTCGACCAGCGAGGCTATGGTATTGCGTATATTGTCCGACGTATCCACAATCACGCCGAGCTTGACATCGGAAGGGAGTCGCTTCTGGAGCGAGGGCAGCATCTTCATGACCTCTTCCGAAATCTTCACCGAGTTGGCTCCCGACTGCTTCTGCACCACAATCATGGCTCCCTGCTCACCGTTGTTGAATGTTTCCTGCGCACGCTCCTCAAGAGTATCCTCGATGCGGGCCACATCGCGCAGATACACGTTGCGTCCTCCCTGCGAACCTACCACAAGGTCTTTGAGGTGGTCGGTAGAGGTGAACTCGCCCTGAACACGAAGCGAATATGTGTCGCTGCCTATGTCAAATGCTCCACCGGGTATATTGCGGTTTTCCGCGGCGATAAGAGCCGAGATGGTCTCTACCGACAGGTTATATGCCTCCAGACGCTGCGGGTCGACATATATATGTATCTCGCGTTTGGGAGCTCCCGATATGGACACCGAGCCGACACCGCTTATTCGGGCGAGAGGATTGGCCACATTCTCGTCCAGAATCTTATACAGTCCCGGCATACTCTCCTTGGCCTGTACCGACAGCAGCACGATAGGTATCATGTCGGAGCTGAACTTGAATATGATGGGGTTCTCGGCCGCGTCGGGCAGCTGGCTCTTCACCATGTCGAGTTTGTCGCGCACGTCATTGGTAAGCACGTCAATATCCTCGCCGTACTCAAATTCAAGTGTTATCACCGATATGTTTTCACGCGACTTTGACGTAATATGTTTGAGGTCGTTTACCGCATTAAGACTGTTTTCAAGCGGACGCGTCACGTTCTGCTCTATATCGGGCGCGCTTGCCCCGGAGTAAGTGGTCATGACCATTATGGTGTTGGTCTCGACATCGGGGTAAAGGTCGATAGGCAGAGTCGTGAGCGAGAAGAGACCGAGTATCATCACGGCCACAAAACAGAGAGTGGTCATGATCGGTCGCTTCACCGCATTTGCATATAAGCTCATCCTGTGTACTTTTTATTAATGTGACGTATAACTTATTTTTTTATAACATTGACCTCGACGCCGTCGGCGAGGCGGCTCTGTCCCGATATGACCACTTCGTCACCGTTCTCAACGCCGGAGAGCAACTCATACGTGTCGCCGAGGCGCTGCCCTATCTCGACACGGCTGAAGTCGACTTTGCCGTCCTTATAAATGTATACAAACTTCTCACCCGAACCGGTCTGCTTGACTATGGCTCTGTCAGGCACTACCACACGCTCTTCGGTGCCGAAATTCATGACCACGCGCGCAAACATGCCGGGACGCACACGCTCGTCGGCATTGGCTATCACTACTTCGACGGTAAACGTGCGGGTCGACGGGTCGATGACGGGATATATAAGGTCGACCTCGCCTACGAACTTCTCGTCGCCGTACACGTCGAGATATACATCGACCTTCATGCCCTTGTGCACTTTGGTAAACTCGTTCTCGCTCACGTTGATAAGCACTTTCACCGGGCGCAACTGCTCTATGGTAAGTATAGGCTGCTGTCCGGTCATGTCGCCCGGATCGTAATTACGGGCTGTCACCACCCCGTTGATGGGCGACACGAGTATGGTGTTCTCCACCATATTGTCATACTGACGTCGGGCGGCGTCAAGTTCGGTCTTCATCTGGTCGACCGACTGCTTTGTGCCGCCTCCTATGTTGTAGAGCTCAAGCGCGCGTTTATACTCGCGCTCCGTATTGTCAAGACGCACTTTGAGCTGATCTATGTTTACATCGTCGAGCACCACGAGCTTCTGCCCTTTGGCCACCTTGTAGCCGACATCGACAAGTATCGACTTTATGCGGTTGGGCGTCGATGTAGTTATGTTGTTGGTCTTGAAAGCCTCCACCGTAGCCGTGTATGACATAAGCTGATCCACGCTCTGGCGGTGTACTTTCTGTATCTCCACGTTAGGACGTTCGTCCACTTCCGCTACAGCGGCCTTGCTCTCTCCATCGCTTTTGCAAGAGTGAAAAGGCACTGCGGCAATCAACGCCAGACCGAGCAAAGAGGCGGCGTATCTGTTGCAATTCATTGACATTATACTTGTGATTGTTTTTATTTGTTATCGACCGGTTTATATTTCTCAAGATCGGCGTTGCCCAGCAGAAGCTCCAGCTCGCTGTTGGCCACGAGATAGTTGTATATCGACTGGTAGTACGACAACCGCGCCTGCGTAAGCGCAAGCTCTGCATCGCGCAGGTCAAGATAACTTGCGGCGCCTATCTCAAACGACTTCTCCATTATGTCATAGGCCTTGACTGCCTGTGTCACACTCTCCGAGCTGCTCGATATCTGCTTGACGTTTTTGTTGATATTGTCCACGGCAAGGTCGACCTGCATCCTTACCGAGCGTTCAAGATTGTCACGCTGCCATTTCATCTCGTCGACCTGTATGCGCGACTGCTTGATGCGGCTGTAACGCTGGCCGCCCTCGAATATAGGTATCGACAACGTGAGTCCTATGACCGAATAGGGATTCCAGCGGAAGTTCTTGAGCGCGTTGCCGTTTGACGACGAAGTCCAGTTGTAATTGGCCGTAAACGCGAGCGTGGGAAACCATGCCGCTTTCTGCACCTTAAGCGCCTGTTCGAGGGTACGTGTCTGAAGCGACAGTTTCCGCAGGTCGCTGTTGCCGTCTATTGTCTTGTCGATTGACAAAGCGTTTTCATACATGTCTTTTTCGTAGTCGGCAAGTTTTACCGTAGGCTTCACCGGATAGGAGGTGTCTAAGCCCATGAGTATGGCAAGCTGCATACGTGCCTGCTTGATGGCTATCTCGGCCTGAAGCAGCTCCGGCTCGACATTCTTGACCTGCACCGACGAGCGCAATACATCATATTCCGAAGCCGTTCCTACCTGAAATTTTTTCTCGAACACACCGTGGTTGAACACCGCGTTATCATAATTCTCCTTTATGACAAGATAGCTGTCCTCGGCAAGAAGCAGCGAGTAGTAGGCGCTCTTTATCTGATTGACAAGCGACAGGCGCGAAGACCGTGCGTCCTCGATGTTCTGAAGTATCTGGCTGTCGCTCAACTTAAGCGAGGCCCACAGCTGAGGCGCTATAAGGGGCAAAGTAGCGTTAAAACCCACCTGATAGCTGTTATCGAGGCCCATTTTAATACCGTCGCGGCCACCCGAAGATTTGGCTTTTGTCTGACCGGCATCAGGCTCGTCGCCCTCCTGACCGCCTGAACCGGCGCCTCCGCCCATGCTGCCGAAGTCCATATTCATATAAGCCACCTGTTTGGCTACCATACGGTTATAATTGGCTCCGAAGTTTATTGACGGAAGCAGCTGGCCGAGAGTCTCTTTTTTGGAGTAGTCCATACGTTCTATCTCCATGTCGGCCACTTTTATTGTAGGATTTTCACTTAAAGCTATAGCTATGCATTCATCAAGCGAGAGGGAAAGTGTATCGGCCGGAAGTTGACTGGCCGATAAAGTCAGAACGAAACCGCAAGCAAACCCTGACACAGCATATCGTAATCTCATACCCATGTGATAATTATAATTCAATACAAAGTTAATATCACAGCTACCGAAATACAAATATCACATATTAAAAATGCCAAAAAGGATAGGATTCTACCCTTTTTGGCATTTATGTATTTTCAGGAGCGACGTTATGAGGCGATAACCTGATAACCGGCTTCGGCAAGCCCTTTCTTTATTATGTCGATATGTTCATGATTTCGGGTCTCCATGACAAGACGGAGCGAGCAGCTCGTGATGGGAGTGTCCACACTTATGCGCTCGTGGGTAACCGATATTATATTTCCACCCAGACGTCCTATGACTTCGCTTACATCGGCCAGAACGCCGGGTTTGTCAAAGAGGTCAATGGTTACCGCATAGTTGCGGCCGCTCTTTATAAGACCTCGGTTTATGACACGGCTCAGTATGGTGACATCGATGTTGCCGCCCGATACAAGACACACCGTATTGCGGCCCTTGACAGGGACCTTGTTATACATGGCGGCGGCCACAGCCACGGCGCCGGCGCCTTCGGCCACCAGCTTCTCCTGTTCCATCATGGCAAGAATAGCGGCCGATATCTCATCGTCGCTCACAGTGACTATGTCATCGACATACTCCTTGCACAGTGCAAACGTGTTGTCGCCCGGTTCTTTTACCGAAATACCGTCGGCCACGGTCGATACACTCGGCAGACACTCTATCTTGCCATGCTTTAACGACTCTACCATGCTCGGGGCTCCGGCGGCCTGAACGCCGTATACCTTGACGTCGGGACGCACCGACTTTATGGCATAAGCCACTCCCGATATAAGGCCGCCACCGCCTACAGGCACTATGACAACCTCCACCTCGGGCATCTCGTCGAGTATCTCAAGCCCGATAGTGCCCTGTCCGGCTATGACAAGCGGGTCATTGAACGGATGCACGAATGTATATCCGTGCTCGTCGCGCATCTCGAGAGCACGCTTGTAGGCGTCATCATACACACCCGGCACAAGGCATACCTCGGCGCCGTACTTCTTGGTAGCCTCGACCTTCGAGATCGGAGCGCCCTCGGGAAGACATATTATGGCCTTTATGCCGGCGGCCTTGGCTCCGAGAGCCACACCCTGCGCATGATTGCCGGCGGAACAGGCGATTACGCCATGAGACTTTTCCTCATCGGAGAGTTGCGATATCTTGTAGTATGCACCGCGCAACTTGAACGAGCCGGTATGTTGCAGACACTCCGGCTTCAGATATACGTTACTTTCCGGATTTATTTTAGGCGCGGCTATAAGTTCGGTATGCCGCACTACACCCTTAAGCACGTGAGCGGCGCGATATATGTCGCTCAACGATAGCATTTCATTTGACATTTTGACACTGTATTTTTTCTGTGGCGCAAATGTAGCAATTATTCCTTTTACAAGTATACTTTTTACCGTGTTTTATTTGATTTTAGCTTCCAAATACATTATCTTTGCACCTGACAAAAACCAAATTATATTCAAGATGAAAAAGTTAGAAAGTCTCGTTGCCGAAAAGTTATTGAAAATCAGTGCGATTAAATTGCAACCCGAAATTCCTTTTGTTTGGGCTTCAGGCTGGAACTCACCAATATATACCGATAACCGCAAGACCCTCTCATATCCGGAATTGCGCACATTCATCAAAACCGAACTGTGCCGCATAATTATGGAGAACTTCGAGCAGCCCGACGCCATAGCCGGTGTTGCCACAGGAGCCATAGCACAAGGCGCATTGGTAGCCGATACTCTTGCACTGCCCTACGTATATGTAAGGTCGACTCCGAAGGACCACGGACTTGAAAACCTCATCGAAGGCAACCTTAAGCCCGGACAGAAAGTGGTAGTGATCGAAGACCTCATTTCCACCGGCGGCAGCAGCCTGAAAGCCGTAGAAGCCATACGCAATGCAGGTTGCGAGGTAGTGGGCATGGCAGCCATATTCACATACGGCTTCCCGGTAGCCGTGAAGCGCTTCAACGAAGCCGGTGTCAAACTGATTACCTTAAGCAACTACAACTCAATGCTCGAAGCTGCGCTTGAGACCAACTATATCAAAGAGGATGACCTCGCTACCCTTAAAGAGTGGCGCAAGGATCCCGCCAACTGGTCGCCCGCATCAAAGGCAGAATAAAGTTACATACACCATTTAATCTCTCATAAAGTGACTACATACTCCAGCAAGCCGGCTATCTTGGACATGCCGGTAGAAACCGTATACAAACATATCAGCGACATAGCCGCATATCAGGAAAAAATCAACGGGTTGCCCGACGATATAAAGAAAAAGATAGGCAACGTGGCCTTTGACAACGACAAGATAACGATCAAGGGCGCCCCGATGGGCGACATCGAGCTTGCCGTAACCGAGCGCATCGAGAACAAGCGCATGGCCCTGACGGCCCAGAAAGCCCCGGTGCCCATCATAATGTCGATAAATCTTGAAGAGCAAGGTGCCGACAAGACTCAGGTAGTGACATCGATCGATGTGGAGATGCCGGCCATGCTGAAGCCTATGGTAGGCCCGAAACTTCAGGAAGCCGCTGAAAAATTCGGCGACATGATAAAGAACCTCGCTTTTGTAAAATAAGCGCACTTATATACATGGCATCAAAACTTTGGGAAAAATCGGTGACCGTCGACCATGACGTGGAGTCCTATACGGTAGGACGCGACAGGGAGATGGATCTCTATCTCGCGCCTTATGACGTGCTCGGCTCCATGGCCCACATAACCATGCTGGAGTCGATAGGTTTACTTACAGCTGACGAACTCGGCACTCTTCTTGACGCCCTACGCGATATTTACGGAGGCATCGAACGGGGCGAATTCATCATAGAAGATGACATCGAGGACGTACATTCCCAAGTGGAACTGATGCTGACACGCCGCCTCGGCGATGTAGGCAAGAAGATACATTCCGGGCGCTCACGCAACGATCAGGTGCTTGTCGACCTCAAGCTTTTCATACGCTCGCGCATCGAGGACGTCGTAAAGGCCGTGACACGGCTTTTTGACACACTCATCGCGCAAAGCGACCGCTACAAAGACGTGCTCATGCCCGGCTACACTCATCTGCAGGTAGCCATGCCCTCTTCGTTCGGCCTATGGTTTGGAGCTTATGCGGAGTCACTTGTCGACGATCTTACGGTGCTTCGCGGAGCATACGCGGTGACCAACCGCAACCCGCTCGGATCGGCCGCCGGTTACGGGTCGTCATTTCCGCTCAACCGCACTATGACCACCGACCTGCTCGGTTTTGACTCAATGGACTACAACGTGGTCTATGCACAGATGGGGCGCGGCAAGACAGAGCGTATAGTATCGCAGGCTCTCGCCGGAATAGCCGCCACCATAGGCAAACTCGCCTATGACGCATGCATGTTCAACTCCCAGAACTTCGGCTTCATAAAACTGCCTGACGAGTACACCACCGGCTCGTCGATAATGCCTCATAAGAAAAATCCCGATGTATTTGAGCTGACACGCGCAAAGTGCAACAAACTTCAGGCACTCCCGTATGAGATAACGCTTATCACCAACAATCTGCCCTCCGGATATTTCCGCGACCTGCAGCTTGTAAAGGAGAACTTCCTGCCGGCGTTTGACACTATGATATCCATAATCGACATGGTGGAAGCCATGGTGTCAAGCATAAAGGTGAACACCGACATATTGTCTGACGAGCGTTATCGGCTCATGTTCTCGGTTGAGGAAGTCAACCGGCTCGCCCGTGAGGGAATGCCGTTTCGCGACGCATACAAAAAGGTGGGCCTTGACATAGAGAACGGACGTTTCTCCGCTCCTGACAAAGTAAGCCATACCCACGAAGGCTCGATAGGCAACCTGTGCAACGACCGCATAAAAGCGCTCTATGCCAAAGTGCTGTCTGAATTTGATTTCGACACATATCACGAGGCTTTCGCTCGCCTTCTGGATCGTGAAATCAACAGTTAGGACTCTTTTAGCCGTAGCACTTTCCGCTATAGCCTTGACGTCATGCTCCCATGTCGACGATGACCGCATACCGGCCGTGGGAGTAAACATATCGCTCGACAATCCCGGCTACTGGACCACATACGGCGTTCACGGACTCGGACAGTACCGCTACTTCATAAAAAGCGAGAACATTCCTGCCGACTTCCACTACACGGCTCTCACATTCACCGGCTTCGGAGGCATATTGCTCGTAACCGACATCTACAATCAGCCTCTTGCCTACGACCTCGCGTGTCCGGTGGAGATGAAGCCGACAGTCAGAATCAGCTACGACCCCGACAAACTGCGCGCCCGCTGCAATTCATGCGGTTCGGAGTACGATGTAAACGAATTTAACGGCAGCCCGGTGTCGGGTCCGGCCCATGAAAAAAAGTACGGACTGCGGCGTTACCGCGTCATCCCCTCATCCTCCGGAGGCTATAACATAGTATTCTGACCCTGACCGGCATAAAACGGAGCAGCCGCAAAACCGGTCGACAAAGCGTAATACGGCAACCGATTTTTTACGTCCGGTCCACAAAACGCCGTTAAAACCGCAAAGCAACATTTGCACATTACGAAATAACTTGCTAACTTTGTCACGCCTAAGCATTATATGCCGAGCTGCCTGAATGGTGGAATGGTAGACACGAGGGACTTAAAATCCCTTGGCCATTATCGGCTGTGTGGGTTCGAGTCCCACTTCAGGTACAGACAAAAGCGGGCGCCATCTCTAATGATGTGGCGCCCGCTTTGTTATATAACACTTCGTACTAATTGGCCGACATGAGCTGCTCGTGCATTGCCGCCGCCGCATGGCGTCCGTCGCCCATGGCGAGGATGACCGTAGCTCCGCCTCTGACAATGTCACCACCCGCATATATATCGTCAACCGATGACCTCAACGTCGTGTCATCGACCACGATAGTACCGCGACGCGACACTTCAAGCGCCTTTATCGAGTTGGGGATAAGCGGATTGGGCGATACTCCCACACTAACTATGACCAAGTCGACCGGCACATCAATGATGTCGCCCTCGACAGGTACAGGCGAACGGCGACCCGAAGCGTCAGGCTCGCCAAGCTGCATACGCTGCACCCTCATGGTCTTCACACGGCCCTTCTCGTCGGCGAGGTACTCAACCGGATTATGAAGCGTCATAAACTCGACACCCTCCTCCTTGGCGTGCTTGACCTCCTCGGCGCGGGCAGGCATCTCGGCCTCGCTGCGGCGATATACTATCATGGCGCGTTCGGCACCCATGCGCCGCGCGGTGCGCACCGAGTCCATCGCCGTGTTGCCGCCGCCGATCACGGCTACATTACGGCCCTTCAGCACCGGGGTGTCATATCCGTCGCGTCCCGCACCCATCAGATTTATACGGGTAAGGTATTCATTGCTCGACATCACGCCCACAAAGTTCTCGCCCGGAATGCCCATGAAACGCGGCAAACCGGCACCGGAAGCCACAAACACACCTCGGAAGCCCATCTCATGCAGGTTATCATAACTCAAAGTCTTGCCTACCACGCAGTCTTTCACAAACTTGACTCCGAGTGCGGCAAGAGCGTTTATCTCGACATCGACTACATCGTTGGGCAGACGGAATTCCGGAATACCGTATTTAAGCACGCCGCCTATTTCATGGAGCGCCTCGAATACAGTCACCTCATAGCCACGCTTGATCATGTCGCCGGCAAAAGAGAGTCCTGCAGGACCGGAACCGACTACAGCCACCATGATGCCGTTGGTCTTAACCGGCTCCACAGCCACGGGGGCAGCGCCGCTAATACGCTCATAATCGGCGGCAAAACGCTCAAGATAGCCTATGGCCACAGGCTCTTTCTTCATCTTGTGGTATATGCACCGCGACTCGCACTGCTTTTCCTGAGGGCATACACGTCCGCACACAGCCGGCAGAGCACTCGTCTCTTTAAGCACTACGGCAGCCTTGTGAAACTCGCCCCGCTCTATATTCTTTATAAATCCGGGTATGTTGATATTTACCGGACAGCCGGTGACACACTGCGGGTCGGGGCAGTCCATACAACGGCGGGCCTCAAGCACGGCGGCCTCGGCCGACAATCCCTGATTGACCTCTTCATTGCATGTCACCCTGTAATCGGCCGGGAGTTCCGGCATCTTGACCCGGGGTATCGATGTGCGTTCTTTTACAGGCGTAGCCTTACGCAGCTCCTCGCGCCACTGTGCATCGCGCGGCGATGATGTATTCTGATTTACTGACATTACTTATCGATATTATAATTTCAATTATACGAGCGCAGACGCATCAGCATCTCGTCAAAATCAACTTTATGCGCGTCAAACTCCGGACCGTCGATGCACACAAAACGCATCTTACCGTCGACCGTTATGCGGCAGGCGCCGCACATGCCCGTACCGTCGACCATGATGGTATTGAGCGAGCACATAGTCGGCACTTCGTATTTTGCAGTAAGCTGAGCGACAAATTTCATCATTATCGCCGGACCTATCGTAACGACCTGATCGACTTTTTCTCTTGTTATCACACTTTCCACTCCGGCAGTGACAAGTCCTTTCGTACCGTAACTTCCGTCATCGGTCATTATAATCACCTCGTCAGAGTAAGGGCGCACCTGATCTTCGAGTATAATAAGGTCTTTTGTACGGGCCGCAAGTACGGTTACCACTTTGTTGCCGGCCGCCTTCATTGCCTTTATTATCGGCAGAAGAGGAGCCACGCCTACACCGCCTCCGCAACACACCACGGTGCCTACATTGGCTATGTGTGTAGCCTGACCCAGAGGGCCCACGACATCCGTAAGGTAATCTCCCGGCTCAAGCGCGCATATCTTTTCGGTAGATACGCCTACGTTCTGTATGACGAGGGTTATCGTACCTCGGTCCGTGTCGGCATCGGCTATCGTAAGCGGTATGCGCTCACCATGCTCACAGGCTCTCACTATGACAAAATGGCCGGGCTTGCGCGACGCTGCTATCGACGGAGCTTCCACGACCAATTTTACAACTTTTTCCGAGAAGTGCTCCTTCTCAAGAATTTTATTCATATTGTTTAAGGTTAATATTATAATTCGTAACTATTGTTTCCGACAAATTTACATATAAATCGTGAGATATGTGCACCGACAGAATAAAAAGGTCATGCCCTCTGCAAATTTTACCTGATTATTTCGCGCTCCGCCATTATAACTTCTTCATGACGACAATATACTCGCTGCTCATCGTATCGACCTTCTTACCCGCCACATTTGTCGGGCTCGTCTTTGACGGCATACGTTTATTGGGAATAGACCTCACTACCGTCGTAACATGGCAGAACCCGCATCGTTCAAACATTTCCGCAGTGAAATAATCAAGCGGAATCTGCACACCCTTGACATTGCGGTTACCTACGACATAACACGCCACCCCGCCTTTACGCACCGTATCGGCTACATTGGTTATCGAGGCCTTGTAATCGTTTAGAAACGACACCACCTCGCCGTAACGCTTGAGGTCAGCATCTTTTATCTGCTGAAGCGCCGTGTTTATTGACTTCGTATCGGGCGCGCTGTCGTTTTTGCGGCCACCCATAAGCAGGGTATCAAGATTACGGGCGTGTTCGAATGAAAACCATTCATTGGCCCATCGCGAAAACTGTCCGTAGGCTACTGTAGTGCGACTGTCGCCATATGGCGGAGATGTAAGCACCATGTCAACACTCTCTTTTGCCACTGCATCCTCGGGAATAGGAAGAGTGCTGTCAAACCCGTATACTTTTACATCAGAATCAGCCACCGCTCTGCTGTAATCGACAAGGCCCGTGATATTACGTTTAACCTTCTCCTCAAACATCCTGAATACGTCAGGATTATAAGTAGCAATACGATTTTTATCCATACGGAAGCGTTTGAACTCCCCGTTGCGGGTATATGACGCCTCACGCACGACTTCCGACAGTGCCAGATTGAAGAAATCGATATTATCCGCGCTATTTTCCGCTATCAGCTGTGACAGAAACGAAAGACGAAGCAGCACATCGTGAGAATACCAGAACTCACGATTGGATATACGCTCGAAATCCCTATCTTTAACCGCCTTTGCCGAATAAAACAAAAAAGCGTTCTGTATATTACGAAACACCCGTTCCACTTCCACCACGTCATATCTTGTCGTTTTTACCTTAGAGATGAATCTGGCAAGCGGATTCAGATCCGTGCCTATGGAGTCCATACGACACAACGACGCCTCCACAAGTGAAGTGCCGCTTCCCATATAAGGATCAAACAGCAGCTCGCACCTGCCCTCGGGTCTGAACTCGCTCAATATACGACGCGCGACTTGAGGTATCATCATTGCCGGATAATTATGATAGCAATGAGTATACTCCTTGGTGTCAGCGTCTTTAAAGTCCCACAGCTTACTTTCCTGTCTTGGATATGCCATTGTCTGTTACTCCCATTTTGAGTGCAAAAACGACCTGTCTTACTCCTATTTTGAGAGAGAAAATACGAAGAAAGACAGGTATCTTTGCGACAAAGATACTAATAATAGACATGAAGACCGAATATCAACAGGAAATAATCCACAAGATAAGGCAACTGCGTCAGGAACACAACACCTCACAAAGTGCCATAGCCACGCTTTTAGGCATAAGTCCGGGACAAGTTGGAAATATCGAGAGTTTCAGGACAGGCCACAAGTATACATTAAAACACATCAAAGCCATATGTGACGAATTCAAATATCCGGTTGACCGGATATTTATTTCCGATGATGACTATAGCGGCGATACCGATATAATCTCGTTACTAATCACCAACATTATACACTATGAAGAATCGTAAAGAACTGATTATCGATCGTTTCAGAAAAGTCAAAGAACTTGGCTTCGTAAAAAGTAACAGAAAAAACAATACAGGCATAGGCAAAACATTTGAGGACTATGTAGGCGTGGTTGAAAACAACATTGCCGAGCCCGACTTATACGGCTACGAGATAAAGTCTCACCGCGATTCGACAGGCTCTTATATAACCCTGTTCACTAAAAGTCCCAACTTCCCGAAAGGAGCCAACAATCTGCTCAAGGACCGTTATGGAGTGCCATATGATGACAATCCGGGACTAAAAAAACTTCACACATCGATGTTTGCCAACAAAGGCAATACATTCAACGACAATATTTCCTTCCGGCTAATAAATGACAGGGTGAATAGAGCCTTAATGATTGGAGTCTTTGATATTACTATCGGACAGCTGATTGACTGTTCAACCGGATATACCTACAATTGTCTCGACAAAATATTACATAAGAAACTCACCGATCTTTTTTATGTAAGCGCTGAACGCAAATATGTCGGCGATACTGAATTTTTTCATTTTAACAAAGCCACCATTTACTCCAAGCCGTCACTTGAACAATTTCTATTACTTGTCGACAAAGGACTAATAATGTACGACATACGCATAGGCAGCTATAAGTCAGGGAGACGCATAGGAAAAGCTCACGATCATGGAAGTGGCTTTCGTATATTGGAAGGCAACTTAAGACTTCTCTTTGAAGAAAAAGAAGAAATATTATAAACAGGAAAAGGGTGTTGTCTCACGACGACACCCTTTATAATCTACAATCTATTTTTTATTTTCATCCTTCCAAATACCGGAATATTCAAATATATACAATCGTAATCTTATTTACAAGCAAACATGTTGAAGAACATGCTTTACATCACTGATTACCTTACCGGGAAACGCGCCGGACGCAAAAGCCACGGATACGGGGCCTTCATGACCACATTCTTGTCCTTTACGATACTGTTATACGCTGCGGCCGCCTCTTCAGCAGTAGCATAGCTTCCCGCTACAACATAATACAAGGCATCGGCATTCTCCAGAAGAAATGCTCCGGCGTATCCCGCCGACTTAAGCCGTGCCACCTGCGACTTGGCATTAAACACCTGCTTGAACCCGTTAATGACGATACTGTACTGCTTCACTTCCGCCGGGTCTATGCTTTGAGCCGCTACCTTGACATTTACAGTATTCATCGGCAAAGAGTCGCCGTCCACAATTATACGCTTGTCGATAGCCTCCTTATTCATCTTGTCACTTAACTCGCGGCCCACACCTGAAGCGTCCTCCTTTTTCTGTCGGGCTATTTCATATGCGGCCTTGTAATTTTCTTCACTGGTCTTGCATCCCGATATAGCCAGCGATACAATGGCTACAAACACCATAACGGCCTTAAACGTTAGTTTCATCCTGTATTTTATTAGATGGTTTGTTCAATTCTATTACCTCAAGGTCCTTTATCGTTCCCGCATCAAGCACAAGTCTCAGCAAAGTACGCTGTTGCTGCCATCCCTGCACTCCGGCAGCCCCGGGATTGACATGCAGCATATCAAGTTCCTTGTCATACATCACTTTCAGTATGTGGCTGTGGCCGTCCACCATAAGCCTTACACCGCTTTCGCGCAGAAGCGGCTTAAGACTCCTTGCATAACGCCCCGGGTATCCGCCTATGTGCGTCAGCCACACCTTGACACCCTCAACGGTAAACTCCTCGACTTCACGACATACACGCCGCACCTGACCGTGATCTATATTTCCGGCCACGGCACGCACCACCGGAGCCACATCGCGCAGCCGCTGAAGTATGGTTATGTCACCGATATCGCCGGCATGCCATATCTCGTCGCATCCGGCGAAGTACCGCGCATAACGGTCATCCCAGTAGCTGTGTGTATCCGACAATATACCGATGCGTTTCATTTATATTATTGCTTTATAAGTCTTACACTCTCTATCACTACTCCGTCATCGGCATGTCCGTGTTTTTCACGGCCGTGACGTAATGAAAAACGGTTTTTCCCCTCTTTTAGTTTTACACGCAGCATGTTGCTTACACCTGACTCCTCATGACCGGAGGTTAAGGCCGCAGGCATTACCAACCCGCCGGCTTCGGCACCGTCTATATATATCATACGCAGCGCGCAGGCATGCTTTACATCCTTTACCTTGTAGCAGACATCCATGAAGTAGTCGCCCGCCACCGCCATATCGGCCTCAAAGTCAATATCGGCGCTGTTTTTCGACGGCTCCGGCTCTATAGTTGTTAAAATACCCTCGGGAATATACTCATACGGGCGAGCGCTGAAACCACACCAAGTCTCGGTCATGACAGGCACCACATCGACCACAGTGTATCTGTCCTGCGGCACAAACCTGACGTCGCCCGTATTCACCTGATTGATAAAGTCACCGTTTATAATGATGTTGTACGCTATGCCCTCGGTGAAATTTCTTATTCGTCCTATGTGGTCATCACCCCATTCTATTACCGGAGTCTCCGGCATTTTTGCATATGGCTGGTCATTCACGCTGCCGTAGTCATCGACTTCTTCATCCATAGTTATCTCGACCTTCACCTCACCTTTCATGCCGGCGGGCAGAAAGTGTCGAGCGCGTACTTCTCCGTTTATGGCAAATGTCTTTATACGATTTCCGCTACCCGCCACTGTCACGGAGAGATCCATGTCACGATACTTTATTCCCGACAGGCGCTTTTGCCCGCCAAGTGCATATGGTACTACGGGTGCAAAACCGATGCCGTCGGCGCCAAATTCCATGCCCATAATGACTCTCAGCACTACAGCGGCTATACCTGCCGAAGCACATGCCGTATTGTTCGGGTCTATAACCGGCACCCCGGCTTCTATCCCGCATGCGGCTTCCGACATGGCATAGGCCCGGAACAAAGAGGCCATACCGCACTCCACCGCCGTCATATTGCCGGCTTTGGCGGCCGCTATCGTCCAGCAAGCCTGCGTCACGGCCCATAGACCGCTGTCACAGCCGATGCTGTCACCCGACATAAGCGGATATACCGTCGGCACCCCGTATGCACAGCAAGGGGTCTTGGACATAATCGAACGGGCCATCTCCTTGTTGGCCACTCCGAATATTATGGCAAGAGCCTGTCCGAAATTATCGACAGCCTGCGATTGTATGGGATATACTCCGCCATAAAGATAACGGCTGTAAAATCCGAGATTCGGTATCCACATATTATTATTGACGGCGTCGGCAATCTCTTTGTCAAGGCCTACCCACATAGGCATGACGTTGCACTCCGGCAGCCGTGTAATCATCGAATCCCTTACTTTAAACGCTTCGGCAAACAGGACATTTGTACCGAGACACATCGACTCATAGCGGTCTTTTGCCTCCATCCATTCGGGATAGTCGGGCACCGTACGGCCGACATGAAGCTGCTCGCCGTGCATAAGTTTGTAGGTATCATCCCACATAACGAGCTTGTTCTCATTTAGGCTGTTTTCTATAGCATGCACCGCCTCGGGCAGTACCGCGACATCACCCGTCACCTTATACAATTCCCACATAGCCGCAGCCCATGACATACAGTCGTCCGATATCGGCCAGTCGGCTCCATGCCTCAGATACACCTCGCCATGCTCTCTCTTGATCTTCGACAGCAGAGTCTTCAACGAACGCTCAGGCTCCAACAACGCCGCCGACATATATATCGAATAATCATCAACATCCGCAGTATCGTGAGTCATATCCGTGACAGCCTTATTGTACAGGAAGTCAACAAGCCGATGCTCCGACTCATACCGCGGCATACCGGCAGGCACGGAGTCAATGTCAACCGACAAAGTATCGGGCGCTATGTGCGGTCCTGTAACCGTCATGCGCACCGGACTCTCGGTCTTTACACACACCGGGCCCTGCACTATGCTGTCGGCATAAACCGTAAACTCATCAGAACCATATAGTACATCGGCCGACTGTTCCGGACCGTGACATGACACGACCATGCCCGACACTACAAACAATCCGGTTAATGCAACGATACTTCTTATCATAAACCACAGCCTGATTTTCATAATCACAGCTAAGATATGCAATTCCCCGCAAAAAGCCTCATTACTTAACTAATATTTCACATTTTCCCGATACAAAAACTTCGCTCGGTCTATATAATACAACCAAAATTTCTGTAAATTTGTCTCGAAATGAACAGATGGCTGCCAATATATCTGATAATCCTCATTACTCTGATGCGCGTTCCGGGAACGTCGGCAAAAGACTTTTCTTTCCGGCACTATGACGTGACAGATGGATTGTCGGAGAATACGGTCAATTGTATCGTACAGGATCACAGAGGTTTCATGTGGTTTGGAACAAACAACGGCCTTAATCGATTCGACGGAACATCTTTTAAAGCATATAATTTCGGGTCAGACAACGTCATAAAATCATTATATTCTGACAAAGAAGGATTGTGGATAGGCACAGGAAAAGGATTGTATTTTCTTGAGTTCAGTACCGACCGCATTATTTCGCCCCAAATACCGCCCTGTAACAGTCCGGACGAGCACGGCACCGAAGCGATTATAGACATTGTACAATGCGGTGACCGGATTTTTTTACTTGACGGCACGGGAAAGATACTATCAGCCGACGCAGGCAACATTGAGCATATGTCAATGCTCTCATCACAACACTGGTACTCCATTGCGCCACTTAATGACCAATATATACTCGGCATCAATACCGAAGGAATGAGTGTGATCAATCCGGCAGAGGCGATAATAGTCAGCCATATATTTAAAAATCACACAGACATACCGATGGATCTGTTTTATGCCGACAGTATGGCAGTCGTCACCTATGGCTATGACCGACGTACCGAATGTTTTGCAGTTACACGTGATTACCGCATAAAACCGACTAATAAAGTGCTATATCCGGCTGCCGATGTAGCGGGAAATCATCATAACCGCATGCTGCTTGGTACAAATGGCCAAGGCATTTACTCAACGGCCGACGCCAAATGGTTCAACACAGCAAACAGTAATTTAAGCGGCAATGTCGTGACTTCCATATTTACTGACAGGGACGGCAACCTGTGGGTAGGCACATACCGCGATGGCATCAATTTCTATTCACCCGCCTGCCGGTGGTTTGACAGATACACACTTGACAATGGAGCTCTTTCTCACAAACTCGCCACGGCTATCATGAAAGTCGGACCGATTCTATATATAGGTACTGACGGAGGAGGCTTGGACATATATGATGTTGAAAAGCGGCGTCTCACCAATCTTAATACCGGAAACAGCGACATCATCGGTGATGACATACTGTCAATGATAAAAGATGGCGGCGATATCCTAATGATTTCATACACAAAAGGTATATCACGCTTCTCCCCCCTAACAGGTAAGTTTGTCAATTATCCTTTAAAGGATGCTCTACTATGGAGCTTGTCAAAAGACCCTGACGGAAAAATATGGGCTTTGGGAAAAGACATATCCGTTTTCGACCAAGCGACAGGAGCCATAAGAGCACTCGAGCATGATGTCACGGCTTCATGTATCGGATTTTCAAAGCACGAAGCATGGGTAGCAACATCAGGACACGGAGTGTATGTATATCACCGACGCTCATTCAAGCAACTGCGGCATATACTTCAAGGACAAGATGTACGAGCTTTTTTTATTGATTCGCACGGAAATAAATATATCGGGATTAAAAACAGAGGTTTGTCTATATTGAGCGACTCGGACAGTATTATGGCATTTGGCCCCGATAACGGTTTTACGGCATCCAATGTAGTCTCCATCCAAGAAGACACAAGGGGCTTTCTTTGGATAGCGACCGACAACGGCCTGTTCAGATACAACCCCATGAATCGGCACTTCCTGCGTTTTGGTGAATATGACGGTCTGCCGGCTACTTTTTTAAGCAATTCAAGCCATAAAACCGATAGTATACTATACTTCGGGAGCAATCAGGGTGTTGTCAAAGTAAATGCTTCTTATATCAACTTCAACAACATATCGACACCGGTCATCATAGACAAAATATCCTTCTCCGGCAGCGACACAACAATTGTCCTGTCTGGCAGCAATATGTCGGTAGAGCTGCCGTTCAATCTTAATTCTCCGATATTACATTTCTCACATCCCGCATTTATATCTCCTGAAAATATCAGATACGATTACACTCTTGAAGGCTACGACAACAAATGGCACAAAATCGGACCGAACCATAAAATCAGTCTGCCAAACTTGCCGTACGGGGACTATACATTCCGGATACGGTTCCGCGATTCAAACGGCAACTATAATAAAAACACATCTTCGGTAAATATACACATCGCCCCACCGTGGTGGCGCAGCCGATTGGGTGTGACTATGTGGGCAATACTTCTTTCGCTTGCCGGATATTTACTTTACCGTACATCCTTACATTTCAAAAACATCAAGAAAAAAGCACGTGAAGAAGAACGCAAAGCCGCATTTGAACATGCGATTGAAATAAAAACGCCGATAACCGATATCGTGTCTCCCGATAAAAAATTGATGGATCGCGTGCTTGATGCCATAGACCGTAACCTATCCAATGCCGGTTATTCGGTAGATAAACTAAGTATGGAAGCCGGCATAAGCCGTACCAATCTCTTTAAAAAGATACAATCACTGACGGGTATGACACCCGCTGCATTAATTCGTTCGATAAGGTTGAAAAAAGCATCCCGGTTATTGATTGAATCCAAACTCAACATATCGGAAATATCTGATGCCGTAGGCTTCGGCAATATCAAATATTTCAACAAATACTTCAAGGAAGAGTATGGAATGACTCCCTCGAAATACAGGGCCGAGCATTGTCAAGATATACCCTAACAAGCTGTATAATAGCATTACTGTACGAATCATACCATTAATCTGTACATTCTATCCCGTACCCTAACCGACGCTTTCACTAATTTTGCGGTGAAATATAAATGTCAACCTTAATTGAATAATAATGAAAACTTTCATCACACTTTTCATCATGCTTGCCGGTATAGGAGCTTTAGCTCAAAAGTCACCGTCAGAGAACGAAATGAGCGCTTATCTTATGGTATTTCACAAAGATGGCACCCACAGCCTGCATATGGCATTGAGCCGTGACGGTTATACGTTCACCGCCCTTAACGACGGTAAGCCCGTGATAGCAGGCGATACCATAGCCGAACAGAAGGGCATCCGCGATCCGCACATATTCCGCGGTCCTGACGGAGCATTTTATCTTGCTATGACCGACCTGCACATCTTTGCTCAGCGCGAGGGACTTCGCGCCACAGAATGGGAGCGTGATGGAAGTCTTTACGGTTGGGGCAATAACCGCGGGCTGGTACTAATGAAGTCATATGACCTGATAAACTGGAAACGAACAAATCTGCATATGGACGAGCTGTCAGACGAATATACAGAAATAGGATGTGCGTGGGCTCCCGAGACAATATACGACGAGAGCAAAGGCAAGCTGATGATATACTATACAATGCGTTTCGGCAATGGACAAAACCGGCTTTACTACTTTTACGTAAACGACGATTACGATACAATGGAGACTATGCCGGAGCTATTGTTTGAATACCCGAAAAAGGGTGTTGCGGCTATTGACGGTGACATCACTAAGACAGGCGACATGTACCGATTGATATATGTATCACACGACGGTCAGGCCGGATTAAAACAAGCTGTATCACACAAAATAAACGGCGGTTTCGTTTATCGGCCCGAGTGGGTTGACCCGGAGCCTAAAGCATGTGAGGCTCCCAACGTGTGGAAACGCATCGGCGAAAACAAATGGGTACTGATGTATGACTGCTACGGAATAGCCAAACACAACTTCGGCTTCGTCGAGACCTCCGACTTCGTCAACTTCACTCCGCTGGGACACTTCAACGAAGGTCCGATGAAATCCACCAATTTCACATCGCCCAAACACGGGGCTGTGGTACACCTCACCGCAGAAGAAGCCGACCGTCTCGAAAAACATTGGAATAACAAATAAACCGACATTATAATGTTAAGAAAACAATTATTGGTCATCATAACCTTGATGACAGTGATGCCGTTTGCTTTATCGGCCAAGAAAAAAGCGCCCAAGCCCGATGAAAATCCGATATTCACCAATGTGGAGTATTACGGACAAGACAGTATATACATCAACAATCCACTTGGTGAGGATGAATTTTACAACCCCATTCTGCAAGGCTGCTATCCCGACCCGGCCATATGCAAAAAGGGCGATGACTATTATCTCGTATGCTCTTCATTCGTGATGATGCCCGGCTGCCCGATTTTCCACTCCAAAGACCTCGTCAACTGGCGGCAGATAGGCCATGTACTCGATCGTCCGTCGCAGTTGCATGTCACCAACAGCGGCACAAGTCAGGGCATGATGGCGCCCGGCATTACCTACAATCCCCACAACGACACATTTTATATGATAACAACCGTTTATATGATAACAACCGTCGACGGCAATTTCGTAGTAAAGGCGAAAGACCCGGCAGGACCGTGGAGCGACACTATACGCCTCGGTTTCAGCGGCATCGACCCGTCATTGTTCTTCGACGACGACGGCAAGGCATACATTGTCCACAACGATGCTCCGAAACAGGCCTTTTGGAACGGTCACCGCACAATCAGAATTTGGGAGTACGATGTGGCTAACGACAAACTCGTACCAAACTCCGACCATGTGATAGTCAACGGCGGCACGAAGTTTCACAAAAAGCCGTTCTGGATTGAAGCTCCACATATATATAAGAAGGACGGCAAATACTATCTGATGTGTGCCGAAGGTGGCACCGGCGATACACACAGTGAAGTCGTATTCATGAGCGACAACCCCACCGGCCCATACATCGAAGCGCCATCCAATCCGGTACTTACACAGCGGTATCTCGACCCGCAACGCAAAGAAAAAGTTGACTGGACCGGACACTCCGACATAGTTCAGGGTCCCGACGGGAAGTGGTACGGTGTGTTTCTGGCCATACGCCCCAATGTCAACGACCGCACCGTCACCGGACGCGAAACCTTCATGCTTCCCGTCGACTGGAGCGGAAAGTGGCCCATATTTGAGAACGGACTGATTCCCATCGAGCCAAAGCTCAAACTTCCACGTGGTGTAAAAAATATGACCGGCACAAACGGATTCTTGCCCCAAGGCAACTTCGGCTTCAAGGATGACCTGATTGCCGACACTCTCGACTTCCGCTGGGTCGGACTGCGTACGATGATCGACAGTGTGGCCCGTCACACACCCTTTGGCTTGCGACTTCTCACAAACAACCATAACATAACGGAAAACCGCCCCTTGTCAGCGGCGTGGACTCGTCAGATACACAACGACTTCTCATTCTCGACCGACCTCCTCTACCGCCCACGCAATGAGAAAGACCTCGCCGGCATAGCCTGCATACAAAGCAACAAGTTCAACTACGTATTCGGAATTACCCGTAAAGGCAAAACCGACTACATTGTGCTACAGCGCACAGCCAATGGCATCAGTAACATCGTGGCATCACTGCCCATAGACAACTTCAACGGCAAAATAGCCCTAAAAGTCAGCGCGGCAGACGATATGTACCGGTTTGCATACAGCCTCGACAACGGCAAAACCTATACCTACTTGGGCGCTCCGCAGTCAGGCGACATTCTGTCAACCGACATAGCCGGCGGCTTCGTAGGCAACATGCTCGGCCTCTACTCAACTTCTAACAACACTGCAATACCCCAATAACGCCCCGATAACAGCAGGGATTTTGCACGGTAGTGATTTTTTGGCTAAATTTGTGGGTTGTCAGCGGTTTCGGGCATGAACACGCAGAGCCACAAGCATGTTCTGACAATATAAATATGTATAATTATGGCAGAATCCAATTTTATCGACTACGTGAAGATATTGTGCCGTTCCGGAAAAGGCGGCGCCGGCTCCCGACACTTTTACCGCGCGAAGTACATACCCAAAGGTGGACCTGACGGGGGCGACGGAGGACGCGGAGGCCACATCATACTTCGCGGCAACAAAAACATGTGGACACTTCTGCCGCTGAAATATCAGCGCCATGTCTTTGCAGGAAACGGCCAGAGCGGATCGGGCAACCGCAGCTTCGGCAAGGACGGCGAGGACAAGATAATCGAAGTACCCTGCGGCACAGTAGTGTTTGATGCCGAGACAGGCGACTTCCTCTGTGAGGTGACGGAGGACGGCGAAGAGATAAAGCTCCTCCGCGGAGGTCGTGGCGGTCTTGGAAACTGGCACTTCAAAAGCGCCACCAACCAGACTCCGCGCTACGCACAGCCCGGCGAGCCGGCCATAGAGAAATCCGTCATACTTGAGTTGAAGTTGCTCGCCGACGTAGGTCTGGTAGGCTTCCCGAATGCAGGAAAATCGACCCTTTTATCCTCAATATCTGCGGCACGTCCCAAAATAGCCGATTATCCCTTTACCACAATGGAGCCGCAGCTCGGCATAGTCAGCTACCGCGACAACCGGTCGTTTGTCATGGCCGACATACCCGGCATAATAGAAGGCGCAAGCGAAGGCAAGGGCCTCGGACTCCGGTTTCTGCGCCATATAGAGCGTAATGCCGTACTGTTGTTCATGATACCCGCCGACGCCAATGACATACGCAAAGAGTATGACATCCTGCTCAACGAACTGACCCGCTTCAACCCCGAGCTGGCCGACAAACGCCGTGTACTCGCAATAAGCAAGTGCGACATGCTCGATGACGAACTTATGGCGGAGATAGAAAGCGAGCTGCCCGAGGATCTTCCGCACGTATTTATATCTTCCGTGTCGGGTCTCGGTATAACCCGGCTTAAAGATATGCTTTGGGAAGCCATCACCGACGAGGCCAACCGCATAGAACCGGCCACGATAACCCACCGCCGTCTTGACGGTCACCACCGCGTGAGAGAAGAGGATGAATTCATCTTTGAAAACACGCCTCAGGAGACCGATGATGACATGACACCCGGCGAAGACTGGGATGAAGAGTGGGACGACGAATGGGAAGATTATGACGGCCCCGGCGATGACCGATGACAGCTTCATACATACGATTGACATCGCGCCGGGCGTACGTGCCGGCTTTACCTGCCGAAGTACGATAACTACATCGCCCCACTCCGGCATCAACATGTGCCACTATACGGGTGACGAGCCGGGGCATGTGGCATACTGCCGCGACCGGTTTTCAAAAGCGACCGGCATACCGCAAGAAAGGATAATAATACCGCGCCAGACCCATTCGGCCGATTGCGCGGTAATTGACCGTATACCCGTCGAAAAGAGTATCATAAACGGAGTCGACGCACTCGTCACCACACTTACCGAAGTCATAATCGGCGTATCCACCGCCGACTGCGTACCTGTGGTATTGGCCGACGCCGACAACGGAGTCATCGGTGTGGCCCATGCCGGATGGCGCGGCGCATTGGCCGGAGTTACCGACAACGCCGTCGACGCCATGCTGCGGTGCGGAGCCTGCATCGACAACATCAAGGCCGCCATGGGGCCATGCATATGCCCCGACTGCTTTGAGGTAGGCGAAGAAGTGGCTGAAAATTTCCCCGACCGCTTCATAGTACGCGGCTTCGCCAAACCGCATGTCGACCTGCCGCTTTATGTAAAGTCACGTCTTGAAGCCCGCGGCATAGCCCCGTCAATGATTAAAATGCCGCCGGCATGCACCCGCTGCGCTCCCGACATCTACTTTTCGGCCCGGGCCCTCGGCATCAACTCAGGCCGCATCTACACTTTTATAACCCTCGACACTTAAATTTTTATCACAGATTTCTGCACACCGGTGAAACTTTCCGGAAAAGCCCGCGTCTAACTCGGCAAAACAGATCATCACCGATGCCATCCATTGAAAATAAAGACAGCGCATTTGACTCGCTTATATCCGCGCACGGCAGCATAATATCAAAAGTGTGCTACTTCTACGCCATCGACACAGATGACTTCAACGATCTCCGGCAGGAAGCACTGATAAATCTGTGGCGCGGACTTGACCGGTTTCGCGGAGAGGCCGAGATGTCGACATGGGTCTACCGTATATGCCTCAACACATGCGTGTCATACTTCCGGAGCAACAGGAAGCGCAGACTGGCGGTACGTGTAGACGAGTGTCCGCAACTGATTGCCGACGACACCGACAAGGGCGCCATGCTCAAGGAGATGTACAATCTTATCAACCGGCTCGGACCCACCGACAAGGCGCTTATACTCATGTGGCTCGACAGCTATGACTACGAGACAATAGCCGAAGTCACGGGCATACCGCGCAATACGGTAGCGTCACGGCTCCGGCGTATTAAAGAACGACTTGTAAAATACTCTAACCAATAACTCTATGGACCCCGAAGAGATGAAAGAGAAATGGAATGAAATCAACTCACGCCTCGAAAACATCGAAGCGGTAAACTCACGTATACTCGAGCACATAAAACTCGACAAGGTAAAATCGGCACAAGAACGGCTGGCCCTGCAGTACAAACGCTTCTGCACAATACTGCCGATACTCGGCATATGCGCCTCGTTCAATGCCATGCGGTTCTTTCCTACGGGCATACTTATAGCCTTTATCGCGTTTTTCTGCATAGCCGCAGCCATAGACTACTACCTGTGGCAGGGCATAAAAAGCATCGACACAGCCACTATGGGAGTGGCCGAAGTAGCCGCTAAAGCGCGTCTTTACCGCCGCCGCCACCATCAGGCACAGATACTTCTCGCAGCTATAGTCATACCGCTGTTGACTGCTCTGTTCATTTACGCCAACGACTACTCACGCATAGGCATAATAATCGGCGGCGTTATCGGAATAGCCTTGGGACTCGTCGTGTACTTCAACGTGATGCGCAACTACAAGACCATGATTTCGGCCGAGGCCGACGATATCTAAGCGTCCTTCCAGTCGCCGCACGATTTTATCAGCTCCACAAGCCGCGGTATGGCCTCCTCCTGAGGTATATTCTTCTCGACACAGGTCTTGCCCTTGTACAGGCTGATGTGGCCCGACGCCGCGCCCACATACCCGTAGTCGGCGTCGGCCATTTCACCGGGCCCGTTGACTATACACCCCATAACGCCGATTTTCAGGCCTTTAAGATGCGATGTAGCCTCTTTCACGGCTTTCAGAGTCGACTGTAGGTCAAAAAGGGTCCGGCCGCAACCCGGACAGGCTATATACTCCGTGCGGCTGATACGCAGACGGGTAGCCTGAAGTATGCCGAGCGACAAATTCATTATCTCCTCGTCACTTAGACTCGGACTCTTGATCCACAGTCCGTCATGAATGCCGTTGAGTATCATATACCCGAAGTCGGCTGCCGCCATGATTGGTATATCGTCAGGCGAGAGGTCGCCATAGTCAATCATAGGTATGACCGGATGCGGCATGCCCGCGTCACTTATGGCACGTGCGGCCGCAAGTATCGAATCAGGACGGTTGATATGGCTTGAGGTTATCACCACCGGCACGCCGGGCGACTTCTCAAGTTCAGGCAGCCAGCTGTCATAAGGCTGCGCGGCATCGACTTCCATATAATCGCCCAGCGACTTCTCAAGCCGATTTATAACCACTGTCGGGCTATCGCCGCCAATTCCGTCAACACACGTTGACTTACGGCGTGCGGGCATACAGCCCTCCACCCTGCCGCTGCAGCCGCCGTCGGCAGGTCCGTAATGTTCGCGGGAGCCTTTGCGCAGGCCTATGTAATTGACAAGAGCGGAGGCCACAGGTATCTCGTTTTCAGGCGCTTCGCTGAGCGACACCCTTATCGTGTCGCCTATGCCCTCGGCAAGCAGTGTGCCTATGCCCACGGCGCTCTTTATGCGGCCGTCCTCGCCGTCACCCGCCTCGGTCACGCCGAGATGCAGCGGAAAGTCCATGCCCTCGCGGTCCATGGCCGCCACAAGACGGCGCACGGTCTCGACCATAACAATGACATTGCTGGCCTTTATGGATATGACTATGTCGAAAAATTCATGACGCACGGCCACACGCAGAAACTCCATCGCGCTCTCCACCATGCCGGCGGGAGTGTCGCCGTAACGGCTCATGATACGGTCGCTCAACGAGCCGTGGTTGACACCGATGCGTATGGCTGTGCCGTGACTGCGGCATGTGTCGAGAAAAGGCACAAACGCATCCTCGATACGCTTCAGCTCAGCCGCATACTCCTCGTCGGTGTACTCAAGTTTCTTAAACGTACGTCCAGGATCGACAAAATTGCCGGGATTTATCCTCACTTTGTCGGTAACTTCGGCGGCGGCAAAAGCGGCCTTGGGATTGAAGTGTATGTCAGCCACCAGCGGTATGTCAATACCGGCGTCACGCAGCCGGCGTCTGATAACCCCGATATTCTCGGCTTCCCTTACGCCCTGCGCGGTAAGCCTCACGTAATCGGCACCCGCCTCGGCTATGCGGCGACACTGGGCCACCGAACCTTCGGTGTCCATAGTCGAGGTATTGGTCATAGACTGTATCCTTACAGGATTATCGCCCCCCAACGGTATTCCGCCTATATTAACTTCGCGCGATTTACGGCGCACATAGTCATAGCTGCCCATCTGTGGTCAAATATATATAATGTGTATCCTGCAATCAGTTTGTCTTGAAACGGTACTTCACCTCGGCCAGCTCTGCGTTGGCCTTGACGATCTTACCCGCAAGCGACTTCTTGAACTCGGCAAGACGCGCGGCTGTGGCCTCGTCGCTAAGCGCGAGCATCTCGACAGCCAGAAGCGCTGCATTATAGCCTCCGTTTATGCCTACGGTAGCCACAGGTATGCCCGGAGGCATCTGTACGATTGACAGCAACGCGTCCATTCCCTCAAGGGTCGACGCGATAGGCACTCCTATAACCGGAAGAGTGGTGTTGGCGGCTATGACTCCCGGAAGAGCGGCGGCCATGCCGGCGGCGGCTATTATGACTTTTATACCGCGGGCGGCGGCTCCGGTGGCAAACTCCTCGACCTGCGCTGGAGTGCGGTGAGCCGACAAAGCGTTCATCTCAAACGGTATCTCGAACTCATCGAGAAGCTGGGCCGCTTTTCCCATTACGGGCATGTCTGACGTACTACCCATGATTATGCTAACGATTGGTTTCATATAACGTATATTATTTTGTCATTGATGTCATGTAAGTATAAATACCCAGAAAAAGCCGTTGACCACGCCGGCCACCACCTGCATCAGCGTATGGCACTGCAGGAGTATGCGCGACGTGCAGAGTATGCCGGTCAATATGATGGCAAGCGACAGCACGGGCCACATGTCAATCACGTTTATGCCGTAAAGGGCTATGCGCGACAACAGCGCGAGAAGACCGCCCATAGCCGCCGCGTGGGCACTGATTTTCCACCATATGTTGACCACGCACGACAGCACGGCCGCCACCGCGCCGCCTACCATGAACATCCACATCCAGTGAGGGGCATGTATACCGTGAAGATACCACGATGCCCCCAGATAACAGGCGGCGGTCACCATATAGGGTATATAGCGCTCCTTACGGTTGTTCAGTCCGGGATGGCTTATTATTTTGAGTTTGTACAATACGTAGATAGCGAGCATCGGCAGCATACAGGTTATGAGCCACACCATGACCACGACATTCCACCGCAGCGCCGCAGGCAGAAATGACAGTGTCGTCACCCACAGCGCTATAAACACGGCATAAGTGGGTATGAGCACCGGGCTTAAGACCCATGAAAATATATGTGCTGTTTTATTTATCATGTCTTTATAACGATTGATATTTGACTATGTTTATATCTCGCGGCGCAAACGTGCCACAGGTATGCCTAATTTCTCGCGGTACTTGGCCACGGTGCGTCGTGCTATGTCATAACCGCGCGACACCATCTCGGCCGTTATCACCTCGTCGCTGAGAGGATGGCGCTTGTCCTCGCCGTCTATGACCGACTTGAGCGTGGCCATAAGCTCGTGGGTCGACGCGTCGCCGTCATCCTTGGGGCGCTCGTTGAAAAAGAACTTCAAGGGGTATACCCCGTGGGCGGTAGCCACATATTTGCCCGCCGCGGCACGTGATATGACCGACAGGTCATAACCCGTCAGTTTCGACACATCCTTGAGTATCATCGGCTTGATAAGGCTCTCGTCGTCGCCGTTGCGGAAGAAGTCTTTCTGTAGCCTGACTATGGCGCTCATGACGCGAAACAGGGTCTCCTGCCTCATGCGCAGTATCTTTATAAACTCGGTTGCCTCGTCGCGTTTCTGCCTGATAAACAGGGCCGCCTCGCCCGATGACCTCGAGCCTTGCAGCGACAGGGGCTTATCCTCCTCGTCATCGCGGAAAGTCTCCTCTATGCGTAGCTCCGGTATGTTGTTCAGGAGCGTGAGCTCTATGTCGTTGCCGTCGACCTCGACGGCGAAGTCGGGTATTATGTGGCGTGTACGCTCCTCGGCAGGGTCATTGCCTATGTCGCTCGCGGGCTTGGGATTGAGCGACCGTATGACTTTTATCGCCTCGCGCAGTTTTTCGGGCGACACACCCACCGCCGATGCAAGCCGGTCATAGTGCTTGCGCGAGAACAGGTCAAAGTAGTGGGCCACAATCTCCGTGGCCGTAAGCACGCTGTCGCTCCGCTCGCGGCGTTTAAGCTGCAGCAGCAGACACTCGCGCAGGTCTACGGCGCCTATGCCGGCCGGCTCAAGAGTGCGCACAAGGTCGAGCATGACCCTGACCTCGGCTGCCGACGCCACCAGCCCCGTCTGCTCCTCTATATCGTATACCATCGAATTGACATCGCGCGTAAGGTAGCCGTTGTCGTCAAGATTGCCGGCTATGTAAAGAGCCAACGTGCGCTGACGGTCGGTAAGGTCATGTTCGGCAAGCTGCTCCGACAGCATGTCAAGAAGCGATGCGGCGCTGTCGGCGGCCACCGGCTCCGCGTACGAGTCGTTTACGCTGTGGTTGCGTGCTTCGAGCCGATAGAACGGTATCTCCTCCTCCGAGGCGTAATCGGCACGTCTTATATCCTCGGCTGTCTCGTTGAACACTTCGATGTCATCGGCCGCTTCATCGGCCTCGACCCTCTCCAGAGCGGGATTATCGTCAAGAGCCCGCCGCACTTCGTCTTCCACCTCAGGGCCGTTCATCTCAAGCATTTTCACAAACTTTACCTGAAGCGGAGAGAGCCGCTGTTGCAGCCGTTGTTGCATCGATAGGCTTAATGACTCTTCCATAATCGCGATATATAATCTATACAAAAATAACAATTCGGCGCCGATTTCGCCTAATATTGTTACTTATTTTTTCGGCCCGTGACCCGCAGGGCCATTGTCACGCCATCGGGTCGCCGGCGTGGTAAGTGCCTATATGACGGCCTTTTTTCTCCTCGAATATCTCCGATACGGCAAAAAATATTCCGCTCTCCTCCACGTCGCCGAACTCGTCGTTGATTGCCGTGCCGAACATCCTCATCGAAGGCGAGAGGCTCATGTAGGCGTTGACAAGCGGCGGTATGTTGTAGCCGTGCTCCCTTATGGCCTTGTTGAGTATCTTGTAGTCCTCCTTGAACGACGTCCCTGTAAACATACGCTCCATGGCCTCGACGTCGGTGTGGGTCGTCAGCGGGGTTATAGGCACTACAAGACGGTCGGGATCGGGGAAGTGCTTGGTCAGGAAGTACAGTATCATGTTGCGGCACTCCGCGTTGTAGCTCGGATACATGGTGACCTTGCCGAACAGATATTTTACCGACGGATACACTACGGTAAGGGCGCCAAGACCGTCCCACAGGTTATCGAGCGCATAGAGGGCCTTCGGACCCGCCTTCGACGTCTGGTACTCGGGCCTCACCCATGACCGGCCAAGTTCGAGTATGTGAGGCAGATACTCCTTGATAAACCGGGGCGAGAAGTCAAACATATGGCTCGTGGCTATGCGCGGTTTGCCGTCAGACGTGAATTTTATATTCTCGCCGGTGATAAACCGGTAGCCGCCCATGATCTCGCGCTCGTCGGGGTTCCACACGATAAGCTGACGACACGGAGGGTCCATGAGGTCAAACTCGTCTATGTCACACGCTTTGCCCGTGCCTCCGCCGTCATTGCGGAATGCGATCTCGCGCAGACGCCCTATCTCTTTCATCACGTTGGGCGAATTGTGGGCGTCTACTATATATATGTGGTTGCCCCCCTTGTTTGTGTTTCGGAGAAACTTGTCGGGAGTCAACTCGTCTTCAAGCAACTCAACAGGTATCGGATCAATAATCTGCATGCTCATTTTACTCACAGCTTAGTGTTGATGTCTATTTCGTTTTTAAGTTATACACCATGCGCTTCACTCGGCGGGCCTCCTCCGACGCCTGCTTTCCTCCTCGGAATATCGTGTGCGACAGCGGGTTGCCCACTTTCAGCGTAAAGTGTGCATTACGGCTTTTAAATATTTCCCGCGGGAGGTAGATCATCTCGATGTTGAATTTCAATCCCAGACGGGTACGTAACTTTGCAAAATTATAAAAAAACGATGAATTTCTACCATCAAAATACACCGGAATTATATCACGGCCATACTGAACAGCTTTATTTATAAACATTTTCTGCCATTTCAGGTCGCGGACGCCCTTTTTGCCTTTTCGCGACACAAGGCCCGCAGGAAAGATTATGATCGGATCATCGCCGGCAAAATACTCGTCTACGTCGGTCGTGGCCTCGCGGCTCTGACGTCCGTGCTTGTTGACCGGAAGAAAGACATCCGTGAGAGGCTTGACGGCCATGAGCAGGTCATTGACCACAAACTTGACCTCACCGCCGTACACCCGGTGTATCCAGTCTATCATCACTATGCCGTCGAGAGCACCGAGCGGATGATTGCTGACTATTATGACGCGGCGGCCTTTCGGCAGGAGCTCCTCGCCCTTTACGTCGTAGGTGACGCCGAGGTCCTTCAGCACGGCACGGCAGAAGCCGGCGCCCCGTTTGCCCCGCGTACGCTCCAGTATGCCGTTGAGTTCATCCTGCCTTATGGTGTGTTCAAGCCACTTGACCAGTACTCCCGGTATATAACGCGAGTACTTCGGCATGCGCTCCTTCAGCGTATCGCCCACAGCCACACGCAGCTCCTCGTCGGCACTATGTCTTGCATTGTGATGAAACATGACGCAAAATTAGTCAAAATACTCGTAAACACCCTACTCCACCCCTGTCTGACCAATTGGACTGATCTGGCTAATTCACTTAATCCAATCCTCCCCGACCTAAATTCCTGCCCAAAAGCAATGTTTTTCACTATTTTTTAGTAAATTTGCGCCGTAATTCTACAGTCTATTAATTTTTGTTAAACTTATCATCTCGCAAGATGAAGCTTTCAGGTACAATTGATTTTCAGCCGAAACTCTTTTCGGCTCTGCGCCATTATTCATTAAATCGTTTTAAAGACGACCTCATTGCGGGTATCGTGGTCGGAATCGTGGCTCTGCCTCTGGCCATAGCCTTCGGTATAGCTTCCGGTGTAAGCCCCACCATAGGTCTTATAACCGCTATAATAGGCGGTTTCCTCGTATCGGCTTTCGGAGGCAATTCAGTACAGATAGGAGGCCCCACCGGTGCGTTCATCGTCATAGTCTACAGCATAATCCAGAACTTCGGGCTGCAGGGCCTCGCCATAGCCACTCTCATGGCCGGCCTCATACTCATACTGCTCGGACTGTTTCATCTCGGCACGGTCATCAAGTTCATACCCTACCCCATTGTCGTGGGCTTTACGAGCGGTATAGCGCTGACTATCTTCTCGACCCAGATCAATGACTTCTTGGGACTCGGGCTGAAGGACGTGCCGAGCGAATTCTTATCGAAATGGGGTGTGTTCATATCCAACTTCGACAAAATAAACTGGCCCACACTGGCGGTGGGAGCCGTATCGCTTCTCATTATTATACTTACGCCCAAAATTTCAAAGAAGCTCCCCGGGTCGCTGATTGCCATAATCATCGTCACCGCCGCCGTGTATCTGCTTAAAGGAGCATTCCCGGAATTTGCCGTCGAGACCATCGGCGACCGCTTCGGCTCGCTGCCCACCGACATACCGCAGCCCCGTGGCTTCGAGCTGTCGATGAACACCATCAACCAGTTGCTCCCCTCGGCCTTCACCATAGCCGTACTCTGCGCCATAGAGTCACTGCTGTCGGCAACGGTAGCCGACGGTGTCACCGGCTCGCGCACCAACAGCAACACGGAGCTTATCGGTCAGGGCATAGCCAACATAGTCGTGCCCTTCTTCGGAGGCATACCGGTCACCGGAGCCATCGCACGCACCATGACCAACATAACCAACGGAGGACGCACCCCCGTGGCAGGCATCATACATACCGTGGTACTGCTGCTCATATTCCTGTTCCTCATGCCGCTCATCAACCTTGTGCCCATGAGCTGCCTCGCCGCGGTCCTGATTGTCGTAGCATACAACATGAGCGGCTGGCGCACCGTGGTAGGCATATTCAAAGCCCCCAAGAGCGATGTGTCGGTGCTCATGGTCACATTCCTTCTCACCGTCATATTTGACCTAACCATCGCCATCGAGATAGGACTTCTGCTCGCCATAATCCTCTTCCTGCGCCGCGTCATGGAGAACACCCAGATAAAAGTGTACTCCGAGCAGCTTGACGTAGCCGAAGGCACCGACGCCACCCACCACGAAGTGCTCGATGTGGAGAAGGGAGTAAGCGTATACGAGATTGACGGTCCCTTCTTCTTCGGCGTGGCTACGAAGTTTGACGAGATGATGCGCTCCACTCTCGGCGAAAAACCTGTAGTGCGCATACTCCGCATGCGCAAAGTGCCGTTTATCGACGCCACCGCAGTACACAACCTCGAGATTCTCATAAAGTCATCGCAGAGCGAAGGCATACATATAGTACTGTCGGGTGTCAACCCGCAGGTGCGCCAGATACTGCTTAAATCGGGCATTGACAGGCTCGTGGGCGAAGACCACATATGCGACCACATAACAAAAGCGGTCGCCATGGCCAACAAAATAGCCGGCAGCTACAATGCGCTGCACCGCCATTCCGCCCATCATTGACCTTGCCCGGCCCGTTGCCGGCGATGCTTTTAAGTGTTAAAAATCAGTCACTTCTAATACAAAATTTTGCGTTTTTTAGAGAAATTGCATTTTCTCATAAAAAATATTGTAAATTTTTGTTGTGGTGTTCCGATTTTATATTAACTTTGCAACGTTTTTGAAGCTAAAAATTGTTTTATTATTAATTTACAAAGAAATGAAAAAGTTAGTTTTATTACTTGCTGTTGTATTCAGCGTATCAATGTTCTCTTGCAAGTCTTCTGACGCTGCTGCTGACGCTAATGACTCTGTAGCTGTTGTAGAAGAGGCTGTTGAAGTTGTTGAAGTTGTTGCTGATTCTGCTGCTGCCGCTGCTGACTCTGTAGCTGCTCCCGCTGACTCTGCAGTTGTTGCTGAATAATTAATTCAACTACAGCATGAAATAAGCTGACCACATAGTGATCAGCTTTTTTTATGCCCCTATTAGACCCATTAGCCTAATTAGACTGGACTAATACCTAATGACTAATGACTAATGACTAACACCGTACCATCATCCCCTATACACACTTTGCCGCGCTTTGCCAGCCGCCGCACACACTCTATGACATCCTCGCGACGCCCCGACGATTCCCTGACAAGATAATCCACGGTACGCGGACCCTGCGACACCATATACATCACCGAAGCCTCAAGCGCTTCACGGCTTAGGCTGTTGAGCCTCACATGACGCCGTTCACGACACACGTCACACTTGCCGCAGGGCGACTCCGGCTTCTCCCCGAAATACTCCAACATACGGTTCACCCGACACTCGTCGACGGCAAACGCGAACCTCTTCATGGCCTCGATGCGCTTTTCGAGCCGGCGACGCTGGTCTTCGTAGACGGCTGTCGGCATGACGACATACTTCGGCAACTCGCGCGATGTGGTATAATACAGATACGGAGTGGTCTTGCGCGGTATATACTGAAGTATCTTCATCCGCGACAGAGCCAGAAGCGTCTCATATACCTTTTGTTCGTCGACACAGGCGCGTCGGGCTATAAGAGCTTCGTTGACATACACAAAGTCGGCAAACAGCCCCGTGTAGCTACGCAGCAATATGTTGAACACACGGTCGCCCTCCTCATCGAGCCTCACGTCATACAGCTCGTCCTTGTAAGCCGTTATCATCACCCGCGACTGCATGGTCACCTCTTCGATAAACTCGAAGTATCCGGCCTGCGTCAGCAGATGCATGGCACTTCGCGCGGGCAACGGAGGCAGATCATAGGTTTTGACAAACAGGTCGAAGTTAAACTCAAACACTTTGTCATACCCCGACCCTACGGCTACATTCACAAAATTGCCCGCCATCTCGTAAACCCGGCGTATAAGCTCCTTGTCGGGAAAAGCGTCGGTCACCATGCGGGTCAGCCGGGCCTTGTCGGTCTTTGCCGTCAGAAGCACCGCAAAGGCGGGCTTTCCGTCGCGACCGGCTCGTCCGGCCTCCTGATAGTACTCTTCAAGCGACCCCGGCAGGTCATAGTGTACCACTACCCTCACGTCAGGCTTGTCGATGCCCATGCCGAAAGCGTTGGTAGCCACCATGACACGCAGTTCGTCGCTCTTCCAGCGGGCCTGCTTCTCGTTCTTGTCCTCAGGGTCAAGGCCGGCATGGTAATAGTCGGCGCTTATGCCCGACTCCAGGAGCAGTTCGGCTATCTCGCGCGTGCGGCGGCGCGAACGCACGTACACCACCGCGCTGCCCGAGGTGTTGCCCAACACCCTGAGCAGCTGCCGCTCCTTGTCAAAGTCATTTCTGACTATATACGACAGATTGTCGCGTGCGAAACTCTTGGCATATACGTTGCGCTCCTTGAAGAGCAGCTTCTCCATTATGTCATCGACCACCTCCGGAGTGGCCGATGCGGTCAGGGCCAGCACAGGCACGTCAGGAAAATGCTCGCGCAACTCACCTATTTTCAGATAGGACGGACGGAAGTCATAGCCCCACTGCGATATGCAATGAGCCTCGTCGACCACGATAAGACTGACATTCATCTGCCTGAGCTGGGCCGTAAACGGCTCCGAACGCAACTTTTCGGGCGATACGTAAAGTATCTTTACTTTGCCGAGACGGCAGCGGTCCATGCCCAGCTTCTGCTCGGCACGGCTAAGCCCCGCATGAAAATATGTGGCCTTTATGCCCCGCTCTCGCAGGTTGTCGACCTGATCTTTCATCAGCGATATAAGCGGAGTCACGACAACCGTAAGCCCATCAAGCAGCATCGACGGCACCTGAAAGGTAAGCGACTTGCCGCCGCCCGTAGGCAACAGTCCGAGGGTGTCGCGCCCGGCGAGCACCGACTCTATTATATCTTCCTGAAGCGGCCTGAAATCCTCATAGCCCCAGTACTTGCGCAATATATCGTGAGGATTAGCCACTTGCCACCTGCCTCTTGATGCCGACCGGCTAACCGTTTATCCTTATCTCCTTGACCTGCAGCTGGATGTGTCCGGCCGAGTTCTGGTGCTTGTTCTCCTCGATGGTGTAGCAGATGTCAAACGGTTTACGCGCGTGTATGTGGTCGAAAAACTCACCCATATTGAACGCTATGCCGTTGAACACCTTCCCCGAGGTATTGTCGACAAGTTCCAGCTTTATATGCTCCAGATGTTTGCCTACGAGCTTGCTCGTGCCGAAATCCATGACTCCGCGGCTACAGAACACAGGCTTCTGATTGCCCGGACCGAAAGGATTGAAGCGGCGCAACAATGTCAGGAACTCCGGCGTAATCTCGGAAAACGTCAGAAACGCGTCGATGTCGAGTTGCGGAGTCAGCTGCGACGGCAGTATATTCTCCGCCACATACTCCTCAAACCTGCGGGTGAATTCCGGTATATTCTCCTCCTTCAGCGACAGCCCCACGGCATATGTGTGGCCGCCGAAGTTCTCAAGCAGGTCGCGCGATGCATCGATAGCGCTGTACACGTCAAAGCCCTGCACCGAGCGCGACGAGCCTGTGGCAAGACCGTTTGACAGGGTCAGTACCACGGCCGGCTTGTAGTACAGCTCGGTAAGTCGCGATGCCACTATGCCTATTATGCCCTTGTGCCAGTCCTTATTGTAGATGACTATCGATTTTTTGTCATTCAGGCGTTCGTTATGACGCTCCAGTATGGCGTTGGCCTCCTCGGTTATACGTTTGTCAAGCTCCTTGCGGTCTTTGTTGTACTGGTCTATGTTCTTGGCACGCTGATATGCGTCGGAAAAGTCGCGCGACACAAGCAGCTCCACGGCCTCGCGTCCGCTCTGCATACGGCCCGACGCGTTTATGCGCGGGCCTATCTTGAATATCACGTCGCTTATCGTTATCTCGCGGTTGCCGAGCTGACATATCTTGATTATAGCCCGCAGACCCACATTCGGGTTGGAATTAAGACGTTTCAGACCCCAATAGGCCATGATGCGGTTCTCGCCCACCATAGGCACGATGTCGGCCGCTATGCTTACCGCCACCAGATCGAGCATATTGTCAAGCTCGTTGCCCGTTATGCCGTTGCTCTTGGCAAAAGCCTGCATGAACTTGAATCCCACGCCGCAGCCCGACAGATGAGGACACGGATAGGTGCTCCCTTCGAGCTTCGGATTAAGTATTGCCGCGGCGGGAGGCAACTCGTCGTCAGGCACGTGGTGGTCGCAGATGATAAAGTCTATGCCGAGCGTCGCGGCATACTTTATCTCCTCGATCGCCTTTATTCCGCAGTCGAGAATGATTATCAGCTTCACTCCCGAGGCATGGGCCTCGTCTATGGCCCGAAGCGATATACCGTACCCCTCGTCATAACGGGTAGGTATATAATACTCTATGTTGGAATAAAAATTCTGCAAGTATTTGTACACGAGCGCCACCGATGTGGTGCCGTCCACATCATAGTCGCCAAATACGAGAATCTTCTCCTTTGACCCCAAGGCTTTGTTAAGCCTGTTTACAGCTTTATCCATGTCGGGCATCAGAAACGGATCATGCATGTCCTTCAGCGACGGATGAAAGAATCGTTCCGCCTCGTCGACTGAGGATATGCCGCGCTGCACCAGCAACTCGCTAATCGGTGGGCAATTGGCGTATTTCGACGCCAGCTCCGTCTCTAATTTTTGCTCTTCTGTTGTAAGGGGTAAGTAATTCCATTTACTTATCATTTATGTTATTTTTTATTTTTGCATAGCAAACACTCATGGCCGAGACCACGAGTATGAAGAGAGAAGAAGACTGCGTCTTGACGTCCGGGCCGTTCATCGTGCGTCGGGAGAGAGCCACGAAAGCCACACTATCGCCAATATGCAAAAATAACAAATTTAAACCGATAAACCGCCATACCCCACCCACATTTATATTATATTAACCCTCATCAGATATCATACCCCGCAATTACCCTTGCTTAACAGTCTGGTTCTCTAACAGGCAATTTAATCCCGAAATAATGAAACCTCACATACTCTTTAATGCGATTGGCAGTCGCAAGAAGCGCACAATCGCCTTGAAAATGCCTCATACCCGTTTTCGACGGATATACTATGACGCAGTCAAGTACGGTACTCTCATCATCGTCTGTCGACAATATGCGTTTGCGCAAAACCCTGTGGCGGGCATACCCCGACAATTGCCTTACATTGTCATGCATAGTCCGGTCGGCCCATCCCGGTATGTATTTCGTGTCTATTATCAGCCGCTCATCGGTCTTGACAAAATCAAGCTCGTTGCCGTAAGTGCTCACATGGTATTTTATCTTTTCGCCGTAAGCCTCTTTCAGAAGCGAATAGACATATATCTCATACAGCAGCGGCATGTCTATATGATATGGCGGCACACTAAGAGCCTTGTTTCGTCCGGCGCCCGACAGGTCGTTGCCGAAACGCCTGAATATGCATCGCGCGACTTCAAGCACATCTCCATAATACGAGTACATCGGAGTCACCTTTATACGGCCGAAAGCCATGTCCGGATCCACAAACCCCACCCCGACAAGAGCCGCCTTGCAACGCGCGGCCCGTTCGATGACCGCCCTGAAAGAGCCTCTATGGTTGTGGCGGAGCAAAAAACGGCGACAAAATTCAAGCGCCGTATTAAGTATACGGTTCTCCACGCAGTCGGTCGACAACTCCATGTAGCGGCAATATGTCCTGTCGGTCCTGCCCGATGCATAATTTCGGTTTACAGTGGGCGCAATCAGTATTTTACCCTTTATTTTCGATTTCAGATTTTCAGTGACATAAGTGTAGTTGCGCATGACTCCCCTGCCTATAAGCGCATCAAGCAGAAGCACGAAATGCGCCACAAGCATCGGTGTGAGTTCGTCCGCCACACCTTCACACGCTATAGGGCGCCCGGTGAAGTCTATTGAGTAGATTGACGAAAGGGCCTTCCTGACAGCCCCGTCACCGGAGGAAAAACACTTCATAAACATGCCTGTCACATCAAGATTGTCGATCTTTGGACGCACCGTCACTGCACTTTCACCCTCCTTTATCCATTTTGAACCTATGTAATACGATGCACATACCTTCGTACGCCCTCTGTTGGCCCAGTCAATACCAAGCAGTCGCGTGCAGTCATCGCTGTCGTAATCATCACACGACAGCAGTACGGCAAGAGCGTCATGCTTTCCTTCAAGCTCCACGCACTCATGCTCTTTCAGCAACAATATTGACGGGGATGCCGGCATCATGCAAATATATCGGCAAGTCGCTCTATCTCTGCATACTCGCCCTTTTCATCCTTGAAGAAGTCCAGTATGCCGTCGTTGCAATACTCCCTTAACAAAGGCTGAAGCTCGTACGTCAGCTTCATCTTAAGCTCATCAACAGTCGGGGCAAGAAAATAACTGTGACCCGGCATCATATCACGCCTGTTAAACGACGTATTTACACTATCCATCAATGCGGCCACGCTGTCAAAGAGTTTTAACGCCGACTCTTTGGTTTTCGGACTGTCATAGCCGAACTCCTCGACCACCTTCCTGTCAGCCTCGACCGTAACAAAGCCGAAACGGCGTCTTATGGCGTAATCCACCGAGCCCGTGCTACGGTCGGCCGTGTTCATCGTAGCCACGATGTAAAGATTGGACGGCACTCCGAAATGCCGGCGTGAGTATGGCAGCACGGCAGTAAGCTCGTTCTGCTCCCCAAGCCGCTTGTCGGCCTCGAGAAGCGTTATCAGTTCACCGAGTATCTTGGATACGTTTCCGCGGTTTATCTCATCGATAATCAGCACATAAGCCGGTGCATCATCCTTATAATCCACCTTTTCCCGTGAGGTCAGCAACTCATCGATATTAACCGTATCATTTATCTGCTGCTTGTCGCGTTTTATCGCGGCAAGCAGAGCCTTGTCAGCCATCTCGCGAAATATGCCCGGCTGCGGCCTGAATACAAGACCGCCATTCTCCGCAACAGGCTTTAATCCCTCGACAAACTCCTCGTAATCCATCGACTGGTGAAAAGTCGTGAACCCGATGCGCCCGTCAGCCATAAGCCGGCGATACTCTTTCATCACCGCATCACGGTTATTCTGCCCGTCAAACTCAGGATTACATATGCTCACCGCAATCTCCGCGGTGCTGTAAGTCTTTCCCGTTCCGGGGGCGCCTTGCAGTACTATCTGTTTCTTCCGCGTCAGAAGTTTCATGAGGGGTCTGTCAAGATTAGCCATTATTTTATGTTCTTTTATTTGTTTAATTATTTGGTCGTAAAACGACTTGTCTTTCATTGTGAGCGTCTTTCGCGGCAACTGTTTTTTCACAAGCCATTCACCGGTCTGATACCAATCGACATTGCGCACGTTAGGAAATTCATCAAGCTCCGCATCATACCTGTAGTCCGATTTCACGACACCGATGCCCACTATATTCCACACACCTTGCTTGGCAATCACGATATCGCCTATGCGTATGGACCTTGAAAAGTCATACAGCGATTTGGCATTGGTCGACTGACCTTTTTCAGAGCCGTATTCCGCCTCAAGCCGGTGCTGTATCTCTTTTTTATTTTTGAACGAGGTAAGATTCCCCACTGCCGACCATCCGACGGCCATAGTGTTGTTAGCCAAGTCTTGCTCCCGGTTATACGCTCCCTCGCCCGGTGAATATACCCAGTATTGGCGCTTGCTTTCAAGATATTCCTTGGCGCGGGGCCACAGATACTCGCCGTACTCAAACACATCCATGCCGTATGGCTTCATCTCCATAAGCCTACGCTGAAGCTGCGACATGGGAAGCGATGAAGCATTCTCAATGCCCGACACCTCGGCCGCGGCTACAAGCATCTCAGGATTAAAAATGCCTACAAGCTTATGGTCGGCATAAAGAAACGCAATCTTCCACTTAACGGCAGGCCCCATGTCTATGCCGTCAATAGCCTCGAACTCTCCGGCAAGAGCATGGCGGGCTATCTTGTCTACGATGGCGCGGACATTGCCGAAAGCCTCTTCAGCCGAACCGCCGTACTTGGTGTACCAAGCATACTCGTTGTCCGACGAGCGGCCGCCCATACGCGAAGGCATATTTTCCCACTTGTATATGCCGAATTTATAGGCGCTTCCGCCCCATATGCCGCCCAAGCAATCGGTACGCGTCTCAAGCCAGTAGCAGAACGAGTCGTCACGGTTAAGATTGGTATATAGATCGAGCGGCATGGTCTTGAGTGTCTCCGGCGGAAACTCCGCCACAAACGCTTCATAAGCCTCTTCACGGCTCTGCCACTCACTTTTTCCCATTGTCAACAATATTTTACATAGCAATCACAGTCCCTCGCCTGTTATTTTGCCGGGGTGTCCATATGCACATCCAGCTGCGGGAACGGGAAGTGCAATCCGTGAGTCGGAAGCTCGCGGTAGAAGCGCTCGTTCATTGTGTAGAACACGTCCCAATAGTTTTCTGAACGTGTCCAAGCCCTTACCGTAAGGTCGATACTGCTTGAATTGAGAGCTCCGAGCCTGACAAGAGGTTCGCGGTTGACCTTAGGCATCTTGGCAAGTATCTCGGCATGGTGTGCCTCGATTTTCTGGCCGAGCGACACGGCTCGTTTGCGGTTCATAAACATACGGCGCCACCACGGTATGCGGTGCACGGCCTCGGCTGTGGCATCAGGCTCCACCGCCGCCGGCTTACTGTCGACGTCATCGTCATGCGACCGGTTTTTCTTGCGGTCATCCTCTATATATCTGACCACGATGCGCTTGTCGCTCAACAATATCTCCTTGATGGAATTTATGGCCGTATCTACATCATCGCCATAAGCCACCGACACCGTCCAGTCCACGCGGCGGTAGTCCTCTTTGGAGTAATTGTTGATCGAGCTTGTCGACAGAGGACCGTTGGGTATTATGATCTGCTTGTTGTCGGGAGTGTTTATTATCGTGCTGAATATCTGTATCTCCTTCACCGAACCCGAATAGCCCTGCGCCTCGATGTAGTCGCCTATCTTGTATGGCTTCAGAAGCAGTATGAGCACTCCGCCGGCAAAGTTCTGCAACGTGCCGCTCAATGCCAGACCGATGGCCACACCGGCCGAGGCAAAGATGGCAAGGAACGAACTTGTCTCTATGCCAAGTATACCTACCACGGTCACAATGAGAATGAAATAGAGCAATATCCTTATCAGGCTCAGTATGAATGTGGCGAGCGAGCGGTCGATATTGCGACGCAGAAATATGGCGTCGATAATCTTGTATACCTTGGTGATGATGAACTTGCCGACATAAAAGACAAGTATGGCTATGGCAAGATGTATGGCAAACTCGACAAGGCCGTTTACCAGACGCGTCAGCAAGTCGTCGACCGACATGGCCTCAAGAGCCTTCAGTCCGCTTACCTTCGCGGCGGCCACGGAATCCGGGGCAGCGGTCTTGTCGGGTGTGGCAAACTGCGATGCGGCACCGGTAACAAGCTGATCAAACTGTGTATCGAACATAAACAACTATAAATTGACGTTTCACTTCCCGAAAGCGGGCGACACAACGTCGTTCCACCATTTTAAATCATAATAGCCTTTAGTTGAAGCGACATTGTCATCCGTGCGGGTGATTATATAGCTTGAAACACCGTTGCAGTTGATTAAGTTTATTTCGCCGTCCCACATCGAAGGGGTGTTGTCGGTATACAGCACGAAGTCCTTCATGCACCGGTCAAAAGCGCCAAGCAGCGAGGGGTCGTCGGTAAGCGACTTCACATAGTGTGCGAAGTCATAGAAGCGGTTGCGGTAAGTGCTTCCGTAGCCATACTGCTGCTGCGTGTAGCCGGCTGCCGGCTCGGTGTTGACCGTCATGATCCTGCGATAGGAGTCGGCCAAGGCATCGATCTTCGACATGTCGTACAGCGATATAGCGATGCTGCGCGCACTCCCCGACTGGGCGTCGTAGTGGTCGAAAGTGTTTTGTGCCGCCTGACGCAAGTCGGGCACTTTAGCAAAGAAGCAGGGCACGTTTTTATCGTAAGGCATACCGGCCAAGGGGGTTTCGGTCGGCGACGCCACCACGTAGCGCGCCGCATCCTTTATCTCGTAGAGCGACTCTATGTTGCCCATGAAGCAGCAGTCGAAGTATATGAACGACAGGTGGCGGCCGTCAAGCGCACGCGCAAGGTCGGGTATGGACATCTCCTTGGCTTTCTGCCCCGAACCATTCGACTCGTCAACGCCCCAAGAGCGCGCCTCGGGACTCTTGCCGTTGTCCATCCACCCGCTGGCGTGGCTCCACAGCACAAGCCCGTACTCGTTGGCCGAAGCCACTGTGCGCATGTCGTCAAGCACCTCGCGCATCACAGCCACCGACACGGGGCTGCCCGCACCCTCGTAGCGGCGCAGGGTCACTACACCGTCGGGGGTTATCTCCTTCAGCTCGGGCACCATGCCGCTGCCCGCATGGTAGACCAGCAGACGGCCACCGTCGTCGAGAGCGCCGGCCTGCACCGCCGCCGTCATTTCACGAATGTCCTTGGCATCCCAAGAGCTGTTGCCGAGGCTGTTGGCCGCAGCCATATAGACAAGTACCGTGCGCGACACTCCCGACTGCCTGCCGGGTTCGTCGTTGCCACCGCAACTTACAAGCACAAGAGTTATGAGTGATGTGATAATGTATCGTAGTTTCATAATGTACAAAATTACAAAATCTTTTCCTTAGATTGCCAAAATAAGCTAATTATAACATTTTAAAACAGATAAAGAGGAGCGGGAAGAAAAATTAAAATGTAACTTTGCAACCGTCAAAAAACATTCAGACCGATCATGAGTTCACGAAGCGTAACATCCATAATACTGTTGCTTATGCCTGTGCTGCTTGCGGCGCAGAGCTATCTCGACCTCGTAGACAACGCGGACAAAGCCATAGCCGACGGCGACTGGAGCGGAGCGGAGACCAATCTTGTAGAAGCGATAGGGCTGCGTCCCGAGGATCCGTCCAACATACTGCTGCTCTCCAACCTCGGCATAGTGCGGTACAACCTCGGCAAGGACAGTCTGGCGCTGGCGTCGCTCGACGAAGCGCACCGGCGCGCGCCCAAGTCGGTGACCGTGTTGCTCAACCGCGCGGAGGTGCTCACGGCCATGGGGTGCGATGACGACGCCTACCGCGACTATACGACAGTCATAGGACTCGACACCACCCTGACCGAACCGCGCTACATGCACGCCATCATGTCGTTGCGCCGCGGCGACTTCGACACGTCGCGGGCCGACTGCGAGGCTCTTGAGCGCATGTCGCCGTCAAGCGAGGAGACCAATACCGCTTTCGGCTCCTACTACTCCGCCACGGAACAGTGGGACAAGGCGCTCCCCTACTATACGGCCCTGCTTGAAAAACAGCCCTCGACCCACATATACGGCGCGCGTGCCGTATGTTACCTCATGCTGCAACGGCTCAACGAGGCTTCAGCCGACATCAATTCGGGACTCGCCCTCGACCCGAAAGACGGCGAACTGTACATGTACCGCGCCTATCTCAACAAGATGCGCTTCGAAATCGATGCGGCCCGCGCCGACCTGCGCAAGGCCATAGAGCTCGGCATCGACCGGCGCCGCGCCATGGAGGTACTCCCCGCCGCCGACTGACCGCAACCGCACCTATACGTATAAAAAATTAAGATGCCGCCTGATTCTCATCAAGCGGCACCCTGCTGTAGTACGAAATTAGCTGAGTACTATCAATAGTCGTTTATTGTTGCCGGCATGTTTATCGTGTGCCGCCGAAGAGCCACACATTCTCGGTAAACAGGTAGTTGCCCGCAGTATTGCCCGAGCCGAAAGCCTCGGCCACGTGCGGATTCGATATCACGTCGCTGTTTCCGTAAGGCAGACGCAGAGGCCACTGGTTCTGACCGCCGGCAGTGTTGTTGGGATTGTTCAGATGTATGAATTCCTCACCGAGAGCCTTGCAGCGGCGCAGGTCGTTGTAGGTCTGTATCTGTTCGTCGCGGGTCTGCGCGAGATATTTCTGCACCATAATCTCGGCAAGATCCACAGTACCGAGACCGTCGATATAATCCGATGCCAGCGAGGGGTCAAGCCCGATATAACCGGGGTCGGCAGTGGCATAATCCTCAAACGAAGCCTCGACCGCAGTGGTGAAGTCGGCGGTAGCGTCCTGTCCGAGACGGGCTTTCACCTCGGCAAGTATGAAGTACAGCTCGCTCTTGCTGAACAGGTGGATTGTAGCGGCTCCGTTGTCAAGCCATGTCGGGCAACCGACGGCCTCCGTGTAGCCGGCTGCCGTGGCGTCGCCTGCCGGAGCATAAGCGATGCCGGTGCCGAAATAGTCTATGGCATATACATCGACACGCGGGTCATCGCGCTCATCCATAAGATCAACCACTGTGCCGTTGGAGCCGGTATAGTAGCGGCTCCAGAAGTATGCCGCCCATGAGTTGTCGCAATCCACGCCGTTGAATATACCGAGCTCGGCACCGTTGAATCCGGCCGCAACAGCCGCGTTTGCCGCATCGAGCACCTGCGTGAGCACGGCAGAGTTGCGGAAATAAGTGTTGAGCAGCAGACGCGCCTTCACCGCATGGGCGAGACCGAGCCACTTCGCGGGGTCTCCGCCGTAGAGCAGGTCCTGAGCGCCGGCATGGTTCATGTCTTCCGAAACAGCCTCACCGAGATTGGCAATGGCATTGCCTATGGTGGTGAACAGGTCGGCATAAATGTCCTCCTGCTTGTCGAGCTTCGGGGTAAGCATGTCAAGACCTTTCACCGCCTCGGAGTAAGGTATGTCGCCGTGAAGGTCGGTAAGCGCCTCGACGTTGAGCACCCACAACACCTGAGCCATGCCGAGAATGTCCTTCTGGCCGGCATTGATGTTGCCCTCGCCGCACTTGTCAATCATCTGGCGTATGTTCATCAGATTGCCGTAAGTGGCGTTCCACTCGTTGTTGAACGATGTGCTGGCGGCAGTCTCCGCGCGGTTGCGCAGCTCGGTCTTCATGGCCTGATTGTTGCCGGTACCGAAAGTCTGTTCAGTATAGGATGACACCGACCACGCATACTGTCCGCCCCAAGTCGAGTAAGCGGTACCCACAGCCGCGTCGGTGATCTGGAACTTGGCATCGACCAAGTCGACCGGAGGATTATGGTCATCCCTGTTTATGCGGTCCATCACATCCTCGGTGCACGAAGCGGCAAGCACTCCGAGCAAAGCTATATTTAAAAATTTCTTTAACATGTGTCTATAATATTAATGTATCATCAAACAATAATCAGAAAGTCACTTTAAGACCACCGCCTATCGAAGTGGTGTTAGGTATGGAGAACCGCTCGAAGTAACCGCCCATGTTGTTGTTGCCCTGCGATGCCTCGGGGTCGAAATTGGGAAGTTTTTTCCATACGAGCACGTTGCGTGCGAATCCGAACACATCGATGTCGAGTTTCCATATCTTCGGCAGCTTGTAGGTAAGCGTCACATCGCGAAGCTTGAGGAAGCTCATGTCGTATACGCCGGCTTCGGTGACATCGTTGTAAGCCATGTAGTAGTCCTGACGGTCGACCTCGACGGTGTTGGGTTGTCCGGTAGCCTCGTCGATGCCGTCGACCACCATAGTGCCTTCGTGGAAAGGTATAGACTCCTTAGTGGCTCCGAAATAATTGAGCGTCATGTTGGTACCGTGATACATGCGTCCGCCGTTCTGCCAGCTCCAAGTGGTGGAGAGCGAGAGGCGTTTGTAGCGTCCGCCGAGGTTGATGCCCATCACAAAGTCGGGCGAGCAGTTGCCGAGATCCTGACTGTCGGCTGTACCCTGCGGCAGACCGTCGCTGAGGAGCAGCTTGCCGGTGGCCTCGTCGCGCTTGAACGCCGTACCGTAGATGTTGGGATAAGTGTTTCCGGCCTGTGCGCGTATCTGCGGCTCAACAAAGCCGCCGAGCATGATCGACTCCACACCGGTGGCGAGTTCCACCACCTTGTTGTCGACGGTAGTGAAGTTAACCCCGAGGGTCAGGTCATAGTCGCGGTGCTGAAGTATAGCCACGTTAAGACCGAACTCATGCGACCATGTGCGCATCTTTCCGGCATTGGTAAGCAGATACTGGTAGCCGCTCGAACCGGCTGTGGGCACGGAGAATATCTGGTCAGACACATTCTGGTAAGAGCCTGTGTACTCGAAGCGCACACGGTCGTTAAACATACGCAGGTCGACACCGAACTCGACGTTTTCCGTGTTCTGGGGCTTCAGATTGGGGTCATAGAGCTGATACATGGGCACATAGGCCGAGACACCCTTTATTGGATAGGTGACGGGGTTATAGGCATACATGCCTGAACCGTAGGACGGGGTGTAGTAGTAGTTGGGCACATAGGAGCCGGCCTGACCTACCTGAGCGTATGACGCACGCAACTTACCGAAGGTGATTATGTCGTTGCCTTTGAGCGCCTCAAGTTCGGAGAACACCCATCCGAGCGATACCGAAGGATAGAAGAAGGAGCGATTGTCGCGGGGCATGGTCGACACATAGTCGTTACGTCCGGTAACAGTAAGATAGAGCATGTCTTTCCAGTCGAGCGACAGGCTGCCGAAGAAGCCGACGGTGCGTGAGCGGTACTTGTACTCGCTGCTCTGGAAGCTGGTGGCGTTGCTCATTGTTGGCAATCCGTAGAAGTTGAAGTTTGTGCCGGTGTATGACCAAGTGCGTGTATTGTCCTGATTCACCTCATTACCGAGCATGGCGTCAAGACCCCAGTCATCGCCCCACTCTGCGGTGAAGTTGACAGTGAAGAGGTTGTTGAACACATTGCGCGATACGCCGTAGTTGTCAATGTTGCCACTGCCGTAAGAAGCGTCGCCGTACTCGGCCACATCGGAATAATCGGATGTGTACATGTCTATACCGGCCTGCTCGCGGAACCACAGATCGTAGTTGTCACCCCAGTCGATGGCAGGACGATACTCCACATAGGCGTTGCCGAAGAAGCGGTTGGTGTGTTGCAGATACTCGTTGTTGTCAGCCCACCAGTAGGGGTTGTTGAACGATGTGGAGCGGAAAAGCACCTGCTCCGAAGGCTTGCCGGGCACATGAAACGGGATGCCTTTGAGGTCATATTCCGACGGAGCGGAGTACACCACGTTCATTATACCGGAGTTGGCTCCCGGCGCCGAGGTAATTTTAGTCGAAGCGTAGTTGCCTGAGAAACCGGTCTTCCATTCCTTGTTCACAATCCAGTCGACGAGTCCGCGCGCACCCCAGCGGTTCATGCCGGTCGACGGTATGATGCCCTTCTGATACGAGTTGCTCAATCCGAAAGAATAGCTTGCACGGTCAGTGCGCTGCGCTATGCTGAAGTTGGTGTTTTCAGTAAAACCGGTATTGAAGAAATCGCCCACATTGTCATATATGGCGGGAGTGGTCCATCCGTCAAGGCCGGCCTTCTCACGCTTGGGGTTGAAGTACATGCCGGGGTGGCCCTGCGAATTGCCGCCGTATTTGGGATCGTCGGGCAGCGAGGTTATTTTCGGGCCCCACGACATAGAGCTTGTGGGGTCATACGCTCCGACATAGTTGCCCTGTGCATACACATCCTGACGCTCGAACTTCTTCGATACGATCTCGGCCGATATGTTGGTCGACACAGTCACCGTGGGTCGGCTTGAGTTGATGCGTCCGCGCTTGGTGGTTATGACAACCACACCGTTGGAAGCGCGTATACCGTAAAGAGCGGAAGCGGCCTGACCCTTAAGTATGTTGATTGACTCGATATCCTCGGGGTTGATGTCGATCGAGCGGTCGGCCATGTTGGCGCCGGTGACAGAATTACCGGTATCGAAGTCGGGAGTCGATTCGATAGGCATGCCGTCGACAACGTAGAGCGGCTGATTGTTGCCGTCGAACGAACGCGCGCCACGGATGACAATCTGGCTTGAGGCACCGGGAGCGCCCGATGACGGGCGGATGTCAACACCGGTGAGCTTGCCCTGCATGGCACTCGCCAGCGATGTAGTACCGTCGGTGTTGAGGTCCTCGGCGCTAAGGTCCTGTACGGCATAACCGAGACCCTTGCGCTCTTTCTTCATACCGAAAGCGGTCACCACGACTTCGTCAAGACGGTTCTCGGCACTGTTAAGGGCTATAGTCATAATACCCGGAGTGATATCGACTTGTCGGGTTATCATGCCGACATACGACACATTCAATTTTGTAACCGAGGAGGGCACGTCAAGGTAAAATTTACCATCGATGTCGGTAGCGACACCATGGCCGCCTCCGGCAGGAATGACAGTGGCTCCTACCAGCGGTTCATTATCGCCGGCATAAACTACCACTCCCTCCACTTTCTTAAAGTCCTGAGCAGTCATCGAAGCCACAGACAGAACAATAGCCAAAAGCAATGAAAACAGTTTCTTCATACGCAAAAAGTTAATTAATTTAATTAAATAGCAACAATATGCTTTGATTAAGCAGCTTTATATGACAAAATTCAACCAAGCACGCATCAAAGATATAGCTTTTATTTTAAACTTAATTAACCACCCCCCCCCATTTTAACCAAAATTAAGTGAATTAACCTTATGAAGTTAATTTGGGATTGATTTTAACATAATACTTACATTGTATAAACATATGCTGGGGTTTTGTGTCAATCATTAATCTTTCAGTACTCTTTGCGCTGATAGCGGCGGCGACGGCGCCCCATCATGAGCATGGAGGACATCATGTAGCGCTCGAACTCAAGGCGGTAGTCGGAGAGGCAGTCGACGGCCACGCGGTCGTTGTTGAGCAGATAGGTGTCGTAGGTGGGTATGTGGCCGGTGATGAAGTCGACGCTTACATGGTGGTAGTCGGCGAGGTACTTCAGGAAGGCGGTGTCGCGGAGCATGAGCTTGCGCCACGCCGTTATCATCTCCCAGTCGTTGCATACCTCCTGCCCGGGATAGCTGAGCGAGTGGCTCCGGCGGTAGCCCGGAAGAGCCTTGTAGTAGTCGGCCGTGACGGGGCCGGCCTCGGGGAGAGGGCGGGCAGGAGCAGGAGTGGATTCAGTAGGGCTAATAGGGCTAATAGGACTAATAGGACTAATGGTGGTTGAGGCGGTTGTGGAGAGGGCCTTTTGGCGGCGGCGCTCACGGGCACGGGCGTTGATGCGCTTGCGGCGGTCTATGACCGCCTTGGCGAAGAGGAAGCCCATCATCGATGCGGGGTCGAGGTCATCGGGCACGGTGTCGGTGTTCTGGTAGTGGCGTATGGCCTCGGTGAGCCGGGCCTGACTTGCGGCGTCGAGGTGTGAGATGGCGACGGTCCATTCTTGGTCAAATTTCATAGCACGGTCGGTTTATGGGTGTTTTTCACCGGCAAATATAATACGCGAAAGTGCCGGATTTATGCACAATCGGGCGTAAGGGCAAAATTTAACAGTTGTTTATTAGACCAATAGGGCCAATTAGACTAATTAGACCAATAGAGGGCGCTGCCATAAAAGAGTGAGGGTCACAACGGAAAATCCGCTGTGACCCTCTATGAAAAAATGTTATGACTATCTTATTAGTCTTGGTTGAGGTTGACGCGCTTGAAGTCAACGGCAACGAGACCTTTCTGTACCTTTTCGAGGTACTGGCCTACAGTTACTTTCTCATCCTGAACAAATTCCTGTTCCATGAGGCAGGACTCTTTGAAGAATTTGTTGAGACGGCCCTGTGCGATGTTCTGTATCATCTGCTCGGGGAGGTTTGCAGCCTTAGCCTCGGCAGTTTCCTTAGCTATGACGCGAGCCTTTGCAGCCTCATCTTCAGTAAGCCAACCTTTGGCGATGTTAGACTCGATGTGAGCCTCGCTGTCAACGAGGTTGGGGTTGATGCCGGCTTTCTTGAGAGCGGCCTCAACAGCTTTCTTAACCTGCTCCTCTTTGGTCTTCTCGACAGCCACGCTGTACTCTGCATCCTTAACGGCCTGCGGTACGCTTTCGCGGTTGAGAGCCACGGGGTTCATGGAAGCTACCTGCATAGCCACCTCACGGCCTACCTTCTCGTCAACGCCCTCAACGTTGAAACCTACGATAGTGGCGAGTTTCTTGTTGAAGTGGTTGTAAGCGGCGGTAGTGGGAGCCACGACAACTTCGTAAGCGCTGATCTCGGTCTTCTCACCGGTCTTGCCGCTCTCTTCAACTACGAGAGCCTCAACGGTCTGGCCATCGATGACAAGAGCCTTGAGCTCGTCGAGAGTCTTCACTTCAGCAGCCACGGCTGCATTGAGAAGTTTCTCGGTAAGACCTACGAAACCTGCGTTCTGAGCCACGAAGTCAGTCTCACAGTTAAGAGCCACGATAGCGGCAAACTTGCCGGTGCTCTTGGCGAGCACGCAGCCTTCAGCAGCCTGACGGTCTTCACGCTTTGCTGCTACGGCCTGTCCTTTCTTGCGAAGTATCTCGACAGCGGCCTGAATGTCGCCGTCAGTCTCGGCAAGAGCTTTTTTGCAGTCCATCAAGCCGGCGCTTGTAAGAGCGCGGAGCTTGGTGATATCTGCCATTGTTACTGCCATATAGTAATATTTTTTTTAGCTTGTTAATAAAATGTTTTCAAGGCTTAAGCCTCTTCAGCCGCGGGAGCCTCTTCAGCTGCGGGAGCTTCAGCGGGTGCAGCTTCCTCGGAACGACGGTTTACGCGGCGACGGCCACCCTTTGCGGGAGCACCCTCCTCATCGCCTTCGGCGGCGGGAGCGTCAACCTTTTCAGCCTTACGTTCCTCAAGACCCTCGGCCATAGCGTTGACTACGGTGTCGAGAATGATCTCGATAGACTTCGATGCGTCATCGTTGGCGGGGATAACGAAATCGACATTGGTAGGATCGGAGTTGGTGTCGACCATAGCGAACACGGGTATGCCGAGACGGTTGGCCTCAGCCACGGCGATGCGCTCTTTAAGCACGTCGACAACAAACAGAGCCGAGGGAAGACGGTTAAGGTCGGCTATAGAACCGAGAGTCTTCTCAAGCTTGGCACGCTGACGCGAAATCTGGAGCTTCTCGCGCTTCGAGAGGTTGTCGAAAGTACCGTCCTTAGTCATTTTGTCGATAGAAGCCATCTTCTTCACAGCCTTGCGGATAGTGGGGAAGTTGGTAAGCATGCCACCGGGCCAGCGCTCGATAACGTAGGGCATGTTGATGGATGAAGCCTTGTCGGCTACAACCTGTTTGGCCTGTTTTTTAGTGGCAACGAAGAGTACCTTCTTGCCTGATTTTGCTATGCTCTTGAGAGCTGCAGCAGCCTCGTCGACCTTAGCGGCGGTCTTGTAGAGGTCTATGATGTGGATACCGTTGCGCTCCATGAATATATAGGGCGCCATAGCAGGATTCCATTTTCTCTTGAGGTGACCGAAATGGCAACCTGCTTCCAAAAGTTGGTCAAATGTAGGAGTTGACATTGTCTGTTTAAAAAGTTGTTTACGTTCTTTTGATAATTACAATCTCGAGGTAGGGAACGTGTCCATCTTCGGGATTTAGATACTAAACACAATATATCGTAAGCCGCGGCACGATACGCCGCAACAAAGATATTAACGCTTTGAGAACTGGAAGCGCTTGCGGGCTTTGGGCTGACCGGGCTTTTTACGCTCTACGGCACGCGGGTCGCGGGTCATGAAGCCTTCCACGCGGAGTGCATGCTTGTCCTCGGGGTTTATTTTTACCAAAGCGCGGGCGATAGCCAGACGCAGAGCCTCGGCCTGACCTTTGTAACCGCCACCGTCGAGATTGACATTGATGTCATACTTGCCGGCTGCGTCAAGGGTGTTGAGAGGCTGCTTAACAATGTACTGAAGTATGGAAGAGGGGAAATATACTTCCAAGGGGCGCTTGTTGATAGTGATCACGCCGGTGCCTTCACCTACGATTACGCGAGCGATGGCGGCCTTACGACGGCCTACTGCATTTACCTTTTCCATAATTCTTATTTAATAGTGTTGATGTCGATTACTTTGGGGTTCTGAGCTGCATGGGGATGCTCGGGACCGTTGTATACATGGACGTTCTCGATGATGCGACGGCCGAGACGGTTCTTGGGGAGCATGCCCTTGAGCACTTTGGTGTAAAGAGGGTTATAACCGGCCTTTACGTGCTTGTTGAACGACTTCTTCAGAAGAAGCTCGGGAGTCGATACGCGCTGTCCGCCGGGATAACCGGTGTAGCGGAGATATTCGCGGTCGGTCCACTTGTTGCCGGTAAGGCGCACCTTGTCGGCGTTGATGATGATAACATGATCGCCACACTCTACAAAGGGAGAGTAAGTGGGTTTGTTCTTGCCTCGCAGAATGTAGGCTACAACAGAACAGAGGCGTCCGAGCACTTGGTCGGTAGCGTCGATGACTACCCACTCGCGGTCGCAGCTCTGCTCGTTGGGAGTAAGAGTTTTGTAACTTAAAGTATCCACGTTAAATGTTTAATTAATAGTTTACCAAGCGATCGACAGGCTGACATCCATTCGGCCAAAAACGAAGGTCAGAAATCGATCAGATCATTAATTTGGACATAATCGGTGTGCAAAGGTACGACTTTTTTCTCTGTCAGCCAAATAATTTTAATTTTTCACTTCAATTTTCCTCATCTCCGCTTTTTATAGCCGCTTTTTACTTAAATTTGTGCCCGACAATCCTAATCGACACTTTCATGCAAGCATTATTACTATCACTCTTGGCCGCGGCAGCCTGTACGGCACAGGCGCCCGACACCCTCATCACCCCCGACAACGAACACATATATTATATGGGGCGCATCGACAAGAGCGACCCCGAGGCCTACCGCTTCACCTACCCCGGCACCACGGCCATGTTTGACTTCAAAGGGTCGAGCCTGAAAATGGCGGCCAAGCCCGGAAGCGGACGCTTTGTCGTCGAGATCGACTCCGTGCAGCCGTTCACCGTCAATTTCACCGCCGCAGACTCGGTCATAACACTCGCCGACAACCTCACCGACTCGGCCCACAAAGCACGCATCACCTACGCAATAGAGGGCTACGAGTTTATTCCCGAATTCAGGGGCTTCTACATAAGCCGCGGAGGCTCGATGCTGACCGGCGACCGCAAGCCGAGCATGAAAATAGAGTTTATCGGCAACTCGATAACATGCGGCTACGGCATCGAGGACAACAATCCGAACAACGACTTCAGCTACGACACCGAAAACCATACCCTCACCTACGCCCACCTTACCGGCAGGGCGCTTGACGCCGACGTCAACATAGTGGCTCGCTCAGGCATAGGCATATACCGCAATTTCGGCGGCGACCGCAAAGGCACCGACCACACCATGCCCGCCGAATATGACAACACGATGCTTTATCGCCCCGAAGTGAAATGGGACTTCACGCAGTTCGTCCCCGACATCATATGCATAAACCTCGGCACCAACGACACCTCGCTCGACAACTACGACATAGCCATATACGAGCGTGAGTACCGCAAGTTTCTCGCGCGGCTGCGCCACCTATATCCCCAAGCCAAGATAGTGCTCCTCACCGGGTCAATGCTCGGCGGAAAAGCGCTCGACGACATCAAGGGCGCACTCGACCGCATAGCCGCCGACAACGACCGCACATACCGCTTCGACATGTCGCCGCAGACAGGCGACTTGGGCTACGGCGCCGCCTACCATCCCTCGGCGGCACAAGCCCGGAAAATGGCCGACGAACTCACCCGCTACCTCCGCACGACAGTCATCGACACCGCCCGCTAAACGGCCTCACACCGGCCGCACCCGCATGGCCCCGCCAAGTCGAATGACCTCAACTGAGAAGGTCTTTTCAAGTACCGTCACAGCCTGCGGCAGATCATCGGCAGGGAGAGAGCCGGTAAACTTAATGCCGGCGACTGAAGCGTCGACATCAAACCTGACTCCGTAATGGCGCTCAAGCTCTACGGCAACATCCGCAAGACTTCGCGAGGTAAAATACAGCACTCCGTCGCCAGACGAGCGCCTGTAACTGTCGTCACGCCCATACAGGTCCACTTTTCCGGTGCGATTGTCAAGCACGGCGGTATCACCGGGCTTCAATGCCGTGACCTCATCGGTTTTCACCGATTTAAGCTCAATAGCCCCCTCTTCAAGATAAATCTCGGCCACCTCACCACAGTCGCGCGACATAATAGAGAATACTGTACCCAGCACCTTGATCTCATAACATTCCGACATTAGCCGGAAAGGCGCGTTCTCATCGCGGGCAATCACAAACCGTCCATCGCCCGACCAGTCAACACGCCGTTTACCGTCGCTAAAAGAGCCGAGAGTATACCTTACCGACGACTGCGGGCCGAGGCGCACCGTGGAGCCATCGGGCAATACCGTTGATGCACGCTCGCCACTGCCCGTGCCTATCACTATCTCCTTTGCCAGAAAGGCGTCATAGCTATGGCTGTCCTTAATCCTGACCAACGAATAGACCGACACGGCTACAAGCACCGGCACGACTACAGCCGCGCTCCAAGCCACAATGCGGTTAATACGCCTGCGATGCATCTCACGGCCAATCTCGGCCTCCATACTCTTCCGGAGAGTCTCGATTTCCGACGATGAAAAATCGCACTGGGTCTCCATATCCGAGAGTGCTTGGTCAAGGCTGCTGTCGCTCATGGCCTCAACATCGTCACGGAATCGCCTCAGCTCTTCGGCGTTCAGCTCATTATTCTTGAATTTCTTGAATCGGTCATCCATAATTGTTCAATATATTTGACTGATTATATCTCTCTTCCTAATAACTTCGACAGTTCATTGCGCAGCTGCTTCAATCCGAGCGAAAGGCCATTACGCACGGTCTTTTCCGAGAGCCCTATTTTTTTAGCAATCTCTCTGTTTGACATATCTTTCAGTCTAGACATCACCACAAGTCTGCGCCTGCTTTCAGGCAACCGACTTAACGCGACATTAAATATACGCAAAAAATCATCATATTCCATGCGTGAGCCATCCTCTTCGGCAATATCGGTCTGCAATTCTATATAATCCTCCATAATCGGCGCCCGCAATATGCGGCGAAACGCATCAATTCTGCGTTTGTAGGCAATCGAAAACAACAGCGTCGATATATTGGTATCGCGATCAAGCTTCGCCTTGACATTCCACAGGCTCATAAATATATCATGCACTATCTCCTCCGCATCCTCATGCGACCGCGCCGCAGGGCCAACGTAATCAAACAGACGCCGGGCATACGTTCTGTAAATGGTGTCAAACGCCTTTATGGAGCCTTTTCTTAAAGACTCCACAAGCATCCTTTCAAATATTTCGTCGTTAGCGTCCACTTGAAAAAACTTCGTCAATGCGCCGGCAAAATTAGCACAATTTTCATGTCTTACAGCCCTTTAGCGACAGAATCAGCCACATGTTATGAAACATAGAAAATCGTCGGGACAAACCGGATCACCGGCCGATTACTTAATTATAAGCATATTTATAGCATCACTCTTAAAAATAGATTAGCACCATGTTTAAAATCATGATTATCAGCGCTCTGCTTGCCGTATGCACGACAACGGACAACTCGGACGGATATACGAGCAACTATCTTCCCTACCCATATGTCGAGAATCCGGCACCAATACCCACACCCGCACCCGAGGGATACCGCCCGTTTCACATAGAACACTATGGCCGCCACGGCAGCCGCTACCTTATAGACAAGGAGCAGTACACACGTCCATTAAAAGCCCTTGAAGCCGCGGGTCGCAACGGCTTGCTGACACCATTGGGCGACACCCTGCTCACCCACTTGCGCATAGCGGAATACGAAGCGCGAAACCGCTACGGAGAACTGACCGAAAAAGGCGCCCGACAACACAGGGCCATAGCCGGACGCATGGCAGCCAATTACCCCGATATCTTTATGTCGCCGGCTTATATCAACGCTCGCTCTACCGTGGTCAACAGATGTATCCTGTCAATGTTAAACGGCATTGACGCACTGCGTAAATCAAACCCGTCGCTGATAATAGTCTGCGACGCAAGCCAAGCCGACATGCGCTATATGAACCACGAAGACGATTCAGTAAGCGACATACGCAGACGCGCGACCCGTGACATACTACACGACTACAACCGACGCCACCGCAATAAAGGCGAATATCTCGAGAAACTGATAACCGACAAAGACTTCGCCCGTGACAGCATAGACGCGAAAACGCTGGCCAACGATCTGTATCACGTACTGGCCAATGACCGGAGCCATGCCGGACGCTCCTATCGGTATGACACGGTATTCTCGCAGGAGGAGAGATATGAACGATGGCTTCGCAGCAACGCGCGATGGTTTATACAGAGCGGCAACTCGGGGCTGACACGCAACATGGTGCCATACATACAGAGCGAACTGCTATACAACATCATAGCAAGCGCCGATACCGCTATTGTGTCAGGCCATCCGGGAGCCAATCTACGGTACGGGCATGACGGAATGGTACTGCCGCTCGCCGTGCTTATGGAACTCAACGACTACAACCGTGAGATAAATGACATCGAAGCTGTAGGCGAATTATGGCATGATTACGAAGTAGTGCCTATGGCGGCCAACATACAGTTGATATTTTATCGGCCCGACAGCGATTGCAGCCCCGAGAATGTGCTTGTAAGGGCCATGCTGAACGAGCGCGAGGTGACCCTACCGGTAAGGTCCGACACAGCACCATACTACAAATGGGCCGATATACGCCGCTATTATCTTGAAAAACTCTCCCGCAGTCCTATAAAACAGAATTAGGCCATAGCGACGGCATGGAATCGTCTGAATCAAAAAATATGTTATAAAACATTCGGAATCTGCGGGACATTTTCAATCTTTTAACGATTGCCTGAATACAACATTTTATTAATCATTAACCTTAAACGAGATGCATAGCAAATTTAGTAAAATGCTGTTTATTCTTACGTTATGCTTAGCGGTTAGCCTTAGTCTTAATGCGCAACCGGTTAAAAGCGTGACAGTGAATGTTGAGAACAGCAGTCTGACAGATGTTTTTAAAATTATTGAAAAGCAGACATCCTACATCTTTTCCTATCGTGATGACATTATCTCCGACGCGAAGGACATTACGGTAAAGATGAAAGATGTACCGGTGACAAAAGTGCTTGACAAAGTACTTACGGGTAAAGGCCTTAAGTATGAAATCGTGTCTGACGCGTCGATAGTGATATCGCCTGTCAAGACAGCCGGGGATACCAAAAGCATATCGGGAGTGGTCATCGACGGTTCAGGCGAACCGGCTATCGGCGCCACCGTTATGGTAAAGGGCACCACCAACGGCACGGCCACCGACTTTGACGGCAACTACACCCTTACAAACGTACCCTATGATGCCACGATAGTCTTCTCTCTTATCGGATGTAATCCTGTGGAACTTAAAGCTTCCGACAGCAAAAACCTCGCACGTGTCGAGCTGAGCGAGGACTCAAAACTGCTTGAAGAGGTGGTCGTAGTAGGATACGGCACACAGAAACGCGCCAATCTCACGGGAGCCGTGGCTACAGTAAGCGCCGACGACATAAACAATCGTCCTGTGGCATCGGCGGCAGGAGCTCTTCAAGGTGCCGATCCGTCGGTCAACCTCACGTTCAGCACCGGTTCACTTGACTCTGACTACGCCATCGACATCCGTGGCGTAGCCTCGGTAAACGGCGGCACACCGCTCATCATGTGCGATGGCATGGAAGTGAGCCTTAGCCAGATCAACCCCAATGACATAGAGTCGATATCTATCCTTAAGGATGCTTCGGCATCGGCTATATATGGCGCCAAAGCTTCGTCGGGAGTGATACTCATAACCACCAAAAGCGGTAAAAACTCCGACGGCAAAGTCAATGTGTCATACAACGGACGCCTCGGATGGAGAAAAAATACCACTTCCACCGACTTCATAACTACCGGATATGACCATGTAAATATAGTCAACACTTTCTATGAGACCTATCAGGGAAAACTGATGTGGGGCTACACCGACGAAGACCTCGCCATGCTTGAAGAACGGCGTTACGACAAGACGGAAAATCCCGAACGACCGTGGACTGTGGAAAAGAACGGCAAACTATATTTTTACGCCAATTATGACTGGTATGACTACTTTTATCGCGAAACCCGCCCCGAACAGGAGCATAACGTGTCGATTACCGGAGGTAATGATAAGACGAGCTACTTCATAAGCGGACGCTTCCTTGAGCAGGAAGGCATATTCAATATCTACAACGATAAGTACACCAACTACTCGTTCCGCGCCAAACTCGACGCACAGATATTTCCGTTTCTCCGATATTCCGGAAACTTCAACTTCAATCAGACCAAGTACAAATATGCCGGGTATTACGACGAGCAGATGACCATCCACAGTCTGCAGTCCAATGTCAACTCGGCTGTCATGCCGCTGTCACCTGACGGACAGACCATACAGTATGTCAACACCATGACCGGAGCCAATTCTCCGCTCGGCGGCGGCCACGCGGGTTTCCTGACCGATAACTCATCGCGAAACTCCCGCGGCAACAAGGACTTCATAATCACCAATCAGTTTGACATCGACATCTACAAGGATCTTGTAGTAACAGCGTCCTATGCCTACAAATACCGCAACCGTCAGGTCAACAGGCGAAGCATGCCGTTTGAATATCTTGACAAGTCTGGAACTGTAAAGAAGTTCACATCAGGTTCTATCACCGATTACTATCAGGAACTTCACAACAACATCAACCGTCACTCGGTCAATGTATTTGCCACATACTCCCACATCTGGAACGGCGCCCACAATTTCAAAGCGGTAGCGGGTATGCAGTTTGAAGACCACCGCAACACGGAACTGTCGGTTAAAAAAGCCGACTTGCTGTCCGATGAACTGAGTTCTATGAGTGTCGCCACAGGAGAGTCGACAGTCACGCAGAGCATAGCCGCCTATCGTACACTCGGTTACTTTGCCCGCGTAAACTACGACTATGACGGCAAATATCTGCTCGAAGTCAGCGGACGTTATGACGGAAGTTCACGCTTCGCACCATCTGACCGCTGGGGCTTCTTCCCGTCGGCAAGTGCCGGATGGCGCATGAGTCAGGAGAAATTCTGGGAGTCTCTGTCACGTGTATGGAACAACAGCAAACTACGTTTTTCAGTCGGAAGTCTCGGCAACCAACAGGTGGCGACATATGCTTACTTTGACCAGATACATACCGACAACATCATGTCATTCACATTTGACAAGCTGAACAAAGCCAACTATGCCTCGGTATCGGCACCTATATCATCAAAGCTTACATGGGAAAAAGTAAACACATATAATATAGGTCTTGACCTCGGCTTCCTCAACAACAGACTCACAGGAAATGTCGACTACTTCATACGAGACACAAAAGACATGCTCACACATTCACTCACACTGCCGTCGGTATTCGGCGCGGATTCACCAAAAGAGAACTGCGCCGATATGCGTACTAAGGGCTGGGAAGTGTATCTGCGATGGAACGACGGTCTGACTCTGTTCGGGCATCCCTTGTCATACGGAATATCGGCATCTATAGGCGACTACGTTTCTGAAATAACAAAATTCAACAATCCGGACAAACTCATAACCGATTACTATGAAGGAGCCAAGATGGGTGAAATATGGGGATATAAAGTGGAAGGGCTGTTCAAGACTGACGAAGAGGCCGCCGAATATCAGGCCAAAATAAACGACAAAGCGGTCAACAACCGTGTATATAACTCAAAGAGAGATAACTATCTACGTGCAGGCGACGTCAAATTCATGGACCTTGACGGCAACAACAAGATAGATGAAGGCTCCGGCACCGTGGATGACCCCGGCGACAAGCGCATAATAGGCAATTCACTGCCCCGTTATTCCTATTCTTTCAGACTGGACCTCAACTACTTCGGCTTTGATGTGTCGGCATTCTTTCAAGGAGTGGGCAAACAAGACTGGTTCCCTACCACTTATGCCTATGACTTCTGGGGTCCGTACTCATTCCCGTCATTGTCGTTCATTCACTCCGACTTCCTTGACAACTGCTGGAGTGAAGATAATCCCGACGCATACTTTCCACGTCAGCGCGGCTATCAGTCCTACAGCGGCGGCTCTTTAAGCGTAGCCACAGACCGATATCTTCAGGATGCTTCATACCTGCGTCTGAAAAACCTTACCTTAGGTTATACGCTACCGCTGAAAAAGAACCGTTTCGTCCAGTCAGTACGCATATACTTCACAGGTGAGAATCTCGCTTATTGGTCGCCGATGAAGAAGTATTGCAAGACCGTAGACCCGGAACTCACCAACACCAAATCAACCTACAACTCGGGATCAGGTGTCGGATACGGTTTCTCTAAGACATTCTCATTCGGTATAGATGTAAAATTTTAAAAATTGAATCAACATGAAAATGATAAAAATACTATCTGTCACGGCATGTCTGGCTCTGTTTACGGCCTGTGACCTGACAAAGACACCGGAGGATTCACTGAGTCCCGATACATACTTCAGCAATGCCGCCCAACTCGCACTTTGGACACAAGGCTACTACTCGCAACTTGAAACGCCGTCAGTAGTAACCGCAAATGCCGACGACAACATAGACAACCAGCTCGGAGAAGTGATGATGGGACAACGCTCAGCCGCAAATGAAAGCGCATGGACATGGAGCATGCTCCGTAAAATCAATTATTACTTCGAAAACTGCCACCGTTGTGAAGATGAGGAAGTACGCGCACCCTATGATGCCGAGTCGCATTTCATGCGCGCCTATTTTTACTTCATCAAGGTACGCCGCTACGGTGATGTGCCATACTATGACAAAGTTATAAAAGACGATGACCTGTCAATGTTGCGCAAGAAACGTGATGACCGAGGGTTCGTCATGGACAAAATAATGGAGGACTTGGACATGGCCCACACACTCGGCAACAAAAACCGCGACGTAGCCAAAGTCACCAAATGGACGGCACTCGCACTGAAGAGCCGGGCAGCCCTCTTTGAAGGCACATATAGAAAATACCGCGGAATGGCTGACGCCGACAAATACCTTAAACTTGCCGCCGACGCAGCCGAAGAGTTCATAAACAACAGCGGCTACACTATATACAAAACCGGCGAAGAGCCCTACCGAACACTCTTCAACAGCGCCGACGCGAAGTCGGAAGAGGTAATCCTCGCCCGCCTGTACAGTACGACAGCCAATGTCATGCATGGCATTCAGTTCAATATCAAAAATGACCGTCAGGGTTTCACAAAACGTTTCATGAACCATTACCTCATGGCCGACGGTTCATTCTACTCATCGCAGCCTGACTACGCCAAGCAGGAGTTTGTCGACGAGGTTACGGGAAGAGATCCGCGACTGGCACAGACGGTATTGTGTCCCGGATATATACAGACAGGAGCAAAAAAAGTGACGGCCAACAATCTGAACGCTCTGACCGGCTATCAACCTATAAAATTCGTAGGCGACGCGAAGTATGACGGCGACAATAAAGCGTTCAGCGACTTCCCGATTTTCCGTGCGGCCGAAGTATATCTTAATTTCGCCGAGGCAAAGGCCGAATTGGGCACCCTTACACAAAACGATCTTGACATATCGGTCAATAAGATTCGCGACCGTGTAGGTATGCCTCATCTTGAACTTGCCGCAGCCAACAGCGACATAGATCCTCTGATGGTCGAGTATTACCCCAATGTAACCCGATCGGCCAACACGGGAGTCATTCTCGAAATAAGAAGAGAACGCACCATAGAGCTTGCTATGGAGGGTTTCAGAATATGGGATATAATAAGATGGAAAGAGGGACAGCAGCTGACCAAACCCTTCTATGGATGCTACTTCCACGGCGAAGGCGAGTACGACATGGACAATGACGGAAAAGCCGACTTACTTTTATACACATCAAATAAAGGCGACTGGAAAGGCACGGCAAAACAGATTGGTAAGGACATAATACTTACCGGCGGCCAATCGGGATACATACATGCGCTGCCGACACTGACAGTGACTTGGAACGAGGACCGCGATTATCTGTGGCCAATTCCGGCAAGCGAGCGCGTTTTGTCGGGCGGGGCGCTGTCACAAAATCCCAATTGGGACGACAGTACTAATTTCGACTAAATTTCTATAGGTGCGTACTGCCGGGGCAGGTATCTCCGGATACTTCTCCGGCAGTATTTTTCACATTAATATTATAACAGCTTACTTATGATTAGATATATCTTACCCATAATCGCTCTATTGATGTCGATGCAAGCCTACGGAAACGAGCCATGCCGAGTCGACACACTGCTCAACATACTTAATGACAAAGGCCGGTCAGACTACGTAATGATATTCGCTCATCGGGGCGACTGGCGCAACTCGCCCGCAGAGAACTCAATCGCCGCATTCCGAAAGTGCATCGACGAAGGCATCGACGGCATTGAAATCGATCTTCAGATGACCAAAGACAGCGTACTTGTCATAATGCACGATGACACTATTGACCGTACCACCACAGGGCAAGGAAAAGTATCGGAGCATACTTATGCACAACTGTCGGAACTGAATCTGATCAGCCCCATATGCGTCAAGACGCGTGAAAAAATACCTACGTTTGAAGAGGTATTGCTGCTTGCCAAAGACAAGATACTGATTCAGGTAGACAAATGGAAGCCCTACAAGGAGGAGGTCATAAGACTTGCACGCAAGCACGGCTGCGAACGTCAAATAATAATACGCGGTACGACGTCGAGCGAATACAACAAGAAACATTTCGGCCACCTCTTTGACAACATAATTTTCATGCCGGTGCTTGTATGTAAGGGCGAAAACGATGACAAAAAACTCGATGACTTCATGACCAACTTCAATACGCCCGCACTAAGCCTGTCATTCATACACGACAATTATGATGTGCTTCGACGTGCGCCGGAGATTAAGAAGGCCGGCTACCGACTGTGGCTTAATTCACTTTGGGACACGTTCAATGCTGGACATGACGACGAGTTGGCGCTGACTGAGCCGGAAAAGGCTTACGGATATCTGCTTGACATGGGAGCCGACATAATATTCACGGATAATCCTACCCTGCTCAAAAAATATCTGGAAAAGGTTAATCGAAGAAGTATCGTTTCGGAATAATACAATCTTATTACGAAATGAAAGAAATATTTTGCATTATTTCACTTTTTGTATTACTTTTGTTTGACATATCGATAGCGGAAAGGCCCTGACACAGCGTGCAGGCCCGAACACTACCGCAATGCCATGAAATTTTGCAATACCTGACAACCTCTAAATTGACCTTTCGTTATGAGCATGAAACATTACCTGCTTTGTGTGCTGATTGTCCTGACATCGACGGGAGCGGCCGCGCCCAAAAACACCAAATGGGTCGACGCGTCCACCCTCACAATCATAAACAAGGCGCAGACCGACACCGTGACTTGGCAACGCATCGACACAACCCGTTACGACAACCTGACCAAGACAGCCGCCACATACCTGTCATTCTCAACCGGCATAGCCGTAACGTTCAGGACCGACAGCCGCAACATCTATGCGCGCTGGACCACTTCGGGACGCAAACCGGCCGCCAACAACACCCTCATAAACCAGTCGGGGCTCGACATGTATATCATGCACGACGGCAAATGGATGTTTGCCGGTACCGGCTCACCTAAAGCGGGCAAGACCCGGCAGGAAGCACCCGTGGTGTGCAACATGACCGACAGTGTGAAAGAGTGTGTGCTGTACCTGCCGCTGTTTGACACGGTTAAAGACCTTCAGATAGGCATAGACCCCGACGCCACTATAGAGAAGGCCCCGGGACTGTTTAATGGCAGACTTGCGGTGATAGGTTCGTCGATAACACACGGCTCGTCGGCATCACGCCCCGGCATGACTTATCCGGCCCGACTCGGCCGGGCCTTCGGCATGGAGGCCGTCAACATAGGCTTGTCGGGACAGTGCAAACTCGACAAGTTTTTCTCTGACATAGCTGCCGACACCGAAGCCGACCTGTTCATTTTCGACACATTCTCCAACCCCACTCCGGAGCAGATCGAAGAGCGTCTACGCGGCTTCGTGAAGGCAGTGCGCAAGGCGCATCCCGACACACCGCTGATATTTCTTCAGACCGAAGTGAGGGAGACCGGCAACTTCGACCTGAAAAAGCGTGAACTGGAGAGCAACAAACGCGCCACGGCCGAGAGAATCATGAACGAGATTATCGCATCGGGCGAACGCAACATCTACTTCATAAACCCGGGCATGCCCATAGGCGACGACCATGAGGCAACCGTTGACGGCGTACACCCCACCGACCTCGGCTTCACACGCATACTTGAACATATACAGCCCCGCATCGGGGAGATACTCCGCTCACAAGGCATAAAATGACGCCGGCGGCCAAAACGACTGAAACAATAACAAATATTTAATACGACAAGTTATGAAATTCTTATTTACAGCACTCTGCGCTCTTTTCGTATCAGGACTGATGACCGCGCAGGACAGAGCGGCCGACATAAGGGCCCGTCTGCTTAAAGGCGACGACAGCAAAGTCATAGTGGCATCGCACCGGGGCGACTGGCGCAACTTTCCAGAGAACTCGCTCGAAGCCATCGACAATGCCATAGCGATGGGCGTGGACATCGTAGAGCTTGACGTACACCGCACACAGGACAGCGTGCTCATACTCATGCATGACCCCCGGCTCGACCGCACGACCACGGGCAAGGGCCTGATAGCCGAGTCGACCATGGACTACATAAGCACCCTCAATCTGAAAAACGGATGCAACATACGCACCATCCACAAGGTGCCCACCCTTGAAGAGGCGCTGCTGCACGCCAAAGGCAAAATCATGATAAATCTTGACAAAGCCGACCGCTACTTCGATCAGGTCTATGACCTGCTTCAGAAAACCGGCACCACACAGCAGATAATCATGAAGGGCACAAAACCCGCCGAAAAGGTAAAAGCACAGTACGGCGAATATCTTAACGACGTGATATACATGCCCATCGTCAATCTCGACAAGAAAAACGCGGAGCAACAGATAGAGCGGTTTATCGGCGACATGCACCCCGTGGCATTTGAGCTTCTGTACAAAAAAGACACCAATCCGCTGCCCAAGAAGCTGAAAGACAGCCTGAAAGGGCGCACGCTCATATGGTACAACACCCTGTGGGACACAATGGCCGGCGGACATGACGACGACGCGTCGCTGAAGGACTTCGACAACGGCTACGGATACCTGATAGACGTGCTCGGCGCACGCATAATCCAGACCGACCGGCCGCAATTTCTGCTCGACTATCTGCGCGGCCGCAACTTACACGATTGATAATAGCACACCGTCAACACAATAACAGATGGAATTATCACAAAATACCGCCGGCCGGGGCATCATACAACGGATAATCGACTTTTTCCGCATCTCCGCGCCAAGATACGACTCGCCCAACACCCAAAAGGACTTCAAACGCATAAGACTCGTGACATTCATCTCGGCCACGTGCGGCTACGCCCTGTACTACGTGTGCCGCCTGAGCATGAACATAGTGCGCAAGCCCATAGTTGACGAAGGTGTGTTTACCGAGACACAGCTCGGTATAATCGGCTCGTGCCTGTTTTTTGTCTATGCGGTAGGCAAGATGGCCAACGGATTTCTCGCCGACCGCGTAAACGTAAGGCGCTTCATGGCGACGGGTCTGCTGCTTACGGCCATAGTCAATCTGATACTCGGCATGACCGAGATGTTTCTCGCATTTGCCGTACTGTGGGGCCTCAACGGCTGGTTTCAGTCGATGGGAGCGCCGGCCGGCGTAGTGTCGCTCAACCGCTGGTACGACTCCAAGGAGCGCGGCACCTACTACGGCTTCTGGAGCGCAAGCCACAACCTCGGCGAGGCCATAACGTTCATCACCATAGCGCTGCTGGTCAGCTGGATGGGATGGCGTTCGGGCATGTTGGGCGCCGGAGTCATAGGTCTGCTGGGCTTCGGCATGCTGTTGCTGTTCATGCGTGACACACCACAAAGTCAGGGCTTCCTGCTGAACGAGAAGGGCGCCTCGACCGCCGGCAGTGAGAAAGCGCAGACCGACGACTTCAACAAAGCGCAGAAGGCCGTGCTTCGCAATCCGGCCATATGGGTCCTCGCACTTGCCAGCGCGTTCATGTACATAAGCCGCTACGCCGTCAACAGCTGGGGCGTGTTCTACCTCGAAGCCCAGAAAGGCTATTCGACGCTTGACGCAAGCTTCATCATATCGATAAGCTCTGTATGCGGCATAGTCGGCACGGTATTCTCCGGCCTGATCTCCGACAAGTTTTTCAAAGGCAGCCGCAATGTTCCGGCACTGATATTCGGCCTGATGAACGTCACGGCCCTGTGTCTGTTTCTGCTCGTACCCGGCGAGAACTTCTACATCGACGTACTCGCCATGGTACTCTTCGGACTCGGCATAGGAGTGCTGATATGCTTCCTCGGAGGCCTCATGGCTGTAGACATCGCTCCCCGTGCAGCCGCCGGCGCCGCACTCGGCGTGGTAGGCATAGCAAGCTATCTCGGCGCAGCGCTTCAGGACATAATGAACGGTGTGCTCATACAAGGCAACAAAACCGTGGTAAACGGCGCAGACGTCTACGACTTCACCTACGTAAACTGGTTCTGGATCGGCTCGGCCATGCTGTCGGTACTCCTCACCCTGCTTGTATGGAACGCCAAGCGCGAAGACCGATAATATTACATTGATAAACAACTACGCCCGTGCAGCTTGGTCGGCTGCACGGGCGTAGTGTTTTTTGCTGTCAACTGACGTCGGATGACGCCGTCAACGGATCAGCGGGGCTGCTGGGTCAGTTCAATGTCGCGCTTGCTGTACCACACGCCGCCGAGGGTCATGTTGATGTGGCGGGGGGCATCGCTTTCGTTGGGCGATATGGTGAACGACAGTTTGAACGGGGGCTTGTCGGTAAGGTACTTCACACTACCCCACTCACCCGACACCACCGGCTCGGTAAGCGATATGGGATTGGAGTCGGTAACGGTGCCGCGCCACACGTTCTTGTCATTGACCGACAACGAGGTCAAGAAAGCGAACTGCGCACCGTCGCCCACGCCCTGCAAGGTAAAAGTGCCGCCTCCGGGCGCGACAGAGCCATGAATTATATCATCATTGTCCAACGTTATGCCCGTGGCCTCGACCTTAATCAGCTTCCACCGCTCAAGATGGTCGGAGCCGTGGCATCCGTACAGGCCGACGAGCACAAACAATACGCAAGTACACAGAACTCCACGTAGTAGACTTACAGCACGCATGATCAAGAGCGTTTAAAGAGTTGAGGTACAAACTTCGCGAGATATATGCGCCAGTTTTTCCATATGTGGCCGTCGGGACTCTCATAATATGCATAAGGGTATCCGTTGGCGTCCAGCATCTTGCGGAACTCGGTATTGGCTTCGTAGAGGAAGTCCTTGTCGCCTATGGCTATCCAGTACAAGGCGGGCGCTTTCTCGAACTGGCGTTTCAGTTTACCCTCCAGATCGGCATATACGGGCGAAGTCTTTGACTTGTCGGGGAATATGGCTGCAGAGAAGAGTCCTACGTAGTCAAACATATCGGGGTACTGCTTCGATATGTGCATCGAGTGATAGCCGCCCATCGACAGGCCCGCGATGGCGCGCGCACTCTTCGAGGGGAGCGTGCGGTAGTTGCGGTCAACGAACTCCACCACTTCGGGGAAAGACTCCTCGAATGTGCCGTCCATAGTGTGGGGCAGCTGTATGGTAGGCGCGGCAAGCCCTGCCGAAGTCTCGCCGGGAGCGGCCTGCATGTCCACATTGCCGTTTGTCATCACTACAATCATAGGCTCGGCCTCGCCGCGCGCTATGAGGTTGTCGAGTATCTGCGCCGCGCGTCCAAGCTCGCTCCACGCATTCTCGTCACCGCCCATGCCATGCAGCAGGTATAGCACCGGATAACGGCGGTCGCCCTTCTCGTACCCTGCGGGGGTATATACCGTCATGCGGCGGTCGCCGCCGGTACGACGACAAGGATACCACACTTTCGACACAGTACCGTGAGGCACGTCGTTGACACGATACAGGTCAGCCAGCCCGCCTCCTATTATAAATATGTCGGAAACGGTGCTTACATCGCGCAGCTTGTACACATTGTTGGGGTCACTCACCTTAAGAGAGTCGACATAGAACGTATAGCTGTACAACTCGGGAGCCAGAGGCCCGGGAGTCGTGTAGGTCCATATGCCGTCGGCACCCTTTGTCATCAATTCAAATCCACGGGGAGAAAAATCGCCCGCCACCACAACCGAAGAGGCTTTCGGCGCGTCAAGACGGAAAGTCACGGTGTTGTCGGCCTTTACCTCGGGCGAAATCATAGCCGGTACGCCCCACAGTGCCTGCTGAGCAAACACAACGGCGGCTGTCATGACGGCCGCCGTCAGTAAAAAGAGTCTTTTCATCGAGCAAAATATAGGTTAATTACAGATGTTTCCGAAAGGTACTCACGCTGTGGCGGTAAGCAAAGTGGCCTTTCCACGGGCCGACACTGCCTTTACCGAAGCGGCGACCAGAACAGTCTCTCCGCGGCGGAGCGGCGTAGCCTCACCGTCGGTAAGGAGTGTACACTCACCGTCAAGGCACATAACCACCATGAACGAATCATCGGCCGCAGGCACATCGATGTCACCGTCGACCACCACGCGCTTAACATCGAAATGACTGCACTTCACAAGCTCAGTCACACCCGTGGCGTTCTTGTCATAGGAGCCTTTATACTCGGGATATACGGCATAATCGATAGCATCCTTGGCAAGCTCCGTGTGAAGCTGACGCGGATTGCCGTCGGCATCGCGACGGTCAAAGTCATATACACGATAGGTTATGTCGCTCGTCTCCTGAATCTCGGCGAGCAGATTGCCTGCTCCGATAGCGTGGATGCGTCCTGCGGGGAGGAAAAAGAGGTCACCGGCATGAGAGTCATGGGCAGCCACCACATCCATAATCTTTTTCTCCTCGACAAGGCGTGTATAATCGTCGGGGGTTATCGACTCCGAAAGGCCGGCATATATACGCGCACCGGGCTCGGCATCGATTATATACCACATCTCGGTCTTGCCCAAAGAGTTATGGCGCACCTTTGCCAGAGCGTCATCGGGATGCACCTGTACCGACAGGTCTTTCTTGGCATCGATGATCTTTATCAGAAGCGGGAAAGTGTCGCCGTACTTATCCAGTACGTGGGCACCGACAAGATCGGCACCGTACTTTTCGATAAGCTGCGGAAGGGTCAGGCCCTTGTCGGCACCTTCGGCCACTACCGATTCATGACCGGGGACGCCGGATATCTCCCAACTTTCACCGATATTATCATCTTCAACGTCAACGCCCTTGAACGGAGCTATCTTCTCACCACCCCAAAGCACCGGCTTGAGGTAAGGAACAAATTTAAACGGTAGTATCATAATGTGTATTTTAACACATCAAAGTTACTAAGAATATTTCATTCCGACAAAGCGCGTATGATTTCGGTACACATACGGCTGTTGTGGTAAGGACACTTCCAGAAGCCGGCCTTGTCGTCATCGCGGTTGACCGAGCCGTCGGGACGTCTGCTCCAGAACCACTCGCCGCCCTCATGGTCGACAATATACTCCTTTATATATGACCAAGTCTCTACGGCGCGCTCGAAAGCATCGGCAACTCCGTGATACCTGTACAGATATATCTGTCCTATCATGTTCTCGGCCTGCACCCACCAGTGGCGGTCGTTGTCGAACACACCCGAGCCGTGACGCTCGTAGACCATCGAGCCGTCGGCACAACGTCCTTCAAGGGCGGCTTCTGCAATAGCCTTGGTGTGAGCGAGGGCACGTGCCTCAACCTCGGGCTCGCCAAGCACCTGCGCGGTCTCAAGCAGAAGCCAAGAGGCTTCAATGTCATGGCCGTAGGACGTCTCCTTATCATGACGCTTCCAGTCCTCGTCAAAGAACAGACCGAGATGATGCGACTGCCGATCCTCCATTATGTCAAAGAATATGTCGAGCAATGACAGTATGGCCTCGCGTAACGACGCATCGGGCCACACTCGATAAAGATTGGTGTAAGGCTCGATTATGTGCAGGTGCGTATTCATGGTCTTGGCCATGTTCTCGTCCTTATCGCTCAACCGCATGTCATCGATGGCACCCCACTCCCGCGTGCAGGCCTCGATGTATCCGCCACGCTTGCGGTCGCGGCTGTGGGTCTCTATGTCATGGAAGAGCTTTACCGCGTAGTCAAGAGCCTCCTTGTCGCCTGTGGCACGCACATACTCCGACAGACCGTATATGACGAAACCAATGGCATAAAACTGTTTTTTGGTGTCGAGGGGAGTGCCGTCGGCGTTCAGCGACCAATATATGCCTCCATGCTCGCGGTCATAAAAATGTTTGATAATATAGTCCTTAGCCCTCGCGGCCATGTCAAGGTACTCCCTGCGGCCGGTGGTGCGGTAGGCCGACGCAAAGCTCCACAGAAGGCGAGCGTTAAGTATGGCGCCTTTGGGCGCATCGGCATCAAGACGGTCATACCCGTCGCGACGGCCGTAGAAACCGCCGCGGGGGTCAACCATTTTATTCATCCAGTAAGGGAGTATGCAATCGTTCAGATTGTCAAGCAACTCCTTTTTTAAATCCTGTTCAGTCATTGTCATCAATCAGACGGGTTCCACTTCGGTATTGCCGGGTTCCTCCACGGGATTAAGACGCTGCTGCTTCAGCTGAGCCACAATGTCATCCATGCGCTTGGTGGTAAGCGGGTACAGCCAAACAATGACAAGTGACAACAGGGCCACTCCGGCGGGAATGAATGTCATAAGCATCCACAGGCAGGTTATGGCGCTGTCGGGCTGAACTATGTCGACCGACTGCACCCCTTCGGGGCGCTCTACATAGCCGTAACCATGCAGAAGCCACATGACCGCGGCACCGCCAATGGCACCACCGAACTTCTGCGCCATCGAAGCCGACGAGAATATCAGACCTGTCGAGGCAGAGCGGTATTTCAGCTCCGAGTAATCGCTTACGTCGGCGTACATAGACCAAACGAGCGGCGACATGACACCGGTAAGAACCGATATGACCACCTGAAGAAGAAGCATGACAAGCAAGCCGGCATTGCTCTCGGGCGAACATGTGAAGAATATGATGCTGAAAACAATGAGCAACGCGTCGACAAGAATAAACGTGGGTTTCTTGCCCAACTTCTTAGTGATAGCCACGGCAAGAGCCACGCCCACCATGTTGGCCACCTCACCCACACCGAGGAACAGACCGGAGTAGAAGAGCATCGATATAGAGAATATGACTATATGCTGCTCGCCTCCGATAATATCGGCGAAGAAGAAGGCCACGGTAGCGCCACGCACCGTGTTGAACAGATTGAAGCACAACGAAGCGCCGTTAAGCAACCACCACGGTTTGTTGGTGACGAGTGCCTTCAGGTCCTTTCCCAGCGAGGCGGCGCTCACGGTAGTGAGCTGCTCGCGGGTAAGACGGAAGCACAGGAGGAACAGGATGAAACAGCACGACGCGATGACAATCATGGCAAACTGCCAGCTTGACTGCAACGAAAATCCGAAGCCGTTCTGAAACATCTTGCACAGAGGATCCCAAGCAAAGAGAGCGATAAAGGAACCTCCGTAGGCGAAAAACATGCGGAAAGACGAGAACACGGTCTTTTCCTGAGAGTTGTCGGTCATGACACCGAGCATAGCGCCGTAAGGCACATTGATGCCGGTGTACACGGTCATCATCATGATATATGTGACATAAGCCCATATGAGACGAGCCGCATATCCCCAGTCAGGGGTTGTGAACAACAGTATGCCGCATATCGAGAAAGGAGCGGCCACCCAAAGGAGATAGGGTCTGTATTTACCCCAACGTGTTTTTGTACGATCGGCGATAGCCCCCATCATGGGGTCGCTCACGGCGTCCCATATACGGGTAACGAGAAGGAGCACACCGGTGTCGATCAACGACAGGCCGAAAACATTGGCATAGAAGAAGGGCAGATAGTAGCTGAAGACTTTCCAGAACATGGACGAAGCCATGTCGCCGAAGCCATATCCGATTTTTTCGCGTAACGGAGCCATTTTTTTAATTACTTCTTATTAATTATTGCAAGATTATGATCAATCAGGGCGTTGAGAGTCTTTACCGACGCTCCTGTAGTAAGGCCGTCGACCGGAGTATTCATACAGTAGTCCACAAGACGGTCGACAGTAGAAGTGGCCACATGCATGCGGGTATCGCTCGAAGCATAGTATATGAACACCTTGCCGTCCTCGTCGGCTATCCAGCCGTTGGTGAAGAGCACATTCATGACATCGCCTATATACTCCTCGCCTACAGGCGCCATGAAGTAACCGCCGGGGGTGGCTATGGGACGCCACGGCTCATCGAGCGCGGTCATGTACATGTAAAGCACATAACGCAGGCCGGAAGCGCAACCGCGCACACCGTGAGCGAGATGAAGCCAGCCTTTGGGGGTCTTTATAGGATGAGGGCCCTCGCCGTTCTTGACCTCTTTGATGGTATGATAATAGCGGCTGTCGACTATAAGTTCCTCGGTGATTTCGGCATGTGTCATGTCATCGACAAGCGCCCAGCCTATGCCGCCTCCGCTGCCGGCATCGATAAAGCCGTCCTGCGGACGAGTGTAAAGCGCGTACTTGCCGTTGACAAACTCGGGATGCAGCACCACGTTGCGCTGCTGGCTGCGGCTCTTCAGGTCGGGCAGACGCTCCCAGTTCACGAGATCCTTGGTGCGGGCAATACCGCATGTAGCCGTAGCCGCCGAGAGGTTGCCGGGCTGGTCATCGTCATGACGCTCAACACAGAACAGGCCGTAGATCCAACCGTCTTCGTGACGGGTAAGACGCATGTCATATATGTTTGTTCCGGGTACATCATCCTCAGGCATGGTGACGGGGTGATCCCAGAAGCGGAAGTTGTCAACTCCGTTAGGGCTCTCGGCCACAGCAAAGAACGACTTGCGGTCAGAACCTTCGACACGCACCACGAGCACGTACTTGTCGCCCCATTTTATAGCTCCGGAGTTCAGAGTGGCGTTGACACCAATGCGCTCCTCAAAGAAGGGGTTGGCCTCCTTGTCGTAGTCATAGCGCCAGAAGGGGGGAGCCATCTCGGCGGTTATAACGGGATTTTTATAACGGCAGAATATGCCGTTGCCCTCTATGGGCTCGTTTTTGCGTGTCACGAGTTCCTCATATCTCGTCTCGACAAATTTCTTTCTTTCTTCAAATGTCATAATCGGTAATTCTATTTACAGGTTAGGGAGTATCTTTATTTTATTTTGGAAATGTCATCAGCGAAAAGGGTTATCGAGTCGTTATAGAACGCCTTGAACGACTCTTCGGCGGGATGACCGGGATAAGGTGTGTAGAAATGGCGCTGTATATTGTCGGCGTTTCGCCATACCGACACATATACTACGGGGAAGTCCTTTACGAGCGGCATAAGCACGTCGGTATACCATGCGGGCACCGTTATGCTCTCAAGTCCGGTCTCGGTGAATGCGGCGAGTTTTCCGCGCGCTTCAGCCTGCGATACGGCCGCGCTCAGAGTCGACTTCACCTTGGCGGCATACTGGTCGAGAGCGCCCTCTCCGTCAAAGCAGTATACATCGGCGCCCATTATGTCGACATACTCGTCGCCGGGGTAGCGCTCCATGTACTGCTCCACGGTATCGATCTTGTCGGGCGAATAGGCCCACACCACGTTGTCGATGCCTTTGGCGTCGAAAATGTCGCGGGTCATATGCCACAGCTTACGGTAGCTTTCAGTGTCGGTGTTGTCGCCGCCCCACCAGAACCAAGAACCGGTGTGCTCGTGCCACGGGCGGAACACGACGGGAATGCGGTTGCCTCCGGCATCCTTTATAGAGCCGATAAAGTCGGCGGCACGCCCTATCCATGCCCTGACGGTGTCATTGAGAGCCGAGCCGTCGGTGACAGCCTCCTTGACGACATTGCCTCCGGTGACGTCCCACGAGTCGCCCTTTGTAGCGGGGTTGCGTGGGTGCCAGCTGAAAGTGTTTATGCCGCCGCGCGCATCCTGCTTCACGGCTTCGTCATGAATGAGCTTAAAGGGTACTCCGTCGAGCTGTTTTTCAGTGCCCCACTCCACCAGACCGAGGTCCCAGTTCATGATGGCGGGATAATCGCCGGTCACTTCCTTAACGTCGCTGCGGCCTTCCTCGCCGCGCCAAGTATGACCGTAGGCCGTGTCATCGTGATGTCCGAAAGCGAACTTACCGGCATCGCGCACCTTCGCGAGGCGCTCTATGAGCTGCACGCGCGGCGTAAGCACCGCTACAGAGTCGGCCACAGCCTCGGCCGAGTTTTTATTTTTATTACCGGAGCAGCCGGCGACGGTAAAGGCCCCCGCCAGCGCCACGGATACTATAGTTGCAATGTATTTCATCGGTTATGGGTTGTAATTTTTTTATCCTAAAGTAACTTTTACTTCATTGACAGTGCCTTCGGGCTGTACAGGCACCAGATTGCCCTCAACGGGAGCGCCGTTGAGCACGATGCTCCTGACGCCACGGCATACACCGGCGGGATTATCGACCGTTATGCGGTATTCGGCACCGCGGAAACGGCGGGTCACCTCAAAGTGGCGGCAGTCGGCAGGCAAGCACGGGTCTATGACGAGTCCGTCGTAATCGGGACGTATGCCGAGTATGAACTGCGTTATGGCATACCAGTTCCAAGCGGCCGTGCCTGTAAGCCAAGAGTTTTTGGCCTCGCCGGGGCGGAAAGCATCCTTTCCGGCAGTCATCTGGCAATATACATAAGGCTCCACCTTGTGCAGATCGCTCTTCTCCTCCAGATAGGCGGGACATATCTTACGATAATACTCCCACGCACGGTCACCGCGACCGAGAACGGTCTCACCTATTATAATCCACGGGTTGTTATGTGCGAAGATACCGGCATTTTCCTTATAGCCGGCGGGATATGTGGAAATCTCGCCATATTCCATGACATACTCCGTGAATGCGGGATGATTGAGCACAATGCCGTGCTCGCAGTCAAGATACTTCTTCACCGAGTCAAGCGACTTCTCTACAAGCCCCTCTTCGAGACCTATGCCGGCCATGGTGCACCAGCCCTGACTCTCGATAAATATCTTGCCTTCCTTGTTTTCATGACTTCCCACCTTGTTGCCGTAGTAGTCATAGGCGCGGAGAAACCACTCGCCATCCCAACCATGCTTCCTGACAGCCTCCTTCATGGCGTCGACACATGCCTGCGCGCGGTCAGCCTCGTCATCAAGACCGACACGACGGCACAGCTGCACGTACTCCTGACCGTAGATGACAAACTGGCCGGCTATCATGAGCGACTCGGCGCGGCTGCCCTCGGTCTTGTTTTCAGTGGTCTGAAACGACTCGTTGGGGTCATTGGAGAAGCAGTTGAGGTTAAGACAGTCATTCCAGTCGGCACGGCCGATCAGCGGCAGTCCGTGAGGTCCGAGATTGTCGACCACATGGTTGAACGACACCCGCAGGTGCTCCATAAGGGGCACTTCAGAGCCGGGCACGTTGTCAAACGGCACCGGGGCGTCAAGTATGGACAAGTCGCCTGTCTCCTTTATATAGGCGACAGTGCCGAAAATAAGCCACATGGGGTCATCGTTGAATCCACCGCCTATGTCGTTGTTGCCGCGTTTGGTAAGCGGCTGGTACTGGTGGTAGCATCCGCCGTCGGGGAACTGAGTGGACGCTATGTCGATAATGCGCTGACGCGCACGCTGCGGAATCTGATGCACAAAGCCCACGAGATCCTGATTGGAGTCGCGGAAGCCCATGCCGCGTCCGATGCCGCTCTCGAAGAACGAAGCAGAACGAGAGAAGCAGAACGTGATCATGCACTGATACTGATTCCATATGTTTACCATACGGTCAAGACGCTCGTCGCCGCTATTGAGGCTGAATATGCCGAGCAGGCGGTCCCAGTAGGCGCGCAGCTCGTCAAAAGCACGGTCGATCTTTTCGGCGGTATCGAAACGCGCCATCATCTCGCGTGCCTTTGTCTTGTTTATGACGCCTTTGGACTCCCATTTATCGTCCTGCTCATTCTCGACATAACCGAGCATGAACACGAGGTCGCGGCTTTCGCCGGGCTGAAGAGTCATCTCGATGTAATGCGACGCCACGGGCGACCAGCCGTGAGCCACGGAATTGCCGGGCTTGCCTGCAAGCACCGTCTGCGGCTCGTCGAAGCCGTTGTAGAGGCCGAGGAAGGTCTCGCGGTCAGTGTCAAAACCATCGACGGGCACATTAACGTTGTAGAAGGCGTAATGATTGCGGCGCTCCTTGTACTCGGTCTTGTGGTATATGGCCGAGCCGTCAATCTCCACCTCGCCGGTAGAGAAGTTGCGCTGGAAGTTCTCCATGTCGGTGGCGGCATTCCACAGACACCACTCGATGAAGGAGAACAGCTTGAATGTCTTGGGGGTATCGCCGATATTGGTAAGGGTGAGCTTGGTCACCTCGGCATGAGTGTTCAGCGGCACAAAGAAGAGCAACTCGGCACGCAAGCCGTCTTTCTCTCCGAGTATGCGCGTATAGTTCATGCCGTGGCGGCACTCGTAGCGATCAAGCGGCGTCTTTGTCGGTTTCCATCCGGGATTCCATACGGTGCCGTTGTCGTTTATATAGAAATACCGGCCGCCCGCGTCCATGGGGACACCGTTGTAGCGGTAGCGTGTAAGCCGGCGAAACTTCGCGTCCTTGTAAAAAGAGTATCCTCCGGCGGTATTCGATATCAGCGAGAAGAAATCCTCATTGCCAAGATAGTTTATCCACGGCCACGGAGTGCGCGGATTCTCGATCACATATTCGCGAGCTTTGTCGTCAAAATGTCCGTATTTCATTTAAGTCAGATGTTAGTAAAGTGTATATAATGAGTAATTATGATACAAATTTACACAAAACCTTCGGGGTATCCGTATAGATAATGTAAACAAAAGCACTATACAATGTTGCCCGCGGTCATACATAATCATAAAAAATTCCCGACCCGGAAATATCGGGGCCGGGAATCTTCTCAATTACAAGTCAATGTATCTTATGCAGGTGTTTACTTCACGTTGAAATCGCCACGGCTCAACACATAGGGCGAGTTTAACATATCGCGCCAAATCTCGGCACTGTTCCACTCGGTAAACTGGGGGGTATCGGAATTTTCGCCCATTTCATACCACTGCATGAACCAGCTCCAGAGAGCGCCGTTGTTGTAGGCCGACACGGGGTCAATCATGTTGCCGACCTCGCCGAGAGCTATCACTTTCTTCTTGTCGACAAGAAGGTTGATGAGGTCAAATGTGTCGGTCTGGTCGGTCATGACGTCATCAATATAAAGGTCGGCACATACGATATCGACCTTGTCATTGCCGGGATAAGCGGCCTGCAGCTTGTCGATCGAGGCGAGTTTGCCTTCGTCGGAAGTCTGGACGGTCCAAACCCATATGAGGTTGTTCAGGCCATACTCGTTGGTGAGCTTGTTGTAGAGGTAGTCCCAGAGCTGCTTGGTGGTGTCCACGCCGCTCTTGCCCCACCAGAACCAAGCGCCCCAAGTGTAGTCGCCGGCAGCCTCGTGGAAGGGACGCCAGATGACAGGTATGCCCGCATCCTGAAGGAGCTTCAGATAGCCGGCCACTTTGGCGATGTCGGCATCGAGCACCTTGTTTTCGGGAGTACCGGCTTCAAGAGCCTTGGCCGCATTGAAGTCGCCCTTGGCATTAAGTTCGGCAGAGGGAGCGCCGTCGCTGTATACCTTAACCGAAACGAGGGTGTAGTCATGACCTCCGATTATGATACCGCTCTCTTTAACCTTAGCGGCTGTCTTTGAGTCGAGAGTGATAGAGAAGTCACCCGTAATCGCGAAATAGTCATAGTTGTTGCCATCGTCGCCGACAAGGCCTGCCCAGCCGCTATCCTTGAAGGAGCCCTGCGCGTCCTCGGCCACATCCTTAACAGTCACGGTTATAACCGTACCGGCGCGGACATTCGACAGGACAGCCATGGCTGTCTCGTCGGTAAGCTGCAGACTTCCCGACCAGTCAGAAGGCATCACGGTCTCGGCAGTAGATATGGTCTCATCGATGGGAGAGCCGAACGACACGGGAGTATTCCAGTGCCAAGTGAATGCGGGTATGCTGCCGGCATCCCACACCTGCTGAACGGGCGTAATGTCGCCGTAGTCAATCCAGTTGGCGGGAGAGGAAGCGAGGTGAATGTAGTCGAAACCCACGATGGCGGGATATTTACCGGCCTCCTGAGCTATGAAGTCGGTGAAGCGTGTGCCCCAAGCCACTTCGCCCATGGCGCCCGAAAGCTGTGTCTTACCGTAGTTCTCGACGAGGTAAGTGTAGAGCTTCTTGGCCTCGGCGGTAGCGTTGGCGTTTATAAGGCTTGTAGCCACCTGACTGCGGTCAAGACCTACATTGGTGTTGAACTTCACAGTCTTTGCGGGAGCAAATGCAGCGGGATTGTCCTTGATGCAAACGGCACCCTCGGGAACCTCAACCGTATACTCGGTATAAGCGGTGAGCGTGAGAGGTATGACAAGCTCCATGCCGTTGTCAGGGTTGACAGAAGCGGTCACGGCCTGTCCGTTGACGGTAATGTTCTGGTTGGCGATAGCCACAAGGTTGTTGTAAGACAAGGTCAGGGCCACGGTTGACGAGGGACGCACAGTGGCACCCTCGGCAATCGACTGCGAGCGGTTGATCATGTCCACTCCGTCAAGCACACCGTAGTTGTCATCGTCGTTACATGCGGTCACAGCAAGACCGAGCAGCAATGCCGGAACAATGTATTTGATTTTTTTCATCGTGTTTTATCTTATTTTTATATTAAATAATCCGGAGCCTGTCAAAGCAGTAGCCCCTACAGGCTCCGAAACGGCATTAAAGCAGTGTTATTTTGGTAATTGTACATTCCTTGCCGGTGAATACAAGTCCGCCGTTGGCCACAAGGTCATCAAGCATCTCCTGCGTGAGGACAATTGACCAAGAAGTGGCTCCTGCCTCGAGGTCTACCGTACCTCCGGCTCCGGCGAGGTCGCCCCATTTATCGCCATGACGGAGCGAGAGCTGCCAATAGTTTTCACCCCAATCGTTCTGAGTGAAGTAGAAAGTAAGTGTAGTACCGGCTTTAACCGTCGACCAGTCATATCCACCCCACGCGAGGTCCTGATTGCCGGCCCAGTTGCCCAGATTGAACTCTCCGGTCCAAATTTCGGTTTCAAGCGAGATCTCCCATTCGAGGGCAACCTTATTGACGATACAATTCTGTCCCTGAATGACGAGAGCCGTAGTCGACCATCCGTCCTCGGTAGTGAGTATGCGGTTGAGCACATCGGCGGTCAGTTCAAGCTCGGCAGTCTCAGCATCGGCCGACGGCTTGAGAGTAACGATTGTACCCCAGTTGGCATCGTTAACCTGTATCTGCGCATCTGCGGCGGGCTTGATATGGAATACGAGTTTCGCACCTACGGGAACTCCGTCAAACGACTCCTTATACAGGCGGAACTTGTTGACACCTTCGTCGCCGCTCCAATTCAGATCAATCATTGTGTCGAATATTACGTTTTCGACATGGGTTGCGGGAATGATGTCAAATGTGTAGTCGAGGCTCTGGTCGCCTGACACGAGGGTAACCTTAGTACCGGGACCTGCGGTGCCGGGCAGATTGATGTACAGGTCAGTGCCGTTGAGGATGTACTGTACATCGGCGCCGTTGACCTTAACTCCGGTGAGGAGCGACTCGTTGGCAATGCCGACTTTGAGTATGTCACCGGCGTTTATCTCCGCATCTTCGGCGGGCATCTCGACGATGTAGGCTATCGACGGAAGCTCTACGGTCAGTTCGGGACCTTCCACAGTCTCACCGTTGGTCGTGACAAACTTCACGACGCCGCTGGCTGCGGTAAGGGGTACAGTAACCTTAAATTCGGTAGCGGAGGGGTTCTCAACCTCTACCTCAACACCGTCGGTGAAAACGACTTTCTTGACAAGGTCAAGATTGCGGCCGGTCACGGTAAGTTCATTGCCGGCAGGTGCGGGAGCGGGATTGTAAGCTATGTTCTCGGGCTTGGCGGTAGCTATGGCCACGGTCACGGACTTGCCGCTCTTGAGGTTGAGCGTTATGTCGCCCGACTGAGCAGCGGCCGGCATAGCCACCTTAACCTCGGTAGCGCTTATGGAAGAGGGTTCTACAGCCTTCTCCACGTTGGGGAACACGATATCGGTAACCTGATCCATGTTGACACCGGTGATGGTGATGACGTCGCCGCCACGCAGACCGTCGGCGGGAGTAGCCTTGACATCGGTGGGAATGACCATGCCTATGTTGGCGCAGGCCACTTTCACGGCCGAAGCAGTCACAAATACTATGACACCGTCGTGAGAGTTGTCGGGCAGGCTGAAGGTGATGGCGCTCTTCTCGGCATCGTAAGCAAACTCGATGTCATCGGCATCGTTGGCGCGGCCTTCGGCAGCGGGAGCGAAGTCATCGATCTGCATCTTGGTCACGAGGTCGAGGTCGGTACCCTTTACAGTCACTTCCTGACCGGGCTTGGCATCGGTAAGGTCGAGCACCGTCTCGGGAGCGGGAAGCACAACCACGAGCTCCTCGTCCTCGAAGGGCATGACGTTGGGAGTCTCCTCGGCGGTAGAGAGCTTGAGCACTCCGCCACGTGCCTCGGCGGGCACGACAACCTTGATAGTGGTACGAGTGTGCTCAACGAAATCCTCGGCATATACGTTTACGCTGTCGCCCATCTCGTCAAACGGGAAGCACACTTCCTTCATGAGGTTGAGGTAGTCGCCGGTTATGGTCAGCTCCTGACCGGGCTTGACGGGATTGGGCGCGATGCCTGTAATCTCTATGGGTTCGAGGAATGTAAGTTCGGTAAGAGTGGTAATCTTGCCTTTGGCGTAGTTGAGCTGTACAAGACCGGGCTCAGCATCCTGCGGCACGATAATCCGGATTTCACCGGGAGAAACCACCTGAATATCGGTGATTTCCCCGGAACCGGGAAGGGTTATGCTGTTGATCTGATCGAGACCCGAACCGATGAAGCGGAGCTCACCGCCGCGAAGCACGGGACACGGACCGAAAGCATTGAGGTGCACACCGCCCTTGAACTGGTCGGTGTCTATGTCAGTGCCGTCATCGCACGATGTGAAGGCAATCGAGGTCACCATCATCAGGCACATCATAAGGACGGCAGTGAATTTGTTGCTGTATTTTTTCATTTCAATTTCTCGATTTAAAGATTAATTAAGCACCGCACGTATATTGTCGATCTTGATTATAGGCTGGCACTCGGTACCGTTGATACCGCCGCCCACGACAAACATGGTGAGGCTTGAGAAGTCCTCGGGCTTTGAGGGAACAGTGTTTGTGGCATTGCCCTCACGGTCATACATGAAGCTGCTTATGGGTATAGTGACTGTAATCCACTTGTCATTGGTGTGGAACGAGCCTGTCTTGGCCCACGGGCGATAGAGCGCGCGGCCCCAAGTGCCGAGGCCGTTGTCGCCGTTGAAGGCGCTGCCGTTGGCACCGGCCACAGTGCCGTCATAGCCTGCGATGGGATTGCCTGAAAGAGTCACCTTGTCGAAGCCCTCGAAGCAGATCTGCATGGCACCGGCGCTCCACGGATTGGAGGAGGGAATGCACATCTCAAACTTGAGCGACATGTTGGCGAAGTCCTTGAAGTTGACAAGATAGTTGAGAGCCATACCCTGACCTGAAGTCACGTTCTGCGGGTCATCCCACGAACCGCACCAGTATTCAAAAGAGAAGTTGCCGTCATCCCAGCCGCCGCTCTCACTCATGACGGCATTGCCGTTGCCGAGCTGAACATAGTTGCCGCTCAGCGACCAGTCGTCATTAAAGATTTCGCGTGCGTGCCATCCCTGCTGGGTCAGACCGGTGACACCGTCAAACTCGAAGAGCAAGCCGCGGTCATCGCGGTAATGGAAGCCTGACTTGGCCTCGCCATATATAGTGGAGACCATGAGAGGACCGGCCTCGACAGCTCCGTCAGGTATGACGAAAGTAACATCGTTTTTATTGATCTTCTTGATGTTCTCGGCCGGAACCTTAACATCGCCGGGCATGATGATGGTCAGAGGCACATTGGGATCGTCGACAAAGAAGTCGCCGTAGATAGTCACCTCTTCGCCGGGATTGGACCATTCGAGCGACATCTCGTCAAGTCTCGGACCGGGCACCACAACATTGAAGGGGAACTCAACCACCTGATCGGATGCGGTCTTGAAGAAAATCTTGTTTGACACCTCGCCGGGTATACCCGAAGGTACGTTTACGATGATGGTGTGGTCGGTCATGTAGCTCGTGTTGAGCGTGGCTTTCTGGTCGTTGAACCAAATCTCGTGCACGCTCTTGAGGTTGTCGCCGACGATGCAGATAAGGCTCTCGAGTGTGGCCGAAGTAAGAAGTGAGTCAGCCTGCTCGGGGAGCGTAGGACGTATGTAGCTTATAGTCGGCACACCGCCGGTGGGCTTGAACTCGTCGGGCTGGTCGTCGCACGAGGTCATCGTCACTGCCACAGTCATAGCCAAGGCAGCGGCTGTCCACTTGAAATATTTAGTTAAGAATTTCATTGTTGTAATAGTCCTTTAAGATTAATAAGAATATTCAGCCCTTACGTCCACGTGCACGGGATCCTTGAGCAGATTGGGATTGAAAATCACGTCATCCTCCGGCATCGGGAAGCGGAACACGCTCTCGGTGACGCTCAGCACGGGGGGATTGGTGTCATACTGCATGCTTTCGGGCTTGACAGTCCACTTGCCGGTCTCCCAATAAGTCTTATACAGCTCGTCAAGACCGTTGTAGTAGGAGCGCTTCTGCGACTTGAGCTCGCTGATGGCGCGCTGCGGGTTGAAGTAGCTGAGACGTACGAAGTCAAACCAGCGGTCGCCCTCGTATGCGAGCTCCAGACGGCGCTCTTTCCATACATCCTCCCAGCTTACCGATGAGGGTTTCTCCCAGTCGGCGCTGACCGCGCGGTGGTGTACCGCATGGAAGGCATCGATAACCGAAGCGTCGGTCGATGAGCCGTTGTTGCCTATCTTGGCCTCGGCGTAGATAAGATATACGTCGGCAAGTCGGAGCAGGTGGGTCGACAGACCGGTAGCCTGCTTCATGCCTACATAGCCGAGCTCTGCCTTGTGGTCCTCGTCGTTTCCGACAAGACCTTTCACTACATTGGCGCCCGTACCGCTTGAGAGCGACTCCTTTGCATCGGGGTTGTACTCCTTGTCATAGAGGAATTTCAAGTAGTCGAAACCGCCGACATTGCGCCAGAAGTAAGAGTACTTGTCGCCGGCAATCATCATTGTAGCCTTGCGACGCACGTCGATGTTGCGACGCTCCTCGGGGTTCTGAAGGATGTTCACTCCGAAAGCCTCCTGAAGGTCTATCGAGGGCACAGTCCAGTCACCCCAAGTCAGGGTGTTGGTAAAGCCGCCCATGGCGAAGATGGCCTGAAGCTGATTGCCGCATCCGTAAGGGTTGTAGGAACCGTACCAGTGCCATGCGAGAAGGCTCTCTTGGTTGAAGTTATTGCTTGCGCGGAATATATCCTCATAGTTTTCCATCAGCTCGCGGCCGGAGTTATCCATGACATCCTTGGCGAGACTTGCAGCCATGTCAAGGTCGGCCTGATTGCGGCTGCCCGACTGTCCGAGACCCGACTTTGCGAGGTAAACCTTAGCAAGAAGGCCCTTTGCCGAGAAGCGGTCGATACGGCCTTCAGCGGCACTTTCGGGAAGCAGCTCGATAGCCTTTTCGAGAGTCATGATGACATATTCATATACATCGGCTTCCTCGATACGGAACTTGTCGTTGTATGCACCGCTCGATATGTCAGACTCAGTATCGTGAATGATGGGAATAGGACCAAGCATGCGCACGAGATTGAAATATGCGAAAGCTTTCCAAGTGAGGGCTTCGCCCATAGTGGCGTTTTTAGCGGCCTCGCTTGCCGAAGCGCCCTTGATCTTATTGTAAGCTATGTTGGCCTCGGCAATGGCGCGCCAGTTGGCACCCACCATCTCCTTAAGGCTCTGGTTGTTGCTTTGTATAGAGAGCAGCACAAACGCGTTGCCTCCTGCATACTGGTTTCCGGCAGCATTTTCAAGTTCCGAGAAATAAGCGGCAGTCAAGTCGCTCCACGGCAATCCATACAGATGGTTGACACCGTTGTAGCACTCCTGATCGCTTTTATAATAATCCTCGGTAGTGTACCCGTCCTCCGTAGGACGATTGAGGAAGTCATCGCACGAGGTCATACCGAATCCGGCGACAACTGCCAATACAGCTGCAAATTTATACTTTTTAAGAATGTTCATAATCAATTGCGTGTGTTTTAAATTAGAATGAAACATTTAAACCGAAAGAGTAAGTGGTCGGCGAAGGATAACGTCCGTTGTCAAGGCCATATACATAGCCGCTTGACGACTGAGTGGACGCGCCGATTTCAGGATCATAACCTTTATACTTAGTAAACGTATGAAGGTTCTGAATATTGCAGTACACACGTAAATTATCAAGATGCAGCGAGCGCAGCCACTGTGAGCGGAGTGTATAACCGAGGGTTATGTTCTTGATACGCAGGTAAGAGCCATCCTCAATGTAGCGGTCGCTGATGCGGTCGTTGGCGTTGGGGTTGGCGACAGTGGCGCGGGGTATGCCTGTCTTCCAGTTGGTTACGCGGATGTTGGTGATGTCATCGTACCAGTTCTGGCCTGCGGGATATACCTTGTTGGGGTCGATAGGCTCGAGGTTGGCGCGGTCGTTGACCACAGCGAGCTGGTTGCCCCATGCCGAGGTCATCTTGGTAAGGCCGATCGAGGTGTAGTTCATAACCTTGTTGCCGTAAGAGCCGTTGAGGAATATGTTAAGGTCAAAGTTCTTGTAGCGGAATGTATTGTTCCATCCGAAAGTGAACTTGGGCATCGGCGAACCGATGTTGGTGCGGTCATGCTCGTCGATGATGCCGTCGGGCACACCGTTGGGGCCGCTTATGTCCTTGAACTTGAGGTCGCCTACCCACACTGTGTTGTTGCGGTTGAACGACACACCGTCGGCGGGATATGCAGAGGGCTTCGGAGAATTCTGTATGTCTTCGAGGTCGCGATACACACCGTCGGTCACATAGCCGTAGAAGTTGAAGAGCGGGCCGCCGATATTGGATACCGACACCACGTCATTCCATTGTCCGTAGCCTACAATCTGCGCGTTGGCGGTACCGGTGAGAGCAAGAAGTTTGTTCTTGTTGAACGAGATCTGGAACTCGCTGTCCCACTCGAATTCACCTACAAACGGATGGCCGGTGATGGTAAACTCGACACCGCGGTTGCGGATATGGCCGTAGTTACCGTAAGGTGCCTGCAGTTTGTTGCCGTCATTACCTGAAGTACCCATGTATGAGGGAAGCTGCAGCGACATAAGCATGTCCTTTGACTCCTTGTTATAGAAGTCGACCACAAGGCTGAGTCGGCTGTCGAAGAAGTCGAGGTCAAGACCGACGTTGAGCTGCTCCTGAGTCTCCCACTGTATATCGGGGTTGGGTATGCGCGTGGGGCGCTGTCCGGTAAGCTGTCCGAAACCGGTGTCCATAGGATTGCTCAGAGGAGATCCCCAGAGGAAGCCGGGTATGTTGGAGTTACCTGTCTGACCCCAGCCGAGACGGAGTTTACCGTTGTTCATGATATCGCGGATGGGGAAGAACTTCTCGTTGGTGAAGCGCCATGCACCGGCAGCCGAGTGGAAGCCGGCCCAACGCTTGTTGGGACCGAAGTTGGAGTTACCGTCGTAACGATAAGTATAGGTAAGCATGTAACGGCCGTCCCAGTTAAGGGTCTCACGGGTGAAGAACGATGCCATGGCCGAGCTGCTGAAACCGTAGGTAAATGTCTGGGTGCCGGTACCGAGTGCCGGATTCTGAACGAGGTCATTGGGCAGGTTGGTATTGGACACCGAATTATACTTGTAGCTTGACTCCCACAATTCCTGACCCACCATGGCGGTAAAGTCGAGTTTCGACACGTTGCCGGAATAGGTGATATAGTTCTTTACCTGCCAGAAACTGTTGTAGTTGTTCTGGATACGGCTCATGTTATGGTCCTGACTGAAGTTGGGGAGCTTGATGATAGGCTCGTAGGTGTTGGCCTCCGACCAGTTGAGGTCCCAGCCGAATTCAGTGTGCCAAGTTAGTCCGGAAATAGGCGACACGTCAAAGAATATATTACCGTTCAGTTTCTGACGGGTCAGCTTGTAAGAGTTGCTCATGGCCATTGCCACGGGGTTGGGGGTGAAGCAACCCTCACGATATACGCTGGCGTAGTTGCCGTCGATGTCGTAGATGGGTATATCGGGGTTGGTGGTCAGAGAGTAGTTGATTATACCCTCGTTGGAGTCGGCAAGCTTGAGGTCCTCACCGGTGTGGTTGTAGCTGGCGCTGAAACCGAATTTGAGCCACGACTTGAGGTCGGCGTCAAGGTTGGCGCGCACACCGAAACGGTCAAACTGCGAGCCGATGATGGTTCCTTCCTGATCGAGATAAGAACCCGACACATAGTACTTCACCTTCTCGGTACCGCCCTGAACCGACACCTGATGCTGCTGCTGGAGAGCCGTGCGGAACACAGCGTCCTGCCAGTTGGTTCCGACACCGAGCAGAGAAGGGTCGGCAAGATACGGATCTTGCTTGGCCATGCCGTTGGCCACGAAATCATTGTAGTACTCCGCATATTCGCGCAGGTTCATGATGTCGAGACGCTTGGACTGGTGGTTTACGGCAAACATACCGTCGTAAGTGAACTTGGCTTCGCCGGCCTTACCGCGCTTGGTGGTGATAAGAACGACACCGTTGGAACCCTGCGCACCATAAATGGCGGTAGCGGAGGCATCCTTAAGGATCTCCATCGACACGATGTCGGCGGGGTTTATTGTCGAAAGAGGCGATACGGTAGAGGTGCTACCGTTACCGAGGGCATCACCGAAACCGAGGCTTGCACCCGAGTTGCCGGGGCTTTGCACAATCACACCGTCAATAACGTAAAGAGGCTCGGCGTTGGCGTTGATTGTAGCCTGACCGCGCACGCGTATGGACGATGACGAGCCCGGAGCTCCCGAAGTCGACACTGCCTGTACACCGGCTGCACGACCCTGAAGCGACTGGTCAAGGTTGGTGATGATAGAACCTTTAAGATCGGCCTCGCTCATCGACACGGATGCGCCGGCGAGGTCGCTCTTCTTCATTGTACCGTAGCCTACCACGACAACCTCGTCAAGGCTGACACCCGACTCTTTGAGAGTGACGGTGATGTCGGTACGTCCGGCAAGGGCGACCTCTTGGGTCTCCATGCCCACATAAGATATTACTAACACTGCGTCGGGCTTTGAGACCTTGATGGCGAAATTACCGTCAAAGTCGGTAGCCGTACCCACAGAAGTCCCCTTCTCCATGACGGTGGCGCCGATAGCGGGCTCACCGGAGGGCTCGAGGACAACACCCTTTACGGATGTCTGAGCAAACACTCCTAATGATACTGACACAAATAGTACCAATAAGAGGGCTCTGAGATTCAAGATGTTTCTTGTCATCATGAGCAATTTTAAGGTAAGGTTAATGTATTTAGGTTAATAATTGATTGGCGCTAATCCGCACCGGTTAACTAAGTGCGACCGGGTGCAAATTTAGGCACTTTAACAGAGATAAAATAATACAATATTATCTTGATGTAATACTTTTGTTGATTATTGAATCAACGCATGTTCTTTCTATAAAATTCCTGAACTCTCGGAGCCCAGTCATTATAATCTACCGTATGACCCTTGTCAGGATATATGACGAATTCTTTGGGAGAACTTATGAGATTGTAACCGGCGAAATTGGTGTGAGGCGGACAAGTCTCGTCCTGAAGACCCGCGCCCATAAGTACCGGGCATCTGATCCATCGGGCAAGATTCTTCATATCGAAGTAGCTAAGCGTCTTATACATCGCATCTTCCGCGATGCCGGACGTAGCGGCCGCAGCCTTTACGGGGTCGGCAGGCCAGTGCACGATATTGAAGTAATCGGGGAAGTCGCTCAGGAAGGGTATGTACGGAGCTATTGCCGCGATGCGGTCGTCAAGTGCCGCCGACACAAGCGTGAAAGCTCCGCCTTGGCTTCCGCCCTCGGCAAAAATATTACTACGGTCGGTCTGCGGCAGCTGATAAATAAAGTCAATTGCGCGCACGACATCCATAAATGCTCCACGATAGTAAAATCTACGCGGATCATCTATGCCGTATGTAATCCAGTCGCCGTACTTATTGTATTTCTTACACAAACCCTGCCCACGGGTAAATATCACGAAATCAATCCAGTCAGGATTGCCGTCGGCATCGGGGCACCACGGCTCGGCACCGTAACCGTTATAATATATGTGTACGGGGTAGGTACCCTCCTTGACGGGAATGACTACATAGCCGCATATCGTGTCACCTCCGAGCGAACGCATCGAAGCGAGATAAACCTTACGCTGCTTTCCGCTCATCTCAGGCATCTCCTCCATGCTGTATTGCGGATCGACGGCGGCAAGCTCGGCAAGAGCCTCGTCCCAGAACGCACGCAGGTCGGGCTGCGCATCGGGGAGCGACACTATGTTCTCCGGCTCGTAACCGAAGGTCATGGCAAGCAGCCGGTCAGCGCCGTCATATACCGACAGACGATAAAAACCGGGAGCAGTGACAGCAGGCTCAAACACGATGTCGGCCGACGAGCCGGCGGGTATGTCTACACGGCGCACCTCTTCACTGACGGGCACTAAGTCATCGGTAGTGACGACAATGCGCAGGTCGGCCTCACGGGCCACCGCCGCGGAATCGCTCACCTGAAGAGTCAGCGAAGGCGTCTCGGGAGCAAGCCACCACCAGTCATATACGGGCAGAGCCGACACTTTCAGATTGCCGGCAATAGCCGCCGTCGTAAAGGTCATGATAAAGGCGACGGCGGCTATAAGAGTGTGTACAAATCGTTTTTGTAATATATTCATAGCTTATTTATTACTAATATTACGTGAAACTTCCGATATTATTGCAATCGTAGTGTTATCTTTTGCAAAAACGGAGTTCAGACCCTGCTCCTCCTGAGCCGGATCGCACACGTAATCATCACCGGGCTGCCATACGACATGAGCGGGCTCGGCATATCCGCCCCACCCCCAGAAGTTGCAGCCGGCAAGGAGGTCGCCCTCTTCGACAAGCGAGAATACATATTTGTAAAATTTGTCGCGCCCTGTAACCGCAGAGCCCGGAGTAAACGACATGGAGTCACGCGGATAGCCGAACTCCTCGAGTACCAACGGCTTGCGGGCTTTCTTCATCATCTCGGCATGAGGCATGATATACTCAAGGGCCTTTACACAGGCGCTGTCGACGCCGCTTGACAGAGTCTCCTTGCTCACCCAGCTCCAGTTGTAGGGCCACAAATGCACTATGCCGTAGTCAATCTCGGGATAGTTGTGTATCTCCTCCCAAAGCTCGATATCCTGTTCACAGCCGTGCTTGCCCTCGCTGCCGGTCGATACAAGATGATTGGCATCAATCTCCTTTATTATGCGGGCGGTAGTGCGGATCCAGTCGGCAAACGCACGCTTGTGCAGGCTGTCGTCGGCAAAAGCGCGAGGCTCGTTGGCCACCTGCCAAGCCATTATAGCGGGACTTTCGGAATAAGGCTTTCCGGTAACGCTGTTGGTACGTCCTACAATGTCGCGCACATGGTTGTACGACAACTGCTTGGCGGAATCGCAGACTACGAACTGCTTCACATATTCCATGTAGGTCGGCCAGCTGTCGACACTCGGTATGGGAGCCTTGCCCTTACCCGCCCACTGCAGGTAAGCGCTGTAACCGCCGCTCCATTCCCACGCGTTGTTAAGATACAGCACGGCCTTCATGTCGCGGCGCTCAAGCTCGGCCATAAGATAGTCAAGACCCTGAAGGAGTGTGTCATTATACACGCCGGGGGCTGTCTGGAGCACGGGACCTATGTGGGAAGGTAGCCCCTCGTCGCCGTCACCGCCCACAAGTATGCGCAGATTGTTGATACCGGCCTCCTGAAGCAAGTCGAGCTCCCGGGCAAGACGCTTGCGGTCGCCTCCGCGGCCTTCCGAGGCCAGTATAGGGCCATACCAGAAGTTGGTGCCGACAAACCGGTAAAGGCTGTCGCCTACATAGAAGTTGCCGTCACGTACGGTGACGAAATTTTGTTCGGAAGATGACACTTTCTTTGTCGAAGTGCAGGCCCACATGCCTATGACGGCAATCAGGGCCATGCACATATATATTTTTTTCATTTCAGATACACATTATTATATTAGTTGTCCCAGTTGTCGGTGCGGAAAGGCACGAGAGGGAGCTCACGCATGCTGTATACATAAGTGGGCTGCCAGTTTTTGAAACCGAAACGTACCGACTTTATGTCCTTTACCTTGTCGGAAGTCACCTTTATGGCGTTGCAGCCGTTGGAGCAGAGCACATCGGCCTGTGCGGGGTAGAACACATGGTCCTCGCCTGCCACCTCAAATCCGGGGATGTTACGGTCGGGCATAAATCCGTCAGAGGCATTGGAGAAGTGCAGTACAGCGCTGTTACCGTCAAAGTCGACCGATTCAAATTCAGGAGCCTCGGCCTCGATGCCCTTTACGCCATAATCGCGGGTAGCGGCCATATAAGCGAGGCGCTCCCCTATCTCAAGTTTTTTCCCCGGATGTATCTGATAGGATGTCCCGGGAGCCACCAAGTCGGGAGTAGGCACGATGCCGGCATTGGGTATGGCCTTTACCGCCTTGTGCTGAGCCTCGCGGAGGAGCGCGCCCCATGTGCCGTTGTCGTCACCGTAGTAGTGAGGCGGAACTTCCACGCAATATATGGGCAGATTGCCCTGTCCCCACAGATCGCGCCAGTGGTTCACCATGGTTCCGAAGCGTTCGGGATAGTCGGCGTGGGCTCCGACGTTGCTCTCGCCCTGATTCCACAAAAAGCCGCGCACGGTATAGCCGGCAAGCGGATACAGCATGCCGTTATACATAATCATGGGCTTGCTGTACTCCTGATAGTCGGGATCGGCCGCATTGGCAAGGTCCACGTCGGAATACGTCTTCAGAATCTCGGCGGGAAGCCAGCCCTCGACCTTGCTGCCGCCCCAGCTGCAGTTGATTATGCCTACAGGCACATCCAGTATATTATTAAGTTCGCGCGCGAAGAAGTAGCCTACGGCGCTGAACTCGGGAGCATTTTCAGGCACACACTCGACCCACGGTCCGCCTACGGTAGTCTGCGGAGTCAGAGCCTTTGCCTTGGGCACTGTAGCAAAACGTATGGCATGCTTATACTTGCCCGACTCGGCTATGGCCTTGTTGGCGCCCTCCACAGGAGCAACCCAGAAGCCGCGCAGCGGCATCTCCATATTGGACTGACCGGAAGCGAACCACACCTCGCCTATAAGCACATTGTCAAGGGTCACCGTAGTACCGTCGCCCGTAACGGTCACGTTCTGCACGTCGTAGGAAGCCGCCGGGGTAGCGACCTTGACATCCCACCGTCCGTCTTTACCGGCTGTAGCGGTATAGCTTTTACCGTTCCAGCCCGTGGTTACCGCAACTTTCGACTTGGGCTTGGCCCATCCCCACAACGAAGCCTCTGAATTCTGCTGAAGCACCATATTGCGGTTAATGATGTCAGGAAGTGTGAGAGCGGCGCTCTCAAGCGATGCCGCGGCAATGACCATGGCGGCGATTGTTCTGAAGTTAATTTTCATCGTATTTCGGCTATTAGTTAATGTCAACGGTTGCGTTTCAGGTAGTATTTGACCAGCACGGCCCACGGCTTCAGGTCAGCGTCGGTCCACTCTTCGCCGCGCGACGAAGCCGACGGACGCAGCATGGAGCAGGTCTCGTCCTTGTCGCTTACCGACCAGCATATCCAGCTTATGCCGTGCTCGTCGGCCAGATCCATCCAAGCCTCCCATGAGGCGGTATCGATGACCCCGTCGCCGGTATGCACCATGGAGGCACATTCAGCCATGAACAGCGGCAGACCTTTGCCTATGGCATAACGGGCCTGTTCGCGAAGATAATCGGTGTGAGTGGCGGCATAATAATGAAGCGAGTATACTATATTGTCGTCGGTAGTTATAGGATCGTCGGCCGCCTCATGCACATTCTGGTCCCAACGCGGAGTAGGCACTATAACGATGGCTTCGGGAGCATTCTCGCGGATTACGGGCAGGAGCTCCTCGGCATAGCTCTTGGTCTCGGCCCACTCGACTTCAAGAGGTTCGTTCCATATCTCATAGAGCACATTGGGAAGATGGCCGTACTTTTTCGATACATTGGCAAAAAACTCCTTGGCCAAAGGCAGATTGTTGGCATGGCTGTGGAAGTCTATAAGCACATATACTCCGTTTTCAACCGCGCCCTGTACGATGCTGTCGACAAGAGCATAGCCCTTTTCAGGTTTCTTGTCAAAAGTCTCGTCGTCAAGGTCAAGACCGATTGAGGCACGCACTATGTCGGCGCCCCAGTCATTGGCGATTTCGGCGACCGAGCTGCGGTTGTAAAAACGGGGCCACATATTGTGCCATCCGAAGCTCACGCCGCGCAGCTGCACCGGCTCTCCGTGGCAGTCTACAATCTTGGCGCCGTCCACTTTAAGCTGACCGTGTTTTTCAACGGGCGACACAGGCTTTTCTTCGGTTGTATCTGCACCGGCGGCTCCGCATGACTGTATAAAAAGCGCGAAAGCCGTCAAAATAGATAAAGTCAATAATTTCATAAGTATTTTAAAACAGGGTTAATATTATTTACATCAGGTTTGTTTTATGCGAAATGTGATACTATTTTACCAAAGCATCATACTATTACTTTATTTTTGCGATAATTCTCACGGAAAACCTTGGGCGAGCACCCTTTCTTACGCTTGAAAATGCGGTTGAAGTTTGACACGTTGTTGAATCCACATTCATAGCATATCTCCACAATCGACATAGTGCTGTCGGCCAACAGACGCGATGCATATCCGAGACGCATGTCTATTATATAGTCGGAGATGGTACGCCCGGTGCGTAGTTTGAAAAAACGACTGAAAGCCGCGGGAGTCATGCCTACCAGATCGGAAAGGGTCTGAAGCCTTATCTCCTTGCTGTAGTTGTTGTTTATATACTCCTCGACTTTATGCACACGACGGCTGTCGGACGACACCTTGACATTGGCAAACGATCTGCTGGCAAGCGTATGGCAGCTCTCTTCAACCGAAAGCTCGTATAATATCTCGAACAGCTTCAACACCCGGTAAAATCCGGACTGTATGCGCGTTATCTCATCTATGCGGCTGTATATGCGCATTATGGCAGGTACCTCAAAGGCTATGCCGGAGCGGCAACGTTCGAGCATGAGCTCAAGACTCTTCATCTGATTCTTGGCCAGCAGCGACTCACCCAGCAGGTCGGACGAGAACTGGACCGTAACCTCTCTTATACGTCCACCCTCGCATTTATGCTGCTCCCACATATGTTCAAGACCGCCGCCTATAAGAGCGAGATCGTAACGTCCGAGCTCCTCCATGCTGTCACCGACAATACGTCGGGCTCCGTCGCAGTTCTCGATGAAATTAAGCTCGTATTCCTCATGGCGGTGCAACGGATAATCAAACGCATCCTTGTACCGGTCTATAAGGTAAAAGCAATCTTTTGATGACAATGGGGTTATCTCTGTGATAATTTTGTTCATGTCGGTCAGAATAAGGTTAATTGTGACGATGCAAAGATACTATTTTTTCAACTGCGAACAAAGCATTTCATGCAAAATAAATACACACTTTACATATAGACGACACTTTATTTACATAAACCTCCCGGCGAAAATACATTTAACAACAAAACAGCCTCACAAGTGTTAACATCATATAATATATATCGTAATGCAACAATCAAAGATTATGGGAAGAAAATCTAACTTTTGGACATACCTGTTCCTTTTGGCGGCCGGAATAGCGCTGATATGCATGCACACCAAAGTCGAACTGCTTTCATGGGTCATAATGTTTATCGGAGCTATGTTTGCCATACCCGGACTGATAGGAGTAATATCGGGCATAGTCAGAGGGTCGCGCAGCGAGCGGATAGACGGCATGTCGGTCACCTCATCGCTCGGTTCTCTTATAATCGGCGTGATACTCATAGTGTGGCCCGGCCCGTTTGTAGGAGTGTTTGTCTACATTCTCGCCGCAATACTTATAATAGGAGGATTATGTCAGATATGGGCGCTGGCCACCGGGTACCGCCCCTACCGGATGCCGTTCGGTCTTTATATACTGCCCGTGCTCATCATAATCACCGGAGTAGTCATGATATGCTCAAGCCTTAAAGAGATACAGGAAGTATTTACGCTGATGGCGGGCATAGCCATGGTAGCCACCGCCGCCAACGGCTTGTTCATCTATCTGACGGCATATAGCGCCGTCAAGAGTTCCAACCGTAGCGACTCCACCGACCGGCAGCTGTAGCCGCCGATGTATCAGGCATTTTTGATGCGGCGGCGCAGATAGTCACAGATTACCTCGGCCACATCGTCCATCGGCATCGATGATGAGTCGATGGTGAGATGATATGACTTGGCGTCGCCCCATGTCTTGTCGGTATAGAAATTATAGTATCCCGCACGCAGCTTGTTGGTCTTCTCGGCCAGAGCCTTTGCCTGCTCACGTGTGGTTTTGTCGCCGCGCTTCATTATACGCTCTATACACGCATCCATAGGCGCATGTACGAAGACATTGACACACAGCGGATGGTCACGGAGTATATAATCGGCGCTCCGCCCCACTATGACACACGAATGTGCGTCGGCCACGGAATGTATGAAATCGCTCTGCGCCCTGTACAGCGAGTCATCGCTGATAGACGTGGAGCCGGCGTACAGCGTATATGGATTATATCCCATCGTAAAAGAGAAGAGTCCGTTGAAAAATTTAGGGAACTTCTCGTCTGATTTTTCAAAAAACTCAGGACTGACACCTGCTTTTTTAGCGGCCTCACATAACAATTCCTTGTCATAGTAGGCTATGCCGAGTTTCTGCGCGAGCAGCTTGCCGAGTTCGCGTCCGCCGCTACCGAATTGGCGGCCTATGGTAATCACATATTTCTTTTCCTCCATAATGTCACGGTATAAACAATGACAAATATACGTATTTTCCATGAAATTACACATATCGCGACAAAACACTAAGGGCAAGGCTCATTTTAGCGGTTGAAATTCGCGGAATTTAATTACATTTGCAGAAATAACCATAAATACCGGGCCATGAGATATAGCGTTCTCAAAAGAGGGTTAACTCTTCTTATCGTACTGCTGACGGCGGTATCTGTAAATGTACGCGCGGCAGAGGTGCCGGGCGAGGATGACTTCCCGCCTCCGCGCCAGACCGACTATAAAATACAGACACCCACGCACCTGTCAGATTATTTCACAGACAGCGAAAAAGGATGTATCAATACCGAAAACGACGGCTTCATACGGCGCTGGATGCTTCTGGAACCGATCAGCAAGCCCAACCGGTCAAACACGGTGTTTACCGACAGCTATCTCAATCATGTGCTTGACTCCGTGTATTTCAAGGGACAGTTTGTCGACATACCTAAAAACGGAGGCAAAGTAAAAGCAGGCACGGCCAAACTGGCTTGGCACGCGCTCGACAGCCGGCTGTTTAACGTGAAGTTGTATCGCTTTGCCGCCGCGCTTAAAAAACCGGTATACGGCGTGATATTCATAGTCATGACTGTCATTGACTGCCCTGATGACATAAAGGATGTGCGCATGTCGGCAGGCTCTAACTCCGCATCGAAATGGTGGCTTAACGGAGAGGCGGCAGTGATGCTCTCGGGCGACCGCCGCATGGTGGCCGACGATTGTGTATCAAAACGGCTGACACTCCGCAAAGGGCGCAACATCATATGGGGCGCCGTCATCAACGGCCCCGGCATGAGCGACTTCTGCGTGCGCTTCCTTGACGAAAACGGCAAACCGGTCACCAACTTTACAACTTGCACAGAATGATCATGAACATCAGAAATATCATCTCGGGGACTGTCATGTCCCTTGCTATTGCATCGTCATCAAACGTCTACTCCCAGACGGGCGAACCTTATATCCACGACCCGTCGACAATCATGAAGTGCGACGGCAAATACTATACGTTCGGCACAGGCGGAGGCGGACTCATATCGGAGGACGGATGGAGCTGGCTGCCGGGCGCCGTAAGACCCGGAGGAGGAGCGGCACCCGACGCCATAAAGATCGGCGACCGCTATCTTATAGCATACAGCGCCACGGGCGGTGGTCTTGGCGGAGGTCATGCGGGCAAAGTGCTGACTATGTGGAACAAGACCCTCGACCCATCTTCGCCCGACTTTAAATTCACCGAGCCGATCGAGGTGGCTCACTCTCTTGATGACGAGGACTGCGACGCCATCGACGCAGGACTGCTGCTTGACCCTACTACGGGCCGGCTGTGGCTGTCATACGGCACATACTTCGGCTTCATACGGCTTGTCGAGCTTGATCCGGCCACCGGCGCTCGCGTGGAGGGAAACGAACCGGTCGACATAGCCATCGACTGCGAGGCCACCGATCTGATGTACCGCGACGGCTGGTACTATCTTCTCGGCACACACGGCACATGCTGCGACGGTCCAAACTCGACATACAACATAATAGTGGGACGCTCACGCAACGTAACCGGACCATACATCGACAACATAGGGCGCGACATGCTTCAGGGCGGCGGCAAGATGCTACTGTCGGCCGGAAACCGCAAGACCGGGCCGGGCCACTTCGGACGCTACATAGAAGATGACGGAGTCGAGAAGATGTCATTTCATTACGAAGCCGACTTTGACCGCGGAGGGCGCAGCGTGCTTGCGGTATTGCCCCTGCTGTGGGAAAACGGATGGCCGGTGGCCGGCGAGCCGGTAAAAGAGGGTGTGTACGAAATCGAGTCGCAACGCCACGGCTACGCGCTGGAACTGGCTGTCGACTTTGTAAGGATGCCCCATAAGATGTTTCGCTTCTGGGAAAAGGTCGACGAGCCTGTCGTGCCGCTTAAGTCGCAGACTCTTGAGGATGTCATAGACACTTGGCCGGAAGGAGATCTAGACGTGCGTCTCGGCGATTACATGTTCCGCCCCCACCAGCGCTGGTCGGTACAGCCGGCGCCCGAATATGGCGGGTATCTTGACGCGCCATACTACAAGATCATGATCGAAGGCACAAATCGCGCGCTGACCGCTACCGCCGAGGCCGAAGTGACGGCATCAGCCGAATTTACCGGCGCACCCGAACAGCTGTGGCGCATCGAGCAGCTTACCGACGGCACCTACCGCGTAATGCCCAAAAGCGTTCCGGGCCACGAAGGCGAGAGCCTTGCCCTCGTATCGGTAGCCGACAGCACGCCTTCGCTCGGCAAGTTTGACATGAACAGCGACAACTCCAAATGGCGTTTCCGCGACCGTTAGCCCCCCTGCCCCATCGTATTTCCGCGCGTTCCAAACAGCACGTACGCCCACTTTTTCACCATCAGTTAAACATTTACGCGCATAACGCGTCATATATTATATTACGAGCAATATCATAAAACTGTTTTTATTATGAAACTAATCAATCGCACCCTGCCCGCGCTGCTTATTGCCGCAGGCATATTTTTCCTCGGTGTCTTTATCAAAGCGGGCATCGACAACTTCAGCAATCGCGACCGCGTCATTACCGTACGCGGACTTGCAGAAAAAGAGGTAATGGCCAACAAAGTAACATGGCCCATAGTGTGCAAGGAAGTCGGCAACGACCTGCCTGCGATATACGACAAGATAACCTCGACCAACAACGCGCTCATCAAGTTTCTTACGTCCAACGGCATCACAAAAGAAGAAATATCGGTAAATGCGCCCGACATCGTCGACCTTCAGGCCGAACGCTACGGCAGCCGCGACTTCCAGTATCGCTACAACGTGACATCGGTTGTGGTGGTGACCTCAAGCAACGTAGCCAAAGTTAACGAACTCATCAAGCGGCAGACCGAGCTGCTGAAAGAAGGCATAGCCATCACTGCCGGCGACTACAACTACCAGACCATCTACGAGTACACCGACCTCAACTCGATAAAGCCGGGCATGATAGCCGAAGCCACCCACAATGCACGTGAGGCCGCCAACAAATTTGCCGCCGACTCACACAGCAACATCGGCAAAATCAAGACAGCCACACAGGGCCAGTTCTCAATCGAGAACCGCGACCCCTATACGCCCTACATAAAAAATGTACGCGTCGTATCGTCAATCGTTTTCTATCTCGAAGACTGATGCCCCGAACCGGCAAACAAAATATTTTTTCATAAAATTGCGAAAACTGCAAAGGTAAGTTTTGAAAATACGAAAATTCGGCTTATCTTTGCACTCGCAATGCCCGGGTGGCGGAATGGTAGACGCGCTCGTTTCAGGTGCGAGTGCTGCGAGGCGTGCAGGTTCGAGTCCTGTTCCGGGCACCCTAAGAAATTGCAAGTGATTAATTCTCAATCACTTGCAATTTTCACTTTCAGTCCGTGTCAACCGACCCCGCCGCAAGCCCCCGCATCAACCGAAATGAACGATGTTGCCGCCACCTGAATAAACCGAATTTGAATTCTTTAACATAAATTAGTATAGCATGAAAAAATTTCGAATCTGTCTTTGTATTCTTACTGTTGGGCTTGTTTCCTGCAGTGGTGGAGAAAAATCACAAAATATCGATACAGACTCAATAGTCGTTGAAGATATCTCTATAATAGAGAAGGCAAAATGGCAAAAGGACTATTTTGTAGACGAGTTTGGCGAGCCAACTAAGGATGCTTACGCAGTCATAGAAACCTCTGGTGACTTCAGCAACTCGGCAACATCTGGATCGCAGCTTAATGTCAGAATCTTGGTAACGCCTTCTGAGGTGAGATTCAATCTTTATGAATATGGCTCACAGATGGTTAAAGGGGAAGGTCTTATAAAGTTTAAGGCAAAGCTATCAAATGACTCTATTATAGAGTTTGACACTTATAACAGTGATAATGGTGCTAACAATGTAAGTTCTACATTTGGTGAAGATAAAGAAGTAATTCGTATGTTAAAGGCAAATGAGACAATCAGATTCTCGGCTCGTACTTATGATTCCCCGGTTTCAACATACAGATTTTCACTTGATGCTGATACAACATCTTTAATAAATATATTAAAACAAATTCCCGAATAATTCATCATTTTCTAAATAATCTTAACAAATCTGGATTATTTTAGAAATGCCAACATAGATACTCCCTGATAGACAAGGAAGGATCGAAAAGTATTGCCCCGGCTGCTGCGTCATCGAGATGCGGCGGTCGGGGCTTTTGCTGTTCAAGTTTGTATTAAGGTTGTTTCATGTTGATCCTTTGGCGAAATGGCGTGAGCAATTCCGGCAGAACGGGTGTTTGACAGATGGATGGTCGCAGAGACTGAGGTCTCTGTAAGGCTGAATGTTCCGACTGCGAGTCGAGATAGAGAGATCCGGCCAACACCCGATTATACTTGATGGTTCAGACATGAAAAATTTGTTGGGACATCTTGGGGAAAGATTGGGTCATATTGGGGAAGTGCCTGATTTGCTGTAAACTATCTGCGGATTGCTGTTGTTGCAATATCAAAAGCAGCTAAATCCGATGCAAGATGCCCTATATTGTCAGCCAATGAATACTGTTTTGGCGCAGTCTGACGATGATAGCGTTGCCAAAGATGCTGCCGTTGAATTTCAGAAGTGATATGATGATAATGGAGCTGTCCCCGTTATCATGGTCAAAAAGGCTGTCTCAACGAAAAAAAATATCGGACATTTGATTTTTAACATTTGCCCGTTTTGAGATTCTATCGTATCTGATACTCTTGCAGAAAGGTCTGATTCAATATTGGACAAAAGTCGAACCAAGTCGGACAACTGTCGATACATCAATTATTTGCGTGAACAAAATGCAAGTTTGACAATTATAATGATAGACTGGCAGACAATCCGCTGATGAGATCATTCTCATTGAAAATCCCACTAAATAAAAAAAGTTGGGAAATGTTGAGCAAAATCTCGGAAATGTCGGGAAACCGGTATCAAGTGGCGAAACAATCTCACTTGGCGGTATGTTTGTCGAGTAAAAACGGGGAGATCAGGATTCATAATCCAACACCTCTGCGACCAACCAATGGTCAGAATGTTGACGGTATCCGGAGACCGACGGCAGATGACCGACTATTCATGACCCGCGCAGGGTTAAGCGCCAGCCTTCTTCCTTTGGCAAAGAAGAAGCCGTAAATTTTGTTCCCAGAAATGCTTGAGGCTTTGGGAGAGCCAAAGAGCCCCACGGAATGTACATCGTTTTAATGGCCACTTCCCATTTCCGGATTTGATATTGTCATGTCAATTGCCTTGACCCGTGCGAGTCAAGTCAGCCATTGCCATGCCTGTTTCAAATCGGAGAGACCACTAATCCACGTCAATCGTGACGAAAGGCATGGGATGACCTAAATCCGCCATCGCTCCATGCCTTCATCATCCGGCGGAACAAAAACGTGTATGTATAACATTATTGAACTTGTCAAGAGTGGGGTTACAGGTCTTACCCTCAACATAAAAATCGAAGACCTTGTGGAGTTTGCAAACCATTTCATCAGCGAAGCGAAGGAGGCTTTGCTCTCGCCGATGGTGAAACAGTCTCAGGAGAAACTTCTGCCCAAGGCAGATGTGCTGGAAAAATTCAACATCTGTCCCTCAACCCTGTGGAACTGGGAAAAGAAGAAATACATCGAGCCTGTAAAGATAGGTCGCAAGGTCTACTATCGTCAGGCGGATGTGGAATGTCTCATCATTCAGCGCGGCAAACGATGATGGATGCCAAAGAATTGGATGCTCTCTGGCAGGCTTCGCAAATCAGAGTGACGGATGAGATTACCGTGGCTCCGGAGGTTCTCTTTTGCAACGGTTCCGTTATCGGTAAACTCGGCAACTTTTCGGCATCGACCGGAAAAGCGAAGAGCAAGAAGACTTTCAATGTCAGTGCTATCGTAGCGGCGACTCTGATGAACGGCGAGGTGTTGCGATATGTAGCCGAATTTCCCGACAACAAGCGGACTGTCCTATACTTCGACACCGAACAGAGTCCCTATCATTGTCAGAAAGTGATTCGCCGTGCATTACAACTCGCAGGTCTGCCGCTCGACCGTCATCCCGACAATCTTATCTTTGCCCAGCTTAGGGCGCAGGTGCCTGACACTCGTCTGGATATTATTGATCGGGCGATTGCCACGACACCGAATGTCGGACTGGTAATCATAGACGGAGTGCGAGACCTGATGTTTGACATCAACAACGCCACATGGAAAAGTCGGTGCAGATGGGCTATTATTGTTTCCATATACAAAGGTATTAATTTTTAGTCAAATACGATGTATTAAAAGGATATATCAGACAGGGCGTTGATGGCTTCGTGTTGGAGGGAATCGATGGTGCGGGTGTGTTTCAGGCGCAACGGCAAAGGACTAATTGCAAATCAGTAGGTATAAAAAAAATTACCCGTCGTCACGACGAATAATCTTCTTAACCTTAAATCTAATACCATGAAAAACACGTTGCAAAGGTAATGCATTTTATGTTATATAACACAATTTTCAAGCATAAAAAGAGCGCGCGTTAACTATTTTTAATATTTGAGCGTGGTTTTGGGATTATATCGGGGGGATTTCAGGATGTCCTGCCGTTTTTTTTCTATCCATTTTCTGCCCGGGAGTACACGCGCCGCCGTAATACAGCTTGTCAACCTGCCGCCGCCACACTCCACGACAACCATATATCATCAGACAAAAGGGGGATAATGCCCGTTTTAACGCAGTATTTGAATAAAATTTCCTTTTTTGAGGCGGAAATGCTTTTACTTATTAAAATTTTCATTACATTTGGGACTTTATTACAATATCACAGTGCTAAATTGAGTATTTTACTAAATCATATATTATATGGAATTGCGTGAACAATCCCAGCCGGTAGACAATACCGATCAGGATTTAACCTTGAATGAAGGGGTCAATGAGACTCCAGTTGAAATTGAAGAAAGTATAACCGTGGAAGCCATCGACCCCGAGGATGACGAAACTGTCGCAGAGGCTGACAAACCGTTGACCAAGGAAGAGATATTAAGCGCTCTTGAAGCCATAAGTTCCAAAGAGGGCTCTGAGATAGTGCGCGAAGAAGTGACACGGATGAAACAATATTTCTACGCAATCCGTAAGACAGAGCTTGCCGCCGAGAAGCAGGCATTTCTTGAAAGAGGCAACGAAGAGGCGGCATTTGCTCCTATGCCCGACGCCGATGAAGAGCGGCTGCACCAGCTCCTCGAAGTGATAAAGGCAAAGAAAGCTGAATATCTGGCCGAAGTAGAGGCGCAACAGAAAGCCAATCTTGAAAAGAAACTCGCTATCATTGAAGAGCTCGGCAAGATGGCGGAAGACACCGACAATGTCAATCGACTGTTTCCGCGTTTCCGCGAACTGTCGCAGGAATTCAAGGACACCGGCGACGTGCCCCCTACCGACACCACTGACCTTTACCGCAACTATTCGGCTGCAGTGGAGCGCTTCTACGACCAGCTCAAGATAAACAAAGACCTGCGCGACTACGACTTCAAGAAAAATCTCGAGCAAAAAACATTGTTGCTCTCCGAAGCCGAAAAACTCGCCGACGAGTCTGACGTAATACTTGCATTCCGCCGTCTTCAGGAATTGCACGACAAATGGCGCGAGACCGGACCTGTGGCCAAAGAGATCCGCGAAGAGATATGGAATAAATTTAAAGACGCCTCGGCAACCGTAAACAAACGTTATCAGGCATTCTTCGAGGAGCGCAAAGCCCGCGAACGCGAAAACGAAGAAAAAAAGACGGCAATATGCGAACGCATCGAGGCTCTGGACTTCGAAAACCTGAAGAGCGTATCGGGCTGGGACCATATGACCAAGCAGATACTTACTGCACAGGAAGACTGGAAAAAACTCGGCTTCGCATCAAAGAAAGTCAACAACGCACTGTTTGCCCGCTTCCGCGAGACATGCGACCGCTTCTTTGCGAAAAAAGCCGAATACTTCAAAAACATGCGCGAGACGCATGCCGCCAACCTCGCCAAGAAAGAGGCTTTGTGCGAAAAGGCCGAGGCTCTGAAAGAGAGCTCCGACTGGAAAAAGACAGCCGACCAGCTGGTGGCCCTCCAGAAAGAGTGGAAGACCGTGGGACCTGTCGACAAAAAGCACAGCGACAATGTATGGCAACGTTTCCAAGAAGCATGCGACTACTTCTTTGACAGAAGAAAGAAAGCCACTTCAGGCGTGAGGAAAACCGAGCAGGCCAACCTCAAACAGAAAAACGAAATCATAGAGAAGCTAAAGGCGATAACGGACGACACCGACCGCAACGAAGCCATAACACTCGTACGCAGCCTGATGGCGGAATGGCAACAGACCGGTCATGTGCCGTTTAAAGACAAAGACAAAATCTATGACGCATACAAGGCTGTCGTTGATTCGCTATATGACCGCTTTGACATCAAGGAGACAAAAGCCAACATGTCCAATTTTGCCCAGAGCATCAACGACATGGGCAACGACGAGAACAAGCTTTATCGCGAGCGCGAGCGTCTTGTAAGGACATTCGAAGCCAAACGCAACGAACTGAAGACCTACGAAAACAACATGGGCTTCTTCAACGTGAAGTCAAAAGACGGCAACTCGCTTCTGCGTGACATGGAGCGCAAAATGCAGCGCATAAAGGATGACCTCGCCACGCTCGAAGAAAAGATCAAGTTGATTGACAGTAAACTTTAATAAGGTCAATACCCTAATTCAACACTCAAAGGATGTGTCAACAAGCTAAAACGAGCTTCGGGTTGACACATCCTTTAAGCATATAGCATAGACCACAATGGGCAATAGAAGCAGCATTTATTTTACGGTATCAGAATCCATAATAGCATTTCTGACCGTAAACCTGTGCTACCTGACAGCTACCTTCTTCGACAACAATATCATAGGCTTCCGATGGAAAGTCACATGGCTTGTAGTAAACATCGCCGCCATACCGGCCGTCTATTTCATAGTCCAACATACAGCCACGAGGTCATTGCACATCGAAAAAATCGTAGGGAAAGCATTTATAGCCGCAGGCATACATGCGTTGTTTTTCTTCGCGCTGTTATCGTTTCTCAACTCATGGATACACGACAGGTCGTTCTACCTCTGGTTTTACGCCACCATGTGCATAATGATGCCCTTGAGCCTCATATCCACCCGCCTCATAATAAAATTCATACGTCGAAACGGATGCAATTCGACAGCGGTCATAATAATCGGCACAGGAGCCACTGCGCAACGCCTGCGGGATGAAATGCTCGCCGACCCCGGCTACGGCTACACATTCAAAGGGTTCTTCTCAAAAGATAAAGACGATGACGGCGTAGACCGGCAAGACTACGCAGGCACAATCGAGTGCCTGAACTCATTTTTAAGCACTACGCATATCGATGAGATATACTTCGCACTGTCGGCCGAAGACTACGAGACCCTCCACAGGGTTGTGGTCATAGCCGATGCCAAATTAATACAGGTCTATGTGGTGCCGCAGATAAGCCGCTATGCCGGAAAAGTCAACGTCCTCGGCTCCATAGGCAATGTACCGTTTCTATCCATACGTACCAATCCGCTGAAAAGCGTCGTAAACCGCGCCATAAAAAGGGGCGGCGACGTCATAGGCTCCACAATGTTTCTGCTCATCGCACCCATAGCATTTCTGGCAATAGCGGCAGCCATAAAACTGACGTCGCCGGGACCGGTATTTTTCAGACAGAAACGCACCGGCTACCTCGGCAAAGAGTTCACATGCTACAAATTCCGGACAATGTACGTAAACACGCAGAGCGAAAGCACCCCTACCCGCCGCGACGACCCGCGCATAACTCCGGTAGGCCGCATCCTGCGCCGCACAAGCCTCGACGAACTGCCGCAGTTTATCAACGTACTGCTCGGCGATATGTCGATAGTTGGCCCGCGTCCTCACATGATAAGCCAGACCAACGACTACATCAAACTGATTGACCGATACATGGTAAGGCATCTCATCAAGCCCGGCATAACGGGCTGGGCGCAGATAAACGGCTACAGGGGTCTGACCGAAGAAATATGGAAAATGGAGAAACGTGTAGAGCACGACGTATGGTATATGGAAAACTGGAGCCCGCTGCTCGACCTTAAAATCATAACTCTCACCGCACGCAATCTGCTAAAACGTGACAACAACGCATTCTGACAATGAACACTGACTACAAAGACATAGACCGGCGTGCACACGCACTGTTGCGACGTTTCTTCGGATACAACAGTTTCCGTCCGGGGCAGCTTGACATAATACGCTCCGTCATGTCGGGCAACGACACACTCGCGCTCATGCCCACCGGCGGCGGCAAGTCGATATGCTACCAGATACCGGCCATGCTCCACGAAGGATGCTGCATAGTCGTGTCGCCGCTCATATCGCTTATGAAAGACCAAGTAGCCGGACTGAATGCCAACGGCATCCCCGCCACCGCAGTCAACAGCGGCAACGCCGGCAACGAAAACCGCCGTGCGCTGGACGAGGCCGTACGTGGTCATATGAAACTGCTCTACATGTCGCCCGAGCGCCTGCTTCAGGAGATGGATCGCATCGACATGAACGGCTTCGTCAGCCTTTTTGCCATCGACGAGGCGCACTGCATTTCGCAATGGGGCCATGACTTCCGGCCGGAGTATTCCGAGTTGAGCATACTTAAAGAACGCTTCCCTGACATACCGGTCATAGCGCTTACAGCCACGGCCGACCGCATAACCCGCGATGACATAATAACACAGCTTAGACTCAACGATCCCTTTATCCACATAGCATCGTTTGACCGCCCGAACCTCTCGCTGAAAGTACTTCCCAACACCGGCAAGAGCAAACGCATCGGCACAATAACAAAACTCATCGACCGATACCCCGACGACTCCGGCATAGTCTACTGCCTCAGCCGCAAAGGAGCCGAGGCTACAAATGCCGAGTTGAACCTGCGCGGCTACCGGAGCATAGTATATCATGCGGGGCTGACACCCAAAAAGCGCGACGAGGCACAGCGCATGTTCAGCGACGGCGACATTCAGGCCGTATGCGCCACCGTAGCTTTCGGGATGGGCATCGACAAAAGCAACATACGCTGGGTGGTCCACAACAACATGCCGCGAAACATGGAAAGCTACTATCAGGAGATAGGTCGGGCGGGACGCGACGGAATGCCCTCGGAGACAGTACTGTTCTACTCATATGCCGACGTAGCCACTCTCCAGAGCTTCATCAACGAATCGGGCCAGCCTGCCTTGAATGCGGAGAAGCTGAACCGCATGAAAGAGTACTGCGAGAGCACCGTGTGCCGTCGTCGCGTTCTGCTCAGCTACTTCAACGAAGCCCTTGACCATGACTGCGGCAACTGCGACGTGTGCCTTGATCCGCCTGAACGTTTCGACGGCACAGTCATAACGCAGATGGCCCTCAGTGCCGCCATACGCACCGGCCAGCAGGTTGGCCTCACCATGCTTACCGACATACTGCGCGGCTCGGCGCGCGCCGAAATAATCGAACGAGGCTACGACCGCATCAAAACATACGGCGTGGGACGAAAGCTCACATTCGGCGAGTGGACATCTTATATAGGACAGATGATACAGCTCGGACTGCTCGACATGGCCTACGACGAGCACAACCGCCTCAAAGTGACCGACTACGGCATGTCGGTACTGCGGGGCGACACCACCGTCATGCTGTCGCGCTATCACCCTGTCAAATCCACATCCAAAACGACAAAAAAGCCATCGGCCAAGGCTCCCGTACGCAACCCGGCCGAACTACTCTTTGCAGAGCTTAAAAGACTCCGCATGTCGCTTGCCAAGGAAGAAGGCATACCGCCCTACCTTGTGTTTACCGACAAGACCCTTATGGAGATGGTAAAAAAACGTCCCGTGACGCTGCGTGAGTTCAACACCATCGAGGGCGTGGGCGAACGCAAAAGCCTCAAGTACTGGTCGCAATTCACCGAACTCATAAAACGTTTCAAATGACATGGCACATCCGTTAGACATATTGCGGCGCATACACCGCCTTGACCAAGCCCAGATAAACATGCTGTCGGGGCTGATGCAGGAGTCACACATGCCGCGCGGAGCCAGAATAGACGGCAACTCCAGCATACAGAACACATCCTATTATATAATGAGAGGCGCCGCACGCGCGTTTTACACCAAAGACGGCAAAGAGCACACCATGTCGTTTGCTTTCGATGACGAATACCTCATGACGCATCTCGTCATAAACTCCGAGGATATACCGCTGACCATAACCTTCATGGAGCCCACCGACATAGTGTATCTGCCCAACCGCAAACTGCACGAAACCATGATCGGCATCGAAGACTTAGACCATCATGAAGGATTGCTGTTCATGAACGCCTCACTGCTGCACTACAACAAATATCTCGAGGAGCGCATATACGTCCTGCAGAGCATGACGGCATCGGAGCGTTACGAGTGGACCCTGAAGCGCTATCCGCGTCTTCTCGAGTGCGCCACCATAACCCAGATAGCCTCCTATCTCGGCATAACAAAAGAGACCCTATATCGTATAAGGTCAGGAAAGTACATCTGACACAACAACACTTAAAAATGCTTAATTTTAATAATAAATATGACATTTATCATATTCTATACCGTTTTGTGTACCTACCTTTGCATTCTGAAACGAAATTTATACTTCCAACCGGATATTAAAAGGGTAAAAAGATATGTTTAACACGAACTTTATGAAATTGAATGTAACAACCGTTGCCGGACTTTTCGCGTCAGCGGCAACACTGTTAAGCCTCTCGGCCTGTGGAGGCGGACAACAGCAGCAGATGCAGGCTCCGGCTCCGGAAATAGCCGTCATGACAGTTAATTATGGTAATTCCGATCTTGAAAGTGCTTATCCCGCAACCATAAAAGGCCGCACCGACATTGACATAAGGCCTCAGGTGACAGGTTTTATAACAAAAGTTCACGTTGACGAAGGACAACAGGTGAAAAAAGGTCAGGTACTTTTCACACTCGACCAAGTACAGTTTCAGGCCGCCGTCGAATCGGCCGAAGCAGCTGTAAAAGTAGCACAGAGCGCACTCAACACAGCTCAGCTCACCGCCAACAACAAGCGCATGCTCTTTGACAAGAATATAATAAGTGAATATGAGTGGCAGATGGCCGACAACGCTCTCGCACAGGCCAAGGCACAGCTTAGCCAAGCCAACGCCAACCTTGTCACCGCACGCAAGAACCTCGCCTACACCAACGTCACCGCTCCGTCCGACGGCGTCATAGGCACCATACCCAACCGTGAAGGCTCCCTCGCGTCGCCCTCTTCGGCAGTGCCCCTGACAACGGTGAGCGACAACTCGCAGGTATACGCCTACTTCTCACTCAACGAAAAAGACATACTTGACCTCACCGACAACGGAGCAAAAACACTTGCCGAGAGCATCGACAACATGCCCGAAGTGACCCTCCGACTGGCTAACGGCGAGATATATCCCGAAAAGGGCAAGGTAGCCACAGTATCGGGAGTCATCAACAACACCACCGGCGCCGCTACTGTACGCGCGCTCTTCAACAACAAGACCGGCATGCTGCGCAGCGGGTCCACCGGACAGGTGCTTATCCCCAACAAGTACGAGCAGGTTATTGTAATTCCGCAGGGAGCCACCAACGAACTGCAGAACATACGCTTCGCTTACGTGGTCAACGACAGCAACAAGGTAGTGTCGACACCTATACAGGTATCGCCCAACGACGACGGCAAGAACTTCATCGTCATGTCGGGTCTTGAACCGGGACAACGCATAGCCATAGAGGGCATCGGCACAAAGGTAAGAGACGGCGTGACCATACAGCCCGTCGAGGCATCGGCAAAAGCAGAGCCACAGCAGCCCGCCGCAGCCCAATAACATCTTCAATCACTCATTCGCTAAAAGAAGAGCTATCATAACTATCAAACAGACATGAAATTAGATACATTTATTAACCGTCCGGTGCTATCGACGGTTATATCAATCTTTATCGTGTTGCTGGGTTTGATCGGTCTTACATCGCTGCCTATCACGCAGTATCCTGATCTTGCCCCGCCAACAATCCGCGTATCTACGACATATACGGGTGCCAATGCCCAAGCCGTACTTAACTCGGTAATAGCCCCCCTCGAAGAGTCAATAAACGGCGCCGAGGGCATGACCCACATGGAGTCGACGGCCACCAATACCGGTTCGGCCGACATCACAGTATACTTCAAGCAGGGCTTTAACGCCGACATGGCCGCCGTCGACGTACAGAACCGCGTAGCCAAGGCCACCAACCTTCTGCCCGCCGAAGTAACCCAAGTAGGTGTGCTCACACAGAAGCGCCAGACCTCCATGCTTATGGGTGTGGCCCTGTATTGCGACAACGGCGAGTATGACGCGGTGTTCATCGACAACTACATGAAAATCAACGTCATCCCGCAGCTGCAGCGTGTCAACGGTGTCGGCGACGTGATGTCGTTCGGTGCCGACTACTCTATGCGTATATGGCTCAAGCCCGACGTCATGGCCCAGTATAAGCTCATGCCGTCCGACATATCCGCCGCACTCCGCGAGCAGAACGTCGAGGCGGCTCCCGGTGCGTTCGGCGAGCAGGGCGACCAGTCGTTCCAGTACACCATTAAATATAAAGGACGCCTCACTACCCCCGAGGAATTCGGCGACATAGTTGTAAGCGCCAATTCCGACGGTCAGGTACTTTACCTGAAGGACGTGGCCGACATAGAGCTTGGCCGCGTGACCTACGGTTTCAGCAACGGTCTTAACAGCTATCCCTCGACCTCGGCGATGATATTCCAGACCGCAGGCTCCAACGCCACACAGATCATCAAGGACTGCGAAAAGGAGATAAATCTTCTTGCCAAAGACCTGCCCAAAGGTCTGCACTTCGCCATACCGATGAACAACAACGACTTCCTTGAAGCATCGATCCATGAGGTTATCAAGACCCTTATCGAGGCGTTCATTCTCGTGTTCTTCGTGACCTACGTCTTCCTTCAGGACTTCCGCTCCACCATCATCCCGGCAATCGCCATACCGGTGGCCCTTATCGGTACATTCTTCATCATGTACCTCATCGGCTTCTCAATCAACCTCATCACCCTCTCGGCTCTCGTGCTTGCCATAGCCATTGTGGTCGACGACGCCATTGTGGTCGTCGAGGCGGTCCACGCCAAACTCGACGTGGGCTACAAAAATCCGCGCAAGGCTTCGATTGACGCCATGAACGAGATAGGCGGCGCCATCATTTCGATTACGCTCGTCATGATGCTCGTGTTTATCCCCGTATCGTTCATGCCCGGTACGTCAGGCGTGTTCTACAAGCAGTTCGGTCTTACCATGGCCATAGCCATCGGTCTGTCGGCCATCAACGCCCTTACGCTGTCGCCTGCGCTGTGTGCCGTGTTCCTCAAGGCCCACGATGACGAATCATCGCTTAAGGAGCGTATGGGCACCGCCTACGCCGAAGCCGCCGACACGATGAAAAAGCGCTATGCCTCGGCATGGAAGCTCAACCTGCCTCCGTTGGTGACATTCCTCTTCCTTGCCGCCACCATTACATTCATGGTGCTCGGCTGGTATCAGTTCGCCGTAATCTGGAAGCTCGTCATAGCTTCGGTATGTGCCATCATAGCCATAATGGGCATATTCAGCGACCGCTTCAAAGCCGGCTTCGAGCTTGGCTACAGCCGCCTTCTGAAAGTATATCATAAAGCCACCTCTTTCTTCGTGGCCCACAAGATAACGTCATTCGGCATCGTGGCCGCATCGGTAGCCATACTCGTATGGCTCATGTCGATAACTCCCACCACGCTCGTGCCCGACGAGGACACCGGCTACCTCTTCACCATGCTTGACATGCCTCCCGGCACCTCACAGGAGCGCACCAGCGCCGCACTCGACAAGATTGACGCGGCTATTCTGAAAATACCCGGAGTGAAGTATACCCAGAAGATCATGGGTTACAGCTTCCTTGCCGGACAAGGCAATACCTACGGTACAATCATCGTGAAGCTGAACGACTGGTCGGAGCGCGACGAGACCCAGACAAACACTGCCATACTACAGCAGATATACGGCGTGACATCCTCTATAAAAGACGGACGTCTCGTGGCTTTCGCACCGCCTATGATATCGGGTTACTCGCTGACCAACGGTTTCGACCTCAAGATGCAGGACAAGACCGGAGGTTCTATCGAGACATTCTACGGCATCGTACAGAACTTCCTCGCCGAGCTTATGGCCCAGCCTGAAGTACAGATGGCCTACTCGACCTTCAACCCGTCATTCCCCCAGTACATGGTCGACATCGACGCCGCCAAAGCCAAGCAGGCCGGCATAAGCCCCTCGACCATACTTAGTACGCTTCAGGGCTACTACGGAGGTATGTATGTCAGCAACTTCAACCGTTTCGGAAAGATATACCGCGTCATGATGCAGGCCTCGCCCGAAGCCCGCGTGTCGCCCGAGACCCTGACAAGCATAAAAATACGCAACGGCAACGAGATGGCCTCGCTGTCCAACTTCGTGACACTTAAGAAAGTGTACGGACCCGACCTGCTCAACCGCTTCAACATGTTCGCGTCTATATCGGTGACCGGACAGCCCGCTCCGGGCTATACCACCGGCGACTGTCTCGCCGCCATCGAGCGAGTGGCCGCACAGGCTCTGCCCGCCGGTTACGGCTACGAGTACTCCGGTATGACCCGCGAGGAAGCCGGCACATCGGGCAACGCCACTGCCATGATATTCGGTCTGTGTCTGCTCTTCGTTTACCTTCTTCTGTCGGCCCAGTACGAGAGCTACATCATACCGTGGGCGGTTATACTCTCCATACCGTTCGGTCTTATGGGTTCGTTCGTATTTGCCGGCATGGACGGCATATCCAACAACGTATATCTGCAGATTGCCCTTATCATGCTTATCGGTCTTCTTGCAAAGAACGCCATCCTTATCGTGGAGTTCGCGCTTGAACGCCGCCGCACGGGCATGTCGATAGTCAACGCAGCCATCCAAGGCGCCACCGCCCGTCTGCGTCCTATCCTCATGACCTCTCTCGCCCTCGTCATCGGACTTCTGCCCATGATGTTTGCCCACGGCGTAGGCGCCAACGGTAACCGCGCCCTCGGTACGGGAGCCATAGGCGGTATGCTTATAGGCATGATACTTCAGGTACTTGTCGTACCGGCGCTGTTTGTCGTGTTCCAGATCATTCAGGAGAAATTCTCACCGCTCAAGTGGGAAGACACCGACAATACCGGATTACAGTCTGAAATCGAGCAGTACTCGCGTTAATAAACTCACTTAACAGAAACCAAATATTATGACTCTAAATAATATTTCACGCGCGGCTATAATTCTTGTAAGTGTGGGAGCTCTGTCGAGCTGCCACATTTACAACAAGTTCAGCATGCCCACAGATGACGCCCTGACTTCGCAGTATGTCGAGGCGGTAAACTCCGAGACCAATGAAGCCGCCTTCGGCAACATGAAGTGGCAGGACGTGTTTACCGACCCCATACTCGCCGGCTTGATAGACCAAGCCCTCGTCAACAACACCAACCTCAACAACGCCAAGCTGAATGTCGACATAGCCCATGCGCAGCTCAAAGGCGCACGCCTCAGCTATCTGCCGTCGCTGACACTGGCACCCAACGCCTCCGCGGCATCATATGACCACTCCCACATGAACTGGACCTATCAGATACCTCTGGCCGTAAGCTGGGAGATTGACATATTCGGCAAGTTGCTGAACTCAAACCGACGCGCCAAAGCCGCCCTGCTTCAAAGCGAGGCATACGAACAGGCCGTACGCTCACAGATAATAGCCGGCGTGGCCAACTGCTATTATTCGATATCGATGCTTGAGAAGCAGCTTGAGATAAGCCGTCAGACAGCCGAATACTGGAGCGAAAGCGTGCAGGTAATGAAAAACCTGAAGCTCGCCGGACGTGTAAACGAGAGCGCCGTAGTACAGAGCACGGCCAACTACTACAGCATACTCGCTTCAATCACCGACCTCGAAGTGGCCCTGCATGAAGCCAACAACTCCATGTCGCTGCTCATGAACGTGCCTCCGCAGACTTGGGACATACCTTCAGGCGCCGAGTTCAACACTCCCGCCGTAGTCCGCGAGGGAGTGCCCATGCGCGAGCTCGCATCGCGTCCCGACGTACGCGCGGCCGAGCAGAACGTGGCCATAGCCTACTATGCCACCAACCAAGCCCGCGCGGCTTTCTACCCGGGACTCACAATATCATCCAACGGCGGCTTCACCAACCTGCTCGGTTCGGTGATATCCAACCCCGGAAAGTGGTTTATCCAGCTTGCCGGACAGCTCACCGCCCCGATATTTGCCCGCGGACAGCTCATTTCCAACCTTGAGGCCACACGCGCACAGCAACAGCAGGCCATGAACAACTTCCAGTACACATTGCTTAGCGCAAGCGCCGAAGTAAGCGAAGCCCTGATGCTCTACAACAAAAGCGATGAAAAGGCCAAACTTCTGGCTCAACAGGTAGAAAATCTTGAGAAATCTGTGGAAATAACCGAAGAATTGCTATCTTTGAACGGTTCATCGACATATCTGGAAGTATTGACCGCGCAACAGAGCCTCCTGTCGGCACAGATAGCACAGGTAACATGTCTAAACGCCAAGGCCCGCGCCGGTATCAATCTGTACCAGTCGCTCGGTGGCGGACGTTAATATAAACCCCTAATCATCACGACCATGATAAGTCCGTTATCACATGTTGACCCTTCGGCAAAGATAGGCAACAACGTTACAATTCACCCTTTCGCGTTCATTGACGCCGATGTGGAAATAGGCGACGACTGCGAGATAATGCCCTACGCGAGCATAATCCGCGGCACACGCATGGGACGCCACAACAAAGTCTATCAGGGAGCCATAGTAGGCGCCGACCCGCAGGATTTCCGCTGGAAAGGCGACAAAAGCTACTGTACCGTAGGCGACAATAACATAATACGCGAGTACGTAATCATAAACCGAGGCATACGGTCGACGGGCGGCACCGTAATAGGCGACGACTGCTTCATAGCGGCGGAAACCCACATTGGCCATGACTGCCTCATAAAGGGCCGTTCGGTGCTTGGCAACGGCGTAATGATAGCCGGCGACTGCACCGTAGGACAATGCTCGATCATGTCATCCAACTCCATGCTCCATGAACGCAGCGAGATAGGCGACTGGGTGCTGATAAAAGGCGGATGCCGCATAGTGGGCAACGTACCCCCGTATGTTGTCATAGCGCACAACCCCGCCGTATATTACGGCATAAACGCGGTAATCATGCGCAAGCACGGCTTCACCGAAGATCAGGTCGATGACGTGGCAAAATGCTACCGTCACGTATACCAGTCGGGAACATCCGTGTTCAATGCGGTAAAGCGCATCGAAGCCGATGTGGAGCCGAGCGACATCCGCTCCAACATCGTTGACTTCATACGCAACCATGACATGAAAATCGTGGCAATACCGGCCGACCTCGAATAAACGACAGAATCCAATAGATGACAATAGGCAGACTGAGTCCTTTTCAGTCTGCCTATTGCTTTATTTATGCGGATAATGTAACTTTGTAATCAAACTACTTTTTTTCGGGAAATATGGATCAACCTCGCAGACTTCTGCTTATTATCAATCCCATATCGGGTGTGGGTGATAAAAACGATATTGAGGCTCTCGTATATACTCATCTCAAGCCGTCGGGCTATGAGATAACCACCAGCTACACTTGCGCACGGGGCGACGCCACACGGCTTGCCGAAAATGCCGTAAAATCAGGATTCTACGGAGTGATAGCCGCAGGAGGCGACGGCACGGTAAACGAAACCGCCACCGCACTATGCGATACAGATACTGCACTCGGCATCATACCGTGCGGCTCGGGCAACGGACTCGCCCGACATCTCGGCATACCGCTCGACCCGCTCGCGGCCATTAAAATCATAGCGGAGAATCATATTGTAAAGAGCGATTACGGCTCGGTAAACGGACGCCGCTTCTTCTGCACGTTCGGAGTAGGCTTTGACGCCGCCGTAAGCAGCAATTTCGCCCGGCAGCACCGACGCGGTAAATTCACTTACATAAAAAGCGCCATACTGGAGTACATAAAGTATCATCCGCAGGTCTACACCGTCAGCGCCAACGGCCAGATAATAACCGAAAAGGCATTTCTCATAGCATGCTGCAACGCCTCGCAGTACGGTAACAACGCCTACATAGCGCCGACGGCGAGCATAACCGACGGACTGCTCGACATAACCATAGTGCATGCGGGAACGCCGCTTGACAATGCCATCATGGGCGTTGACCTCTTCACCGGCTACATAAACTCCAACACCATGATCCATACATTCAGAGCGCCGGCCGCCGTCATATACCGGCAAAAAGAGGGTCCGGTACACATCGACGGCGAACCGCTCAACATCGATGACACGATGGAGATAAAATGCCACGCCAATTCGCTTAAGATATTCACGCCCACAAAAGAGGTGGTGTTCCGTCCGATAATAACGCCGATGGAAAACGTGATGAGAGACATTTTTTGCTCGTTTTCAAGGCTATTTAAAAGCCGATGACAACCATAATGCCGTTCAATTGATGTTGTTCGGCATTTTTTAATTAATATTGTCTATTTTATCAATTTATTTTTTGCTAATTCCACAAAAAATAAGTAACATTGCAATGTATCATATAACCAGAATCAAATAATATACCAACTAATATACTAACTTAAAACAAATGAGTTATCTTAAATTTGATAAAAACCTCATGATTAACTTGGAGCAGTCACTGTCCAAAGAGATGCTCCGCACCAATCAGGCAGGGGCTTACCATTGCTCATCGATTGTGGGATGCAACACCCGCAAGCAGCACGGCTTGCTTGTGATACCGATCCCCGAGATGGACAACAAGTCATTTGTCATGCTGTCGTCTCTCGACGAGACGGTCATACAGCACGGTGCTCCGTTCAATCTCGGACTGCACAGGTATTCCGGAGGTGTGTATAGCCCCAACGGGCATAAATACATAAGAGAGTACGACTGCGAGAGTGTGCCCCGCACGACCTATCGTGTCGGTGGAGTCATCCTTACCAAAGAGATGGTGTTCAGTTCGGAAGAGAACCGTATACTGATACGCTATACTCTGGTTGACGCACATTCGGCGACTACCCTTCAGTTCAGACCGTTTCTCGCATTCCGCGAGGCCAACGACCTTGTAGTACAGAACGACAAGATCAATACCGCATACGCCGAAGTCAACAACGGCGTGGCATTCTGCCTCTACCCCGGCTTCCCTACCCTGTACATGCAGTTCAGCCGCAAGCCGATATGGGTGCAGAACCCCAACTGGTACAACGGCATCGAATACGTAAAGGACCTTGAGCGCGGCATACCCTACACCGAAGACCAGTGGGTGCCCGGCTACTTCGAGATACCCATCAAGAAAGGTGAGTCCATTATCTTCTCCGCAGGATTGAACGAAGCGTCGCCGAGGTCATTCAGCAAGATGTACGAAGTGGAAGTGGCCAGCCGCACAAAGCGCTCCAGCTTCTACAACTGTCTGAAGAACTCCGCCAAGCAGTTCTATATCAAGGACAAAGAGAACGAATACATCGTATCGGGTTATCCGTGGGGACAGATACGCGCACGCGACATATTCATAGCACTCCCCGGCACCACACTCGCCATCAACCACACCGAGGACTTCCACTGCATAATGAACACCGCGTGGAAAGCCCTTGAAAACTACATAGACAACGAGCTGCCCGACAGCCGCATACACGGCATAGACCTGCCCGACGTGCCGCTGTGGGCCGTATGGAGCATACAGCAGTACGGCAAGTCGCTCGGCTTCGACAAAGCACGTGACAGATACCTGCCTACTGTAGCCAAGATAGTAAACTGGATACTCGCCGGCGGACATCCCAACCTTCAGGTGGAGACAAGCGGTCTTGTCGGCACGACAGGCACTAACACACCGGTATCATGGATGAACGCCACCTCCAACGGCTGGCCTCTGATACCGCGTTCCGGTCTGCTGGTTGAATTCAACGCTCTGTGGTACAACTCCCTTATGTTTGCCTACAACCTCAGCGAAGGAGTGGCCGAGTACGAACATGACCGCGAAAACTGGCTCACCATAGCTCAACAAGCCAAGCCGGCGTTCATACAGACATTCCTTAACGACTACGGATACCTCTACGACTATGTCAACGGCAACCACGCCGACCTGTCGGTGCGTCCCAACATGGCCATAGCCGTAGGTCTCGACTACTCTCCGCTCGACCGCCGTCAGCGCAAGGGAGTGCTTGACGTAGTCACCCGCGAGCTGCTTACCCCCAAAGGTCTGCGCACCCTGTCGCCGAAAAGCTACGGCTACCGCCCCTTCTATCTCGGTTCGCCCGAGGAGCGCGAGCGCGCCTACCACAACGGACCGTCACGCCCGTGGCTCATCGGCATGTACGCCGACGCCTACATAAAAGTGTTCGGCATGAGCGGAGTAAGCTACATCGACCGTATGCTCATAGGCTTTGAGGACGAGATGAGCCAAAACTGCATAGGCACCATATCGCAGCTTTACGACGGCAACCCGCCGTTTACGGGCCGCGGCGCCATATCGCAGGCCACCAACGTGGCTGAAGTGCTCCGTACATTACGTAATCTAAAAAAACTAAATGCGTAGACCATGAAAGCATTAATGTTTGGATGGGAGTTCCCCCCTCATATACTCGGCGGTCTCGGCACCGCCAGCTACGGTCTCACCAAGGGAATGTGGGAGTGTGGCGACATGGACATAACATTTGTCATTCCCAAGCCGCACGGCGATGAAGACAAAAGTTTTGCTAAAATAATAGGAGCGTCGCAGATACCTGTAGGATGGCGCGATGTCAACCGCGAATATGTCGAAAGCCGCATAGGCAATGTCATGGATCCCGACGAGTATTTCCGTCTGCGCGACCACATCTATGCCGACTTCAACTACATGCGCCTGAACGACCTCGGATGCATCGAGTTCTCAGGCCGTTATCCCGACAACCTGCTTGAAGAGATAAACAACTATTCTATATGCGCCGGAGTCATAGCACGCACCGAAGAGTTTGACGTGATACACTCCCACGACTGGCTCACCTACCCCGCCGGCATACATGCCAAGCAGGTTACAGGCAAGCCACTTGTGATACACGTTCACGCCACCGACTTTGACCGCTCGCGCGGCAACGTGAACCCCACGGTGTACAATATAGAGCGTGACGGCATGATACATGCCGACCACATAATCACGGTAAGTAATCTTACCCGCAATACGGTCATTGATAAATACGGCATAGACCCGGCAAAGGTGACGACGGTGCACAATGCGGTGACTCCGCTGAGCGAGGAGCTGCTTAACGTCAATCCTCCCCGGGCAAAAGAGAAAGTAGTGACATTTCTCGGCCGAATAACGATGCAGAAAGGCCCCGAATACTTTGTAGAGGCCGCGGCCAGAGTACTTAAGAACAACCATAACGTGCGTTTTGTCATGGCCGGCAGCGGCGACATGATGGACAAGATGATTACGCTCGCAGCAGAGCGCGGCATAGCCGACTGCTTCCACTTCCCGGGCTTCCAGAAAGGCAAGCAGGTATACGAGATGCTGAAGGCAAGCGACGTGTACGTCATGCCGTCCGTATCGGAGCCGTTCGGTATATCTCCGCTCGAAGCCATGCAGATGGGTGTGCCGTCGATCATTTCGAAGCAGAGCGGATGTGCCGAGATTCTCACCAACGTCATCAAGACCGACTACTGGGACATCGACGCCATGGCCGACGCCATCTATTCGATAGTCACCTATCCCGCCATGTACAACCAGCTCAAGGAAGACGGTCTTGACGAAGTAAACCGTATAACTTGGGACAAAGCGGGCGCCAAAGTCATCGACATTTATAACAAAGTGCTTCACCGCAACTAAAATACAGTGTAATTAAACAAAAAAGACCATATCAAAAACCGACAAGCTCATGAAAGCTATTTGTTTTTATTTTCAGATCCACCAGCCGTTCAGGCTCAAAAGATACCGTTTCTTCGACATAGGCAACGACCACTACTACTACGATGACTTTGCCAATGACGATATTATCACTCGTATAGCTCACCGCAGCTACATACCCGCCGCCGAAACCCTGTTGCGCATGATTGAAAGCACAGGTGGCAAGTTCCGTTGCGCGCTGTCCATAACCGGCACCGCGCTCGAACAGTGCGAGCAGTATGTACCCGAGTTTATCGACCTGCTCAAAAAGCTCGCCGACACAGGCAAAGTGGAGTTCCTTGCCGAGACATATGCACACTCGCTGTCATCGCTCGTCGACCCCGAGGAATTTGCCTCACAGGTACGCGCTCATGACGAAAAAATCAAGGAGCTGTTCGGACAGAAGCCCAAAGTGCTCCGCAATACCGAGCTGATATACTGCGACGAGATGGCCCCCATGATTTACGACATGGGCTATAAAGGGTGCATAACCGAAGGAGCTAAACACATACTCGGCTGGAAATCGCCCAATTATGTATACTCCGCGGCTTCATGCCCCAAACTAAAGTTGCTCCTTAAGAACGACAAGCTGAGCGATGACATAACCTTCCGCTTCAGCAATCCCGAATGGGACGCTTATCCCCTGACAGCCGACAAGTACATGGACTGGATTGCCTCAACCCCCGCTGAAGAGCAGGTAATCAATCTGTTCATGAACCTTGAGACATTCGGCGAGATGCAGCCTCGCGAAAGCGGCATATTCCAGTTCCTCGAAGCCTTTCCGCGGTTTGCCGCAGAACGTGGCGTAGACTTCTGGACTCCGTCGGAAGTCGTATCAAAATTCAAAGCCGTCGACACCCTCAGCGTGCTGCACCCCATATCATGGGCCGATGAAGCCCGCGACACATCGGCTTGGCTCGGCAACAAGCTACAGAACGAAGCCTTCAACAAGCTTTATTCCGTGGCCGAGAGAGTACGTCTGTGCTCCGACCGCCGTCTCAAGCAGGACTGGCAGTACCTTCAGGGCAGCGACCACTTCTTCTACATGTCGACCAAACACATGAACGACGGAGCCGTACACGCCATGTTCAGCCCGTATGAAACTCCGTTCCAAGCGTTCACAAACTATATGAACGTACTTGCCGACTTCATAGTACGTGTAGAAGAGCAGTATCCCCTCTCTATCGAAAACGAAGAGCTCAACTCGCTGCTCACCACTATCCGCAATCAGGCTACCGAAATCGAGGTCCTCAACAAGGAAGTGGCATCGATGCGCAATAACCTTGAGCACTTCAACGAAGAACATGCCACTCGTCAGGCAGTAGCCGAAGGCAAACCGGCTGAAAAAGCCGAAAAGCCGGCCAAGAAAGCCTGCAAGTCAGAGAAAAAAGCCGCCGCGCCCAAAAAGACGGCCGCCAAGAAGACTACAGCTTCAAAAACCAAAGATAAATAAACATTTAAAATTTGACACCTAATGTTGAACAATAAAGTAGAAGACGCCATCAACGCACAGATCAACGCCGAGTTCTGGTCGGCATACCTGTATCTGTCAATGGCGTGCAATTTCGAGGCTCAGGGCAAACCGGGCATCGCCAATTGGTTTCGCATCCAATTTCAGGAAGAACAGGCTCATGCACAGATATTCATGAACTATATCAACGCACGCGGCGGACGCGTGGTGCTTCACCCGATAGAAGCAGTACCCTCGGAATGGGAAACTCCGCTTGATGCGTTTACAGCCACACTCGCCCATGAGGAGAAAGTCACGGCTCTCATAAACAACCTCTACGCTCTTGCCGAGGCAGAGAAAGACTATCCCACATGCGACAAGCTGAACTGGTTCATCAAAGAACAGGTTGAGGAAGAGGACAGCGCACGCCAGCTCATCGACAAATTCAAACTGATCGGTGACAACGGCATGGGCCTCTATATGCTCGACCAAGAGCTTGCCTCAAGAGTATACAACGCTCCGGCACCTCTTGCAGAGGACTAATTCAGACTTCCACAAAACAATAAGGCCCGGCATCGACCGGGCCTTGTCGTTTTATGCGCTCATGCGTTATGCGCCGCGCGAGATGAGGAACTTGTCAAGATCGGTCTCTTTTGAAAGCGCCAGCTTGCTACGTATACGATAACGCGCCGAATTGACACTGGCACGCGATATGCCGAGACAGAGCGAAATCTCGTCAGTACTCTGCTGAAGATATATAAGCATACATACAAGTTCATCATTAGGTGTAAGCGAAGGATAATCATGACGCAGACCGGGGAGGAAATGCGGATACAGGGCTGCAAACGACTTCCTGAATTTTATCTCGTCCTCGCCACTCAGTACCGACGGCACGAGAAGACGGCTGACATTACCCACCACCTCACGATGAGCGGCATTAAGCAATTCCGCGCTTAACGCCTCGATACGTCCGTTGAGCTGTTTCTGCGTGAGCATAAGCTCCTCCATGCGCTGATGCATTACTATACGCTTCTGCTTGGCGCTCCGCGCACGCTGCACCACGTACATTGACGCGGCGGCTACCAGCAGCACGCCCAATATAGCTATTATGCGTATCATATACAGGCGCTGACGGGCCGCCGTCAGCTCCATGTTCAGCATACGGTTTTCCTCCTCCTTCTGGGCGGCACGCCACTTCACGTCCGACGCTATCACGGCATTGACCTTCTCCCGGTTCATTATCGAGTCGTTTACCTCCCTGTACAACGGGTATAGGCGCGCGAGGTCCGCAGTCCTACCCGTTTCGGAATATACACCCATCAGCAGAGCCGACGCCCAAGCCACCGACTCGGTGTCGTCATTTTTCCGGAAGTCGTGAAGAGCCTGCTCCATAAGCTTGATGCCCTCGCTCACGCGCGATTGCCTTACATAGCCGAGTCCGAGCACAAAGCGCTCCATAGTCAAGTCACGTCCGCCTTCGCGTACCGCTGTCTCCACATATTTGACCGCCGCATCGAGCGAGTCGGGAAAGCGGTCATAGTTCTCTATCATCCATCCGCCTTTGTCGGAGTTTATGCCCACGGCAAGCATGTGTTTTGAATGTTCGTCACTCTTGTATTTAAGAGCGTCGAGGGCAAGGTCATAGTCGCGGAATACAGAGTCTGACTCACCGGCCTTGGCATGCAGCATTGCCCTCATGCGGTACAGGTCGTTCAACAGCTTACCGCCGTTTTCGAGACTCGCGGCTATGGCGGCATCGCTCATTTCAAGTCCATTCTCCAGCATGTCGAAGCGTATGTACAGATTGGACAGATTGCCATACATCTTTATGTCGCCCACTCCGGCCACACCGCCGTTGGCAAGTTTGTAGTCGGCCGCCTCCTGAAGCAGGTCAAGAGCATTGCGGTAGTCGCCTTCGCGCATGTAGAAGAAGCCGAGTTGCGACAGCACATCCACCGGGTCATCGTCAGATATGCCCGCACGCACGTCATCGACAGCGCGCCGCTGCATGGCAATACACGTATCTATAGGAGCGCCGTCATTAAACAGGACATAGGCGCGTTTGTGCAATGAGAATTCCTCTTCAGGCGATTTTTCCTTACTGCCTGTACAGGAGACCACAATCAAAAGCAGGATTAGTGCAAATAGCGATATCGGTTTCATATCCTAATTCTAATTTTACCACAAAGATACGATTTGACCGCGACTTTTCTACAGCTTTACAGCCCTGACACCGCGAATCTATTAAATCATCTATTATCAAACAGCCATTTTAATCGCCATTACGATTATTTTTGCATCAATTATTTAAGTTATTGAATCCGATGAAACGCCGACTGCTATGCACTATAATAAGGTTTATCCTTTTCATAATAGTCATAACACAAAATCCGTTTACCATAAGCGCCGGTCGCCTGCAAGCGGCGACGCAAGCCGACACAATACCGTTAAAGGACGGCTCACGGCATCAAGAATACAGTATTACATCAAAAGCCCCGGTAATCCATGAAAGCGCTCCGGCATCCTCCCGCACATTCCCTTACGCGGACTGATTGCCGGTTATAATTATTTTACGTAAGTTTGTGCCGGCTAATCCCGCAGCTTATGAACATCGAAGAAGTAAGAGAGTATTGTCTCGGCCTGCCGCATACGACGGAGGACACGCCCTTTGCCACTCACCCCGGCATTGTCGCATTTCGCATAGCCGGCAAGATATTTGCCATGTTTGACACCTGCGACATAGCATGGTTTGTACTCAAATGCGACCCCGACCTCGCCATGCAGCTACGCGATCGATACAGCGCCGTAACCCCGGCATGGCATATGAACAAACGCTACTGGAATCAGATTGACATCAGGTCAACACTCCCCGACAGCCTCATAAAAGAGATGATTGACCACAGCTACCGGCAGGTGATACTTAAATTGCCCGCCAAGACCCGTGCCGCACTTACCACGCCCCGGCACCAATCCACCAACCCCTGAAAATACGTCAGGCAGGTCTTGCAGCCGGTCTTTTTTCGCATTGGTCGGTGAAAACATGAAAAAACCGGGCGCTCCGTCACTGCGGAAACGCCCGGTAATCTATAGGTGTAAAACGGGTCCCGGACCCTATTCTTCATTGTTTCTGTTCTTGGCTTTTGATTTTGACTTGGTCGAAGATGTTTCAAGGTCTTTCTCTTCGGCAAGATCGATTTCGTTCTTTTTGCTATCAATTACCTTATACTGAAGATAGGCAAGCGACTGGTCAGGCAATATTCGGAATTTGCCGCCGAGCTCCATCTTCCACTTGAGGTAAAGCGATATGATACCTTTCTTAAGATATGCGTCGACAAACGGATGCACATACATTATAAAACCTGTCACCTTAAGGTCATTTATAAGGTATTCGAGTTTCTCTTTAAGCACGTCGGTAAAAAGCAGTGAAGGCTGCACCTCACCCTTGCCGTAACATGACGGACACTTCTCGGCCGTAACCACGTCAAGAGCCGGACGTACACGCTGACGCGTAATCTGCATAAGCCCGAATTTGCTTAACGGCAATATGTTGTGCCGTGCACGGTCATTTGCCATGACCTCTTTCATATGGTCATACAAGGCCTGACGGTGTTCCGACTTGTTCATGTCGATAAAATCGACCACTATTATACCTCCCATGTCGCGCAGACGCAGTTGTCGCGCTATCTCGTCAGCTGCACGCAAATTCACCTCAAGGGCATTGCTCTCCTGATCATTGGAGGCCTTGGAGCGGTTTCCCGAATTAACATCAATCACATGGAGCGCCTCGGTGTGTTCTATGATAATGTAAGCGCCTGACTTGAATGATACAGTCTTGCCAAACGATGACTTTATCTGCTTCGTTATGCTGAAGTGGTCAAATATCGGCTCATCCTTGGTATAGAGCTTTACTATATCGTGGCGTTCGGGAGCTATCAGGTCGACATATTTGGAAATCTGACTGAATGTCTCGGCATCATTTACATGTATACTCTCAAAAGAAGGGCTGAATACATCGCGCAACATGCTTACTATGCGGCTCTCCTCTTCAAAGATAAGCGAGGGCACGTCGGCATGCTGGGCTTTCTGTACAGTGTCATCCCAACATTTCAGAAGCGTCTTTAACTCATGATTCAGCTCGGCCACACGTTTGCCTTCGGCCGAAGTACGTACTATGACTCCGAAATTCTTGGGCCGTATGCTTTCTACAAGCTGACGTAGCCTCAGTTTCTCTTCGGTGGTCTTTATTTTCTGCGATACGGAGATTTTGTCAGAGAAGGGTATCAGTACCAGAAAGCGCCCTGTAAAGGTAATCTCGGTAGTCAGTCGCGGTCCTTTTGACGATATGGGCTCTTTCGCAATCTGCACCATCAGGGTCATGTCTTTTTCAAGCAGGTCGGTGACCGAACCGTGCTTGTTGATGTCGGGCAACAGCTTCATCTTTGATAGCACCGGCACCTTTTTAGTGTCTTCGAGCGCTTGCTTTACAAACTGACAGTATGAGGAGAATTGAGAGCCAAGATCGAGATAATGAAGAAAAGCGTCCTTCTCGTAGCCTACGTCGACAAAAGCGGCATTAAGGCCGGGCATGAGCTTCTTGACCTTGGCCAGATAAATGTCGCCCACGGCATAGGATATATTCCTCGACTCCTTCTGCAAGGACACGAGCCGGGAATCTTCCGTCAAGGCAATGGATACCTCGGTGGGTTGTACATCTACAATAAGTTCACTTTTCATTTCTCGGTTCATTTACAAATATACGCAGAGAACAAACGTGACTTACGATCGAAACATACGATTGTCGCCATGTCATGTTTGTTCTCATGTATACAATTAAACGTCATCTTAAAAGCGTGTCAACGCTGATTATTTCTTCTTATGACGATTCTTTCTTAGGCGTTTTTTGCGCTTGTGAGTAGCCATCTTGTGGCCCTTTCTTTTCTTTCCGCTGGGCATTTTACGCTAATTTGAAGTTAATATTATTGTTTAAAAATCTCTTACGGTTCAGTATATCGCAACACGTTGATTACTTAACCTCTTCCATGAACACCTTTGCGGGCTTGAAAGCGGGTATCTTGTGCTCGGGGATGATAATGGTGGTATTCTTTGAGATGTTGCGGGCAGTCTTCTCTGAACGGGTCTTAACGATGAAGCTACCAAATCCGCGGAGATAAACGTTTTCTCCGTGAGCCAAAGAATCCTTTACTATTTCCATAAACTTTTCAATCGTTTCAAGCACGTTGGCTTTTTCGATGCCTGTGGTCTTTGCGATCTCGTTTACGATGTCGGCTTTTGTCATTTTTTTATATTTTTTATTTATTATGATAATAATTTTATGATTTGCAGTAAGTTAAGTCGCAAATCACGGTTTTAGCGTTTTTTGCAAGTGCAAATATCGCACTTTTTTTTCAAATAGTTATAATTCAGCTTAACTTTTTAATAATAAAAATCTCAAATCCACACTTTTAGGTCAACAAGACGTGATTACAGTGTCACTTCGCCACAAAGAGAACATTCGAGATATTTTCTTACTTCGGCAGCTTCAAGCCCCAGACCGAAGAGATACATCATCTTCGTAATGGCAGCCTCGGAAGTCATGTCATGGCCCGATATAACACCGGTAGCGGCAAGCCGGTCGCCCGACACATAACGTTTGGTATGTACGCCGCCATTGACACACTGCGTTATGTTCACAATCACTATCCCCCGGTCGACAGCCTCGCGTATGGCATCGGTAAACCATTGTGCCGTAGGCGCATTACCGGCGCCGAACGTTTTCAGCACTATGCCCTTTATGCCGGGAGTGCCGAGCTGATGGCGCAGTATCTCCTCCGATATGCCCGGGTTCAAGTCAAGAAACATGACGTTTGTATCCAGCTCGTAGCGTACTTTGAGAGGCCGTTTGATGACGGCGCGCATAAGGGCGTCCTCGCTGAAATGTATGCCCAGACCTATCTTGGCAAGCGGCGGATAGTTGTTGCTCTTGAATGCATTGAAGTTATCGGCGCTCATCTTGGTCGAGCGGTTGCCGCGCCACAGATAGTTCTCGAAAAGGATGGCCACCTCCTGCACCATAGGAGCGTCGTTGATGTCAGTGGCCGCCGCTATCTGCAACGCCGTGATGAGGTTTTCCTCACCGTCGGTGCGCACCTCTCCGATAGGCAACTGCGAGCCGGTGATGATAACCGGCTTGTGCAGGTTCTCAAACATGAACGACAGCGCCGAAGCGGTATATGCCATTGTATCGGTACCGTGGAGCACCACGAAACCGTCGAAATGGTCGTAGTTTTGCTCGATAGCACGTGCTATGTCCATCCAGTAACGCGGATTCATGTCGGACGAGTCGATCGGAGGATTGAACTGTATGTTTTCAATCTTGTAATCGAGCATCTTTATCTTAGGCACGTTATCGATAAGATGAGTGAAGTCAAACGGCTGCAACGTGTGGGTCTCGGGATTTTCAATCATCCCTATGGTCCCGCCCGTATAGATTATGAGTATGTGCGGTTTTCTCACACTTTTCATTGTATCCTTAGTCGGTTGTTTATGATTTAATCGTTTATTTATAATAATGTATTACCGCTACATAACCTGAGCGCCGGGACGCACCGGAGCCGTAGGCCCTATCACGACAAGCGAACCGTCGGGATTCTCGGCCGACAGTATCATACCCTCCGACAGTATACCGCGCAGCTTACGGGGCTCGAAATTGGCTATAAAGCATACCTGCTTGCCTATCAGGTCCTCGGGGTTATAATATTTCGCTATTCCCGACACGATAGTGCGCTTGGCCATGCCGTCATCGATGAGAAACTTCAGCAGCTTGTCGGCTTTGGGCACCTTGACACATTCAAGGACAGTACCCACCCTTATATCGCACTTCTTGAACGTGTCGAAATCGACATTTTCAGCCTGCGGAGCCACTTTCCAGTTATCGAGCTGATTCTGACGCTTGATATCTTCAAGGCGCTTCACCTGAGCCTCGATAACATCATCCTCGATCTTTTCAAACAACAGCTCGGGCTGTCCTATGACAGAACCGGCTGCTATAATATCGTCAGAGCCAAGCATATCCCAGTTCATAGCACCCATACTGAGCATTTTCACGAGCTTTTCACTCATGAAAGGCAGGAAGGGCTCAAACGCCACCGCTATGTTGGCACACAACTGCAAGGCGACGTTGAGTATAGTGGCCGTACGGTCCATGTCGGTCTTGGCCACCTTCCACGGCTCGGTCTCCTGAAGATACTTGTTGCCGAGACGCGCTATATTCATGGCATCCTTGAGAGCATCGCGGAAATGGAAGTTGTCGAGATTGTCGCTAAGCGAGCTCTTGATTTCGGCAAGTTCGGTAAATACGTTGCCGTCAACCTCCTGCAAAGCTCCTTTCGCAGGCACCGCGCCATTGAAATATTTGTGCGTAAGCACCACAGCCCTGTTTACAAAGTTGCCGAGTATGGCTACAAGCTCACTGTTGTTGCGGGCCTGAAAATCGCGCCATGTGAAGTCGTTGTCCTTGGTCTCGGGAGCATTGGCCGTAAGCACGTAGCGCAGCACATCCTGCTTGCCGGGGAAATCCACGAGATATTCGTGGAGCCATACGGCCCAGTTACGTGAAGTGGATATCTTGTCGCCCTCAAGGTTCAGGAACTCGTTGGCGGGGACATTGTCAGGGAGCTGGAACCCGTCGCCGTAAGCCATAAGCATGGACGGGAACACTATGCAGTGAAACACGATGTTGTCCTTACCTATAAAATGTATGAGTCGAGTTTCCGGATCCTTCCAATATGTCTGCCAACTATCGGGCAGAAGCTCTTTTGTATTCGATATGTATCCTATGGGGGCGTCAAACCATACGTAAAGCACCTTGCCGTCGGCACCTTCGACAGGCACCGGAATTCCCCAGTCGAGGTCGCGACTCACCGCACGCGGCTGCAGTCCGAGGTCAAGCCATGACTTGCACTGTCCGTATACATTCGGGCGCCACTCCTTGTGGCCTTCAAGTATCCACTTGCGGAGCGCGGGCTCCCACTTGTCGAGCGGAAGATACCAGTGCTTGGTCTCTTTAAGTACCGGTTTGCTGCCGGTTATGGTGCTCTTGGGGTCAATCAGCTCGTCAGGGCTGAGTGAGGTGCCGCACACCTCGCATTGGTCGCCATATGCATTTTCATTTCCGCAATGAGGGCACTTTCCGGTGACATACCGGTCGGCAAGAAACTGTCCGGCCTCTTCGTCATAAAGCTGCATCGAGGTTTTCTCCACAAACTCGCCCTTATCGTAAAGGCGTCTGAAAAACTCCGACGCAGTGGCATTGTGGGTGGCGGAAGTCGTGCGCGAGTAAATGTCAAACGACACCCCGAGCTCTTCAAAAGAGTCCTTTATAATATTGTGATAGCGGTCCACGATATCCTGAGGCGTCACCCCTTCACGGCGTGCCTTTATTGTAATGGGCACTCCATGCTCGTCGCTTCCGCCTATCATGATCACGTCATCGCCGCGCAACCGCAGATAACGTGCATATATATCGGCCGGAACATATACACCGGCCAAGTGTCCTATGTGTACGGGTCCGTTGGCATAAGGAAGTGCCGTCGTGATAAGTGTACGCTTGTACTTCTTTTCCATATTATATATATAATGTGAGATAATCAATTGTTTTACAATGCAAAATTACTCTTTATAAATGAAAAAAGAGTAATTTTGCGGCAAAAATTATTTACCTCATGGAGAATCTGCCTAAAGACCCTGCAATACTGTTCAGCTACATAAACATGTTGCTGCGTGACCGTTACGCATCGCTCGACTCGTTGTGCGACGACATGGACATAGACCGCGTGCTGCTCGAAGCCAAATTACGCGAAAACGGATGGGAATACAACAGCAGCGCCAATAAATTCTGGTAATCACCAGTCAATCCTCACGGCAACCTCGGCAACCTCGGCACTTACAGGCGGAGTGAGCTTGGCTACCCTGACCATGCCGCTGTCTATAAGCGGCCAACGCGAAGTCACCGCCTCGCGTATACGGTAAGCCACATGCTCAATCAGGGCCGACGGTGTAGCCATGACATCCTTGACAATATCGATCAATTCGGCATAGTTAAGCGTGGCCGACAGCTCGTCGCTACCCGCAACGACGGGATAGCCCACAGCTACCGACACCTCGAAGTCATTGCCCACCTTACGCTCCTGCTCAAGCACTCCGTGAAACGCACGTAGCCGCAGTCGGTTTATCTCAATAGTCGTTTTCATACCGCAAATATAAACACCTTATATAAAGGCACAAAAAAAATCGTGATGTATTCACGATTCTCTAAAAATTTGCCACTTATTTCTTCTCTCGTTACTAACGGTACATCTCGGCCGCTGCTTCAAAATACCATGTAAGCACTTTTTTCAACATCTTTTTCATAACACTTCTAATTTTTTAAATTCAACACCTAAAACAATTTCTCTTAAATAGCCCCGACAATTTCACAATCGCGGGCTTAACCTCTCTTTCGGGGAGATATCAGTCTTCGTTATCATACATCGGCGTGCAGTCACCGGTGATGCGGAATAACTGATAGTCACTCATGTTACGCATGTAGGAGTTAACTCCCTCTTTAAAAAACTTAATCATCTTGTTCATGACTATAAAGTTTTAATTAATAATAAAAGACATTCGACTTATCGAGTCTTCGTTATTATATACACTTGAACACGGTGCAAAGTTAGAAGAAAAAGCGCAAAAAATGCAATAGAACTATGTTATTTAACATATAAATTTTCATATATCACTATTAATCAGATACATAACAAAACGCCCGAAATATGTTAAAAAGGGCAAATATTAACGCATAAACGCATAAATATTCACCCTTTTCAGCTATAATATCCTGAATTCGCTATTTACGACGGCGGCTTCTCGGCTGGCGCAACGATTTACGCGACTTTTTGCCCTTGGACTTGCCGGAAAGCACCTCCTTGACAGTCGGCCCGCTCTCCTTGTCCGCGCCCATAGGACGGCCCTTGTCATCTACAAGAGCAAAGTCGACCATCTTGCGCTCTACATTGGCGCGGGCGACCTGCACACGCACACGGTCGCCGAGCGTATAGCGGGTCTTGGAGCGTCGCCCTACAAGAGCGTAATTACGCTCGTCAAAGTCGTAATAATCGTCGGCAAGATCCCTTATGGGAACAAGCCCCTCGCATTTGTTCTCATCAAGCTCTACATAAAGCCCCCATTCGGTGACTCCGGAAATGACACCGTCGTACAGCTCTCCGAGTCTGTCGGCAAGATACTCGACCTGCTTGTATTTTATAGAAGCGCGTTCGGCACCTGCGGCAAGTTGCTCCATAGAACTTGAGTGCTTGCACAGCTCCTCAAGTTTATCATGGTTGACGCTGCGGCCGCCGGCAAGGTAACGCTCAAGCAGCCTGTGCACCATCATGTCGGGGTATCGGCGTATAGGCGACGTAAAGTGTGTATAATAATCAAATCCGAGTCCATAGTGGCCGATATTGTCGGTCGAGTATATGGCCTTTGCCATGGAGCGTATGGCAAGTACCGAAAGTAGGTTCTCCTCGCCCTTGCCTTTGACGTCGGCAAGCATCTTGTTTATGGACAGATTTATATCTTTGGCCGTGCCTTTGGTCTTTATCTTATAACCGAATGTGCGTGCTATCTTGGACAGATCCTCAAGCTTGGTGACATCGGGCTGGTCATGTATACGGTATACAAACGCTTTCGGCTTCTTGCGTCCCTTGGGACAGCCTATATACTGCGCCACAGTGCGGTTGGCGAGAAGCATAAACTCCTCTATCAGCTTGTTGGCGTCTTTGGACTCCTTGAAGAATACACTTATCGGATGGCCGGTCTCGTCTATCTCGAACCGCACCTCCTCACGGTCAAAATCGACCGAGCCGTGCTCATAGCGGCGGCTGCGCAATTTTTTTGCGAGCCGGTCGAGCGTGAGTATCTCTTCGACATAATCGCCCTTGCCGGTCTCGATTATCTCCTGCGCTTCCTCATAGGTGAAACGCCGGTTTGATTTTATGACCGTGCGGCATATCTCGTGGTTTATGACATTTGCCTCGTCATCCATCTCGAACACACAGGAGAAAGTCAGCTTCTCCTCGTCAGGGCGCAACGAACATATGCCGTTGCTGAGATGCTCCGGCAACATCGGCACCACCCTGTCGACAAGGTAAACCGAAGTAGCGCGTTTACGGGCCTCCTTTTCTATAATAGTATCGGGAGTAACGTAATGAGTCACATCGGCGATGTGCACACCGGCCTCCCAGTGTCCGTTAGGCAGCCTGCGCAACGACAGCGCATCGTCAAAGTCCTTGGCGTCGCGCGGGTCAATAGTAAAGGTGACGTCATCGCGCATGTCACGGCGTTTGGCCACCTCTTCAGGCGTAATCCCGGCTTCGATTTTATCGGCAGCCTTCTCTACGGCCTCGGGGTAGCGGTAAGGGAGTCCGAACTCGGCGAGTATGGCATGCATCTCAGTGTTGTTCTCACCGTTTTTACCGAGTATGTCAACGACTTCACCATATGGATTCTTTGCATCATCGGGCCAGTCGGTAATCACCACCACAGCTTTGTCGCCGGTCTTGCCCCCGTGCAACTTGGCGCGCGGTATAAATATATCGGTGGCCAGAAACTTAGAGTCGGTAGACAGAGTGGCGAAATGTTTGTCGACAGTCAGTGTACCGATAAATACCTGCTCGTTAGGCTCAAGAATCTCTATGACCTTGCACTCCGGCTCAACGCCCTTGCGATGGGCGGCCACAAGCACTTTCACTTTGTCGCCGTTGAGGGCATGCATTGAATTGCGCTCGGCCACAAATATAGCTTCGTCGTCGCCATCGAGAATGACACTGTTTTTACCGTTGCTACGGCGTGTGAACACGCCAAGCGCCACGGTTCCACGGCTCGGAGCCTTATATTTTCCGGGCGACACCTGAATTATCTCACCGTCATATTCGAGTTCGGCAAGGCGCATGGCGACAGCCTTCAGCGTCTGCGGGGTATCGGCACCGATGGCATGCGATACCTGCTTGTAGTTAAAGGTCTTGTTGCCTTGAGCGTTAATATATTCCTCAATCTTAGAGTACAGCTCAAAAGTAGCCGAACGTCGGTTCTTTTTAGGTGTTGTCGCCATAATAGTATGTATGTTATGCTGTTATGCAATTATTAACGTCATGCTATGCGTCAATGTTGGCATAGTTGGCGTTCTCCTCGATAAAATCACGTCGCGGAGCCACATCCTCGCCCATAAGCATGGAGAATATGCGGTCGGCCTCGGTAGCGTCGTTGATAGTCACCTGTTTGAGCAGACGGTGCTCCTTCGACATGGTGGTGTCGCGGAGTTCCTGCGCGCTCATCTCACCAAGACCCTTATAGCGCATCACCTTGGTCTTGTCGCCGTTTTTGGCTATAAACGCCTGTACCTGCGCGTCGGTCCAGCAGTACTCTTCAGCCTTTCCACGTGTACATTTATACAACGGCGGGGTGGCGAGATAGAGATATCCGTTCTCGATGACAGGACGCATACGGCGGAAGAAGAATGTCATAAGCAATGTGGCGATATGGCTTCCGTCGACATCGGCATCGGTCATGATTATTATCTTGTGGTAGGCCAACTTGTCAAGATTGAGCTCCTTTGAGTCGTCGGCAGTACCGATAGTGACACGCATGGCGCGGAAAAGGTTTGTTATCTCCTCATTGTCAAAGACCTTGTGGTCCATAGCCTTCTCCACGTTAAGTATCTTTCCGCGCAGAGGCAGGATAGCCTGATAAGTACGGTCGCGTCCCTGCTTTGCGGTACCGCCTGCAGAGTCACCCTCGACAATAAACAGTTCGCAGTCCTCGGCCGTACGCGACGAGCAGTCGGCAAGTTTACCGGGAAGGCCGCCGCCACACAGGGGCGACTTGCGCTGTACGTTCTTACGCGCATTGTAAGCGGCATGGCGTGCTGTAGCCGCAAGTATGACCTTGTCGACTATCAGCTTTGCCTGACGGGGATGCTCTTCGAGGTATGTGCGCAACGCATCGCTCACAGCGGTCTGCACGGCACCTATCACCTCGTTGTTGCCGAGCTTGGTTTTGGTCTGGCCCTCAAACTGCGGCTCCATGACCTTTACCGACACCACAGCCGTAAGGCCTTCGCGGAAGTCATCGCTGGCAATATCGATCTTGACCTTGTCAAGCATCTTGCTGTCCTCGGCATACTTCTTAAGCGTGGCTGTCAGGCCGCGGCGAAAACCGGTCAGGTGAGTACCGCCTTCGATAGTGTTTATATTATTGACAAACGAGTATACGTTCTCGTTGTAAGTGGTGTTATAGGTAAGCGCCACCTCTACGGGTATGCCCTGACGCTCGGTGTTCAGGTGGATGACATCGTTTATAAGCGACTCCTTGTTGGAGTCGATATATTGTACAAATTCCTCCAGACCGGTCTCGCTGTAAAATACCTCGCGCCGGAACTCTCCAGCCTCCGACACCTGACGCTTGTCGGTAAGCGTAAGAGTTATGCCTGCGTTAAGATATGCAAGGTCGCGCAGACGATTGGCCAATGTGGCGTAGTCATATACGGTGACCGTAAATATACTGTCGTCGGGCTTGAAAGTTATGCTCGTTCCGGTTGTGGAGCTTTCACCTATCACGGTAAGATCGGTAGTAGGCTTACCGCATGAATACTCCTGCATGTATGTCTTACCGTCGCGGCGTATCTCCGCACGCAGGTAAGTCGACAACGCGTTTACACAACTTACACCGACACCATGCAGACCGCCGGACACCTTGTAGGAGCCTTTGTCAAATTTACCTCCGGCGTGCAACACTGTCAAAACGACCTCAAGAGCGCTTTTGTGCTCCTTTTCATGCATATCGACCGGTATACCGCGACCGTTATCGACCACGGTTACCGAGTTGTCTTCGTTTATGGTGACCTCAATGTGGGTAGCATAACCGGCAAGAGCCTCGTCGATTGAATTATCGACAACCTCATATACAAGATGATGCAATCCTTTTACGCTAATATCACCTATATACATAGCGGGACGCTTGCGCACCGCCTCAAGACCTTCGAGCACCTGAATGTTACTTGCACTGTACTCTTCTCTTTGTTCTGACATAATTATTCTTGTAGATTTTTCTTACTCATTTATCACGCCTTCAGGCAGTATGAACAGCTTTAGGCAACGCCCATATTCGGGCAAACAAAATTACTAAATTTTTCCGTCATACACAACATTTTATAATGGCCAAATTATACGACACAGCGGAGCCGCCCTATGTTAAAATATGCAAACAACAGCAAAATTCAGCGTCCAACAGTTGCATATTCGGCAAATAGCGGTTAACTTTGCATCGCTTTTCCAAAATCGGGGTGTAGCTCAGTTGGTTAGAGTACGCGTCTGGGGGGCGTGAGGTCGCTAGTTCGAGTCTAGTCACCCCGACTAAAAGCAGAAGCCGAGTCAATGACTCGGCTTTTTTATTTTCCCCCGCCCCATTTGCGCCACCGCATGGACCGGGCAGCCGCGCCCTAATGGTCAGCTGCAAAAGTCGGTTGAACTGTTAAAATACAACGGATTGGTAGGGGCCCGGTAGTACGGCACCCGCATATCCAGATGGCCATACGGGGCGTAGCCGGACGCCGTGGTACCGGAGTCCCGACCGACATTGGGGTCGTTTAGGGTCAGCGGTATCTTCCACGGCCTTAAACAAAATAGGCTGCGTCCAAATGACACAGCCTATTGAAGTTGTCTTACCAGGATTCGAACCTAGACAGGCAGAACCAAAAACTGCAGTGCTACCATTACACCATAAGACAATCCTTGTGCTCAAGCCGAAGCCTAAAGCATGTGCAAAGGTAAGGATATTTTTCCTGACGTGCAAGAATGACGGAGAAAAAAATAAGACGGTGATTTTGAAGAATCGTTCTTTTTGCGTATGTTTGCATACAGAAGTTACGAAAAGAGTGTAATTTATTGGAAATGAGCGTAGGTTAATTGCTCATGATAGTAATAGGTTACGAATTAGTAAGTTATCCACTGCATTATTCCTCTGCGCGTTGCGTAACCTTCAAAGAACTCTTCGTATGCAAAAGTAACAATAAAACGGGAGATTTTGAAATGAATCTCCCTGATTTTTTTCTTCCCTATATAAGTTTTTCCGTAAAAGCGGTTTTATCCGTCGGCACACCATCGCCCAAAAGATTTTGAACGAGCGTGTGCCGACTATCGCATAAGCTGAGAAAAGGGCTTTGCCTCACGCCTAAACGACTGTTTAGACTGATGAAGCAAGGCCCATTTCTTTTGTGCTTATGCCAAAGAGGTGCTTTTACGGGCTTTTGACGATTTTTCTTTTCGCTGTTCCCTTGTGCCGGAAGCGGAAAGCCGTGTATGACCGCTTGATCCATGAATGTAACAAGCCGTCACCCACAGCAGGCAAACCGGGAAGAATGATTTTATCTGCCCGCCCCGACACGTCCGGCCAGACAGATAAAACCATACTTCCTTGCAGGTGGTTTGCCCGGTTTCACGCTACCGGCTATATTCTTTTTTGTTGGAAGGGATTTCTTTTTTCACGGATTTCTCTTTTGAAGTTTTCAGTCTAATCTGCCTCTACTCCCGTTTACCTCCATTTTCGCGTCTTTCAGTGACGCCGCATCAGGCAGTCATTTCCGTTCTGGGCGCAAAGGTAATTCCGGGATTGGACGGGAAAGCAAGGTCAAGCCTCCTGTTTTCGGTAAAAATCTCCAGCCCTGCGGGTAGTATTTTGACCGAAAAACCTTGCATTCCCTAATCCCTACCTTTTCAAGCACCCGAAACGAAAACGACCGATGCGACAGAAAGACGCATTAAAAAAAATGTCGGATAAACGAGAGGCAGATAAGATAGTTTGAAACTCAACTCCCTCAGCTCCTGAATCCGCATTAAAAAACAAAAAAAATCAAAAACAGCGAAGATATGACAGCAACGGCAGACATCAGACAGACAGCGCAATATATGGGGCTTGCGTTATGCACCCTAATCATGCGCACCGCCCTTTGGGTGTTCGGCATCCTTTGGGGTATCGTCAGAGAGATAGTAAACGGAGTGTTCCGAGTGGCGATAGGCATAATCGTGGCAATCCTTTCGGTTATCGCCTTCTTCGGCTTCATCCTTTGGTTATTCACCCTTTAATACCTACCGACATGGCAAAGAGAAGCAGCAGGACAGCAGCGCAGCAATGCAGATACTACGAGGTGGACAACATCTTCGAGTACATGGTTGAAACGTACATCAACGGCAACATATCCGTTTTCCGTGAACTTTACCACGAACTGAACAAGGACGCACGGAAGGACTTTATGGACTTCCTTTTGAACGAGGTGGAGCCTACCTATTGGAGAGAGATACTGAAACAGACAATCTAAAAACGAAAGCGATATGAAAGGAACAGACCATTTCAAGAGGACGATACAAATGTATCTGGAACAGCGTGCGGCGGAAGATGCGCTCTTTGCGAAGAACTACCGCAACCCTGCCAAGAACATGGACGACTGCGTGACCTACATTCTGAACTATGTGCAGAAAAGCGGTTGCAACGGCTTCACGGACGGAGAGATATACGGACAAGCCGTACACTACTATGACGAGAACGAGATAGAGGTGGGCAAGCCTGTCCAATGCCAAGTAGCCGTGAACCATGTGGTGGAACTCACCGCAGAGGAAAAGGCGGAAGCACGTCAGAAGGCAATCCGTCAATACCAAGACGAGGAAGTCCGCAGGTTGCAGAACCGCAACAAGCCGAGAACCACCAACAAAGCGACCACCCAACCCATTCAAGAACCCTCACTATTTGATTTAGGATTATGAAACCGAGAACACGCATACAGCAGGAAGTCGCACATCTGAGCGAGCGACTGCCGGGATTGACCGCCAAACAAAGGGCATACGCTTTCCATCATTGCTTCAAACATTACGCAATCAAGAGGGCGGACGGCACGAACATATGCACCGAGTGCGGACATTCGTGGAAGAGCGACCACGACCTTGCGGACACCCTTTGCGGATGCACCTGCCCCCATTGCGGGATGCAGTTGGAAGCGTTGCGCACCCGAAAGAGCGTTTTCAGCGAGAATGAATACTTCTCCATCGTCACCACCAGCAAGCAGTACCAAGTGATACGCTTCTTCTTCGTCAAGTCCCGATACAAGGCAGGGCAGGCAGCCGAGTATTCCATCTATGAAGTGGTACAGAGGTGGATTTCACCCGAAGGCACAACCACCACCGTTGCCCGACTGCGTGGTATGTCAATGTTGTATTACGACCAATGGGCGGAATACAGCGACATGGAGGTACGCAAGAACAACAGACTTCACGCATACGATATAGCACCTGTGTGTACCTATCCCCGACAGCGTTTCATTCCCGAACTGAAACGTAACGGCTTCAAGGGGGACTATCACGGCATACTGCCTTATGACCTTTTCACGGCTATCCTTTCCGACAGCCGAGCCGAAACACTTTTGAAGGCAGGGCAATATCCCATGTTGTGCCACTACATCCGCAGTTCCTTTGACATGGGGAGGTATTGGGCATCCGTCAAGATTTGCATCCGCAACGGCTACACCATTTCGGACGGCTCAATGTGGAAAGACACCATAGACCTCCTGCGGCATTTCGGCAAGGACACCAACTGCCCGAAGTACGTTTGCCCTGCCGACCTCAAAGCGGAACACGACAAGTGGGTGGCAAAGCGCAACCGACAAAGGGAGCGTGAACGGAGCGAGGAAGAACGGAGAAAGATGATAGAGGACGAAAAGGACTATCTGAAAGCCAAAGGAATGTTCTTCGGGCTTGTATTCTCCGACAACCTTATCCTTGTCAAAGTTATAGAGAGCGTGGAGGAAATGATAACGGAAGGAAAATTGATGCACCATTGCGTGGGTGGCTATCACAACAAGAAAAACTCCCTTATCCTTTCCGCAACCATTGACGGCAAGCGGATTGAAACGATTGAAGTCAGTTTGAAAACGCTGAAAGTAGTACAGAGCCGAGGGGTATGCAATTCCAACACCGAGTACCACGACCGCATTATCCGACTTGTGGAGGACAATGCCGGACTTATCCGTCAGCGGATGAACGCAGCATAATATCAACCTATAATACAGAACAGTATGGAAGTAAGAATTGAAAGCATGGTTTGTTTGTGGGATGATAAAATCCCCACGATGTTCCTTGAATTTATGAACCTCCTCACTCTTTGTCAGAGTGAGGAGCAGTTAAGGGCAAGCGTAAAGGACTTTGCCGAGAAGCACGAACTTGACAAGTTCTTCCTTTACGGCTTCGGCTCACACCATTTCTATATGCACCAACGCTACACGAGCAATCCCGAAATGGTGATGCAGAACAGAGTGCTGTCGGTACATTTTTAACGACCATCTAAAAACAACGATTATGAGTACAAGAATGACAATCAACGGAGTAAGCACCTGCACAGAGGCAGGAACGGAGAAGTACGAGAAATTCCAAACGGGTATCGGCAGACACAAGCGGACACTTGTGCAATACGACTACCGCCACACGGACGGGGAATTATTCTCTTGTGTGAAACCCACGTTAGACGAGTGCAGAGCCGCACGGGACAAGTGGCTGACGGCAAAGGAAAGGAAGGAGGACAAGCGATGAACGAAGTTGCCTACCAAACGCTGATAGTCAAGTTCAACGAGCCTATCACGGCATTGGACGGAATGTTTGACGATGCCGAAGCGTGGGGAGTTGAAACCCTAAAAGGGTGGATAGACAGCTACGAAAGCACACGTTTTACCGCCATTGACAGCCATACGGCAGTCATAACGAGCGAGTACAATATGGAGTGTGTGAAAACATGGTTGGAAAGGAACACCCCCATAGCCGAAAAAACAGAATTTTGAACATTCGGGCGGTGTCCGCACCGCCCGAACATAGCAACCAAAGAAGAATGAATATGATAGCAAAGACGATTTTAGAGCAGATAGGCGGCAGACGCTTTGCCGCCATGACGGGAAGCAAAGACTTCATAGACATGGGCAACGGCTTACGCATGAGCCTTGCGAGGAACAAGACAAGCGCGAACCGCCTTGACATCATTTATGACGGAGGGGCAGACCTCTACAATATGCGTTTTTACCGCAAGACGTTCAGCAAAAAGACTTTTGAGTGCAAGACAAAGGATATTGAAACGCACGAGGGGATATATTGCGATATGCTTGAGGAAATGTTCACGATGGTGACGGGACTTTACACCCGATTTTGAGAGGTGGGCGGCAAAAAGCCGCCTACTTTCTTTCATGAGCATGATGGCGGGTAAGAAAGTAGGCAAAGAAACCATTGTCCCAATCTGCGATGGCGTACTCATAAAAACAAGTTTTCCAAACATTCGGTGATTATGAAAAACGGAACATCCGATGAAGTTGCGGCTTCATCGGATGTTCTTCGTCAGACAGTTATTGTCTATGGTATATACAACAGCGCAAACTCCGCCTTTCTCCGTTTGAGCAGCATGGCGTGCCGTTTCCCCTTGTAGTTGCAGAAAGCGATATACTCACGGTAGATATTCCTGTCGCCCGCCTCCAGCTTTCGGATCAGCGTGCTTTTGGGATGTCCATTGCCGCCCAAAAGTTTAGCCGGACCTATATTATAAGCCAGTGTGCCAAGAAGAACCGAATCAGCCCAAAACGTCTGAACATCGCGCAGAACTTCCGCAGGTCTTTCCGCAGAAGTGCGTCCGCCTGCCGCTTCGTCATGGTGCGTGCCGAATACCTTTCCCCCCGCTGCAACCGATGTCCCCAACCCACATAGGGGTGGTGCTTCTCCGAGTGCCAGCCTTCAAAGTATCGGGTACACCAAAATGCCCGTTCCATAAGTGGCAGCCGGTAGATAGCCGCCTGCCCGTCCGTTCCCTCATGGCGGTTGCTCTGTGCGGACACAGAACAGACCGCCATAAGCGAACAGAGGATAGCCATGAATACACGCATCATCGTGACAGAGGCTTGAAATTACCGACAGGGATAACCCTGATAATTTCGTCATCCTTCACGTTGCGGTTGTTGAAGTCAAATTCCAACTCGTAGGAGTTGTTAAAATTGTCCTCCACCACCACGATGAAGTTGTGTGCCTCGTCACCCTCCGCCGTGTAATACAGCCGGAACTTCTCGTTTTCGAGCAGGTAGCGGTCGTTGGGCAGGAACGTGATGCCGTTGTCCATTTTCAACGTGCCATCCCCCTCGAACTGGAAATAGCGGATGGTATAGAGGGTGTTGGCGTAATCGCCCGTCTTTTTCAGCTCACAGCGGATTTCCACCGTCTGCCCCTTCGTCACCTTGTTAGGCACGGGCATGATTTCCACCGTGAAGGGATAGGATTGCTGGATGTCCATGTCATCGTCACACGATACGGTGGTGAGCGACACGGCGGCGAACAGGCAGAGTGCCAACGCCTTGAAGATTGATGTTCTCTTGTTTCTGTTGTTCAGTATGTTCATTTCAATTTGATTTTTAAGTTATTGTCCATTTCTTTTTTCGTTGCCGGTTGCAGATACTCGTTCAAGTCCTTACAACCTTTGTAGAGTGAGGAACGGTCACAGACACGTTCCCCGTAATGTCCTTTCAGCGTTTCCAACGTGCGCCATCCGGCTTCGTCACGGTCAAGGTAACAGTCAATACGCCCGTAACCGTCCAGATACCTTATAGCCCTTTCCACGTTGGCAACCGAGTTTAGCACAAGGCAGTCGCCCGTTTCCAATCCGAGCGTGGCAGCGGAAAGAAAGTCCATGAAGCCCTCGAAGACGCTGCACACGTCAACCGGAGAGCCTTCCGCCTTGACTAATGACACATCCTTCGGCGGCACACATCCTTTGAACAGCTTGTTGCGGATTTCGTAACCGCCCGCCACGTTCGGGAAACCGATGGCGAAATACCGCTTGTCACGCACTCCGTAATTCACTCGGCAGCAATGCCGGAATGCGACAGCGTATGGAATACCCCGTTCCGCCAGATAGTCCGTCAGTGGAGAACGAAGTAGTGGGATGGCTTCCACTCCCTCAAAGACAGGCTCGGACGGTTTAGGCAGAAAAGTCGGTTTGCTCACTTCGGGAATAGGCATATTGGCGGTTTCCGCTATAAACTTCGCCTGCTCCATGAAGTCGTCGCTTCCGACAAACTCCCCGGCAAGCGTGAAGATGTCGCCACCCTTGCCAAGACCGAAGTCATACCAGAGCTGTTTCGCCACGTTCACTCGGAAAGAGGGTGTGCGCTCATTGCGGTATGGCGCACGATACCACAGCTCGTTTCCGCTTCTCCGGACAGGCCCATGTCCCAACCGTGCGAGGAAGTCAGCAAGAGGTATTTGCCTGATGTCCTGTATGACCATAATCCACCATATCATTTTTCAGACATTCTTTCCGGAAGCGTTCTTCCTGCAACCTGTAATAGTGTGAATCCATTTCGCAGCCCCAGAAGTCAAGGCCTGACCTGTAAGCCGCAATTCTATGGCTGCCGCTGCCAAGATGCGAGTCAAAAACCTTGTATCCCGGCTTCGCATAGTTCGCCAGAATCCACTCGTACAAGGCTACGGGCTTTTGGTTCGGGTGGATGCGCTTCTCCTTATTCTTCATGTCCTCCTGCCACATGCCGTTCCAACGGTATGAAAACATGCGTACAGCCGTCTTGAAAGAAGTCCATGCCAGCTCGCAATCGGCAAACGGGGAATTTCCGTTACGCTTGTTCCATACAATCCAGCATGAACTGTCTGAAGGCAAAGGGAGGCGGTTTATAAAATGGTTGGCTCCCCATATGATTTGGTTCTTGCTTATCCGCTTCAACTCGTTGAAGAACTTATGATCCGGGGCATCGGCATCGTTACCCGTGTATGGGCGATATGCCGTGGCTTTCCCCTCATGGTTCCTTGATGCGTTTCTGCGTCCGTCCTCTCCTATGCCATAAGGTGGATCTACCAGTGCCAGATCAAAAAATCTATCCGGTATGGTACGCATATATTCCATGCAGTCCATACAAAAAACTTCGCTGACCATACGCACCTTATCAATTTATGATGAACTTGATGCCCAAGCCCCACTGTGTATGAAACTTCTTCGTGTCGCCACCCCACAGGCAACGCTCCCGTAGGTTGGCGAGCAGGGCGATACAGTCAGCCACGTAAAACTCCACATCGAGCGTCACGGCACCGCCATAGATGAAGGTGTCCCGGTCATGGAGCGTGGAGCCGTCATGCAGCACTTTCTCGCCCCAGTTCACCGATTCATATCCGGCAAGAGCCGAAGCCCCCGCATAGACGAACACGATTTTTCGGGCATCGGAAAGTATCTTGAAGTAGTATCCGCCCTCCGCCGTGAACTGCGCCACGGGTATCTTTCCGTCCTTGTAAGGGTTGTTCTTCAACAGGTACTCGCCACCGAACACCCATTTGTTCCCGCCTTTGGTATAAGTGGAAAGAGCCGCCCCGAAGCTGTATCCGCCGTCGTTGCCGCCGGGATTGAAGCCGTCCGCCATGTTCGCCCTGACCTCGATGCCCTGCATCTTCGGCAGGCATCGCTGGGCGTGCGCCTGCCCCGTACACAGGGCAAGCGACGCGATGATTATTGCGATGTACTTTCTCATGGTCAGCGCACTTGAAGTTCGTTGATGGTATTGGCACGCACCAAGTCCTCGTTCTCAATCACAAAAGACAGGTGACGACCTCCGTTCTTCTCGTTGAGTTCCACCACGAGGCACTTGTCGTCGGGGATGGTGAACTTCGCCATCGTGAACACCGTGCGCTCGCTCTTCTTGCCCGGCACGAGTGTGGCGTAATTCTGCGCACGGAGTGGCAGGATAATCTGCTCCTGCACGGCGGTACGCTTCGCCACCTTTTTGTCCACGATTTTCCATGTGATGTAGTCCACGTCGAAAGGCACGTTGCTCTGGTTCTTTATCTCCGTGTGGAAATAGAGCAAACCGTTGTGCGTGTAGATGCCTTTCAACAGGTACTGGATGCCGAATCGCTTGCAGCCGATGTGCTTCACCTCACGCTTGTTCTGCTTGTGGATGGACTTCATGATAAGGCGCACCAGCATCGGGCTTTCGCTGCCCAGTTCCTTCAGGTAGATTTCCTGCGCGTTGTTCGGGCGGTTCACCTTCTCGCCGTCATGGATGAAGTCGCACATCTCCACATTGAGCAGCAACGGTTCGGAGGCATATTTCACGTTGAAGGTATAGAAACTCCCGTCCTCCGTTATCACGGACATATTGGTTTCGTTCGGGAAGTTCCTCACGGTAGCCTTCACGCGGATGACGTTCTCCGCTCCATCGGCTTTGCCCGCAATTAGGTCGGGCGAGCCTAAATCGACGTAACGAACCTCCGAGGGAAAAATGACGTGGACGGTCTTGTCGTAGGTCACTTCCAAGCCGTGCGGAGGGACCATGCGGTCAAAGGTCAGCTTCTTTGTCAGCCCGTGATACAGGTCACCGTCCGCCTCCTTCTGCGGATAGACCTCCTTTGTCAAGGTCGGTTGTTGGCTTTGCCTTCCTCCTCCTTGCGAGGCATAGTCAAGCGAGCTTGCCTCTGCTCTCGCTTCGTTCGTCGGTTCACTTCCGTTGTTCTCTCCAACGGTTACGTTCTCCTGCGCGTTGGCAGTTACGATGCCCATAGCGAGGGCAAACATGATGATTACTTTTCTCATACTTCTTTGGATTTTAGTGGTAAATTAAAATTTGATTGTTGTTATTTTTCTGTTTCCTGTTTTCAGCGTTCAATCTCTGTCCTGGTAGAGCATGACCTTGTACCCGGCTTTCAGATGCACCTTGACCGTGCGCATTTTCTTGGCGATGTACTGGCTTGTGCCTTGTATCAGTCCTTTGCCCAAGTCGGAGGCGAGCTGCGCCCCTGCGTTGGTGGAGATATTGATGCTGCTCCCTAACGAGCCGCCCATGTTGGCGGCAACTTCCCTGACAGCGTTCATTTCCATCGAATTGGGAATGAAGATACCGGGCTGCCCGTCTGTGTCATACACCGCCAACTCTACCGGAATAATCGTACCCGCATATTCCAGCGACGTGATTTCAATATCAAGCCGTTCGCCCTGAATCTTTGCCGTGCCGACCACCACTGCGTTACGCGGGATGATTTTGTCCGCCACCGCCATCGGCTCCAACAGGCGCAACCTGACCGCCTGCCCGTCCGTCACGCTCTGCGCCCCATAGACACACGCCGATATGGTGTTCTTGTCCGATACGGTCGTGCCGCCTATCGCCGTGTTGAAACTGCGGTTGCGCTCCTGCGAGAAAGTGGCTACAAACTCGGCGTTGCTCATCGGCTGAGAAAGCGAAGACACCACCTGACGCGCCACCTGCCTGACGGGAGCCACATTGTTTTTCTTCCCTTTCTGCATGGGATAAGATTCTGCCGCCTGCACTGTTTCCGGTTTGCCGCCGTTCTGACCGCCCATGTATTTCGCCGCCAGCTCGTAGGACTTTTCCATGAGAGCCACTTGGTCATCCATAGAGGACGATTTGCCGTTCTCGCTCTCCAGTTCCGATTCCAGCGAGGCGATACGCTCCAACAGTTCATCCATTTCCGCGTTGTCGTTATTCGGCTGCTCATAAAAGTTGCCGAGTGTGGCATTGAGGTCGCGGTAGGCGGCTGCGGAGGATTGGATGGTTTTCGGGGCGGATGATGTTACTGCCGCATCTTCCGCATTTCCGGGATTGGCAAGGTCGAAGTCCCTGCCGCCGTCCGCTTCCGCCACCTCGCGGTCGAACATATCACCCAGCTCCTGCATGGTGCGGTTGCGGTTCTCCTGCCGTTCCTCCAATGCTCCCTGCTCGTAGGCTTTCGCCTTGTCGCCGATAATCTGGCGGTTCGCCTTGTCCGCATCGGGCATCTCCATGTTGTAGCCATTGATTCCCGCCTTTTCCTTCTTGCTGGAGGACGGCGCGAATATCAGCCACATAGCCCCGATGAATACCAGCACCATAGCGGGCAGCACTATCATTTTCTGACGTTTCAGCCTTTGGGCTTCGGTCAGCGGCTTGCGCTCCTTCTTCGGTTTCCCGTTGTCGGGAGCCGCCTTGTTCTCGTTTTTAGGTTCATTCTTCGTCTGTTCCATATAAATAAGGTATTACGTTGTGATTGTTGTCCGGCTTTACGGACAGTTCCACCTGTCCGGCATGGTCTGTAACCAACTGTCTGCCGTCATTCCTGCCGATGTCATAGACGGCTTTGCCGAAGGTATAGAGGGCAAGCACCGCGAAGGCGGCGAGCATCGCCAGCACGATGCGCCTGCGTGTCTTCGGGGGCAAGCCGTCCAGATAGCCTTTGAGCCTTGCCACCAGCATTTTCTTTTTGTCGTGGAGCTTCCAATATGCGCCCCACAGCGATTTTCTGATACTTTTTCTTTTCATTCGTTACCTTTTGATTGTCTGTAAATCCTTGTTCTCGATGATGGTGAATCCCTCGATGGTGAAACCGTTGGGATTGTCGTCAGAGCGGGATGCGTTGAGCAGTCGGCACGTGGTCACGAGGCTGCGCTCGGTGACATTGCTCTGCCGGATAATCTTCTGCGTGGCGTAGGTCGTCGCGCGGTACGGGTAGCCGTTGAAGTCGCACACCACGCTGTCCACCTTCAGCACTTGGTTGATGTTCCCGGCGATGATGCGGTTGTAGTACCCCTTCTCGGCGAAGTCCGAATAATAGTGGTACACGCTTTTGTCCGCTAATAGCAGGGCGCGTTTCACGTTATGCTCTATCGCGCTCTTTTCGGGCGAGAGCGTGAAGAAAAGCTCGTGGAAGCGACGCACATGCTCCCTCGCTTCTGCCGGACGGTTCTGCGACAGGTCCTGCGAGAGAGCCAGCATCAGCGACTTGCCGTTGTCCAGCACGTAGATCTTCTCCCGCTGCCGCTCCGCGAAGCGGTAGGAACTCCACACGCTCCATACCGTTATCACGGCGCACAGCGAGAGGAAGACGATACCGAACAGGCGTATCTGCCTGAACGATGATTCGATGTTCTTGAGTGACTTGAATTCCATTTTCATTTATCCGTTTGTTTTTTAGTTGTCATTGGGTTATTTCAGCAGTTTCCCGGCACGACCCATCACGTTGCCTGCGGTTGCACCCGCCACGCTTCCCGCGAATCCGCCCGCCTTGCCTGCCGTCTGGTTCACGTTGCGACCGTAACTTCCCATGCCTCCGGCTTGGATGATCCAGCCCGCCACGGTAGGAATGGTGAAGTAGCCGATGATGCCGATAATCATGAACACGATATAGACACCGTCGCTTGAATCCAGCGAGAAGTTCGGGTCGGTCTGCATACGCTCGATGTCGCTTTGCAGCATCAGCACCTGTATCTTAGCCAGTATGGTGCTGAACATATCCGACACGGGCAGCCACAGATAGACCTGTATGTAGCGGCATATCCACTGCGTGAGCGTGCTTTGGAAGCCATCCCACACCGATATGGCGAAGGCTATCGGACCGAGTATCGCCAGCACCACGAGAAAGAACGTGCGGATGGTGTCTATCACGAGGGCGGCGGCTTGGAACATCAGTTCCAGTATCTCGCGGAAGAAATCGCGGATGCCCTTCTTCATGTTGTACATCCCGCGCTCGATATACATTCCCGCCATCGTCACCATGTCACCGGGTGACCAGCCCAGTTCCTCCAGCTGTTTGTCAAATTCCTCGTTCGACACAAGGTAGGCGGTTTCGGGGTTGCGCATCATCGCCTCGTATTCCAGTTTGTCTTTCTGCTCACGGTACTGGTTCATGTCAAGCGTTTCCGCCTCCAGCATCTTTGCCGTGCCCTGCACGACGGGCGACATGATACTGTTTATCGTGCCTAACACCACCGTCGGGAAGAACATGATGCACAAGCCTATCGCAAACGGGCGCAGCATGGGGAACACGTCTATCGGTTCGGCTCTCGCCAGCGACTGCCACACCCGGTAGGCAACGTAGAACAGCGCACCCAGCCCGGCAATGCCTTTCGCCACGCCCGCCATGTCCCCGCATAGCGGCATCATCTGTTCGTAGAGCGAGCGCAGAATCTGGTGAAGGTTGTCGAAATCCATAGGCTACCAGTATCTTTCGTTCATGTTCCCGTACAGCCCCATGATGCGGTCGAGGTCGTTCTTCTTTTTCGCACGCAGGTAACTCACGGAGATGTTCTTGTTCGTGTAGTAGCTCACGAGGTTGCGGTAACGCTTCATCTTCGAGTGGCAGCGTTCCACCACGTCCATGCGCTCCTTGTCGGTCATGGAGAGCGTGGTGATGTTCACCACGTTCCTGAGTTCCGTCAACACTTCGTTGCTTTCCTCCAGCAGTTTCGTGTAGCCGAAAGCGATTGCGGAAAGCTCTTCGGGTCTGAAATTCCCGTCACGGAGCATCCGTTGGAAACTGTTCACATAGATGTCTGTGATGTCGCCCACCATCAGGATGGTCTGCTGCACCTTGCGGGCGTCCTTGACCAGATTGTTCACCGATTTGAGGGCGTCGTAATACTTCTTGCCCTGCTCGTAGATTTTCACCGTTTCCTGAAAGTTCTTCACCATATTCTGGGCGGTGGTCGAGGTATGCACCACGTTCTTCGAGGTGTTCACGATGCTCTGCGCGATGTTGGACGGGTCTATCACCGCCCACTGTGCGCTTGCCCTGCCGACTGCAAACAGGCACAGGCAGATAATAAGTGTTATTCTTGTTCTCATGTTACTTTGGATTTTAGTGGTTATCGTTATTATTCGCTTATCGGATGGTCCGGTTTCGGATTTACACGCACATAGTCCCCGTTGGGCGAGAAGGTCAGGATGTCCGTCGCCTCGTTGTAGGACACGTCGATACGGAATCCGGTGTTCATGAACAGGTTGCCGTTCTCCTCCTGCAAGAGGTAGGTTTCCGGCTTCAGCTTGCGGCGCAGCCCGCTACGTTTGAACACCGTCACCTTATAGGCTTCGCCCTCCTTGTAGATAAGCACGTCAGGCTTTCCCTCCACACTCTCCCAGTTCCCGCAAAGCAGGTCACGGCGGTTGTCCGTTATGTCGCAGGATTGCAGCACCATGACCGCCAGCCCGATTAAACACTTGCTGACTTGCAGCATTTTTGTTCTTGATATACTCATACGCATTTTCTTTTTTAGTTGATGAATCGTCTTTACTTATTCCTTGTTTCTCCGTCTTTCGGCAAGCTGCCGGATGGCGGCTTCAATGTCGCCGCCCAACTGCTCCGCCAGACGGTACACCTCTACTTTTTCCGTTTCTTCGGTGGTGTACGCCAGATACTCCTCCGCACTCACCTCGGTGGCATAGACCGCCGACTGCGTGCCGCCCAGTCCTATCCACACTTCCTTGTAGAGCCTTGACGGATTGTTCGCCATGTTGATGGAGAGTATCTGCGACTTCTCTTTCTCCGTCAGACCCAACAGGGACTGTATGGCATCAAACTTGTTCATGTACTTCCGCTGGTCGAGGAGTATCTTGCAGTCGGAATTATTGATGATGCTCTCCTTGACGACGGGCGAGGAAATGATGTCGTCCACCTCCTGCGTCACCACGATTGCCTCCCCGTAATACTTGCGCACGGTTTTGTACATATAGCGCAGGTACTCAGCCATATTCGCCGAAGATAGAGCCTTCCAAGCCTCTTCCACTATCAGCTGTTTGCGCACGCCTTTCAGACGGCGCATCTTGTTGATGAAGGCTTCCATGATGATGATTGTTACCACAGGGAAAAGTTCGCGATTTTCCTTTATCGAATCAATCTCGAAGACGATGAACCGCTTGCCAAGCAGGTCGATATTCTCCGTGGAGTTGAGCAGGAAGTCGTAGCGTCCGCCCCGGTAATACTGCCGCATGGTGGTGAGCATATTGTCGATGTTGAAATCGGACTTCTCCACCTTTATCTCACGTTCCGCCAGTTCGCGGCGGTAGTCGTCACGCATATACTCGTAGAAGGTGTTGAACGAGGGGATGATGCTCCTGTCAGCCCTGATACGCTCGATATAGGCGTTCACCGCACTGCCCAGTTCGCCGCTCTCCGTCTTCGTCACTTTGTCGTCCTCCGACTTCCAGAGCGTCAGCAGTAATGTCTTGATGCTGTCCTTCTTCTCCACGTCGAACACGTAATCATCGGTGTAGAACGGGTTGAACGAAATCGGTTTCTCCTCCGTGTAGGTGAAGTACACGCCGTCCGCCCCGTTTGTCTTGCGCCGGATCATCTCGCACAAGCCCTGATAAGAGTTTCCCGTGTCCACCAGCACCACGTGCGCGCCCTGTTCCCAATACTGCCTCACGAGGTGGTTCATGAAGAACGACTTGCCCGAGCCGCTCGGTCCCAGCACGAACTTGTTGCGGTTGGTGGTGATGCCGCGCTTCATCGGCAGGTCGCTGATGTCGAGGTGCAGGGGCTTTCCCGTGAGCCTGTCCACCATCTTGATGCCGAAGGGCGAGAGCGAGCTGCGGTAGTTGGTTTCCTCCGTAAAGAGGCATACCGCCTGCTCGATGAACGTATGGAAACTTTCCTCGGCAGGGAAGTCCGCCGCGTTGCCGGGCATCGCCGCCCAGTAGAGCGTCGGGCAGTCGATGGTGTTGTGGCGCGGCACGCACTCCATGCTTGCCAGCTGGCTGCCCACGTCGTTCTTTATGTGCTTCAGTTCCTCCGCGTCGTCGCTCCACGCCATGACGTTGAAGTGCGCCCGCACCGAGGTCAGCCCGTAGGAATGGGCTTCGTTCAGGTATTGGTCTATCCACTCACGGTTAATGCTGTTGCTCCGGCTGTATCGGGATAGCGACTGCATATTTCTCGCGGACTTCTCGAACTTCTGCAAATTTTCCTCGCTGTTGTCGATAATCACATACTGGTTGTAGATGTGGTTGCAGGAGAGCAGCAGCCCCACGGGAGAGGCGAAGGAGAGGCGGCAGTCGCTTCGATCCGTGGAGAGTTTCTCGTAGCGGATGTCAGTCGCCACCTTTCCGGGCATATCCTCCGCATCGGAGAGGGTGTGTAGGCACAGGCGGTTGTCGCCGATGCGCATTTCCTTTGCCGAGAGGTCGATGTCCTGCAAGGTCGTGTCGCCTTCGGGCATGAGTGAGAAATAACGCTCTATCAGCCCGGCGGACTTCTCCGTCCCGACAAGCTCGTCAGTGGAGAGGCGGCGCAGCCTGACAAAGCCGCTGTCGTTCATGATGCGCTCGAACTGTTCGGCGGCCTCCATGAATTTCCCGGCGGTTTCCTTGTCCAGCTCCTTCGGGATGATATGCCCCCGGCATAGCGTGCTGAAGTTGCTCTGCATCCGGTTACGTTCCTTCGTCGTCTTGGTCAGGTAGAGGTAGCAGGAGTGTTTCAGATACGGACGCTCGTTGAAGTGGCGTTCAAAGGAACGGCTCAAGAAACTCATGTCGTCCTTCTGTAACTCCGGCTTGTATTTCTCCTTGATGAACCAGTCCTGCTTATGCACGACGCAGAAGTCCGGCAGCACCTTGATAGCCTTGCACCAGCAGCCGTGTATCGCCTCGTACTCCGCGCCCGTCACGGTGTAAAGCTCCGGCAGCTCCACCTCGAAAGCCACCGTGATGTCGGCGTCTTTGGAGATGATGCAGCCATGCTCCACCGCTAATAGCGGGAACTTGTTTTCCAGTGTCGTCATTTTGGATGTATTTCTCATGTCGTTTCTTCCTTTCGTTGCCTTTTGAATAATCGGGTGATCCGCCGCCGGTTGATAAGGTATCGGGGATGGCTCCTTGCCGCTCCCAGCTTCATAAGCCCGTGTTCGCCGTACCGTGCGTTCAGCGCGAAGGTCTGCCATACGAGGACGGAGGACGATGCCGCGCCGAAGCCGATACATACCCACTGGTCGATGCCGACCATGTAGAGGATGACGAACAGGATGAAGAGAGCCAGCAGACCTCCGCAGAAAATGAAGAGGTATTGTGCCTTCAGACCCTTGAACTCGACCGGACGGCCGATACCCTTGTTTATCGGGTATTCAGCCATACATTGTTTATTAAAGGAAGAATGAACGCAGGATAGTCGCAGCTACAATTAAAAAGATGCACGCGCCGAACCACGAGGCGGCGGTTTTCGATGTATCCGGGTCGCCGGATGAAAACTTGCCATAGACTTTTACGCCTCCGATAAGACCGACCACCGCGCCGATGGCATAGATAAGTTTCGTGCCGGGGTCAAAATACGAACTCACCATAGAGGTGGCTTCGTTGATGCCCGCGATGCCGTTTCCCTGCGCAAATGCGGAGGCGGTTGCGGCAATCATAAGTGCCGCAGAGATGATGAACTTTTGTCTGATGTTCTTGTTCATAAACTGTTCTTTTTTGTGCCGTCCAAAGGGTGGATAGTCCTTTTTCGGGCGGTTGATACTTGATTACTTTACTTTGGTTTTAGTGGTTGCCCGTTTGTTTCCACGGACTTGGGTGTGTCCGTTGCGGATTGGCTGTACCTTGTACTGCCGTGCGCATGGTGTGATGCCGTCTTATATTTTCATTTCCATTCTTTTTAGTCGTTATACATAGTTTCGGAAGTCGAACTCCTCGATGTTGTCGGGAATCACGAACACCTTTTCCTTTTGTTGTGTCACGGTCATGTTCACCGTGTCCACGAAAACTGCCATCGCCTTTGCAAGCCTCTCGCTCATTACTTCATCAGTCAGGCGTTCCGTTATTCTTGTGAAAAGCTCTGTCCCGTCCAGTTCCGTCATGACCTTTCCGGCGTGTCGCATTTCCTCATCGGATGGTGATTCCTTCCGTATGGTGCGTACTGCCATGTCAATATCCTCGAAGCTGCTTCCCGAAGCCTGCTTTTTGTCTGGTTCTTCATCCTCCGGTTCATCTTCTCCGTACTCCAGTTCCGAGGGCGGGATGCTCGTGAAGGTTTCATCGAGTTTTTCCTCCGGAACTTGTGCCGGGCGTGAGACGGTTTCCGTGTTTCCGTCGTCAAAAGTAGCCTCTTCCTCCGACAGCTCAATGCCTTTTTCCGAAGTGGCGGCTTCTTGCGTCGGTATGGCAGCGGTTGTCCGGGTCGATGCCATCTTGAAACGGCTCTTGCCAATGATGTCCGAGGTGTCTGCGTGAGGTATTTCCTTATCCTTTCCTTGCTCTGCTACCGTACTGTCCAATGACCGCCACAGCCCGGCAATATGTCTGAAGAAACGGATGAGCTTCGTGTCCATGATGCGGTCATAGAACAGCAGGAACAGGAACCACACGTTGCAAGCAACCGATACGATTAAAAACGCCTTTGTCATAGTCTTACTTTTTGGGCGTTTTCAATCTGTTCCATGTACTGCGCCCCGTACTCCCGGAAATGGTCACGGAGGATGTTGTCCACGAACTTGCCGATGCTCAAACCGTTTCCCATCCGACTGGCAACGATAGCGACTTTCTCATGAATTTCTCGGCTGATGTATATACATTGCCGCGTTTTGATTTCCGATGCTTGCAGGAAAGTCGAGAGCGGCTTGCCCCTGCCTTCATCCTTGCGGAAGTCAACGCCGGTATTTTCCTGCCCGTAGTCGGTTACACACTTTGCTGCACGGGCAGCGGCTCTTTCACTCTTTCCTGTTTGCAGGCAGTCTGCCTGACGGTTCTTCTTTGTTCTTTTCATACTTCTTTGTTGTTTATTGTTTTTATAGATTATAGGATTCCATGTGCCGTTTGAACGATTCGGCTATCTCGTCTTGGAACAGCGTGAAATGGTGTGTCAGCACGTTGTCAAGAAAAGCCGCGATAGTCACCTCGTTGCCACCGATTACATGAAGCATCTTCTGTATGCGGTCGTGGTACTCCTTGCGGATATATACCTGTTTGCCGAGCCTTGCCGTGACATTGGACCCGCACATGAACACGGTTTCATAATCCGGCTTTTCCGGCTTGCCGTTCCTGCGCCTGCGTTCCGGTTCCTCTCTGGGGCGCGGGACAGGCAAGGGGACGGTTTCCTGCACCGTTTCTTTCGGAGGTGGGGAAGGCGCGTTCCCGTCCGTGCTTCTCGCTTCCGGCGGAATGCTTGTATCGTCCAGTCGAAACGAGTTGATTACGGCTTCGCTGTCGATGTCCTCGATTCTTGTTTTCTTTGCCATGCCGTTCAGTTTTTGATGATGCCGAGAATCTCATCGACGAGTTTGTCAAGGTTGCTGCCGCGTACCAGTATTTTGTCCGCCGGAAACGCCGTAGAGCGGAATACCGCCTTGCGTTCTGCCGCCGTCTCCTTGCGGAAACGCTTGCTGTCCGGCAGATGTGTTTCCAGAATGGGCAGGGCGAACTCGGCACAGACCTTGTCGTATGCCTTGTAAAGTTCCGTCTTTTCGCGCCCGTCCACCATGTTCCACACGAGGTAAATCCCTTTGATGCCGGACTTGCCCGTGCTTATCATCTGTTCGTTGATAACGGTGGCGAACTTGATGGAACTCTCCATCACCACACGGTCGGCGATGATGGGCGTGAAGATGTAGTCCATTTTGGAAATGGTCTGCACCACATCGGCATTGTTGATGGTTCCCGGCAGGTCGAAGAACACGAAATCAAGGTCGGGCTGCGTTGCCACCAGATTTTCGGCGGTCTTTACCGCATCTTCCGCACGACTGCATCTGATGGTGTACGGGTTCTTCTTCAGCCGTTTGAGCTGCTCATACGCCATCACCTTGTAATGCCCGTCCTCCATGACGGCTTTCATGTCGCGCTTGCGCATATCATGGATACTGTACTGCGGAAAATCGCAGTCCACCACGGCTACGTTGTAGCCTTTCACATAGTGCAGGTAGCTTGCTACAAGCACCGTCAGGGTTGTCTTACCCGCTCCACCTTTCTGCGTGGAGATTGCCACATAAGTTGCTTCTTTCATTTGTCTGATAATTTATTTGGTTATACATCTGTCCGGTGGCGGTAGCGTATTGCCATTAGTACGTACGCACGCGCTCCCATTCATTTATTTATTCACTCCTTAATCCGGCTGTGCCTATGGGTAATCATCGGTTTGTCCAACCGCCCATGCTTTTATCCGTCCGCATGGACGTGTGCTTGGAAAACTGTCTGAATACATACACCTGTTTTCAACCGTTTGGATTGATGTCCGGATTACTGTCCGAACATCCGGCGGAAGGAGTGTATTTTCAGTCCCACATCCGAATCACACTGCAAATAAACAAGGATATTTTTGAACTTGTATCACTTCTCCGGCAAGTGGCAGCACGTTGCGCCGGTTGGCATTGATTGTCCGGGTCAAGCCTCTGTCCGATACCGCGTTAAGGGCGTAACTTTGCACCCGAACGGCAGGGTTCGCCGCAGGTGGCGCAGCCCGGAGTTTGAAAGGCATTCCCCCAATCCGTCCCCGACGGATTTTTATGTTCACCTGAACATAGCAAGATGTCTTTTCAGCCGCTCAAAATATTTTGAGCAGCCACGAAAAGCACTTGCCCTTGCAGGGGGTGGGATTCCCTCCGAAGTCGGAAATCCTTTCAAACCTGCGGTGCTGTGCCTCGAAGCGGCGGCTTATGCCGTCAATCCGCTAAATCCAAAGTAATATGAGTGAAAAAAGAAAGAACAAGACCGGGAGAAATCCCAAACTTGATCCGGCGGTGTTCCGTTACACCGTCCGTTTCAACGAGGAGGAACACAACCGTTTCCTCTCCATGTTCGAGAAGTCGGGCGTTTACGCCAAGTCGGTTTTCCTGAAGGCGCACTTCTTCGGGCAGCCGTTCAAGGTGCTGAAAGTGGACAAGACGCTGGTGGATTACTACACCAAACTGTCCGATTTTCACGCACAGTTCCGCGCGATAGGCACGAACTACAACCAAGTCGTGAAGGAATTAAGGCTGCATTTTTCCGAGAAAAAGGCAATGGCATTGCTCTACAAGCTGGAGCAACATACCGTAGAACTCGTGAAACTGAGCCGCAAGATTGTGGAATTGTCGAGAGAAATGGAGGCGAAATGGTCGCAAAAATCAGTGTAGGAAACTCGTTGTACGGCGCACTTGCCTACAACGGGGAGAAAATCAACGAGGCGCGGGGGCGGTTGCTCACCACCAACCGCATCTACAATGACGGTTCGGGAACGATGGACATCCATAGGGCGATGGAGGACTTTATCACCTTCATGCCACCGCAGATGAAAGTGGAGAAACCGGTGGTGCATATCTCGCTCAATCCGCATCCGGAGGATGTGCTGACAGATACGGAATTGCAGGATATAGCCCGCGAGTATCTGGAAAAGCTCGGTTTCGGGAACCAGCCTTACCTTGTTTTCAAGCATGAGGACATCGACCGACACCACCTGCACATCGTGACGGTCAATGTGGACGAGAACGGAAAACGGCTCAACCGGGATTTCCTCTATCGTCGCAGTGACCGTATCCGCAGGGAATTGGAACAGAAGTACGGCTTGCATCCGGCAGAACGCAAGAATTGCCGTCTTGACACGCCGCTGCGCAAGGTGGACGCTTCTGCGGGTGACGTGAAGAAGCAGGCGGGGAATGTGATTAAGGAACTGAACCACAAGTACAAGTTTCAGACGATGGGCGAATACCGCGCACTTCTTTCCTTATATAATATGACGGTGGAGGAAGCGCATGGCAATGTGCGCGGACGCGAATATCACGGACTGGTGTATTCCGCCACGGACAATAAGGGCAACAAGGTCGGCAATCCGTTCAAGTCCTCGTTGTTCGGGAAGTCTGTGGGCTATGAAGCCGTGCTAAAGAAGTTTGCCCGTTCCAAGCAGGAGATTAAGGACAGGAAACTTGCTGACATGACGAAACGCACCGTCCTTTCCGTGCTGGAAGGCACGTATGACAAGGAGAAGTTTGTAGCCGTGCTCAAAGGGAAGGGCATCGACACCGTACTGCGCTACACAGAGGAAGGGCGCATCTACGGAGCCACGTTCATCGACCACCGCACGGGCTGCGTGCTGAACGGTTCACGCATGGGCAAGGAGCTTTCCGCTAATGCCTTGCAGGAACACTTCACGCTGCCTTACGCCGGACAGCCGCCGATTCCGCTTTCCGTTCCGGTGGAGGAACCGGAAAACAGGCAAGGATATTCCGGAGGGGAATACGAGAGCCATTCCGGTGGCATGAACTTGTTTGCCCCCGAAGGTCCGGCAGTGGACGCTGAAGAGGAAGCCTTCATCCGGGCGATGCAGCGCAAGAAGAAAAAGAAGAAGCGCAAGGGCTTGGGGATGTAATCAGGAGTATCAACAATCAAAAAAATCAATGTATGTCACAGCAAGAAGACGATTTGAGGGCATTGGCGAAAATCATGGATTTTCTGCGTGCCGTGAGTATTATTTTAGTGGTCATGAACGTGTACTGGTTCTGCTATGAAGCCATCCGACTCTGGGGAGTGGACATCGGTGTGGTGGACAGAATCCTGATGAACTTCAACCGCACGGCTGGGCTGTTCCGTTCCATCCTGTACACGAAACTGTTTGCCGTTCTACTGCTTGCCCTGTCCTGTCTGGGGACGAAGGGCGTTAAAGGTGAGAAAATCACTTGGGGACGGATCTGGACGGCTCTTGCCGTTGGCTTCGTGCTGTTCTTCCTCAACTGGTGGATACTGGCATTGCCGCTGCCGATAGAGGCGGTGACGGGACTGTATATCCTGACCGTTGGCGCAGGCTATGTCTGCCTGCTGATGGGCGGTCTGTGGATGAGCCGCCTGTTGAAGCACAATCTCATGGACGATGTGTTTAACAACGAGAATGAGAGCTTCATGCAGGAAACACGGCTCATAGAAAGTGAGTATTCGGTCAATCTGCCGACACGGTTTTACTACAAAAAGCGTTGGAATAACGGCTGGATCAATGTCGTGAATCCCTTTAGGGCTTCCATTGTATTGGGTACGCCGGGCAGCGGCAAATCCTACGCAGTGGTAAATAATTTCATCAAGCAGCAGATTGAAAAGGGCTTCTCGATGTATGTGTACGACTTCAAATTCAGTGACTTGTCCACGATAGCCTACAATCATCTGCTGAACCACCCGGAGGGCTACAAGGTGAAACCGAAGTTCTATGTGATAAACTTCGACGACCCGAGACGCTCACACCGTTGCAATCCCATCCACCCGGATTTCATGGAGGACATTACGGACGCTTACGAGAGTGCGTACACCATTATGCTCAACTTAAATAAAAGTTGGGTGCAAAAGCAGGGCGACTTTTTTGTGGAATCGCCCATCATCCTCTTCGCGGCTATCATCTGGTATCTCAAAATTTTCCGGAATGGCAAGTATTGCACGTTCCCCCATGCCATTGAGTTTTTGAACCGCCGCTATGAGGATATTTTCCCGATTCTGACCTCTTACCCGGAACTGGAAAACTACCTTTCTCCGTTCATGGACGCATGGCTCGGAGGTGCTGCGGAGCAGTTGATGGGACAGATTGCGTCGGCTAAGATTCCGCTCTCGCGCATGATTTCCCCGCAACTCTATTGGGTAATGTCGGACAGCGAGTTTACGCTGGACATAAACAATCCCGAAGAGCCGAAAATCCTGTGCGTGGGTAACAATCCCGACCGTCAGAATATTTACGGTGCGGCTCTCGGTCTGTATAACTCCCGTATCGTAAAGCTCATCAACAAGAAGGGGATGCTGAAGTCGTCGGTTATTATAGATGAACTACCGACGATATATTTCAAGGGGCTGGACAACCTTATCGCCACCGCGCGAAGCAACAAGGTTGCCGTGTGTCTGGGCTTTCAGGATTTCAGCCAGCTGGTGCGCGACTATGGCGATAAGGAAGCCAAAGTCGTGATGAACACCGTCGGCAATATCTTCTCCGGGCAGGTGGTAGGCGAAACCGCCAAAACACTATCCGAACGCTTCGGAAAGGTATTGCAGAAACGGCAGTCCATTTCCATCAACCGGCAGGACGTTTCCACCTCCATCAACACGCAGATGGACGCGCTTATCCCGCCCAGCAAGATTTCCGGCTTGACGCAGGGTATGTTTGTCGGTTCGGTGTCCGACAACTTCAACGAGCGCATCGAACAGAAGATTTTTCACTGCGAGATTGTCGTGGATGCCGAGAAGGTGAAGCGCGAGGAAAAAGCCTACAAGAAGATACCCGTCATTACCGACTTCACTGACGAGGACGGCAACGACCGCATGAAGGAAACGGTGCAGGCGAATTACAGGCGCATCAAGGAGGAAGTCAAGCAGATTGTTCAGGAGGAACTGGAGCGGATTGCCAACGATGAAAACCTGAAACACCTGTTGCAGCAGAAATAGCCGGATGAAAAATCCGTAACTCAACAGCAATGTGGGTTACGGATTTTTCTTTATCAGTTTCCAGTTTTCAATTCATATATAAGGTGTGGCATTTCTTTTTCGTTGTATATGACGGTATGACTGCCGCACAGGGTCATTCCCAGCCGTTCCGCCACCCGGATGGATGCCCCGTTTTCCGGTCGGATGCTGCAACAAACGGTTTTCTGTGCCAGCTCCCCAAAGGCGTATTCCAGACAAGCACGGGCGGCTTCTGTACCGTAACCGTTATGCCAATATGCGTTATCAAGTATATATCCAAGCTCGACAGCCTCGTTTCCGTTTATGGTACTTTTCATCAGGCCGGCTTGCCCTATCAACGTACCGTTTTCTTTCAGTATGACGGCAAAATATCCAAATCCGTCCTTGCGGTATCGGGTGAGTTGCCTGTTTATCCACTTGCGCACATCCTTTTTGGTAAAGCCGTGTTCCCAAGCGTACATGACTTCCGGCTTTCCCATTATGGCAAGGAGCGCATCTATATCTTTCCGGGTTATCTTGCGGATAAGCAGTCGTTCCGTTTCCATGACGACCAGCGATGCGGAATAGGTCTTTATCTCGAAACCCTCCTCTTCCCATTCCTTCACAAGGCTGTTTATTGTTTCTTCCACCAGACTGTCATAAGCGACATCGGGAATGACCTTTATGAAAAAGGTGTCACGAGTTTCTTTAAGGACCCATTCGTTGATGTTTTTCAGTTCCTTACCTTCGGGAATGTAATCCTTGTGTATCATGAACTCATTGATGTTGTCCGCCAGCAGTTCCTCCAGTTGATAGCGGATGTCATCCTCCAATTCGGCGAAAGGAACGGTTGCCTCTTCGCAAGTTCCAGCAAATGGAGCGTTCTCTTCAAAATCTTCATCCGGTGCGTGATTGTCCCGTTTCATGTCCAGCATATCCTGCGCGAACCGCCCGGATTCTTTGTCCTTGTACTTCGAGGCATATTTTTCCAGCAGTTCCCAGTCCTGACGGGTCATAGGGTATTTGAAAGCGGCACGTTCCACTTCATTGCAGCGTATCATGTCCGTTTTCACCTCTTCGGGGAGCGACTGGCATTTCTTGCAGATATGCCGTGCGTGTCCCTTGCCGCTGAACTTCTCGTTGGCTTTGTACTCGCCGCAAATCCGGCAGTAATGCCCCTGCTGTTTCTTCTTTTTTGCCATGCCTATTGCTGTTTCAACAATTCCAAGCCTTTTTCCGTAAGGCGGTATTTCTGTTTCGGATGGCTCGGTTGTTCCGGATACAATGGAATAATATACCCTTCATTCAATGCCGGATGCAGGTAGTTTGTTCTGAATGTCGGACGATGGTTCAACTCCAATGCCTCCATTATTTCTTTTACGGACAACTCACGTTCATTCAATACTTTCACCAATGCAAATACTTGGTCGGTGCTTGGTCGGTGCTTGGTCGGTGCTTGGTCGGTACTTGGTCGGTTCGACACCTCACATCTGAATATCAGCGTTACACTGTCTGCCCATATCTTGTATTCCGGTTCAGGTAATCCGGCTTTGCGGCATTCGGACATCATCAGTCCGATGCCGCGTCCCCAGCTTTCCAAAACCTTTCGTTTGTACAGGACATTTGCCAATAACGGATTTTGCGGTTTGGATTCATGCTCGGATTTCATCTTTTCCGCATCCCAGTTGGGCGGAAATGTTCCGGAGTTTTCAATTTCTACGCGGTCATCATAAATGGCAATGCCCACTGAACCACCGGCCTCTTTGTACGACCTGTGTGTAAGACTGTTCACGACCCCTTCTCTTATTGCCTTATACGGAATGGTCAAATGTTCCTCCCGTTCCAAAGTGTCTGTTGTACCGGATAAGGAAAGGTGCTTGAATATAAATGCCATCGCTACGTTGAGCAATTGGAAAAAATTGCCATGAATGCGCTGGCTGTCCATGAAAACAGTCTTGTCCGTGCCTTTGAAGCGCGCTAACCGAAGCAGGCATTGGGGATATTCCATACGCTCATGTTTCCCAAACAGCACGGCTGCCGCATTGTTCAACACCCCGTTTTTCCGTAATCCGAACTTTTCCAATATGACAGGGACATCAGTACCTGTATCCTCCGGCAGACGACCGCATTCTATACCTAACCTTACGGTCTTCAACACCTCATTGACATCCAAGTCTTGCAAAGTCAGGTCTCTGTTTTCTAAAAGTTCCCAGCGGTATTGGTTGCCGTCACGTTGCAACAGCAAGTCATTATATGTAGCCTGCGGCATCGTTGTGGTTGCACTTTCCACCCGCATATATGGTCTTCCTTTATAAGAGAACGGACGGTTGTTCTTTGAATTTTCAACGCGAAAAGCAATTACCTTCTTCTCACTGTTTGGTATCGGAGCATAGGATATTTGTACCGCAGCCACCGGTTCCAGACGATTGATGGCATCGGCTATGTCCCGCTTTGTTTTGTCGCTCACTTCCTGACCGATGATTTTTCCCTTGTCATTCACGCCGAACAATACCGTTCCGCCTTCTCCGTTCAGAAAGGCGCAAAGCGTTTCCATGCCACGCTCCAACTGACCGGTGGTTTCCTTGAACTCCACCCGTCCGCTTTCCTTCTCGGCTATAAGTACCTCTACTATATTCAGATTGTCAATGCCCATATTCATATCAATAACAATATGCAAAGGTAACGTTTTTGCCTGACATTCGGGGCTATAACTCCGATAAAGTGTTGGTATTATACAAATCAAAGGACAGCATATCACCATCCCTTGATTCATATATGACACGGTTTATCTTCTCATACGCTCCATCTCTTCATCACGGAGCATTTTCTCGTTTAGTTTTTCCTGCATTTTGTCAAGGAAATAGGTGCGGCTCTCGTTCTTCCGGCGTTTGATGTCGATGTAGAAACGGTAGCAGTCCTTTGATTCCACGCCGAATATCTTGTACAGGAGTGGAGCAAGCTGTTTGAGCGGCATATTGCCGTTGTTGATACAGCCCATCTCGTTGATGCCGTATATCAGCTCCACGAGGTCGATGGCGTTGCCTGTCCATTGCAAGGGTGAGGCGGTATTATCGTTAGTGTTGTCGGTGGATGTTTGGATAGGGATTAGTGGTGGCACTTGGGGATCGGCAAGAAACTTCTGCATCTTCCTTACGAAAGAGAGAGCCTTGCTGACATAGTTAGCTATTTCCTTCTTTTCTTCGGGAAGGTTACGCACGGGATGATGCTGTAATTCGATTTCGATGTAAGCCAACGCGATGATGGTCCGGTTCGTGTCCGGGCTGCCGATACACAGTTCGATCACTTGGGTGGCGAAAGCCGTGTATGCTTTTTCCATATTGCAGTCCCCGGCTTCGTTTATCCGGTGGAAGAACTCGGTTTCCGCCAATAAAAAATAATTCATGTCCTGTCAATTTTGAAATTTTACACTCTGTTTTCGGTATGCGCACATGAATAATATTGGCAAAAATCGCGACCAAAAAGCAAAAAATCCGGCACGATCTTTACAACGTACTGGATTTCAGCGCAATAATAATTGATATTTTTTATCCGGCATGAATTATGGCAGTATTAAAATGTTCTTTTTCAAAACATTGCTTTATTAAACGGATTATAAAAGTGTTCTCCTATGGAACATTCCGGCTATTTCATGGTTTCCATGCGTGTGTAGATGCTCCGGTACACTCCGTTGGAATAACTCTTTTGTGAGGAGAGTGTCCAGCGTGCTTCAGGTAGTGCCGACTTGAAGAAATGCCGTCCTGTTCCCGATATGAAAGGCACGGTATATAGGATAATCTCATCCACCACCTGCATACGCAACAGCCCGTTGATATAGTCCGAATTGTCGGGAGTGGCTTCTGCGAGATAGCAGATGTTGGTATTGTCTTTACGCCATTCGTCCAGCATGGAGATGGAGTAGTCCGGCGTGACATGGTAAAGCGCGTTTTCCCTTATTTTGTCAATATCGCAGCGGTCAAGGCGTAAATCCGCATACGCTTTGCCATATAATTCTGAAGAATGACACCCGTCCATCGTGAGGACGGCAAGAATCTGAACTTTACCCATAGTCTTTTCCTTTCGTTGGGCAAGGTGCAAAAAAGTAGCGTGCAATCCACACTACTTCTAATGGAGGCTCTGGAATGCCCTAACAGGAATAGGTGAATGCACGCTATGCGTAGGCATAGCATAAGCAATCACGCAATAGTTCCTGTTAATGTCAATTTTCCAGATTCCCATTAGAAACACCTTGCGGTCTTATGTTATATATCGGCGGCGAAAGGCTCCCCAATCGCCGTTTACCTTCAAATGTTCATGCAAAGATAGCTAAATTCAGTGAATTACTGGCTATGATTGCCTGAATTTGTATTTCAACCCATACTCTTCCAGCTTGCTGTACAGCGTAGTACGTCCTATTCCGAGCAGTTCCGCGGCAACCTTTCGGTTTCCGTTCGCCTGTTTCAACGCACGCAAAATCCGCTCCTTGTCTTCCGCGTCGTTTCGCAGGGCGAAACTGACAGGTGAGGTTGGTTTCGTCACGGCAAGTTCCAGATGCTCTTTCGTGACAAATCCGGTCTGCGCCTGCAACACCGCACCCATGATTTTCTGCCGAAGTTCACGGACATTGCCCGACCAAGCGTGGGTCAGCAATGTCTTCCGGGCTTCCCCGTCAAATCCGATAACGTCGCATTCCAGCTCTTTGTTCGCTATCTCGCGGAAAAACTCCGCCAGCGGCATGATGTCCTCCTGACAGTCGCGCAACGGCGGGACTGTTATCTCAAAATCATGCAGACGATATAACAGGTCTTGCCGGAAGCGCTTTTCATTCACAGCCGTCTCCAGATCTTCGTTGGTGGCGGCGATGATACGGACATTGAAACTTTTATCCGTCTTATCACCTATCGGGCGGTATCTCCGTTCCTGTATGGATCGGAGCAACATCTGCTGGGTTTCCATTGCGAGATTGCCAACCTCATCCAAGAACAGCGTGCCGCCTTCCGCCTCGTGGAAATAACCATTCTTGCTATTGTCCGCACCCGTAAACGCTCCTTTGACGTGTCCGAAGAATGCCGCCGGAGCAAGTTCTTTGGTGAGTGAACCGCAGTCCACCGCAACGAACGGTTTTCCTGCCCGTTTGCTCTTATCGTGCAGTTGGTGTGCGATATGCTCCTTGCCCGTGCCGTTTTCTCCGAATATCAACACGCTCATATCGGTAGGGGCTACCAGCCTTATTCGTTTCATGATGACTTGGAACGCCGAACCGTCACGTGAGAACACAGGCATACGGTTTCGTCCGATATTCCGTTCTTTCAATATGTTCCTTAGCAGAGGGACAAGTTTGTCCTCAACAAGCTGCTTGGGTATGTAGTCCAGCGAGCCGAGTTTCATGCTTTCAACCGCCGTATGCACTTCGGCATAGTCGGTCATGATGACAAAGGGCTGCATCCTGCCCTCCTTGCGCATCCAGCGCAGCAGGTCGATACCGTTGCCGTCGGGCAGGCGCAGGTCGGAAACCACGATGTCCCCGTCTGCGGCCTGTTGCAGATATTTCTTCGCGGTCGAGAGGTGGAAAGCCTGCACGGTGCGGAATCCTTCCCGTGTCAGCAAGTTGCAGACAAACTCGCAGTACACGATATTGTCCTCTACCACGATGATTTTTGTTTTATCGTTCATTATTATATTTTCTCCTTTCCTCTTTTGCCAATCGGATAATATCCGTACCCATATCCAGTACGGCAGTCACGGCGTTGTTTAGTGCTTCGTTATCAGGAGTGCTATTTCCATGAAGCAGTTTATAAAGTTCTCTCAGCGGTTGGTCAGCACGGAGTATCTCCCATGAACTTCGCAGATGGTGTATAAGGGCTTCCAGTTCTTGAAAATCTGTCTTTAGTTCCGCTTCCCTAATTATCAGCATTTCCTTTTCGGTTTCCGCTATCAGTTTCTCCAGCATGACGGCTTCATTGCCATAGGACAGCAGGGAGGTGAAATCCGGCTTTTCATTACGGTTGCCTTTCATGGCACATTTGTCTGAAACTTCCAACAGTTCCGATATGGAGAACGGCTTGAACAGGCATCCGGCAAATCCCCGTTCGATAAGTTCCTCCTTGCTGCAACTGCCCGAAGCGGTTGTCACGACCACGGGAATGTTCTTTGAGTTGCCCACGTTGGACGAGCGCAACAGTTCCAGCAGTTCAAAACCGTTTATCTCCGGCATATTCAAATCCGTAAGCAACAGACTGTATTCTTTCCGGCGTATCATTTCCACCAGCTCCGCAGCATTGGTGCAGGTATCGCAGTGCATCCCTTCATGGGCATACATTTCTTTCAACATAAGGAGTAGTACCTCGTCATTGTCGATGGCAATCACATCATGGCAGGTATGATTATGGCGCATTTGTGCTTGAATTGTCTGTTCCGGCAGTTCCTCGGCTGTCTGCATGGGCATTTCCACCGTGAAACGGCTGCCTTTGCCTTTCTCGCTCTCCAGCCGTATCGTGCCGCCGAGCATTGCCACGATACGCTGCACGATAGATAACCCCAACCCGAAGCCGTCTTTTGCAGCGGCATTTGAAAGACGTTCAAACGCACCGAATACCCGTTGCTGTTCATCTTCGGTCATGCCCGTACCTGTATCTTCAACGATAAGTTTCAGCATACCGTTATCATAATCCACTGTCAATGACACACTACCGTTATCCGTAAACTTGACGGCGTTTGACAACAAGTTATTGCCGATTTGCAGGATGCGTTCCTTATCGGTCAATACAACCGCATCGGTGTGGCTCTCCACTATCAAAGTCAGCCCCTTGTTCATGGCAATGGGCATGAACTCCGTTTCAAAAATGTGTGTGAGTGCGGAAATCCTGCAAGGGGAAAGGTTGGGCTGTTCCTTGCCGTTATCCAGACGGAAGAAATCCAGCAGCGTGTTGAGCATCCCGCGCATACGCTCCGAGGATTGCCTGATGTTATCCACGTACATGGTGCTTTTATCCGCGCTACAACTTTTCTGCATCAGTCCGGCATAGCCCGTTATCGCCGTCAGCGGTGTGCGCAACTCATGGGTGATGGTATGAACCGCCTTCTTACGTGAGGCTATCAGTGCCTCGTTTTGCTCCACCGATTGCCTCAGTTGTTCAATCAACTCCGCCGTTTTTCGTTTATAGCGTCTGATGCGGCGTGCATCCCGGTGTATTATGACATAGAGGACGAGCAACAGCAGCAGCGAGAAGCCACTCATCCAGCCTATTTGCATGAACGCTTGCCCGCGTAGAGTGGCTGTCTCCATTTCCTGCATTTGCAGATCAGACTGCACATTACGGTCAATATGGCGGATCAACCCGCGTAATCGTCTGTTAAGTTCAGCATTTCTACCGGCAAGGCTGTCGGTCTGTTCGGAAAGTATCTGGCTTTGCTTTTTCTGCCGTTCGATTTTGTCGCTGTTCAGAGAATGAAGCATCGACGTGGTTTCCGACGGCTTGGTTTCCACCTTTTTGCCAAACAGCCCTAAAAAGCCCTTGCGTTTCGGCTTTTGAAAGTTCTCACGCGAGCTTTGGCGGGTTATTACCGGAACGATGTCGGCGATGCTCCGGTTAAGCGATTTTTGCCGGCTGTGTATTCTCGCGAGTTCTTCCAACCTGATTTCCTTATTTGCCAGTATTTCGCGCAGAGTGTCAATACCCGCCTGTTCAGCCGGGAATACTTCACGGAAAACGCACAGCACGCTATCTAGGGATATTCAGTTAAAGGCCACTGACAGACATGGGATAATTGGCTGAGGATGT